>Ga0070732_10000001_pt1 | contig 417817 bp, 380 predicted proteins | sample Coa_R1_5_FD_66449 | JGI IMG/M metagenome (GOLD analysis project Ga0070732, IMG submission 66449) | Surface soil microbial communities from Centralia Pennsylvania, which are recovering from an underground coalmine fire - Coalmine... | ecosystem: Environmental > Terrestrial > Soil >... | reverse complement strand
TACTGAATGATCTCCGAAATTGTTCCTGCGCCCACTGTCCGTCCGCCTTCGCGGATCGCGAACCGCAAGCCCTTCTCCATGGCCACCGGCGTGATCAGCTCGATGGTCAGCGCCACGTTGTCGCCCGGCATCACCATCTCCGTTCCCGAAGGCAGCTCGGCCACTCCGGTCACGTCCGTCGTCCGGAAGTAGAACTGCGGCCGGTAGCCCTTGAAGAACGGCGTATGCCGCCCGCCTTCTTCCTTGGTCAGCACATACACCTCGGCCTTGAACTTGGTGTGCGGCGTGATCGATCCCGGCTTGGCCAGCACCATTCCCCGCTCCACATCCTCTTTCGGCGTGCCGCGCAGCAGCAGCCCGGCATTGTCTCCGGCCAGCCCTTCATCCAGCTGCTTCTTGAACATCTCCACGCCCGTAACCACCGTCTTGCGGGTCTCGCGGAAGCCCACGATCTCCACTTCCTCGCCCACCTTCACCTTGCCGCGCTCGATGCGGCCGGTTACCACCGTGCCGCGCCCCGAGATCGAGAAGATGTCTTCGATCGGCATCAGGAACGGCTTGTCCACGTCGCGCGCCGGCAGCGGCACGTACTTGTCCACCGCCTCCATCAGCTCGTCAATCTTGGCTTCCCACTTCGGATCGCCGTTCAGCGCGTTCAGCGCGCTCAGCCGAACCACCGGGACGTCGTCCCCGGGGAACTTGTAGGTCTTCAACAGCTCGCGCACTTCCAGTTCCACCAGGTCCAGAAGCTCCGGATCGTCCACCGCGTCGCACTTGTTGAGCGCCACCACGATGCAGGGCACGCCTACCTGGCGGGCCAAAAGCACGTGCTCCCTCGTCTGCGGCATGGGACCGTCCGTCGCCGCCACCACCAGGATCGCGCCGTCCATTTGAGCAGCGCCCGTAATCATATTTTTGATGTAGTCGGCGTGGCCGGGGCAATCCACGTGCGCGTAGTGCCGATTGGTCGTTTCGTACTCCACGTGCGCCGTGGCAATCGTGATGCCGCGCTCCCGCTCTTCCGGAGCGTTGTCGATCGAATCGAACGAACGGAACTTGATCTTGGGGTTGTGCTTGGACAACACCTTGGTGATGGCCGCCGTCAGCGTGGTCTTCCCGTGGTCGATGTGCCCGATCGTTCCCACGTTCACGTGCGGCTTGCTGCGATCAAATTTTTCCTTTGCCATTGCTTCTCCTCAACAAAGCCAGGCATTGCCGTGGCTTGCCAGATCTTTCAGCGATATTCGTAAACTCTCCGGAACTTCAGCCGTAGTTTGGGATCAACCCGCTCCATACGTTCCAGATAAAACTCGCGCATCATGGCCTGGTCCGATTGCGAGAGCGAGCGATAAATCTGCTGCGCGCTCTTTCCTCCGCCGGCCAGAGTGCTGTCTGCTTCCTCGATCAGGCCCAGGTCTAGGATCTTCTCAAACTGGCGCGCGGCGATGTTCTTGCTCTCCAGCCGCCCGTAAAACCGGCTGAGCACCTCAGATCCAAAAATTCTCTCAATGGCCGATCGCAGCTGCCCGAACTCTTCCGCCTTCTGGACTGGAATCTGCGCCTGTTCGTATGCCATGCTTCGTTTACCGCGAACCCAAATCTCTGGAGCGGGAGACGGGAATCGAACCCGCGACCAACAGCTTGGAAGGCTGTGACTCTACCACTGAGTTACTCCCGCCAACCTGACTCACAAATCCTGGAGCTGATGACCGGGATTGAACCGGTGACCTCTCCCTTACCAAGGGAGTGCTCTACCAACTGAGCTACATCAGCTCGAAACGTCCTGCACGTACCATCAACAGGTCACCCGGTGACGGCTTCCCTTTTTTGTTGCGGCAACGCTTCGCTGCCGCAACGCTTACCAAGCGAGTGCTCTAACCGACCGAGCTACATCAGCTCAAATCCGTCTGCTCTCGAGCGATTTCTTTCTCGCGTTCCGCTCGAATCTGCTCCGCGCGCCAGTGCAGCACCGTACGCAGAACGAACACTCCCAACATACCCAGCGTCAACTGCCGCAACGTTATGTGCACCGCTGAAATCGGCAGCGGGATATTGTCAATCGTCAACCAGATCAGCAGGCCGAGCACGGCGTAAACCGCCATTGCGATATAAAACTTTTTGCGCTGCTCCATCGGCTAACCGCTGACTGAAATCCTGGTGCACAGGGGAGGATTCGAACCTCCGTAGCTCCGAAGAGCGGCAGATTTACAGTCTGCTACCATTAACCACTCGGTCACCTGTGCATCTGCTGCGAGCTATACGCTCTCATGCCGGCCGGCGAACGGGACACTCTTGCATTTTCACAAGAGCGGATCAGGAGACGCGCAAACATACTTCCGCATCACACGCCTTTGTCGGTGACGAGAAGTCTTCGTGGATTTGCGTTCGGTAGAAAGAAATCCTTGTGCGCAGTTATCTTCTAAGTCCGGAACACGCCAGCCTTCATGCTCCGGAAAACCCGTTTACCATCTGGAGCTGGCGAAGGGACTTGAACCCCTGACCCTCTGATTACAAATCAGATGCTCTACCAGCTGAGCTACGCCAGCACAAAAAACCCCATAAATGGGGCGAAGCAAATAAGTTAGCACATCGGTAACTCGCGTGCAACAGAGCCAACTATTGACCGCGCGGGTCCCCAGCCTTCGACCGCCAAAAATTATTCTATCAGGTTAACGCGGGCTGTGGGCTGAGCCGGTCTGGATTGTTTGGGACCAAGTTCAGAGCGCACCTTCGACTATACTAATCTGTCCATGCAAAAGTATCGCAAGCTACTGATTTTGGTGCTCTTACTGGCCGCTATCGGGACCGCACTATGGCTCTACTGGAAGTGGCATGAAGCTCCGCAAATCACCAGGGTCCTTCCTGAAGGCGATCGTTTGCTCTACGTCGACCTTCGGCCGTTGCATCTATGGGACTGGGGACAGGGCAGGCCTGTGCAACTGGAGGGGGACTATCAGACGTTTGTCGACCAGACCGGAATTCATTTTGAGCACGATCTCAACCAGGCGGCTGTCGTGTGGCGTGAGCGAGCCGACGGGCGGGACCTGGAATCGGCGGCGATCTTCCAAGGAGCATTTGACAACAGCAAACTGCGCAGCTACCTGCAGGGGCTCTCCAGCTCGATAGCGGCTTACCGGAATCGCACCATCTATTCAATCTCCCACGAAAGCCACACAGTGCAGGCAGCCATCCTCGACAGCCGTACTGTCGCGGTAACCAACATTGGCGGCGGCCAGATCATGCAGGGCATCATCGACCACTGGGAGGGATCGCCGGCGGAATCGCCGTTGCTGGCGCAGTACTACCGGCGCATCCCCGCAGGCAGCCTGGGCTGGCTGATCGACCGCTTCCCGGCCGAATCGAGCGCGGCTCAATTGCCCGACGGCCTGAGCTTCAGTTTTCTCGAAAACACGGTGGCAGTGGTTTCCGCGCGCTACGACGGCAACCTGCTTCTTCGCGCTGACGTGGTGACGGCCAGTGAATCGGACGCGCGCCGGCTGATCGATTCGGCGTCGTCATTTCTTTCCCTTTACCGCAGCATCTCCAAGTCGGTGGGCCGGGGTGGCGACCGCGACGTGAAGGCCGCGCTCGACAGTATTCACGTGGAACAAGACAAAAACGCCGCGCGATTCAGCGCGGCACTCTCGCAAAATTTTCTGAAGAAGATGGTCCAGGAAGCCCAGGTTCCACCGGCGACTTCATCACCCCTGCCGTCGCCTGGTCCGCAGCCGAAGAAAAGACGCAGGCACTCGCAGCCTACATTGCCCCGCTAGCTGTCATCTGCGGACTCATGGTGAACACGAGGTATTTGTGCGGGTTCACCGGAGTATTGAAGATGCGAACTTCGTAGTGCAGGTGCGGCCCAGTGCTGCGTCCGCTCTGTCCAACGAAGCCCAGCGTGTCACCGCGATGGATCTGCTGCCCCGCGCTTACCGCAAAAGCAGATAGATGGCCGTAGAGAGTGCTGATGCCGTTGCCGTGATCGATAATCACCGCGCGGCCGTAGCCGTTCATGAGGTCGGCATAATCAACCACGCCATCTGCGGGGGCCACAATCTGGGTGCCGATGTCGCTGGAAATATCTACGCCGCGATGGAACGCGCCTTCACCGCTGAAGGGATCGATGCGCTCGCCGAAAGAGGCGGTAATGCGTCCCTGGACCGGCCACAAGGTCGGCGCCGCGGCCAGGCGCATCCAGTCCCGCAAGCTGGCTTCATGTACGTCGCCCATGCCGATGCCAATGGAGGCCGCGCCGGTCATCGCAGTCATGCGCAACGCATAAAGCTGCTGCAGCGAGGCCGAGGCCGGATCATCTTCCGCCAATGTGGGATCGGGTTTCAGGCCGTAGAGCGAAGAAACCTCGTCGGCCAGGGAGCTGAGCGATTGCGCTTGCATCTGGTTCTGTTGCGCAATCTGCTCCAGTTGCGAATACTGCGTTTTCAGAGCCTCTTTTTCAGTGCGTAGCTGGTTGAAGCGCTGTGTCTTGAGCACCATCCGCGCATAGGAACCAGCCATGCCGGTAATCGTCAGCATGCCAATTAAGGCGCCTGCGATGAACACATAAACGTAATGCAGCGGGATGGGGATTTTCAGCAACTCCCCTTCGGTGTTCCTTGCCACCAGCATTATGTAAAAACGCTTGCGCAAAAAGTGCACTCCGTTGAAGTCTGAGTTTTTTCCGACTACGCGCTGTTACGATCCGCTCGCCCTTACGTCGTCTGCGCTGCTAAGTGTGCAGCAGAAAAGCTGCTTCCAATCCCTGCCGCGGTGAATGGGGATATCCGTGCGGACAGTGGATATACACAAAAATTGTGAACTAACCTTAACAAGCAGCTTCTTACCCTGTCAATTACCGAAAGACATTGCCCCCTGCGGCGAAGGTTCGCTGTCCAGCCATGGCCCCACAGCCCATTTGACCCCCCTGTCCTTCGGACAAGTACGGAAGCTGTACCCTGTTTCTAAGGCTTTTCCCCCTATTTGGCGTGCGCCCTCGGAATGGCCTGTAACTGACCTGAAAACAGGGTTTTCCGCTATATTTCCTGTGTCTTGCCAAAAGCGGAAAGACAATTGATTGAGGGTATCCGGCGCCTGGCCTCGCGCGCCCGGGGCAGAGCAGTGGTCCGGGGCATCGGCGATGATTGCGCTATTCTGCAGATCAAGCCGGGCCAGCAGCTCCTGGTTACGACCGACCTTTGTGTTGAGAATGTGCACTTCCGGCGCCCATGGCACCCGGCGCGTAGCGTGGGGCACCGCTGTCTGACTCGGGGCGTGAGCGATATCGCAGCCATGGGCGGCGAGCCGCTGGCCTGCTTTCTTTCCCTGGGCCTGCCGGCGCGACTTCCCCAGCGATGGGTGAACGACTTTCTCGAAGGGCTTACTGCTCTGGCCCGGCGTTTCCACGTGGAGCTAGCGGGTGGCGACATCTCATCGGCTAAGGAGGTCGTCGCCGACATTATCGTCATAGGCCAGATTCCCGCTGACAGGGCTGTCCTTCGCTCCGGTGCTCGGCCTGGGGACCGCGTTTACGTCACCGGCGAGTTAGGCGGCTCCGGCAAAGTGCTTCAACGTCTTTTTGCTGGGGAGCGCGTGCGCGCGAGTACCGGAGATCGTCATTTCTATCCTGAACCTCGAGTGCAGGTTGGACAGTGGCTCCGGCGCCGAAAGCTGGTTACGGCCATGATCGACATCAGCGACGGACTGTCGGTGGATCTCCATCACATCTGCGAAGAGAGCCGCGTGGATGCTGTGATTAGCGGCGCTGCTGTTCCAGTGTCCCCGGGAGCGACTTTCGATCTGGCGCTTGATAGCGGCGATGATTACGAACTGCTGTTTACAGCAAGACCCAAAACCAGGATTCCCAGTCGCATCGGCGGGGTTAAGATCACGGAAATCGGAGTAATCCGGCGTTCCTTGAGGGCGCCGGCAATCACTCTCAGCGACTCGGCCGGACGGTCCCGCCGGCTGAAGCCGCGGGGCTGGCAGCACTTCAGCGAAAAGCGGTGACACGGCGTCTTGCCGGAGTTAGAATCGCGTAACTTTTCGAACCTTCATTCGTATGGAATAAATATGACCACACCACCATTGCCCGCATTTGCTTCCGCCCCTCAACAGGAACCGGCACAACCCAGGCTGTCAGAGGGCGCACGCCTCGTCGACGTCTTCATTGCGCCGCGCAAGACTTTTGAAGACATCCGCGTCAACGCCAGTTGGTGGGTACCGTGGCTGCTGACTACGGTCCTGAGCGTCGCGTTCGGGGCTGTGGCGGCGCAGAAGATCGATATGGTGCAGTTCACGCGCCAGCAGATCGAGCAGTCGAAGTTGGCGCAGCGGCAGATGGAGCAGCTTTCACCCGAGCAGCAAGAGCAGCAGATACGCCTGCGCGCCACGATCACAAAGATCGCCTTTTACGTAAGCCCGGTGTTCACGCTTATTTTCGGGTTGATCGTTGCGGCCGTGCTGATGGGGGTGTTCAACTTTGGTTTCGCGGCGGAGGTGACCTTCCCGCAATCCCTGGCCATCGTCTTTTACGCTTTTCTTCCCCGAGCTATTCTAGCCATCCTGCTCGGCCTGAGCCTGTCTGTGGCATCCGATCCAAACTCGATCAACATCGCGGGCAATCCCATGCCTACGAATCCGGGGTTCTTCATGGACCCGCAGGGCAACAAGTTCATTTATTCGCTGATCTCGTACCTGGATATTTTCGCCCTGTGGCCGGTGGCGCTGCTGGGACTCGGCTTCGCTGCAGTTTCCAAAAACCGAAAGCTCACGGCGGGCACGGGAATAACTACGATGTTCGTGATTTACGCAATACTGATGTTGATCGGCGCGGGCTTCAAATCGGCTTTCTAGGCGAACCAGCGGACTCCGATCAGGCCGTAAAATCAGCCATTTAGCGCTGCAATTCGCCCGCTCACACTTTGCCGCGTGGGACTCCACCGGGGCCCTGTGATTTAATAAAGTATTAATTCATGGCAATCAGCACCATCAGGCGCCGGGTGAAGGCCGTGCGCCGGACATTCCGTGAACTGAAGATGATCGCCAAGGGATTGCTGTCTACCGATCATCCTATTCAGGTCCACATCATCCCCATGCGCCGATGCAATCTCTCGTGCGCGTATTGCAACGAGTACGACGATTTCTCTGATCCGGTGCCGGTGGAGGAAATGTTCCGCCGCATTGACAAGCTGGCGGCGCTGGGAACTACGCTGGTCACCATCAGCGGCGGCGAAACCCTGCTGCATCCGCAACTGGACGACATCATCAGCCGCATCCGCTCGCGCGGCATGATTTGCGGCCTGATCACCAATGGATACCTGCTGACTCCCAAGCGCATCCAGCAGCTCAACGACGCCGGCCTCGATCACCTGCAGATCTCTATCGATAACGTGCAGCCGGACGAGGTCTCCATGAAGTCGCTGAAGGTGCTGGACAAGAAGCTGCAGTGGCTGAAGGAATACGCGGAGTTCCACGTCAACATCAACTCCGTGATCGGCGCGGGCGTGCAGAACCAGTGGGACGCAGTGACCATCGGCAAGCGCGCGGTCGAACTGGGATTCACCTCCACGGTGGGCATCATTCATGACGGCTCCGGCCAGCTTCGGCCGCTGGACCCCGAAGCCCAGATCGTCTTCACCGAGATGAAAAAGCTGGGTAAGAGCAGCTACGCCCGGTTCAACCAGTTTCAGAACAACATCGCCCTGGGAAAGGCCAACAACTGGCGCTGCCGGGCCGGCTCGCGTTACCTCTACGTCTGCGAGAACGGGTTGGTGCACTATTGCTCGCAGCAGCGCGGTTACCCGGGTATCCCGCTGGCCGATTACACCGTGGCCGATATCCAGCGCGAGTTCCTGATCCAGAAATCGTGCGCGCCCAACTGCACCATCTCTTGCGTGCATCAGACTTCGCTGGTTGACTTCTGGCGCGCCCCGCAACGGCAGGAAGCGCACGCCGTCTTCCAGGCGCCATCCCCCGCCGCCGACCTGGTGCAGATTCAGATGCCGTCACAGACCGAAGACTCAGTCATGGCTGACTAGCTAGAAACCCGCGGCTCGATCCACCCGAGTTTCCGCCAGTGCATGCCGCAATGCGGCCCGGGCGAGAGTGCGCGTGGAGTCAAGCGTCGGCAGCGATGAAACCTCATCATTGATCAGCAAGGGAATCTCCGTGCACCCAAGCACCACGGCGTCACAACCCTGCGCGCGCAGATCGTCAATTACCTGTTGCAAGTAGCGCAGGGCCTCAGGCGTTTGTCGGCCGCGCACCAGTTCATCAAAGATGATGGTGTTGATCCCCTCCCGCTGCTCCGGCGTGGGACGGAGATGGCCGATGCCCATCACCGTCAGCTTGTCCGGATAAACGTCGCTGTTGACCAGGAAGCGGGTTCCCGTCAACCCCAGCTTTTTGAAGCCGCGGCGCTGCGCTTCCCGGCCAACCTCTTCGGCAATGTGCAGCCAGGGCAGCGGCGACCGCGGCAGGACATAAGGCAATGCTGCGTGAGCGGTGTTGTCAGGACAGATGACAAAATCCGCGCCCGCGCGCTCGAGCGCCTGCACCGATCGCAACATGATTTCACCGACTGCCGGCCAATCCTCTTTGCCGCTGAGCGGCTCCATGTATTCGGCAAGAGCGATGGTGTGCAGTGTGACTTCGGGATGGGCATGTTTGCCCATCAGCGGCTCCGCTTCCAGGCAGACGGTGCGGTAGCAAAGCGCCGCGCCCTCCGCGCTGCAGCCCAGGATTCCAATGTGTTTGGTCATGTCAAAAAATCAATCTGCTGTAGAAAGCGTAACTTTTTTTCCACCGGAAGGAAAGACGCCTCGAAGGAATTGCGGGCCAACTCGCGCAGGTGATCGCGGGAGAAGCCGAACTCCTGCTCGGCCAGTTCGTATTCGCGGTTAAGAGTGGTCTGAAACATGGCCGGATCGTCGGTATTCAGAGTAACCATCAGCCCGCCATCAAAGAATTTTTTCACCGGATGCTCGGCCACGCTGGCGCAGACGCCGGTGCGCAGGTTGCTGGAGACACAGACTTCGACGGCGATCTGCTTGTGAGCCAGTACTTCTTGCAGTTCGGGGTCCAGGGCGATGGCCAGCCCGTGGCCGATGCGTTCCGCGCCGATGTTGAGCGCCGCCCAGACCGCTTCCGGACCGCCGGTCTCGCCTGCATGCGCCGTCAGGCGCAGGCCGCGCTCTGCAGCTTTCTTGAAAAGTCCCTGAAACCATTCCGCCGGGCCGCGGCGCTCGTCGCCGCCGATGCCGATACCGGCAACATTGCGCTCGCGCAGGCTCGCGGCCAGATCGAAGACCTCGGCGGCGGGCTCGGCGCCAAAGTGGCGGACGGCGTCAAAGATCCAGAGCAGCGACACGCCGAAGTCGCGCTGCCCGCGCTCGCGGCCGCGCTCCATGCCTTCGAAGATGGGAGCAAAGTCCTGGCCGCGCCAGAGAATCACGCCCACGCTCACGTAGACCTCGGCATGCATCACGTTCTGCTGGCGCAGCTTCTGCAGCAGCCGGTAGGTCACCAGCTCGTAGTCTTCTGGTGTGCGCAAGCGCTCGGTGACAGCTTTGAATGCAGTCATGAAGGCGCTGAAGTCTTTGTAGGAATAGAGCTCGCGGACGTCATCTTCGCTGAGCACGTCGCCGCTGCCGCGGATGTCATAGCGGTTGTTTTCTGTCGGAAGCGGCGAGTTGTGGCGGCGGCTCAACTCAGCCAGGGTCGGCGGCTCGACGCTGCCTTCAAGGTGCAGGTGCAATTCCGCCTTCGGCAGCGACTGGATGAACGAGCGCGAAGTCATCCCTTTATCCCTGGCTACCTGCGGCCTTCTGTGATGCAAATTCGCTGTGGCGGCGGCTGTAAAAGAAATAGATGACCAAACCAATGGCCAGCCACACGAAGAAGCGGATCCAGGTCACCACCAGCAGCCCCGACATCAAACCCACGCAGAGGGCGACCGAGATAATAGGAAACAAGGGCACGAAGGGAACTCGGAACGCACGCCCACGATCAGGCTGGCTCCTGCGCAGGAAGATCACGCCCAGCGAAACCAGCACAAAAGCAAAGAGCGTACCGATATTGGAGAGATCGGCGGCCTGACCAATGTCGACAAACCCCGCCGGCAGACCCACAGCCGCGCCGGCAATCCACGTGGACCAGTGCGGCGTCTTAAAGGTGGAGTGGAGAGTTGAGAAAAATTTAGGCAGGAGCCCGTCGCGCGACATGGCAAACCAGATGCGCGTCTGGCCGTACTGGAAGACCAGCAGCGACGAGATCATCCCCATCAGCGCGCCCAGAACAATAATCGCCTGGAAGAAATGGTTGGCGCTCAGTTGCTTGAGCGCGTAAATCACCGGGGCATCGCTGGCTTCTCCGGCCATACTGAAGGTGCTGTAAGGCATCATGCCAAGCAGCACGATGGCCACGCCGATATACAGAACGGTGCAGACGATGAGCGACGTGATGATTCCAAAAGGCAGATCGCGTTGCGGACTGCGGCATTCTTCCGCCGCCGTGGAGACGGAGTCAAAGCCGATGTAAGTGAAGAAGATGATTGCGCCCCCGGCCATGACCCCGGCGAATCCGCTGGGAGCGAAGGGATGCCAATTCGCCGGTTTTACCAGCATTCCACCCACCACCAGAAATAAAAGGATGGCCCCGATCTTCACCATGACCATGACGTTGTTGGCTCCGGCGGACTCGCGCACCCCGCGTACCAGCAGAACGGTCAGGATGAAGACGATCAGGAACGCAGGAATGTTGAAGTACGAGTGGCTCCATCCCTCGGGCGTGAAGACGGGCGTTGACCACTTGTCGGGAATGGTCAACCCAAAGGACGCGAGTTGGGCTTTGAAATACCCGGCAAAGCTGACCGCCACGGCCACATTGCTGACGGCGTATTCCAGAATCAGGTCCCAGCCGATGATCCAGGCGATCAGCTCGCCCAGGGTGGCGTAGCTGTAGGTGTAGGCGCTGCCGGCGATGGGTATCATCGACGCTAGCTCGGCATAGCAGAGGCCGGCAAAGGCACAGGCAACGGCCACCAGCAGAAATGAGATGGCAATCGCGGGGCCGGCCGGCGGGCGGCCGTACATCACGATGTCATGCAGGCCGCCGCCGTGAATCAGATGCATGAAGAGATCCAGGACCTGCACCTTGTAAAAGGAAGGATCGCCGTGCTCGCCGGCGGCGGCGGTTCCGGTGAGCGCAAAGATGCCCGAGCCGATGATGGCTCCGATCCCCAAAGCCGTGAGCGACCACGGCCCCAGGGTTTTTTTTAATCGGTGCTCCGGCTCTTGGGAATCGGCAATGAGTTTGTCGATCGACTTTCGGGCAAAAAGTTGGCTGGCCAAAAGGCCTCCTGTGGCTTAGCGCTTGGCCTGGCCGCGAACCATCTTCTTGACTTTGGGCTTCTTCGATCCGCGCGCATACGTACGCGGCTTTTTGGGCGCCTGCTTCTTGCGTGCCGCCCGCTTGGTTTTCTTGCGCTCTTCCCTGCTCAGTGCTTTGGTATTTGCCATGAATTGTCCTATTTGGGATTTATTGCAGGGGCCAAAAGCCCCGATTTTGTATCTTTACTTACGGCCCTGAAGGGCCGCTCTTCCACCTTCACGCCCGCTCCAGTTGCGCATACTTCTCCACCAGCTTCTTCAACCCGAACCGTGGAAATTGTACCGTAATCTTCGCGGTTTCCCCGTCGCCCTCGCGCTGATAGACCACGCCTTCGCCGTACTTGGGATGGCGCACGCGCTGCCCGGGACGAAAGCCCGACTTGGCCGTGCGCGGCGCATCCTTCTCCGGGGACATCTTCGCGACAGGGAGCTTTTTGCCGCGCGAAGCAAAGAACTCGGCAATGTTCTCGATGGAATTGTACCGTGGGCCGGAATAGCCGCCTCGTGGCTTGCTCCGCGCCGGCTGGCGCATGAACGCCGACTGGTCTTCATCCTCGTAGCTGTAATGAACGCCGCGGCCATCCGATTCGGCGTAGGCATCGGCATGCAGATCGGCATAGGACGCGTTGCGGCTTGACCGCGGAGAGCCCACGTCTTCCAGCAGCCGCGCCGGTACTTCTTCCAGAAACCGCGACGGCAGGCTGGCATCGGGCATGTCGGTGCCGTAACGCCGGCGGAAGCGTGCCTGGGTGAGCACCAGTTGGTCCATGGCGCGGGTCATGCCCACATAGCAGAGGCGGCGCTCTTCTTCCATCTGGTCGGGATCGTTGAAGGTGCGCGAGTGAGGAAACAGGCCTTCCTCCAGGCCGACCAGAAAGACCAGGTTGAACTCCAGGCCCTTGGCGGAGTGCAGGGTCATGAGCGTGACGCGCCCGCGGGGATCGTAAGTATCAACGTCGCTGACCAGGGCGGCGTGATCCAGGAACTCGGCCAGAGTCTCGCCGCGATCGCGCGAATCCATGGCGGCATTGACGAGTTCGCGCAGGTTCTCAATGCGCGCAAAGGAGTCCGGCGTGGCTTCCTCCTCCATCTGCTTGATGTAGCCGGTGCGGTCGATCAGAAACTTTAGGATCTCCGGAACCGTGGCCGGAGCGCCGGGAGAGCGGAAGCCCTCGACTGTTTCGGCCTCATCGTCCCTCTCCGCGGCTGCATCTTTGGGAGAGCCTTCATCGGCGGCTTCTTCGCCGTTCGCGCCAAAGTCAAAGGCCATGTTCGCCTGCTCAAGTTCTTGGGGATCGAAAGAGGTCTCCTCTTCCTCCTTCTCATCCTTCTCATCCCTCCGCGCCTCCGCGGTTCCGCGGTGAGATTTTTCCGGCAATGCTCCAGCCTGGCTGAAGGCCGACTGCTGTATGCTGAGTGCTTCGCTCCTCCCCTCCGTGTCTCTTTGGTTAGCCTGTTCGCCTGCCCGCTCAACAAAGCTGGCCGCGATCATCGCCCGCGCATCCTCGATCAGTTCGCGGAAGCCGCTGATGGCGGTCACGGCCCGGGGCGGCAGCAACTGGCGCCCGGCGGCTTCCTTCAGGGCCGACCACAACGATATGCCGGTTTCGAGTGAGAGCCGCTCCAGCGTCTCGACGGTGTTTTTCCCGATCCCGCGCGCCGGAGTGTTGATTACCCGCAGCAACGCGACCGAATCCTGAGGATTGCTGATCAGCTTGAGGTAACTGATCATGTCCTTGATCTCAGCCCGTTCGTAGAAGGAGAAGCCCCCGACCACCTGATAGGGAATCTGGTAACGGCGCATGGCTTCTTCCAGCAGCCGGGACTGCGAGTTGATGCGGTAGAGAACGGCGACGCGGGCGTCGTCCACGCCTTCTTCCGAGGCCTTTTTGAGAAAACGGGAGATGGAGTCGGCGACGAATAGAGCTTCGTTCTCGCCGTCGGGCGCTTCGTAATAACCGATCCGGGCTCCGCCCTCGCGCGCCGTCCACAGCGTCTTGCCTTTGCGCTTCAGGTTGTTGGCCACCACGGCGGACGCGGCCTCGAGGATAGCTTGCGTCGACCGGTAATTCTGCTCCAGGCGGATCACGCAGGCTTCAGGGAAGTCCTGCTCGAACTCCAGGATGTTGCGAATGTCGGCGCCGCGCCAGGAGTAGATCGACTGGTCTTCATCGCCCACCACGCAGACGTTGTGGCGCGGCCCGGCCAGCAGCTTGATCAGCTCGTACTGCGGACGGTTGGTGTCCTGGTATTCGTCGATCAGCAGATATTCGTAGCGCTTCTGGTAGCGCTCGCGCGTTTCCGCGGATGATTTCAATAGGCGCACCGTCTCCAGCAGCAGATCGTCGAAGTCCAGGGCATTGGCTTTGCGCAGCTCCTGGCGATAGGCCTCGAAGACGTGCGCCGCCTTCTCCGTGAACGGATCGGCCGACTGCAGGTACATCTCCTGGGGATCGAGCATGTGGTTCTTGGCCCAGGAGATCTTGGAGAGCACGGCGGAAGGCTTGATCTGCTTGTCGTCGATGCCCAGCCGGCGCATCACGGCCTTGACCACAGACTGTTGGTCGGCTTCGTCATAGATGGCGAAATCTTTCTTGTAGCCGGTGTTGCCGATACGCAGCGCCTCGATATCGCGGCGCAGCACGCGCACGCAAAAGGAATGGAAGGTAGAAATCAGAGGCTTGCGCAGCGAGCGCCCGCCGAGAAGACGGTCCACGCGTTCGGCCATCTCGGCGGCGGCCTTGTTGGTGAAGGTCACGGCCAGGATGGAGTCCGGCGCCACGCCCAGGTCCTCAACCAGGTGGACGATGCGGTAGGTGATAACGCGGGTCTTGCCGCTGCCGGCCCCGGCCAGGATCAGCACCGGGCCATCGACAGCCTCCACCGCCTCGCGTTGCCGGGGATTGAGTTGATCGAGGAAACTCACTTGGACGCCAACTTCGCGCACTCGTCGCACCGGCACATCTCGCGCAGGTAATCCCAGGAGTAGATGCCGCTGGAATGGCCGTCATTCCAGGTAAAGCTGAGAGCGTAGCGCCCCACGGGCTTGGCTTCCGTGGGCTTGATGGGCGGTTTGTACATGGGCAACAGCTCGGGCGCGGCTTTCACCGGCTCGCCGGCTTTGCGATGGTGGCCCTGGCGATCTTCGCTGCAGGTGGCACAGGGACAGGCGTCGCGCAGCCACTGAAAGGCGTAATGGGTGCGGTGACCGTCCTCCCATTCGATATCTACACCGGTTCCGGTGCTGATATTCACTTTAACTGATCTGGGATTTGCCACCGCCATGGTTTCAGTATATCGCCCGCGGCGACAGACGGTGGGAGTGGCCAATTCAGTTGCGGAGGGTGTTCTTAATCAGGTTAGATCGGGTTCGTGTTTCCTGGAAATTTCCTGTTCGGCCGCCTGGAGTTCCGCCAACCGGGCACGGCCTAGGCGCATTTTTTCGGACATAGCTGCCCGAAGTTCTTCAAAGATCGCCCGCAGCTCGGTGACATCCTGGGTAACTATGGCTTGCGCACACAGTTCCCGGATGCGCTGCTCCAGCTCTTCAGTCTTGTCCCGGCCGTCACTCATGGCGAACGCGCTTGATCTTTCCTGGCTTCGCCCCGGTGAAGGGGCGGCCAAGCAGAGATGCCGGCCAGTGGCATCGATTATATCGCAGCAAACCAGAGTCTATGTGTTTCTGAGACACCACTCCAAGGAGCGTGCCTGATTCGTACATAAGATCGCTTTGATCTGGAAAGAGTTGGCCGGGAACTTAGCTAGCAGCTGCGACGGCTAAAGAAAATTCACGTCTCCAGTTGGAGTGCAAGCTGCTGAAAATCCTGGGCTATGAAGTCCCAATCCGATTCTGCTTTGAAATCGCGGGCTTGCCGAGGTCCATATTCGCTAGGACGGGGGATGAAGGCGGTCTTCATGCCATGGCTGCGGGCGGCGGCCAGATCGTAGTTGTGGGCGGCGGCCAGCATCACGTTCTCAGGACGAGTATCGAGCAGTTCCGCGGCTCCCAGATACACCTCAGGCTGGGGCTTATAGCGGCGAAACGAGTCAGAAGAGAAGATTACGTCCCAGGACAGACTCGCATATTTGGCCATGTCGGCCAGCAGGCGCACGCCGCCGTTGGAAAGAGTGCCAATGATGTACTTTCGCTTGAGCCGCAAAAGTCCGGCGACCGCGTCCGGCCAGGGATCAAGATAATGCCAGAAAGAAACGATTTGCTGGCGCTGCGGTTCGGTGATGGAAGCAAGGCCGCGAGCCTGGAGCAGCTTGTGCAGCGACTCGCGGTGTAGCCGCTCCAGAGGTGTCCAGGGGCGCTGGCCGGAGCGGACCGCATTCATCGCCGGCTCATATTCCGCGCGCCAGTCATCGGCCAAAGCGGCCCAGTCAGCCTCAAGATTGTTGCCGGCGCCAAACTGCTGCAAGCGGCGGATCAGGCTGCTTCGCCAATCCACCACGGTGCCGAAAACGTCAAAAAGGATAGCCTCAATCGCCATGGGCACAGTCTAGCAAGGAGCGTGGCGGGATTTGCCATGGTCACGTAAGCCAGTGTAAAATCATAACTTACTCACGCTCTGAAGCATTCATCATTCTTTCCGAGTCGAAACTACTGGAGCAGCGAGAAATGGCAAAGGTATGCGAGATCTGCGGTCGCGGACCGCAATTCGGAAACAAGATCAGCCACGCTCACAACGTGAGCCGGCGGCGCTGGGATATTAACCTGCGGCCTGTGCACGCGATTATCGGCGGAAGCCGCAAGCGGGTGCGAGTGTGCGCCAACTGCATCAAGTCGGGCAAGGTGAAGAAGGCTTCCTAGCAGGAACCAAAACTCTACGACAAGACCTCCCATAGCAGGAGGTCTTCTTGTTTTAGCAGAATGCGTATTAGAAACGAAGAACTACACCGCCTCCCACCAGAACATTGTTCATGACACCACTTTTGGGAAGGATCGAAGGCCATGGGGTTACAAGATCCTTCACCGCGATCCGCACGTTAAGCAGCGGGACTGCCGTCTTCATATCCACTCCGCCACCGAACGCGACAGCTCCTTTGGTCGCCGACGGAGTGTTTCCGCTGAAGTGAACAATACCTCCGCCAGCGGACAAAAACGGCGTTATGGGCGCGTGCGGCACGATATTCAGCCGCAGATCAGGTGTGACCGCCAGAGTGGAAAAAGAGGCTCCGGGCGAATTGGTGCCTCGATCGGGAATAGCCAGCACCGGCAGTTCGATCGATAAAGATGCAAGGTGCAGATTGGCGAAAGAGTGCGAAATAAGGCCTTCGATGCCGACGCCGGCGTTAACATGGTCAGCCCCAATCGGGCAGTTAAGTACACAGGCGATGGCGATACCGTTGGGCTGGCTGGAAAATGCTCCGTAGACCGTGACGCCGGCTTCGGTCTGACTGGATGCCGGGACAACGGCCGACAACACAAACGCAAAAGCGAGAGCGTACCTGGTCTTCACTGACGTTACCCTTGCGTAGAAACCGGTCTAAGACGGTCAAGCCAGCGCGATCAAATCGATCTCCACCAGCACTTCGCGCGGCAGACGAGCCGCCTCGACCGTAGTACGCGCGGGCGGCGTGCCTTTGCAGAATTTTCCGTAGACTTCATTCATAGCGCCGAAATCGCTCATGTTCTTGAGGAAAACCGAAGTCTTGACCACTTTGTCCCAGCCACTGCCGGCGGCAGACAGAACGGCCGAGAGGTTCTTGAGCACCTGCTCCGTCTGCTGCTCGATGCCGCCGCTGACAATGTTGCCGGTAGCCGGATCAAAAGCCACCTGGCCGGAAAGAAAAACAAATCCGTTGGCTTTGACGGCCTGCGAATAAGGGCCAATAGGTTTGGGTGCCTGGGGTGAGAGAACCGCTTCACGATTGCTCATAAAAGCTTTTTAACATATTCCGAGCGGGGCGAGGAAACTGTGCCGTCGCTGCGCTCAGGCCTGTCAGATTTTGTTCAGCCGCTGCACATCGTGGATGCCGGGAATCTTGCGCAGACCGGTCATTACTCGCTCCAGGTGCTTAACGTCTTCAATATCGATGACCAAATCGATGGTGGCCTGGGTGTCGGCGGTGCGAGCCTCGATGTTGCGGATGTTAGTGTTGTCGTCGCTCACCACGGCGGTGAGCTGCTTGAGCATGCCGGCGCGATCATCACAAAAGACGGTGAGTTTCACGGGATAAGTAGCTTTGCCACCGACTGCTTTTAGGGGCTTGGACCATTCCACGGCGATGCGGCGATCGGCTTCGTACATCAGATTATTGACGTTGGGGCAGCTCACAGCGTGCACGGCCACGCCCTTGCCGCGAGTCACGTAGCCGACGATGGCTTCACCGCGGATGGGATTGCAACATCGGGCGCGATAAACCAATAGATCGTTATAGCCCTTGACCTTGATAGCGCCGGTATCGGCGCTCTGCCCGAAGACACGGCGGATTACGGTGCCCAGCGTGCTGGTGTCCTTGGGCGGCTCCTCCGCGGGCGGCTGGTCAGACAGGCCGGGCGAGAGCTTGGCCAACACCTGGCGCGCGGAAAACTTGCCGTAACCGATGCCGGCCATCAGGTCCTGACCCAGGCCGAGGCCGTAGTCCTTGGCGATGCGGTCGAGCTCTTTATCGCCGAAGTCTTTGAGGGCCAGGCGGTACTTGCGCGCCTGCTTCTCGATCAGCTTTTTTCCGATCTCGATGGCGCGCTCGCGCTGGTGGATATTGAGCCAGTGGCGAATCTTGTTGCGCGCGCGGGTCGACTTCACGAAGCCCAGCCAGTCCCGCGAGGGATTGTGGCCGGGCTGGGTCATGATCTCCACCACGTCGCCGTTGCGCAGCTTGTAGCGCAGCGGCACGATGCGTCCGTTTACCTTGGCGCCGGTGCAGGTGTGGCCGACTTCGGTGTGAATGGAATAAGCGAAGTCGATTGCGGTGGCGTCGCGGGGCAGAATCACCACTTTGCCCTTGGGAGTGAAGGTGTAGACCTCTTCAGGGTAGAGATCGACCTTGAGCGTGGACAGGAACTCGCTGGGATCCTTTACGTCCTGCTGCCACTCCACCACCTGGCGTAACCAGCTCAGGCGCTGCTCGTCCTTGGCGTTGACCGGGCTGCCGTCTTTGTACTTCCAGTGCGCCGCGATGCCCTCTTCTGCCATCTTGTGCATCTCTTCCGTGCGGATCTGCACTTCAAATACGTGGCCATCTTCGGTGATCACGGTGGTGTGCAGCGACTGGTAGAGATTGGGTCGGGGCATGGCGATGAAATCTTTAATGCGTCCCGGAACCGGCCGCCACATCTGGTGAATGGCGCCGAGCGCGGCGTAGCAGTCCTTGACCGACTTGGTGATGATGCGCACTGCCAGCAGGTCGTACACCTGGTCCACGGTGATGCGCTGTCGCAAGAGTTTCTGATGGATGCTGTAAAGGCGCTTGATGCGGCTCTCCACGCGGGCTTCCACGCCGCTTTCCTTCAGCTTCTGGTGCAGAAACTTGACCATGCGGGCGAGAAAGGCCTCGCCGACCTTGCGCCGGGATTCGACTGCCTGGTGCACCTGCTCGTAGCCGATGGAATCAACGTAGCGGAAGGAAAGGTCCTCAAGTTCGCCGCGTACTTTGCCCATGCCCAGGCGGTGTGCGAGCGGCGCGTAGATTTCCAGCGTCTCGCGGGCGATGGCCTGGCGGCGGTCTTCCGGCAGGTGCTGCAGGGTGCGCATGTTGTGCAGGCGGTCGGCCAGCTTGATCAGCACCACGCGAATGTCGGAGACCATGGCCAGCACCATCTTGCGCACGTTCTCGGCCTGGCGTTCCTCGCGGCTGGCAAAATCGATTTTGTCGATCTTGGTAACGCCCTCCACGATGTGCGCAACCTGTTCGCCGAATTCGCGGCGCACGTCTTCGTGGGTTACCGGGGTGTCTTCAATAGCATCATGGAGAAGTCCGGCCGCGATGGCGGTGGAATCGAGCTTCATGTCGCCCAGGACGAGGGAGACTTCCAGGGGATGGATGAGAAACGGCTCGCCTGAGGCCCGCAACTGGCCCTGATGGTGAACCAGAGAGAAATCGAAGGCCTTGCGGATGATCTCCAGATCATCCTGGGGGCGATTCTCCGCAACCTTGGCCAGAAGCTGCTGAAACTTGGCCTGCAGTTGCTTGGGCGCAACCGGATGCGGATGAGTTGCCATAGGCAATTATAACTGCAAAGATCAGGGCCCCCGAGGGCGCGGAACGAGGCTACCTGGGCGATGGCTTGGCGAAAGGAAGGGGTCGCGCGGGCGAGAACACCGAGTCTGCAAGATGATTGTTATAACTCACCGTGTTCAGAAAGTACTGCCAGCTGAGTTCGCCGTTGACGGTCACTAGAGTGTTGAAGGGCGTATTGATTTCCTGCACTCTCTTCCAGTTGTCGTAGATCTCCACAATTTCGTCGCGATCTCTTGTTGCAGGGTTGCGCAAGATGAAAATCTTCTTTACAGGAAGGTGAGTCTCACGATCGATGGCAAAGGTGACGGCGTCGCTACCAGAGGTCATTATGGTGACTCGCTCGACAGCGTGATTCTCCGTCAACGCGGGCCCCTCATAGAACAAGGCTGTCCCCGGCTGGTCGAGCCAGCGGCGCAAAACGATCTCCAGAGCATGGTGCCGGCGGGCCAGATAGACCTTGGCATCATGGCTTTTCTCGGGATCTATCATCCGAGTTCCCCGAAATGTGATTTCGTACATGCTGTCGCCCACCGTGAGCTGCACGACATCTCGCTGCTTGCCCAGTTCCAGCCATTCTTTGTCCGGCCATTTCCATAGACGTTGATACACCGTCGATCCCTGGGAACGTTCATGATTGAAAACTCCTGAGCGGCCCTCGCTCTCCACATCTTCAATTGCGAAGTATGCCTTGCCGCCCAGCGCATTGATCATCTGGTCGATGAGCACTCGCGCTTGTTGCTGATTCTGCGCTGCACCGTCTACCTGAGGTGAGGTTGTTACCGCCTGCGGAACGAGAAATAACAACGGGATTACCAAGAGCGAGCGGTCCATCCACAACATGCTGATGAGTTTATACCGAGCGGGAGATGGAATTGTCCTGGGGTCTCGCACCGCCAGTGTGTTTACCCGTCAGCAAATCGACTTCGAAATCAACTTCTTCGTCGGAGATCGCGTCCCAAGCAAGCCCGCGCAGACGGTTTCCAGAGATCTCAGTGATGGAAATTCCTTCCCAGGAGAGGCGTTCTGTCGTCCACCTGATTCCAGAAGAGCCCAGCGCGGTGATGCTGGTAAACCCTGCAAACAGAATTAACTTCTGACCAGCAAGAATCCGGAGCGCGGTCACCGGACGCTGCTCGACGCGGAACCATTTCTCTGGGTCGGGGGCTCTGACTACGTAGGCGTATCCGCCCACGATCGCACAGAATGAGTCGGGATCGGGACAGGAGCAGATGGCGTTGACAGCGTTATCGGAGTCGAAGCCCAGGGCAAAAAAGCCGGTCCACGGAATCTTCCCTCGCGGGTCGACTCGCACATAAGCTCCTGCGCGATCACCCTCTTCGAGTTCAACCGGATAGTGATAGAGCTTCTCGAGCGGATGGACTGGCGGGGCAGACTGCAAAAGTTTGGTCTCATAGGTTCGTTTGAAGTCGAAGATCAATTGGAAATTTGCGGCCATGGCTTTCCAGCAAGAACCAAGATTCAGCTCCTGTGCTTCCCCCATGCTTCCATGAACCCCCTCACACGTTCGCGCACACTTTTGACATGCACGGGAAGCTGAAGCCGGCTGCCATCCTCGATGACGGGAATCAGCTTGTTGAAGTCCGGACCCGAGTGTGAACCGATCAGCATGATTCGCACGGGGTGAAACAGCTCTTTACCTTTGACTCCGGTTTTTCCTTTTATATCGTTCATGATGAGCTGGAAGTGCTCCGCGGTGAGCTGGCCGTCCTGCCCATTCAGCCGATTCTGAAACATCGCCAGCACCTCAGCTGTCGCGGACCACGCCAGAGCTTCAGCGTTTCCAGGGTCGGAGACTGCCGCAGCAGCGTCGAAACGAAAGATGAATCCCGTTCTGTCGGGCAGCTGATCGAGTTGGTCGACGTAGGGAAGCATCAGGTCGATGAGACGGTTGGCCCACGCACCAACTTCGCCGTTCGCTGCCTGAGGCAACAGATTTGCTCTCTGCAGAAACGGCGTGCCCAGATCGTGCGTCCGCTGCGGTGGGCTTTGCTTGAGATAGTGCCGGTTGAGCCAGTGCAGCTTTTCCGTGTCGAAGATGGCCGGCGAGGGTGTTACGCGCTCCAGCTGAAACTCCTTGATCAGCTCAGCTTTGGGAAAGATCTCGCGATCGCCGCCAGAAGGAGCCCACCCGAGAAGCGCCAGGTAGTTCATGAGAGCTTCGGGCAGGATTCCCATATCGCGAAAGTTGGCCACTGAAGTTGCGCCGTGACGCTTGGAGAGCCGCTCACGATCGGGGCCGAGAATGGTGGACAGATGGGCAAACTCGGGCACAGCCAGGCCGAGAGCTTCGTAGAGCGCGACCTGCTTGGGAGTGTTGGAGAGATGATCGTCGCCGCGGATGACGTGAGTGATCTTCATGGCCGCGTCGTCAATCACCACTACGTAGTTGTAGACGGGCATGCCGCTGGAGCGGACGATGATGGGCTCGCTTACCACCTCGTTGGAGAACTCCACTTCACCGCGCACAATGTCATGAAAGCGAATGGGGTGCTCGGGGATCTTGAGACGGATCGCGGCCGGCTCGCCCGCGGCGTGGCGACGTTGGGCCTCCGCGGGATCAAGCCCGCGGCACTTGCCGGAGTAGATGGGCGGACGCTGCTCGGCCATCGCATGCTGGCGCTCGCGCTCGAGTTCTTCAACGCTGCAGAAGCAGTAGTAAGCTTTGTGTTCGCGCAGCAGGCGTTCTGCGTTTTCGCGGTAGATGTCCATGCGGTCAGATTGGCGGTAAGGCGGGTACGGCCCGCCGACGTCGGGACCTTCGTCCCAGTCCAGGCCCAGCCATTTCAAGTCTTCGAGGAGTTGCGCCTCGTAGCGCGCTTCGCTGCGCTCCACGTCTGTGTCTTCGATGCGGAGGACAAAAACGCCGCGCTTCTGGCGCGCAAACAACCAGTTGAACAGCGCGGTGCGCACGTTGCCGATATGCAGCTGTCCGGTGGGCGAAGGGGCGAATCGCACGCGCACTTTTGGTTTTTCGGCCATCACTTTGATACTAACAAACCGCCGCTTCCACTCTGGCAACAGCGCGGCAGCAGCTCTCATCTGACAATTTTCGAGCTATGCCCACCGATGCCGTCGGCCCATTGATTCTCTTCATCGCTCTGCTGCTGACGGCTGCCCATTTGCTCGGCTATCTATTCGCGCGGCTGCGCCAGCCGAGAGTGATCGGCGAGATCCTGGCGGGAATCGTGCTGGGCCCGTTTGTATTGGGAAGGCTGCCGGGCTACGTGCACGTGCTGCAGCTGGACGTCGCAATGCAGCCAAAGAAGGCCGCCCTGGACCTTCTCTACCAGATGGGCCTGCTGCTGTTGATGTTCATCTCCGGAGCCGAGGTCAAGTCACTCTTTCAGCGCCAGGAGAGGAAGCAGATCGCGTGGCTCGCGGCTGTGGGAACGGCGTTGCCCTTCGCGGCGATGATGCTCTTGTCACCGCTCATGCCGCTCAACTGGTTCATGGGTACGCGAGCGAACCGGACATCGTTGATTCTGGTGATGAGTATCGCGGTCTCGGTAACCTCGATTCCCGTCATCTCGCGGATCTTTTTCGACCTCAAAATCCTGCATACGCGCTTCGCGCGGCTGGTGCTGGGGGTTGCCGTGCTGGAAGACATCGCGCTATGGGCAGTGCTGGCGATCGCCACCAGCCTGGCGGCCGACTCCGGCGCACCGCCGCGAAAAATCGCCGTCCACATTGCGATCACGGGACTTTATTTCACTCTTGGGCTCTCGCTGGCTCCGCGAGCTACGAAGCGCATCTCCAAGTCGCGCTTCAATGTGCTGGCCGGCAATTCGCCGGTGTCATACACGCTGCTTATCGCGTTTGCTTACTCAGCCGCGGCGGCCTTGCTCGGCGTCAACCTGGTGTTCGCGGCCTTTCTTGCCGGATTCGCGGTATCGCGCAAGCGCCTGGGCGAGGCGCTGGAGACCATCTCCCGTTTCTCCTTCGCGATGTTCATCCCTCTCTATTTCTCGCTGGTCGGTTACAGCCTGGTCTTCGACAAGGACTTGTCACTGTGGACGCTGGTGGCGTTTCTCACCGGAGCCTGCGCTCTGAAAGTAGTGGCCGTGGCGCTTGGCGCGAGGCTGGCGGGATTCAGGGGGCTCGACGTCATCAACCTGGCGGTGGCCACTAACGCACGTGGTGGTCCAGGAATCGTGCTGGCCAGCGTGGCCTATGAGGCAGGGATCATCAGCGCAGCCTTTTTCACCACGCTGGTGCTGGTAGCTATCCTGACCTCCCAGGCGGCCGGCGCGTGGCTGGAGTTCGTCCTGCGGAAGGGATGGAGCCTGCTCCCGGGTGATGCGGCTGAAAGCGTGGCTGCGGTGGTAGAAGATGGTCCCCAGAAGATTGCTGCCTGAAGCCGTTTTTACGATCGCGAAGCTCCGCTCAACAAGACCGTGGCGTTTATTTCGTGCTGAGGTTCTCTCGCTGCGCTTGATTTGAGAAAGATACTCAATCACCGCAAGGCCGGGCCATCGGACTTGAGATAGGTCTGGCTGATGCGGTCATGCCAGCCCAGCATATCTTCATCCACCAGCGCCCAGGCGAAGCCGAGACCTACGGAGACCACCGAAAGCGCTGAAGCCAGTGCACGGCAGCGCCGCGAAAAGAGCGAGGCGCGTCCTCCGCGAAAGGAGAACAACTCGAGTTGCGCGGCGCGCATGCCGGGAGTGCTCCTGCCGTAGACCAGAAACAGGTACTGAAAGACCAGCCACAGGATGGCTCCGGCGGAGACCACGGCAAGAGCCTCGGCGCGAAACGGAGGAGCGGCATCGGCGATCCTGACAAAGCTGAAGATGAAAATGCCCAGCGCCAGCAAGACGATCGCAGCATCTACGACTCCTGAAAACAGGCGACGGCCCAGTTGCGCAGCCTGCAGAGGTAGTTCGAGGCCGCTGTTCAGGCTATTATCGCGGGGAGTTTCTTCCAGACGAATATCGGCAAAGCTGGGAAGCAACTCCATCTGCTCGGCGGGAGCAGCTTCCATGATTCGCGACGACTCCGGCGCAGGCTCCGCCAGTTCGATCTCGGTGATGAGCGGCACAGGGCGCTCCATGGCCACCGCCTTGGGGAAGCGAATGATCTTGCGCGGTCGGGGACGGGCTTCGGCATCGAGCACGACGCGCGGGAACACGGCCGTACCCGTTCTCTCTTCTCGCGATGGCGTTTGCGGTGCGTCGTTGAGAGGCGCAACAACTGTCTGATGCACTGTGGGAGGAAATACTGAGCGCCGTTGAACGGCGGCTGACGCCACGTTCAGTGCCTGCTCTTCGGGAAATTCGAACTCCAGCGACGCGGTGTCGCCGGTGTGCCGGCGACGGGTGCGATGGCGGTTGACGCGCAGGGCGACTTCCTCGCGCCAGTTTCGCTGATCGGAGCGCGCGCGCACCTGAGTCGCCAGATCGTCCAGAGAGGGCCGGCTGCCGGCGACCGCCGCAACAGCGGGCTGAACGGATTCATCGGCGGCTCTGGCGCTTAGAGTCTCGGCATGAGCAACGAGGGCAGTGCTGCGCGGGGAGTGTGCGCACGGGTGTGGCTTCCCGCAAACAGTGCAAGTCATGGGACCGGGTTGTGAGGTTCGCCAGAACCGGAAAACGCGGGATCAGCGGTCTTTTGCTTTTCGAAAACAGGCCATGTTAACTTGCCAAGCTGATCTTCAAAATGCGCCTTCAACTTCACTTTGTTATCACAGCGGGATTGCTTTGTCATCTGTTTCCCGGCGCGGTCCAGGTGACGAGCCAGGCGCTGCCCACGCCGGAAGACCCACCGCAGACGACACAAACCGCTGGATGCCACGTGGAGTTGACGGCTCCGCCAGGAACAGTCGCGCCAACACCCGGCACAGAGCAACAGCCGGCCAAGACCCCCAAGATCGTCATTACTCCTGACCAGCCGGTAGAGATCAACGCCGGAGAGTGCGAGAAAACCGGCGACATCTACACCCTGCGCGGGCACGTAGAGATCAAGTTTGGCGACTACCTGTACCGCGGCGACACCGTGATCTACGATTCCGTCACCGGCGATGTGACGGCCACGGGCCATGCCGCGCTCGACGGCGGCCCGCGCGATATGCACATCACGGCTACGCACGGCACCTACAACGTGCGCACACAGACCGGCAGGTTCTACGACGTAAACGGCACTACCGGTGCCCACTTTCGCGGCAACAACGTGACCCTGACGTCATCGAACCCGCTGGCATTTTCAGCGCTGGAGATGGAACAGACAGGAGCGGAAGAGTACGTGCTTCATCACGGGTCGGTGACCTCATGCGAGCTGCCGCATCCTAAATGGAGATTTCATGCGGCGCGAATCGTTTTGCGCGTTGGCGATTCGGCCAAGGTGTACAACTCCACTTTCAGGCTCAAGGGCGTACCGGTGTTTTATCTGCCTTATGCATCGCCACCGGTAGAGCGGCTGGGACGGCAAAGCGGGTTTCTCGTACCCACTGTAGGAAATTCCACCAGCAAAGGCACGATCATCGGAGATTCATACTACTGGGCCATCAATCGCAGCATGGACGCCACGCTGGGTGGGGAGTTTCTTTCCAAGCGCGGCTGGTTGTTCCAGGAAGATTTCAGGGCCCGGCCCAGCCAGACATCGTTCCTGAACGTCAGCTATTTCCAGGTGCTCGACCGGGGCGCACCGCTTGCCATCAACAGCCTGAATCCTGACGGGACGGTGAATACTCAAGTTCAGAAGGTCGACCAGGGCGGAGAGGACTTCAAGCTGAACGGAGCCGCATTGCTGCCAGAAGACATACGCGGGGTGGCTTCCATTGAATACCTCAGCTCGTTTCTCTTCCGCGAGCAGTTCTCTCCCACCTTCACGCAGGCAGTGGATTCGGAGGTGCGATCCTCTGTCTTTCTGACCAAAGACCTGGAAGGCTACGCCTTCAACGCTTACGGCGCGCGCTATCAGAATTTTCAGAATACGATCCCGGGCGATGCCATCACCATTCTGCACACCCCGGCCGTGGAGTTGTACGGCCTGGATCACAGCATCTTCGGCTCACCGGTTTACTGGTCGTATGACTTCGCGGGCGAGGGCGTACGGCGCAGCCAGCCGGGGTTCGTCACACCTGGACTGGTCGGCCGCTTCGATATCGATCCCACTTTTTCCCTGCCTTTGCAGATCGGAGGATGGAGCGTGCGTCCGGGGGTCGATCTGCGTAATACCATTTACACGGAGCAGGACGCAGCCGGCGCCCAGGGCCCTACGCCGATACAAAACGCATTGAATCGCCGGATCATTGATTCCAGCGTGGAGGTGCGCCCGCCGGCACTGGAGAAGATCTTCGCGCATCCCATCCTGGGCCGGACGGTGAAGCACGTGATTGAGCCGCGGGTCGTCTATCGCTACAGCAATGGGGTGGAAAACTTCCCCTCAATGATTCGCTTTGATTTTCGCGACATTGTCAGCAACACCAACGAAGCGGAGTTCGGACTGGTGCAGCGGTTTTACGCCCGGCGCGCGAAGTCTGAGGCGTGTGATGGGGAGAAGAGCACGCAGCCCTCGACCGCGGCCGAAACGACCAAGACCTGCTCGCCCGCGGGAGCGGATGAGTTTCTCACCTGGGAAGTTAAACAGAAGTATTTCGCCGACCCCAACTTTGGTGGCGCCGTGGTTGACGGACGCCGCAACGTCTTCACTACTACAGTGGACTTCGCGGGAATCGCGTTCCTGTCCGGACCGCGCCATTTCTCTCCGATCGTTTCCCGGCTACGCTTCCGGACCATCATGAATAGCGACCTAGAATGGGAACTCGACTACGACACGCAGAAAGGCCGCATCAACGCGAGCACCATGTACCTGACGCACCGTTTCGGCGGCAGCAACGCCGCGCACATCGGAGGCAGCGTCTGGTCGAATTTCTTTGTGGAAAGCAGCCATGCGTTTCTGCAAGTGCCGGGCGAGATCGTCTTCGGCACCACGACTGCAGGAAAGCCTATCCAGCTGCCACCGTGCATTCCCGGCGGCATCAACACCCAGGTGGAGTGCGTGCCGCAGAAATTCAATCAGGTGCGCGGCCTGCTCGGCTATGGCAGCCCCAGCAAACGCGGCTTCAGTGCGGCCGGCAACGTAGGATACGATTTTGAATTCAATGAGACGCAGTACACCGCGGCGCAGACTGCCTACAACTGGGACTGCTGCGGTTTGAGCTTTGAATACCGGCGGTTCGAGTTAGGGCAGGTACGCCGCGAGAACCAGTACCGCTTCGCTTTCACTCTGGCCAACATCGGGTCATTCGGAAATATGAAGAGGCAGGAAAGACTGTTCTAGATAGGCTTACAATTGAGTTTAACCTATGGCCTCAAGTCCCCTCTCATCCAAGCAGCTTCGGCTCGATGGGATTCTTCGCGAGCTCGGTCCCGCTCTGGTCGCCTACTCTGGTGGAGTTGATTCGGCTTACCTCGCTTGGGCTGCGCATCGCACGCTGGGGAGTAGGATGCTGGCGGTGATTGCCGATTCGCCCAGCCTCGCACGCTTTCAGCTGCAGGACGCAGTGGATTTTGCGGAAGAACAGGGAATCCCTTTGCATATCATGCAGACGGAAGAAATGGAGCGGCCGGAGTATGTGCGTAACGAGCGCGACCGCTGCTTCCACTGTAAGGACGAGCTGTTTGCCGTGATGCAGAAACTCGCAGATGAGCGCGGCTTTCCGTCGATCGCCTACGGGATCAACGTGGACGATCAGGGGGATTTTCGTCCGGGGCAGGCGGCGGCCAACCGGCACCACATCGCCACTCCACTGCTCTCGGCGGGACTGACCAAGGCGGACATTCGCGAGCTGGCGCATGAGGGCGGGCTGCGCATCTGGAACAAGCCGGCGTCGGCTTGCCTGTCGTCGCGAATCGAGTACGGACGTCCGGTAACGCGGGAGGCGCTTACAGCTATCGAGCGCGGCGAAGAGGCGCTGCGCAACCTTGGTTTCCGACAGTTTCGCGTTCGCCACCACGGCGAGATCGCGAGGCTGGAGATCGCCCGCGAGGAGCTGGAACGGGCCCTGAACCTGGACATGTTCGCCGAATTCACCCGCATCTTTAAGGCCCTGGGCTTCACCTTTGTCACCGTGGATACTGCGGGCTTCCGGTCAGGTTCCATGAACGCGGCTCGGGCTGGGGAACCACTTGTAAAGCTCGCACTGTAGCCACTTCCCGCAGCCTCCATGAGATAATTCAACTGTATTCCCCTGATAAAAGGCGGTCCTCTTGGCTAGATTTGGCGGCGTTCTCTTAAGCGTTTTCCTTTTCCTATTGCTGATTGGTCCGGGCTGCAAGGCGCAAAACACAGGCTCGTCGGCAGCAGCTCTGGATCCACAAACGGCGCACCGGGTGCGCACGGAGATCAGGTCGCGCTACAACGTCCCCTCCCAGGTCGAGATCAGCCTCTCTGATCCGAAACCCGGCAGCATCGTCGGCTATGACGACCTGGTGGTTACCTTTCGCGGCGGGACCAAGACCACCAACTTCGATTTCCTGATCAGCAAGGACCGCAAGACGCTGGCGCGGCTGGAGAAGGTGGATATTTCACAGGACCTGATGTCGAAGATCGACGTGAAGGGCAGGCCGATACGCGGAGGAGAGAACGCCAAGGTCACCATCGTCAATTACGACGACTTCCAATGCCCTTATTGCGCGAAGATGCATTCGGCGCTGTTTCCGTTATTGATCCAGACTTACGGAGACAGGGTAAAGGTGATTTACAAGGACTACCCGTTGCTGGAGATTCATCCCTGGGCGATGCACGCAGCCATCGACGCCAACTGCCTGGGCGATCAGAACGGCAATGCCTATTGGGATTATGCCGACTATGTACACGCCAATCGCACGACCATCGCCGGCCACGGCCAGCAGGAGGCGTTCACCAATCTCGACACCGCCGCCAAGGATCAGGCCAACAAGTACCACCTCGACATGGGCCGCGCCGAAGCCTGCTTCAAGAAGCAGGACGACGCGGCGGTGCGGTCATCGATCGCCGAGGGGGACAAGCTGGGGGTGGACTCCACGCCGACCTTGTTCGTCAACGGGGAGCGCATCTCTGGAGTGATACCGGAAGAACAGCTGCGCGCGATCGTGGACCGCGCTCTGGCGGATGCGGGGCAGCCGGCAACCCCAGCCTCTGCCGCCAAGCCTGTCGACACAAAAAATTAACGTGGTGATGTAAAACTCGGTATAGTACCGTCGTTTCACAACAATGCGCTTACGGAGGTCATGGTTGATCCCAACTCGTAACGGCTTGCGCGGTGCTTGTTTGACTCTGGCGGCGCTGGCTCTGGCCCTCACCGGCTGTCCTGGGAAAAAAGGCGACGACGCCATGGCCAAGGTCAACTCTTACAAGATCCAGCGCTCCGAGCTGGACAAGGCCTACAACAAGCAGGTTGCCGGAAGTCCGGTGAAACCCACACCGGAACAGGAGCAGGCGCTGCGCCTGCAGCTCCTGCAACAGATCATCAGCGTGCAGCTGTACCTGCAAAAGGCGGAGAAGCTGGGGATCGTGGCCACGGACGAAGAAGTCGATACCAAGCTGAACCAGGCGAAGGCTCCTTACACCAAGGAGGAATTCGCCAAGAAACTCCACGACGAAGGCTTTACGGAAGACGATTTGAAGCAGGATATTCGCCGCAATCTAGTGATCGACAAGCTTCTCAACAAAGAGATTGCTTCCAAGGTCACCATCTCCGACGCCGACATCCAGAGTTACTACAACGACCACAAAGCGCAGTTCAACGTGATCGAGCCGCAATATTACCTGGCTCATATCTACGTAAGCAGCCTGCCGAACGCACCCGCCGGCGCAATTCCCGACAAAGCGCAGAACGATGCCCAAGCGCGCCAGAAAATACAAATGATCTATCACCGGCTGGAAAGCGGCGACGACTTTGCGACGCTAGCTTCGCGATACTCAGAGGATCTGGACACGGCACGATCCGGCGGCGAACTGGGGCCCACACCGGAGTCGCAACTGAAGAACACGGACCCGGCAACGCGCGACGCGGTGGCCAAACTGAAGCCTGGCCAGTTCAGCGAAGTGATCCAGATCGTCAATCCGGCAACACAGAAAGTGCTCGGCTACCGGATCGTGAAACTGTTGGGGAAGGAACCGGCCGGGCAGCGCACGCTGACGGATCCCACAGTCCAACAGGCCATCCGCAATCAACTGCGCAACCAGCGCGAGCAGTTTCTGCGTGCAGCTTACGATGAAGAGCTCCGCGACAGCGCGGAGATCCACAATTACTTCATTGAGCAGATCCTGAAAAGTTACGGAGCGCAGAAGTAAGCGGGGGTTTTTACTCGACCTCAGCCAGAGTCTGGCCGGCTTCGACCGCAGCGCCCTCGCCGACGGTAAGGCGGGTGATCTTTCCCTTCCTGGGAGCCTTCAACTCGTTTTGCATTTTCATGGCTTCAATCACCAGTACCGGCTGCCCGGCCTCGACCTCAGTTCCCGCGGGTGCCAGCACCCGAACCACCTTGCCGGGCATGGGGGCGGTAATCTTACGAGGGCCATGCCCGGCACTGTCGCGGCCGGCGCGTGATCGCAAGGAGCGGGGATCCTGTACTACCGCGCTGAATCGGTCATGACCGACAACGATGATCATCCCTTCAGCAGTATTTTCCTGGCGCACCTCGTAGGACTTGCCCTGCACCAGGAGCGAGAGCAATCCGCCGCCCAGCGCCGCCACATCAAGCGGGAATTCCTTGCCGTCGAGCTTGCAGTTCCAGGCAGAACCGGAGCGGACCAGCTCCACGCGATATTTCTTCTCGCCGATGGTTACGTCGTAGATCACGGCCGCTGAACGCCTTCCAGGCGGGCGGCGCGCTGCCACGCTGACGTGGCGGCCTTGCCCTGCCGGGCCCGGCCATTTCCGCACCCGCCGGTGGTCGAAGGTGCTGCCGTCGCCGCGAAGAAGGCGGCCGAAACGGCGGCGATTTCCGGACGCCCGTCAGCATTCCCGGCGGCTGGCGGGGCTGCCAGCAGACGGTCGAGAAATCCTGTGTCGATGCGCGCGGCGGCGAAGTCAGGGTTCTCGAGAATACGGCGAAACAAGGGCAGATTGGTGCGGATGCCGCCGATAAAATACTCGCTCAAGGCGCGCTGCATTCTGGCCAGTGCCGCCGACCGGTCGGGCGCGTAGGCGATCAGCTTGGAGAGCATGGGGTCATAATCCAGGGGGACGGTCCAGCCTTCATACACGCCGCTGTCCTCACGGATGCCCGGACCCGATGGCCGTTGAAGCTGAGTTATCTTGCCCGGCGAGGGGAAGAAGTTGTTGTCGGGGTCTTCAGCATATATCCGGCACTCGATGGCGTGGCCCCGCAGCTCTACATCCTCCTGCCTGAACGGCAGCTTCTCTCCCGATGCGATGCGCAATTGGAGGTGCACCAGGTCCAGGCCGGTGACCATCTCGGTGACCGGATGCTCCACCTGCAGGCGGGTGTTCATCTCCAGGAAATAAAAATTGCGCTGGGCGTCGACAAGGAATTCCACGGTTCCGGCGTTGGTGTAGCCGGCGGAGCGGCCGGCCTGGACGGCTACGGCTCCCATGCGGCGGCGCACATCTTCGTCGATGAACGCGGAAGGCGACTCTTCAATCACCTTTTGATGGCGGCGCTGAACGGAACACTCGCGCTCGCCCAGAAAAACAACGTTGCCGTGCTCATCGCCGAGAATCTGGATTTCGATGTGGCGAGGGTTCTCTATGAACTTCTCGATGTAGACCTCAGCGTCGTTAAAAGAGCGCAGAGCCTCGCTCTGCGCGGTGGCATAGGTGCTCTTGAGCTCACCGGCGGTGCGCACCAGCCGCATGCCTTTGCCACCGCCACCGGCGGCTGCCTTGAGCATGAGGGGGAACCCGATTTTGGCGGCTACTTCTTCCGCCTCTCCCAGGGACAGTCCTTTGGATGATCCGGGGACGCAGGGCACGTTGGCGGCCAGCATAGCCTGGCGGGCTCGAGTCTTGGAGCCCATCAGCTCCATGGCCTTCGCCGGCGGTCCAATGAATTTCACTCCCACTTCGGCACAGGCGCGGGCAAAACCGGCGTTCTCGGAAAGAAATCCGTATCCGGGATGAATGGCTTCGGCGCCGGAGCGGCGCGCCGTCTCCAGGACCCGCTCAATGTTCAAGTAAGATTCGCGCGCAGGCGCAGGGCCGATTAGATAGGCCTCGTCAGACTGGGCCACGTGCAGAGCTGCGCGGTCAACGTCAGAAAAGACGGCGACTGTGCGAATGCCCATCTCGTGGCAGGCGCGGACAACGCGCACCGCGATCTCGCCCCGGTTCGCGATGAGGACCTTTTTAAACATGAATGCTCAAAATCCCCAGCATTGTAATTGAGGCACCGAAGGTCCAGTGTGCTTGCCGTCACACCAGAGCGGGAAGCGCGGGGTCGAAAGAAAACAAGGTCGGTCTCCAAAAAACGAAGCCCCTCGGGCTGGAGGGGCTGGGAAAAGCGACTGCGCCTATTTCTTGCCCGGAGTCGGCGTGGCCTCCAGGATGATGCCGCCCTGGTTCTTCTTGGCCGCTTCTTCCGCCTTCTTCTTACGGGCTTCCATGGCCTTATTGCTCCAGTCATTGGAAGCCTTGATGTACTGCGCTCTGGCATCGGGATCATCGCACGCCATGTCCTCGGCTTTGCGCAGATACAACAGATTCAGGTACACCATGGCGTCATCGTAGTCCTGGCGCTTCTCTATCGCGGTCTCGATCATCTTCATGCCTTCATCCACGATGGCGCCCTCTTTCTCCTTCAGTTCGGCGCAGACCTTTTCCATCTGCTTGGTCTTCAACTGGTCGTCTACCTTCACGCCCGCCCTGGACTTGATATCGCCGGCATCTTTGAAGGCTTCCGTCCAGTCAATCACGCCCAGAGAGTAGTACAGCTCGGGATCGTTGGGATCAATGGCCAAGGCTTTCTTATACGCCTCGCGCGCCTCATCGAAGTGCTTCATCTCGCGCTCGAGGAAGGCGATGCCTTTGAGGCTGGTGACGCTGTTGGGATCCTTATCCAGCACCGATTTGTACTCACCAATCGCCTGCTGGGCCATCTTCAAGTTGTCTGGGGTTTCGACTCCGGGAACGTATTGAGAAGTGTAAGCCATGGCAAGGTACAGCTTGGCGACCTTGAAGTCCTCATCCAGGCTGACAGCTCTCTGAAAATGGTCGATAGCTTCTTCGTAGTGTGCGCTTCTATAGGACTGAACGCCCTTATTGAGTTGGTCGCGTGCCCGCAGCTTGTTGCATCCAACCGAACTCAACAGCGCGGCTGCAACGGCCAGTGCCGTCGCGAGTCGTGCGCTTGTTTTCATTGTTTAGGCTCCCTTGATCGGAGATGAAACTCTTCTCTAAAACAACCGCACGGGACGGCGCTGTCGCCGCGCCGCCCGTGCCTGAGGAGTACAAAAGGCTACTGCCCCGCCTCAATCTTGGCGGTGATCAACCCCACACGGTCAACCACCTGGGTACCACGCGCGATGTCGATGACCTGGGCTACATCCTGGAACTGCACATTGTCATCGCCCTTTACAAACAGAACACGCTCGGCGCGGGTCTTGAAGATATCGGTAAGACGGGCGGCAAGATCGGGCAAGCTTACGTCATCCTGGTTAATCTTCAGCTTGGGTTTTCCGCCGCCCGGAGCTTCCAAAACCTGTACGACCACGGTGCGATCGGTCTCCATCGGTTTCTGGTTTGGCGGCGGCGGCTGGGGAACCAGAGCATCAAGCCCGTGCGGCGTGAGTGGCGTGATCACCATGAAGATGATGAGCAGCACCAGCAGCACGTCGATCAGGGGCGTGACATTAATGTCGGCGGTCTGTCCTCCGCCTGCACCACCCATTGACATTGCCATAAGCGATTACCTCGTAAAAATCCTGCGGTTAACTACTGCCGTTTCTGTTCAGTGAGGAGGCCAAGCTCGCTCACGCCGGCCGAGCGGACGTTATCCACCACCTCCACCACGGCCTTGTAACGGGCGCGGGCGTCGGCGCGGACATAGACCTTCTTGTCCACACGATTGGCGATGCGATCCTTGATTTTCTCGGTCAGCGTGTCGGGGTTCACCTGCGCCGTATCAAAGAAGACTTTACCGTCGCGCTGCACAGCCACGATCAGCGCGTCTTCCTTATCGGCATCCGGCATCTGAATGGGATTGGTGGTCTTGACCAGGTCCACAGGCACGCCGCGCTGCAACATGGGCGTGATGACCATGAAGATGATCAGCAGCACCAGCATCACGTCCACCATGGGCGTGACGTTGATGTTGGAGTTGACCTTGGCGCCTTCGTTACGAACTGAAATTGCCATACGGAGCTCCTGGCTCTACCGGCGGACTCCGGCGGTTGCATTCGACCGTTTCAGGAAGTAATCCACCAGTTCGCTCGAGGAGTTGTCCATCTCCACGTCAAAAGCTTCGACTTTGCCGGTGAAGTAGTTGAACATCATCACGGCGGGGATGGCCACGAACAGGCCTAGAGCGGTGGTCACCAGAGCTTCAGAAATACCGCCCGCGACGGCGCCGAGGCCGGTAGCTTTCTGCTCGGAGATCTTGCGGAAGGCGTTCAGAATTCCGATTACCGTTCCCAGGAGGCCGACGAACGGCGCCGTGGAACCGATGGTGGCCAGACCGCCAAGGCCGCGCTTGAGCTCTGCATGCACGATGGCTTCAGCACGCTCCAGGGCGCGCTTACTGGCTTCAATCTGCTCGCCGGGGATCTCGCTGGAATCGCCGTGCGCCTTGAATTCCTGCAGGCCGGCGGTAACCACCTTGGCCAGGTGGCTCTTCTTGTTGCGCTCAGCCACGCGAATGGCTTCGTCAAGTTTGCCGTCACGGAGAGCGCCGGCAACTGCGGGGGCGAACTGGCGGGATTGCTTACGCGCGGCGTTGAAAGCCACCCACCGATCAATCATCACGCCGATGGACCAGGCGGACATGATCAGCAGGATGATAACGATCACGCGCGCCGGCCATCCCATCTGGCGCCACAGAGACAGCGGATCCCACTGGATCTGGCCTTCGTCTCCACCCTGTAGCAGCCAAAAGGCCGCCAATTGCACTTTGAGAAAAACGAGAGTTGCTAGATTTGCGACAAGCATGAGTTTTTACTTTGCCTCCTCAGATACCTTCCAGGAATTTTTTCCCAGCAGTCCTTCCAGGACTGCGCGACGGGAATTTTTTTGAGAACCGCTTCAGGACGGCTGCATTCTCCGAACTAAGCCGGGGCCGGGAGAGACCGGCCCCGGTTCAAACCCTACATATGGAACTGAACCTTGATCGTGGTTTCCACTTCTACCGGCTCGCCGTTCAGTTCATACGGCTTGTATTTCCACTGCCGTACTGCATCTAGAGCAGCTTGCATCAGAATTGGATGCCCGCTGACGCCATGTAAGTCTTCGATCATGCCGTTCCTGCTGATTTTTGCCTGCAGAATCACATCGCCCTGGATGTGGGCGATCTTGGCCATTTGGGGGTACGTGGGCTCCACGCGACGGACAAGGTTGCCGTCCATCACGCCCTGGGAAACGCGGAGCTGTTTAGGAGCCGCCACCCTGGGCGGCGGGGCCGTAGAACCGATGATGCTTCCCAGCACGCCCCCGGCCTGTCCACCAGGCACTCCGCCTACGACTCCACCCATCACGCCGGACGGTGGCGGGGCTTCTTCCTCTTCGATCATCTTGACCTGCTTGGGAATCCTGGTGGGCGCGCGCAACTCGCCGTTGATGATCTCGCTGACCTTCTGCACGTGGACCGGGGTCGGCGGGGGCGGCGGAGGCGGCGGCGGAGGAGGCGGGGGAGCGACCAGGAACGAATTCAACTGGTGCAACGGCAGAGCTTCGGTAATCAGCAGCGGGAGCAGAATCAGGAAGCCGATGATGACCGCCTCAATGATGAACGAAAGAGTGGTCGTATATTTTTGATTGGTCCGGATCTTACCGCCGGATTCCATTAAGCTGTCTTCAAACATCCCTGTTCTCCAATCTAGGGGAACTGCGATCCAGAGGACTCAACTACATTGGACACCGGGCAACCCTAATTTGCTCCCAACAAGGATCAAAAAAGCATCTTTTCAGGCCTTAACCTTGATTTTCCCCTTACCGGCCTGGGAGCCCGATCCTTTGCCGCTGGGAGCTGGAAGCGGAACTGCTCCACGCCCCCTGGACCGCCAATCCTGGTACGCCACCAGCATGGGCGCGGCCACGGCAATTGACGAATATGTCCCTATTAAGATGCCGATTACCAGTGCAAAGGAAAACCCGTGGAGGACTTCTCCACCAAACAGATATAGCGACAGCACAGTCAAAAACGTCAATCCGGAGGTCAGGATGGTCCGGCTCAGGGTCTGATTGATGCTCCGGTTTACGATTTCCGCCAGCCCCTCCCTCCGCATCAGCTTGATGTTTTCGCGAATGCGATCGAACACCACAATGGTGTCGTTCATGGAGTAGCCGACCAGAGTCAGAATCGCGGCGATAACAGTAAGCGTAATCTCCTTATTCGTCAAGGAGAAAGCACCTACAGTGATTAAGGTGTCGTGAAACACCGCCACTACCGCGGCCACGCCGTAGATGAGTTCAAAGCGAAACCAGAGATACACCAGCATGCCAACCAGGGAGAATCCGACCGCCAGCTCAGCCTGGCGTCGGAGCTGCGAGCCGACCTGGGGGCCGACGACAACCCCGCCCTTTACGCCAAAGTTGCTGGTGTAGAAACCCTGTTTCAGGGCACTCACGACAGTAGCAGGAACAACGCTTGAGAGCTCGTCCAGACTCCTGATGACACCGCCCTGGACCCTGTCACGATAATCAAGGATCTGCCGGGCAACCCGGTCGTAGTCGGCTGGGGCGGCGTGAAGCGGATCGCGGCTTACCAGGTCATCGCGCACTGTAGCGAACCCGACGCGATCGCCATTGTTCAGATTCTGTTTGCCGGGGACCGGATTGGTCTCCAGCGCATCGATAATCTTTTGTTTGCCGGCATCCAGATTGGATTCGCTGACGTCCTTTTCGTCGAGAGCGATGATGACTTCGTTGCTGGCGGTGCCGCCCTCACTCCCAAGGTGCAGTATTCGCGCATCGCGCAGCCCGGCTTTATCGAGAGTCGCCCGGAGATCCTGGTCGTTGGGCGTTTGAGCAAAAACCACGTCCACCTGAGTACCGCCGCGGAAATCGATACCCCGCGGAATACCGTGCCAAAAAAACATGGAGAGCACGCCGGCCACGCTGAAAATCAGTGAGAAGCCGAGGAAGTACCACTTTTTACCGAGAAAATCGATGTTTGTGTTGCGAAAGAATTCCACTTTTGTTCAACCCTTAGAGCTAAATGCTGAGCGCCTCGCCGCGCTGCTTGCGGCTGAGCACAGCATCGAAGATGACTCGGGAAACGAAGACAGCCGTAAACAGATTGGCCACCAGGCCGAAAGCAAGCGTCAAGCCGAAACCGCTCACCGGCCCGGCGCCAACAAAGATCAGGATCAGCGCGGAGACAATGGTGGTCACGTGCGTATCCAGGATGGTCGTCCAGGCGCGACTGAAACCCTGATCCACAGCCGCAGACGGCGCCTTGCCGTTGCGCAGCTCTTCGCGAATACGTTCGAAAATCAGCACATTGGAATCCACGCCCATGCCGACGGTAAGAATCACGCCGGCAATACCGGGCAGCGTGAGCACAGCTCCGAAGAAGCCCATGAAACCCAACAGAATAATCAGGTTCAGGATCAGGGCGACGTCCGCGTTGATGCCGGCGCCGCGGTAGTAGATGAGCATGAAAACCAGCACCGCGACCATACCCCAGACCGCTGCGCGCACGCCGGAACGGATGGAATCGGCGCCCAGCGAAGGCCCGACCGTGCGCTCCGTCAGGTAGCGCAGACTGGCTGGCAGCGCACCGGAACGAAGCAGCATAGCCAGGTCTTTGGCACTCTGGTCGGTGAAGCCGCCTTCGATGTCGCCGGTGTCGCGAATTTCGGATTTGATGTTGGCGAACTCTCGCACCTTGTTGTCCAGCACTACCGCCAGGTAGTGATTGGGATCGGTGCCGGTTTCGTTGTGCGCGGCAGTGAAAGCGCCAAACTTGTTGCCGGCGGCCACGGTCAGGTGAAATACGACGTCGGGCCGGCCACTCTGGTCGGTGCTGGGCTCGGCGGTGCGGATATCCGTGCCGCTGACGACGGGGATGCGGGCGACAACGAAGACGCGATCTTCGCGGTCACTGCCACCGGCGTAACCGTGCACCAGGACAGTTCCCGGAGGAAGCACGCCGCCGTGGAACTGCAACGCCTGCTGCTCATTGGCATAACCACCAGCGCCATCGAAGCCCTGACGCAACTCCAGGCGCGCGGTGGATTGAATGATCTCTTTAACCCGTCCAAATTCGTCGACACCGGGGAGCTGCACCAGAATCTGGTTGGTTCCCATGCCGTTCTGCTGGATGGTTGGCTCGCTGACACCGAGTTGGTCAACGCGAGTGCGAATGGCCTCAATCGACTGCTCGACGGTCCTCGACTTCAGGTCATTGATCGCGGCGGGTTTCATGGTCAGCGTCCAGGTATTGCCAGCGCCACCCGCCAGATCATATTCCGGGAAATGGTCGCTGGCGATGGTGCGCAGATCAGCCGCGGCGTTGGGAGAGACACCGGCCAGCACAATACGCTCCGGATGTGCCGGATCCGGTTTGGTGATGTCGCCAAAGGTGATGTTTGCTTTCGCCAGTTCGGTCTTGAGGGACTCGATAGCGCTATCGGTCTGGCCGCTCACAGCCTCATCGACCATGACCTGGAGAATCAGGTAGAAGCCGCCTTTCAAGTCCAAACCCAGGTGGATGCGATTCAACACAGCCTGCTTCAACGCATCGCCACTCGCACCCGAGGGGATGCCAAAGATGCCGTAGAGGAAAACCAGCAACACGCCGATGATGATCAGAGTTTTGAAAAGTAGGTTCTTCTGCATATTTCCGACTTCTCTCTATGATTTCTTGGGTTCGTCCTCGCGCGCTACCGAAACTACAGCCGACTTGGCCACTTCCAGGCGGAGATTGTCGGGAGGCACGCGAAGGTGCACGGCATCATCCTTGATAGAGATGATGCTTCCGCGAATACCGCCCTGGGTGGTGATCCGGTCGCCGGTCTTCAGGTCGTTAATCATTGCCTGCCACTTCTTTTGCCGGCGTTGCTGAGGCAGGATAAGCAGAAAGTAGAAAATGACGAAGATAAAAAGCAGGGGCAGCATCATACCGATGCCGCCCAGCGGGCTGCCGCCGGCCTGAAACAACCATGAGCTTATGGCAATGGTGGTCATGAATTGGTGTTCACTCGCTGCCGAAAACGCACACTCGCATCCTCAGAGATAGAAACAGGTTCTGATTTCACCGCTGATGAATACCGCCTGGGCCTTACCGGCGTTCGCCTCCGCGCTGCCGGAGTGATTCGGCGGTCCTGGCGCCTGAATGGGGGCTCACGTTCACCCCGTAACGCGCAAACCCCGTGCGTTTCAGCGAGCCCGTGCCAAGGACACCCTACCAGAGAGAGCTCCTGAGAGATCCCCAAGCTATATAGCATGACGTACCGAGCGCATGGTGTCAAGGTAATGCCAGAGGTTGTGAATCGAGTTGAGAGTGGCGGCAAGGGGTTCGCCTGACACATATAAATGACGCAGATAACCACGGCTGTAGCGGGCGCAGACCTTGCATCCGCACTGAGGATCGAGCGGTCCCTGATCCCGGGCGAAACGAACGCTCTTGATGTTCATCCGGCCTTCGGAGGTAAATAGCAGTCCGTGACGTGCGGCACGGGTAGGCAGGACACAATCCATCATGTCCACGCCCATGGAAGCGTATCGCACTATTTCATCGGGATAGCCAACGCCCATCACGTACCGTGGCCGGTCTTTGGGCAGTATTTCGAGAACAGTTGCGATCATTTCCAGCCGCTGCTGGCGGGGCTCGCCTACGCTCAGCCCGCCGATGGCGTACCCGGGGAAGTCCAAATCCATGGTGCGCTGAGCCGACTCGCGCCGCAGGTCAGCGTGCACTCCGCCCTGCACGATGCCGAATAGCAATTGGCGGGCGGAAGGCGCATGGCCGCTCCAGGGAACTTCATTCCTGTGGGCTTCGAAGTAGTCCTTGCTGCGGCGCGCCCAGCGCAATGTCATCTCCATCGATTCGCGGGTGCGCTGGCGGTCGGCGGGATGTTCGGTGCATTCGTCGAAAGCCATGATGACGTCGGCGCCCAGCGCAATCTGGACCTCGATGGAGCGCTCGGGCGTAAACAGGTGCGATGTGCCGTCAAGATGCGAGCGGAAATGCACTCCTTCTTCGCTGACCTTGCGCAGTCCGCTCATGCTGAACACCTGAAAGCCGCCGGAGTCGGTGAGGATGGCGCGCTCCCAGCTCATGAAACGATGCAGACCGCCCAGACCACGGATCAGCTCGTGTCCGGGCCGGAGATAAAGATGATAGGTATTGCCGAGGATAATCTGCGCGCCCAGCTCTTCCAGCACGTCCTGGGGCACAGCCTTGACGGAACCGGCGGTACCGCAGGGCATGAAAGCGGGGGTCTCGACCACTCCGTGGGCGGTCTGAATGCGTCCCAGACGAGCCTGACCGGCGAGCTTCTCCACTGTATACGCGAGGGCCACGGCTCTTATGTTACCTTGCGCCGGCTTCTCCCGCTTTAACCGACCGCACCGGCAATCGCATGCTTTTGTCATCCTGCTCCAGGGCAATGGTTTTGGCCGAGTTAAACAGGAATCTCAGGCAAGATGCCGCGATAGCTACGTTCGCGAAACTACATAATTATTCCATGTTACCTAGGTAATGACACTAGTTCACTTCAAGGCAACATATATTTTGGATGTCTTATGACCCAAGGGAGCGCTACCTGAAAGAAGGAAATCGCGATGCTGATCATCCCGATCAAGCATGAAGGGATGTGGGCCACCCGATGGCCGATCATCACTTTCGCTTTCATTGCCATCAACACGCTGGTGCTTCTGTTCACGTCCAACACGCAACTGGAGCAACGTACGGCGGAGCTCAGCACTGTGCGGGCCCATATCCGCCTGCTCGCCGCGATGCATCCACAGTTGACAGTTTCCGCGGAGGTGCGACCGGTGATCGATAAGTTCCGTGAAGCCAATCCGCACCTGTGGGAGAAGATGCACGACGGAACGATTGACGTGATGGACGGCTGGGACGCGCGCATGCGACTGGCAGTGGAAGAGGGACCGTTGCAGGAGGAAATGGATTCCCTGGCTGCCCAGTATAAGCAACTGGTTTCAGCTACAGAAGAAGAAGGATACGCGTTTATACCCGCCCACCCGAAACCTATCAGTTACCTGACGGCTAACTTCATGCATGGAGGATGGCTGCATCTGATTGGCAACATGTGGTTTTTATGGTTGGCGGGATTCGTGCTGGAGGATTCCTGGGGGCGAATCCTGTACCCGATCTTTTATCTTGTCTGCGGAGCGGCAGCTCTACAGATTTTCGCGTGGACCGAACCGGGCAGCCTTACGCCCGTCCTGGGGGCTTCAGGAGCGATTGCCGGCCTTATGGGAGCGTTCCTGGTCAGGTTCCCGAAAATGCGGATACATATGCGCTGGTTTATCGGGCTCAGGTCGCTCGCCCGCGGCGGCTATCAATTTCAAGCGCCGGCCTATGCCATGCTGCCCCTGTGGCTGTTGACCGAAGTCTTTTATGGCAAGCTTTCCGGCTCTTCAGACGGCGTGGCCCACTGGGCGCACGTAGGGGGCTTCGCTTTCGGAGCGGTGGTGTCGTTTTTTATACGAGTTTCCGGACTGGAGCACAAGGCAACTGCGGGAGTGGAAGCCAAGACCAGCTGGACTAACGAAGCCGAAATAACGCAGGCGACGGAACTCCTGGATAAAGGCCAACTGGATGAGGCGGAGAAGGTGTTGCAGCCCTACCTTGCGGCCAAACCCGATTCGTTCGATGCCGCCAATCTGCTGCAGCAGGTGTACTGGAGAAAGGGCAACATCGACGCCTACCACGAGCTCACAATGAAGGTCTGCACCTTGCATGTGAAGAATCGTGAGCACGAAGCCGCCTGGCAAAACTACCAGGAGTTTCTCAACTCCGGGGGCGCTAAGCCGCCTTTGCCGGTGTGGTTCGATCTGTGCCGCGCGGCCGAGGCGCTGCATAACTATGAAGGAGCGCTCAAGGAATACCAGAAGTTGATCAGCGCTCATCCAACTGAGCGCCAGGCGTTGATGGCGCAGATCGCCGTCGGGCGGATCTATCAAAGAATCAATCAGCCGGATCAGGCAATTAAGTTCTACGAGAAGGCTGCGGGTTCAACCATCCCGCACCTGGACCTGGAACCGACCATCGAGGCGGGAATTCGCGAAGCCAAGAGAGCGCTGGCCGCTCCCATTCGATAGACACTCCGCTGTCAAGGCAGGCGTCCACGCTGGTCTTCCAGCCGTAATCCACGCGTGGCCGTGCTGATTTCCCAACTGCCAGTCCCTTCGCAACACCGCGAAAAGGGGCAGGTTATGAACCTGATCCGCCAGTTTCTGGCTGGCGGCGACCACTGCCGCTCTTCGTTGAGGATCATGGCCGGAACCGGAAAGGCATCCAACATGGCACTGACATGCGGAGTGCCGGCGATGGTCTCACTCTCCAGATGAAGCTCCTCGAGCGAGGCTATCTCGGCAGGAGCAACTAGAGTCGGTAAATGCAAAGAATGCAATTCCACAGACCCTCCCGATCATGTAAATCGGCCTTTCCCAAGCTTTCTTTAATGCGGGCTGTCGGACCTCATGCAGTGAGCAAGGCGCGGAGCGGGCTCATGTCGCGAGCGTTCTCGATGGTTTTCACAAATTCGATCACGCCTTCGGCTTTCTCGCGGGGCCATTTGGCAAAACCGGCGCAGGCACGGAACTTGTCGGCGACTTCGTCGTAGCTCATGGGGTTGGCGGGGCTGCCTTTGGCGAAATGGGCGCGGCCGTTGAGCACGCGGCCATTCTTCATGCGGATCTTGAGGATGCTGGTCATTTTGTCGAAGCCGGCCTGTTCGGCTTCGGGATCGGTATAAAAGTTCACGCGCCGGATCATCTCCTGGACGTCAGGACGCTGGACTACGGAGTCAGTGTATTCAGCCAGACCGGCTTTGCGCTCGAGTAACAGGATCGCGAGCCCGAATTCCATGCTGAACTTGGCCTGAAGACCGGTGGCCGGATGATGGTGAAGCAGGGTAGTCACCATGCGGTTGTTGCCGCCGAGGTCGATCTTCTCCACGTCGGCGGGCTTGATATCGTTTTCGCGAATGAGGCGCATCACCTCGCCCATGGCGGGATGGGTCAGTGAGCCGGAGGGATAGGGTTTGATAGAGACGCCGGGCGAGGCGAAGGTCCAGGGCTTGCCCAGTCGCCCCTGGATGGCGGCGGGATCGAAGCCTCCGCCGGCGGCGTGGAAAAATCCGTATTCAGCTTCCAGGATGTTGGGGGCCGCGGTCCAGCCTAGCGCGGCCAGATCGGCAGCGACGACGCCGGCTTCGGCAGCGTGTCCGGCATGGAAGGGCTTGGTCATGGAACCAAAATTTTCCCGCAGGCCTCCGGCCTCAGCGGCGGCGACGCCGAGCGCGAAGGCGGTCCTGGCCGTGTCGAGTCCACGCAAACGCGCGCAGGCGGCGACGCTGCCGAACGATCCAATGGTGCCCGTGGTGTGAAAACCGTCATTGTAGTGGCGCGGCGAGATGGCTTCGGCAATCTTGCACTCGACTTCCACACCCACGTGGTAGGCCCCCAGGAATTCCTTTCCGGAGCGGTCGCTTTCGCAGAGCGCGAAGGCCGACGGCAGCACGGGGACGGTGGGGTGGGTGAGCAGACCGTAGACGCGATCTTTGGCGACCGCGAGTTGCGTGTCGTCGTAATCGTCGGCATGGATGAAGTTGCCGTTGGCGAAGGCGGCAAAGCGCGCGGGAACTTTGAGCTGAGTTCCGATCACGCTACTGGACGGCGAGCAGGGGCCGAGAGAACCGATGTACTGCTTCATCAGCGGCGCAAGCGTAGAGACAGAGCCGGCCAGGGCGAGGCCGAAACCATCGAGGATGGATTTCCGGCCCAGCTCAAGAACGTCGGCGGGGACGTCGTTGAAGCGAGTGTTGACGATGAACTCGGCGACATAGCGAGTGAGCCCCGGCGCCTGGGGAAATTCTGCGGCGCCAGTGGTGGCGATGGCTGGTGCCCTGCCGAGAGCGACGCCAGCGCTGAGGATGGAGCTTTTGCAGAAATCGCGGCGCTTCATGACGGGATAGTAGCAGGAAGCCCGTATCCTTTTTCAATCCCTCTCGCGGCACCCCTACCCACCGCCTGAGGCGGCTTTCTTCAACTCTTAACGCCGCACTGAAGAGTCGCTCTTCACTGCACGACGCGGGTAGAGGCGTTCGGCGTTTTCGAAGGCGATCTTCTTCTGGGTGCCGGAGGAAAGCTGGTTGATCAACAGGACAACCGACTGCCAGCGCTCGGGGCCGGTCGGCGGCTGAGGATAGTGCTGATCGCTTCCGACCACAAAGCGATCGGGAAAATCCTGGAAGAGCCGGAGCCACTCCGGCTTGATGGTTCCATCGGCAGCGAGCGGCGAATTCTTCCCCGGCTTGACCGGATCGATCTTGAGCTCCATGTAAAGGTTGCGATGCACAGCGAGCAGCCGGCGACAGAGCTCCGGCGTGCGGTCGCCGGTGTTGTCCCAGCCGGCGTGGGCCCAGATGATGCGAGCGCGGCGATTGTGATTGAGCAGGCGCTCGAAGGCGGCGATGTTTTCGCGAATTTCCGTCGCGTTCGGCGGCGGCTTCAATTCTGCGGGCCAGGGCATGTTGCGAGCGACGGCTTCCATGTGCAGGTCGATGGGCACGTGGTGCGCGGCGGCGATATCGGCCAGCAGCAAGAAAAGAGGATGATCGGGCGGAGCGGATTCGTAGGGTGTGGCGCCGGGAAAGTGTTCAGCAGCGAGTTCTCCGAATCCGGCCGCGCCGGCGCGCAGCAGTTCTTCCGCCTGCCCTTTGAACTTGCGGCGGACTTCGGGGCCGGCATCGCGGGAGCGCACCGACTCGTGAATCATAGGATTCAAAATTCCACCGCCGGCCAGCATGGCCAGCCGGTCTTCGTGTCCGCGAGTGTGCGGCTGAAAAAGTGCGAAGTCGTAGCGCGCGGGATCGCCGACGGTGAAGGGAGGCGGCATGAAGATAATCTTCACCGCGTGTTCAGCCGTCAGGCTCCCGAGTACTGCGTGTATCGAGCCTTCAGAGTCGGCGGGCTCCAGATGCGTGTGCACATCGATGATGGGGGAGGCAGCGGTGATGGCTTTTTCGTCAGCAGCAGGCAGAGAGCCATGGCCGCGGAGCGCGCCGCCGCCGAGCACGCAGCTGAGAACGGCAAAGAGCACGAATGACTTCACGGCAATCATTTGCGGTGTGGCTCCATCGTAAGAATGCGGCGCGCAACATGGTACGCTACTTAGGCCATGCACTACGTCAAGATCCTGCCCTTCGTTCTTGCCGCCAGTCTCGCGGCTGTGGCCCAGAAACAACAACCGGTTGCCGACCGGGTTTCGGCGCAAAACGCATTGTTTGAGGAGCAGTACGAATCCGACCTGCGCAATCTTCCCGAGTTGGCTACCGCGGTGGGCGACTACCGCTACAACGACCAGCTTGCCGACCGCTCTCCGACTGCAATTGCCAAGCGCCACCAGACGGACGAAGAGTTCCTGAGGCGGCTGAAGGCGATCGCCACCACGGGTTTCTCCGACCAGGACCAGCTTTCCCACGATCTGATGGCGCGTGTTCTTGAGCAGCGCATCGCCGACTACAGCCTCAAAGAGTACGAGATGCCGCTCAACCAGCAGAACGGCATACACACGCAGCTTGCCGACCTGCCGCTCTCCGTGCCGCTGGATTCGGTCAAGCATTACGAGGATTACATCGCGCGGCTGCGCCAGATCCCGCGGGTGCTGAGCCAGACCACGGAGGTGCTGCGCGCGGGCACGAAAGACAAGCTGATGCCGGTGCGCTTTCTGCTGGAGAAGATTCCCGCGCAGTGCCAGGGGGTCATCGATGCCGATCCTTTTTTGATTCCAACCAAGAAATATCCGGCGGGCATTTCCGAGGACGACCAGGAGCGGCTGACGCAGCGCATCAACGACGCCATCAACAACGATGTGATTCCGGCGTACAAGAAGTTCGCTGAATTCGTGCGCACGGAGTACGCGCCGCACGGACGGACCACGCTGGCCATCACTTCGCTGGCCGACGGCCAAAAGCGCTACCAGAACAACATCTACGCGCGCACCACGACAAGTATGTCGGCGGAGGAGATTCACCAGATCGGGTTGCGCGAGATCGACCGCATCCAGGCGGAGATGCTGGCGATCGCGAAGAAAGAGGGCTTCAACGACCTGGCAGCGTTCCGGGCTGCGCTCAAGACCAATCCCAGGTACAAGCCAACGTCAGCGGAGCAGATCCTCGACGACTTCCGGCACTACATCGCGCAGATGGAAACCAGGCTGCCGCAGCTGTTTACCCTGCTGCCCAAGTCGCCGGTCACGGTAGAGGCGATTCCACCGTTCGACGCCGGGGCGGCCACGCATTACGTGACGGGCACGCCGGATGGCAAGCGTCCCGGGCGCGTGGTGGTGGCAACCTCCAATTTTGCCGACCGCTCGCTGGTGAACGACGAGGCCATTGCCTATCACGAAGGCGTTCCCGGACATCACATGCAGCTCTCCGTGCAGCAGCAGCTTGCCGGGCTGCCCAAGTTCCGCCTGCACAGCCTGGGCTTCACTGCCTACGTTGAAGGCTGGGCGCTCTACGCCGAGCAACTGGGCAAGGAAGCGGGCTTCTACCAGGATCCGGTTTCGGATTACGGGCGGCTGTCTTCAGAACTCTTTCGCGCTGTGCGCCTGGTGGTGGACACGGGAATCCATGCCAAGGGTTGGAGCAGGGACCAGGTGGTGGAGTTCATGCGCAAGTCGGGCGCGGTGGACGAGCCGACAATTCAGTCGGAGACCGACCGGTATATTTCCTGGCCGGGACAGGCGCTGGGCTACAAGATAGGCCAGCTCAAGTTCCGCGAACTGCGTGACCGCGCGCAGAAAGAGGTGGGGGCGAAATTTGATCTGAGAGCTTTTCACGACGAGATGCTGGACGGCGGAGCAATGCCGCTGGATATGCTGGACGCGCGCACGAACAAGTGGATCGCGGAGCAGAAGGCGAAATAGCTCCTGTCGGTGAAACACAGCTTTTTAAAAAACGGTAGGAGGCGTCTAGTTGAAATTCTTTTCGCGCGTCTGCTTCATCATTTTTCTTCTGGCTGGATCGGCTCTGGCGCAGCGCAATCGCCAGGCGGCAACCGCCTATCCTCCGCAGCTCACGGCTGAACTCAAGCAACTGGAAGAGGCGGCGCTCAAGAGCGAATATGCGTGGGATCAGCTGGCGCATCTGACCAACAACATTGGGCCGCGGCCGGCGGGGTCGGCCCAGGCCAATCATGCCGCGCAATACGTAGCGGCGGAGCTGCGCAAGCTGGGACTGGAGGTTCGGCTGGAAAAAGTCACCGTGCCGCACTGGGTGCGCGGGGAGGAGACGGCAGCGTTGACCGAGTTCCCGGGGATGGCTCCGGGCACCACGCAGAAGATCGTGCTGACTGCGCTGGGAGGCAGCGTAGCCACACCGGCGCAGGGACTCACCGCGGAAGTGGTAGTCGTCAACAACTTCGATGAACTGGCGGCGCTGGGCCATGACAAAGTTGCGGGCAAGATCGTTTTGTTCAATGCCAAGTTCGATAAGCAGCTGGCGGCCATGGGCCACGGCGGCCAGGCTTATGGAGAGGCGGTGATCTATCGCGCCATTGGAGCCAATGCAGCAGCCAAGTTAGGCGCGGTGGCGGCGCTGATTCGCAGCGTGGGCGGCACGGATTACCGCCTTCCGCACACCGGCATGATGCAGTACTTGTCAGACGCGCCGCAGATTCCCGGCGCCGCGGTCACGGCCGAAGACGCCGACCTGCTGGCCTACCTCGTACGCCAGGGGAGCGTGCGCATGCACCTGACGCTTACGCCCCAGATGCTGGCCGACGTGGATTCCTACAACGTGGTGGCGGATCTCAAGGGCAGTGAGCAGCCTGACCAGGTGGTGATCGTCTCCGGGCACCTTGATTCCTGGGACCTGGGCACGGGAGCGATCGATGACGGCGCGGGCGTGGCGGTGGCCATGCAGGCGGCGCAACTGATTAAACAGCTGGGGCTGAAGCCGCGGCGCACCATTCGCGTGATTGCCTGGATGAACGAGGAGTTCGGCGTCTCCGGCGGCCATGCTTACGCCGCTGCTCACAAGGATGAGGCCGGCAAACATTTTGCCGCGATCGAAAGCGACCTGGGGGCGGGACATCCGGCAGGCATCAGCATGGCGGCGCCACCGGCCAGCCTGCAGCTGCTCCGTCCGGCGGCGCAGGTTCTGCAAGCCATCGGCGCGCCCATTCTGCAGACTACGGAATTCACCGAGACAGATATCGATCCGTTGCTATCGCTGGGCGTACCTTGCTTTGGTCCTATCCAGGATGATCGCTTCTACTTCAATTACCATCACACGGCGGCCGATACGTTGGACAAGGTAGTTCCGCGCGAACTGCAGGAAAATGCAGCCGTAATGGCCGTGCTGGCCTATGCGCTGAGCAATCTGCCGGGCGAGTTGCAGCGCCCCGCGCCCAAGCCGCCTCGGGCTTTTTAACGCCGGAGGGCTGATAGCAGGCGTTTTTTTCAATGTTTGCCCGGACGTGTGCGCGCGAGCCTTCCCGGCCCAAAGAAAAAATATTGCAAGAATCCAGGATGAAAGTTGTTCTACCTGTGTTGACTAGCGAGGGCCAAGGATCGTCTATAGGGGATGCTGTTCGTATAGTTCACGAAGCTATAGCTATCTTCGCGGGCTTTGTCTAGAATCTCTTCTCTTTATGTGGCAAGGAGCAAGTGTATGCACGCAGTAGGGTTGCGGGCCGCGTTAGCCGTACTTTTGATTGCCAGCATTGTTAGTTGCGGGGGAAACTCTTCCAATCCCGTCATGCCAACCGTAGTTACGGTCAGTTTTGGAACCGGCGCTCCGGTGGCGGCGGCCGCGCAGATGGGCGCGGGAACCTTCAGCGCAGTGCCCATCCAGGGCAGCCAGATTTCTGTCACGTTGCCTCCGGGAACGACCAGGTATGCCATTGCCTACGTCTGTCCTCCACGGGTGCTCGGCACCGTGACGGACAACAGCGTGTTTGTCATAGAGGCTACGGTGCAGGACGGCAGCGCGCTGAACTCCAGCTGCGTCAGAAGCGTCCCAGCAATGGCCAGCGTCACCGGCACGGTGGATGCAACTGCGATCGCCGGTGCAACGCAGATTGCGATCGCCGGCCGGGGCGGCTTCGGCAGCTTTCTGAGCTTTGTCAGCGGGCCGTTCAATGTCAGCGTGCCCTCAGGAACCAATGACATCGCCATACTTGCCCTTGACAGCTCGCGCGACGTCCTGGCGGTGAAGATACTGCGCTCGCAGACTGTCCCGGGAGCGGTGAACGCAGGAGGCACCGTGGTGCTGGGCGCCGCTGATATGACGGTGAACCAGCCGTTCACCGTGACCAATGTGCCGGCGGGCTTTGGAGCGCCGGTACCGTTCGTTGAATATCGGACTACGGGGGAGACCTCAATATTCCTTAAGGCGAGTTCGACGACGCAGTATCCGCCGGTTCCTGCGGCTTCGACGCAACCCGGGGACTTCTATACTTTCCAAGGCATCTCGAGCAACAGCGGCACGCCCGACTCCGCAATAGGACTGGCGCAGACCACTACCAGCGGCGGGGGACCGGTGACGCTGACGCTGCCGGCGCCGTGGCCTGCGACTGCTCCCGCCCCAGCGGCGTTGCCGACCTTCACGTTCAACTACCCAGGGTTCCCCGGGGTTTCCGAGGTAGTGGAATCGGCAGAACTGACGTGGTTCAATTCGACCCTCAGCGTAGGGAATGCCATACGGGTTACGGCGACAAGCGCTTTCCAGAACGGAAGCAACACCATCACCGTGCCCGATCTGTCTTCGCTCCCGGGTTTTCTGGGGGCGCCGCCTTCAGGGACGAATCTTGTGTGGATGGCGCGCATCGACGGATCAACGCAGATCCTGCCGTTCTCAGGAACAATCTCGCCCAATCTCTCGCTGCCGAACGTGGCGAACGAGGGAACGTTGATGGTGCCGTAAGGTGAACTGCCTGCTGCGCTGGGCGGCGGTGTACTTCAGGCTTGAATTCTTTTTTTCACCACATAGATGACCCAAGGCGCAACCGATGTCTCGGTTACCCACGGGTAAGGTTCATCTTCGCGCCCGCGAGGCAAGTAGTGGCCCACAAGGTTGAGATCGCATGCAGTAAACAGGCTCAAATAATCCTGGTGGAACCAAATGAGATCTACGACCGGGCGGCGGTCCGCAACATCCTTCATCACTATCTGAACAGTCTCCCCACTCTTCGCGTGCCGGTTCTCGGGATAATCCCGCGTGGTAAACGACGCCCACTCATGCGTATAGATTTCCGGCGTGGAGCAAAGCAAGATGATTGGTCCGTGATCCTTCAGCAAGCGGCCGAGCCCGCGCAGCAGCTCGTGCCGTTCGGAAATACCGGGAATGTTGTCGAAGGTGAATGCCGATAGCACCAGATCGAAGCTGGCGGGCTCCAAGGCGCTGAAGTCACCTTGCTTGACGAGCCGGTAATCTCCCTGCGGGTCAGCATTCCTGGCCAGATCGATCATACTGCTGGAGATGTCAACGCCGATGGCACTAAACCCGAGGTTCTTCAGGAACCTGGTGGAGCGGCCGGCGCCGCACCCAAAATCGAGGGCCACGCGCCCGGTAACGTGTCCGGCAATAATGGCCGGCAAATCACGATAGGCCAGGTAGTAGGTGGCAGGAAACTCCAGCTTTGCATATGCTTCCGCGCGCCTGGGGTCATCGTATACGTTGAAAAATGACACGTCTCCTCCCTTGTTCATTCTCTCTGGAAGTTGGGGTCAGATGATGAGTTGATTTGTACCACAAGAAAACACGAGGTCCCTCCAGCCAGCTCGCGCGCCGTACATTTCACCGCGGAGACCTGGAGGGGATTGAGGCGGTTCCTGTCGAGAGATGGGAATTACCGCGATTGCGGCGATTCTCCGGGGGCCTTGCTGATCTCCTGCGCGACCTCGCGGGCGGGGGCGCGGAGCAGGCGAAAAAGCAGGTAAAGCAGGACCAGGACGGCGATAGCGATGGCAATGGCCAGAGAGGGATGGCGGTGAATCAGGGCTTTGGCTTCGGCAACGATCCCGGGCCCGAAGATGACGGTCAGCACGGAGAGAACGGAGAAGCGAACCAGGCGTCCGGCGGCGATGGCGGCCAGGAACCAGGCAGGCTTCATTTCGAAAACCCCGGCGGAGAAGACAAAGAGCTTGAAGGGTGTGGGGGGAGGCAACATGGCCGGGACCATCAGGGCGAGGAATTCCTGGCGTTCAAAGCGGTCGCGGATGCGCTCCAGACGCTCGCGGTTAATGCGCTTGAGCAGGAACAGTTCGCCGCCGGCGCGGCCCAGGTAATAGGGCACCAGGCTGCCCAGGGCCGAGCCCAGGGCCCCGGCAAGTATGTAGAGCCAGGCGCGGCCGGGATTGGCGTAGACGTAGCCGGCGACGAGGGCGTCAACCGGAATGGGAATAGCGCCGGAGTCGATGGCGGTCAAAACCAGGACGCCCCAGGCGCCAAGCGTCTGGAGAAAGGCGATCCAGCCGGTGATTTTGAGCCACAGTTTGTTCCTGACCAGCAAGCGGTCATTGTAAGGCAAGGACCCGTGGCGACCGGTAGCGACAATGTGCGGCAAAAGCGCGGCGGATCGGCAGCCTGGGATTCCGCCAGTTTCGGAAAGCTGGCAGACAGGTAGAATGACGGAGACCTTCAAGGAGGAGGTTCCAAGCATCATGGCAGCACAACCCAACCCCGGGCATCAGCCCACCCCGGAAAGAATCTTTTCAACCGTGCAGGCCTACCACAACGCGTTTGTCCTGAAAGCCGGAATTGAACTGGATGTGTTCACCGCGATCGCCAAGGGCAACCACACAGCCGCGGAGATCGGCCGCGCCACTAAATCAGCGGAACGGGGCACACGCATACTCTGCGACGCCCTTACGGTCATGGGTTTCCTGGAGAAGAAGGGGAACCGCTATAGCTTGAGCGCCGACAGTGCGTTTTTCTTCGACAAGAGCTCGCCGGCCTATATGGGCGATGCTTTCAAATTTCTGATGGGCCTGGATCAGATGGAGAATTTCGTGCACCTGACGGAGTCATTCCGCAACGGCGGGCGAAAGACCGACCACCAGTCCGGCCCGCCCGAAGATACGAAGTGGGTGGATTTCGCGCGGGGAATGGTGCCGTTGATGATTCCGGCAGCGCATGCCATGGCACGCTATCTGCAGCCGGTGCTGGGATCGAAGGCATCGCCCAAAGTGCTCGACATTGCAGCAGGGCACGGAATTTTCGGCATTACCGTGGCGCAGCACTCCCCGAAGGCGCATATCCATGCTGTGGACTGGGCCAACGTATTGGAGGTGGCGACGGAGAACGCGCAGGCGCATGGCGTGGCTAACCGCCATCACCTGATTCCGGGAAGCGCCTTCGACGTGGAGTTCGGGCAGGGCTACGATGCGGTGTTGCATACCAATTTTGTGCACCACTTCGATGTCCCCACCAATGAAGCCCTGTTGAAAAAACTATGGAAGTCAATGAATCCCGGCGCGCATCTGGTCATCCTGGAATTTGTGCCCAATGACGACCGGATCTCGCCGCCAGCCGCGGCTATGTTCAGCGTAACCATGATCAGCAACACGCCCGCAGGAGACGCTTATACGTTCGCGGAGATCGCCGGCATGTGCGCCAACGCCGGCTTCAAAGACGCCAGGGTGGTTCCGCTGGAGGGATCTCCGGAGGTGCTGGTGGTGGCACAGAAGCCGTGACCTGGCTGCCCTTTACAGGAGATTTTTGGAGCAATTAGACTAGCAAGTTTGACGCTTTCCGAGGTTCTGCCGGGTTCCCTGAGCCCGGCAGGCCCGGAGAAGCCCGCAGAGATACACAAGGAGAGGCAATCACATGCCAACAGCATCGGAAGACAAAGTAAAACAGATCATTGTGGAACAGCTTGGAGTCGACGAGGGAGAGGTGACTCCCAACGCCTCCTTCGTGGACGATCTCGGCGCAGACTCCCTGGACACGGTGGAGCTGGTCATGGCCTTCGAAGAAGCATTTGACATCGAGATTCCGGACGAGGACGCGGAGAAGATCCGCACGGTCAAGGACGCCATTGAATATGTGGACAAGCACGCGAAAGGCGGAAAGTAGTTGGCCAGGCGCGTAGTTGTTACGGGCCTGGGCCTGATCTGCGGAGTCGGTAATACCAGCGCAGAGGTCTGGAAAAATATCGTCGCCGGCAAGGGCGGGGTGGGAAAGATCACCTCATTCGACGTCAGCAATTTTGCCTGCCAGATCGCGGCCGAGGTCAAGAATTTCGATCCCCTGAATTTTATTGAGAAAAAAGAAGTCAAGAAGATGGCGCGCTTCATCCACCTGGCCATGGCGGCCGCGGCTGAAGCCATGAAGATGTCAGGGCTGGAAATCACGCCGGAAAACGCCACGCGCGTGGGCGTGCATATCGGCTCGGGGGTCGGCGGGTTCGACATCATCGAGCGCGAGCACGCGGCGCTGCTCAGCGGCGGTCCCAGAAAGATCTCCCCGTTCTTCATTCCCGCAGCCATCGTCAACCTGGCAGCCGGACAGGTGAGCATACGCTACGGCGCCAAGGGTCCCAACGAAGCCACTTGCACGGCGTGCACCACGAGTTCGCACGCCATCGGCGACGCCTACCGCATCATCCAGCATTGCGATGCCGATGTGATGATTGCGGGCGGCTCGGAAGCGGCGATCACACCCATGGGAATCGGCGGCTTCGGCGCCATGCGCGCGCTTTCAACCCGCAACGACGAACCGGAGAAAGCCAGCCGGCCGTGGGACGCAGGCCGCGATGGATTTGTCATCGGCGAAGGGTCGGGGATCGTGATCCTGGAAGAGCTGGAGCACGCGCAGCGGCGCGGCGCGGCGATTCTTGCCGAGATTATCGGGTACGGCATGAGCGCGGATGCCTACCACATCACGCAGCCGGCGGAAGACGGTGAGGGCGGCTATCGGGTGATGACGAATGCCATCAACGATGCCAAACTGACCATCGGCGACATTGATTACATCAACGCCCACGGTACCTCGACGCCGATTGGCGACGTGCTGGAAACCAAGGCCATCAAACGCACCTTCGGCGCCGACACCAAGGTGGCGGTGAGCTCGACTAAGTCGATGACCGGACACCTGCTCGGCGGCGCCGGCGGCCTGGAAGCGGGCATCACCATAATGGCGCTGAAAGATCAGGTCATTCCGCCTACCATCAACCTGGAGAATCCCGATCCGGAATGCGACCTGGATTACGTTCCCAACGTCGCGCGCAAGGCGCCGATCAACATCGCGCTCTCGAACTCCTTCGGCTTCGGCGGGACTAACGGTTCGCTGATCTTCCGCCGCTGGACGGAGTGAGGTCGAACCCGGCGATACAACAAATGCAAAAGCCACCGCGGACACGAAGGAACACGAAAGGCGTTCTTTCCCAAGTTGTAACTGTGGTGATCGTTTGCATCTCATGCGGCGCAGTGCTTATCTCTGCGGTGTTAAGCACGCCATTGCGGGCCCAGGCGCGGGCTGAATCTGGTTGGCAGGTGCAATGGCAGCCGCAACAATTGGTAAACGGATCTGCCGTGCTGTTTCGCGTCACCGCGCCCGCTGCCCTGAAAGAGCTTGACGCCACCTGGTTTGACCGCAACCTCACCTTCCGCTTCGCCCCTGACTGCAACTGCTGGTATGGAGTTGGCGGGGTTGAACTGAACGCAAAGCCTGGAAAGTACCCCTTGCGGCTGCATTGCAAGCTGCAGGACGGCTCGTCGGTGGCGCCCACCCTGGAAGTAAACGTCACGGAGAAGAATTATCCCAGCACTGCGGTCAACGGTGTACCGGGAAAATATGTGCAGCCTCCGCCTGAGGTCGCGGCCCGCATCGCCGAGGAGAGCGCGCTAAAGAAACAAGTGTTCTCGCACTTCGAGCCCGAGTCGCTGTGGTCGGGGAATTTTGACGCGCCGGTAGATAGCACGGTCACGGCGATCTTCGGCTCAGCCCGCGTGTTCAACAAAACCAAGAAGACGGTCCACGAAGGGACAGATTTCCGCGCCGCGATAGGCACGCCGGTCCATGCCACAAACGGCGGGACGGTGGTATTGGCTCGCAACCTGTATTTCGAAGGCAACTGCGTAATGCTGGACCACGGCGACGGATTGCTGACGCTGTACATGCACCTCTCCAAATTTGACGTGAAAGAGGGCGAATCCGTGCAAGGCGGGCGGTTGCTGGGGCTGAGCGGCAATACCGGCCGGGTCAACGGGCCGCATCTCCACTTCGCGGCACGCTGGCAAGGCATGTACCTTGATCCGGAAACTCTCTTCGGACTGCGTCCTCCCCCTCGCTGAGAGCCTTTGTCCCGATGGGGCGCACAAAAAACAAAAAAGGAGCGTGGCCGGAGAGCCACGCTCGGAAACGAAAAAACAACAAGGAGGAGGCAGTTAAATCATGTCGCTCCACGCCCGGCGCAGTTCACGGCGATGCTGCTCCATCATTCGCTGAGCGTGGCGAATATTTTCTTGTGCCCGGCGCACAGCGGCGCGGACTTCCGGGGTCATTGCATGAACCTGCATTCGGGCCTGCTGAAGCGCAGCCTGCACCTGCGCCGAAGCCACCTGCCGGGCACGCGATGCCTGCGGTTCGACTTCATTGATCATTTCCTGCATCTGGTGCTGAAACTCGTTCTGAAATTCGTTCCAGCCGGACTGGAACTCCTGCGACGGGAACCACCACATGGAATCGTCAGAAGAGCGATTGGGCAGATCGACCACGACCGTTTGTTCGTGCTTGTCGCGGACGATCCCCAGCGTGATTTTTCCGCCCTCGCGATGATTGCGCAGAACCTGAGAAAGGTCGGCGCGGTCAGAGAGCTTTTCATTGTCGGCGCGGACGATCACGTCACCCGCCTTTAGCCCGGCTTTTTCCGCGGCGCTGCCCTTCTCTACCGAACGAACCAGCACGCCCTCGCCGTTCTTGACGCCGAAATATTCGCCAAGCTGCCGGCTGAGGTTCTCAGTTTGCACGCCGAGAACCGAGGAGTACGTCTGCATCTGGAGAGCGAAGCCGGGAACTTCGACTTCGGGAACGCGGACCCGCGGAATCATGATCTTGGGTTTGACGCTGCTGGCGATCTTGCCGCGGTCGGCGAGCTGCAGGGTGATGGTCAGCGGATTGCCGTCACGGCTCAAGCCCAATGTGACGTTGCGGCCGGGCGGGGTTTCGCGCAGCATGCGGCGCAACTGCTCTTCGCTTTCTACGGCCGTGCCGTTGAACTGCAGGATGACGTCGTGCTCCCTGATTCCCGCCTTGCCCGCGGGCGCGTCCTGGTCAACGGTGGTGACCTCCACACCGCGCTCTTCTTTCAGCTTCAGCGGGCCGACGCGATCGGCGCTCACGTCCTCGATATCAACGCCGAGATACGAACGGCCTCCCGAAGAATACGAATAAACCTCAGGAGCGTTGTTGAACTGAAGCTCCGCCGGCGTGGCGGCGAGCGCAGCGGCGCCAAGTCCGCTCAGAAGCAATGTACTGGCGATTGCGCGAATCATGGCAATCCTCCGATTCGTTCTTTAGTTTTCTTTGCGCTTGAAAACGATATTGCCCGACGAGGTGTGCACGTGCAGCAGCGGGCCTCCGCCGTTGAGCGCGCCCTCGGCATAGGCTTCGCGCGGGCCCCAATGGTCGCTGCCCTGGGTAATCTTCAATTCGGGAAAGTCGCTGCGGATTCCATAACCACGCGAGACTTCCACTGCTGCGCGGATGGTTACGCCGAGATCGGAAGGCACATAGACCGTGATGTCGCCAACCGAAGTCTCCAGTCGGGAGTCGGTAAACACGTTGCCCCTGGCCAGCGTCGCGATGATGGGGCCGCTACCCGTCTCGGCGCGAACTCCGCCGTGGAGCGGACCAACTTTGATCCCGCCGCCGCCGCTCTGCACCTGCGCCGGACCCAGGATATCGACCAGTTCGATGCTGCCGCCGCCGGTACCCGCTTTAATCTGCCCTTCGCACTTGGTGACGGTGATTCCGCCACCGCCGGTCTGCAGATCCATGACTTTGCCGTTGCCGATGCGCAGGTTGCCGCCGCCGGAACGCGCCTGAATCCTGCCGGCCGCCGAGTCGATATGGATATTGCCGCCGCCGGTCTCGACGATCACATCACCGCCGACCTTACCGATCTCAATATTGCCGCCGCCGCTCGAAGCCGAGATGCCGCCCCTGATCTGGTCCAACTGAATGTTACCGCCGCCGGTGGACGCTTCCAGCTTACCGGCGATGTTCTGCGCCGTAACCGAACCGCCCTGGGTTTCCAGTTTCACCAGCGCGGTTTGCGCCGGGGCCTGAACTTCGAAATCAATGTATCCGCCGTTCGATCCCTCGCACTCTGCGCGCAGGGAAGCGACTTCCCCGGAACTGGTGCTGAAGTACAGGTGGCTGAGTTCGCGCCGCGCCGCGTCTTCGCTGCGGGCCCGCACATGCTCGCGAATGGTATAAGCCACGGAGCTGCGCTGGCCGCCCTGGACGCGAATGGCGCCGGCGCTGGATTTCACACGCAGCTGTTTGCTGGCCGGCAGCGTGCCGGTCACTTCCTGGATCCATTCGTTGCCGGAGGAGCGGTAAAGGCGGGTAGTGGAGGTTTGCGCCGCTGCAGCCAATCCGGCTGCGAAGAACAGCGTCGCGAGTTGCAAGTGCTTCTTCATTGTTAAATTCTTTTCTTCAGTCGAGATTGGGAGCGCTGGCCAGGATGCGCTTGGCTTCGCTGCTGATGTACTTGTTTTGATCGCGGAGGGCGAGGACTTGCAGGGCTTCACGCACGCTGGAATCGGCCTTCACCTGGTCCAGCATGCCGATGGCTTCGGTGCGCACGCCGGCATTGGTATCGTGCAGGAGCGCTTCCAGCACTGCATCGCGAACATGCTCATCGCCCTTCACGTAACTTTTGAGACCGTCGAGCGCCTTCAGGCGGACGCCGGGGTTCTTGTCGTAGCGCAAAGCATACACCAGGGCTTCGCGCACCGCATTATCTTCCGGGCGGCTCTTGAGGATCTCAATGGAGCCCAGTTGGACGTCGGAGTTGCGGTTGTTGCGCGCCGCCATCAACAGCAGGCGTTGGATCTGAGGATCGTTGACGTCGCCTTCGGTGGTCTGCGGCGTCAGCGCGTCATACTTGATTGTGACCTTGTTGGAATTGGCCTGCGGGGAGATGGATTCGATGGCGGCAACGTTGGGGTTCAGACCCTGTTCCACGACCGGCGGTTGCGGCGTCTTCACGATTCGATAGGTAGTGATGGTGCCACCGGCAAATCCAATGATGAGCAGCGCGGCCGTCAGCGCGGGAGCCAGCTTGATCTGGTGCATCCAGCCGGCGAAGTCGAAGACGAACATGCCCCAGCCGCTGCGCGCCTGCTGGGCATGCTCCAGGGCTTCCTGCAGTTCCATGCGATTGGAGGTAAGGAAGTTGGGCGAGACTTCCTGCACGGGCAGCGAGCCCAGGTTGCCTTTGAACTCGCGCATGGACTCCAGTTGGACGCGGCAGGTGACGCAGCGGTGCACGTGCTGCTCAAACTCAAACCGGGAGTCGTCCGGAAGCTCTTCGTAAAGGTACAGAACAATATTTTCTTTTGCCCAATCGCAGTTCATAACCAATTAACCCGCTTTCTTCTTTGGCTCTCTTCCCCGCTACTTCATCGGCGCCAGCGCGCTGCGCAATTTCTGGGTGGCGCGAAACAGGGTATTCTTGGCCGTTTCTTCGGTCGTATTGAGCATTTCGCCGATGGTCCGCAGGCGAAGGCCCTGATAATGTTTCAATTCAAACACCATGCGCTCCCGCGGCGTCAGCCGGCCCAGCGCCTGGGTGATCTTGGCTCCCAGTTCGCGCCGCATCAGATCGCGCTCCGGATTGGCCCCGGCCCGATCGTCGGAGACGCGCTCCAGCACGTCCACTTCGCGCCCGCTCATGTCGGTGACCGTCTGCGGATCCTCGCGCCGCGTCTGGCGCTTGCGCAGATGGTCCAGGCAAAGATTGGTCACGATCCGGTAAATCCACGTATAAAAGGAGCACTCGAAACGGAAATTTCCGATGTGACGATATGCCTTGAGAAATGCTTCCTGGTAGATGTCGCGAGCGTCGGCCTCAGTTCCGGTCAAATGCATAGCCAGACGCAGCACTGCTTGATCGTATTGGCGTACGAGGACTTCGAAAGCTGAGCGATCTCCACGCTGGGCCGCGCGAATTAGCTCGCTATCGTTCACTCGACTAAGGGATTGACTCACCATGTCTCCCGGTCTAAGTGAGCTCCGTCTGCTTGCGCCAACCGTCCCGAAAACTGCAGCCTCGGCCGGCATATGTTTGATCCTCGCGATCCTCTCTGGTTGCAATTACTTGGACGTAATCAATTTCGAGACGTAAGCGACCAGGTCTCCATTTTCGGACACTTTAGGAAATCGAGGGGTAAGCGGGTAAAGCTCTTTAGATTTATCTACGGTTGCGGCAAAGTACCTCATGAAGCGAAAGCCATGGCACGCCAAGTAACGCCAGGCTTCCATCTGATCTTGTCAATAAAACGGCCCAGACAGAAGTCTGGGCCGAATGCTAGAAGGCGCTCAGAACTTGTGCTCAGGCCTCGGCGGCTTCTTTTTCTATCGTGACCTTGATCTTGCTGGTCACTTCGCGATGCAAGCGGATCGGGACTTCAAACTCGCCGATGCTCTTGAGCGGCTCGATGAGCTGGATCTTGCGGCGATCGATGTTGAATCCCTTCTGTTCCAGAGCTACGGCGATGTCCGCGGAAGTGACTGAGCCGAACAGGTGGTCTTTCTCACCGGCTTTGCGATGGAAGCTGAGGCTCACGCCGTCCAGTTGTTTGGACAGCTCTTCTGAATCGGCTTTCTCGATGGCCGATTTGCGAATCGCCGACTGCTTCATCTGCTCGATGACCGCCTTGTTGGCGTGCGTGGCCTCCACCGCGAGTTTGCGCGGCAGGAGAAAATTGCGGCCGTAGCCTTCCGCGACCTTCACAACTTCGCCGCGGTGGCCGAGCTTGGGAACATCTTCTTTAAGAATGACTTCCATTTGAGCTTCTCCGATTCTTTTTGATTAGCGGGCGGCAAACGGCAGCAGCGCGATATTGCGCGCGCGCTTGATGGCCGCTGTCAGTCGCCGCTGATGAGGCGTGCACACCCCGGTCAGGCGGCGCGGAACGATCTTGCCCCGCTCGGCCACGAACTGGCCCAGCAGGCGCACGTCCTTATAGTTGATGTCGTCGATCTTCTCCACGCAGAATTTGCAAACCTTCTTGCGGCGGAAGAATTTGCGACCTCCACCCTCGCGGGGCGGGCCGCCGGGACCGCGTTCCGGCCGTCCTTGTGGACGCGGAGCTGGTGTTGAGACTTCCTGGGTTGCTTCGTCAGCCATAACTCTCCTTCAAATGACAATCTTGTTGTATCGAGGACGGTCGCGTTTCAGGCGTTGACCGCCGGACTCTCGCTCTCGGGAGCACTTTCGGGCGCCGGACGCTTGGCCTTCGCGGCGCGCAGCTTCTTCACCTTGTCAAGCCGCTGCTGCTCTTCGTCAGTGCGCACGGTGATGAACTTGATCACCGGCTCGGCCACGCGCAAGCGGCGCTCCAGCTCATGCACCGACTTGCCATCAGAGGCAAGGGTGAAGAGCACATACTGGCCGTCCTGGAACTTCTTCACGTCATAAGCCAGGCGGCGCTTGCCCATTTTTTCGACGTTTTTCACGGTGGCGCCGGCCGTGGTGGCGTGGCTCTGCAGCGTCCCGACCAGCTTATCCAGCTCTTCTTCCACCAGGTCAGGGCGCACAATGAACATCACTTCGTAACTGCGTTGCATATGTTAAGTTCTCCGAAATCTCCGCAATCTTTTCTCTACTTGCTGTCTTCCTTGCTCTCTTCCCCGTCTTGCCGGTTCTTCTTGTTAAACCTGTTCATGGCCGTCTTGATGCCCTCACTGAGGATCACCTTCACGGCTTCGGCTGCAGTATCCAGCAGCTCGTCCACCTTCGGCAGCATCGACTTGCGAAACTGCCCGAGGATGTAATTCGCCCCGCCCTTGCGGGGATCATCCGGCCCAACTCCCAGGCGAATCCTCGCTACTTCTTCGGTCTGCAGGGCGTCAATAATCGACTGCATCCCGTTATGCCCGGCGGACGAGCCGCGCTCGCGGATGCGAACCATGCCCAGCGGAAGGTCGAGCTCGTCATAAATGACGAGCAGGTCCTTCTGCGGATCGATGCCGGCCTTCTCCACCAGGTCGCGGACGGACATGCCACTCAGGTTCATGTACGTCTCAGGCTTGGCCAGCAGCAGCTCTTCGTTGCCGATCCGGGCCCGGGCGGTCAGAGCCCGCGACCGCCGATTGTCGATCTGCACTCCGCACTGGTCCGCGATGCGGTCGACCGCCAGAAACCCGATGTTGTGCGGCGTGAACTGGTACTCGATGCCGGGATTGCCCAGGCCAACGATCAGCTTCACGGCCGCTACTTCTTGGCCTCAGGTTTCTTCGCTTCCTTGGACTCCTCAGCAGCAGCTTCCTCTTCCGTCTCCTGCTTGCCTTTCTTGATGACCTCCGGCTCCGCCGGTGCGGCTGCAGCAGCCTCCGCCACCGCCTCAGGCGTGGGCGCAACTTCTTCCTTCACCGAAGTGATGTGGGCCACGGTCTGCGTGTCATCGGTAATAAATTTCAGCTTGCCGGAATGGGGCAGATCGGAGACGCGCAGCACGGTGCCGAACACCAGCGCGGTGACGTCGGCGTCAAAATGCGTGGGAATATCGGCGGGCAGGCACTCGATTTCCACTTCGCGCAGCACCTGATCCAGGATTCCGCCCTGCGACTTCACGCCTTCGGCTTCGCCGGTGAGATGGATGGGGACCTTGACCCGGATCTTCTCATCCATTGCGATGCGCTTCATATCGATATGCAGCAGCTTGCCCAGCATGGGATCGTACTGCCAGTCCACGATCATGACCTTGCTGCGCTCGCTATCGACTTGAAGGTCGAAGATGGTGTTGTGGCCGCTCTCCGACTGCAGGATGCGGGAAATCTGCTTGGGATCAACCGTGACCGCGACGGTCTTCTTCTTGGCGCCGTACACCACGCCGGGCACGCGGCCCTTGGCGCGCACGCGCCGCGCTTCATTCTTGCCGCGCGAGGTGTCCGGTCTGGGTTGTGCTTCAACAAGTTCTTGTACGCTGCTCATGTCTCTACGTTTCCTCTTCTAATTCGGGCTCCCGCTCAGGCAAACAAGCTGCTGACGGAAGTCTCCTCATGAATCGACTGGATTGCCCGGCCCAGCAGGCCGGCAATCGACTTAACCTGAATCTTGGGCTCAGCCTTGGCCTTGCCCGTAAGCGGAATGGTGTTGGTGACAACCACCTCTTCCAGCTTGGACTTTGAAATGCGTTCAATGGCGTCGCCGGAGAGCACGGGGTGCGAGGCGCAGGCGTAGACTTTCACCGCGCCGGCGTTGACCAGGGCTTCGGCCGTCTTTACCAGAGTGCCTGCAGTATCGATGATGTCATCGATGATGAGACAGGTGCGGCCCTTTACGTCGCCGATCACGTGCATGACTTCCGCAACGTTCATATCGGTGCGGCGCTTGTCGACGATCGCCAGCGCGGCGTCAACCTTCTTGGCAAAGAAGCGAGCGCGCTCCACGCCGCCGGCATCGGGCGAGACCACGGTGAGATTGGGCAACTGCATCTTCCTGAAGTGGTCCACCAGAACCGGTGAGGCGAACAGATGATCCACGGGTATGTTGAAGAAGCCCTGGATCTGCGGCGCGTGCAGGTCCACGATCAGAGCGCGGTGCGCTCCGGCGGTGGTAAGCAAATCGGCGATCAGCTTGGACGACACCGGGACGCGCGGCTTGTCCTTGCGGTCCTGCCGGGCATAGCCGTAGTAGGGAATCACGGTGGTGATGCGCCGCGCGGAGGCACGTTTGAGCGCGTCCACCATCAGAAGCAGCTCCATCAGGTGCTCGTCCACAGGGAAGCACGTGGGCTGGACGACAAAGACGTCAGCGCCGCGCACGTTCTCCAGTATCTGGATGTAAACCTCGCCGTCTTTGAAACGGGTAACGTTGGCCTTGCCGCGATCCAACTGCAGAAACGCGCAAATCTCGTCGGTCAGCGGCTCGTTGGCGGTGCCACAGAAGATCTTGAATTTATCATCGTGACGTCCGCGTTGCACCTTAGGCTCCGTTTTGGGCGCTGCCTTCTGTTCCTTGCTTTCCGGTTTTTCCGTTGCTGTCGCTGTCGTCGCCATAGTTTTCTCCCGTTTGAGCTGGTTTGCTACAACCGAGCGATAACACAAGCCGCTTTCACTACTGTTTCCGCTTTCTGGCTGGGCGGCTAGGATTCGAACCTAGACAAAGTGCTCCAAAGGCACTTGACCTACCATTAGTCGACCGCCCAGTAAACCAATCGGGGACCACGGGAGATCTGGTGATCCAAAAGACCTGTCTTTAAGCTATCTGGCTTTCCGATCACCCGATCGCCAGATCACCCGATTCTAAATAAGCTCTTCCAGTACTTTTCCCGGGTCAGAGTCACCGTAGCCTGCGCCGGGATTCCCTTTGCGTTCAGGGACTCTGCCGCACCGGCGGCCGACTCCTTGTCGGCGAACAACCCGTACACTGTGGAACCCGATCCCGACAGTGACACGTAGCTTGCGCCCGTTCGTTCCAGACCCCGTTTGACCTCGCGTATGGCGGGATACCTTGGGAAGACGACGTTCTCAAAGTCGTTTTCGATCCCGGTACGGACAAGGTCGAGAAGCAGCGCCTCGGCCCGGTCCCAGCCTTTGCGTGGGACACCGGTTGGAGAAAAATCACTGCCACTAAGCCATTCAAAAATGGAGTGGCTGAACACACTTATTTTATCGGAGGTGTCCGGCTCCGTCAATTTGGAATCGCCCTGGTGTTTGCCGTCCCAGTCGGCGAAAGCCTGCGGGGTAGAGACTCCCACCCCCGGCGTAACCACCACGCAATGGAAGCTGGGCAGGTCTTCCAGGGGATAGACCTGCTCGCCCCGCCCGATGCCGAGCACGGTGCCGCCGATCAGGAACAGGGGAACGTCTGAGCCCACCTCGCTTGCCAGCCGCAGCCGCTGGGAGGCGGGCAGATCACGCCCGAGGGCTTTTTCCAGGCCAAGCAAAGTAGCGACGGCGTTAGAAGAGGCGCCGCCCAGGCCGCCCTGGACCGGCAGGTGCTTTTCGATGGTGATGCGGACCTTGTTTCTGATTTTCAACGAGCGTAAGACGCGCTCGGCCATGCGGTAGCAGGTATTGCTCTCGTCGGCCGGAACCCGGTTATCCTTCGAGCTGACTTCGATTCCCATTCCGCGTGTGACGTCCACGCGAACCACGTCAGATAGAGCGATGGTCTGGTAGAGGGTGCGCAGCTCATGAAAACCATCGTCGCGCCGCGGGCCGATTTTCAACCCAATGTTGATTTTTGCGAATGATCGGACGGAAATCGCCATGCGGGCGTCATCATAGCATCCGCAACTTTTCTAATAGCGGAAGAGGTAAGAGATCTTGATGAAGAACTGGCGGCCGTCGTTGAGAAACGAAGTAGGCGTGCGCAGGATACCGTCCGGAGTCTGGCCGGGCGTGCAGGGCAGACCGCCGCATACGCGCTCGAGCGAAGGATCCAGATTCTGCAGGTCGCTGTTGTAGCCCACGTAGATGGCGGTTCCGGGGTGGACCATGTAGGTGAAGAGCACGTCACCGTTGAACTGTTTGGCGGTCTGCAGTGTCGTCAGGCTGGGATTGGCCAGGGTGGCGTTGTACTGGCCGATGAGCCGCAGCGAGAACTCCTTGGTGAACTGGTAATTCCATTTGGAGCGGATGATGTGGTTGTTGAAGATGTTGACGCGCGAATCCAGGCTCTGCAAGCGGACCATGAGGTAAGTGTTCTCCATGGTCAGGCCTTTGGTGGGGCGGACTACCGCGCCGAACGAGCCCGTGTTCTGGTAGGCCAGCACTGGCGGCCCGGTGCGGGGGACGAAGTTGGTGGCGCTGCTCCAATCCATTTCAGCGTTCAACTTCAGCCACTTGAAGTATTGCGTGTTTCCCGAAACGCCGCCGAGGACGTGGGCGTAATCCTGATTGGCCGTGAGGGCTGAGAAGTCCACGGGGCGCAGCCGTTCATGTTCCATCTGGCCAAAGACATTAATGGAGCTGCTGCGCTGGAAGTCCCATTCGTAGGCGGGATTAACCAGCCAGTCCACCCGCGTGCCGTTGTGGTCCCACAACGTCTGCTCGTAGAGCCGCGGGCCGTGAGCCACGAAGTGTTTGCCGTCGATGTGAACGGTATAGCCGAAGAAATTGCTGAACTGGCGAATGTCAGTGCGGTTGACGAAGCCGGTATCGGTGTTGAAGCCGGGTGAGATATCGCGATAGAGGGTGTTGAACTCTATCTTGCGCGAGCTGCGCTCGGCGTAGACCTGGTAAGCCGGGCCGGATTCGTGGGAGCCGTCGAAGAATTTGGTCTCGCTGGTGACCGCCTGCGCGTTCATCTGCCAGTTCTGGTTGATCTTGATCTGGGTGTCGAAGCCACCCACGCGGTTATGGCCCGGCTCGCAGATGAAAACGTCCGTGCAGAAGCTGTTGGGCGCGGTGGGCTGCTCGCGGTCAGTGTAGATGAGACCGATGCTGGTGCCTTTGCCGATCTCGCGGTTCAGACGAAAGACGCTGAAATATGCATCGGAGCCGGCCAGAGGGTCGGTGGAGATAACGCTCAGTCCAGGCGCGCGGTCATTCGCGAAGAAACTGCCGATCGCCCAATCGCCGACTTTGCCGGTCAGGCGGGCGCCGTAAAGCGGATCGACGATGCGCCGCGTGAAGACCAGGTTCAGCGGCGTCTGGAAATAGTTGGCGTTTTCCTGGAAGAACGGCCGCTTCTCGGGAAAGAAGACGGCAAAGCGCTGGTTGACGGTAACCTGGGGATCGTCAGACTCGATCTGCCCGAAGTCAGGGTTGATGGTGGTATCGAGCACCAGGCTGTCCTTGATGACAATCTTGGAGTCGAGCCCTTCTTTGGGCTCCACGTGTTTGCCGGTAAAGCGGTTGCCGGCGGGATCGCGCTCGTCAAGAGAACGGAACGCACCCACGGAGGCGTACGGAATGAACTGCATGTTCCTGCCCGGTGAGATTTCTTCGAAACCGTTAATGTCGGCCTCATGGATGAGCCACCCCTGCGACCTGGAGGAATTCTCCGGAAAATAAGATCTCTCGCTGTTGCGGGGCAGCACCCGGGAAAGCAGTATCCCCCACGTGTGCTGCGGCGACGGGTGGAAGCGGAGGGATTTGAAAGGGATCTCAAACATCACCATGTAGCCGATGCCGGAGATGATCCTGGCCTGGGTGCGCCAGACAGTGTCGAAGGAATTGTCGTAGTTGCCGTTCTCGGTGAAGATGGCGTCCTGCTGAATTCCGTAAGGATTGGCAAAAAAAGCGTAGGCGTGGCGATGGTCGTTGAATGTATCCAGGAACAGGCCCACCTGGTCATCGTCATCGATGAGTTCGCGGCGCAGCATGCGGGCGCGCATGAGCAGCGTATTGTCGTCAAACGCCAGAAAGATGACGTAGAAATTTTTGCCGGTGTAGCCGAGGTAGGCTTGCGTGCGCTGAGTGCAGGCGGCGCCGTCTTTGGGTTCGCGCTGAACGAACTTCTCCACTTCCAGCATCTTGCGGGCGAGGTCGGTAGCCGGCGCCATGCCCTCAAAATCCGACAGCTTAGGCGCGACCGCCAGCCGCGGCACAGCCAGCGAAGTAAGTTCGTGCACCAGGCTTGGTGCCGTCGCTGTTTGTCCAGGCTTATCAGAGACAGGCTCCGCCGCCAACGCTGTGGCCAGCGCAGCGACGAACAAAAAATTGACCGGCTTCGTCACGCAGTTCGGCGGCGTCGTGGGACACGAGCCATTCAGGATTATCCCAGACCCCATGGATTTTGGACTGTCAGGAACCCGGAAGGTTAGAACGTCTTTCCGCTGCCGCGCCGCGCCGGTTCTAATGAAGCGACGAGCCCGGGAAAAAACGGGAGAGAGTGCAAGGGTTGTGTCGGGCTAGCACAATTTGTGGTGCGATGAGAGGCGTTGAATCCCGTGAGATGGAACCGAGGTGCTCACATTGCACTGTGTGAATTGCAAAATCTCGTGGCCCGCCAAGCGGAATAAACTGACAAGAAAATTTTGTAAAAAAATTTTTTCCCAACGGCACTTCAGCGATGAATCGTTGTGCTAGTATGCCCACCAGTCAAAAAAATTGTGATGCACCACCCAGGGTTCAATCGCGCTACTTGCCCAATTGCAGGGTGGAGCGAGTCTCTGAACATCTAGCAATCGGGCCTCCAGCCGGCTCGCACAGGAAAAAGTTCAAACATGGCGTTATCGACTGCGACCGCGACCGCTTCTGCGAATCCGTGGCTCCGGATTCTTGGGGCCCTGGAAAAGAAGATCAGCCGGCACTCCTACGACACCTGGCTCAAGCCCACGCGCTTCAGCCATGCCAACGGCAGCGTGCTTTTTGTCCGCGTGCCCACTCCAGAGTTCCATCACATCGAAGAAAAGTTCGGCGATGTGATCCAGGAAGCCATGGATACGTTCGTTCCGGAGTTTCAGGAAATCAAATTTGTGACCGCGGAGGAAGATCCCTCGGCCCCGCCGGTACGCGCCGACAGCGGCTTCCCGCCGACGTCGGTGACGGCGACGCCGGGGAACGCGGGACGCCAGCAGCGTTTCGACTGGGACTCGGCGGCACAGCTCAATTCGCGGTACACGTTTGACGCATTCGTGATCGGCTCGGGCAACCAGTTCGCCCATGCCGCCGCGCAGGCCGTGGCGGAACGCCCGTCCAAAGCCTACAACCCGCTCTTCCTCTACGGCGGCGTGGGCATGGGCAAGACCCACCTGATGCAGGCCATCGGCCACGAAGTCAAGCGGCGCCAGCCGCAATCCTCGATCTGCTATGCCTCCAGCGAAAAATTCACCAACGAGATGATCAACTCGCTGCGCTACGACCGCATGACCAGTTTCCGCGACAAGTTTCGCAACGTCGACGTGCTGCTGATCGATGACATCCAGTTTCTGGCGCAGAAAGAGCGCACGCAGGAGGAGTTCTTCCATACCTTCAACGCTTTGCATGAATCGATGAAACAGATCGTGATCGCCAGCGACCGCCCGCCCAAAGAGCTGGCGGAGATTGAAGACCGGCTGCGCTCGCGCTTCGAGTGGGGATTGATTGCCGACATCCAGCCGCCCGACCTGGAGACCAAAGTCGCCATCCTGCAGAAGAAAGCCGAATCGGAACACGTAACGTTGCCCACCGACCTGGCGCTGTACATTGCGTCGAACGTGCGCACCAACGTGCGCGAACTGGAAGGCGCGCTGATTCGGCTGATCGCCTACTGCTCCCTGACGGGCGCGGAGATCAATCTCACCAACGCCCAGCAGGTGCTCAAGAATTTCATCGACTCGCAGGCGCGCAAGATCACTATCGACGCCATTCAGAGAGCGGTGGCGGAGCAGTTCGGGCTGCGCGCGGCGGAGATTAAAACGAAAAGCAACTCGCGTGCTATCGTCTTCCCGCGCCAGGTCGCCATGTACCTGGCCAAGCAGATGACGGAAGCATCGTTGCCGGAGATCGGGCGCCAGTTCGGCGGCAAGCATCACACCACGGTCATGCACTCCATCGGCAAGATCGACGAGCAGCGCCAGGCCGACAAAGATCTGAACCGGCTGCTCAACAAGCTGACCGAGACTCTTACCAGCTGAGCCGGATGTTTTGCGGTTTACGTGCCGGTCAGCTACCCGCCGCGTTAATATATTAAGTTTTTGACAGACGAAGAGAACCGATATTATTAGGGGGCCGGAATTATGCCTTCCACCGCAGGCACCGAGGCGGGAGTGACGATGGAAATTAGCGTCAGCAAAGCTGATCTATTGAAGGAACTCACGGCTACGCAGGGAGTGGTGGAACGCAAGACCACTATCCCAATTCTCTCCAACTTTCTTTTTGAAGCCGGAGGCGACCGGCTCGCCATCACCGCGACCGATCTGGATTTGAGCCTGCGTACTTCGACCGGCGCCAAGGTGAAGAAGGAAGGTTCGTGCACGGTTCCGGCGCGCAAGCTTTACGATTACGTGAAACTGCTGGGCGACGGCGAGATCAGCGTAAAACTGCTGGAAAACCACTGGGTGCAGATTCGCAGCGGCCGCTCCAACACCAAGATGGTGGGCATGGCGCGGGCCAATTTCCCGGCGCTGCCGCAGTTCCCCACCGAGTCGGCGATAAAGATTCCGGCTACGATTCTGCGCAACCTGATCGCCAAGACCATCTTCGCCATCTCCAACGAGGAATCGCGTTACACCCTGAACGGAGCCCTGCTGGTGCTGAAACCGGAATCGGTCATCATGGTCGCGACCGACGGGCACCGGCTGGCGCATATCGAGCACAGCAATTCGAAGTTCCCGGTCAGCGGCGAAATGCGCGTGCTGGTCCCCAAGAAAGCCATGGCGGAACTCTACACCCTGCTCAGCACAATGGACGACGCGGCGGCGGCGGTGGAGTTTGCGAAAGATGAATCGACATTGTTTTTCCGCCTGGGCGGCCGGCTGCTGACCTCGCGCCAGCTCACGGGGCAGTTCCCCAATTACGAAGCGGTGCTGCCGCGCGACAATAACAAGTCGGTCACCGTGCACTGCGACGAGCTTTCCGCCGCCATCCAGCGCGTGGCCCAGTTCGCGGACGAGCGCTCCAACGCCATCCGCATGAAGCTGAGCAAGAATGAGCTGAAGATATCTTCGTCCAACACGGAGACGGGAGAGTCGGAAGATTCGCTGGAAACCGGATACACCGGCGACGAAATCACGATCGGCTTCAACTCCCAGTACCTGCTCGAATTTCTGAAGGTGGTAGGCGCGGGCGATGTCCGCTTCGAATTTAAGGACGCCCAGTCAGCCGGCCAGCTTCGTCCCGATGAAGCTCCCGACAGCGAGTACAAGTACCGCTACATCGTCATGCCGATGCGCATCTGAGCGTGTTTGGCGGAGCAGATTGCAATAGAAAACAAAATGCGCGTCCAGCCAGGACGCGCATTTGATTTTTTCCCAACCCCAGACCGGATGGATTGTCCTACACAGCCTTCCTGGCCATGACGCGATCTACAGTTTTCTCGATGCCAGGGAGGAAGGATTCAACGGAAGCGACGGTCGCAGTCCGGTCAACGAAAGGAGTAGCCATGAGCGACTCGTTCCAGCGCTGGAAAATGAGCTTGCTCGGGCAATCCATGGCCGTCTTGCGCTCGGGCTCTGGCAATGCGAAGCAAACCGCCCAGAATCCCACGATCACAAGATAGGAAGCATTGTCGAGAATACCGAGGGAGTAGGAAGCAGCGGTGAAGTGTTCGCGCAGATAGGCAATGATCAAACCGCAAGAGGCCGAGGCACCCAAGCCAACCGCGATGCTGACGTTGGGGCTGCGCCAGGAGAGGCCCAGACGGCGTTCAAAGAGGAAGAAGAGGAGCAGCAGGCCGCACTGCATCAAGCGCATGCTGCGCTCGACCAGGGCGACAGCAGCCATTATTTTTGTGCTTTCGGCTCCGACGGTAGCAAAGGCAGTGACGGTGGCGCCGATCAGAAGAAACAAAGCGACCCAGCGGAACATCATTTTGCCCAGGTCAATCAGCGCGGAGTAGGGCTTCACGGTGTTGGCGAATATCTCATACATAACCGTGAATTCGAGCGCCATGAGCAGGGCGTTCAGAGTCCAGAAAAGATAAACGTATCCGTCTCCTACGCAGCAGGAGCGGATGTAGCCGGCAATCGCCGTGGCGCACATGAGCACGGCGGCGATGTTGTAGGCAAAAAAGAAACGGAAGTCGGCGCGCAGTTTTTTCCTGTTGATGAGGAAAAGAACCGCAATTTGAGCTATGGCGCTGGTGGCGGCCAGGCCAACGGGGATCCACAAACCAGGCGAGAGAGTCATACAACCGCCTCCATGGAGCGAGGCGGAAGCATACTACCGCCCTCCGTGCTTCACAAGCGCTTCAACGGCACGAAAGTACATTTACTATCTAGTAAATGGAGCGTTCCGTTCCGAAAGGCCTTGCAGGCTGCGGAACTCTTTTGGATCCATTAACTTGACAGCTGGCTCTATTTCACGCCCACGCTCGGAGCAGGCTTGGGACATGGCCAAGGGAACGGCGTGCTCGCCATCGCTGGACTGCTCGTGGCAATCATTACTCCAGCAGAGATTCCGGCAAGAGCCAACAGGATCAGAGTGGTGCGAAGTAACGCTTTCATGGGGAGGTTCTCCTAGTTTTTTTCTTAGTTTTCCAAATGCTTTCGTTCTTGCAAAAACGGCCTTGGTGGTACCCCCGTTAAGGGTTGCGCAAGTATACAGACGGATTAAGGTTTTTCAATTAGTTTTTAGGACGATTCTCCAATTTGTAAACTGTCCTAAAACCTACCCGTTCTCCTGGCCCAAAGCAGCTCCGCCTATGGTACAATAGCAAGTGGCACAGATTACCTCTAACTGGCTTAAATTTCAGCAACTTGAACGCCTTTCCCAATCCTAGATGATTGATTCCGGAAAAGGACCAGCTGTGCCCGCCACAGGGAGTCCATTTGGCTACGAAAGTACTGGAAGAGACCGCGGCAAAGGAAATGTCAGAACAAAATAAGGGAAAAAAGGGCGGTAACGGGAACGGCGAATACACCGCTGAAGATATAAAAGTTCTCGGTGGCATGGAAGCTGTGCGCTTGCGCCCGGCCATGTACATCGGCTCCAACGGAGAGATGGGGCTGCACCACCTGGTGTATGAGGTCGTGGACAATTCTGTCGACGAAGCACTCGCCGGCTTCGCCAACAAGATCGAGGTTACCATTCACATCGACAATTCGATAACCGTCATAGATGACGGCCGCGGCATTCCGGTTGATGACATGGTGATCGACGGCGAAAAAGTTCCCGCAGCGCAGGTGGTTCTCACCAAGCTGCACGCGGGTGGAAAGTTCGATACTTCCACCTACAAAGTATCGGGCGGGCTGCACGGCGTAGGCGTTTCCGTAGTCAACGCGCTGAGCCATCAGCTGGACCTGGAGATCTGGCGCGAAGGGCACGTGTGGGAGCAGACGTACTCGGACGGCGAGCCGCAGACCAAATTCAAGAAGGCAGGAAACACCAAAAAGCGCGGCACCAAGATCCACTTCCTGCCCGACAAGAAAATTTTCACCACCACGGAATACAACTTTGACACGCTGGCGCAGCGCCTGCGTGAGCTGGCCTTTCTGAACAAAGGCCTGCAGATCACGCTGACCGACGAGCGCCAGACCGACGCCAAGACCGGTGAAGCCAAGAGCCTGGAGTTCAAGTACTCGGGCGGAATCGCGGAGTTCATCAAGCACCTGAACCGCGGCAAGTCAGTGCTGCACGACAAGCCGATCTACATGGAGGCCGAACGCGATGGCGTGGCCATGGAAATCGCGCTGCAATACAACGACGCCTATTCGGAGAGCGTGTTCAGCTTCGCCAACAACATCAACACCGTGGACGGCGGCTCGCATCTTTCCGGCTTCCGCACGGCGCTCACGCGCACCATCAACTACTCCGGACAACAGCTGGGACTGTTCAAGGACGTGGAAGAAAAACTGACCGGCGACGACGTGCGCGAAGGGCTGGTGGCGGTGGTCAGCGTAAAGCTGCCGCAGCCGCAGTTTGAAGGACAGACCAAGGGCAAGCTCAACTCCGACATCGCCGGCGTGGTGCAGGCTTTCGTCAACGAACGCCTGGGCGGATTCTTCGAGCAGAACCAGACGGTGGCGCGCAAGATCATCAACAAGGCGATCGACGCGGCCCGCGCGCGCGAAGCGGCGCGCAAGGCGCGCGATCTGACGCGGCGCAAAGGCGCGCTGGGCGATGGCGGCCTGCCCGGCAAGCTAGCGGACTGCTCGGAACGCGACCCCAACCGCTGCGAGCTGTTCCTGGTGGAGGGCGAATCCGCCGGCGGCACCGCTAAGCAGGGACGCGATCGCCGCTTCCAAGCCATCCTGCCGCTCAAGGGCAAGATCCTCAACGTGGAGAAGGCGCGTTACGACAAGATGCTGAGCCATGAGGAAATCCGCGCCATGATCACGGCGCTGGGCACGGGCATCGGCAAAGACGACTTCGATCCGGCGCGGCTGCGCTACGGCAAAGTTATTTTGATGACGGACGCCGACGTCGACGGCTCGCACATTCGCACCCTGCTGCTGACTTTCTTCTTCCGCCACATGAACGAGCTGATCAAGCGGGGCAACGTGTTCATCGCCCAGCCGCCGCTCTATGGCATCAAGAAGGGCAAATCGCAGCAGTACATCAAGGATGATCGCGAGTTCGTGCGGGTGATGGTGAAGCGCGCGGCAGAAGGCATCACAGTTCGCTACGGGGAAGGCGCGGCCAAGATGGAAGGCGCGGTGCTGGCCAAGTTCCTGACCACGCTCAACGAATACCTGGGCTTCTTCGACAAGGTGGATAAGCGGCTGCGCAATGACAAGATCACTGCCTTGCTGCCCAAGCTGGCGCTGGCGCAGCGGGCGGACTTCGAAGGCGACAAGAAGAACCCGCCCAAGAAGATCGAGAAGCTGGAGAAGGAATTGAACAAGCTGGCCAAAGAGCACCAGCTCAAGAACGTGGAGTCGTACTTCGACGAAGAGCACAACCTGTGGGGCGTGCGCTTCACCGATTCGCAGGGCGCCGAACGCAATATCAACTGGGGCCTGGTCTCCACACCGGAGAGCAGGCAGATGCTCTCGAAGTTCAAGCAGATCGAGCAGTACATGGAGCCGCCATTCGTGGTGGAGCTATCGGCCCCGGCGGGTGGGGGCGAGGTGGCGGCCGAACTGAGTGACGCGGAGCGCGAAGACCTGGAGAAAGCCGCCAAGAAGACTTCCAAGACTCCGGTGCGCCGCACGAAGATGGAAGCGGAATCGGTGGAGAAGCAGACTCCGCGCGATCTCTTCGACTTCGTGCTGGCCGAAGGCAAAAAGGAATACAGCGTCCAGCGCTACAAAGGGCTGGGCGAGATGAGTTCGGAGCAGCTCTGGCAGACCACGATGGATCCGGAGCGGCGTACGCTGCTGGCGGTCAGGGCCGAAGACATTGAGGCCTGCGAATCGATCTTCACCACGCTGATGGGCGAAGACGTGGAAGCCCGCCGGAAGTTCATTGAAGAAAACGCGCTCGACGTGAAGAACCTGGACATCTGATCCCCGTCGACGCGCTGATGTAGAGACGTGGCACGCCACGTCTCACTGCCGGCGCACGGGAAAGCAGTCAATAGCAACGCATTCTTTGATCTTGGACAATCGTTCCATGCGAGACGCGCCAATGCCGCGTCTCTACGTCGAAACTCGCGAACGTTCCTGGCTTGTCGTGAGATTTGACATTTCTTTTCTCGGCCCGAACAGCAAAAATCCTATCGTCATCAACCCCCACACGATCAGGGTAACGATACTTCCTTCCGGTCCCACGGTCCCGCCACTCAACCAGATGGGGCCATGCGGAGGTGGAGGATTGAAAAGGTGCCCCTGCGCCCGCAGGCCGCTATCGCTGACGCCGTAGAAGAAGGATTGTCCCCAGTTCCAACCGGCGTGAGCGCCGACGGCCAGCCACAGGTTTCCGGTGCGCCTCAGCGTGGCGGAGGCGAACAACGCGAAAAGAATGGTTCCTACAATTCCGATGTAGCTCTCTCCGCCGTTCCCCATATGCGCTCGTCCAAAGATGAGAGCCATAATGATCGCGGCAGGCCAGAACCCGATTCCGTCGGCCAGCGTGTACAGGGCATAGCCGCGGAATGAGTACTCTTCGAAAAATCCGACCATCAGAAAAACGAAGCCCCAAGTCAGCGCCCACTGCAGCGACTCGCCCAAACCGAGTCCCGCAGTTCCGAAACTGAAAACGCCGAGAGCGCGCATGATGACGAGGACCACGGTCAGAGGAAGAAATCCCCAGAGAACATAGCCGGCGGCAAAGCGAGACAGCGCGGAAGGTCTGAATGGCAAACCGTAGGTTCCGGCGGGGCAATGCTCGATCCGGCTCATGATCCACGAAGCGAGAACCACGGCGAGGAACGCGGCCAGATCTCCCAATCCCATCCAAAAGGGAGGTACGGCACCGCCGCGAACTGGTCCACGAACCAGGCTCAAGAGAAGGCCGAAAACTCCCAGAGCCGCAAATCCGCTCACGGCCAGAATGGCCAGAAAGATCAGCAACCGCCAGCCGGCGCGCAGGCCACGCTCATTGAAAAAAACGAAACGAGCCGTGGAGCGCGGGGCAGGTGCAGGAGGAGAGGCTATTGCGGTGTTGAGGTCCATGGGCTCTGCACAGAATTGAGATGCTAGAAATGTACCAGAGAAGAGCGCCTGTACCTACAGAACCGTTTTCGGCCTACCGCGGGCGGTCCGCATCGACGACGACGGGACGGCGCGAAACGGCGTCAATAGCCCAGTCCATCAGGCACTCGAGCTCTGACGGACGTAAGGACACTCATCACGCGGGGCAGGGGGGCGGGCGCTCCGCAGAGTCTCCAGCGCCAACTCGGCTTTGTAGGACCGGAGAAGGTCATAGGGTGACTGTTCCGCCCCCGCCGAAAAGGCCTTGATGTAAGCCCACAGCAGCTGACGCAACTCATCGGTCAGATTCTTAAACTGGCCGGCGAGTTCGAGATCCAGAACCAGCGCCGCCGGATCAGCAGAAGCATTCTCCTCGGAGATGGCCAGCAGCGTGCCGCGGATGGTGAGCAGGTCCTTGAGGGCTTGTTGCACCAGGTGGTTGAGGTCTGCCTGGATTCGCTGTGGTTTCATTCAATGGGAATATCGGCAACCAGTGAAACGGCTTTAGCGAAAAAACCATAGCATCGCGTAACAATGGCCACGAATGCCGAGATGGCGCAAGGCCTTGAAACCTGCGTTTACAGCTGCGTGATACAAATAGAGCCGCATGCTCCAGGCGGCGAAGGAGTTCAGAATCGGCCGGCCGCAGATTTTTGCCGGCCTGATGCTGCTCGCCTTTCTGGCTCAGTGCCTGTGGGCGGCGGGCACCCGCAAATTATCGGAACTGGAGCAGGTCTACATTGCCTGCGGTCTCGGCCATGTGAAGCCGGAACCGGGAACAACTTCTGCCATGACTGCCTGGGTCGCGGCACTGCCTCTGCGCGCGACTCGTATGGTGAGAGCTCTCGCACCCGATGTCTGGGCAGCAGCCCTGACTGTTCCCAGACCCTGGATGGTCCGTCTTCCCTTTGTCGTCTTCGGACTCTGGCTCGGCGGGGCGCTATGGTGGGTGGCGCGAAGGCTTTATGGAGACTCCGGCGGATACGTGGCGCTGGGTCTCTACTGCTCGTCGCCGGCTACGGTAATGATCAGCAGCAACATTGGGCCGGAGATCATCGTTGCATGGAGTGTTTTCGGCCTGATTTACACCGCCATCGGGGTAGCCCACACTCTCTATGCGCCGCCACGCAAATGGCTTCCCCGGATTGTTATCCTCGGCCTCTCGATCGGGTTTGCCGTCTCGACAGCATTGTGGTCGGCCGTGATCGTGTTGCTGGCGCTGGCATTCATGATCTACCTGGCGCCACAGCGCAGGGGTTCGGCCTTGCTGGTGGTGCTCTCGGCAACGCTGGTTGGGCTGGCGGTACTGGGGTTCTTTTCCTGGACGCAAGCCACAGCGCCGAGCGCGGCGTGGCTTAATCCGAAGCCCACCATCGATTTGCTGGCCAACCTGAAGTTCGTTTTCGTCGACGACTACGCCCTGGTGGCCATGTTTATCGCCGCCCTCACCGTTTACGGCAGCTGGACGCGAGCGCGTTATTTCGGCAATACCGCGCCCTTGCTGACGGCGTTCCTGGTGGTGCTGGTGTTCACGCTTGTACCTGCACTTCGCCTTTGGAGAGAAGCCCTGGGGCTGAGCTTCGTCTTCGTCTTTATTGGGGGAGTCGCGGCGGATCTGCTGGAAACCGCTTTCCACCGCATGGTGTCACTGTTTTTGATTGCAGGATTTCTGTTGCGGATCGTTCTTGGCATCAGGACGCTCTGGCTTTATTGGGTCGCACCGAATCCTCTGTGAATCCGGCGCAGAGGGTTTATCATCAGTAAATAAGCAGTGAGGCAGGTGGGTGGCACATGTTACGTCTGGCTTCATTCTCGATCGCTCTTGCCCTTATTCTCCCCGCGCAAGGTCAGATTCCCAGCACCGGCATTCCCGCTTCCGTAGTTTCGCCGACAGCCGATGGACGGCAGCACGGCATTCCCGCCAGTGTGGTTTCGCCTAAGCCGCCAATCCAGGGAGTGTTCCGCGCGAATCGTCGCGCGGTTTCTGGCTCGCGGCGGCTGCGTCATTTTGGCAATCCGCACCGGCGCGCATTGCTGGTCCCCGTGCCGCTGTTTTATCCGGCATTTGGAGCGACGTATGACGCGGAAGCCGCAGTAACCGACCCAGCCGATCCCGGAGCAGTGGATCGCAGCGATACGGCTCAAGGGGACGACGAGGACAGCGTCCCTGTCCGCGATGAAGAAGCCTTGCGGCGAGCGTATTTGCAGGGTGCTCGCGACGCTTTAGGGCGCCAGGCGGACCGCTACGGCAAACACTATACGGACTCGCGCGAGAACGACCGTTCCAAGACACTGGCCCAGAACAAGCCTCCGCAGATGGCGGCAACTCCCGCGGTCGATGATTCGCCAAGCGCGGTGTTCATCTTCAAGGATGGCCACCAGATCGAAACCCGGAACTTCGCTATCATGGGTCAGACGCTTTACGACTTTTCCAGCAGCGGCCTGAAGAAGGTGGAGCTTTCCGATATCGACGCTACGGCCACGCAGAGAGCCAATGACGACCGGGGAATCAGCGTCAAGCTGAACTGAGACGCTGCCGAGTGTCCAGGCAGATGGAAACGCGGCGAGTGGCGTAATCCGGCCCGCTTCCTTTATACTTTTTGTTTGCCCAGAGCAAAAGAATCCCAGTAGGAGCCCCGGACAAAAATGCCCAAACGCACGTTCCAGCCCAACCGTCGCCGTCGTTCCAAGACGCACGGTTTTCGTACACGCATGAAAACAAAGAGCGGAAGGGCTGTTTTGTCACGCCGCCGCGCCAAGGGGCGGAAGCGCGTTTCCGTGAAGCCAGGCTTCCGCGAATAGTTGATTCAGAACCACTTGCAGGTTCGATCGTCCGACCGTGAGGAACACTCCGAAAACACCGCAGGGAAAGTTTCCCAAAAGTTCACGCCTGTTGAAACATGCGGATTTTCAGGCCGTATATCAGAGAGGCAGGAAGCAGTTTTCGGGGAACATGGCTGTGTTTTTCCGCGAGCGCGACGATCAGGCTGGGCCGCGAATCGGCTTTGCCGTGGGTAAAGTACTGGGAGGAGCGGTGCAGCGCAATCGCATTCGCCGGCGCATGCGCTCTGCTGTGCAACGGCGCCTGAGTGAACTGGCGCGTCCGGTGGATGTGGTGCTCCATCCGCGAAAAGCGGTTTTGGAGATGGATTTTTCCCGGCTGGAGCAGGAGATCAGGCAGCTCTTTGTCGCGATAGAAAAAGGGAAGTCAAGATGAAGTCAATCAGCGCAGGACTGTTGAAGTTCTACAAGGGGCTGATCTCGCCGCTGTTACCCGTGTCCTGCCGTTTCGTTCCCAGTTGCTCAGAATATGCGGCCGAAGCAGTCGCCTGTCACGGCCTGTTGCACGGGAGCATGCTGGCTTTAGGGCGGCTGCTGCGCTGTCATCCGCTATGCCGCGGCGGCTACGATCCGGTGCCCAAGAAACCATTGAGAACAATCGTTGACTGAATACCACAATCCTCAGCAAGATCCCGGCTCGGAAAAACGCCTGCTGGTGGCGTTCCTGCTTGTCTTTGTGATGATCGCCGTCATGCAGCTGTTTATCCGGAAGCAACAGCCGCCAACTCCACCGGAAAAGCCGGCAGCGACGCCTCTGACCCAGGGACAGCAAAGTCCACCTCCCACTGCAACTGCTTCACCGGCGACAACTCCGGCGGCGGCAAAGACCAAGTCGACAGCGCCGAAAATAACTGTGAAGCAGGCAGCCGCGGAATCCGAGGCAGTCCTGGAGAATAACGACTACCGAGTGGTGCTGACCAACCACGGCGCCGTGGCCGAATCCTGGGTGCTGAAGGGCTTTAAGGATAATGACGGCAATCCGCTGGATCTGGTCAACAAGACGGCCGCGCCCATGCTGGGTTTCCCGCTCTCGCTCTTTCTCTACGATAAGGAGCTCGAAAAGAAGGTAAACAGCGCGCTGTACGTGGCCACTGCGACAACCGCAGCCGATGGCACTCAAAGCGTAACCTTCGAGTACTCGGATGGCACAGTTTCCGCGCGCAAGGTCCTGCGCGCCAGGAAAAACGGCGGCAAGAACTTCGTGCTCGACGTGGAGACCGAGGTCACGAACAACGGCCAGCGAGTCCAGGCTTTTCCGCAGTGGCCCAGCGGCATGGGCGATCAGAGCACGGTAACTTCGTATACCAACGGAAAGATCGACTGGGAACAGGATGGAAAGATCGAACACAAGGCCGCGGTTTCCGGATCGTTCATTACCGGCAAGAAATACATTTCCAACGGGCAGACCGTCAGTGGGCCGTTCGAGTGGGTGGGAACGGCCGATCAGTACTTCGCCGCCGTCTTCATGCCGGAATCGCCGCGCGATACAGCAGCGATCACGCTGAACAACTCCATCGACCTCCCGCGCGATCCCAAGAAGCCCGACGAAGGGCCCAAGGACAAAGTTTCCGTCATCGGCGTGGCTGCAGGCAGCGTGAACGGCCTGACCCGCGTACGGATTTTCGCCGGACCCAAAACACTGGACGTGATCGAGCAAACGCAGTCCCAGCCTGGCGGTCCCGACCTGCGCGGCCTGACCGATTTCGGCATGTTCAGCTTCATCGCGCGCCCACTTTTTCTGTGGCTGCGCTGGACCTACGAGCACTGGATCCCCAACTGGGGATGGGCGATCGCCTTTCTGACCGTGGTCATCACCATGGCGTTGCTGCCGCTGCGCATCTCCAGCATGAAGTCTTCGCTGAAGATGCAGAAGATTCAGCCGCAGATGAAAGCCTTGCAGGAGAAATACAAACGCTACAGCCTGACCGATCCGCGGCGCGCGGATATGCAGAAGGAAATGCAGGAGCTGTACAAGCGGGAGGGCGTAAACCCTGTCGGCGGATGCCTGCCGCTCGTGCTGCAGATGCCATTTCTTTTTGCCTTTTACTCCATGCTGGCCAACGCCATTGAGCTTCGCCAGGCCAGTTGGGTGTGGGTCCGCGATTTATCAGCGCCCGATCCGCTGCATATTCTGCCGGTGGTCATCATTATCCTGATGTTTCTGTCGCAGAAGAGCATGCCACAGGCAGGCATGGATCCCGCGCAGCAGAAGATCCTGACCTTCATGGGTCCGGTGATGTTCGGATTTCTGAGCTGGAACACGCCGGCCGGATTGTCAGTGTATTGGGCCATCAGCACGCTCCTGGGATACGTCCAACAGATCATCATTAACCGTTCGGCGCTTGGCCAGCAGGTACGCAAGAGCATGGAGCGCCGCACGACCCGCAAAAAATGAGACAATCTTCCGTTCTCGCCTGGCGGTGAATTGGGCGAATGTTTGACTAGCAGACCGGACAACCGCACATGCTTCAAGACAAAGTCGCTGCCGCAAAGAAGATCGATTCCTTCCTGAAGAACGTCATCTCTTCGGGAGGATTCAAGCTCAAATACCGCATTACGGTGAATCCTCCGCTGCCCCCGGATTCTGACTCCGGACCGGAGATCCTGGTGGAACTCGCCGGTCCCGACAGCTCGCTGGTGCTGGAGCGCGGCGGCGAGATGCTGCGCGCGCTGGAAATGCTGGCGCACGAATCGCTGCACGTTCATGCCGAAGACCACGACAAGATCGCCTTCGACTGCAAGGGTTACCGCGCGGCGCGTCAGCAGGAGCTGAAGCTGGCGGCGCAGGTCGCGGCAGAACGCGTTCTGCGCACCGGCGCGCCGTACTCGTTCGCTCCCATGACCTCCCGCGAGCGCCGACTGATTCACCTGGCGTTTCGCGATCACCAGTCGCTGATCACGCAGAGCGAGGGCGAAGGCGGTCATCGCTACGTGGTCCTTTATCCCAAGGATTACAAACCGGCGCGGCCGATGCGGCCGGGTCGGCGCTAACACAAATCGCGCAGCCTTCCGGCTTGTCGAGTCCGTCAGAGTTCCCCTTTTCCGCGATACTATGACCAGTCATAACGCCGGTCAGCGTATGCTCGAGCGCGTCCGGACGTTTAGAAATCACATCGCCAAACCCGTGAGGCGGAGCTGAACAACCATGCATGCTGAAGCTGCCATGATCGCCGAAGTACCGATTTTCGAACTGCTGGACGAAAACGAACGCCTGGCTCTGGCGCAGTCCATGGATTGCCGCGATTTCAAAGCCGGGACGACGCTTTTCGAATACGGCGATCCCGGCGGTGAAATATTCATCATCCGCAGCGGTGACGTTGAAGTGTTCGTCGAGAACCAGGAGGGCGAGCGCATCGTGATCGCCGAGAACACTCATGGCGACGTCGTAGGCGAACTGTCTTTTCTCGATGGCGGACACCGCACCGCAACCGCCTTCGCGCGCGAGGATACGCAGGCGCTGACCATGCATCGCGACGGGCTGCTGGGATTTATCGACAAGCATCCGCATGCCGCCATCGACCTGCTCACCGTGGTCGGCCGTCGGCTGCGCGCCACTGACGAGCTGTTGCGCACTCGCGTCTCGCGCAACGTGAACGTGGAACTGGAAGAACGCATGACCCTGGGCGAGCGCATCGCCGATAGGGTTGCGACCTTCGGCGGCTCGTGGACCTTCATCATCATCTTCGCAACCATCATGCTGATCTGGGTTACGCTGAACACGGCCGCGCTGTTCGCTCATCATTTCGATCCTTATCCCTACATTCTGCTGAACCTGTTTCTCTCCATGATCGCGGCCATTCAGGCGCCGGTGATCATGATGTCGCAGAACCGCCAGTCGGCCAAAGACCGGCTGCAGGCCGACCAGGATTATGAAGTCAACCTGAAGGCCGAGCTCGAGGTCGCGCAGCTTCACCGCAAGCTCGACCACATCCACCAGAAGCTTGAAGAGCACTGGGCGCGCCTGGAAGACAGCAGAGACTAGCCCTCCATTAGAATCGACGTGGTGAATCTGGATGACACCATTGTCGCCATAGCCACGCCGCTGGGGCGAGGCGGAATCGGCGTGGTTCGTCTTGCCGGACCTGAAGCGCGCGCGATTGCCGCCACCATGATGCGGCTCAAGCACCAGCTGCAGCCGGGACACGCGACCTTCGCCGAGCTGATCGAGCCCGCGACCGGCGAGCGCATCGATGAAGCCGTGGTCACGTGGTTCGCCAAGCCTCATTCCTACACCACAGATGACGTGGTGGAAATCTCCGCCCACGGATCGCCGGTGGTGCTGCGCCACATCGTGGAGCTGGCCACGGCAGCGCGCGCGCGGCTGGCCGAGCCGGGCGAGTTCACCATGCGCGCCTTCCTCAACGGCCGAATCGACCTCACGCAGGCGGAGGCGGTGCGCGACCTGATCGAGTCGCAGACGCTCTACCAGGCCAAGGTCGCGGCCCAGCAGCTCGAAGGCGCGCTCTCGCGTCGCTTGCAGCCGGTGAAGAAGAAGCTGGTAGAGCTGATCGCGGTCATGGAGGCGGGAATCGACTTTGCCGAAGATGATGTCTCCGTGCTTCCCGCTGCTGAGATTCTGGCGCGTGTGGCCGCGGTGTGCGAACCGCTGAAGCAGCTGCGCGCGTCGTTCGCCTTCGGACGCATGGTGCATGACGGCATCACGCTGGCTATCGTGGGCCGTCCCAACGTAGGCAAATCCAGCCTGTTCAACCGCCTGGTAGAGCGCGAGCGCGCCATCGTCACGGCCACGCCGGGAACCACGCGCGACCTGGTCACTGAGACCGTGGCGCTGGGCGGAATTCCGCTCAAGCTGATCGACACTGCCGGAATCCGCCGCTCCAGCGACGAGGCGGAGAGTATCGGCATTCGCAAGTCTTACGAGGCGCTGAGCGAAGCCGACATGGTGCTGGTGGTGCTGGACAGCACCTGCGCACTCTCGGCCGATGATCGCGAGCTCTTCGCCGCTTGCCGCGATCGCCGCGCCCTGGCCGTCGCCAACAAATCCGATCTGCCCCAGGCGCAAACGCCGGCCCTCGACGGGCTGCGCGTCTTTCCCACTTCCGCGCTTACCGGCGCGGGCATGGAGCGGCTGCGCGAAGCCATTCTTCACGAGGTCTCGGGCGGTGCCGGAAGCGAACGCGAGAGCGGATTTCTCACCAACATTCGCCAGCAGCGCCTGGTGGAGGAGTCGCTCAACAGTCTTCAGGCCGCAAGCCGCGCGGCGGAGAACAAAATTCCTCATGAGATGATTATGCTCGATCTTTACGGCGCGCTGCGCCCGCTCGATGCCATTACCGGCGAGACCACGACCGACGACATTCTGAATCTGATCTTCAGCACATTCTGCATCGGGAAGTAATCCGTCAAAGTTGGGTGGCGATGACGGTCAGTATTCCGTTGATCTCATCCATGTTGTCGCGGCCCTTCTGAAAAGTGATCGCGGGCCGGCCGGGCAGCGTGTCAAGCAGGCGCAGCTCTTTGATCTCATACAAACGCAACCCGTCGCCGCGGATGTGCTCGTCATAGGTCGCTCCGACCAGGTAATAAGGATGCCCGCGCAGCAGCAACAGCGCCGGTCGGTCCTGCTTGAGCCCGAGGAGCACGGAATCAATGTCGGTGGGCGCTCCCGGAACCCAGTGCAGCTCCAGCCGGACATGGCGCCCATCGTCCAGCACGAAGTCCTGGTTCACCACCTGGCTCAGCTGCTCCATCGAAGGCAGGCGGTCCTCGCACAGCTCGCCGTGATTCAGGCGCATGATCCAGAACGTCTGGTCCAGCGCCACCTCCTGGCGCGAGAGCATGCTCTCAATCCCCGCGGCCAGCCCCCAGTTCTGGCACGACTGCTTGCCCGTGGCCAGCTTGGTTGAGCGCAGATCGGCAGTCTGATCGGGCTTGAGAAAGAACCTTGTCTTCTTCTTGTCACCGGCCTGAGCAGCAAGAGCCAGAGAGACGCAGACCAGCAGGATTGCCGCCGGCTTTGCTGCGCTTATCATGACTGAACCCACCGTTCTCACTCTAACCTCATCCCACATGCCGACAACGCGCCGCCGGTGGCAGGTTCTCACTTTGCCAACGCGGCCAAGGTTTTGCGAAACAGGCCGTCGAAATCATTCGCCGCGTTGCTGCCCACCTTGGCCAGCGCGCGCTCCACCAACGGACGCTGATAGCCCAGGTTCACCATCGCGGAAAGCACGTCTTCCTCCACCGGCGAAGCCGCGGCCGCAGCCGCCGGCGTGCCGAAGGCTTCAAGTTTGTCGCGCAGCTCCAGCACCATGCGCTCGGCCGTCTTCTTGCCGATGCCGGGAATGCGCGTCAGCGCCGCCAGGTTGTTGCCCTTGATGGCCGCCACCATGGCGTCGGCGGCCATCCCGCTCAGGATGGTAATAGCCAGCTTCGGCCCGATCCCGCTCACGCTGATCAGCTTCTCGAACAGTTGCTTCTCTTCCGCGCGCAGAAAGCCGAACAGCGCCAGCGCGTCTTCGCGCACGTGGGTATGCACGAACAGCGCCACCTCGGCTCCCATTCCCGGCAGCACGGAAAAAGTGGGAATGCTGATGGTCACCTCGTAGCCCACCCCGCCGGCCTCTACGATCGCCTGGTTGGGATGCTTCGCGATCAGCTTGCCGCGAAGGTGCGCGATCACGCCCGTCTCCGGTAAAAAATGTTGAACTGGAATCCCGGGTTCGGAGGAAGGATCTCCGCGATCTTGTTCAGCCGCGCCGCCAGCGCCGAAGGGGCCAGCAGCGGGTACTCGCGCTCGCGCAGCTCGGCGTAGTCGACGTCCAGAAACAACGAGAGCAGGTAGATGGCAATGGAGTCGGAGAACGCCGCGGAAAGATACTCCGACTTCGCTTTCTCGTCTGCCGGGCCGCCGACTCCCTGCGCATGCTTGCGGAATTCGGAGGCATCCAGGCTGGTCTCGCCGCGCACGTTGGCCTCCGCCTGCGACCACACCAGGTCGGCAAACTCCTGCGAGATCCCCGCGCGCTCCACAAAGGCGTGGCCCACGTGGATGTAAAACTCAAAAGCGATGGAGAAGCGGTCGTCGAGCAGCCGCGTGGAGATAAACACGCACTGCGAGTCGCCGGCGTCGATATCGCGGTGGCACACCGCCTGCTGTGTCAGCGCGGCGTCAAAGCGCTCCGCTACCAGGGTCTTGTCGCCTTCGCTGATGGCCAGGGGCACAAAGTAGAACGCCCGCCGGTTCAGCGCCCGGGCCACCGGCACCGGCACGGCTTCCACCATCCGCTCCAGCTCCGCCGATGGCATGGTGACCTCGCCGGTTACGGCATAGCAGATGCTGTTGGCTGCCTGGGTAACGCGAACGTCGCGCATGATCTCCTGCGCGGTCCGCAACGATGCATGTATGGCCTGGCTCACGTTATTATTCTAGCTTAGGGGTTCGTAGCCGTAAGTTTGCGCCCTCGGCCGTGCCCCGCGCTAAACTCCGATAACCGCAATTTGCCAAACTAAAGGATTTGCAAATTGCAGCATCATCCAACTCTCTCATGCGATCTATAGCTCTCAGCATCGCCGTCGCCCTGAGCGCAGCCGTTATTAGTTTTTTTCTCTCCGTGGCTTTTCTCTGTTTCGTGCTGCTGATCATGGGCGCCGTCACCCACACCCGTCCCGACATGACTCTCACCTACAAAGCCGCCGCGCCCGTCGCCGCCCTGGCCCTGCTCTGCGGCTTCTTCATCACCCTTGCCCGTTCCCTCCGCTCCGCCAACGCCCACAAGTAAGTTCCCGCTATCAGAGCGTCTGAGATCGCCCGATCACCGGATTACCCGATCTTTAACTGCACCCCCTGCCCCCCTTGGGATGGATCCCACGTCATCCCCGGTGATCCCCGGGGATTGCTTTCACCGGTAATGCCCTTTGCCACCCTGTCATTAGCATTCCAAAGGGCTTAGCACTAGCCATTCCAGACCAATCCAACATCTTGGGATAGTTATCAAAGACCGACTAGTCAACCACAATACCTTGTGGCTGCCCAGTTTGGCTGAATGCTGAGCCGAAGGTCCCGGCTTGCCGTGGATGCTGGCCGCTGAATGCTTCTTTTTCAAAGAACACCAAAAGCCGCCCTGGGGCGGCGGCCGTACGCTTTTCGCTCAGCCCGAGGCTGATTCGCGTTGCTGCCAGCCAACGGCTGGAAGCTAAAGCGCTATTACTTTCTTTTTTACCACGATATCGTTAGTGTGTCAACCACGAATTTGGTCACCGGGAGGGCTCGTACGTCTTTCTACCGCCCATTGTTCTACTTCCTAAAAGTTGGAGCCGCCAGTAACGACATCATCTGCCGCCTCGATCTTCACTTTGCCAAATTGCAAAATTGCCAAATTTGCCAAGGCCCCTCCGCGGTGAAAGCTACTCCAATAGGGTCGACGCCGGCGATTTCCCCCACCATTGACCCTCCCTTTCCCCGGCAGTTACACTTTTCTGCCCTTCGGCAAACCTTAGGAGACTCCATGAAACCCGCGCGACGGTTTACCGCTGTTCCTTTTCTCGTGGTCCTTATTCTTTCCTTCGCCAGCATTTTTCCCATCGCCCAGGCCCAGGAGCGGGTCGATCAGCAGACGCTGGAGATGATCAACCGCATCCGCTACGAAGGTTTTCACAACTCCAAAATCAGCGAGATCGCCACCGGACTGCTGGAAGAGATCGGCCCGCGCGTGACCGGCTCCGGCAACATGAAGCGGGCCAACGACTGGACCCGCCAGGAGCTGGAATCCTTCGGCCTGGTCAACGCCAAACTTGAGCCCTGGAGCCCCTTCGGCCGCGGCTGGGACAACGAGTACATCAACGTGCGCATGCTCTCCCCTGACGTGGCCACCTTCATCGTCTACGCCAAGGCCTGGACGCCGGGAACCAACGGCGCCATCCGCGGCCAGGCGGTGCGCGTGAACGCGCGCACTCCGCAGGAGCTGGCCAAGTACAAGGGCAAGCTGGAAGGCAAGATCGCCATCTTCGGCGAAGACGCTGAGGTTAAGCCTTCCGCCGCGCCGCTCTTCGAGCGCTACAGCGACAAGGAGCTTGACGAGATCTCCCAGTACCAGGTGCCTGCCGACCGCGACGTCAACCGCCTGCGCGAGTTCCAGCAGCGCCAGCGCATGCAGCGCCAGTTCGCCAAATTCTTCGACGACGAAAAAGTCCTGGCCGTGATCGACCACAGCCGCGGCGCCATCAACGGCGGCACCGTCTTCGTGCAGCAGGGCGGATCCTACAAAGTCGGGCAGACGGTGGCCACGCCCTGGGTCACCATGGCCACCGAGCAATGGGACCGCATCGCCCGCATCCTGGCCGACAAGAAAGACGTCGAGCTGGAAATGAACGTCAAGAACAACTTCTCTGATGCCATGACGCAGTGGGACACTACCGCCGAAATTCCCGGCGCCGACAAGGACAAAAAAGACGAGCTGGTGATGCTGGGCGCGCACCTTGATTCCTGGCATGCCGGCACCGGCGCCACCGACAACGGCGCCGGCAGCATCGTCATGATGGAAGCCGTGCGCATCCTGAAAGCCGTCGGCGTCAAACCCCGCCGCACCATCCGCATCGGCCTGTGGAGCGGCGAAGAGCAGGGACTGCTGGGCTCTCAGTGGTACGTCTCGCAGCACTTCGGCACCCGCCCTGAGTCCACCGACCCCGACCGCAAGGGCGATCCCACCATCATCCGTCGCGACGCCGGCCCCATCACCGTAAAGCCCGAGCAAGCCAGGGTTTCCGTCTACTTCAACGTCGATAACGGCACCGGAAAGATCCGCGGCGTCTACCTGCAGGAGAACGCCGCCGCCGCGCCCATCTTTGAAGCCTGGATGAAGCCCTTCCGCGACCTGGGCATGGACACCCTCAGCATGCGCAACACCGGCGGCACCGACCATCTTTCCTTCGACGCCGTAGGCATTCCCGGTTTCCAGTTCATCCAGGATCCCATCGAGTACGACACCCGCACCCACCACTCCAACATGGACGTTTACGATCGCCTGCAGCCCGAAGACCTGAAGCAGATGGCGGTGATCGTGGCCTCGTTCGTCTACATGGCGGCGCAGCGCGACCAGATGTTCCCGCGCAAGCCCATCGAGCCGCCCTTGCCGCCGCTGCCTCCGCTGACCGACGACAACGCTCCCGCGCCTGCGCCCGGCCGCCCGCCGGGGATGTAGAGAGCAAAGGCCATCATGGAAAAATGCGGCGGCGAAAGGTAATCCTTTGCTGCCGCATTGCTTTTCAAGATCGCTTACTTCCGCGGCCTCACGCCCAGAACATTCGGCACCGGCCAGGCCACGGCGTTGGAATCGTTTTCCCGAAACGAAGTCTCGTAGCTGCCGAACAGCTCGCGCTCGGTCTTTCCTACGTGAACGTAGAGCTGCGCTTCCGGGCCGCCCTCCAGATGCTGCGCCGCCACCACCCCGATGCCCGCCGCCAGCAGCTCGCGGTTGAAGTCGTGCATGGAGAACGGCGTCCGCGAGAAGATGAACAGGATCCGTCCCGCCTCGTCTTCGCCCAGCGCCGCCTCGCTCCACCGCCGCGTCTGCTTTTCCCACTGATTCGTCCCCGGACGCTTGATCAGCCGCAGATTTTGCACCGCCGCGGCGTAGTCCCTGAGAATGCTCCTTACGCTCACTCCCGGCTGGTCGAGATCGAAGATGTGGAAGCCCGCCAGTTTGGGATCGCGCGGCGCGAACGCCGCCACCGACTGGTAGTTGTTGACGCGCCCGTTGTTCACATGCTCGCCCGCGCCCAGGTATCCCAGGTGCGTCTTGTAGTCGGCATCGAACATTCCGGCGTTGATGGCCGCGCTCAGCTTCTGCTTTTCGCACCACTCGCGCGCCGTGTGTCCTTGCGCCTCTCCCGTGCGGCTGATGCCTTCGAACTCCAGTTCCCACAGCTTGGGATCGATGCGCAACACCATGATTTCCGCGCCGCTCGCCGCGCTATCGCCCGAAGATCCTGAAGATTCGGAGGGCCGGGGCTCTGTCCTCAGCGCGAAAGTGCCCAGCTCCATTCCCGGAGCCAGCGTCTGCCACGCCGGCGCGGCATCGCCAATAGAAGCCGCGGGAAACGCGAGCAGCAGCGCAAACGTCAGAGTGCGGCGCATGATAGGACCACAAAAGTCTGCCGGGCGGGCTCTCCTTCCCGCCCGCAGGAGGGATTGATTTTATATTAGAGAGGATGAGAGAGCCGGTCCCATGCGCGTGATCGCCGGTAAGTTCCGCAGCCGCAAGCTGGTCGCGCCTGCCGGCGTCTCCACCCGCCCCACCTCTGACCGCCTGCGCGAAACTCTCTTCAACGTGCTTGCGCCCGAGCTCGAAGGCTCGGTGTGGATCGATCTCTTCGCCGGAACCGGCGCCGTGGGCATCGAGGCCATCAGCCGCGGCGCGGCCATGGTCTACTTTGTCGAATCGGGTAAACCGGCGCTCCACGCCATTCGCCGCAACCTGGCCGATCTCGCCATTCAGAGCGGATTTGAAATCCTGGACCGGGAAGCCATCCCCGCCCTGCGCCAGCTTGAAGCCCGCAGGTTGACCAGCGACTTCTGCTTCCTCGATCCGCCCTACCGCAAGGCCGGCGCTTACGAGCAGGTTCTTGGCCTTCTGTCCGAATCCGCGCTGCTTAAGCCGGGCGGCTCAGCGATTGCCGAGCACGACAAGCATTTCGATCCCGGCGAGAGCTTCGGCCCGCTCGTTCGCTACCGCAAACTCCGCCAAGGCGACGCTGTCCTCAGCTTCTATCGCCACACTGGAGCGTGACAACAACCGCTGAAACCGCGCGGGGCACGCGGTGCTCAAACTCTGCCGGAATCCGCTCTCCTTTGTGTTCCTTCGTGTCCTTTGTGGTTTCCGGGTGTTCTTTCGGAACCCGCCAAAGTCCGCTTCTTGGTCTCCCCTGTGGTTTGGGAGCTGTTTCCCCCGCTATTTATGCAGTTTTCCACAGTCTGAGGTAAAAAAACCCGCATAAAACCTAGGGAAAATGCTTGCACCAGCTCTGCTGTCATGTAATATACGTGAGGAGTGCCCGAAAACACTCGATTTCTAAGGAGGAACTGATGGCATCAGGCATGACAAAAACCCAACTGGTCCGGCACATGGCCGAGAAGCATGGGTTGAACAATAAGACCACCGCAGCATTTCTGGACAGTCTCGCCGAAACCGCAATTAAGGAAACCAAGAAGAACGGCGTGTTCGTACTGCCAGGTCTGGGCCGCTTAGTGAAGTCCAACCGTAAAGCCCGCATGGGGCGCAATCCTCAGACCGGCGAACCGATCAAGATCCCCGCGAAAGTCGTCTGCAAATTCCGCGTGGCCAAGTCCGCGAAAGACGCAATCGCTCCCAAAAAATAGTTGGCTTCTCAATCAGGAAACTTAAGGCCAACCATGAATCGGTTGGCCTTAAGTGTTTTCTCGGTTGTATCACACCGCTTTGGCTTGTGTGGCGCCCGCACTCCTGCCGGTCCTTGCCCGACCCAACCCCTGATTCTCTCCGGTGCCTCCGTGGTGGATTTCTTTAAATCTGACGCGGTTCCGAATTTTGCCAAATTACCAAATTGCCAAATGCACTCCGTGTCTCGGTGGTGGGTTTTCGTCCTAATGATGGATTAACTCTTGATACGCCCGCGGCTGTCGAGAACCTGGTTCACCAGGCGGTCCGCATCCCTGTTCGATTCCCGCAACACATGCTCAATCGAGAACTTCTGCAGCCGGCGCACCATGGCCTGGGCGCGATCGAACAACTCCCGCAGCACCGGGTTCTTCACCTTGTACTGTCCGCGCATCTGCCGCACCAGCAGCTCGGAATCGCTGAGGACCCTGAGGGACGCCATCCTTTCCCGCTCGGCGTACTCCAGCGCCGCCAGCAGCCCCGAATATTCAGCCACGTTGTTGGTCTGGATGCCGAGATATTCGCCCAGCTCTTCCACGATTTCTCCCTGCGCGTTGCGAATGATCACGCCGAACGCCGCCGGCCCGGGATTGCCGCGCGCGCCGCCGTCGATGTTGGCGGTAATCGCGAACGTCCCGCGCGAAGTCTGCCGCGCGTCGTCTTCAAAGAAAGAAGACTGCTTCATCGGCCCTCCTCCAGGCGGAAGGCCAGCCTCTCCGGCAGCCCGGCGGCCAGAATCTTCTTCTGCGCTCTGTGGATGTCATAAGGCACGCGGTGGAATGTGACCACCCCCGCCTCGGTGTCGTAGCTGGCAAATGCCGCACGCGGATCGCTGTCCCGGGGCTGTCCTACCGACCCGGGATTCACCAGGCACCGGGCCCCCGGCGCCACGCGGAAGGTAAACGTCTGCTTTCCCGTCTTCGACTTATATCGTGGCTCGATGTTGCCCTCGGTATCGTTGCTGTCGTCTATCCAGTACGCGCCCTGCACGTGCGTGTGCCCAAAAAACGTGAGCGGAGCTTCCGCCCGCGCCAGAATGGCATACGCGTCGCGCGGAAACAGAACGTATTCATCCTCGTCGCGCGGCGATCCGTGAACGCAAATCAGGTTCTCCGCCGGCGCAATCGGCCCGTGCGGCAGTTGCTTCAGAAATTCCAGGTTGGCTTCGGTCAAATGCTCGCGCGTCCACAACGCCGCCATGCCCGCCACCGGATTGAAATCTTCCACGCTGGAGACTCCCGAGCACGCCTTGTCGTGATTGCCGCGCACGAACACCTTGCCCAGCGACCGCGATTTGTCCGTCACCTCGTTGGGATTGGCCCCGTAACCCACGATGTCGCCCAGGTTGAAGACGTGATCGTGCGCCGGCGCCGCTTCCAGGCACGCCTCCAGCGCTTCCAGGTTGGCATGGATGTCGGAAAGAATAAGAATGCGCAAGCAATTGTCCTTTGCCAGTGTAAATCAGCGGCGGTCTGGGGCCACGCGCGCCCAGTGTCGGGGCGCGATCTCGCGCAAAATTGCCGGCTGCGTCGCCGGGTCTTGCTTTTCCACCGTGGCCAGCGGATGCGAACGGTCGGTCTTGAGCGTGGGAATGGCGCTGATCAGGCCGCGCGTGTAGGCGTGCGCCGGCTGCGCGAACACGCTCTCCACCGGACCCATCTCCACGATTTCACCGGCGTACATCACCGCTACATGGGTGGCCACGCGCGAGACCACGCCCAGGTCGTGCGAGATGAACAGCACCGCCAGCTTGTGGCGATCGCGCAGTTCGGCCAGCAGCTCCAGGATCTGCGCCTGCACCGTCACGTCCAGCGCCGTTGTGGGCTCGTCGGCAATCAGCAGTTGCGGATTGTTCACCAGCGCCATGGCAATCATCACCCGCTGCCGCTGCCCGCCGGAAAGCTGGTGCGGATAATCCCGCGCGCGCGATTCGGGATCGGGAATGGCCACCTCCCGCAGCCCCTCTACGGCTCGCTGCCACGCGTCTTTCCTGGCCGCGCGATGATGCGCCTGCACCGCCTCCGCCACCTGGTCGCCCACCCGCATCACCGGATTGAGCGCCGTCATGGGCTCCTGGAAGATCATGCTGATGCGCGCGCCGCGCACCGCCCGCATCTCGTCTTCGTTCAGGCCCAGCAGGCGTTGTCCGCCGAAGACAATCTCTCCGCTCACCCGCGCCTGCGGCGGTAGCAGGCGCAGAATCGCCAGCGCCGTCGCCGATTTCCCCGAGCCCGACTCCCCCACCAGTCCCAGCGTCCCCGATTCCGGCAGGCTGAAGCTCACATCGCGCACGGCCGCCACTTCGCCGGTTTGCGTAGCAAAGCTGACGTTGAGGTGCTCGACCTGTAGCAGTGGAGGCACGGCAGATTGCATTCTAAACGGCAGGCTTGACGGTGTGTGCTGCTCGCTTGCTCACCGCTTGCGAACGACGTGCACCTTGCGTGCCTCGATCCGCCGCTGCTGTTCCGCGTACAGTTCCTGCATGGTCTGCGCCGCCACCGGACCGTAGAGCGCCCGCACCCAGGCTGGGTTGGTCCACTCCGGAGCGTCTTTGGAAAGCGCGTCGAATTCCGCGATTGCCGCGTCTGTTTGTCCCAGCCGCCACCGCGCCGCCGCGTGACCGGCGTGAGCCGGCGCCCCGGCGGTGGAGTCGCTGAAGTAGATCTCAAAACGATGGATCGCCTCTCCCGGGGAATTCTGCTCCAGCTGCACCCATCCCAGGGTGGTCTGCAGTCCGGCGTCTCCCGGCCGCTGGCTCAGGAAGCGGCGCAGGACCTTGCCGGCATCGTCATATTTTCCCGCGCGGTAATACCACCATCCCAGGCGCGAAGCCCGTTCCGGCGCGAAGGTCTCGCGGCCTTCCGCCAGCGGTCGCGCCAGCGACTCATTTCCGGCGAGCACCATCAGCCCCGCCTCCTCGATCCTGATTCCCGCAGCCAGGTCGTCGGTCACGTTCTTGGTAGGCTTCACCGTACTTTGGAAATCGCGCGCGGCGTCGGCGCGACGGCCTTCTGCCCCCAAGGCGTCAGCATATTCGCTGATCAGCGGCTGATCCAGCGCCAGCTCCAGGCGAATGTTGCGCGCGATCAGCGCGTTGTAGGTGGCTGCCGCGCCGGCAAAGTCAGCCAGCGCGAACTGGCTGCGCGCCAGCTCGGCCATGACTTCGCGATCTGGGATCGTCGACAGCCGCGTGGAGAAGCCGGCGAACAGCGCCGCCCGCGCATAGTTGTGCGCTGCAAATGCGTCGCGGGCAGCCTCATCGGCAAATAGCACCAGGTCACGCGCTGCGCCGGGATACAGCGTCTGCATCTTGCGCCCGATCTCCAGCGCTGCCTCCACGTCCCTGGCCTCCAGCTTCACCTCCGCCAGCAACTTAAGCGCGTTGGGATTGTTGGGCTGAAGTTCCAGCGAGAACGACGCGAATTTGCCGGCCTGCTCGAACCATTTATCGTGCAGGGCCGCGGCGGCGCTCTCGTCGGCGAAGACGCGGATGGCGTCGGCTTCAGCCTGATGGTTGGCCAGCAACTCCAGGTAAGCCGTCTTGGCCCGCGCGAAATCCTGCTTCGCACAACTGGCTTTGGCCAGCGCCACCAGCGCCGGCGGATGGCCCGGATGCAGCTGCAACGATAAGTCCGCGGCCGCGATAGCCTCGTCGTATTTCTTCGCCTTCACCAGTTCCAGGGCTTTGTGCGCCAGATAGATGTAGCGGACCGCCAGCGGCTTCTGCGCGCCCACCGTCCACTTCTCCTGCGCGATCAGATCGCGGATCTGCGCAACCCGGTCGCCCGAAGGCGGATGCGACCGGAAATATCCCGTCAGTATTTGCACCGGCACGCGCGCCACCTCTTCCTCCGGCCCCGGCTTGCGCTTGCCTTCAAACTCCTCTTCCATCTTCTGGAACTCGGTGAAGATCTGCACCGCTCCCTGCGGCGAGTATTTCGAAATCACCGAGAGCCTCGTCCCCTCGATGTCGGCTTCGCTCTCCTGGTCTTTGCTGTACCCCTCCTGAAAAACCGTAACCGGGATCGCCACCAGGTCTCCGAAAGGAATCTTCTTCAGCGCCGCCTCGGTTTGCAGCCGCTCCGCGCAATGGCGATGGTCGATGTGCTCGATCTCGTGTCCCAACACCGCCGCCAGCTCGTCTTCATTTTCCATGAGGGCCATCAACCCCGCGCCCATGAAGACGTGCCCGCCGGGAATGGCAAACGCGTTCACGAAGTAAGGTTCGTCGATGTAGTGGAACTTATACGGCAGCTTGCGATGCGCGTTCGCCGCCAGCCGCTTGCCCACGCTGTTCAGATACGCCTCTATGCCCTTGGCCTCGTCGCTCTGCTCGTTCTCCACAATGTTCTTGGCGATCCTGTCGCCGATCTCCGCTTCCTGCTTGTCGGGAATCTCCGTGTACTTCATGGGCAGCCGCGTCAGCTCGCGCTGGGTGTCGGCGACCAGGTAAAGCAGCGCGTTGGGACCCACCGGAGCTTCTGCCTTGCGCGCCTGGCTGAGCACCAGGCCGGCCGCCAGCAGAGCGAACACCGCGGCAAAGCTGAGCCATCGCATCACAGGAACTGCCTCACTTTCTCCTTGTTCCTGGGGTACAGGATGGAAACAGCCATCAACAATGCTCCCATCACCGTGAAGGTAATAGCTTTTTCACCCGTGCTCATGTGCCGGATATCCACGACAAAAACCTTGGCTATGCACAGCAATATCAGTCCCATGGCAGAGAGACGGTAGCTTCGCTCACCGATCTTCATCGCAGCCAGGAAGACAGCGACTGCTTCGATGATCCACGCCAGCGTCACCAGGCCGCTGCGCACTTCTACTCCGAGAAAAGCAGTGAGCAGGATGAGCGGCACAAAGAACAACAGCTGCTCGGGATGGGCATCGATCTTGGCTGCTGCTCGCGCCAGCCGGTGCTTGCCGGGCGCCGGCTCCCCGCCGCGAAGCCTGAACGCGAACAGCAGCGCGGCAAACAGCAGTGCCACTGCCGAGATGGTGCTGAACTCCGAGATCAGGGGCGAGAGCGGATGGAAGTAACTGCGCTCGTACAGATTGTGCAGGGTGCCGCGAAACAGCACAGCCACGCTCAGCAGCATGGCCTGGTGGGCGAAGATCCGCCTTCCCGTTCGCCAGGCCACCGCCATCCCCGCCGGCACCAACGCTGCCCACGCGCCGGCCACCCAATCCAAGCCGACCGCAAAACGCAGCAACAGCACGATCGCGGTAGTTCCCAGCCAGGCAAACACCGGCGCGGCTTTGATCTTTCTCTCCAACGGCGAGAGCTGCGCCTGCTGCTCATCGATCCTTTGATAAAAGTAGAAGAACACTGCCGCCAGCGGAATAATCGAGTAAAGCCGCGGGCTCAGGCCGCTGGGCGCGCCGGCATTCAGGTTCACAAACAACAGACGCATGAACGCTGAGAGCCCGGCAACGTAGGCCTGCAGGCGCAGGTTCACGTTGCGCCGCCAGATTCCGGCTTCCAGCATGACCAGCGCAAACAGCGCCCATCCCAGCGCCACGCCCACGCTCGTGAGCTCATACCACAGCAGCAGCGTGAACATCGTGGACGCCGCCCACGTCAACGCCGGCTCCAGCCAGCGCAGCCCGGTGACCTGTGCACGGCGATGCCAGTGTGCCGCCAGGTAGCAGAGCGCGACTACGCCCACGGTGGTGATCAGCCGCGCCGACCATGTCCGGCCGCCCAGATGGTAGGAACTCGCCGTGGGCAGGTTGATCACCAGCACGCGCAGAGAGGCAAACGCCGCCAGCCCGATCGACTGCCAGCGCAGCGGCTGGTCCTGAAGGCGGAACGCCAGCCACGCGAACCCGCAGGCCAGCGCCATCCAGGCCACGGCGGTCCCCGAGTACGGAAACGCCAGCCATCCCGCAGCCAGCGCCAGCACGCCGGCGGCGTATGAGAGATCGCGCGCCACTTTCTGCTCTAACACGTAGGAGAACTGCGCCGCCCATCGCCGCGGCGCCCAGTGCACGTTGATGTAGAGCATTAGGGCCGGCAGCGCGCAAACTGCCGCGGCCAGAAATTCGCCTTTGAAGTCGGCGCCGTCGCTGCGCGCACCCGCTACTTTCGCTACCTCCATGCTGATCAGCTGCCCGATCAGGGGCACGAACGCAAACAATCCCACGCGGCGAAACACTTTTTCGTTCGTCAGCACTCCGGTAAGGAAGAACGCTTGCGCCATGGCCAGCCACAGGAGCGCAACGCCTTTGGGGTCCATGCCTGCGCGGAAGGGAATCGCCGTGAACAGCAGGCAGGCCCCGATCACCGTCAGCACAACGTGCGGCGCCCAGCGCTGCCGGGCTCGAGGCAGCTGTCCCAGCCCCAGTTCCACCGCGCCCAGCGCCAGCAGGGCCCAGAACGCGTACTCCGGATGGACTGACTGGTACTTCAGCACCGCCAGCAGAAGAGCGGTGTTGAGCAGCGCACTCAGCGCCGAGATGCGCTCCCGTCCTTCGCCGCCGCGAATCACATATGACGCGCGGTAGACCGCCCAGTAAGCCACCAGGATCATCGCGCTGGGCAGGAACTCCGCAAAATGATGATGGTGCTTGCCCATCGGCTTGATGATGTGGACCAGCCAGACAAAGTGGTTGAGGAAGGTCGCGGCAATGGCGCAGGTTTCCAGCACAAACCACTGCATGCGCAGCGCCACCCACGCCACTCCAATCGCCAGAACCACCGAAGCCGCCAGGCTGGAAACGCCAACCGGCGGCACATCGCGATAAGGGAAAACCGTCGCAAAGATCGAAGCGAACGCGGCCAGAAACGCCAGGCCTGTAGCCACTTGCGAGCGGTAACGCAGCGTGTGCGCGACCATTGCCGCGGCCACCACAAACATCAACCCCAGGTCCGCCAGCTCTGAGGGCAGTACCCTGGCCGCCTGCACGTGGTTCATGGCAAAAGCGGTAAAGAAAACAATGCCCCAGCCGGCGGCTACAGCGGCGCGGGCCACAACCCGGTAGGTCTGGTTGCGTTCAAAAAATATCCCCGCCGCCAGCAGCGCAATGCCGAGCCCCCAACCCATGGCAACTTTGCCCGCCGGGCCTAAAGTGCGCAGCGCCAGGCTCAGCAGAAAAACGATGCCCAGCACCAGGATCAGCGCGCCGATCTTCGCCAGCCAGTTAGTGCCCAGTAGTTCTTCAAATCTCAGCAGTGAGCGCAGGCGCTGCAAGATGCTCGGTCCCGGTTCCCGCGGCGCTGCGCCGGCCTGGCCAAAGGTGGGAGTGGGAATCGGCTGGGCCATCGGCGGCGGTGGCGGAGGAGGAGCGGCAGCAACCCCCGACTCGATTGTCGCAGCCGCGGAACTCACAGGAGGCGCGGGCACCCGCAACGGAGCAGTGGCCGCAACGGTCGCAACCGCCGCCGCAGACGCGCCTCGTCCTTCACCGGAGATCCCCGAGACCGCCGCCAATTCGCCCTCGAGCCTGGCGATGTTCTGCTGCAGTGCCTCGCACGCCGCGGCAGCTTCGGCGCTGACTTCTTCAATGCGGCGAACCAGCTTCCGCGCACGCCGCCAGTTGGCCCACCATACGACCAGGAAGAAGGCCGCGGAGAGAAATGCCATGAACTCTCTTGGGGCATCCAGGGCGGCGGCAGCCCAGAAAAGCAGGATCACGATCGTCGCGAACACTATCAGCGACGCCATGCCCGGCTTGACTTTTGGTTTCATTACGGCGGGTTGGGCGGAATTGTACTACGGGGAATGCAAAGCAATCGGCAAATAGCAGTTGGTAAGTAGCACACACCAGCCATTTGTTTGTCTTCACGCCGTGATTTTGGTGGCGGCGTTGCCGGCTTCCACGCCCTTGTGCGCGGCGTTGAGAATTGCTTCTTCCTGCTGAAGGAGTTTCTCCGTGGCCACTGCGTGATCGCTCTGCACCGCGATCAGGCCCTCGGCCGAGACTTCGCGCGCCGTCTCCAGCATCTTTTCTTTGCTGTAGTTCACGTACTGGCAGTCGTAGGGGTGGGCGATCTCCACCGGGGCGCCGCCGCCCAGCCGCGAGCTCAGCCAGAACACGCGCCGTTTGATCAGCTCCTGGACGTCTTTCTCCGCCTGGGTGGGGAACTGGATCTGCCTGGTCATGAAGCTGTAGAAGCGGCTGGTGACGTGCACCGGCTGCAGCTTCCCCGATTTCACGAACGCCAGCTGGCCGTTGTCGATGGTCTTGCGGATGGAATTGATCACCAGGCCTTCGGCATGCTCCTGCGCCAGAGAGCCCAGCGCATCTTTCATGGTCTGCGTCATCGCGACGGCAACCTCGACATGCAGGTCCTCTTTGCTGCCCAGCAGCTCCACCCGCCCGTGCAGCACCAGCCAGTCTGATCCGGAGGTCGAAGCATGAAACGGCCAGCGCAGTTCGTTGACGTTGATAGGAACGCCGGAAAGAGTCACAAAATGTAATGGGCGCTGGGACATCGCAAGGTTCGGCTGGTTGACCATTCTACCAGCAGGCCCCTCACCCAAGCGGCTGGCTGCCGTCGAACTGATTTAGCATGTTGGCTGTCATCGAACGATTCAATTACCCAATGTCCAATGACCCGATGACTCAGTGCCCCTTGAGTAAATCGCATCTGTCCGGAGGCCATCTATGAAGCGACTCGCCATCTTCCTAGCCCTGACTGTGCTCCCGGCCTTAAGCCAGGGTGTGGACCAGGAGCTTCTTCGTCATTGGGATTACGACAAGAGCGCTCCACTGGACATGAAGCAGGTTGGCGTTGAGGACCATAACGGCATCAAGGTCCACGACATCACCTATGCCTCTCCCGTGGCGGACCGTGGCGACATAGTTGGTCCCAACGGCGGCCTGGTGGCGGCCTACCTGGTCGTGCCTCAAGGCAAAGGGCCTTTTCCCGCGGTGATCTACGGTCACTGGTGCATGCCGGGATCAGACAAGATGAACCGCACGGAATTTCTCGATGAGGCGCTGGTGCTGGCGCGCTCCGGAGTCATCTCCCTGCTGCCCGACCACGTTATGGTTCGCCCCGGATTTAAGCCTGACCTCCTAGGTCCACTCGACGAACGCCAGTTCGCGCTCCCCATACAGCAGAGCATTAACCTGCGCCGCGGCGCCGATCTGCTTCTCGCCCGCAAAGATGTCGATCCCACTCGCCTGGCCTATGTCGGACACAGTTGCGATGCCGAGCTTGGAGGTTTTCTCGCCGGAATCGACAAACGCTTCAAGGGCTTCGTTCTGATGGCCGGTAATCTCTCCGATCAGGTGGACCTGAAGTTAAAAATGTTGCAGGACCTCCGCCAGAAAGTTGGCCCCGAAAAATTCGACGCCTTCGTGGCTAAGTTCTCCTGGAGCGATCCTGCAAAGTATGTCTCGCACGCCGCCCCTGCGTCTGTGTTCCTTCAATACGCAACCGACGAGCCGTTCGTGACTCCGGACATGGCCAGACAGTACGCTGCCGGGGTGAGCGAGCCCAAAACGCTGAAGATCTACAACGCGCCTCACGCGCTAAATGCGGAAGCCACGCGGGACCGCGTGGCTTTTCTCGCTGAACGACTTTCTTTTAAACCGCCCGGCGCAAAAGCAGTGTCGGCCATTCCGGCTCTGTCCCAACCGCCCTGGCCCAAAATGCCGGAATGAAGCTGCCCGGGTAACCCGGCTTTACATCAGGAACTCAGGAGTATTGCGCACGATGGGGTGCTGCATCTCCTGCAGATCGTTCTTCACCTGGTTCAGGCCGTACACCAGCAGTTCGAAATCGCGCGCCATGTTGCGAAACAGCGGCGCCACCTTGGCGTACTCGAAATGCTCAAACTTGGAGACGATGTAGTAGCTCTCCTTGCCCGCCTTCACAAAGTCCACCAGGCTCTCCATGCGGCTGCGGCGCAGGCGCGACGAGTTCAGGCTCTCCGGGAACATTCCCGTGAAGAAGAGCGAGTAGTCGCCGATGTGCTTGCGCACCTGGCGCTCGCGGTCGAACGAAGACGCCGGCCCGTACACCGGGTCCGACTCCAGCAGCATCTCGCCTACGTCCGCCAGCGGGCGGCCGTTGGCATCGTGAATTTTGTAAAGGTTTTCCAGATCGCAGAACTCGGTCAGCATGGTGGCCACGTAGCTCTGGACTTCAGAGCTGCGCACGCCGACTTCGCCGTAGTTCCTGCCGATGAGTTCGTAAAACAGTTGTTGCAGCGGATTCGTTTCTGAAACCATGTCACCGTCACCTCGTCCGCAAATTTAACGGCCGCAGAGAACGCCTCACCGTTCTCCTAAAATATCGGCACTTTGCGGACTATCTGACTATTTGAACGGTAGTATTGGGCAGGTAGTTGCGCGCATGCAAGTAATTTCTCTGGCAACCCTCTTCTTTAGCAGCACCACAGGCCGAGTGCTAAAGTGTGCCCGCACCAGAAGACAATGTACGACCGGTTGCACCATCACCGGCGAACGCGGAGCGCACTCCGGCAAATCAAATCGGCCGGTTTGCTCGATAATGTAGCCATGCCCGACCTCCGCACCCTCTTCGCGCGCGCCAACGAGGAAAAATCGGGCGATCAGTTGGCTGGGCTCGGCGCTCGCTCGGAAGAAGAGCGTGTCACCGCCAAGCGGGCGCTGGCTGAAACCACTCTCGAACACATCGCCGGCAATCCTCTGATCGATCCCGCCACTGATGACGTTAGCTGCCTGATCCTCGAGACTCACGACGCCAAAGGCTTCGCCGCCATTCGCAGCCTGAGCGTAGGCGAGTTCCGCGAATTCATCCTTGACGATAAGACCACGGAAACCGATCTCCGCCGCCTGCACTGGGCCATCACTCCGGAGATGGCCGCCGCCGTCGCCAAAATCATGAGCAACAAAGACCTGGTGCTGGCGGCCAACAAGATCCGCGTGGTGACCCGCTGTCGCAACACCATGGGCCAGCGCGGCGTGCTCGGCATCCGGCTGCAGCCCAACCATCCCGCTGACGACACTGCGGGAATCCTGCTCTCCGCCTTTGACGGCCTGCTCTACGGCTGCGGCGACGCGGTCATCGGCGTGAACCCGGCCACCGACTCGGTGGAAACCGTCTCCACCATCCTCCACGCCCTCAGCCGGCTGATGGAGGCCTACCGCATTCCCACCCAGTCCTGTTGCCTGGCCCACATTTCAACTCAGTTGGCCGCACTCGACCGCGGCGCTCCCGTGGACCTGCTGTTCCAGTCCGTGGCCGGAACGCAAAAAGCCAACGAGAGCTTCGGCGTCACCCTCAGCATGTTGAAAGAGGGACGAGAGCGGGTTCTCGACCACCATCGCGAAAACATCTCACCACGGAGACACGGAGGCACGGAGTCGGCAAATTCTGATTCCAAATCTGCAGCCGATGACAAATCTGGCACGAACGGAGTGCTCGCCGATGGGAGCAGCTCTGAGCCAAACCAAGACCAACCCGGCGTTTTGAATTCTCGGCGCCTCCGTGCGTCCGTGGTAGATGTTCCGCAAGTCATGTACTTTGAAACCGGCCAGGGCAGCGCTCTCTCCGCCGAGGCCCACCACGGCGTCGATCAGCTCACGCTGGAGGCCCGCGCTTACGGCGTGGCCCGTGTCTTCGAACCTTTCCTGGTGAACAGCGTGGTCGGGTTCATCGGCCCTGAGTATCTTTACGACGAGCGGCAGATCATCCGCGCCGGCCTGGAAGACCACTTCATGGGCAAGCTGCTGGGGCTGCCCATGGGTTGCGACGTCTGCTACACCAACCACGCCGCCGCCGACCAGAACTCCGCCGACAACCTGCTCATGCTGCTGGCCGCCGCCGGGTGCAACTACTTCATGGGCGTGCCCTGCGCCGACGACGTCATGCTCAACTACCAGTCCACCAGCTTCCACGACGCTCTGGCCGTCCGCCGCCTGTTTGGGCTGCGTCCCGCGCCTGAGTTTTTCGTCTGGCTCGAGGAGATGGGCATATATAAAGGTGGAGAACCGGCAGTGCTCGACTCCGGGTTGCGCAGGCAGCTCGTTGGAAAGCTGGGGAAAGCGCTGGTGGAGTAGTGAATGCCTTTAGCTCGAGAGGGATTTCATGTTCTTCTTCTTACGTATCGTCGCGGCTTTACTCTTGATCGCGGCTGCCCAGGAACAAAAGCCGCAACCATCCGGTCAGGGGACTGAACCGGAGAAACCCGGGCTCTGTGAGAAAGCCGTCACCCAACTGGAACTCAACCAGTGCACTGCCGAACAGTACAAGGTGGTTGACGCCCGCCTTAACACCCTGTACCAGCAGATCAACGCCGATCTCGGCCGCGGAAAGGACACTCTGGCAGTTGGCAAGCTAAAAGCCGCGCAGCAGGCATGGATCAACTACCGTGATCTGCATTGCGATGCCGCCAGACACCAGTTTGAAGGCGGCAGTATGGCTCCCATGATCTTCTCTGACTGCCTGACCGGCGTTACCCTGAATCGAATCCAGGAATTGAAGTTTGCCTATCCCGTCCACGGCTGGCCGCGGGAGTAACCATGTCCGGCTCTGATTCGCTTTCCCACCGCTGGCCGGCGCTTATCGAGCGCATCCGCGCCCGCACGCCTGCGCGGGTGCTAGTGGATCGGGCCGGAGCCGGCTATCGCACGGAAACCCAGCTGGAGTTGCGGCAGGCGCACGCCGCGGCCCGCGATGCCGTTCGCAGCGAACTCGACCTGGAGCGCGACCTGGGCGCCGAATTTGTAGCTCGCTGGGGAATCTTTGAAGCCCACAGCCAGGCCCGGACCAAGGACGAGTACCTGCTTCGCCCTGATCTTGGCCGCAAGCTCAGCGAGGATTCGGCGCGAACCGTAGTCGCCCGCTGCCCTCAGGATATTGACCTGCAAATCGTGATTGGCGATGGCCTTTCTGTGACCGCGGTGGCGGCCCAGGTTCCCGGGCTGCTGCCGCGGATGGTGGAGAACGCGAAGAAACACGCTTGGAAGCTGGGACAGCCCTTTGCCATCCGCTACTGCCGCGTCGGAGTGATGAACCAGGTTGGGGAGCTGCTCCGGCCGCGGGTCGTCGCCCTGCTGATCGGCGAACGGCCCGGGCTGGCGACCGCGGAGAGCCTTTCCGCCTACCTGGCCTTCCAGCCGCGCCCGGGGCATAGCGACGCCCAGCGCAACCTCATCTCCAACATCCACGCCCGCGGCGTCTCCCTGGAATTGGCAGCAGCGCGCATCGTCAACCTGGCCGGACAGATGATCCGCTCTGGATCGAGCGGCAGCACCCTCAAAGAACGACTTGCCGAGCCTGCAGGCCGCGCCGAACGGCCGCCGAAACCGTAAACCGGCGCGGTTTCCCCGCCAAATATTACTTTCGTGACCTGCAACGGCCTCGCTTGTGACCGATGTCACAAGCATCCACCCCCGGGAGAAAGTAGACTTCAATCACTGTGCCCAACGTAGTACAACGCGGCGAAAACCGCCGCACGCCCCTCGTGCTGCCGGTGCGTTTTGCGGCAGAAAACCGTGTGCGTCGCTCGAGGCTGCGCGACTTCTTCCGCGTGGTGGTTTCCTGGTTTGCGCCGAAGCGTTTTCTTAACGGGGAAGCATTCCACGGAGGCCGGCGGGGACAAGTTATTGAATTTTACCGCCCGGTGCGGCCTCAAGCCGGTCCTTCACCATCCTGTAAAACACGCAGAGATCGTCTTCCGCACCACGTGTAAGCCGCCGGTGGATCTTCATGGAAGGAAATAGTTTTGCGCCGCCCACGTTGAGCGTCAGCGTGGCAAATCCTTTGCCCGGATAAGTCTCAATGCTCCACTCGCCGCCGAAGCGGCGGCGCACTACTTCACCCAGGTAGCTGCCCCACATTTTACAGGCTTCAGCCATCGCGTCGCCCTCAGCTGGCGAACTGACCCGGGACAGCACGGCTTCCAGTTCGTTGACTGAGTTGTCGCTGTAATCGAGCCGGGTATTCAGCGCCTGCGCCGCATGGACAGCGCGCTCGGCATAGGCCGCCACCATGGCGGCGACGGAATCGTGGGAATCGGGCATTCAGCAATTGGCAAGCGGCATTCAGCAAAAACATTCTACCTTGAAGCGTTCCTCCTCCTCAGGATCCCAGATGTTCAACCAGGTCGTTGCGGGTGCAGTGCCCGGAAGTCACAATTTGCTGAATGCTGAATGCTGGGTGCCGACTGCCGACGGCTTTCTATGGCGGCGTCCACGGACCGCCCAGCGCCGCGGCTGCAGCACCCGGATTGCACGGCAGGCTCGTCGGCTGCGTCGGAGGCGCGGGGGGATTCAGGTTGGGTGAGTTCGCAAAGTCGAAGAATTCGCTCATGTCCGCCTGCGCTGCGTCGCGTTTGGTCAAGTTGGAGAGTTGAAAGCGCGTCTCCAGCAGCTTGAGCACCGCGGTGGTGTCCATGGGCGTGTGCGACACGAAGTTCGGCTTGGCAAAGGGCGAAACAATGATCAGCGGAACGCGGAATCCCGTCCGGGTAAAGTCTCCGGCGGGATCGGTGGACTTCAGGTCCTGCGGCGGGATGCCGTCGGGATTAGGAACGTGCTGCGCGAAGGAGTCCGTGGAATACATGCCCGCTCCCACCGCCTGGCCGCCTGCGCCGGCCGCCAGTTCCTGGATAGGCTGGCCGTCAATCATCGGTCCCACGTGGTCGAACAGTCCGCCGCCCTCGTCGAAAGCTTCGATGAAGATGGAGTCCTTCCAGGAAGAGCTGTTGATGAGCGCGCGGATCATGCTGCCCACAAAGTCCGCGCCTGCCTGGATCGAAGTGCCCTGGCCGGGATGCTCGTCACGCCCGCTGATAAACGAGGGCTCAATGTAAGAGAACTGCGGCAGCGTTCCATTCTGCAAGTCGGTAAAAAACTGGGCGATAGGAACGATGCGGCTCTCCTGGTTGAGCCCGTAGGGCTGAAAGTCTCGGAGCGTGGTGATGAGCTTGCCGGTGCCGGGGTCGGTATCGACCGAGTAGATTTTCCAGGTGACGCTGGCTTTGTCGAGCAGCTGAAAGATGGTGGTGGCGGTCAGGTGGCTGTTGGTGTCCTCCACCGGATGCACGAAGCCCTGCGAAGTTGCCGCCATCGACCACAGGCGCGCCACCTGCGTCTGCACCGGGGCCGGCGTGTAGAAGCGGTCCGAGGTGGCAAACTGCGTGGCGAACCAGTAAGGCAGCGTGAGGTCTCCGCCGTTATAGAAGCCCATGGCGCGCACGCCTTTGGTGTCGCTCAGGCTGTTGGAAACGGCAAAGCCGCTCCCCGTGTGTACAAAGCCATCGAGCAGCAGCGGGCCGTTGGGGGAGTTGAAGCGGTTCATGTCTCCCCAGCTCTCCTCCCACGCCGCGGAGTCGTCCTCAATGCAGGTGGTGGTGAGATGAAAATTGCCTACCGTGCTGCCGTCGTCTGCGGGATTGGTAAAGACCGATTCCAGGTCGTCCGCCGAACGCGGAGCGTTAAACGTTCCCGCGCGATAGTCGTTCAGTTTGCCGAAATATGAATCGAACGACCGGTTCTCCTGCATGATGAAAATGATGTGGTTGACTTTCCCCTGCATCGTCGCGGAGCTCGAGGTTGCAGTGCTGACTCCCTGGCATCCGGAGAGCAGGGCAACAATGCAAATTGCCCAGACGGCGAGCGATGCAACGCGGACAGTCTTGTCGAGAGTGGTCATACCGGGGCCCTGATTAGTTATTTAATGCAGACGGGTGGAGCGCGGCTGGTTAGATACCGACCTGAGCTGTTGGATGGAAGCAGCCCGGGAAGTGTTGGCTGCGTTACGCTCTTAACTCCAAGTTATGCAGAGTACGGCAACGGCGGAGAGTTCCAGGCCTTCCGCCGTTGCATGGCCCACAACTGCTTTCTTACTCCTTGGTGAAGTCGCAGGTCGCACCGCTGTTCTGGGTTACCTTGGGCGGCGGGGTGGCCCACGGACCTCCGTTGGTAAAGTCGAAGAATTCCGTCATGTCGGGCATGAAAGCGTCCCGTTTCGTCAACGGCGGAAGGTTGAAACGAGCCTCAACGAACCTCAGCACCGCGGTGTAATCCATCGGCGTATGCGAAACGTAGTGCTTCTTCGCGAAGGGCGACACGATGAAGTTGGGAATGCGGAAGCCGGTGATGTCGAAGTCGAACGACGAGCAAGGCTGGCCGAAGCAGTCTGTGCTGGTGTTGAAGTCCGTGGGTTTGATGCCGTCCGGATTGGGTACGCTGATCGGCGGCTCGTGATCGAAAGCTCCTCCGCCTTCGTCGAACATCCAGAAGAAGACAGAATCCTTCCATGACGGCGAGAACATCAGCGCGTTGATGATCTGCGCGCTCCATGCAGCCCCGGCCTGCACGTTGATGGCCTGGCTGATGGGCACGGGCGCGTCAGTAGGATTGTTGGTGGGGTGCTCGTCGCGTCCGGTGTTCATGCCCGTCTCGATAAACGCCACTGCGGGAAGCGTCCCGTTCTGCACGTCGGTGAAGTACTGGGCAATGGGGACTACGTTCTTCTGAAGGTTGGGGTCGTTGTAATCGCTGAAGAACTGGAAGAAAGTAAAGTTGTTTGTCCCCCAGTCGGAGACATAGATTTTCCAGCTCAGATTGGCGTCGCTCAACGCGCGCCAGATGGTCTTTGAGGGCAGCTGCGCGGTGAGCGAGGTGTCCGCGTGGACCGTGCCGTGCGAGGTGGCGGCATGGATGTAAAGCCGGTTGCTGGAGGTGCGCGTGGGAACCGGCGAGTAGAAGGCGTCACTCATGGCGAAATTCGACGCCGTTGCGTAATAGAAGTTCAATTGCGAGTCGTCGAAGATTCCCATCGCCCGGTGGCCGTCGGTATCGGCCAGCACGCCCGGCCCAAAGAAGTTGCTGATGCCATAGGCCTCGGCCACAAATCCATCCATCGGTGACGACGTGCCCGCGGCTGCGGGATTGTTGCGGTCCATCTCGTGATGCGAGTCTGCCCAGTCCGGCGTGAGATCTTCCGTGCACACCGACCCGGTGTGGTAAGGCATGATGGCCTGCCCCGTGGCCGGACTGATGTTCCGCGCGCCCGCCGCCTGGGCTGCCGGGTCGCTCAGATCGCGGATTTTTCCGTCAGCGCTGTTGATGGGAATGTTGTTCTTCTGCCGGTACTGCGTCATGAATCCGAAGTAATGGTCGAAGGACCGGTTCTCCTGAAACATGATCAGCACGTGGTTCACGCTGCTCTGCAGGGTCGGCGACGGCGACGGGTTCGGTGTCGGGGACGGGTTCGGCGTGGGAGTCAGGGTCGGCCCGGGGTTGGGAGAACTGCCGGAGCAACCGGCCACGGCTAAAACCGCAAGGATGACTACTGCCAGAACATAGACACTGCTTTTTGAGTGCGTCATTCGGGGAACCAGCCTGGATTCTTCTTTTTGGCTCCCGCGCGCGGTGCGCGTGATTGAGAGCTCGATGACGTTGGATGAGCGGCTACTCCCCCGTGTTGGCTTCATGTTTACTGTTGTCTAAATAGGCGGGGCTCTGGCGTGACATCCTGTTCAGGTGTTCTGCCATCCAAGCTTCCGTAGCCATCCTCCAGGCGAGACGCGATGGCTCAATACCGTTGATCTGGGGATGGAAATGAGAATTGCGGTCGTGGGTTCGGGTTATGTGGGATTGGTCGCCGGCGCCTGCTTTGCCGAGCTGGGACATGACATCATTCTGGTCGACAACGACCAGCACAAAGTCGCTGCCCTGCAGCGCGGCGAGTGTCCCATTCACGAAGAGTTTCTGCCCGAACTGCTCCAGCGTCACCGCGGCGGCCGGCTGGCCTTCACCAGCGATCTTCCCGACGCCGTGCGCCGCAGCGACATCATCTTTATCGCCGTAGGCACTCCCCCCAAGGAAGATGGAGACGCCGACCTTTCCTACGTGGAGTCGGTCGCCTGCTCTATCGCCGGCGCGATCGATTCTTACAAAGTCGTGGTCGAAAAGAGCACCGTGCCCGTCTACACCAACAGCTGGATCCGCAAGGTAATGCTGCTCAACGGCGCTCCGGCGGAACTTTTTGACGTCACCTCCAACCCCGAGTTCCTGCGTGAAGGCGCGGCTGTCAAAGACTTCCTCTATCCCGACCGCATCGTGGTGGGCGCCGACAGCGACCGCGCCGCGGCCATGCTGTCTGAGGCGTACCGTCCGCTGGTCGACGGCAACTACTACAAGAATGTCGACGCTATTCCCGGCCCCTTCGCCGGTCCTTTCATGGCCCGCCTGATCCGCACCAGCGCCAAGAGCGCCGAATTGATCAAGCACGCCTCCAACGCCTTCCTGGCGATGAAGATTTCTTTTGTCAATGCCGTGTCGTCGGTCTGTGAAGCCGTGGGCGCCGATGTGCAGCAGGTATGTGACGGCATCGGCAGCGACTCGCGCATCGGACGCCGCTTCCTCTATCCCGGCATCGGTTACGGCGGCTCCTGCTTTCCTAAAGATCTGCTGGCCTTCCGCGCCGTCGCCCGCGAAAACGGCTGCACGTTCGCCTTGCTTGACGAAGTGGTCCGGGTCAACGAAGAGCAGCGCAACCGCTTCCTGCGCAAAGTGAAGCGCGCGCTGTGGACTCTGAAGGGAAAGAAGCTCGCCGTTCTGGGGCTGGCCTTCAAGAACGGCACCGACGATATTCGCGAGTCTCCCGCCATTGCCATCGTGAAATCGCTGCTTCGGGAGGGCTGCCACGTTACGGCCTACGATCCGGCCGCCATGTCGCGCGCCGCTGAAGAGCTGCCCGCGACGGTGAAGTTCGTCTCCGATCCCTACCAGGCCATCCAGGGCGCCGACGCCTGCCTGATCCTCACCGAATGGGAGGACTTCGCGACTCTCGAACTGGATCGCGTGCGTGCATTGCTGCGTTATCCCATCGTGATCGATGGACGCAATCTCTTTAACCCCGCGCAAATGGAAGCCGCAAGCCTGAATTACTACAGCGTGGGCCGTGCGGACGTTGTACAGGAGCGCCGCATCACGCGGCTTGAGCCGGCGGCTGAAGTCAGCGATGACTTGCAGTCACAAACAATTCCCGTCAAGGACCGTGCCGCTTGAGGCCGCACGTATTCGATTGATTCGTTCCCCTGGGGGTGCCCATGTTGTCGGTCGTGGTTCCAATTTACAACGAAGAAGAAAACATTGTCGCTTTCAACCGGGCTCTTGACACCGTGTTGGACCAGATCGAACAAACCACAGGCGAGACTTGGGAAATTGTTTACGTAAATGATGGCGGCGTAGACGCGTCGCTCTCACTCTTGCTCCAAATCAACGAGCGTAATCCTCAGGTAACGGTGGTTGAGTTCTCCCGCAACTTTGGACATCAGGCTGCCCTCACCGCGGGGCTAAAAGTGGCGCGCGGCGACGCCATCATCCTCATGGATGGCGACTTTCAGGATCCGCCGGAAGTTCTGCCGCGCATCGTCGCCGCGTGGAAGAAAGGCGCCAAGGTGGTGCTGGCCGAGCGCACCAGCCGCGCCGAGAAAGGTCTGCGCAGCAAGCTCTTTCCGCTGTTCTACAAAGTGATGGGGTGGCTTTCGGATTTTCCCATTCCGCTGAACGCTGGAATCTTCGGGCTGCTCGACCGCCAGGCCGCCGACGCCATCAACAGCCTCTCCGAAGGCAACCGCTATCTGCCCGGAATGCGCGCATGGATCGGCTTCCCCACCGCCGTGGTCTTCTACGACCGCGCCGAACGGGCCGCGGGCGAAGCCAAGCAGACTCTGCCTCGGCTGATCAAATACGCCATGGACGCCATCTTCAGCTTCAGCTACAAACCGCTGCGCCTGGGCATGGCCCTGGGAATGGTGGTGCTCAGCGTGAGCCTGGTGATGGCTATGCTGCTCCTGACCTGCAATCTCGTGGGCGTGCGCTTTCTGGGCCTGCCGCCAAATTCCGGGACCTCGAGCACGCTGTTCGCCATCCTGGTGCTGGGCGGCATTCAGCTGGTCTGCACCGGGCTTCTGGGCGAATACATCGGCCGAATCTACGACGAAGTTCGCCGCCGTCCCATGTACCTGGTGCACAAGCTCCATCAGGCAATGACTTTGCCGCAAGTCGTCACCGAGATGGTGCCGGAAGCCACGGTGCGCGTTCAGGTCGGCTCCGCTGTCCTGGCCCCCGCGGTTAGCGAAGCGGTCACTCTCGGGCCCGACGATGTGGTTCTGGGACAGAACGCCGCCTAGGTTGGATCACCCAGCATCGATTAGCGGGAATCAGCCCGCAAACCGCGAGAAGTCCGGCTTGCGCCGCTGCATGAAAGCCTCCATCGCCTCACGCGCCTCCGGCGACTTCAGCTGTTGAGCAAAAAACTGGCCTTCGTGGGCCATGCGCGCGGGCACGCTTTCCGCGTCGCGTTTCAGCAAAGCCTTGGTCATGCGCAGCGCTGCCGGTGGCTTTGCCGCCAGCGCCGCGGCTTTGGCCTGGACAATTCCGGTGAGTTCCGCCGCCGGGCACACAGCGTTAACCAGGCCTGTCTCCAGCGCCGCGCGCGCATCGAACTTTTCTCCGAGCAACAGCAGCTCCGCGGCCCGATGGTAGCCGGCCATGCGCGGCAGCAGCATGCTGGAAGCCGCCTCCGGCACCAGACCCAGGTTGACGAAGGGCAGCTGGAAGGTCGCGTTGTCGGCGGCGTACACCAGGTCGCTGTGCAGCAGCATGGTCACGCCGATGCCCACGGCCAGCCCGTTCACCGCGGCGATCACCGGTTTGGCCGCCGTGGAAATGGCGCGCAAGAACCGCAAGGCCTGGCTGCCGTCTTCGAGCGGGGGATGCTCCAGGAAGTCGGCCACATCGTTGCCGCTGGTAAAGCAGCCCTCCTGGCCGGTTATCACGATCACGCGCACCGCCGGATCGCGGTCCGCCGCCTCCAGGGCACCGGCCATCGCCGAATACATGGCCACGGTAATAGCGTTTTTCTTCTCCGGACGGTTCAGTACGATTTGCAGGATGCTACCCGCGGTCGATGTCAGAATCTGGTCGGTCATTTCGGTCCTCTCAGGCTGCCCTCTTAGCATCGCACGTACCGGCCGGGTGGGGCCACTGGCCAGCTCCGGCCGGCATCTTTCCTCGCGCCCCTAACAGTTGTATGCTTTTCTCAGGCCAGGCGGGTTTATGAGCATATTCGATTCCATCAAGGCGATTAAGAGTCCGGAGCACCGGCTGGCGTGGCTGGTGGCCATTGGCGTGGACGCCATTCAGATTCTGGGCATGCCGTTCTTCGTTGAGGGTGGAATCTCGCCCCTGGATACGGTGCTCGACCTGGCCGCCGCCGGCATTCTCACCAAACTTCTGGGATGGCACTGGGCCTTTCTGCCCACCTTCGCTGCCGAGCTGATCCCCGGCGTGGACCTGATTCCCACCTGGACCGCGGCAGTCTTCTTCGTGACACGGCAACAGAAAGTTCGCACCACTGACCCGGAGATTCTGCCTCCCGGGCCGGCGCCGTCACCGCGCTAGCTGGAAGCCGCTTAGAACCTGATCCCCAATCCGATGGTGAATACCGGATAGAACTTCACCAGTGAAGTGTCTTTGTTGATCTTGGTCTGCTCCGCCTGCACTTGCGATTGAATGGTGGGATCGGTGGCGGCGTTCACGCAGGCCAGGCCGGTCACCGGATCGCAGGCGGTTCCCGCCAGGTTGAGCGTGGTCTTGGGCTGTCCCTGGAAGACCACGCCGATGTCCTGAAAAATCGTGACGTGGTGACTGTGCGGAATGGGATTGCCGAAGCCGAACATCACCATGGGCGCAGTTTTATTCACGCCCAGCAGTCCCGAGCCGTGGATGGGGTCGGTGGGACTGCTGCGGAAGGTGGCGCCGCCCAGGTCGAAATTCTGCCCGCCCGGGACATTGGCCGTGGCCGTGAGCTTGTTGCCGTTGTACATCAGCAAGCCCGGGCTGACGTGGAACCAGTCGCCCAGGGGAGTCAGGTCCACCAGGGCCTCGACGGAACGAAACTGCAGCTGGCCGTCGTAATGGATTCCGTTGTAGGAAAACCCCTTGCTGAAATTGAGGCCGTTGTATCCCACGCGCACGTCGGCCAGGCGGGTGAGGGATACCGCCACGTCTCCGCCTGCTCCCAGACTTGAGGCCTTGATCACGAATCCGACGTGCGGATTCAACACGCTTTCCGGGCCCACCGCCGGTGGGGCCGGCGGGGGCGGCGCCGCCACAGCAGCTGCCGCCGAGTCTTCCGCCCGCGCGCAAGCTCCGGTTGCGGCGGAAAGTATCAGGAAAAATGCGAAGGCAAAAACAAGTTTTCGGGTCACGACAAAACTCCCTGGCCCAACGCGCAGGCCTCAATCCTGAAGGGGATAGGGAGATTATGGTTTTGGGGGAAGCGGCCTTCAAATAACCAGAGGCCACTGCCGAAGCCGGGGCTGGTCCCGTGACCGGCGATTCTTCCAGAAGAAAGTGGTTTACATTCACTTTTTCTTCGCCTATCATGGGCCTGTGTATAATGCGCGTAACCAGTCCGCTGTAGCAGAGTCTCAGACGCCGCGAGACGCAACCACGGGAGAAGGCAAACACAAGGCGCAACCGGTGCGCCTGACGGAGATTGGAATGGCTGAAGAACGAGCGGAAAAGATGAAGGCGATCGACCTGGCCCTTTCGCAGATCGAAAAGCAGTTCGGCAAGGGCTCCATCATGCGGCTGGGCAGCAAAGAAGCCATCATGCCCATCGCGGTGATCTCCACCGGCTCCATATCCTTCGACGCCGCTCTCGGCGTGGGCGGCTTTCCCCGCGGACGCGTGGTGGAGATCTTCGGCCCGGAATCGAGCGGCAAGACCACGGTCGCGCTGCAGGTAGTAGCGGAAGCGCAGAAGCTGGGTGGCATGGCTGCCTTCGTCGATGCCGAGCACGCCCTTGATCCCATCTACGCCAAAAAGCTGGGCGTGGACGTGGACAATCTTCTGGTCTCGCAGCCCGACTTCGGCGAACAGGCACTGGAGATCGCCGAAGCCCTGGTCCGCTCCGGCGCCATCGACGTGCTGGTGGTCGACTCGGTCGCCGCTCTAGTCCCTAAAGCCGAGCTGGAAGGCGAGATGGGCGACAGCCACATGGGACTGCAGGCGCGCCTGATGTCGCAGGCGCTGCGCAAACTCACCGGCATTGTCTCCAAGTCGCGCACCTGCCTGGTGTTCATCAACCAGATCCGGGAGAAGATCGGCGTGATGTTCGGCAATCCTGAAACCACCACCGGCGGCCGCGCGCTCAAGTTCTATTCCTCAGTTCGCGTGGACATCCGCCGCATCGCCGCCATCAAGGACGGCGACGTGGTGGTCGGCAACCGCACCAAGATCAAAGTGGTGAAGAACAAGACGGCCGCGCCCTTCCGCGAGGCTGAGTTCGACATCATGTACGGCGAAGGCATCTCCCGCGAAGGCGACCTGGTGGACATGGCGGTGAGCCGCAACATCGTGGAAAAATCCGGCGCCTGGTTCAGCTACCGGGGAGAACGCATCGGCCAGGGCCGCGAGAATGTCCGGCAGTTCCTCAAGGACAATCGCGACATCGCTGCGCGCATCGAGGCCGAGCTGCGCCGCGAGTTGGGGCTCAAGACCCTGGCGCCCGAGCCTCCCGCTCCGACCGTCGAGCAAAAGCAGGCGGCGACTGCAGCCCATGGCAAAGTGCCCGTAGCCCGGCGCTGACAGGACAGGTCATTCCGAGCGAAGAGAGGAATCTGCCCCGCCGTTCTTAAACATTTGAATCGGCCGCCAAGTGAGCATGGCCGCGGTTTTCGCGCAAAGGTGGTGTTCTCCTTCGTTCTCCAAACGGAATTAATCGAAGCCAGTTGAACATTACGACAAAAAGCATCATCAAGCGGTTGGTGTACATTCCTATCGTGCCCTACGTTAGTCTGGCTATTTGCGGACTATTTTTCGCTGATCCTCTCATCTTTCTGCCGCATCCCTCCTCTTACCGCGACAGTGCGGAGATCATCAAGCTGCGCTCCACCAAGGGCAAGCGCATCTCCGCTCTCTACCTGACCAATCCGGCGGCGCATTACACGCTGCTGGTCAGCCACGGCAACGCCGAGGACCTGGGTGACGATCGGGAATGGTTGAACGACCTGGTCCGCACCGGCTTCAACGTATTCGCTTACGACTATCAGGGCTACGGAACCAGTGAGGGCCGGCCCAGCGAGCAGGGAGCCTACGACGACGAAAACGCCGCCTATGACTACTTAACCGGCCAGCTCAAGACTCCGGCCGATCGCATCATCATCTTCGGGCGATCGGTGGGCACCGGCCCGGCCGTCCACATCGCCGCCCGCCGCCCGGCTGCCGCCCTGATTCTGCAGAGCCCGTTCCTCTCCGCCTTCCGCGTGCTCACCCGCGTTCCCATACTGCCTTTTGACAAGTTTCCCAACTACCGCGAAATTGTCCGCGTGCATTGCCCGGTGCTGATCATCCATGGCTCCAAGGACGAGGTCATCAGCTTCTGGCACGGCCAGAAACTCTTCGCCCGGGCGAATCAGCCCAAAGAGTTCTACGCGGTGCAAGGAGCCGGACACAATGATGTCGACCTGGTTGGGGGCTCCAAATACTTGCAGACGATTCAATCCTTCTCGAGTTCGCTGGCAGCGCGCTGATAAGACGCACCGCAGTTAGAGACGCTGCGCGACAACAAGGGCCTGGCCACGCAGATCCTCGGCCAGAGGTTGACAACTTCTGTTTCGTTGGTCAAAGCGTTAGGCGGCCGGGATCCCGCCGGCGTGCAGGCATTCTCGGGATCAAACGGTTCCTTGCCCTTTGGCAAGCTTCGCGTCTATTTGTTCAGAGGTTTCCGGGGCCGTCCACGATCGTCTTCATTTGTCCACAACCGTCTTCACTTGTCTTCATTCGTCTTCAACCGTCCATGTTGATGCGAATCTATAGGTTACGAGGGTTCTTGCAACAGCCGTTTTGGGGGTGGTTGGGGGAAATATGTGGACAGGAATTCGGATGTGGAGGGAAGCTGGGGGAATCGGGTGATCCGGTGATGGGGGATCGGGTGATCAAGGTAAAAGAGCTGCTAGCTGCTGGCTTCCAGCTACCAGCCAGAGCGATCGGCGAAGTCCGGTGATCGGAAAGGCAAGAAAAGATCGCCGTGTCCTTTAGGACAGGGGTCGGGTTGGCGGTAGTACAGTCCTCTTGGGACACCATGGGAGGAAGTAAGGGGGGCTTGAAGAATCGCCGTGATCCGGTGATCTGGTGATCGTAACGGCAAAACCTAAATCTCCGTCAAAGGCCGAGCTCCCATCCAGAGCGGGCCAAGACCGGCTTCCCTGGGACCAGAGCAATCGCGAGATCTGGGGATCGGCGATTTGGTGATCGGAGAGGCAAAACCACCCTCGGTGAGGTAAAGATATTTGACGATTCTTGCTATAGTTTCTCGCTTACGTTCTCAGGAGCGGGCCATGCGCGCGGCAACCGTAGGGGTTTTGCTTGTCCTGTCGGTGGTTGTTGTAGCTCAAAACAATCCTCCCGGCCAGTCCACGGCCAAACCTGCACCCACACCGCTGCGTGCCACCACGCGCCTGGTGGTGCTGGATGTAGTTGCCGTGGACGAAAAAGGCCAGCCGGTCACCGGACTCAAAGCGGAAGACTTCACGGTCACAGAAGATGGCGCGCAGCAGGCGATAGCCGACTTCAGCTTCCACTCTCCCGGCGCTTTTGCACAAAGCGCGCCGCGGGCGGGAATTGTCACCAATGCGCCTCAGTTCAGCGGCCATAGCTGTCTGAACGTCATCCTGCTGGATGCGATCAATACCGACTTTTCCAACCATGCTTATGCCCAGGACCAGCTGGTCAAGTTCCTGGACACGAACCCTGCGATCCAGCCGACCGCCGTCTATGCCCTGGAAGGCAATCTGAAGCTGCTGCACGATTTCACCACCGATACTAGAGCCCTGCGCGAGGTGCTGGCGCACTACAAGTCTCTGGGCCCCACCCACCTGCCCACCGTGGAAGCTGCGGCTTCGCCCTTCGAGCGGCGGGGGACGTTCCAGCCCGTCCATCAGGGACGTTCCGCCGCTTTCTACGCTATGTCATTTCTGGCCGAAGGACTGGGCGGCTATCCGGGACGGAAAAACCTGATCTGGATCTCCGACGGCTTTCCCCTCAACCTCTTCCCCGACGCGCTGATGGCCGATCAGGCTGTGCTGATCGAAGATTTCTCACCGGCCATGGAGAAGATCGCCGACGACCTGATGGAAGCGCAGATTGCCGTGTATCCCGTGAGCGCCGCCGGAGTATCCCAGGTCGATCAGTTCAACGCTCAAACCGCGATGTCTAGCCTGGCCCAGCGCACCGGCGGCAAAACTTTCTTCAACCGCAATGACATCGATACCGGCGTTCGCGTTAGCCTGGATGACGGCGCCACCTACTACACGCTGGAGTACTATCCGCAGAACAAAAAGTGGGACCAGAAGTTCCGCCACATTCAGGTCAAGCTGGTCCGCCCCGGGGTAAAGCTGCAATACCGTGACGGCTACTACGCGCGGAATCCGGTAACGCCTTACTCGGAAAACATAGCGGCACAGCAGCTGAGCAACGCTCTCAGCATCAATGCTCCGGCGGCCACCGCGGTCATCTTCAAGGCTGCCATCGTCCAGCCATCGGCGACAACGCAAAACAAGCTGGTGGTGAACTTTGCCGTCGATGCTCATACCGTGGCGTTTCAGCGCGGCGCCGACGATTTGCAGCATGCATCCCTCAGCTGCATCGTCTGGGCCTATCCCGGCAAAGGCGACCCCGTGCGGTCAGAGGGAACCAGCAACGCCGCGCTGAAGGAGGCCGACTATCAGCAACTCATGCAGAGCTACTTTCCCTGCCAACGCTCGCTGGAGTTGAAGCCGGGCCAATACACGCTTCGCCTGGGGGTGATCGACCAGAGTACGAATTTGTTTGGAACTTCGACCGCGCAGGTCACGGTCCCTTGATTTTGGCGCGCCGAAATTGGCGCTGTTGACTAAAATGGCATAGCTATGGCGCCCTGCTCCTGCGGCGCCGGGGATGGAAAGAATATGCGCGACGCTTTTCTGTTTAGACTTTTTGGCATTGTTTTCTTGTTGACGGTCACATCGCTCTCACAACAATCTGCTTCGCCCCGGCAGAACGGGAAGGACGTCTACCAATCGCAAGACAAATTGCGATCCAGCACGCGTTTGGTGGTGGTGGACGTGGTGGTTAGCGACGCCAGGAATCAGCCAGTCGGCGGCTTGACTGCAGACGACTTCACGGTCCTGGAGAACGGGGTCCAACAGAAGATCAGCGACTTTTCTTTTCAGCACCCCGGCGAGGCTCAGTCCCAACCGCCGCGCTCGCTTCCTCCCAACGTGGTGAGCAATGCACCGGCATTCAAATCCGGCATGCTGAACGTCATCCTTTTCGACAGCGTGAACGGGGAGTTCGCATCCCAGGCCTATGCTAAAGACCAGCTGGTCAGGTTCTTCTCCACGGCCAGGCTCGATAGCCCGGTGGCACTCTTTGCTCTGGAGAGCCGTTTAAGACTGCTGCAGGATTTCACCACCGACACAGCTGCTCTTAAATCGGCGATTGAGAAATACAAGCAGACGGCGCAGGCGGCGCAGACAGAAAGCTTTGAATCCCGAGAATCGCCCTTTGCTACAAAGGGCGATTACCACACCGACGAGCGCAACATCGAGACCACGCTGAACCAGCTCAACGCTCTGTCCAAGATTCTGGCGGGTTATCCGGGGCGCAAGAACCTGATCTGGCTCTCGGAGAGTTTTCCGCTGGACCTGTATCCTGACTCAGTCCTCCCCGCGGGCGTGAGCGTTGCCGATGTGACCCCGGTGGCTGGAATAGGAGGGAAAGCTCCTGGCGGATTTCAGAACATGGTCGCGGGGGGGGCTTTCAAGGATTTCGCGGCGCAAGTGAAGAAACTCGCGGAGTCCATGATGGCGGCCCAGGTCGCGGTTTATCCGGTGGACGCTGCCGGAGTAGGCAAGAACGACCATCTCGCGTCCCAGCACACGGCCAACGATCTGGCGGAACGTACCGGCGGCAAGGCCTACCACAATACCAATGATCTCAGCGGCAGCATGCGTTCCGGCATCGACGACGGTTCCACCTACTACACGCTCGCGTACTATCCCGAGAACAAAAAATGGGACGGTCAATTCCGTGTGATCCAGATCAAGAGCAGCCGCCCGGGAGTAAGCCTTCGTTACCGGCTCGGATATTACGCTATCGATCCGGAGAAAACGCGCAAGGAAGATGCTGATCGCGTCACCGAAGACTTCAGCCGCTCTCTGCAGGTCGATTCTCCGACTGCGACTTCCATCCGCTTTCAGGCCGGCGTGATTCCTCCTGCCTCCCAGACGGGGAACAAGGTGTTGGTCAATTTTGCTGTCGACCCGCGCACCTTGCACTTCAACCGCACTGAAGACGGCATGGAACACGCCAGTCTCAGCTGTACGGTTTGGGCTTATGGCAAGGACAAGGAAAAGCCCATCATGTCGCACGGAGATACATCGAAAGCCGACCTCAAGCCGGACGTCTACGAGCAGATGATGAAGCAGTATTATCCGTGCAAGCAGGAGCTGGAACTGAAGCCAGGGAGCTACACGCTGAAACTCGGCGTGCTCGATCGCAACAGCAATCTGATGGGGACCACTACGGCGCAGGTCGTGGTGCCGTAGCTAGTGCCGGAGACCCGTCCAGTTCTCCGCAATCACGATGGAGTTTCCGGGGTTTGTGGGATCGTACTTGATGGAGGTCATCAGTCCCGCCCGGCACGAATGCAAGTCCACGCGATGGCGCAGGCTGGTCACGTCCTGTGACGCCTCGTAGCTTACCCCAGCCACGTCGTAGTGGTAAACCAGCAGTTGAATCTCGCCGCCCTTGTCGACGTTGAGCTCATTGACGTCGACCACGACGCCATCGGTGATGCGGCCAAACTCGCTCAGGCGGAGCCGCCGCTCCCGCTCCCGCTCTTCCGGCGTCTTGCGGCGCAGCCGCGACCAGAAGGCCCCTGCGACAAGCAGGCCAAATCCGCTAAAAATAACTGAGGCAAAAAAGCGACTTGCATTCATGACAAAGTGGTGTGGAACTCTGCTCCCGAGGATAGAAACAGTTTACCGCACCCAGGTTGCCGCAACACAGGACGAAGAGCGCGGCACAGATTACTTCAAGGCTAGTCCATCAGCCGTTGTCTTCTGCCCGGCTAGTCTCCGTCCGCCACCGGGTTGGTCAGCGTGCCGATCCCCCGCACGGACACTGCCACTGTATCGCCGGCTTTAATCGAGCCTACGCCGGCGGGCGTACCGGTCAGGATCAGGTCGCCGGGCAGCAGTGTCATCACCTGCGAGATAAAGCGCACGATTACGTCCATGGGAAAAATGAATGACGTGGTGCTGGCCGATTGTTTCAATTCTCCGTTCACCCGCGTCTCAACCTGCACGCCGGCCCAGGGATCGATCTCATCGGTCACGATAGGCCCTACCGGGCAGAACGTATCGAAACTCTTCCCTCGCGTCCACTGGCCGTCTTTTCTCTGCAGATCGCGAGCCGTCACGTCATTGGCGCAGGTGTATCCCAGGATGTATTCGCGCACATCGGCCTTGTCCGGCAACTTGTGGCACGGTTTGCCGATCACCGCCGCCAGCTCGCCCTCAAAATCCACGCGCTCGGAAAGACGATTGGGGCGCACGATCGTTCCCCCCGGCCCCAGCAGCGATGTCTGCGGCTTCAGGAAGATGATGAGATCGGGCGGAACCTCATTGCCGAACTCCTTGGCGTGGTCCGCGTAGTTGCGGCCGACGCAGATTATCTTCGCTGGCTGCACCGGGACCAGCAGGGTAGCCGTGGCCAGGGGCTCGGCCGCAATCTTCCGAGCTTCGTGGAAATGAGGAATCCCATGCCCCGGAGCAGCATGGGTGATCTGTTCGGTACCGTCAACGGTTTCAATCAATCCGAAAGCCGGGCCGTGTGTCGCAGTAAAGCGGCAATATCTCATTGGTTTGTTATCTCGAGCGTAGCGACAGCTCCCTATCCTTTCGCTGAATTTCAAGCCTCATGCTTTCTCATCTGCGCTGATTCCTGTACTGGACTATTGTGGCGGCACAGTTTCCGCCGCTTCCGTTGATCTTCCGCTCTCATTTCCGCGAAGATCCACGGCCGAAACCGAATAGTAGTATTTCGTTCCCGGCCTCACTTGCTGATCCTGAAACGAAGAAGACTTCACCAGATCGGAGTTGATCTTGACCGCCGATTGGTTGTCCTCATGACGATACACATTGTATCCAGCCAGGTCAGGCTCCATGTCCGGAGTCCATGAGAGATCGATTGAAGGCTGTCCGGCAATCCCCGAGAAGACAGCTTCCAGTGCCGTGGGAACCGCGGGCGGAAAGACATCATTCGCAAAAACCTGGACCATTTGCGAATCCTGTCCCTCTACCTCGCCCTTTTTTCCTGAGCCCCGCCAGGTAGTGACGGGAACGATCCAGTACTCATAGTGCTTTTGCCATTCCATTCCCGTGTCGATCAGCGCCATCGCCTGGTTGCCAATGCTGACCTCTTTTACTACCACCGCGTTCTTGGATCCTTCCTCGCGGCGCATGATCCGGTAGCTGTATTGCACTATCAGTTGGGAATGGTTTTGCGGTGTCCACGGCTGGTCCCAGGAAAGGCTGATTCCGGAAGGCTCGGCGACGGCTGAGACCCGTGCCGGTGTGGCCGGTGTGGGAACCAGCGCCACGGCAGCCTGGTTGGAAGCCCCTGCGCCGCGTCCTGATCCGCTTTGTGCCAGCACGCTGTAGGCTGCGAAATCGGCGCCGCTGTCCAGCAGCGGACCTACCGCATCATTCTGTTCCTGGCTGGCGGGCGCTGCATCTTTGAGAGCCGGCGGCAAAGCCAGCTGTGAAATCGTTTTCCAGTCGGCGGGAACATTTCCTCCAGAGAGGCTGCGCAGCACTGCCATCTTTCCCGTTTTCCGAATCAACTCTCCATCGGTAGTTTCCGTGGGCGAGCTCCATTTCAGGGTCACCGTATCCGCCTTACGTACGGCTTTCAGGTCGCCCACCGGCTTGGGAATCCCCAGCGAAGGCGGCAGTGGAGCGCCGGGCGCGCCGCAACCGATCGCACATATCAGCAGCCATGGCAAGATAAGCGGCAGTCGCATGGACGAGAGCAGAGTACCACGAAGATTCAGCACTCAGCAGGCAGCACTTCCGCAGGCCGGATTCTCCGGCTGAAGGCTGATTGCTTCTTCTTACAGGATATATCTCGACAGGTCCTGGTCTTTCACAATATCGCTCAGCATCTTATGCACATAATCGCGGTCCACGGTCACAGACTTTTCCGTGAGCTCCGGCGCAGCGAAGCTGATCTCGTCCAGCACGCGTTCCATGATGGTGTGCAGCCGGCGCGCGCCGATATTCTCCGTGGATTCGTTCACGCGGAAAGCGAAGTTGGCGATCTCGTCCAGCGCTTCGCGCGTAAACTCCAGCTTCAACCCTTCGGTCTCGAGCAGGGCCTTGTACTGCTTGACCAGCGAAGATTTGGGCTCCGTCAGGATGCGAATGAAGTCTTCCATGGTCAGCGACTTCAGCTCCACCCGTATGGGAAAGCGGCCCTGAAGTTCGGGAATGAGATCGCTGGGCTTGGAGACGTGGAATGCGCCGGCGGCGATGAACAGGATGTGGTCGGTACGCACCATGCCGTAGCGCGTATTGCAGGTGGTTCCTTCCACGATGGGCAGGATGTCGCGCTGCACGCCTTCGCGCGAGACGTCGGGCCCGTGGCCGCTCTCGCGCCCCGCGATCTTGTCGATCTCATCCAGGAAGATGATGCCGCCCTGTTCCACGCGCTCTACCGCCGCCCGCGTCACCTGGTCCATGTCGATGAGTTTGGATTCCTCTTCCTGGATCAGGTATTCGAAGGCGTCGCTGACTTTCATTTTGCGGCGCTTGGTGCGCTGCCCGAAGATGTTGGGCAGCATGTCCTTGATGTTGATGTCCATCTCCTCCACGCCCTGGTTGGAGATGATTTCAAAGGCCGGCATATTGCGCTCGCGAACCTCGAGTTCGACGATGCGCTCGTCCAGAGCGCCTTCGCGCAGCTGCTGGCGCAATTTTTCCCGGCTGCGCGAAGAGGAGTCTCCGTCAGCCGCGGGCAGCGCAAATCCCGCAGGCGTGGTGGAAGACTGCGCCGGAGGCGGTGGCAGCAGCAGGTCGAGCAGGCGGTTCTCCGCCAGCTCTTCCGCCTTTTCCGCAACGTCCTCCAGCCTCTCTTCGCGGATCATGTCGATGGCAATCTCCACCAGGTCGCGGATCATGGATTCCACGTCGCGTCCCACGTATCCGACTTCGGTGAACTTGGAAGCTTCAACCTTGAGAAATGGCGATCCCGCCAGGCGCGCCAGCCTCCGCGCAATCTCCGTCTTGCCCACGCCCGTGGGGCCGATCATGATGATGTTTTTGGGCATGATCTCTTCCGCCAGATCGGCAGGAAGCTTCTGCCGGCGCATGCGATTGCGCAGCGCAATCGCCACCGCGCGCTTGGCCTCATGCTGGCCCACAACGTGCTTGTCCAGTTCGGCGACGATCTCCCTGGGAGTCATCTCGTCGAGGATGGCCTGTGATTCTTCTTCTCCGATTCCAGGCAGATAAATCGCCATTACTGCTCCTTCTTCTTGTTCGTACCGCGCGCGTTCGTTCCCGCCTTCTTCGCTGGGCGATCTTTCAACCGGACCACCAGCTTCAGGCCCGACCACGTTTCATCGATCGCGCAAACTTTCACGTCCACCAGGCCGCGTTCCAGCGCGACTCGCCGCACCACGTCTTCCGTCAGATCGGTCGGCTTGCCGGATGCTTTCTTGGGCCAAGCCACCCACAGCATGCCGTCCGGCTCTATCGCCCGTGCCAGCGCGGCAAAATCTTTCTCCAGCGCCGCGAGCTTGTCGGTGAAATACACCGCGACATTGGCTTTGCTCGCTAACCGGTCCGTGGGTGCCACGCCCTCCGGGAGCCGGCCCAGATCGCCCAGGAAGCCGGGCGGATCGTTCCGCAGCAGCAGGCGGTGCCCCGCCTTGATGCCGATCTTCTGAACCAGTGGCGTTCCTGAATAGCCGGCCATATCTTCAATGCGCAGCCGCGGGAGCGGTCTGCTTCTCCGGCGTGCTGGACAACTCTTCGATGGTGAAGATATCGTTGGTGTAAATGCAGGTCTTGCCCGCGATCTTCATGGCCTCTTCGGCAATCTTGCGTGCCGGCAGGTCGGTATTTTCGACCAACGCCCGCGCTGCCGCCAGCGCGTAGGGCCCGCCGCTGCCGATGGCCGCTACTCCCTCATCGGGTTCGATCACGTCGCCCGCGCCGCTGATCAGGAAAGTCAGGCTGGCGTCGGAAACCAGCAGCAGCGCTTCCAGATGGCGCAAAGCTTTATCCGTCCGCCACTCCTTGGCCAGCTCTACCGCCGCTCGGCCCAGGTTGCCGTGATACTGCTCCAGCTTGCCTTCGAAACGCCCGAACAGGGAGAACGCATCGGCCGTGGACCCGGCAAAACCGGCTAGAATCTTGTCGTTGTAAAGACGGCGAATCTTCTTGGCCGTGTGCTTGATAACTCCTTCACCCAGAGTAACCTGGCCGTCCGCCGCCATAACTACCTGGCCCTTGCGGCGGACGCAAAGCACCGTGGTCGATCGGATTTTGGGAGTCTGCCGCGACTTGCCTTGCTTTAGAAATGCCATGAGGACAATTTTTTATTATACAGGGGCGGCACACCATGGGACTTGCAGTCATCTTACCTGCCATTGTATGTCCCACCCCGGGGCTACCAAGGTAGCCCGACCGGCTTCGCAAGTGGGGTAGGGCCAAAGGGATAAACCCAAGCAGTTGCAGTCAGAACCGCAGTGTAAAATGCAGGAGTTCCGGAGGGAACCACAATGCAAAAGCTTCGCCTGTTAGCTCTGATTCTTGCTGTAGCCTTCGTTGGCGGCAGCGCAATTCCAGCAAAGGCCCTGGACCGTGATGACGATCGCTGCCATCGCCAGATCGAAAAGGCAGAACGGAACCTCGACAAGGCCGTTCGCCGCCACGGCGAGCACAGCCCGCAGGCGGAACGGCGCCGTCATGAACTGGAAGAGACGCGCGAACGCTGCCACCACGATCACGATCGCGACCACGATCGCCACTAGAAATTTCTCGAACGCTTTCAAAGAGCCGGGCTGCCTCAGCCTGGCTTTTGTTCTGTCGCGCTAAATCTACTGTAATTCAAACGCTACTATGACTGAGGCCGAAACACTCTTTTCACCAGGAGCCAGGCTCGGCCCAACAGGTTTGCGGCTGGGCGAAACGTCATAAAGGACGTTGCTGATCGCGCTCGAGTATTCAGCCTGTGGAGCGACCTCTTCGATAAGATTGGCCCTACCAATTTCTTGTCCGAGAGCCCGAGCTAGCGCCTGAGCCTTTTCCCGGGCGGCTTTAACCGCGAGCTCCCGCGCCTGGTCGCGAAGTTTTCGCAAATCGCTGGTTTCGTAGATTACTGAATCGATGCGGTTGCCGCCGGCGCGAACCAGGGATTCTAGGACTGCATCAAGTTTCGATAGATCGCGAATCGTGGCTGTAAGTGCTTGTGTGGCCACAAAGTAAGAAATCCGTACGTGCTTACGATAGTAGGAACGCGGCTCAAGCGAGAGCCATGTTGTCTGAATATCCTTCTCGCCAATCCCTTGAGCACGCAAGCTGGCCAGGATTCGTCGAGCCGCGGCATCCTCCATTTGCTTCGCCGCGCTGGCGCTTGGGCTTTGCTTTTCAACGCCGATCTCGATTAGAGCTCGGTCGGGAACCACTTTAACTTCTGAAACTCCCGTCACCTTGACCACCTTCTCGCTGGCCCGATCTTCGCACATGGCGATTCCGCTCAACATGCTGAATACAACTGTCCATACAAGAGACTTCATTGTTCACCTCCCAAATGCTGTCAAATGAACGCAAGTCCAGCTGGTCTTTGCTTGAAATTCCGCAGAAGAGCTCGCATGATTTTGTCCGCCCTGCCGGATTTGGTACATTCCCTGCATGGCAAAAGAGGTCCCTGTCGGCGTCCGCGGGCAGTCGGAAATTACGGTCGAGCCCCGGCACACTCTGCACCATCACCACAAGTCTCTGCCCCTGATCTTCTCCACTCCTGACATGATTGGCATGATGGAGTGGGCCGCCGCCAACGCCATGCTCCCTTATTGCGAAGAAGGCGAAATCAGCGTGGGAACAGCCATCAACATTGAGCATCGCGCGCCCACCACCGTAGGCCAGAAGGTAACCACGGAAGCGGTGCTGGAGTCTCGCAACGGGCGCTTTTATGTCTTCCGTGTGACCGCGCACAACGGCGTGCAGGAGATCGGCCGGGGAACCGTGACCCGCGCATTCGTGAATCCGGCCAAGGTGGCCGAACGCCACTCGACGAAATCCAAGGCTTAACATGAGAACAGCCGCTTAACTGATTGAATCTTTCGGCTGGTGTACGCGGGAATCTTGCGCTTCGCTCGAGAGCAGACAAAATGTTTGTAGGACATTACGGCCCCAGCTTCGCCGCCAAAGCTCTGGATAAAGACCAGCGCGTGCCACTCTGGATTCTTTTCCTCGCCGTCCAGTTTGTCGATGTCCTGTGGGCGATCTTTGTTCTGCTCGGCGTTGAGAAGGTCAGGATCGTTCCCGGCATCACCGCTTCCAGCCCGCTCGACCTTTACTACATGCCCTACACCCACAGCCTGATCGGGGCTTTGGGCTGGAGCGCGCTGGCCTTCGTGGCCTGCCAGTTGATTCCTCGGTTGCGCGGCCCGCGCAGCGGCTGGCTCGTCGGCGGCGCCGTCTTCTCGCATTGGATCCTGGACCTCATCGTGCATCGTCCCGACCTGCCGCTTTATGACAACGTCTTCAAGATGGGCTTTGGACTGTGGAACTACCAGGTCCCTTCATTCCTGTTGGAGATGGCAGTGTTGTTCGGCGGAGCCGGGCTGTACCTCAACACCGTGACCCGCAAAGGCCGGGTGATGGTCTTCGTCTTCGCCATGGCCGCTCTGCAGTTCGTGGGAACGTTTCTGTTTCCCCCTCCGCCCAGCGATCGCGGTGCAGCCATGATGGCCCTGCTCATGTATTTTCTGCTCGCCGCGCTTGCGGCATGGGTCGGCCACCAGAAGCGCGCAACTCCGCAGCCGGCTGCCACTTCCAGCGCAAACATGAATTAAGGCCGGGGAAAATGCCTCGGGCATAGAACGTTGTCATTGCCGTCTTTAAGACGGTGGCATAGCCGAGCTGTGCCGGGTAGAAAGCCGGCCCAGCCCTCGTGTAGGATTGGCGCCTATGTTGGGCAGGCGCGGAGTGCTGTCCTGTCGACCGCGCAACGAGGTAATCGTGGCAAAAACCAAACCCGAAGACGACCGGGAAAAGAGGATCCCAGAAAACAACATCGAAGCCCTGAAACGCCGCGCAGAAGAGCTTTGCGGTGGGCAAATGGAGATCGGTAACCTCGACGACTGCCCATCAGAGGTGGAAGAAGCATTCTGGAAACAACTGGTTGACTACGAAGAGGCGCCGTGGACGACCAACTTCCAGCAACTTGAGAACGCGGGCGTGTCTCTCCCCCCGCCGGATTCGCTGAGGGACGAGGAGCTGACGGCAAAGCTCTGGGAGGTAATCCAAAAGCTCGCCTTGCTTCATGTGTTTATCGAACAGACAGATCATCTCAGCGACCGCGAGCTCTATATCCATCTCTGGACCGATTCCCTGCGGGAAGAAACTAAGGCCTTGCCGCTGGCTGCGAATTCGGCATGCCACGTCCAAATACTCGGCAGCGGCAGCGAGGAAGATAACTTGCTCTACCTCAAGTATTACGCGGACGATGACTTTCGCCGGCAGTGGCAGGAGGACTTTCCCAGTGATCCCATTCCCCGGCATGAAGACCCGCCTTACGACCGCGACCGTCTGCTACCCACGCCAGATTACGATCCGCCGGCTGGCCTGGAGCCCAACTGAAACCTTCACGCCGGCACATTGCTGATTTTCGCCGATCATCCGCGAACCGTCGATGCCATACGATTTTCAGGCTTCGGACGGAACCAGACTGCAAACCCGTCAGCTTAGTCTAGAAACCATTGCGACTGAACTGTGCGGGAAAGAACAGTGCATCCTCGCCTTCTTTCTTGTTCTCGCGGTCTTTTCCCCAAGTCCAGTAAAGCCCGACGTAGGCATAATTCTCGGTTTGGCCGGCCACGGAGTGGCCGTAGCAGAACAGGAACTGCTGGCCGGGATGGTGTTTGAAATGGTAGTACCCACCCACATCGACCAGCGTGGAAGACTGGGTCTGCGGAGCGGCGCTTCCCTCCCGGCCATGGGCAAAGAGCTCCGCGCCCAATTCCAGCCTTTCCGACAGCTGTTTCTTCACCAGCCATCCTGTATAGGCAAAGTTGCGATACCCATTTTGCGGGACGACCGCGTAGCCGCCGCCGCCGTCGAAGGTCCACTTCCCCTCGTTCTTTTGCAGCCAGATCGGGAGCTTGTACCAGAGTTTGCCCACGCCCAGACCTTTGGCGGCGCTGCCGGTGGGTATTTCGAACATGGTGAAGCTGCCAATCTGGGGCATGTGCTTGCCCTCTTTGATGAATGCGATCTTCGCGCCCAGCTCCATATCGGTCAGGCCAAACTCCGTCGGCCCGGTTCCGCTGGGCAGGTACACAGGATTGTTCAGCGGGGCCGCCACACCAAAAGGCAGGACTGCATGGAGCTGCAGTCTTGGTAGTGCCCCCCAGTTGAACTCGAACGCGGGTCCCGATGAGTCCATCTCCACCGGCGTCCCGTCGGCCGCGCCGAAGATGTAGAACTCGTAGTGATGAAGTTCCACGGGAACGGGATCGTCGGTCTGATACGGCGGCCCCTGCGCGCATACGTCGGAGCAAGTCAGGCTGAGAACAAATAGGAACACCGCCCACACGCGGATCGAGTGAGTGTTCGACAGGGTCCGAATACGACAGCAGGCGCTTTCGCGGACGCTTTCCAAATAATTCGAGTAATTACTGTGGGCCACGCGTTTTAAGTGCCGGCAAAAGCAAATTGGCCAGGAGAATTGATGAAGGTCTGAAAGAATTGGTCGGGGAGAGAGGATTTGAACCTCCGACCCCACTGAGAGAAGACCCGAACCAGCGTGAGGGAACAAGGCTCATTGTCCAAGTGACTTGAAAGAAAATTGGTCGGGGAGAGAGGATTTGAACCTCCGACCCCACTGAGAGAAGACCCGAACCAGCGTGAGGGAACAGGGGTCATTGTCCAAGTGACTTGAAAAAAATTGGTCGGGGAGAGAGGATTTGAACCTCCGACCCCCTGGTCCCGAACCAGGTGCTCTACCAGGCTGAGCCACTCCCCGAACATCGCAAACGACGCCGCTGCAGAGTGCGGCAGCTATCGATGACAGGGCTCATTATAGCACTTGCTGCACCGGCCGGAAGGCGGGCTTTCCGGACGCTTCTTATTCCGTGCCAGAGCTTGAAATCGCTGCTATCGGCCGCGCTTAGGCAGTGGGGGATTGGCCGAATTTTCATCCCACCGCCGTCACGGCTTGGCCGAATCCTTTTTGTCCGGTTCCTTTTGCTCGATCTCTTTTCTCTCGGAAGCCGTACGGCGGCCGAAGTCTGTATTCTCGGCGAAGCAAAAGTCGACAAACGCGGGAGTGTAGCGGTCGCTAACCCTGCCGGGGACGTCCTCGCGCTTGATCTCCTGAAAGGCAAAATCGATCGTGCGGTCGCGGTGCACGGTTCCCAGAAGGTAGCCGTAAACCTTCTGCCGCGCTTCTTGCGCCTTGGCAGCGCCCGGCGGCAGCGCATAACGTACCGCTCCGGCGGTGCCCACGATCCAGCCGGGAAGCACTCCGCCATTGGCCCGCCAGTAGTCGCTGGCGAAGATTCCGTCCATGAAAAAGTGCGAATGGCTGGACAGGATATAAACCTGCTTGTGTTGCTTGTGATTGAGGTTCAAGAGGTCGGCGTAAACCTGCCGCCCGCTGGCCGTCCCCACCGCCCAGTCATTCATGCTGTGCCCCGATGCCAGGCTGTCCGGCAGCGCAGCGTGCATCCCCACTACTACGGTTTTCACTGCGTCATTCGCGGCCGCGCGCTTGAGCACCCCCTCGAACCAAGCCAACTGGTATGCGTCAAACTGGTCCTGCGTGGAGTTGTCGAGGTAGATGAAATCGACTCCGTCCTGGATCCAGTGGAAAAAGCTTCTGAGCGCGTGGTCGTTGGGATTGTCGGCCAGGCGCTGGGCGCGGAGCACCGGCGAATCCAGCCAGTCGGCGAACTGGATAATGAACTGCTCGCGGCTCTTGGGCGGATATGTCTCGTGGTTCCCGATGCCGACAAACACCGGAATAGAGCCAAATGGATTCAGCTGCGCCTGAATGAAATCGTCCCACTCGGTCTTGTAGTAGACGTCTTTTGACGGCGGCGAATCGCGGTGTTCGGGCTCGTGCTCGTAGTCTTCGTCGATGCGAGTGTTGGCGCGCAGGTCGCCCAGGTGCCAGTAGAACGCGGCTTTGTTCTTCGCGGCGCCGGCGGCGATGGCCGGCATCACTACGTCTCCACAGTTGCGGGAATCGCCGGAGACCGCGAAGTGCCAGCCTTCGCCGGCCTCGTTCTCCTTATCCTTGCCCGGGGGCTCCGCCAGGGAAACGCGCTGCGCGATCAAGAAAAACAATCCGAGAGTCGAAGACAGCAGCCACAGGGATTTTTTCAGTCTGGTCATGGCAAATTTTGCGCGACTGCTAGACCGCGCCGACGGTTTCGCGCAACTCCGCGTAAAGCGGAAAGGCGTCAGCCAGTTCGTGCACCTGGCGGCGGATCCGCGCCAGCGCCTGCGGGTCCTTGCGCTGATTCAGCGCAGCGGCGATCCACGCCCCCACCTGCACCATCTCTCTTTCTTTCATGCCGCGCGTGGTCAGCGCCGGAGTACCGATGCGGATGCCGCTGGGTCGCAGCGGCGGATTAGTGTCAAAGGGAATGGCATTTTTGTTCACGGTGATTCCCGCCTCGCCCAGGGCGGTCTCGGCCTCGCTGCCCAGCATGCCTTTGGAGAATACGTCCATCAGGAAAAGGTGCGTATCCGTTCCGCCCGAGATCACGCGGAAGCCCTCGTCGATCATCTTCTGCGCCAGCACCTTGGCATTGGCCACCACCTGCCGGGCGTAATCGCGGAACGAGGGCTGCAGCGCCTCGTGGAAGCACACTGCCTTGGCGGCGATGATGTGCACCAGCGGCCCGCCCTGTATCCCCGGAAACACAACTTTGTCGACCGCGGCCGCGAACTCCTGGGTGCAGAGCACCATGCCCGCGCGCGGCCCGCGCAGAGTCTTGTGCGTGGTGCTGGTGACCACGTGGCAATGCGGCACCGGCGACGGATGCGCGCCGCCAGCGACCAGCCCGGCAAAATGCGCCATGTCGACCATGTATTTTGCCCCAACCTTGTCGGCGATCTGGCGCATGCGGGCGAAATCGATGATGCGCGAGTAAGCGCTGCCTCCGCCCACGATCAGCTTGGGACGCTCGCGCGCGGCGATCTGCTCCAGTTCGTCGTAGTCGATGGTTTCCGTATCACGGCGCACGCCGTAAGGAATGATCTTGTACGTTTTCCCGGAAAAATTCAGCGGATGGCCGTGAGTAAGGTGCCCGCCGTGCGCGAGGTTCAGTCCCAGGATCGAGTCGCCCGGCTGCAGCAGTGACATGTAGGCGGCCATATTGGCCTGCGATCCGGAATGGGGCTGCACATTGCCGTGCTCCGCGCCGAAAAGCTTCTTAGCGCGGTCGCGCGCCAGGTTTTCAACCACGTCGGCAAATTCGCACCCGCCGTAGTAGCGCTTGCCGGGATAGCCTTCCGCGTACTTGTTGGTGAAGGCTGAGCCCGCTGCCTGCAGCACCGCCAGGCTGACAAAGTTCTCTGACGCGATCAGCTCCAGCCCTTCGTGCTGGCGCTGGACTTCGGATGCAATAGCGCGGGCAATCTCAGGATCGGCTTCAGCCAGGGAGCGCGACATCGGGTCAGGTTTCATGCTTCAAGGATACTACGGCCCTGGGCGATCACGGCCTGCCAGTAGCCCGTTCCGCGTCGGGCGATTTTTCTCTGTCGATAGCAGCCATTTTGTCCACGCGGCGCTGATGACGGCCGCCCGCAAATGCCGTTGCCAGCCAGGTGTCTACGATCTGGAGCGCATCGTCTTCCTTGAGAATCCGCGCGCCCAGCGCAAGCACGTTGGCATCGTTGTGCTCACGGCTCATCTGCGCCTCATAACGGCTGCTGACGTTGGCGGCTCGGATCCCGGCAACTTTGTTGGCTGACATGGCCATGCCGATCCCGCTGCCGCACACCAGAATTCCCCGGTCGGCGCTTTGCTGGACCAAGTCGTGCGCAACGCGCAGTGCGTAGTCAGGATAGTCGACCGACTCCGCCGAATTCGTGCCTTCATCCTGCACCTGAAAACCTTGTTGCTGCAGGTGCTCTCGGATCTTGTCTTTGAGTTCGTAGCCGGCGTGATCGGCGCCCAAGGCAATTTTCATTTGTTCATCCTACCGCACGCCGCCAAAATAAAAAGGCCGGTCCACGGACCGGCCTCACACGCACAGGAATTGTTTACTTCTTGTCGTGATCGTGGTCGTCGCCATCGTGATGAGTGTTGGCGTACTCAATGCCTTCCTGGGTATGCTTGATGGCCTCATCGCAGGCCTTGATCGCCGCAGCCCGATGTCCGCCCTTGTCGGGAACAGCCTGCTCCAGATGATGCCGGGCTTGCTTCAGGGACTCCAGGGCTTCCTTCATGTGTGGTTGATCTTCCACTGCGGCCGGCGAGGTCGCCCGTATCGCCGGGAAGCTAAACAGGCCCAGAATAACCGCTGCTGCCAAAAATCTGCTGATCGACTTCATGTTCAATCATCCTCCTGGAAGTGTTTGAGGTTCGGCCTTGAAAGGTAGACGGGCGGCGCCCCGCTGTCAAGCCGCGATCGACCACTCGTCCGCCGCCAGTTTCCAGAAGGTCAAGACCCTTCGGGAGGGCTGCGGAGCATGAACCTGTGAGTGGCCGGGAAGGTTCTGAATACCTTGTATGTCATACCGATTTCAGCGGATAATCGCCGCGGAACCCGCAATTTTTCCATTGAGGTAATCATGGCCACCAGGACCGCGCCCGACTTCGATACCGGCGATACCCGAGTCGCCGCAACGCCGCTCAAATTCGTTAGCTTCGAAATCACCGATTTCATCGCGCGCCTGACCCTGAACCATGCGCCGCACAATGTGCTGACCGTCCCCATGATGAAGGAGATGGCCGAAGCCATTGAGAGCCTCAACGGCCGCGCCGACATCAAGGCCATCCTGCTCCAGTCGGCCCAGCAGGCGTTTTGCGCCGGAATCTCCCTTGAAGACTCGCGCCCTGACCGCGTCTTCCAGACGCTCGACGCCTTTACCCGCGTCTTTCAGGCCATGGTCGACATCTCGAAGCCTGTGATCGTGGTGGTCAACGGACCCGCGATCGGCGCGGGCTCCGAACTTGTGGGTTTTGCCGACGTGGTTCTGGCCACGCCCAAAGCCAAGTTTGCCCAGCCGGAAGTGAAGCTGGGCGTATTTCCGCCCTTCGCCGCCGTGATGCTGCCGCAGCTCATCGGCCCCAAAAAAGCTTACGAGCTGATCCTCACCGGCGAAGCCCTGAGCGCTGAAGAAGCTTTAAGTTTTGGCTTCGTGAACAAAGTTGTGCCCGAAGCGGAGCTGAACAAGCACGTAGAGTCGCTGCTGGCCCGGGTGGCCGAATTCAGCGGACCGGTGCTGGAAGTTACCAAGCGCGTGATCGGCAGCTCCATCGGCCGCCCGCTCAAAGAAGCCATGAAGACTTCTCAGGACCTCTATCTCAACGAGCTGATGAACCTGGAAGACGTGCAGGAGGGCCTGCGCGCGGTGATCGAGAAACGCAAGCCGGTGTGGAAGAACAAGTAGCCGTCAGCACTTAGTCCAAGTTAACGCTACCTCACGTCAGAAGAAAATTTCTCTTTGGCTGAATGCTGTGTGCTGACTGCTGAGTGCTTTCCTCACAGGTTCTTCACCAGAAACTTCACCATCAAGTACGCGTCTACATATTTAAACGGCGTTTCGCCGGTGGTGTAGTGTCCGCACGGCAGCGCTACCGTGCGGACGTCGGCGTTGCGGCGCTCGAATTCCGACTGCACCTGGCGGGAGAACTCCGGCAAAAAGGTCAGATCGTATTTGCCGTAGATCAACAATGACTTTCGGGCAAAGCGAACGTACTTGTCGAAGTAAGCCATGGGGCTGATGCAAAGCCACGCCTGGCGCAGACGATCCAGGTTCAGCCCGCTCTGTTCCAGCCCTTCGCGCACGTGACGGGTGGACTGGCCGGTCCAGACCACGTCGGCGACGTAGGTTGAGCCGTGGTTGAAGACCGTGGCTTTGAGCCGGGGCTCGTGCGCCCCGGCCAGGAACGCATAGCATGAACCCAGACTGGTGCCGACGATGCCGATCTGTTCTTTGCCCTGGCTTTGCAGCCAATCCACGCACGAGCGTACATCGACCACCGCCTGCCGGGCAGCGTCAATGGTCCTGCAGATGTTGGCGGAGACGGCGTGGTCCGAGCGCGCGGTCTCGCTGGGCCGCCGGATATCGTGATACGGCTTGCTCAACCGCAGCATGGAGATCCCGAACCGGTTTAGCATCGGCCCCAGGGCGTTGTAAGCAATCCCGTTGGCGTTCCAGTGGGGAAGCACGATTACCGCCCGTTTGCCGTTCGCGGGGAACCAGCGCGCGTTCACCAGATCGTTTTCCGAATGCGGCGTGCGCACCGGCGAGGTAAAACGCAGAAAGTTGCCGTGGCCTTTTGGAACTTTTTCCGAAGCGTTGCTGCCGGTGGGAAACAGCTCGATCTTGCGCTTCTCCAAGCGGAAATCCGTGGGCGTAGTGTAGCCAAAGAACTCTTCACTGCCGGCCACGATGCGGTCGTTCAGCCGGTGCAGGTACTCCTCGTACTGTTCCACGTCGGCCGGGCGGTCGCCGTTCACCGGCGGCCAGCCCTCAGTCCACTCCAGACCCCATTCCAGCGGCCGTACCACGCGATTGTTGTCCCGCGTGGTAAGACGCGTCTCCCACGAATGGATCCATTTTTGATAAAGACCGGCGATCAAAAAATCTACTCCGTATATTTTCGCGGCAGCCTGCTTGAGACATTACACAGAATGTCGTAAGGAATCGTCGACGCAACGCTGGCGTGCTCCCAGGCGGTAATCTTGCGCGAGGCGCTCTCTCCAATGATAGTGACTTCGTCGCCCACCTGCACACCGGCGATGCCGGTGACGTCGATGGTGGTGAGGTTCATGCTGATGTTCCCGATGATGGCCGCATAGTCGTTGCGAACGATCACTCGGCCACGATTTGAAAGATGGCGGTTGAGTCCGTCGCCATAACCCACCGGCAGCACGGCAACACGAATCGCGGCCTGGGCGACGTAGCCGGCGCTGTAGCCCACCTGCTGGCCCGCCGCCACATCGCGCACCTGAAGCACCCGCGTCTTCCACGACAGCGCCGGCTGCACCGGCAGGTCGCGCGAGATGTCCGGTTGCCGCGAAATCACCGAAGTGAAGGGAAGGAAATACCCGTACAAAGCCAGTCCCGGGCGCACCATGTTGAACCACGACTGCGGGCGCGTAACCACCGCGGCGCTGTTCGCCATGTGGCGCAGCATGGGATTCAGCCCAGCCTTCTGCGCCAGCGCGATGGCTTCCTGAAAACGCTGCACCTGATCGTCACTGAAGGGCTGGTCGTAAACCTCTGAGGCGGCAAAGTGGCTGAAGATGCCTTCCAGCAGGATGTGCGGCGCGGAGCGCAGTCCTTCACAGAGCTGCGGCAAATCAGGCAGGTCGACACCCAGCCGGTTCATGCCGGTATTGACCTTCACATGAACGGCAATTCGCCGCGTCGACTTCAGCCGCTCGGCAGCGTTTTCCAGCAGTTCCAGATGCTGCCATTCCCACACCGCGGGAGTCAGATCGTGGCGGACGATCTCTTCCTCTTCGCCGCGCCAGACGCCGGCCAACAGCAGGATGCGCCCGCGAATGCCGGCCGCGCGCAAAGCCGCGCCTTCCTCCGCCGTATTAACCGCGAACCACAGCGCGCCCTCCTGCTGCAGAGCCAGCGCGCAGCGGATGGCGCCGTGTCCATAGGCATCGCTCTTGATCACCGAACAGACAATGGCTTCCGGCCGCACGAAGGAATGCAGTGTACGAAAGTTGTGGCGCAACGCGGTTAGCGAGACCTCGACCCAGCAGGGCCGCGCCTCCGTCGCGCGTGCTACCGGCGACTGAGCCGTTGGTGACGCACTCGTAGCGGGCGGATTGTGGGCGGCTTCCGTCATCTTTCGAAGTCTATTTCATGCGCAGGATAGCGGCCATCATTTTCAGGTTTACAAAGAGCCTTTACTTGCTGATTGCCACAGCCAGTTGCGATCGCCTGCCTGCCTCCACCCAGCGTACGCGCGACGACATATCCTGAGCCGGCTTTTCCACCCAGCGGTACAACAGGGCGGCCGCGCCCACTGACGCCGCCATTCCCACCAGGTCGAGCAGGCCCAGGTAATACCCGGCGTAGGGAAGCAGGCGGGCCAGCCACATCACCAGGGTTACACCCACCGGCAGATGCAGCAGATAAACGGAATAGCTCACGTCGCCCAGGAAGTCCGCGATGCCGTTGCGAAAACTCACGAACACAATCACGGCACCCGTAGCTGCCGAAATGCAGGCGATCACCCATCCCGTCGGCCAACGCATGGACCACAGCAGTACGGCCATCAGGGCCAGCAGCCGCCATCGACCCATCAGCCCGATCTTGTACTGGAAGACGAAAACGCCGATCAGGAAAATTGGCAGAGTGTGCGCCACAATGCGGTCGCTGGTGCAAAGGAAATATGCTGCCATAAACAGCGGAATGGGAATGAAGCGCAGCACCGCATTCCGGCTCACCAGCAGCGGCGTCAGCAGTGCTGCGAGCACGTACCACTGCCACTCGATGGCCAGCGTCCAGTACACCACACTGACCCATGGCGCGTGCACCAGGTCATTGAGAAAGAAGAGGTGGTAGACCATCTGCCCCGCACTGAAGTGCACCACAGACGACGGCGCGAGCGGGCGCAGGAGCACATTGGCCGCGAGAATGGTGACAGGAATCGAGACCAGATACGGTGGATAAAGGCGAATGGCGCGTTTGAGCAGAAACCGGCCAAAGTTGCGCAGCGAGTAACCGCCGCGGTAAAGACTGTAGGGAATCACGAAGCCGGAGATCACGAAAAAGACATAGACGCCGGTGTAGCCGTAACGCCCGGTCCAATCGAGCCACCGTCCCTGCCCGCCCGCGAAGTGCCCCCAGGCGACATAAAGGGCGGCAAAGGCGCGCAGCGCGTTCACAATGTCGATCCGGCTGTGGGGAGAATAGGCAGACATGCTCTTGGTGATGCATGGTATATGCTCTGTGGACGATTGCAAACCCTGGCCGTAGACCCAAGTGGGCTCCCGGCGATTTTTCTGCCGGCCTCATGATTCGGCGCTGGGTAGCTTCTCCGCCTGGCATATGCGACACTGAGGAACATCAGGGGCCTGTAGCTCAACGGTTAGAGCAGCAGACTCATAATCTGTTGGTTGTAGGTTCGAATCCTACCGGGCCCACCAGAACCGCATTCAAATGCGGATGGTTTCCCTCTTCTTGAGGCGTGACGATTGGCTGATTCTCGCAGGAACGCGCGCCTTCACATCGCGCGCATGCCATCACGTTGCGCGATCCACTGCGAGAGGAAGGTATAAGCGCGGTCGGGCAGGATATCGAACTTCACGCCGGCGAGACCGTCGGCGTTGGTCCAGGCTACTTCCCCGTGGCCGCGGATCACTCCCCCAAAAGGAATCTCGAAGGCGAAATGAATACGCGATCCCGGAGTGTGGAAGTAGAGTGACCAGATAGCCATGCCAGCCTCACTCAGGTTTGACATGGTGCTCTCGACCTGCCGGCTGCCCATGGTCAGCTCCACTGGAACCATAAGCGGGTAGCGAAAGTTGCGGCGCCTCTCGGTGACCATCAAGCTAGCGGCCACGTTGAAGATGTGAGCGATCTTCTCAGCCGCCAGCGGACGTTGCAGCAGGAAATTGGCTCCGGCACGGATAGCGAACTGCGCCTCCGGAGCCGCACCGATGCAGGCGAAGACCACCGATCCGCGGTTGGCGCTTCCATTGCGCACCCGCTGGATCAGCTCCAGCGCTCCGGGAAGCCCCATATCGATGACGATCCCGTCTACCTTGCGGCGGGCTATATAGTCGGCAGCGCTGGAGACTTTGCCGGCGCAGTTCAATCTTCCATTGACCTGTCGCACGGCAGCGGCGATATCCTTGAAGATGACGGAGTCCTGGCACACCACCAGAAACTCGTGATGCCGGCTCCCCTGAGTAGCCGCCTCTCGGGCAGCCTGGTCTTTCGCCTGGACCAACATAGGAAAGTGGATTGCATTAGTTTACGTGGTTTTCACGGCACTGCAGCAGTAAAGATCGGTGGGATTTGCGCTGCCGCAGAATCCTGATAAAGCTAAGAAGTGCCGGTATGCTCTTGAATCCATTCGCCTTAAACAAACGATTAAAGAGCCCATAGATTAGCGCCCGCATATTAAGCTCGGTATTTCCACAGATCGCCCCAGGCTGCCCGTTTCGCCGCTTTGTATTCGTCCTTATCGGAACGCGTGACCGTCACACGTTCAGCCCCGCGGGCATTACAAAGACTAAGCTGGATATGCCCGCTATGCTTCTGGGGATGACGGACAATGCGGGACGCTTCCCCTTCCGGTGCAATGCTTTCCTTGTCGGCCACGATGTAAGAGAACTTCTCGTCCTCGTAAGACAGGTCGCCGCCTTTGATCCAGCGATGCAGAGAGCTGCGTTCCACCCGCTGTGAAAAATGGCACCAGTCACCTGCCGCAGCCAGAGGACAGGCGTTGCGATGCGTACAGGGAGCCAGAATGCCGGCTCCGGCAGCGATCGACGCCGAGCGCACGCCATGTATGACCTCAAAACCACGCATCGTTCCCGGTTCGATCACTACGAGAAACGGTCGCGCCATTTTCAGAGCCTGACGCAATAGCGACGCTCGGGCGGTCAGCGGCAGCTCACCCAGGGAATAAGACAGCACCACCAGATCGTGCTGCGGGAGATCACGTTCAACCCACAGATCGTGTTGGATCCACTCTGCTTGGCGCACCGGCGCATGCCTGCTGCGCGCTGCCAGCCGCCGGCCAATTTCGATCCAGGCCGCGTCACCTTCAATCAAGGTGGCCTGCTCAAGGGATGGGAAGAACGTTGCGGCCGCCCAGAGCGCGGTGCCCGGCCCTGCGCCAAGGTCAAGCAGGCTGCGAACGTCAGCCCGCGGGGCCAGGGAGCGAATCTCCTGCAGTACCCTGCTGATGGCAGCGAAAGTCGCCGGCAGTCGCGCCGCCAGGTATGCAGCACGCAGCGCGGGATCGCGAACGATCGGCGCGTGGGCGTGCGCCTGGCCGTTCTTGTAGCGCCGCGTCAGCTCGGCCGAGGCGCGAACGAGAGAGCCGCGCTCGAAGCCCGCCAGTTCAAAGTCAATCGCGTCGCGGAACTCCTCAATTAAGCGCATTGTTCTGGGCTCGATATATGGAAACTACTTATATTTCACCGAGCAACCGTACGGCTTGGTCGCGGGAATACTCACCGGCCTGCCGGCCATAGCTTCTTCGAGAGCCTCGGAGACCAGGTTCCTTGCATTCCACACATCGGTCTGCTCCGGCTTGGGACGGTCGTCGATAGCGCCGTCGTAGATCAGCGTTCCTTGAGGATCGATCACGAACATCTGCGGCGTCGTCGTGGCTTCGTACAAATGCCCCATGACGCCGCCTTCATCCATCAACACTGCTGTGGGATAAGCGCCGGCCTGCTTTACCCAGGCATTCTCCTGCGACGGCGTCATGAACCCAGGATTCCCCGGGCCCGACGAAATCACCGTCAGCCACACTACGCCTTTTCCGGTCCACTCTTTTTGCAGTCGTTGCATATTGCCGCTGGCGTAATGTTTCTTGACGGCCCAGCAAGGCTGGCTGTGCCACTCCAGCACCACGTACTTGCCGTGGTAGTCGTTCAGGTGCTGGGTTTTTCCCTGGCTGTCGACAATTCCGAAATTGGGCGCAGGTTCGCCGATCTGGACAGCCGCAGCACTTGCCAGGAGAGCTACCGCCGCTCCCACGCGAAGTACGCCATGCTTGCGCGATGCGCTTGTGTTCAACATCGCCAATATTCTATTGCAAGGGAGGGCGAGGCTGGCGGTTCTCCCAGCGTGACGCGGCTTCGCTTGGAAATATGGAAGACGAAGACGGATGTGACGTCAGTTCTCGGCGCGAACCGCGAACTCGCCTGTCTCAACCTGGCCTGCGCGTTTGACCTGCACGAAGATGCGGTAATCTCCGGGCTGCGGCAGTCCGTAGGGGAATGACACTTCCCCATTGGCCGGCGGGTTCATCCCCGGCATGTTGGCCATCGTTGTTTGCTGTCCGGCGCCTTCGGCCAGATTCACCGCGGCCATGGAAACGGAACCCGCGGGATGGACGTGAGCGAACACCTGGCCGTCCGTGCTGATGAACGCCGCGTGCCCGGCCATGCCCATGTAGTCTTCAAGCTGCGCGGGCTTGCCGTCTTTGTCGACCACGCGGAAGCGGAACCACATCGCCTGGTTGGTTTTGATCCTGGGCTGGCTATCCTCCCACACCATGCGATATCCGCCGGAAAGCTGAGACACGCGATCGGAAGCGGCAAGATCGGCAGCGCCGGAATCGTCGCCTCGAAGCGGCTCGCCGGCGATCGCGGGAAGATCGATGGCGCTGATCTGGGTTTCCGGAAAGCCATTCGCGTGCACGATGTCGGCGTAGATCTGATAGTGGCCCGCAGGCAGGCTGGGAAGCTTGTCGGCGAACTGTCCCTCTGTCGACGCGTCGGGATGCAAATGCCAGAAGCTCTTCATATCCGGCATGCTCACCAGAAACAGGTGCATGATGTGGCCATGGTCGGGGATGAGGTCGTTCAATTGCACCACGCCGAGACTATCGCCAATGGGCAAATTCAGCCGCTTCACCCGTTCATACATCCACGGGCTAAGCGCGTTCTCCAGGGTATTCGGGTTATCCAGCCGCACCTGCAGTACGTTGCCGGCATGAAGCGACGTTTCCGCATGGGGAATCTTGTAGTTCAGGCGGGCATTGGCGCTGGCATCCAAACCCCACCACCAGTTGGCCAGGATGAGCACGACAATCAGAAAAACCGTGGCGCCGCCCATGGTCCGGAACGAGCGTTTCTTCTGTACCGGGGAAGGCTCCTCGCCCGGATCGAGTTTGGCTTCGCGCGTAGCTGCTCCGGCGATGCCGACCATGCCAGCTACCAGGGCTATTCCCAGGAATGCCAGCAACCCTCCCATGGCCATTTGCATTTTCACCGAATTCACCGAGATGGCAGGAAGGGGCACTCCCAGCTCGCCGGCTCCCTTTTTGCCGTTGACTCTTACGCTGACCTTCCACGATCCGCGCCCCATGATCCACAGCTTTCCATGAAACATCTGCGGATCGGTGGCGGAGCGCTCTGCCGGATCGGCGGTTGGGGCCAGGTTGGCCCCTGGGCCGGTCATCCGCTGGGGAACAACCTCAACCTGCTCTACGTCAGGACTCGCGCTGCGAATCTCAATCTGTGCTATTCCCGGAATTACTGCCGGCGGCCGCACCGTGACCAGCAGATGATACGGCCCAGCATTGCCGTCAAAGTAAACATCCGGACTGTTGACGTGCGCTGAGGCCGCAAGCGGCAGGAAGAGTACGGCACACCGGACAAGACTGCGAAGGTTCATAAGCAAATCAACCAATTTTGATAGCGGCGAGGATTGCTCCGCGACTGCTTTGCGAAAACGCGGCCAGAGTTTTAACGTCTGACCTTCGCCAGCCAATTTCCAAAAATCAAGCCCAGCCACACGTTGATCACCGATGCCACGAATGCCATTCCCATCATCACCCAGAAGGCGGTGATGGTAGCTTCGTTCTTCAGAAAGATGTGCTGCACATCCGGCCAATTCGACTGAGCGAAGTAAGGATAGTTGTTGTGGTGGAAGAACCAGTTATCTCCCGCCGGCGACATGATCAAAGTAGCCAACGGCCACTGCACGGCGATCAAAGCCGCCAGGAAGGCCACCCCGCCCACCACCGACTGCTTCCAGATCGACGCGTTCTTGATCCGCGGCCACAACAGATCCACCGCGAAAGCTCCGGCCATGATCATGACTGGGAAGGGCAGGGGAACCATGTGGTCGATCTTCTGGTAAACCGGTCCCAGTTTGGGTTGCGCCGGAAACAGCGGCAGGATCCACAGCATCAGCAGGCAGAACGCCGTGTAGACGCCGGTCATGATGGTGCGCGCCCAGCGATGTCCGGTGACTCGCGCCAGCGCCTCCACCATAAACAGCAGGCCGATCACAGTGACCAGATAGGAAATTGCGCTGTGCTGCAAGGTGCGGCTGGTCCATTCCAGCTTCAGTGTCATCAGCTGGACGATGATGAAGCCGCCGGTAGCCATCAGCAGATATTCCAGCCGCTTCCGTTCTGTTCCACCCGCCCGATTCAACAAAGCGACAGTGAGAAACACCGAGCCCCAGTTGATCCCGAAAATTCCCAGCGCCAGCAGCATGTGCGGCGGGCTGATAATCTTCACGTCCAGCCCATAGGCCTGGTGCCACCAATCATCAAAGGGCGCCGAGGTCAACATGGCCGCGCCGCCCCAGGCCAGGATGAACGCCCCCAGCGGGCCGCGGAACCCGAGCACGTTGACCGAAATCTGTTTCGCCGCACTGTCGCGGCCGAAGGTGGTTTTGAAAATAACGTATGAAGAGGCCAGCCCCGCAATCACGGCGCCGAACTGAATCAGCAGGTGGGCCGGCGTCCAGAAGGAATCGCGGCCGATGGTTTCGTGCCAGGAAATGTCCCAGTAAACGCCGGTGGCGATGCCGGCCGAGGCGATCAGTCCCGCCCAACTAAGCCAGGGAACGGTGCTGGTTTTGGCAACAGCGCGCTCCGCAATACGAACCCCGGTTGGAGTTCCGATAGCTGTAGTGTTCATACATCCCCCCGCATGTGTTGGCCGATCGGGGCCCGGTAACAGCTATACAGAATACACTGAATCACCATTCAGTCGCTGGCCTTTCACTGGCGCATCGGGGTTACCAACGCCTGCGACCGATCGTATCGGCGTTCGCAGGCCGTCCATCAGGTTGGCAAATTCTTGGAGCTTCAATGACTGGGCTCCGTCGGAAAGCGCGCGCTCCGGACAGGGGTGGACCTCGATCATCAGCCCATCTGCGCCGATGGCCAGCGCCGCCCGGCTGGCAGGAGCGATCACGTCGCGCCGGCCGGTGCCGTGCGAGGGATCGGCTATCACCGGCAGGTGCGATAGCTCGCGCGCCAGCGCCACCGCGGCCAGGTCAAGCGTGTTACGCAGCATCTCCGTTTCAAAAGTCTTGATGCCGCGCTCACACAGCACCACGTTGGCATTTCCGCCGGCCAGCAGATATTCCGCCGCCAGCAGCCATTCTTTGATGGTCGCCGAAGGTCCGCGCTTGAGCAGCACCGGCTTCTCCGACTTGGCCAGTTGGCGCAGCAGATCGTAGTTCTGCATGTTGCGCGCGCCCACCTGAAGCATGTCGGCGTACTCGCTGATCAGCGGGATGTCGTTGGTGCTCATGACCTCGGTGACCACGGGCAGACCGGTCTCTTCGCGGGCTTCACGCAACAGCTTGAGCGCTTCTACGCCCAGGCCCTGAAAGTCATAGGGTGAGGTTCGGGGCTTGTAGGCTCCGCCGCGCAACAACGAAGCTCCGGCAGCTTTCACGCCACGGGCGGTAGCGAATAACTGCTCGCGCGACTCCACCGAACATGGCCCGGCGATGACCACGGCTTCGGCGCCGCCAATGATCACGCCTCCGACATCCACCTGGGTTCGACCGGTGTGAGTCTGCCGGCTCACCAGCTTGAACGGGTGCGCAATGGGCACCACGTCTTCTACGCCCGGCGCGGCACGCAAGGCTTCCAGCGCTGCTCGCGAGCCTCCAGAGCCTACGGCGGCCACGATAGCCCGCTCCGACCCCCGCGTCACGTGCGGCGTGAAGCCGCATTCCTTGACCCGTTCAATTACGTGTTGTAGTTCCGCTTCGCTTGCGCCCGCTGCCATGTTAATTACCATTGAAGTTCCCCTTTCCTGCCCCCGTGTGCCGGTATCGATCGCGTTCCTGCTGCATGGACCACTTGCCGATTCTGCGCGTCTCCAGGATGATGCGCCGGAAGATCCGCGTCAGGCCCGCCGGCTCCAGGGGCCCGCTGCTTTGCGCGCGAATCCGCGCCAGCACTTCCCGCTCGCGCCGCGCATCGTAAGCCGGAAGGCCGACGGCCACCTTGATCACTCCCAGCTCGCAGGCGATCTTCGCCCGCGAATTGAGCAGGCGGATCAGCTCCGCGTCCAGCCGGTCAATCTCACGCCGTCGCTCCTGCAGCATCCTGACCTTGTTCCCGCTCCCGTTGCGTTGGTTCATTAGCATCCCTTTATCCGCCCCTAAAACACAAAAGCCGCAACCTTTGGTTGCGGCTCGCGGAATCTTTAAGTGTCTAACTGTTTATTACTGCGTTGTCAGCACACCATCCGCGTCGCCGCTACCTGTAAAGAAGTAGCGGTATGTAAACGCGAAGTTAAATCGATTGGCGTGCATGCAGGCGGAGATAGTAGTCTAGCCCTCTCCGCCGTGTCAAGCAGCGCAAACCGCAGCAAAAACGGCGGAAGGAAATCCTGTGAGACATACATGAGCAAAACCGCTGATTCCAGAAACCTTGTTTCATCAGCCGATTCCCGGCCCGGTTGGCCCGATTACGTCGAGGATTTTCGTCAGGCGGGGCGCCAGGGCGTGGACTGGATCGCGCAGTATCTGTCCGGTATCTCCGATGTGCCCGTCCTGGCCCAAACCAAGCCCGGCGAGCTATTTGATTCCCTGCCTTCTTCAGCCCCGGCCAGGGGCGAATCGTTCGCCGAGATTCTCCAGGACTTCGATCGCCTGGTTATGCCGGCGGTCACACAGTGGAACCATCCGCGATTTTTCGCCTATTTCGCCTGTACCGGGTCAACGCCCGCCATTCTCGGCGAAATGCTGGCGGCGGCATTGAACACCAACGGGCTGCACTGGAAGACCTCGCCGGCCGTCGCCGAACTGGAGGAGCGCACGCTGGACTGGCTGCGGCAATGGCTCGGCCTTCCCCAGGGATGGTTCGGCATTGTCTACGACACCGCCTCCACCAGCAGCATGCACGCCATCGTGGCCGCGCGCGAGATGATCGCGCCCGAGGCCCGCACCGAAGGCAGCCGCGGCGATCTCGTCCTCTACACCTCCGAGCAGTCGCATTCCTCGATTGAAAAAGGAGCGATCGCCGTAGGTCTCGGCCAGAAAAACGTGCGCAAGGTTCCCGTGGACGCCGAGTTCCGCATGCGCGCCGACTCGCTGGCAACGATGATCGCCGAAGACAAAGCGGCCGGCCGGCGCCCTATGTGCATCGTGGCCACTATCGGCACCACTTCTTCCACCAGCGTCGATCCGCTGCCGGAGATCGTGGAGATCGCGGAGAAAAACGGCGTCTGGGTCCACGTGGATGCCGCCTACGCCGGCGCTGCCGCCATGCTGCCGGAACACCGCCATATTCTTTCCGGCGCCGAACGTGCTCACTCGCTGGTCTTCAACGCTCACAAGTGGCTGCTTACACCCATCGATCTCAGCGCTTTCTATACGCGCCGTCCCGACATTCTGCGCCGCGCATTCTCACTGACTCCGGAATACCTCAAGACCCAGGAAGATGCCCGCGCCCATAACCTGATGGATTACGGAGTGCCGCTGGGCCATCGCTTTCGGGCCCTGAAGCTGTGGTTTGTGATGCGGTACTTTGGCCGGGAGCGCATTGAAGCCATGCTGCGCTCGCATATCGCGTGGGCGCAGAAACTCGCCTCCCTGGTCGATTCGCATCTCCGGCTCGAGCGTGTTGCGCCCGTCCCTTTTTCCGTGGTCTGTTTCCGTTATCGCGGCTCCGATGCCGAGAACCAGGCGATTCAGGAAAAGGTGAACGCCTCGGGTCGCGTCTTTATCTCCGGCACGGTTCTGAACGGAAAGTTCACGCTGCGCCTGGCCATAGGCAATCTGGCTACGACATGGCAGGACATCGAGGAAGCCTGGGAGTTGATTGGGAAAGCGGTGAACGAGGTGGCGTAAACAAGCCGCAAGCTTGCGCAGGAACTAGGCGAAGCGCCGCATGATCACGTAGAACAGATAGGACAGGCTCAGGAACATGATTTCCAGCGCGGCAAAGACGATCAGGAAGCTGTTGTGCAAGCGCATCAGCATGCGGTTTTCAGGGTTCCAGCCGCTTCCGGGCGAAGGGATCTGCATGGCCTTGTACATGTCACGCGACACCAGTCCCAGATAGCGCACAAACAAGAGATAGAAGGCCACCCAGAAGAGCAGCCAGAACAGCGGGCCAATGGTAGAAGAAAAGCCGGTCAAGCCGTAGGCGTTGCCGCTGAGGGCAAAGTGCAGAAGCACCAGAAACACCAGGTTGAACCAGATGCCCTCGGCGGTTGCCAGGTAAAGATAGAGATCGCCTGCGGCGCGCACGTTGCCGCGAGGAAAATCGCGCCGAAGCCCGGCGGCGATCCAACCCGCGGCGAACACCAGCGCCAGGGAAAAGACCAGCGGCGTCCCCGAGTTGGCGACGGCCTCGGCTTGCTGTGTGGCGTACAGTTCCTTTTCCTTTTCGGCGTTCTTAGCAGCGAATTCCTCAAGTGATTTCTTGGAGTCTTCAATCGAAGCGTCCATCTGCCGGACAGCTTCTTCTTTGCTAAGCGATTTAAAGACCTGGTTCGACTTGGCGATACGATTTCGCTCGCGCTGAGTCGCATCCATGATTCCCTGCTGGCGAGCGGTTTCCGTTTCCAGGTCGGAATGAAGCGCCTGAATCTGATCACGCCGCGGGCCGGCATCGTGAGTCGCATACCAGTTGATGAGCGAGAGAAGAATGGCCGCTACGGCCAGGCCCTGCAGGGCGAATGCCCGGGGGGACGACCATCCCCGAATGTGGACAACGCTGGCGTAAGGAAGCAACTCCGGCCGCAAGTAAGCCGTGCTCTTTTGCCGCCAGAAAGGAATACCGGTCTGCTGGTTCCAGAGGGCGCGCAGGTGCTCCTGCGGAGATAGCTCCCGCTCAGTCTCCTGAACCTCGTTTTGCAGCTCTATTTCCATTGCTTACAACGTCCTTCTTTAGCACAGAATTTATGCCTCCTCCAAGCACCAGGAGTACATGCGGTTCCTTGCACTGGCGGACAGGCCATTTCATTAGAAAATCCACCTGACTCGGCCTTGCAGCCGACTGCGCAAGGTCCCTGCTAGCTCTTACTCTTTACAAATCGGATGTGGGTCAGGTTGCATCCCATGCATCTCTTCTTTATCGTGAATAACGCTCTCTCACGCGAGGAATGGCCAACAACGGCTCCAGCAGCGGCAGTGCCTTCGGCCAGCCCGGCATCCCGCCTACCTGGACCACCAGCAATAAAGATGGCATCGGCACCGCCTACTCCTCTTCCAGCCGCGTCTGGTTTACGCTGGCCCAGGGCATCCTGACCGAGATCTATTGGCCCACTATCGACCGCCCGCAGACGCGCGACGCGCAATTCCTCATTACCGATGGCCAGACCTTCTTCCACGAGGAGAAGCGCGACCTGGTCAGCGAAGTAGTGCGGATTGAGGCGCAGACCCTGGGCTACCACGTGACCTCCCGGGACCCTCAAGGGCGCTACCGCCTGGAGAAGGAGATCATCTGCGATCCGCACCAGGCCACCGTGCTGGTGCGCGCCAATCTGGTGGCTGCAGCTCCGTGGACGGGGAAACTGAAGATCTTCTTTCTTCTGGCCCCTCATCTTGAAGTGGGCGGCGCCGGCAATTATGCGCGGGCTGTCAGTGTTGCCGGGCGCAATGTGCTGCTGGCCTGGAAGAACAGTACTTACCTGGCCGCGGGATGCGATCGCGGCTTTGCCCGGACCTCGTGCGGTTTTGTCGGCTTCAGTGACAGCTGGCAGGATCTGCATGACAACTTCAAGATGGACTGGCAGTTCGACAACGCCGAAGACGGCAACGTCGCCCTGACTGGCGAGATCGACCTGGCCCAGGGTTCGCCGTTCACCATCGGCATGGCGTTCGGCGACAGCCGTCATGCAGCCGCCTCCATCCTCAATCAGTCACTCGCCATTCCTTTTGATATCCACCGCCGGCGCTTCATCGACCAGTGGCAGCGCATGGGCTCCACGTTGCACAGGCTGGATCACGTAACCGGTGACGGCGGCCATCTCTACCGCACCAGCCGCACTCTTCTGCTGTCCCACGAGGACAAGACTTTCGCCGGCGCTCTGATCGCCTCCGCCAGTATTCCCTGGGGCGACGCCATGGGCGACGAAGACCTGGGCGGCTATCACCTGGTCTGGGTGCGAGACATGATCTCCAGCGCCACGGCGCTGCTGGCCTCGGGCGATAAGGTCACACCGCTGCGCGCGCTGGTCTACCTGGCCTGTTCGCAACAATCCGATGGCGGTTTTCCCCAAAACTTCTGGATTGACGGAACGCCTTTCTGGAAAGGTATCCAGCTGGATGAGGTCGCTTTTCCCATCACTCTGGCGTGGCGATTGTGGAAGGCCGGGGCGCTGGAACAGTTCGATCCCTATCCCATGGTGAAGGCCGCGGTTTGCTTCCTGATCCAGAGCGGTCCGGTAACACAACAGGAGCGCTGGGAGGAGGCCAGCGGCATATCGCCATCGACGGTAGCAGCGAACGTTGCCGCGCTGATCTGCGCTGCCGACTTCGTCCGCGACCACGGCGATACCAGGGCGGCCCAGTTCATTGAAGACCACGCTGATTATGTCGAGTCCAACATAGAAAATTGGACCGTCACCACTCAGGGCACGCTGGTGAAAGACATTCCCCGGCATTACATTCGCATCCTTCCTATGGAAGTCAACGACCCCGATCCGGTCGAAGATCCAAACACCGCGGGGCTCACGCTCAACAACCAGCCGCCGCAGGGACCATTTCAGTTTCTTGCAAAGGATATTGTCGATGCCGGCTTCCTGGAGTTGGTGCGCTACGGAATTCGCAAAGCAGGCGATCCGCTGATGGAAGATTCGCTGCGCGTGATCGACGCGGTTCTCAAGGCCGATACCCCATGCGGTCCGGCCTGGCGCCGCTACACTCACGATGGGTACGGACCTAATGCCCAGGGCGAGCCGTACATTCATTGGGGCATCGGCCGGGCCTGGCCGCTCCTGGCCGGCGAGCGCGCGCACTACGAGCTGGCGGCGGGCCGCGACGTGCGGTCCTACATCGCGTCGCTGGAAAACTTCGCCTCCCAGAGCGGCATGCTGCCTGAGCAGGTATGGGACCAGCCCGATTTGCCCGCCGCAGGAATGTATCTGGGCAAGCCTGCCGGCTCCGCGATGCCCCTGATGTGGGCGCACGCCGAGTACATCAAGCTGCTGCGCTCGGTGAGCGACGGGCAAGTATTCGATCTGATACCCATCGTTGCCGACCGCTACCTGCGCGGACGCGGCCGCAAAGATCTTCAAGTGTGGAAGCCGAACCGCCACTTGCACTCGGTGCCGGCGGGATCAGTGTTGCGCATCGTGGTTCAGGGACACTTTCGCCTGCGCTGGTCATGCCCGCAGTGGCAAGTTCAACAGGAGGTCGCCTCGAATGACAGCGGCCTCGATCTGGGCTACGTTGACATCTCCACTCGCCCCGGACCGCCTGCCACCATCCGCTTTAGCTTCACCGATGCAACGTCATCCTCGTTGCCCAAAGACACGGTTTTTGAAGTGCGCGTGCAGCCAAACAAATAGTCCCACGCAACACAGGGGACAACTTTCACACTCGGCTAAACTGTGATGTGAGCCTCTCCGCCAACGCGCTGCTGCTGGGTGTAGCCTTCGTCGCCGGCGCGCTGAATTCGATTGCCGGTGGCGGCAGCTTTCTCTCCTTCCCGCTGCTGGTCTTTCTCGGCATTCCATCCGTTAACGCCAACGCCACAAATACCGTTGCTCTGTGGCCGGGAACTATTGCTTCCACCGGCGCTTATCGCAAAGCGCTCAGCGCCGATCTGCTGAAGCGCATGTTGCCGATGCTGATCATCACCCTGGCCGGCAGCCTGGCTGGCGCATTGCTGTTGCTAAACACGCGGCAGCGCACCTTTGATCATCTGGTGCCGTGGCTGCTGCTTGCAGGGACGCTCCTGTTCACCTTTCGCACCACGATCACACGCCGGGTTGCGCGGCCGCATCCGAGTCAGGGATTGTCGGCGGGAACGATTGGCTGGATCGTGCTGGCGCAAGCGCCGCTAGGAATCTATATCGGATACTTCGGCGCCGGGGTCGGCATCCTGATGCTGCCGCTTCTGGCGCTGATGGGAGTGGAAAACATCCACGCCATGAGTGGCCTGCGCACGCTGCTGGTCACCTGCGGCAATGCCGTGGCCGTGACCGTCTTCATTCTGGCCCATGCCATCTACTGGCCGCAGGCGCTACTGATGATGGTGGGCGCCATCGCCGGCGGCTATCTCGGCGCTTGGCTGGCTCAGAAGATGGACCCGCGCACGGTCGGGTATGTGGTGATTGCCATCGGCTATTCCATGAGCGCATACTTTTTCTGGAGGATGTATTTGCAACGGTGATGAACGCTGCCGGTTTGTTGCACGTTGTTGTTATCCAGTGGCTGCTTCCCGCAAAGACGAGCTCGCGAATGCGTTGACCCACGGTCTCGGGTTCGCGCTGGCGCTGGCGGGCATGGCAGTGCTGGTGACGCTGGCCGGTCTTCACCACAATCCCCGCCAGATTGTCTCCTACAGCGTCTACGGCGTAACTCTTGTGCTGCTTTATGCCATCTCTACGGCCTATCATGGAGTGCGAGTCCCAGGCGCCAAGCGCATTCTGAGAATTCTCGATCACGCGGCCATTTACCTGCTAATCGCCGGAACCTACACGCCTTTCGCGCTGATCAGTCTTCGTGGTGCCTGGGGCTGGTCGTTGTTGGGGATTATCTGGGCGCTGGCCGCCACGGGTGTGGTTCTCAAGATCTGGTTCATAGGGCGCTTCCCGCGCGTCTCCGTCGTTGTCTATCTGGGGATGGGCTGGCTGGCTCTGGTGGCCGCCCGCCAGCTGTTTACTCATCTACCGCCGGCGGGATTGGTCCTGCTGTTCGCGGGTGGCCTGTGCTACAGCTTTGGCATCCTGTTCTTCGCCTTCGACTACAAACGCTTTCATCACGCAATCTGGCATGTTTTTGTTCTGGCCGGATCGGTCTGCCACTTCTTTGCGGTTGTGACTTCTACATTGCCGCGGAGTTAGGTGGAGTGGACTTCCGGTTGGGATGACGGCGTTTCCCGAAAAACTCTTCACGGGAGCGGATGTTGAGTGAAGAAGTTCCAAACGTCGCTGTTTACCTGAGCCGCTACCGCGCCGCTTCGCGCTTCCCACTTTCCCACCACCGCGACGGCGGCTACGGCTTTTTATCATCCTCATCGCAAGCAGCCCTCCAGTTCTTGCCGTCGTTTTACGATCAAACATTTCAACCTCGCTAGAGGATACGATGTGGGTAGGCTTTGCCACAGGTCTGTGAGATTTGACCAGCGTCTATGTATCACGTTAAAATCACAAGGTTTGCCAGTAATTTTAGTCCCTGCCTGGGTTGCGCAAGGCCAAGCAAACCGATCGCATTCAGCAAGGTTCAAGTTCATCTAAGTCCTTTCTGGCCTCGCGCTTGCAAGGGCAATTGGAGAGAGTTATGTACGCGGTGATTCGCGCCGGGGGGAAGCAATATCGCGTTTCTCCCGGAGATGTTGTGAAGATTGAGAAGCTGCCGGCGGGCGAGGGCGATACCGTTGAATTCAACGATGTGCTCGCGATTTCCGGCGACGAGGGCAAGATTGGGCCCGGCCAGGGAGCCGTGGTCAGCGCCCAGGTCATGGAGTCCGGACGCGCCGACAAGATTCTGGTGTTCCACTTCAAGCGCAAGAAACAGTACAAGAAGATCTACGGACACCGCCAGCCGTTTACGGCAGTGCGCATCACGGAGATCGCTTTCGATGGCCAGAAGTTTTCCGCCCCCGATCTGCCGGCGGCGAAGAAGAAAGCCAAACCCGCGGCAGAGGCAAGCGGACACGCAGCCGGGGAGCACGGGGCGAAAGGCAAGAAGGCCGCGGCTCACAAGAAACCAAAGGCCAAGGCCAGCGCGAAGAAAGCTGCAGGCAAGAAGAAAAAGTAGAAATCAGTTTGGCTTAATCCGGGCTTCAGCCCCTGAGAGTTTGTTATGGCACATAAAAAAGGTTTAGGTAGTTCTAGAAACGGGCGCGACTCCAATTCGCAGCGCCTGGGAGTAAAAGCATTCGGCGGCCAGTTGGTCCCCGGCGGCACCATCATCGTCCGCCAGCGGGGCACTCGCATCAAGCCCGGCGCCAACGTCGGCCGCGGCAAAGACGACACTTTGTTCGCCAAGGTCAGCGGCGTGATCAAGTTCGTGGATCGTGGAACCGGCGGACGCTACGTTCTCATCGAACCCAAGGAGATGGCCGAAGCATAGGCGAGTTCTTCCCTTTAGCGTTACATGAGCCCCGCGCGTGCGGGGCTTTCGTGTCTGGGGATGACTATAATCCGGGGATGCCCGCTCCCTCCAGAGACCACGCAGAAGTCGACGCCGCCGGAGGACCGACGATCCGCAATATTTCCGACACCGCTCTCTGGGTTGCGGTTTATCGCGCACGCGAGAGCGAGCGCTCTGACGCGGTGTTTCACGATCCGCTGGCGCGGCGGCTGGCGGGCGAACGCGGCGAGCAGATCGCGCGCAGCATGGCCTTCAGCGAGAAGAATGCCTGGTCGTATGTGGCGCGCACCTGGGCTGTAGATCAGATCGTGACGCACCAGGTGCAGTCGGGCGCGGACACGGTGATCAACCTAGCTGCTGGCCTGGATACGCGGCCCTATCGCATGGAACTGCCGCCGGCGCTCAAGTGGATAGAGGTCGATCTGCCGGGGATGATCGATTACAAGGGGCAGGCGCTGGCCGGTGAGAAACCGCGCTGTGCGCTGGAACGGGTGAGTCTTGATCTCGCGGATGTGGCCGCGCGGCGCGAGGTGTTTGCTGATTTCGGTCGCAAAACAAAGAATGCGCTGATCATTACCGAGGGCCTGTTGGTCTACCTGAGTCCGGAGGAAGTGCTGCAGCTGGGCAGAGACCTGGGGGCGCAGGCCACCTTCCGCGATTGGATTGTTGAAGTGATCTCGCCGGGTCTGCTGAAGATGTTGCAAAAGAACCTTGGCGCTCTCGGCGAAGCGGGATCGCCTCTGAAATTCGGCCCCAGCGAAGGGCCGGACTTCTTCACAGCCTGCGGATGGAAGCCCGCGGAGGTTCATCCCCTGCTGCAGACCGCGGCCAGGTTGAAACGGCTGTCGTTGCTCATGCGCCTGGTGGCCAAGCTGCCGGCGTCAAACGAAAAGCAGGGATCGCGACCCTGGGGAGCGGTTTGCCGCGTGACCCGCGTGTAGGAATCGTCCATTTTCTCCAAGGCAGGACGAAACGCGACTGCATCGCCCTGCGAACGATAGAATCAATATAACGATGTTCATTGATGAAGCAGTTATTCGCATCAAGGCCGGCGATGGCGGCAACGGCTGCATGGCTTTTCGCCGCGAGAAATTCGTTCCCCGTGGCGGACCCTCCGGTGGAGACGGCGGGCGCGGCGGCGACATCATCATGGAATCCAGCGAACGCCACAACACGCTGGTCCATTTCCGTTTCAATCCCGAATACAACGCCGAGCGCGGACGCCACGGCGAAGGTTCCAACTGCACCGGTCGCGACGGCGAAGGTATTGTGCTCAAGGTTCCCGTGGGGACTATCGTCTACGATCAGGCGACAGGCGAAACAGTCTACGATTTTTCCCGGGCTGATGAGCGCGTGATCGTGGCCCACGGCGGACGCGGCGGGCGTGGTAACCAGCACTTTGCCACCAGCACTCACCAGGCGCCGCGGGAGCACGAACTGGGCAAGCCGGGCGCAGAGCGCGTTCTGCGGCTGGAGTTGAAGCTGCTGGCCGACGTCGGGCTGGTAGGATTCCCCAACGTTGGCAAGTCGACTCTGATTTCGCGCATCTCCGCGGCCAGGCCCAAAATCGCCGACTATCCCTTCACCACGCTGCAGCCGAACCTCGGCGTAGTGACCATCGGCGAGGCGCCGCATGAGAACAGCTTTGTGGTAGCCGACATTCCCGGTCTGATTGAGGGCGCGCACGCGGGCACCGGACTGGGCATGCAGTTTTTAAAGCATATCGAGCGTACGCGCGTGCTGGCGCATTTGGTGGACGTCTCGGACGCGAGCGGCCGCCCCGACCCGGCGAAGGATTTTGACGTCATCATGACCGAGCTCGCGAGCTTCGGCGCCGGGCTGGAGAAAAAGCCGATGGTCCTGGTGGCCTCCAAGATCGACGTGGCCAATCGCGACAAGCTGGCCAAGCTGCGCAAGCATGCGCGCAAGATGAAACTCGATCTCTATGAGATTTCCGCGGTCACCGGACAGGGCATTCCGCAGCTGAAATATGCTCTGGGTGAGCGCGTGGCTGAGATCCGCGCGGGCACTTACGTTGCGCCCGAAACTGGCGCGCGAAAGAAGGCCGCTTCACCGCGCAAGGCGCGCAAGAGGGCCCAGGCGCGGCGCCGCATCCCGAAGCGCGCGGCGTTCAAGAAGCGGAAGAGTCCCAGCCGATGAGGATCGCGTTCTTCGGCGGCACCTTCGATCCCGTGCACCTGGGACATCTGGCGGTGGCCCGGGCCGCAGCCAAGAAGTTCGGGCTGAAGCTGATTTATTTCGCGCCGGCGGATATTCCGCCTCACAAGCAAAAGCGTGCTCTGGCCGGTTTCGCTCATCGCTACGCCATGCTGTCCCTGGCCACCGCCGGCCAACCGGGCTTCGTGCCCTCGCTGATCGATGCCTACACGGGCATGCCCAACTATTCATTCGAGAGCCTAGTACGCCTGAAGAAAACACTATCCCGCTCGGACAGGCTCTACTTTCTGATTGGCGTGGATGCCTTCAAGGACATCAGCACCTGGTACAAACCGGTAGAGTTGCTGAACGAATGCGATTTCATCGTCGCCTCCCGGCCCGGCTACTCTCTGGCCGACGCCGCCCGCGCTCTGCCTGAAGCTTTGCAACCGCCGGCATCAGAACTGGAAAAGCTCAGTCAACACCGGAGCGGCTTCATCCGCCTGCCGCGTACAACCCTGCACCTTCTGGACAGAGTAAATGTGCCAATATCCTCGACCAAAGTCCGCACACTGGCGCAGGGCTCGATTGGGCGGCTGAGACGGTTTGTTCCCAAGGCCGTGGCGGATTACATCAAGAAGGAGCGGCTGTACATCGAAAACTCTTAACAAGCGTGAAAACCAGAGCACGCGGGATAATGCTATCTTCTAAAGCATAACGTCAGGAGTACTGAACAGCGAATGAGTCTGGAGACGAGGCAGCAGGTCGCACAGGCGGTCAAGGCGGTTGAAGAGAAGAAGGGCGAGAACGTAGCCATCCTGGAGATGGATCGCAATGCGGGAGCGTTCACTGATTATTTCGTCTTGTGCTCGGGAACCAACCCCCGTCAGATCCAGGCAATCTCTGACGAAGTAGAACGCAGGCTCGCGCCCATGGGACGCCGCCCCACCAGCCTGGAGGGATACAACCAGGCCGAATGGGTGCTGCTGGACTACGTGGATTTCGTGGTTCATATCTTTTCCGAACGGGCGCGCGGGTTTTACGATCTGGAGCGCCTGTGGAAGTCGGCCCATCGGCTCGCGCCCGCCGATCTGCTCAAGAAGCCCACGGCCAGGCCCACGAAGAAAGCGGCATCTAGAGCTGTCTCGCCGAAAAGTAAGGTCAAGCGGAAGCCTACACGCTCGCGGGCGAAGGCCACGAAGCGCAAGAAGCACAAATAGAACCAAACGACAGCCGAGAAGAATCACAATAGTTTTGGATAGCAGAGACTTACTTCCTTCATCTTTGCTGGTGAGGTGGGATTGTTTACTGCACGCTAACGTGCGTTTACAATCGCAATTCGCGTGAAACTGCAAATTGCCTGGGTTGGGAAAACTAAAGACGCCTCCGTCCGCGTGCTGAGCGGGGAATACCTGCAGCGCATCTCGCGCTACGTGGACTCGGAATCTCACGAGATGAGCAGCGAAGACGCGCTTCTGGAGCTTGCCGCGGGCAAAGCCGGACGGAGCGCGCCGGTGCTGGTGCTGCTGGACGCGCGGGGCCGCCAGTTTACTTCTGAGGAGTTCGCCGAACTGCTGCGCGATCAGCAGGACCGCGGCACGCAGAATCTTTTCTTCGGGGTCGGTCCCGCCAACGGCTTCAGCGACAAAGCCCGCGGGGTCGCCGATCTGATACTTTCTTTTGGTAAGATGACCCTACCCCATGAGCTTGCCCGTATTGTCTTGCTAGAACAGATCTATAGAGCCTTTACGATCCTCAAGGGCCATCCTTACCACATAGGGCACTAGAATGAGTGACGTTCACCGCGGGCTGATTATCGTCAACACCGGACCTGGTAAGGGCAAAACTACAGCAGCCATGGGCACCGGGCTGCGGGCTGTCGGCAACGGCATGAAGGTGCTGATGCTCCAATTCCTCAAAGGATCCTGGCATTACGGCGAACTCGACGCGGTGAAGGCCTTTGGCGAAAACTTCGTGATGAAGCAGATGGGCCGCGGGTTTGTGAAAGTCGGCGGCGCCGAGACTGATCCCGAAGACATTCGCATGGTGGAGCAGGCGTGGGCCGAGGCCAGCGAAGCGATTCTTTCCGGCCAATGGGACCTGGTGATTCTGGACGAGATCAATTACGCCATCAGCTATGGCATGCTCGATCCGGCGCTGGTGGCCGAGACACTGAAGCGTAAACCGGAGCAGGTGCACGTGATCTTGACGGGCCGGAATGCGCATCCGACAATCATTGAGCTGGCCGATACGGTTACGGAAATGAAGCAAGTCAAGCACGCCTATGAAAAAGGCGTGATGGCGCAGCGTGGGATCGAGTACTGAGGTGGTTGGTTGACCTGGTTTAAAAGGGAATCCGGCGATATTCAGCTTTCGGGCGAAAAGCGCGTGCGCACCGAAGGCCTGTGGGTGAAGTGCGACGGCTGCCGCCAGATCATTTGGAAAAAAGAGCTGGAAGACAACCAGAACGTCTGCCCCAAGTGCGACTATCACTTTCGTATCAGCTCGGTAGAACGCCTCTTGCTGCTGCTTGATGAAGGCAGTATAGAAACGTCTGACGAGAATCTGGCCTCCACTGATCCTTTGAGCTTCACCGACACGCGTCCTTATAAAGAGCGGCTCGAGAAAAGCCAGGCCAGCACAGGGCTGAAGGACGCCATCATCAACGCCACCGGAATGCTTCAGGGGCGGCCTGTGATCGTGAGCTCCATGGAGTACTCATTTATCGGCGGCAGCATGGGCGCGGTGGTGGGAGAATCCATTACCCGGGCTATTGAGCGCGCGCTGGAGAAGAAGACGCCGATCATCGTGGTTTCCGCCTCGGGCGGAGCGCGCATGATGGAGGGCGTGGTCAGCCTGATGCAGATGGCGAAAATCTCAGCCGCACTGGCGAGGCTGGACTCGGCGCGCGTGCCTTATATTTCCGTGCTTACTGATCCCACCACCGGCGGCGTGACCGCTTCCTACGCCATGCTGGGCGATCTGAACATTGCCGAACCCGGAGCGCTGATCGGCTTCGCCGGACCACGCGTGATCGAGCAGACCATCCGCCAGAAACTTCCCGAGGGCTTTCAGACCAGCGAATTCCTGCTGAAGCACGGAATGCTCGATGCCGTGGTCCATCGCCGCGACATGAAGAGCTACATCGCCCGAGCTCTGGATTTCATGGCCCCAAAGGCGGCCTGAGCCGTGCCTGCTACGTACGAATCCGCGGTTTCCCGGTTGCTGCAGCTCGGGCACGAACTGTCGTCGCAACAGAAGTTCGATCTGGAGCACATGCGCCGGCTGGCGAAGGCTCTGGGCAATCCGCAACAGCGACTGCCCAGCGTTCTGATTGCGGGAACGAATGGCAAGGGCTCCACGGCCGCGACGCTGGCGGCCATTGTTGAGGCCGCCGGTTATCGCACCGGGCTCTACACCTCTCCGCACCTGGCGGAGATCAACGAGCGCATCCAGATCAACCACGAGCCGATCAGCAATGCGGAATTCGCGGAGATATACGACCGCGTGGAAACTGTGGCTCAAGAGCTGGTTGCGCGCGGGGAGCTGCCCTGGCATCCCAGCTTTTTTGAGATGTTGACTGCCATGATGTTCGAATACTTTTCCAGCGCGGGGGTTGCGCTGGCTGTCCTGGAGGTCGGCATGGGCGGACGGCTCGACGCTACTAACATCGCCGACCCGTGCCTTTCAGTGATTACCGACATCGACTACGATCATCAGAAATTCCTGGGCAACACGCTGCCGGAGATCGCCCGCGAGAAAGCGGGAATCATTCGCCGCGGCGGGACCGCGGTTTTGCTGGCGCAACATCCCCTGGTGAACGACACGCTGGGCCGCGAAATCATGGAGCGCGATGCCCACGCCATCAACGCTCTCAAACACATGCCTTCCATCACTCCGGTGGCCGACTACGGGAGCCATGGTGCAGGTGCTCGCAACAGGTTTCCTTTGCATGTCATGGGCAGAGAAATCATCATTGATTCCCCGCTGGCCGGCCGGCACCAACTGAGGAACCTCGCGCTGGCCATCACCGCCGCCGAGCAGCTGAATCAGTGCGGCTTCCGTATTCTGCCCGGGCACGTTGCTGAAGGCGTTCGCCAAACCCGCTGGCCGGGACGTTTCCAGATGCTTCCAGCCGAAGCCGGCTATCCCGAGACCGTGCTGGATGTGGCCCACAATCCTTCGGGGGCCTGGGCTCTGCGGGCTGCCTTGTCGGCTTTCTATGAAGACCGCCGGCTCACCTTCGTCTTTGGGGCCATGCGCGATAAAGCAATCGCCGAAATCGCAGGCATTCTGTTTCCGCTGGCTGAGCGGGTAATCGCGACGCACGCCGACAATCCGCGGGCGGCTTCGGCCCATGAGATCACGGAGCTGGCCGCTCCTACGCAAACGGAGATCGTGGAAGAGGAGAGCATTCCCGCGGCGCTGGAGCGAGCCCGGCAGTTCGCAGGCAGTAACGGAGTGGTGGTAATCACCGGTTCGATTTACATTGTGGGCAAGGCCTTGGAGTTACTGCCGGCAAGCAAGGTCCGTCAGAGTGTTTGAAAACGTGTCGCAGACGACCCAAGTCCAAATCGAACCTGTGGCCAAGGCGTCCGGCATTCGCCACCTGCTCTCACGCCTGCGCTCCTATTTCATCTGGGACCCGCTGATCTGGATTTACACCATCGTCCTGGGCTCGCTTTCACTCTGTTGTTCGCTCTTCGATCGCGGTGGGCGCATACAACACGGCTTCGCCAGGCTCTGGTCGAGGATGATTCTGGGAACGGTTGGCGCTCACGTCAGCGTCGAAGGCCTGGAAAAGATCGATACCACGCGAGCCCACGTTTACGTGGTGAATCATCTTTCCGCGCTAGACATTCCCATCCTCTACGTGCATCTGCCTTTTCAGTTCCGGATTCTGGCCAAGCGCGAGCTGTTCCGCTACCCGTTTATGGGATGGCATCTTCGCCGCTCGGGGCAGATTCCCGTGGATCTGGAGAACCCCAAGAAGTCAATTCGCAGCCTGCACAAAGCGGTGGACGCAATCCAGGCGCAGATGCCGCTGGTGATTTTTCCCGAGGGCGGGCGCTCAGAAGATGGGCAGCTGCAGAAATTCATGGGCGGGGCTTTCTTCACCGCCATCAAGGCGCAGGTGGACGTGGTGCCCATGGCCATCATCGGAAGCTACGAGATGCTGAAGATGAACACCTGGCACATCCAGCCGCGGCCATTGCGCCTGCTTGTGGGCGAGCCGATCTCGACCACCGGGCTTACCGTACGCCAGACCGATGTGATGGCCGACCAGGCGCGAGACATCATCGCCCGGCTCTATTACACCAATTCGGCTATACCTGACCTGGACCAACGAAGCCAAGAACCAGGAAAGTAAAAGTGGGACAAAGCCAGTGATCAGACGCAAGAAGAAAGCCCAGTCCGGCCCTCTGAAACCCGTCAGCAAGCCTCGCATCGCGATTCCCGAACCTTGCGCCTATGACCCCGCATACAGCGCCCGCACCCTGCCGCCGTACCTCCATGCCATCCAGGAAGCCGGCGGCGAGCCGGTGGTCATCCCTCTGGGACTGGCGCAGGAGGAGCTGGCCCGGCGCATCAGCGGATGTTCGGCGGTGCTGCTGCCTGGCAGCAAGGCTGACGTGGATCCGCAAAAATTCAACGCTGAGCGCCATTCCCGCACCAGTGCTGCTGATCCCCAACGCGACGCCGCCGACGAACTGCTGTTGCAGGATGCCTACAATCTCCACAAGCCGATCTTTGGCATTTGTTACGGCCTGCAGTCGTTGAATGTGTGGCGCACCGGATCGCTGGTACAGCATATCGAGACCAAGATCGCGCACTCGGGCCGGCTGAGCGGCGAGATGGCCCACCACGTGGTCGTGGAACCGAACTCGCTTCTGGCGCATGAGATCGGGCGCGCTTCATGTCCGTGCGTGATCCCCGTAAATTCCAGCCATCATCAGGCTGCTAAAGTCGTGGGCGATGGATTGCGCGTGACCGGCCGCTGCCCGGAAGACGGCATTATTGAAGCCATCGAGGGCACGCTGCCCGGCCATTACGTGCTGGCGGTTCAGTGGCACCCGGAACGCACATTTGAGAACGATGAGCCTTCCCGGCATCTGTTTTCTTCCTTTGTTCAGGCCGCTCGCAGTTGGCGACTTGCCGCCCCTGGCAGCGGTTCGGCTTAAGCCACTCTGGATTGAGGGGTTAACCGGCCCCTTCGAATCTGCATCCAACAAAGTGAGGGTCTTTCGCTCAGCGTTCATGCGGGTGTGCCGAAACCGAAACGGAGGGTCCATCTGCGCCCTGACATCACCAATCGAACGCCCGCCCTGACGGCAGGCATCTTTTTGGTCTTGGCGGTGATTGCCGCCAACGCGGCCTTCTCCTATCGTGCGATCCGCCAGTTGGCCCATGACCAGGAGTGGGTGGTTCGCACCCAGGAAGTCCTGGGCGAACTACAGGCCACACTCACCTTGGTTACCGACGCCGAAACCTCTGATCGCGGATACCTCCTCACCGGCAATCCTTCTTTCCTGGAGCCATTTACGCGCGGATCGGCAGAGGTGGGTGGCCACATCGACCGGATTGAGGAACTGACCCGCGATGACCCGGCCATGCAGTCACGGATTCCCACGCTGCGCCGGCTAGTCCAGGAGAAGCTCCAGAGCGCTCAGAGCTCGTTGGATGCGGCGCGGCGCGGAGATCCAAAAGCCGCAAGCGCGGCTTTGGCACGCGGGGCTGGAAGACAGGAGATGGACCGGGTGCGGGAGATGACCCGGCAGATGCTCGCCCAGGAAAGCAGCCTGCTTGATACGCGCACGCAGGCGGCCCACGAGAGTCTGCGCCACGCGGTGCTGACCCTCAGCGTGGCATCCCTTGTAGCAATCGCCTTCGTCCTCGCTTTCTTTGTCGCGGCGAGACGCGAGGTGCTGGAGCGAGTGAAAGAGGCTCGCGCGGCGCAGGAACGGGAGTCGTGGCTGAACACCACGCTGAGAAGCATCGGCGACGCCGTGATCGCAACCGACGCCCGGGGTAACATCCAGTTCGTAAACAGCGCCGCCGAAAAGCTGATCGCCTGCAGCACTGACGAATGCAGCGGGCGGTCGATCGCAGAGGTGTTTCGCATCTTTAATGAGCAGGATCGCTCGCAGGCGCCAAACCCTGTGGAGAAAGCTCTGCGCGAGGGCGTAACCGGATTGGGCGAGCGCATTGTTCTCCGCAATCTCAAGGGCGAGGAAGTGCCGATTGAAGACAGCGCTGCGCCGATTCTGGGCCCTGGCGGCAAAGTCATCGGAGTAGTGCTGGTGTTTCGCGATCTCACATCGCGGCGGATGGCGCAGGAGAGCGCGCGGCGCTCCGAGAAGCTGGCATCTTCAGGCCGGCTGGCCGCGACCATCGCCCACGAAATCAACAATCCGCTGGAGGCTGCCACCAACTTCGTCTACCTGGCCAAGAACACTCAGTCGCAGGAAGAATGCCAGCGCTACCTGGCCGGAGCCGATTTGGAGTTGGCGCGCGCTTCCCAGATTACAAGAAAAGCCCTGAGCTTCTATCGCGACTCTGCGAGCCCGGCGAAAGTCAACGTATCCACCCTCTTTGAGGAGATTCTGGCAGTCTATGGCGGCCGCATACGTGGAGCTCGCGTTCGGGTCGACGTGCAGTGCGGCGCGGACGTTGAAGTGGTAACTCTTCGTGGAGAGCTGATTCAGATCATCTCCAACTTGATTTCCAACGCTCTCGACGCCATGAAGCCGGGAGGCCGGCTGGTTCTTCGCGCGAAGAACGGGGGGCGGGGAATCAACTTGCAGGTAGAAGACGACGGCGAGGGCATTCCTCAAACCAACCTGGGAAAAATCTTTGATGCCTTCTTCACCACCAAGCGCGAGACAGGAACCGGCCTGGGCTTGTGGGTAGTCAACGATCTGGTGCACAAACAGGGAGGAAGTATCTCCGTGGAGAGCCGCACGGAAGGCCCAAAGCCTGGAACCAGGTTCTCCATCTTTCTGCCTTCGGTCGCGGCCGTGCCGCTGAAGATGCCGGAGCGAAAAGCATCCTGATCATCTCTTCTTCACGACTCCTGAGTGGCGCGACTTGCGCCACCGTTGTGGGTTTCGTATCGTAAGTGGCATGCCGGAAAAGGGCGTGCTGATGTCGCTCGACAATCGCGTTGCGGTGGTGAGCGGAGGGTCGCGAGGAATAGGAGCGGCGATTGTCCGCATGTTCGTTGCGGCCGGCGGCCGCGTGCTGTTCAATTATCAGAAAGCGCGCGCGGAAGCCGATCGCCTGGTGGCCGAATGCGGCCGGGAGCGATGCGCATCGGTTCAGACTGATCTCACCACGGCAGAGGCGGGCGCCGGATTGGTTCGAGCGGCAGTTGGGCGCTTCGGGCGGGTCGATATCGTGCTCGCCAACCACGGCGTGTGGCCGCCACAGGACATGGCGGTCGACCGCATGAGCGATGAACAATGGCGCTCGACCATGGCGATCAACCTGGACAGCGTCTTTGGAATGATCAAGCATGGCGTGGCGCAGATGAAGAAACAGAATGGCGGCGGCCACGTAGTGCTGATCAGCTCCACCGCCGGGCAGCGCGGCGAGGCTTTTCATTGCGACTACGCTGCCAGTAAGGGCGCGCTCATCAGCATGGTGAAAGGTTTGTCGACCGAATTGGCGCGCGACGGCATTTACGTGAATTGCGTGGCGCCGGGATGGGTGGACACGGATATGGCCGCGCCGGCTTTGCACGATCCGGAGACCGGAGCTCGCGTACGCGCCACAATTCCGCTGGGACGACCGGGAAAGCCGGAAGAGATCGCCGCGGCCGTCCTGTTCCTGTGCACGCCCCATGCCGGATTTATTACCGGCGAGGTCCTGAACGCGAATGGCGGCGCAGTGTTGGCAGGCTGAGGATTGAGGACTGACAACGGGGTTCGACGCATCACCGTGTCTAATTGAAACTGACTAGATCAGAAATGAGAATCATTCCGACCGTTATTCTTTTTTGCGCATGCCTGAGTCTCTCCGCGGCCAGGCAGCGGGCATCGCCCACACCCCAGGAAAATGAAGCCCGGAGCAACCAGCAAAAGGCCCGGGCGGTGATCGATCGCATGATCATAGCGCTGGGCGGCCAGGCGTATTTGACCGTGCAGGATTTGTACAGCGAAGGTCGCTACGGGCGTTTTGGCCACAATGGCGACCTGGCCGGCGGCACAGTGTTCTTCCGCTATTGGCAATGGCCCGACAAGGACCGGCTGGAGCTCACGCCCCAGCGCGATATTGTTCAGCTTTACGTTGGCGACAAAGTCTATGAGGTCACGTACAAGGGCTCGCAGCTTCAGGACCCACAGAAGGATGAGGGTGTGAAACTGGCCATGTTGCGCCATCGTTACGCGCTTGAGAATGTTCTGCGCACCTGGCTCAACGCTCCGGGCACGCTTCTTCTGGACGAGGGGCCAACGCTGGCCATCAACCGTATGGCGGAGCGCATCACTATCATCAACTCCAGTAACGAGTCGGTCAGCATCCTGGTTCTGGCCGATAGTCATCTGCCGGCGAAGAAGGTGTTTTACATTCGCGACCCACAGAGCCGGGAACGTGACGAAGACGAAGAAATCTACGACAACTGGAGAATGGTGCAGGGAGTGAACACGCCAATGAGCCGGCTGGTACAACATAACGGGCGCATGGCGCGCCAGGAGTACCTCCAGGAAGTAATCTACAATCGCCGTCCGCCCGACGATACCTTCACACCGAAGCTGTTCTCGCGGCCGAAGAAATAACCCCGCCCCAGGGATTTTCGGGGCAAAGCCACGTTCTGTGGCACAAATACCACACACAAGGTTCCGACGTTCGGTGTAATGTGTTCATTTCATAACACTTGCCATTTGAACAGACACTTCGGTCGCCGATCAGTTGCAGTGGCGTTGGATTACACAGCGGGGCTCCCGTAAAGCTGCGGATCCTGCCTGCGCCTGCGGGCATGGGCGTGGTGTTTCGCCGCGTTGATCTGGACGGCTTTGAAGTGGAAGCCGTCGGGCGCAACGTGGCCCGTGTCAGCTACGCGACCAGCCTGCAGAAGAAGGGCGTGCTCATCTCCACCACCGAGCACCTGCTGTCGGCATTCATCGGCATCGGCTTGGACAACGCCATCGTGGAGCTCGACAACCTGGAGCTTCCTATCCTCGATGGCAGCGCGAAACCATTCGTCGACCTGGTACTGCAGGCGGGACTAAAGCAGCAGAGAAGGAAACGCAGCTACCTCAAGATACTGCGCGAAATCGAGGTTCGCGAAGGCAACAAGTTTATCGCTGTGTATCCCGCGCCGGGATACACCGTCAGCTACGCGATCGACTTTGCTCCGCCCATCGGTCAGCAATCATTTTCTCTTGATTTATCCCGGGACCTTTACCGCAAGGAAATAGCGGCGGCGCGCACCTTCGGTTTCCTGCGCGAAGAAGAGGCCATGCGCAACATGGGATTGATCCGCGGGGCGACAGAAGCCAACGTGATTGTGCTGACCGACACCGGCGTCAAGAACGGCCCGTTGCGCTACCCCGACGAATTCGTCCGCCACAAGATACTGGACTTGATCGGCGACCTGGCGCTTTTGGGAAAGCAGATCATCGGGCGGGTGATTGCCGACCGCGCCGGGCATGCCATGCACACAGCGCTGGTTTCGCGGCTATTGCGTGATCACACTCTCTGGGACGAAACGGTGGATGTAGATGCAGCGGCAAACAGTGTGGAGAGCGGCGAAGTCGTTAGCCACGCTTCGCGATCTTAGAGGACTGCGTTGATGAACATGGCGCCGTTGTTGAAGGGCAGCGCCCGCCGGTCCAGCCAGGTATCCAGAGCCTTCTTCATATCCGTGGAAAGAACCTGGAAGCGAATTCCCGCCTGACCCTCGGAGTTCGACCACATCACCTCACCCTTAACTTCCAGCGCATGTTTGGCGCCGGGCAGGATGAATTTCAGCCGCGCAGCTCCGCCCTGGTCGAGCTGGCGGGAGCACTCGATGGAGATGCCGCCGTGGCTGATGTTGGTGATGCTGATAGGCAGCTCGGCTCCGGAATCCACCAGGATGGCGCCGGAAGCGCTGAGCAGGTGGCGATGGTAGCGACGCCGCTCGCGCATGATCAGTCCCTGTGCGGCACGCACGCTGCGCGTAGCCCGGTCCACCGAAATAGGTTTGTCGAGAACGAAGTTCGCTCCCATTTCGAAGGCCATCTGCACACTGGTCTTGCCGTGAACGATGGCGAAAGCTATGCAGCTCTTGTTCGATTTGCCCTGGCGGAGTTCTTTCAGCACCTCCGGGCCGCCCTCGGTATCATCGCAATCGACCAGAAATGCGTCATACTTGCCGCGAGAAAGCGATTGGCGGGCCTGCTCGGACCGCTGCGCCAGCTCCGTTTCAATATTGGCAGCGTCCAATACGCGGCGGAGTGTGCGATGAACTTCGGGGTCACGACTGAGCAGGAGAGCTTGCAACGCCATGCGCTAACGTTATCGGAATTCCCTGTTGAAGACCAAGTGACCAACGTAATAAGACGCGGCTGGTCCAGGGACAGCGCCCTTGTGGACAATAGAGGAAGAAGAAAAGTTACTTGAAACAGAGAGCCTACCTTTCGCTTGGGTCCAATCTGGGAAACCGGAGCGCGAATCTACGCGAAGGTATCGGCCGGCTGGCTTCTCTGGGTACGATTGTCATGGTTTCGGGGGCGTATGAGACCGAACCTGTTGATACCGATATCGCACAGCCATTGTTTCTTAACTGTGCTGTCGCTCTGGACACGGAGCTGGCGCCGAAGCGATTGCTGACAAGCACATTGGCGATCGAAGAAATCATGGGCCGCAGACGCGACAAACAGAAAGGGCCGCGGACGCTGGATATCGACATCATCCTCTTCGGCAACCTGGTGGTCGGCGCGAACGGCCTGACCATCCCTCATCCCGCCATGCATCGACGGCGCTTTGTGCTTGAGCCGCTGGCGGAGATCGCGCCGCTGGCTTGCCATCCCGTGCTGAAAAAGACGGTCAGCGAGCTGCTGGCGGCGTTGCCGGCCGATTCAGGGAGAGTCCGCAAATTTACAGGCGAGTGATTTAGGATTGGCCGCGTGAATCTTGACAGAATCGCCACTCTGCTGCGGCCGCACGTTGCGCTAAGCCGCGCGCAGCTGGAGAGCGTATCGATGTATATCGATATGCTCCAGAAGTGGAATGCGCGGATCAATCTGACCGCGGTGAGCGATCCGGAGGCGATGGTCACGCGGCACTTCGGCGAATCATTTTTTGTTGCCGCACGAGTGCTGTCTCCGCCGCCAGTCGATGTTATCGATGTGGGATCGGGAGCCGGGTTCCCCGGTCTGCCGATGGCCATTTTTGAGGGAAGAGCGCAAATCATGTTGATCGAGGCGAACACAAAGAAGGCGGCGTTTCTGGGCGAGGTGATTGGTGCTTTGAAGCTTCGAAATGCCCGCGTGTTTTGCGGCCGCGCAGAGGACTATTCACGTAGGGCAGCGTTAGTGACGATGCGAGCAGTGGAGAAGTTTGAGAAGGCGCTTCCGGTTGCGCTGAGCCTGGTGGATCGCGGAGGACGAATTGCGCTCATGGTAGGCCGATCGCAGGAAGGTTCCGCACAAAGGCTTGCACCCGGATTTCAATGGGAGCAGTCAGTATCGCTTCCGGGATCCGAAGCCAGGGTACTGTTGGTAGGCACCAAGTTAGTAAAAGTGGAGTGAAGCAGGCGTTCTGAATCTGATTCAAGGATCGGTGAAGCAGTTACGCACTGCCTGTGGAGGCGCAAGTGGAGTGTTCCATCGCACTTGGGCAAATTTCCTGTAATCAACTCAGGTAACTGTTCCACGTGGAACATTTCCTATTAAGCCTCAATCGTTCCACGTGGAACATTTCCACAACTTATCCGCATTGCGGTTAACTTCATAGTCGGCTACATTCAGAGCGGCGATTCTCGAAAATCTTCCCATGGGACGCGTCATTGCAGTAGCTAACCAGAAAGGTGGTGTAGGCAAAACCACCACCGCCATAAACCTGGCAGCCTCTTTTGCCGCCGCCGAGGTTAAGGCCCTTCTTGTTGATTGCGATCCTCAGTCAAACTCCACCGGCGGACTTGGGTTCCGGCGCGATCCCGGCCGGATCAACACCTACCATCTGCTAATGTCTGAAGCCAGGGCTTACCAGGCAGTGGTCCCCACAGAGCTGGAAGGCCTGAGCCTGATTCCAGCCCACAAGAACTTGATCGGGGCCAACCTGGAACTGGTGGACGCAGAAGCCCGGGAATTTCGCTTGCGCCGCGCGCTCGAATCCATTCGTAGTGAGTATGACTTTGTTGTGCTTGACTGCCCGCCTGCCCTCGATCTTCTTACCCTGAATGCATTGGTTGCCGCCGATTCGGTCCTGATTCCCATGCAGGCTGAATACTTCGCCCTGGAAGGCATCAGCGAGCTCCTCGATACGATTGAGCGCCTGCGGCAGAGTTTTAATCCCGACCTGCAGATTGAGGGCGTGGTCCTGACCATGTTTGACGACCGCACGGTGCTGGCCCAGCAAGTCAGCCAGGAGTTGAAGAAGCACTTTGACGACAAGCTGCTGACCACGGTAATCCCCAGAAATATACGGCTGGCTGAGGCACCCAGCTACGGGAAGCCGGCTCTCCTCTACGACGTCCGCTCGCGCGGCGCGGAAAGCTATATCCGCCTGGCTAAGGAGCTGATGGAACGCACACCCAAGGCGCCGCCACCGACTCCGGAACCGGAACAGCCTGAGGAGTCCGCGGAAGGCCAAGCCACGGCTGAAAAGGCTGAGCGCGAAGAAGGCCACTCACAAGCTGCCCAGAGTCCACAAATAGAAGAAAAACCGATGGAATCCGAAAGCCAGGTTGAACAGGAAGAAGAAGGGATGAAGAGATGATCGCCAACCGTAAAGCTCTGGGCCGCGGACTGGAATCGCTGCTTCCTGGTCGAAGCAGCGCGCCAGCCGCCGGTAACGTGCAGGAGATCGGGCTGGACTTGATCGACTCCAACCCTTACCAGACTCGCCGTAATGTGAAGGAAGAGGGATTGAACGAGCTGGCGGAATCCATTCGCGCCAGCGGTGTGGTGCAGCCGGTGATTATTCGTCCTTCGGCCAATGGCCGCTATCACCTGGTCGCCGGCGAGCGGCGCTGGCTTGCCTCCAAGCGCGCCGGGAAAACTACAGTACCCGCGATCGTGCGCCAGATATCAGATGAGCAGGCCATGGAGATCACCATCATCGAGAATCTGCAGCGCGAGGACCTCAATCCCATGGAGCAGGCGCGGGCGTTTGAGCGGCTGAGCCGCGAGTTTGGACTAACGCAGGAGCAGATCGCCGCCCGGACCGGCAAAGACCGCGCGAGCATCGCCAACTTCATCCGTCTGCTCCGCTTGCCCGAAGGAATCCAGGAAGCCATTGAAACCGGCGTCCTCAGCTTTGGCCATGGCAAGGTTCTGGCCGGCCTGGCAAACTTTCCTGAGCAAATGGAGAAAGCCGCGCGGGAGGCCGTGCAAAAAGAGCTTTCAGTCCGCCAGACGGAAGACCTGGTAGGCAGGCTGCTGACGCCCGGAAGTAAAACAAAACCTGAAAAGTCTGCCCCTGAGCAGGATCCCAACGTGCGCGAAGCGCAGCGGACACTGGAGCGGGCACTGGGTGTGAAGGCGGAGATTCACGACCGCGGCAGCAAAGGCAAGATCGTGCTGCACTACGGCTCGCTCGACGACTTTGACCGCATTCTGGAGGCGCTGGGCGGGAAATAAACTATATTGATGTACATCGATATAGTAGCGGATTCCCGCTCACCGTCCGGCAGTCAGTCGCTTGCGGTTTCCCAACAAAACTTCATTTCTGTAAGCCAACATTGATGAATCAATACTCGACTCAGCAGGGTGGCCGTTTCAGACTCACCTGTGCTGAGGCGGACGCGAAAAGCCGCCGAGCTCCTTCCGTTCCCGACGGCCTGCGCTCGCCTCAGCACGTGAATCAATGTGGCGGAATCAGGCTTCAGCGGTTTCCAGAGCCGCGGCCAGCTCTTCCCATTCGGCGACGGCTTTTTCCAGGCCGGCTTTCGATTCGTTCATCAGCTTGGTCTGGCGCTGTGTCTCGCCGGCGCTGACGAATTTCTGCAGCGCCGTCTGCGCCTGCAGCAGCGACGCTTCCCAGCGGACGATCTCTTCTTCCAGCTCGCTCACCCGTTCCTTCATCTGTTTCAGCTTGAGGGGATTGAGACGTACCTTGGCCGCTTCCTCTGCTGCCGGCGGCGGTGCAATCACGGGCTCGGGTACGTGCGCCGGCGACGCGTGCCCGCTGCCGTTTGCGGCAACGGCGGGACCGGAAGCGAGGGCAAGGTCGAGGTTGGCGGCTCCGCCTTGCTTGCGCCATAGATAATCCTCGTAGTTGCCGGGGAAGACCTCAATGCGGCCATCGCCGATCTCAAACACGCGGGTGGCCAGCTTGTCAATAAAGTAGCGGTCGTGGGAGACGAAAACCACGGTCCCGGTGAACTTCTCCAGCGACTCGAGCAGCACATCCTTGGCGCGAAGGTCGAGATGGTTGGTGGGCTCGTCAAGCAGCAGGAAGTTGGAAGGGTGAAGCAACATGCGGGCGAGGGCGTAACGATTTCGTTCCCCTCCGGAGAGCACGCCGACGGGTTTGAATACCTCGTCGCCGGAGAAGAGAAAGCATCCCAGCAGGCTGCGCAGCTCGGTCTGCGAGGAGCGCGGAGCGACACTATACAAATCGTCAAGCAAACGGGCGTCGGGGTCGAGCGCCTTGTACTGATCCTGGGCGAAGTAGTCGACTTGCGCATTATGCCCCAGCCGAACCTCGCCCTCGGTGGCCGGTTCCATCCCGGCCAGCAACTTGATCAGCGTGGATTTCCCCGCGCCATTCACGCCCACTAACGCGATGCGGTCGCCGCGCTCGATCACGAACTCCCCTCCAGAAAAGACGCGCTTGGCGCCGTAGCTTTTGCCCAGGCCTTTGGCTTCAGCCACCAGACGGCCGCTGGCTTGCGGCTGGGGGAAGGAGAAATGAATCGCCTTCTCCTCCGGCGGAATCTCGACCTTCTCCATGCGCTCCAGCTCTTTGATCCGGCTCTGCACCTGCTTGGCCTTGGTAGCCTGATAGCGAAAGCGATTGATGAATGCCTCGAGCTGCTCCACCCGCTCCTGCTGGTTGCGATAGGCAGCCACGAGCTGGTCGCGACGCTGCGTCTTCTGGGCAAGAAAGTCTTCGTAGTTGCCGGTGTAGAAGGTGACCTTCTTGTTCCAGATGTCGGCGATTTTCTTGACCGTGACGTCGAGGAAATACCGATCGTGGGAAATCAGCACGTAGGCGTGGGGATAGTCGGCCAGATATTGTTCCAGCCAGTTGCGGCTCTCGAGGTCGAGATGGTTGGTAGGCTCGTCGAGCAGCAGCAGGTTGGGTTTTTCTAGCAGCAGCTTGGCCAAGGCGATGCGCATCTGCCAGCCGCCGGAGAACTCTTCTGTACGCCGCTCCCAGTCCTCTTTCTTGAAGCCCAGACCGTTGAGCACCACGCCGACTTCGGCTTCGATGGTGTAAGCGCCGCGCGCGTGTATCTCCGCCTGGATCTCGTGAAAGCGATCGGCGATCTGCGCGGACTCGGCGCTCTCGTGGTCCACCTGGCCCATGCGCTCGGCCAGCTCTTCCATCTCCCGCTCCATCCGGTGAATTTCATCGAAGACGGAGAGGCATTCGGCAAAGACGGTCCGGCCGGAGAGGGACAGGCCGTCCTGGGGCAGGTAGCCCATGCGAATGTTGCGCTGGCGGCTGATGGTTCCGTAGTCGAGCGACTCCAGATCGCCGAGAACTTTCAGAAGCGTAGTCTTGCCGGTGCCGTTGGCGCCCACCAGGCCGACCCGATCATGAGGCGTGATCAGCCAGTCCAGGTCCTGGAACAGAGTCTTTGGACCGAAGCGTTTGCCGGCACTAGAGAGCTGAATCATCTACTTCTATCTAACCACAGCAACAGCTTTTTGGCCGCCGATCAACGCAGGGTGCGCAAATCGAGAATTTACCTCTGCATTCTCCAATTGCTCAGAGATGGCCGCTGCGTCGCACCGCTTCGAGATCGCTTTTTTACTTTACACTTATATAACGATTATGTATCATAACACTGCGCTGATATGGCTGGCGCAGTGTCTCCTGGGTTCCGGCAACGGCGCAGTACGCCGAAATCTGGCTTGACATGGATTGAAATGGATTGAAGTGGATTGAAACCGGGGGGTGGGGGGTAGCGCATTGTTGCCCTGGTCACTTGCGTATTGGATGATCTGAAAGCAAAAGACTTATTGTTGCGCGACGCTGAAGATCAACCGGAATTCGATCCAGATCAGGGCCAAATCGAAGCCGTTGAGAAGTATTTTGCAAGAAGTTAAGCGCATCGGGGAGGTTGACTGGCGACATCGCTGAAAATGCGAGCCACATGGTCCTAACTTGAAGAGATCACCGGCGGCGGCAGGAGCCGTTTTGCTATACAGAATCAGCCGCGACATTGACATCTTCTTTGCCGATTGAGTACCATAAAGCCTCACTGCTCTGCAGTTAGCCCGTCTTGTGTCTTCCAGTCGGAAGTAGGTAAGCGGCGTCATCGAGCGGTCTTTCTAAGCGGTCTTATTCTCAGGAGTTTGAGACATGGTTACCCGTTTTCCAAGCGGGCAGGAAATAGCGCGTAAGTGGTTTGTGGTGGATGCCACGGGGCAGACGCTGGGCCGGTTGGCTTCGCGTGTGGCCAGCATTCTGGCGGGAAAAGAGAATCCGAATTACACCCCCTTTCTGGATATGGGCGACCACGTGATCGTGGTCAACGCGGAGAAGATCCGGGTTACGGGGATGAAGGCGGAACAAAAAGTTTATCGCCACTACACAGGATTTCCCGGCGGCTTGCGCGAAGAGGAGTTTCGTAAACGTTTTGATCGCCGTCCGGAGCAGGTGGTCCAGGAGGCAATCCTGGGCATGCTTCCCAAGACCAAACTGGGACGGGCGATGGCCAAGAAGCTGAAAGTTTACCGGGACGACAAACATCACCATCAGGCACAGAAGCCTGAGCCGCTGGCAGCAGCCAAGCAGGCCTGAAAACAGGAAGGTTAACGAACCACGATGGCAGAACAAGTTCACTATTACGGCACGGGACGGCGCAAATCGAGCATAGCACGCGTGTTCCTGCGTCCCGGCAGCGGCAAGTTCCAGGTTAACGGCCGCGAATTCGACAAGTACTTTCTGACCGAGGCCCAGCGCGTGGAGATCAAGCAGCCTCTGGTCACCAGCGAGACCACTTCGACGTTTGATATTCAGGCCAACGTCTCCGGCGGTGGAGTAAATGGCCAGGCCGGCGCTTTGAAGATGGGCATTGCCCGCGCGCTGCTGCAGTTCAACGTGGAGTTGCGCAAGAAACTCAAGGTTGAAGGATTTTTGTCCCGTGATGCCCGCGCCAAAGAGCGCAAGAAATACGGGCAGAAGGGCGCACGCAAGCGCTTCCAGTTCAGCAAGCGCTAATGATTCGGGTGCGCAGCCGCGAGCGGCTGCACCTCATTGCGTTCAACAACGATTTTGGTTTGCTGTCCGCGGTCCCGGCAGCGAACATGGAATAACGGTTATGGGACCGAAAATCTTCCCTCCCGCTCTGACGGGAGCGGACGTAGGGAATCAATCCCGAGCGGGCAGGACAGCCGCAAAGGATGCAATCCACTAAGGAGGTATTTTGGCTACTATCACCATGAAGGAGTTGCTCGAAGCGGGCGTCCACTTCGGGCACCAGACCAAGCGCTGGAATCCCAAGATGAAGGAGTACATCTTCGGAGAGCGCAACGGGATCTACATCATCGACCTGCAAAAGACGCTCAAGATGTTCAAGGACGCGAGCAAGTTCGTGCAGGACTCAGCCGCGGAGGGCAGGACAGTCCTCTTTGTCGGCACCAAGCGGCAGGCCCAGGACGCTATCGCCGAAGAAGCCACGCGCTGTGGGATGTTCTATGTGAACAACCGCTGGCTCGGCGGGCTGCTCACCAACTGGGTCACCGTACAGAAATCGGTAAAGCGGCTTAAGGATCTCGACGAGATGGCCACTGACGGCCGTTACGAGCTGCTGCCTAAAAAAGAAGTCATCAAGCTGGAGCGCGAGCGCAAGCACCTGCAGGCGAACTTGGCCGGCATCAAGAGCATGAACCGGCTGCCCGACATCGTCTTCGTGATCGACTCCAACAAGGAAGCCATTGCGGTGAAGGAAGCCCGCAAGCTGGGCATCCCGGTGGTCGCGGTGGTGGATACCAATTGCGATCCCACGGAAGTCGATTGGGTGATCCCGGGCAACGACGACGCGCTGCGCGCGATCCGGCTATTCGCGTCGAAGGTCGCCGACTCCATCGCGGAAGGCGCCCAGGCTGCAACCGATAAGCAGACCGCCGAGATCGCCGGCGCGGTCGCCAGCGGCGAGCCCCAGTCGAGTGTGGAATTGGAAGCTGGCGCGAGCCACGTGCCCAATTCGGCCGATCAGGCTGAAGAGGAAGCGCTGGACATGGAAGAGGTCCTGGGCGGCAGAGTGCGCAAGGCGCCGGCCGCTGCAGAAACTCCGACCGAGGCGCCGCCCGCAGACCTGGCGGCCAAGACCCACTAGCGCCGAGCTCTACCCGGTCAGCGAAGCCAATTTTGCGCGCTGGATTTTGTCTCTCCCCGCGAGAGTGCTTCGCGGGGAAAATTTTTATAGGGAAGTTCAGGTAAAGGTGTCTTTATGAAAACGGAAGGTACTATGTCGACTACGGCAGCCCCGGGCGAGAACGACGGAAAGAAGCCAAACATCACTGCAGAGCAGGTGCGCAAGCTGCGTGAGCGCACCGGTGCGCCCATGATGGACTGCAAAAAGGCGCTCGAGGCCTGCAACGGCAATGAAGAGGAGTCGGAAGTCTGGCTGCGCAAGAAGGGCATGGCCCAGGCGGTCAAGAAGGCGGCGCGCGTGACCAGCGAGGGTTCAGTCGGCAGCTACATCCACGCCGGGGGCAAGATCGGCGTGCTGGTTGAGGTCAACTGCGAGAGCGATTTCGTGGCCCGCACCGATGACTTCAAAGACCTGCTGAAAGACATCGCCATGCACATTGCCGCGGCCGATCCCAAATTCGTGCGCAAGGAAGACGTAACCCCCGAAGCCTTCGAGCGCGAAAAGGAGATCTATCGCGCCCAGGCTGCCTCCACGGGCAAGCCGCCGCAGGTGGTGGAGAAGATCGTGGAAGGCAAGATGGCCAAGTTCTATGAGGAGGTCTGCCTGCTCGACCAACCGTTCGTGAAAGAGCCGGGCATCAACGTACACCAGCTGATCGCCAGCAAGATCGGCAAGCTGGGCGAGAACATCTCCGTGCGCCGTTTCGCCCGCTTCAAGGTCGGCGACGTGGGCGAGACGGTTGCCATCAGCAAGCCGCAGCAGGACACGAAAGCGGAGTAGCCGAGCTACGTAGCTAACTCTCTTAGGCCAGTCGCCTTCCCGGCGGCTGGCCTAAAACATTTTCTGGATGCGAATGTTTTCGAGATACGGGCTGCTGAACTCCGTCATCTCGCCGGCGTGTTTTCCCGCAACCGGCAAGAGACGCGCAGAAAGAGGTTTGTGCCACTTGACCGCGAGGCTGGCGACATCACCGATGATCTTTGCGAGGTCGTCTTCAGACACATCGCCGGGCAAGGGAATGGCGTCGAGCCCGGTGCTGCACACCGATGAATAAGACAGCAGCGCGTCACGGTTGATCGCGCCCGCTTCCCAGCGTTTGGCCAGCACCGAATCTTCCAGCACCGGCAGCATCAGGCCGCTGTAGCCGACTTGCTTTGCCGTGATCTTGTGCAACGCTGAAGTAATCACGAATGCCGTCGACAGCGTTCCCGGCGAGCCGATTTGGGCCTGAAGCTGCGATTCCACTGCCGCGCCGATTGAGATTTCCTTGAGCGGCACCGGAGTCAGATCTATTCCCTGATAGCGCCAGCCGGTTTGTGCGGCTAGCCTGGCGGCGATGGCTTCCACCTTGGCAGCTTCACCACCCAGCGCGGCGGCAAGGCGATCAACGGCGACGTCAGACTCGAGTCTTCCTGAAGAGAACACCTGTTGCGCAATGCCGGCCGACTCCAGGCCGATGGCGAACTCGTGTCCGGCGCCTGAGGTGTGCGAGACGGGGAAGAATGGAGCGACAGCCGGGGGAAATGCTCCCGCGGCAAAGCGGAAATTGCCTTCGCTGTGAGTTGTGTGCGCTTCCAGAAACTTGATCACGCGAGCGGCCGCGCGGACACCATGCCAGTGAATACCATCTTCAGCAGCGACCACGATGAAGCCATTGATCGATTGCGTGCCGGCAATAATCTGCGCGAGCAGGCCGGCGGCTGCGGGATCGTCTTTGTCTGCGGTCATGGCTGGGCCGATGTCGGGCGCGAAACCTTCCTGCTGGGCCAGCTTGTCATACTCCTGAAAGAAGTCGAGGGCCTGCTGCGCCGTCAATCCTTTGATGATCTCGGGAAACGGCTGCGAGGTGATGCGGATGGTTTCCACTTCGTAGCCGTTGCGCGCGAACTCGGACTTTGCAGCGCGCAGCATGGTCAGCGCGTCTTTGATCTGCGATTGGTAGCTCCGACGGTCGATACGGACGAATGCGGTAATCGCCCTGATCTTCACCTGAGGGCGGGAAGATCCGCCACTCTCTTGTGCAACGCTTCCACCGGCCGTGAGCAGCAAGCCGGCCGCGGTTAAGACGCGAAGAAGTCGGTTAACGAACATCTTGCCCTCCGCAAAACCACATGTCGATGTTATTTAAACTGTTTGCGCAGGCTTTCGAATTGCTGCCGGAGTTCGGCAACCTCCCGGCGAAGCTCCCCTACCTGTGCTTCCAGAAGTGCTACGCGATCATCCCCGCGAGACGGCTCGCGTCCTGGCGACGGAGTTGCGGTTTCGGCGATGGCCGGCTCGCCGGAAAGCAAGTGGGCGTAGCGCGACTCTTTGGTTCCGGGCTGGCGCGGCAGCATCTTCACCAGCGGCGGTTCGCGTTCCGCCAGCTTTTGCAGGACAGACTGCACGTCGGCGAGTTCGGCGAAGGAATAGATTCGCTCCGTCCGGCCGCGCAGCTCGCCGGGCGTCTGCGGACCGCGCAGCAGCAGCACGTCCATGACGGCGCTCTCCGCGCGGGTAAAGTTGAACACCTCCTGGGTGCGGTGCTCATACTTGGTTACACGGCTGTCGGCGCCGCCGGCCGGACCGGCCAGACGCTTCTCCTGCAGGCTGTGCAGCGCGTCACGCACGGAATTTTCGTCCAGAGACATCACGGGATCGCGATTGTTCTTCTGGTTGCAGGCATTGACCAGCGCGTTCAGGGAAAGCGGATAGTAATCCGGCGTGGTGATGTCTTTCTCCATCAGGCTGCCCAGCACGCGGGCCTCAACGTCGGTGAGAACAATGGTCACTGCAACGTACTCCAGTTCTTCTCTGCTGATCCCTCGGGGTGAAAGGAGTCTCATCAGCGGCGCAGAGTGTCTAGCATAACAAAGCACATGCGCAGCCCTGCGCCGCGGAGGGTTCATTCGCAGCGGGCTCTTTGTTAAACTCGGTTGCGGGCTCCGGTTCGGAGTTTTCGACTCGTAATCAGTGTGAGGGCATCTCATGAAAAAAGCGCTCTTCGTCTGTCTGCTTGTGCTTTGCTGGCGGCTTCCCGGCTCAGGCCAGGACCAGCCCAAGCGCCCGCCCTCCACGCCGGAGGAGCGGCAGCGCTTCCTGGCGCTCACGCACAAACTGGAGGAATCGCCGCTCGACAAGAGCCTCTATGCGGACAAGAAATGGGCACTCAAGTGGATTGACGACATTCCCGATATCAACGTGACCATCTGCCCCACGATTCTGGGCGAAGATTTCGCACTGTCGAATTACAAGTATGCGGCTGACATTCAGGGCCAGGTGGTGTTCGGCAACGTGGCATTTCTCATCGACCATCCCGACAAGGCCAACGATCACGTAGCCCAGTTCACTGCCGGCGTGGAGAGCGCGCTGAAGGCGTACAAAAGCATCCTGAAGGCTGATCCGGTAGTGTCGCGTTCGCTGGAGAAGCTGTTGCAGGCGCAGACGCAGGGCAAACTTACCGACTTCGTGCGCGAGACCAGCCGAACCTGCCAGGAAGGCGATCGGACAGGGATGTGAAGGGAACTCGTTCTTTCAGCTGTGGCTAAATTGCTAATTGCCAACGGCTAATTGCTTATTTCCAATGAACAAACTTCGAATCGGGATTCTTTTCGGCGGGCGCAGCGGGGAGCACGAAGTCTCGCTGCTCTCGGCCGACTCCGTCCTCAAGGCCATTGACAAAGACAAATACGAAGTCGTGCCCATCGGCATCACCAAGGAGGGCCGCTGGCTGACCCCGGCTCATGCTGAGCGGCTGTTGCGCGGCGGGAGTCAGACGGAAGCCAGCGGACGTCATCTGCGCGCAGGGGATCCCGAGGCCACGCCCGGCGCAGCAGTACTGGCTAAAGGCGAATCCGTGATTGTGCCGCCCGTGCCGCAATCGCACGGGCTGGTTCCGTTTGAGAGCGAGTCGGCTGCCACTACGGGTCCGGCCGGCGATCACAGCATCGCCGTCGACGTGATTTTTCCAGTCCTGCACGGAACTTTCGGCGAAGATGGCACCATTCAGGGGCTATTGGAGCTGGCGGACATTCCTTATGTTGGCGCGGGGGTGCTGGGCTCGGCCGCGGGCATGGACAAAGACGTGATGAAGAAGCTGTTTGCCGCCGCCGATCTACCCATCGTCAAGCACGTGACCGTTCTGCGCGGCCAGTGGGAAGAACATCGCAAGCAAATCGACAAGGAGATCGAGCGCCGGTTGAAGTACCCCGTGTTCGTGAAGCCCGCGAATCTCGGCTCCTCGGTGGGAATTTCCAAGGCGCGCAATCGCAAAGAGCTGGACGCGGCCATTGAGACCGCGGCGGGGTTCGATCGCAAGATCGTGATCGAGCAAGGGCTGGGCGGAAAGAAACACAAAGCGCGCGAACTGGAGGTTTCCGTGCTGGGCAATGATTCGCCCCAGGCCTCGATTGCCGGCGAGATCGTCCCCTCAGCCGAGTTCTACGATTACAACGCCAAGTACCTCGACGAGGGCTCACAACTGCTGATCCCGGCGAAAATTAACAAGAAGCAGATGAAAGAGGTGCAACAAATGGCGGTCCGCGCGTTCCAGGCAGTGGACTGCTCCGGCCTGGCGCGGGTGGACTTTCTGATGGATCCGATGAGCGAAAAGATCTATCTGAACGAGATCAACACCATGCCGGGATTCACCTCCATCAGCATGTATCCCAAGCTGTGGGCGGCTTCCGGGCTGGAGTACCAGGAGCTGATCGACCGGTTGATCCAGCTGGCGTTGGAGCGGCACAAGGACAAGAAGAAGAACCGCTACAGCCGGACTTAACGCAGCACGACAGGGCATTCCTTCAGTGGAGAAATTTCTCACAAAACGCGCACTGCGACTTGCTGCGGCGGCGGTGCTTCTATGTGCCGTTACACAGGCGCAGCAGCCGGCAGAGACTCCCGGCGAGCGCGCCAGCCTGGAAGGCACAGTAGTCAACGCCCAGACCGGGCGCGTGGTCCCGCGAGCTAATGTGGTTGTGCGAAATCTGAAAAGAATGGCGGAGGCCAGATCGGTTCATGCCGACGGCCAGGGACACTTCCTGATCAAAAACGTTGCGCCGGGCAGTTACCGGCTCACCGCGGAACACCAGAGTTATTTTTCGGGCACCCGCCACCAGATCTTCCAGTACCGCGTAGACCTGGTTTCCGGCGAGCAACGCGGCGGCATCACGCTTACCCTGCAGCCCGCCGGGGTCGTCACCGGGCAAATCACCGACGAAAACTCAGAGCCGCTGCAGCACGTCCAAATCCAGCTTCTGGATCGGGTTTACCGCGGCGGGCGAATCGGTCTGGAGACCGTCGGCACGGCGCTCAGCGACGACCGAGGCTCTTACCGCATCTATGACGTGCGTCCGGGCAACTATTTTCTGACCGCGGAAGTCCAGCATGGCGCGCCGCAGGCGCCTGCGGGAGCGAATGCCAGGCCGCGTCCAGCCGGGGATACACCGCCGGAGTCAGATATCGCATACTCCCCGGCGTTTTATCCTGACGCCACGGATTTTCTACAGGCACAGCAAGTGGCGGTAGGGCCGGGTGACGAGGCGCACGCCAACTTCGCCTTCGTGGCCAAGCCCAGCGTCTCCATCAGCGGCAGAGTTGTGAACGGAGTCACCGGAGAGCCCGCGCCTCACGCCGCCATCGCGACTCTCTGGACGGAGTACCTGGACATCGCCGGTGTCATCGTCAACGCGACTCCCAAGGAAGCAAATTTTTCAGTTCGCGGCCTGGCGCCGGGCGTGTACACGCTGCGGGCAGCGTTTGCCGAAGACGGCGTTCCCTATACCGTGCAGCGCAGAGTTGAGGTCGGGCCGACCGGCCTCGAAAACGTGACGCTCGATGCAGTTCCCGATACGGCCGTCGCGGGGCGCATGCACGTGGAAGTCGCCGACCAGCAGCAAAGGTTCCCGCAGAAGATTGAAATCGACTTCCAGAGCAATACCTCGCCCTCCCACGCCAGCGCGGTTACGACTTTGCGGCCTGGGGCTTCGGCGGGTTTGCCCGAGCTGGGATTTGAGGCGCGGCTGCATCCCGGGGATCAGTACACGGTGAGCGCACGCGGCCTTCCTGAGAACTACTACCTGAAGTCGGTACAGGTAAACGGCCGGCAGGTAGAACGAAATGACGTGGTGGTCTCCGATCAGCAGGCCGACCTGGCGCTGGTGGTGAGTCCCGGCGGCGGGTATATCGAGGGCCTGGCCTTGGATGAGGCGGGTCAGCCGATTTCTGCATCGGTGGTCCTGGTTCCGGAAGATTCGCAACGCAGGATACCCGACCTGTTCCGCAAATCCACGTCGGATAAGGAAGGCCGGTTCAGGATTCGCGGCGTGCCTCCGGGGAACTACCAGCTTCTGGCCTTTGATGACGTGGATCTCAACGAGTTGATCAGCCAGCCGGAGATTCTGAAGAGCTTTGCCGATCGGGCGGTCGCCGTGACCGTGGAAGAACAGATGGATTACGTCACGGCCCTAAAAGTGATTCGCGCATCGGAAGAATTGCGCTCACCCGCTCCGTGACCCGCATTATCTTGCGTCACTCGCCTGAATTGAGACCGGCACCAAGGCGGCGGCCAAATCGCAGCAAGTTGGGCATTCGCTCGCGAAGATCGCCACCCAGGTTGTGAGCTTTCTCCCGTAAGTCGCGCGCCTGGCCGCTCACGCCGTCGATGGTCTTGCGATAGCCGCGGCCAATAGCGCGACGCAGGTCGGGTCCGCTCATGGGGGCCAGCAGCAAAGCCAGCGCAACTCCAATGGCCAGGCCGGCGAGCAGGAAAACACCGGCGTTACCGCCTGCGTCTGGCTTTGAAAACCGGTAGTCTGACCAGCGCTCCGGGTTGGTTTTTCCGATGCTCATGTTTGCCTCCCTGGCCTTTGCCAACCATCAGACGAAATTCATGCTTTCTCTTTTAGTTTGATGATCGCTCGGAAGACAGGATGGCTGAGCTGCAGACATCAAAACCAGCAGCCGCCCGGAGGAGTGCGGAAAACTAGATGTGCGCGCTAAGATTTTGCGATCTGCCGGCCGTGCTCAGGCTGTAGACGACGTGGCCGACTTCGCCTTCAGCATATTGAGGCTGAAGTAGGCGCTATAGGAGCGCCACGTGAGGAACATGGCCGCAAGAAGACCAAGCGGCGCCGACCACACCGCACCCTTCAGCCCGCAACAAGTCACAGCAGCCACAGCCGCGCTCAACAAATAACACGGAACCGACAACTCCGCCATTCGCGCCCAGGTCGGCAACGGTTTGCGACCTTCAGCAAGCCAGAGGACGATCGTGACCGGAACAGTGTTGGCCAGGTAATAACCGAGAGCGGCAACCAGGATGGCTACGAAGATGCTGAAACCGGATTTCGTGAATGAGGCAAACAGCAGGCTGGCGATTGCGATCGCGTTGAGTAGAGTGGCCGCGTTAAACATCAACTGAACCGGCTTGGGTTTCGAAGCCGAAGAAAATGACTGAACTACTCCGCAGAGCAGGGCCACCAGAAGGGATGCAGAAAATCCCGCCTCTGCCACCAACATCAGCAAAAAGGGCAGGTTCATCGCCATCACGCCCGTCAAGCCAGGGAGCTTGACCCGCATTCGCGAGGTCACCAGCGCCAGGACGGTCAGTGCCGCAAAACGCAAAGGAGCCGGGGAAGTCCAATGCAAGATACCGTAGGCCAACGCGGTTACGGCGCACGCGAGCACGAAAGCGATCCATGTTCTTGCCGCGACTGAAAGACTCTTCATATACTCCGCCACCCTGCCAGCTTCAGAACGTGGTTTTAGTTGTTGTTGTCGTAATCGCCAGACTCAGAGTAAGGCGTGCTGGAGCCCCAGATGATGGAACTGCCCCAAATAATGCTGTACCCGGCCAGAGTGCTATTGCCCCATACGATCGAGTTGCCCCAAATGATCGAGGAACCGCTCAGGAAGGCACTATTGCCCCAAACGATGGAGTTGCCCCAGATAATGGAATTCGACCAGATCGAGCTCGGATCGGCCTGCAAAAGAACGTTGCCACTGCTGTCTTTAACCGCGATCGGAGACAACGCAGTGCCTGTGGGAAAATCGTTGCTGGTCAGTGCAGCGTAGGTGTCAAGATAGCCGGCTCCGACCGTGAAGACGTCGTATTCAATGTTGTACTGAGTGCCGTTGCTCGTCGTGACCGTGCTGAACAAAGGATGGTTCTTGGAAGCGGTCTTCATCAAACGGGCTTTGACCTGATCAGGGGTCAGGTTGGGCTGGTATTGCAAAATCAGTGCGACGGCCCCGCTTACGACCGCGGCAGACATACTCGTGCCGCTCATGATGACGTACGACGCCTTTGTCGAATTACTGCGATACACAGATGGCGACACTTCGTTTTGAGGATAAAGCGTGTCCAGGGTGCTGCCGTTCGCCAGCAAGGACATAAGCTTATTTCCCGGGGCCACCAGATCGGGCTTGATGACATGATCCAATAACGTGGGCCCCTTCGAGCTGTAGCTGGTCATGACGTCATCGGAGGTACTGTCAGTCCCGCGGGTATCAAATGCGCCAACGGTAATAACATAGGGGTCGTTTCCGGGGGCCATAACCGTGGCGTACCCATTCGTGTTCATGCTGTTGTCGCGCCCATCGTTTCCAGCAGCTACCACCACTACGATGCCGGCCTTCCATGCCTGCTCCACAGCCTGACAAAGAGGATCGAGTGTGTAGCTCTCGGCCACGAAGCGGCCCAACGAGAGGTTGATCACGCGGATGTTGTAGGTGCTCTTGAGTTGGATGGCACGCTGGATTGCCGCGATCACCGCGCTGTCAGTGCCGGCGCCATTGGCATCCAGCACGCGCAGATTGATGATGCTGGCTTCCGAAGCCATGCCCTGCATAAAGTTCCCGGAAGTGTACCCGTTGCCACCGATGAGCCCGGCGACGTGCGTGCCATGACCATACTGATCGCTGGCGTCCAACCCGCTGATAAAACTCTGGCTGTAAACGACGCGCGATGTGTAGTAGTAACCATCCAGGTCTGTGAGGTCGGGATGGTTGGACTTCACGCCGCTATCGATTACCGCGACGCCGATACCAGCGCCGTTATACCCCCAATTTAGAACCGGTCCTGAATCCGTGGCATCAATTATCCAATCAAGATGGCTGAGCTGCTTAATTTCGCGGTCTGGCGAGATATAGGCAACATCCGGATCTTCGGCCAGCTTAGGAAGCAAGCTCACAGGCACACGGAACAGGCCGCCATTGATAACGTCCAGCCGGGTCTTATGCTGGGCTCCGGCATCAAGCATCCGGCTGATGCCCTCGTCCAAATTGGCTCCAGGCTCAAACTGAATAAGGACCTCCACCAGAGGCCCATTCGGGTCTTGGCTTTGGCCACGGGACGCTGCAGCGGCCACCCTCTCATTCAATTCTTTGGAAAGCCGATGTTGTTCGGCGAAAGCTGTATTCGTACTCAGCCAGGCGAGAAAGAGAACAGCAAAGAATCGCGCGACTCGCGGTACGTACTTCATGTTGAGAAAGCCATCCTGGGCAAAAATTGGAGACACTTGCCTTTTCTTTATGCAAGCCGATTGCCCGACCTTTCCTAAATAGACATAACTATCTAACAGTCAATGAGTTATACCGCTTCATGAAACCTGGCATCAGTAAATTCCCCGGCTCCTTGAGTGCCAAAATGGCATCACTTTTGAGGCTCTGCGGGACAGTCTGTCGCTGTGGGAATCGGAGGTGGATACACTTAGCTGGCGTAGTACATCGCAAACAAGAGGCACGGTTTAGTTCCCTGAGTGCGCGCGACCATTGAATGCGGTAAAATTTGGAGTTCGTCTCGGCAGTCGGCCGCCGGTTGTAGCTGCTCTCCGCTGGCAGTTGGCCAGACTCACCCGTCAAAATTATCAAAGACCAGCGTCAAGGAGAACGTTTTACTCATGGCAATTCCAGCAACCCAGATGCGTCCGGGGATGATCATCAAGCACAACAACGACCTGCACCTGGTCTTCACCGTGGAGCACCGCACACCCGGCAACCTGCGAGCCTTCATTCAGGCCAAGCTGCGCAACATCCGCACCGGAGCGATGTTCGAGCACCGCTTTCGCTCCAGCGATCCGATCGAGAAGATCACCGTAGACGAGATTCCCATGGAGTTTCTCTACCAGGACGGCGACAACTTCTGCTTCATGAACACGGAGAACTACGAGCAGGTCCACCTCAACCGCGACGTGCTGGGCGATTCCGTGGACTACCTGACTTCCAACCTGCAAATTAAGGTGGAGTTTTACGACGGCAAGGCGGTAGGCATTGAGCTGCCGCAGACAGTGGAGCTGACGGTGGTGGAGACCGAGCCTGGACTGAAGTCGGCGACAGCCTCCAGCGTGACCAAACCGGCCAAGACTGAGACCGGGCTGATAGTGCAGGTGCCGCCGTTTATCAATGAGGGCGAGAAGATCCGCGTGGACACGGCGGAGGGCGCGTATCTGTCGCGGGCATAAAACTCCTAAAACCTACCACGGAGGCACAGAGACACGGAGGCACAGAGAAAATCTAGGCTTGAGGCATAGCCGATCGCCGACCGTGAAGGCAGCGCCGAGACAGATCGTTGATCGATGAACAAAACTGGTTTTGATATTTAGTTCCTCCGTGCCTCCGTGTCTCCGTGGTAGGTTTCAATTGGACCTTTCATGATCGCGAAACGCTACATTGTGAGCGGACGGGTGCAGGGAGTAGGCTTTCGCTGGTTCGTGGATCATGAAGCGCGCCAGCTGGGAGTCTCGGGCTGGGTGCGCAATAATTTCGACGGGTCGGTTGAAATTCTGGCCATGGGCAGCGCGCAGCAGCACGCGGCATTTCTGGGCAAACTGCAGCGCGGGCCGCGCGCGGCGCGGGTGGATGAAGTAAAGGAATCGCCGGCCGAGCCGGTAGCCGGGTTGACCACTTTTCGCATTGAAGGAGCCTGGTAGCCAATGCAGGAACCACGCCGCGGCAAAAACTGCGACCATCTCAAGCAACTGATTCGCGAGGTGCCCGACTTCCCCAAGAAGGGCATTCTGTTCTATGACATCACCACGCTGCTCAAAGATAAAGTGGGCTTCGCCACTCTGATCGATGCGCTCTCCGAGCACTACCTCAACGAGCAGATCGACACAGTGCTGGCTATCGAGGCGCGCGGCTTCATCTTCGGTCCGGCGCTGGCCTACCGGTTGAATGCCGGCTTTGTCCCCATCCGCAAGCCAGGCAAGTTGCCCGGGGAAACCGTGAAGTGGAGCTACGAGTTGGAATACGGCATCGACACGCTGGAGATCCACAAAGACGCCATCCAGCCCGGCCAGAAAGTGATCATCGTCGACGACCTGCTGGCCACCGGCGGCACCGCCAGCGCCTGCGTGCAGCTGGCCAAATCGCTGGGCGCGCAGATCTCAGGGCTGGGCTTCGTGGTGGAGCTGGATTTTCTCAACGGGCGAAAGAAGTTCGAGGGAACGGAAGTTTTTTCGTTGCTGCACTACGATAAATGAATTAGCGAGGGTTGTTTTCCGCCATAACGATAATTCGCGGTCCACCCTACTATTTTCCAGAGGCTAGAAAGACATGCGGTGTTACAAACTGCTTCTCTGTGCACTGGCAATGCTGCAAGGCATTCTTGATACATTACCAGCCAAAGCTCAGAAACAGGACGCGACTGATGGGGAGGCCAGACCTCTCGTGTTAATAACGTCGCCCAAGGCGAAAGGCATCACTTATCGACTCGACGGAAAGGACATATCCGCGGATCTCTTGAGAGGATTTGGAATTGCGCTTGAAAAATACGGCAGGGAGCGACCAGTCCTTATCCTGGTCGATAGTCGGCTGCCGATCGTTACCGTTGGTGAAGTGGCCGGAACCGCTGGAAAAGCGGGCTTCACCCATAAAGAAACATTCGTCGTGGACCATCCTAGTGGAATGGTCGCAGAGATCAAGTTCGGGCGTTGGGTTCAAGCACCACAATAAGGGTCAATCCGCCACGCGGAAGAAGTCGCGCCACGAGACCTTGTCATTCAGAACCAGGTCAACGCGGAAAATCCCGGACGGTATGACGTTCACCGGGATGTTCCAGGTGGTTTCCACGTACTTTCCCGGACCGAGGGAGATCTCACGTGGCTTGGACTCGTCTATCAGCTTGTTATCCATGTTGTAGAGACGAACGATGCAATTGAGCTTTTCCTTCGATGTAGTCTGCCAGTTGACATAGACCGTGACGTTGGTGTCGCGCCGAGTGAAAACGCGCTTGTATTCTCTCGGCATAAAGCCGGCAGCTCTTTCCTTCCCGGCAATCGTGGCCAAAGATGCGGAACGAAACGAATCCGATTTCACAACCGGAGAGAGAAGCTCACCGCGGCCGGCCAGTTCGCTCAAACTGGTGGTTGCCGTCAATCCAGCCACGTCAGGCAATAACGTCCGCGGAACCACCAGCCCGGTGGTTTCCCAGTCTGAGGGACGGCCGGTGGAGCCGGGATCGCTAAGAAGTATCAGAGTCTTGATGGGATCGCCGCCCGGGAGAATACTTCCGCCGAGAACACCGACGTAGTTTCCATACTCATCGAGAAGCGGACCGCCAAAGGAAAGATTAGTGATTCCGGAAGCAACCAGTAACCGGTCCCCTGCCCTGGGGAAAGTGTTCTTGCCGGTAATCGAACCATCGGCGAGCTTCGCTCCCACCGGTCCCATCTCCAGAAAAACGCAACGATCGCCAACGTTCAACGGATCTTTGGATCCAGCTTTAAGCCCGGCTTTGGGGCCTGATGGAGTCTTGAGGACAGCCCAATCCTGCCAGCGGTTCCAGGCCAGAACTTTGTCGGTGGAGAATTGAGAACCGTCGTGCAAGCGGATGCGCAGCGAGGCAGCGCTGTCGATGACATCGAACGCAGTTAAAAGCTGGCTGTCTCCGACCCAGAAGCCGGTGCCCCGCCCAAGAACCATACCATCGGCACCCAGCTTCTCGATCATGACTGTACTCTCGAAAGCTTTCTTGTAAAGATCGGCGGAGCTGAGCACAACCGGAGCGGAGGAGTTTACCGCCGCCGGCGAGCCGGTGATGACAAAGCTGTGCATCCCAGCAGGCTCGCCATCGATGCGGGCTTCAATATTCCATTCGCCGGAAGGGGTACCTTCGGTCAAAAGCATGGACCAGTAGCCGCTGTACCGCGGTCCCTTGGCCTCATAACGAAAATCCGAAATCAGAACTATTCTTCCCTCGGGACTCTTCCACAACCCTTCGAAATGGTGAGGACCAAGCGGGCCTTCCCACTCAAAATAAACCGTGACCTTCGAATCTTTGCCCACAGTAAACACGCTGCGCGGATCGTCCATAACGTAGCGGTCACCGTCCTGGTGGCCCGCCGCGCCGGAAACCGATCGCAGAACTTTGTATGGGCTGCCCGTTGAAGTTGGCTTGGGCGACCCGACACCCTGGGCCTGGCAACGGCCGCCGAGAAGAAAGGCCAGAAGCAAGCTACAAAGAACTAGTTTGACTCTAAGGTGCGAGCCCATCTGACTTACCTTTCCGTTGTACGAAGGAACGGAGTCTAACCCAGGTTTGAGGTACTTACAATTCCCGAAATCCAGGACGCTAAACCTTCACTCCTACCTTTTCGCCCTCGGTGCTCTTATACGCCCAGGCCATGCGCGGGGTGTTGTGGGCGATGCCGAAGCGGCCGCGCTGGTCGAGCAGGATAATTCCGCCGTGGCCGTCGAGGCGCTGTTTCAGGTAGACCATTCCTTCCTGGGCGACGGCGTCAGGGACGCCACCGGTGCGGACTTTGTCGGAGGCCCATTTGGCCAGCACCAGCTTCATGATGGGTTCGCCCCAGCCGGTGCAAGACGCAGCTGCGCTGCGATTATCGGCGTAGCAACCGCAACCGATCAGGGACGAATCGCCCACCCGTCCCGGAGCCTTGTTGAGCGTTCCCCCGGTAGAGGTTCCGGCGGCGATGTTGCCGCTGGCATCCAGCGCCAGGCAGCCGACGGTATCGTGGCTGTTGAGCGGGCCGGCGAAAGTCAGATCGGGATGGCCGGATTTCTCTTTCTCCTGCGCGTCCTTCAGCCGCTGGATTTCGCGGGGGATTACAAGATCAGAGTTGTTGCAGAGCTTCATGCCCTGTTCCTGGGCGAAGCGCTCGGCGCCCTCACCGACGAAGTACACATGCGGGCTCTTGTCCAACACCAGGCGCGCGGCCTGAATGGGATTGCGGATGCGTTCCACGCAACCGACGCCGCCGGCACGGAGGGTGGCGCCATCCATCATGAGGGCGTCGAGTTGGACGCGGCCATCGCGATTAAGAAAGCTGCCGCGGCCGGCATCAAAAGTTTCGTCGTCTTCCATGCTGACGATAGCGGCTTCCACGGCGTCGAGGGCGCTGCCGCCGCCTTCCAGCAGGTGCCAACCGCGGTCCAGAGCCTGGCGTACGCCGTTGAGGTGGGCATCCACCATGTCATCGGGAATGGCCCAGGCGCCGCCGTGGACCACGATTACGGGAAGCTGTCGCAAGAATTTGGCCCCTTACAAAAAAATGGCAAACAGGTGAGTGTATCAGGTGCGCTACAATCACCCTACTGACCGCATTCCCGGTACGCCCAGGATTTCCCTAGATGATTTTGAAAAGGTTTTATGAGGACAGGCTCGCGCAAGCCAGTTTTCTGCTGGGCTGCCCTACGAGCGGCGAGGCCATCGTCATCGACTCCAATCGCGATATAGAGCCCTATATTTCTGCGGCGCGCAGCGAAGGGCTGCGCATCACAACGGTGACGGAGACCCACATTCATGCCGATTTCGTCTCCGGAAGCCGTGAGCTGGCCTCGCGCACCGGCGCGGTGCTGGCGGTCTCCGGTGAGGGTGGACCTGACTGGCAGTACAGCTTCGCCGGGCAGCCGGGGGTAAAGCTCCTGCGCGACGGCGACATGATTCGCGCCGGCAGCGTCTGCCTGACGGTCAAGCACACTCCGGGACACACGCCCGAGCATCTGGCGTTTCTCCTCACCGACCAGGCCACGGCGCCGGAGCCGGTGGGAGCGTTTTCGGGAGACTTCATCTTCGCCGGCGACGTCGGCCGCCCCGACCTTCTGGAGCGGGCCGCCGGTATCAGCGGCACCATGGAAGCCGGTGCGCGGCAGCTCTTTCGCTCGCTCAATTCGGTTCGCGAGCTGCCCGACCGGCTGCTCTTGTGGCCCGGGCACGGCGCCGGCTCAGCCTGCGGCAAGAAGCTGGGGGGAATGCCGGTGACTACGCTCGGCTACGAGAGAATTGCCAACTGGGCTTTTCAGGTGGAAGACGAGAGCCAGTTCGTCCGGCAGATTCTGGAAGATCAGCCGGAGCCGCCGCGCTATTTTGCGGCGATGAAGCGGATCAACAAGATAGGCGCCGGAACACCAGCATCTGCGCCGGCACGGCTTTCCACTGAGGCCCTGGCTGCGGCGCTCCGCGATCACGCGGTCCAGGTCGTGGATTTGCGCCCCGCAGCCAATTTTGCCGAAGGCTTCATTCCCGGCTCGATCTCGATTCCGCTGAACAAGAGCTTCCTCAACTGGGCCGGCGCACTGCTGCTTCCCGAGCCGGAGATCTACCTGCTTGGCGAAGAACGACAGGTTCGCGAAGCTACGGCAGCGTTAACGCTCATCGGTCTGGATCACGTAAGCGGTTGGCTCGAACCCGAGGTGATCGAGTTCCGGCGGAACCGGCGGGGCGATCTGGCCAGGATGGAGCAGATTGACGCGGCGCGCGTGCTGGAAAGGCAAAAAAAGGGACAGCTCGTTCTCGACGTCCGCGCCGCCACCGAATTTCGCGAGGGACACATCCCCGGAGCAGTCCACATTCCTCTGGGATGCCTCCCCGAGGAAGCTGCGGCGCTATCGCGCGACAGCGGCATAGTGGTTCACTGCCAGGGCGGCGCCCGCTCGCCGATAGCTCTCAGCATCCTGCGCAGGCTGGGGTTCCACAACGTGGCCAATTTCCCCGGTGGTTTCGCCGACTACCAGCGCCAGGGGCTACCAGTGGAGACTGGAGCGGCGACGGATCTGGCAGGGCCAGTCAGCGGCCGGTGACCAGTCCGCACAGATAACCCGGCCCTGAATTCCATTTACAATGGAACCAGCAACGCAAGGGGGCGGATGTACGAGGTCACCGTAGAAGATTCCTTCGCCGCAGGACATTACCTGCGCAATTACCGCGGCAAGTGCGAGAACCCGCACGGGCACAACTACAAAGTCAGGGTCACGCTGCGCGGCGCTGAGCTGGATAAGGCCGGGCTGCTGCTCGATTTCAAGGACCTGAAAGAAGTGATGAAGGATGTGATTGAGCGGCTCGATCACCAGATGCTCAACGAAATCGAGCCCTTCAAGGTACTGAACCCCTCGGCGGAAAACCTGGCCAAGTACTTCTACGACCAGGCCAATGCGCGATTGAAGTCGATTACCAACGGCCGCGTCGGGGTGAGCGATGTGACCGTCTGGGAGACGGATACGACCACCGCGCGCTATTCTGAATAACGGCAATGATTTGCCGCAGATCTTCGCAGAAGATTCTGCTTCTTCCGCGTTCATCAGCGTTCATCTGCGGCCAGATTCTTCTTCGACATGCAGATTATTGAAATCTACCGCTCCATTCAGGGCGAATCGTCATTTGCGGGCGTGCCCTGCACCTTCGTGCGCCTGGCGGCATGTAATCTGCGTTGCGTGTGGTGCGACAGCGAGTACACCTTCACAGGCGGAAAAAAGATGACGGCGGATGAGATTGAAGCCGAAGTCACCCGGCTGTCGCCAGGTGGACTGGTGGAATTTACCGGCGGCGAGCCCATGTTGCAGGAGCGCGAGCTGGCGCCCCTGATGGAGCGCCTGCTGGCCCTGGGCTACACGTTACTGCTCGAAACCAGCGGCGAGCGCGATCTGGAGAAAGTGCCGCGGGCGGTGCACAAGGTCGTGGACGTGAAGTGTCCCGGATCGGGCGAAGGCGGAACTTTTGCAATGCGCAACCTGGATTTCCTGACCGCGAAGGACGAGGTCAAGTTCGTTCTCGGCGATCGCACAGATTACGAGTTCGCCCGCGACTTTACCCGGGAGCATGGCCTTGAGCGCAGGGTGAACAGCGTTCTGTTTTCTCCGGTATTTCTCAAGAACCCCAGCCGCGAGCGCGATGCATCCAACTGCCAGCTCGATCCGCGGCTGCTGGCGGAGTGGATCCTGGAAGACAAATTGAACGTCCGCCTGGGACTGCAGATTCACAAATTCATCTGGGAGCCGGCGACCAAAGGCGTGTAGAACAGCGAAGGCTGATTTTGCGATAATTTTCCGCGAGCGATAGAGTATGCAGCGCCGTTATGCTTTACGGCGGCGACACAAGAGAAAAAGGATTTCCTCTGCCGGTTGAGAAACCAAAGTCGGTAGTGCTGTTGAGCGGAGGCATGGATTCGGTGGTCTGCGCCACCCTGGCCGCGCGCAATACGCAGGCCGCGGCCTTGCATGTCAGCTACGGCCAGCGCACCGAAGACCGCGAACGGCGCGCTTTTGAGGATATCTGCGAACGCCTGGGCATTCACCGGCGCATGGTCGTGCGCAATGAAGTCCTGGGCCAGGTTGGGGGCTCGGCGCTGACCGACGAGCGCATTGAAGTTCCGGAGGCGCAGGAGGAGATCGGAAGGGGAAAGATCCCGGTCACCTACGTTCCGTTTCGCAACGCTCACTTTCTGGCCGCGGCGGTGAGCTGGGCCGAGGTGCTGGACGCAACGCAGATCTATATCGGCGCCGTCGAACAGGACAGCTCGGGTTATCCCGATTGCCGTCCTGCCTACTACAAGGCTTTTAACGAGGTGATCAGGGCCGGGACGCGCGACGGCCGGATTGAGATTGTTGCGCCGCTGATCGCATTGCGGAAAGTGGAAATCGTGAAACTGGGGTTAGAACTGGGTGCACCCTTCGCGCTGAGCTGGTCGTGCTATAGCCGGGAGGATGCTGCCTGCGGCGTCTGTGAAAGCTGCGTGCTGCGCCTGCGGGCGTTCGCCGAAGCCGGGGCCCAGGATCCGATTCCCTATTCGACGCAGGTGGCAAGCCATATAAAATAAAGGGTTGGGCCGGAGGTCCAGAACACCATGAAGACAAAACTAACTTTCTCTGCCCTGCTGGCGCTGTTGCTCGCGACTGTCTGGGCTAGCGCAGCTTGGGCGCAATACACTGCCAACGTCCAAGGCAAGGTTACAGACAAAGGGAGCCCGTTGGCCGGAGTCACCGTGATCTATACCAACCCGAACACCGGGCGGCAGATCAAGCTCAAGACGGACAAGAAGGGCGCCTATTACTCGATCGGCGTTCCTTTCGATACCTATGACGTGACGGTCGTGGATGCGTCCGGAAAAGAGATCTACGTACACAAGGGCCTGCCCGTGGCTCAGAGCGGCGGTGACGTGACCACCACGTGGGACATTGATATCAGCCAGGGTGGAAGCGGGAAACTGGCGGGAGGTCCCGGAGGTGGCGCGTTGGGCCAGGCGGCTCCGAGCGATAAAGGCAAATCCACGCAGCCGCAGGTCTCCAAAGAAGAGATCGAAAAGATAAAAGCGCAGAACGCCAAAGCCGAGAGCATCAACGCTCTGATCGCGCAGTATCAGGCTGCCTTGGCTGCCAAGGACTGGAAGGCCGCTATCCCGCCGCTGCAGGGTATGACGACCGCCGATCCCGGGCGCTGGGAGTACTTTCAGGCGCTGGGCAATATGCAGCTCAACGACGGCCAGTATGAAGAAGCCACCCAGAGCTACGAAAAGGGAATTCAAGTAGCCCAGGGCTATGTCTCCGGAGCCACTCCTAAGGATCCAAAGAATCCGAACTCGGATCCAGCCAAAGCCAAGGCGGGGATCGGGCAGATGCTCACCAACCAGGGCAATGCCTATCTCAAGCTGAAGAAGAACACCGAGGCCGTTGCCGCGTACACCAAAGCCGCGGAGATGGACCCGAATCCCGGGACGGCTTATTTCAACCTCTGCGCTACGCAATACAACAGCGGGAACACGGAGGGGGCATTAGCGGCATGTGACAAGGCCATCGCGGCCGATCCCACCCGAGCTGACGCCTACTTCATCAAGGGTTCCCTGATGATCGCCGGCAGCTCCGCCGATAAGGACGGCAAGATCATCGCTCCTCCGGGAACGTCGGAAGCCCTGAACAAATACCTGGAGCTGGCGCCCGACGGAGGTCACGCCAACGACGTAAAGCAGATGTTGGCCTACATCGGGTCGAAGATTGAGACCACGTACAAGAAGAGAGGCAAGTAGACAGTCACAGCCAAAAGCCCGGCTTAAGCTCGCCGGGCTTTTCGCGGTCGATGCCGATAAAATGGCTCGCCATTCGTGTTCCAGCAGCCAAGCTTGTTGTGCTGACCGAATCGGAGGCATGATCCAACCTATGAAAAGAATCGAAAGTTTTGCGGCGTTGTTTGTCGCGGCCCTTGTGCTGTACGCACCATCGGCGTGGTCGCAGACGTTGACTTCGGGCATGGAGGGCAAGGTAACCAGAAATGGAGAACCAGCCACCGGCCTGCAATTCGTCCTTTCCAGTCCGGCAAACGGGAGAGAATACAAGACCAAGACCGACAAGAAGGGCCAATACTCGGTGGTTGGCGTTCAGGTAGGGACTTACATCGTGAAGATCATCGGCCCAGGCAACGAGGTCCTGTACGTCAAAGAGACCTCGCTGAACACTACCCCGTTTGAGCATTCAGATATCGATCTGGCCAAGCCGGAGGACTCGGGCGGGCGCGCCGGCACCCCTGCCGATGCCCAGCCGGCACCGGCTTCCAATAAAAAGATGAGCAAGGAAGAGCAGAAGGCGGAAGAGGCGAGGGTCAAGGCCCAGAACGAAAAAATCACTGTCTTAAACGGATTCATCACCCAATATCAGACCGCGATCAAGGCGCAGAACTTCGCCGACGCCGAGAAGGCGTTGAAGTCAATTCTGGAAACCGTCCCCGACACCACGCGCTGGGAGTTCTTCCGCGCGCTGGGCGACGTTCAGAGCCAGAACAATGAGCCGGCTGATGCCATCAAGAGTTATGAGAAAGGCATCGAGCGAGCTCAACTCGTGGCCTCGGGTAAGGCGCCCAAAGATCCTTTCAATCCCACAGCCGATCCCGGTGCAGCGAAAAGCGGCATCGGCCCCATGATGGTTTCCGAAGGCAATGCCTACGTGAAGATGGGCAAGCCAGAGATGGCTACTCCGCTGTTTCAGCAAGCCACGCAGGATAACCCCAATCCCAGTCTGGCTTTCTACAATCTCTGCGCGGTTGAGTTCAACGCCAACAAGATCGACGAAGCCATCGCCGCCTGTGACAAGTCGATCGCAGCAGATCCTAAGCGCGCTGAAGCCTGGTTCCTGAAGGGGTCAGCCTTGTACAAGGCGGGCAAGCCGGACAGCGGCAAGAGCGTAGCGGAAGCCATGAACAAATACCTGCAGCTCGATCCCAACGGCCAGCACGTGAGCGAGGCTAAGTCCATACTGCAGCTGGCCACGCAAAAGTAGTTCTGGCCAAAAAAAATGACGCCCTCCCGCAAGGAGGGCGTTTCTGCGAGATAACGTCGTTGGCTAAGGAAGATTCTTCAGCACGACCAGACACTCTTCGTTATCGGGGACCTGTCCGAGTTCATAGGTTTTGGCGAAAGCTACCTTGCCCTGTTTATCCACGATGAAGATGGCGCGGTTGCTGATTCCGGGCAGCGGCTCAGTTTCGCGGAATACGCCGAATTTACGGGCTACGTCGCCGTGCGGCCAGAAATCGCTGGCCAGGGTGTAATCTCCGCCGATGGCCTTCTCCTGCCAGGCAATGTGGCTGTACAGGGAATCCACGCTGATGCCGACCACCTCCGCGCCTACGCCGGAAAACTTGTGCAGGTCAGTCTTGAAGCCCGACATCTCGGTGGTGCAGGTGGGGCTCCAGTCCAAGGGGTAAAAAGCCAGCAAGACGTTCTTCTTGCCTTTAAACTCGCTCAGCTTGAACTTACGCTTTTCTTTGCCGGTGATCGCCGGCAACTCAAAATCGGGGGCCGAATCTCCTACCTTCAAAGGCGCCATTCCATCCTCCCTGGAAGAATTGCTAAATTATGGAACCTGCAGACAGATTCGATGAACCTGCGAGCCTGAATCCTTCATTTTATCGTGGTCAAAAATCTTTGGACAAGTTAGCCTTGGGAAACGGCCAGGAAGCGCGCGGCATCCAACCGCACAGCGCCCCAATGTCAGTCCCGGCTTAACCGAAGGCGGAGCAATCCGGGAAGGAGCCACGGAGCGAAAATGTTGAAGATGGGCGACTACAACTACCGGCACTTTTCACGCCGCATATTAGGTGAGCTGGAGGATGAAAGCTTTTCCGGCCCCGCAGCGGGCGATCAGTCTCCGGACTTCAAAGCAGTCATGCTTAGCGGAGAAAGGGTCCGCCTCAGCGATTACCAGGGGCGGAGCAACGTTCTACTGGTCTTCGGTTCGGCCACTTGTCCGTTTACCGCGGCATCCATCGCCGGCATCAACTCACTGCACGACTCCGTGGACTCCGGAGATGTGCGGATTCTCTTCGTCTATGTCCGCGAAGCTCATCCCGGGGAAAGAATTCCGGCGCATCGCTCCCTGCGCGACAAGGCTTCCGCGGCTCGCCTGCTTGCCGACGAGGAAGAGATGGAGATGCCCATCATCGTCGACGACGTGCATGGATCCATCCATCGCAAATACTCGCGGCTGCCCAACCCGGCGTTCCTCATCGACAAGGCGGGACGCATCGCCTTCCGCATGCGCTGGACCAAGCCGCAGGAGCTGGCGGCCGCCATCCGCGAGCTTCTGGAGGCGCAGACGGATAGCGGCAACGATCACGCGATTGTCCACGGCGGCCAGGAGCTCTCCCCGCCGCTTTCGTACGACCGGCTGCACGCCTTTCGCGCCGTGGAGCGCGGCGGCGAAGAGTCAGTGCGCGACTTCCACGCCGTCTTTGGCCGTTTCAGCCGCCTGTCATTGTCGCTCCCGCAAGCCATTCTCCAACATCCCGGCCGCATTCTCGCCGTAACCGCACTTGCCGGCGCGGCGCTCGCGGGCGGTCTCTACGCCGGATTTGAACTGCGCAAACGCCGCCTCGGCGTGCGCCGCAATCCTTATCGCGCGTACGAAAAGGAAAAACGGGATACGGAAACCGGCACGGACTACGGAGCCGTCGGAATCTAATTCCCTCAGTCCCGAGCGGGATCGCTACCGATCCTGAGTGAGTTGCGGACAAGAATGTAATCCTTGAAACGACCTCACTTTCTTCAATTTCAGAGCGACGCTACAGCGTCAGAAAGACACGCTCTCGATCGTCCTCTGAATATCTTCCTCCGAATGCGCCGCGCTCATGAAGATCGCTTCAAACTGCGATGGTGGAAGATAAATTCCCTTTTCCAGCATCCCCCGATAGAACCGCGCAAAAGTCTGCGTGTCAGATTTTGCTGCGGTATCACAATCGAACACCGGCCCGGGCTGGAAGAACCAGGTAAACATGGAGCCCACGCGGTTCGCGCAGAGAGCCACGCCTTTGGCCCTCGCCGCATTGAGAACGCCCTGCACCACAGCTGAGCTGCGCTGTTCAAGCTGCGCATAAATTCCCGGATTCTTTTTGAGCTCGCGTACCGTGGCCAGACCGGCCGCCATGGCCAGCGGATTCCCGGAGAGCGTTCCGGCCTGGTAGACGGGACCCAGCGGCGCGACCATGTCCATGATCTCGGAGCGCCCGCCGTAAGCGCCCACCGGCAGCCCTCCGCCGATGATCTTGCCCAGCGTGGTCACATCCGGCTTGATGGCGAAGAGCTGTTGCGCTCCGCCCGGCGACAAGCGGAAGCCGGTCATGACCTCGTCGAAGATCAGCAATGTGCCTGCACTGGAGGTGATCTCGCGCAGAAATTGCAGATAGCCGTCACGCGGCGCAACGCAGCCCATGTTGCCCACCACCGGCTCCACGATCACGCAGGCGATCTGGTCCGTAAATCTCTGGAAAGCCTCCTCAACCGCCTGCTGGTTGTTGAACGGCAGAGCCAGAGTGAATTTCGCCTGCTCTTCCAGAACGCCCGCAGAGCCGGGAATGCCCAGCGTCGCCACGCCAGAACCAGCTTTCACCAGCAATGAGTCGGCGTGGCCGTGATAGCAGCCTTCAAACTTCACGATGTAGTTTCGCCTGGTGAAGGCCCGAGCCAGGCGGATGGCCGACATCGTTGCTTCCGTCCCCGAGCTCACGAAACGGACCTTGCTCATCGAAGGGAACGCGGCGATCACTTCTTCCGCGAGCTCGGCTTCGATCGGCGTGCATGCGCCGAAGCTGGCTCCGTCGCGATTGGCCTTCTCCACCGCTTCCACCACGGCAGGAAACGCGTGACCCAGGATCAACGGCCCCCATGAGCCGACGTAGTCAATGTATTCGTTGCCGTCAGCATCCCACATGCGCGAGCCGCGCCCGCGCACGATGTAAGGCGGATCGCACGCCACCGATTTGAAAGCCCGCACCGGTGAGTTCACGCCGCCAGGAATCACCTTTGCAGCGCGCGCGTGCAGGGCTTTGCTCTTGCCGTCGCTGATGCTCATGGAAATTCCACTATAGCATTCGCCCAATGCCGCGCTTTGCCGCTCAATGTCGCTGGCCAAGGAACACCTCTCTTGCGATCATCCTCGCAGACCAACAGGAGGTACGTGATGTTCAAGAAGCTATTCATCTCTCTGGCACTGCTCGCAGCAGCCACCGCGGTTTGGGCGCAGAATGACGACGACCGAATTCCTGACAACAAGGAACTCATTTCCCGCGCGCGCACCGTGAACGTGGATACCGACACGTTCTTCATGAAGCGCGAAGCGCTGGAGAGCGCGCTGCTCGGCCGCAAGGAATTCAAGGCCTGGGGGCTCAGGGTTACCGGACGTCGCGATCGCGCTGATCTTCTGATCCACGTTCAGCGCGTGCCCTTCAGCAACCATTTCTCTTACACCGTGACCGACCGCACCACTGAGACCGTTGTGATGGCCGGCAAGGTCGACTCGCTGGCCGGAACCGTCTACGACCTGATCGCCGACGAGATCGTGCACAAGATGAAGGAATTTCGCGGCGATCCCCTGGCGGCCCAGGCTGCCGCGCCGCAAGCTCAACCCTGATGTCAACTTTTCCCCGCGGCGACACTTTTTATTACCGCGGCGACACCGGGGCACGGAAAGAGAACGTGTGATGCGTAACTGGCCAGCCTGAACGTGAGGTGGTTCCTTCCGCCAGTTGCTCATTCGCTCGATCATTAACCTCTCTCCGTGTCTCGGTGTTTCCGCGCAGTGTTTCAGTTAGAATGAACTAGTGATCCTGCCCTTCGTCCGCGAAGTCCTGGCGGACGTGGAAAAGAGTCCCGGGTTCCAGCAGGCGGCCCTGTATCTCAAACAGCGTAGGGGGGTGGCAACTCCGCCTGCAGGGCGCATCCGTCTGTCCGGGCTGGTTTCGGCAGCCAAATCCCTCCTCATCCCCTATTTGCAGCGGGTCTCGAGCAAGCCGCTGGTTGTCGTGACCGCCAACAACCGCTCGGCTGAAGCCTTGTTTCCCCTGGTGCAGGCTTTCTGCGAGCTGACCGGCGCCTGCCCTCCGCAGTCGGTAGTCAAACTGCCGGCGTACGATGTGCTGCCCTTCGAAAATCTCTCCCCGCATCCCGAGATTCAGGAAGAACGCGCGACAGCGCTGTGGAAGATCGCTGCCGGTGCTGCTTCCATCGTGATCGCTCCGCTTGAGGCCACCGCGTTGCGCTTGCGTGCGGCTGAAGAATACGCAGCCCTGGCGCGCGTCATCCGCCGCACCGACTCCGTCAACGCGGAAGAGTTGCTGCAGCACCTCAACACCGTCGGCTACACCAAGGTTGACGTGGTAGAGATGCCGGGGGAGTACGCCGTCCGCGGCGGGCTGCTCGATGCCTATCCTCCCGAAGCCGACCGCCCGCTGCGCATTGAGCTGTTCGGCGACGAGGTGGAATCCATCCGCAAATTCGATCCCGGAACGCAGCGCTCTTCTTCCCCCGTGGATGAGGTCGTGCTCCTCCCTCTGCAGGAGACGCCGGTACGCGAAGAGGTGCTCACCGAAATCCATGCGCGTCTTTCCGGGGCGCGCCTGGAAGGCGACCCCCAGGAAGTTCGCCGCGCGCTCGAGGCCACCGGAGTCGCGGTCTTTCCCGGCTGGGAGTTTTACGCCCATGCCGGAGCCGGGAACACGATCTTCGATCTTCTGCCTGGCGCCGCGGTCTTTCTCGACGAACCTTCTGCCATCGAAGCCGAGCAGGACCACTGGTGGGAGCGCGTGGAGAAGCGCCATGAGCTGAGCGGCGTCGGCAAGCTGGCCACGCCACAAGATATTTATCTTTCTCCCGGCGATTGGGACCGGATGATTGCCCGCTTGCCCGGCGGATCGCTGGAACAACTCGGACTGCTGCGCATCGCTCAGGCGGAAAATGCTCTTGGCCTCGCCGCACCCGAGGTCCCGCATCTCGAAGCCCCGCTGATCGAGTTCACCACCCAGCCTACGGCCCGCTTTCACGGGTCGGTGCCGGCCATGGTGGAGGAAGTCCGCAAGCTTACCTCGAGCGGGCAGCGCGTGATCTTCGCCGCGCCCAACACCGGCGAGATGGAGCGGCTGGCCGACATCTTCACCGAATACCAGCTTCCGTTCCGTTTGGGCACGCGTACGCCTGCTCCGGGCAGCGAGACCTATCTCGACGAAACCGCCTACTTCTCCGGCGATCTCACCACCACAACTATCGTTCGCGCCGCGGTGCCCGACGGCGTCGCTCTGCCCGACGCGCACCTGGTCGTCTTCGGCGCGCGCGACCTCTTCGACGATTCGGAAATCGTGTTGCAGAGCCCGCTGCGGCAAAAATCGAAGACTGCCGCGTTTCTCTCCGACTTCCGCGACCTGGCCGTCGGCGACTACGTAGTCCACATCGAGCACGGCATCGGCATGTACCAGGGCCTGAAAGAGTTGCAGCAGGGCGAGGGCAGCGGCGAGTTCATGCTGCTGGAATTCGCCGAAGCCGCCAGGCTCTACGTGCCGCTCACGCGCCTGGATCTGATCCAGAAATACCGCTCGAGTGAGGGCGCCAAGCCGCTGCTCAGCCGCCTGGGCGGAGGTGCCTGGGAAAAAACCAAGGCGCGGGTGAAGAAGGCCATGAAGGATATGGCCGACGAACTGCTCAAGCTCTACGCGGCGCGCAAGGCTGCCCAGGGCCACTCGTTTCCCGTCGACACGCAATGGCAGCGCGAATTCGAAGATTCGTTCGAGTTCAACGAAACCGACGATCAGGTGACCGCTATCGCCGACGTTAAGCACGACATGGAATCGCCCATGCCCATGGATCGACTGCTGTGCGGCGACGTCGGCTACGGCAAGACCGAAGTCGCCATGCGCGCTGCGTTCAAAGCCGTGCAGGACAACAAGCAGGTCGCAGTGCTGGCGCCGACTACCGTCCTGGTCTTCCAGCACTTTGAGACCTTCAAGCGCCGCTTCGCCGCCTTCCCCATCACTGTGGAGATGATGAGCCGCTTCCGCACCACCAAACAGCTCAAGGAAACCGCCGAGCGCCTGGAGCAGGGCAAGGTCGACATCGTGATCGGCACCCATCGTCTGCTGTCGAAAGACATCAAGTTTCAGGACCTGGGGCTGGTCATCATCGACGAGGAGCAGCGCTTCGGCGTCCGCCACAAGGAGCGGCTGAAGCACCTGCGCAAAGAAGTGGCCGTGCTGACCATGTCGGCCACGCCCATTCCGCGCACTCTGCACATGTCCATGGTCGGGCTGCGCGACATGAGCCTGATCGAGACTCCGCCCAAGGACCGCATGGCCATCCAGACTGTGGTCGCCGGATATGACGACACGCTGGTGCAGTCGGCGCTGGAACATGAACTGGAGCGCGGCGGCCAGGCTTACTTCGTCCACAACCGCGTAGACAGCATCTACGAGATCGCTACCAAACTTCAGCAGCTGGTTCCGCGGGCGCGCGTCCTTGTCGGCCACGGACAGATGTCGGAAGGCGAGCTGGAGAAAGTCATGATGGCCGTCGTCCGCCACGAGGCCGACATTCTGGTGGCCACCACCATTATCGAAAACGGGCTGGATATTCCGCTGTGCAACACCATCATCGTCAACCGCGCGGATCGCCACGGCCTCTCTGAGCTCTATCAGCTGCGCGGGCGCGTGGGGCGCTCCAACCGCCGCGCTTATGCTTATCTTCTCGTCCCCGCCGACCAGGAGTTGACGCCGATCGCGCGCCGGCGGCTGGCGGCTTTGAAAGAGTTCTCCGATCTCGGCGCCGGCTTCAAGATCGCCGCTCTCGACCTCGAGCTGCGCGGCGCCGGCAATCTGCTGGGCGGAGAACAGAGCGGCAATATCGACGCCGTCGGCTTCGAGATGTACACCGGCATGCTCGACCGCGCCATCCGCGAGCTCAAGGGCGAGGAGCTGGCCGAAAAGGTCAGCACGCAGTTGAACCTGGGCATCGATCTGCGCATCCCCACGCAATACATCGCCGAGGAGAACCAGCGGCTGCGCATGTACAAGCGCGCCGCGGGCGTGGAGAGTGAAGCCCAGCTTGAGGACGTTCGCAAGGAACTGGAAGACCGCTACGGCCCGGCGCCGCCGCCGGTGCGCCATTTGCTTACGGCGGCTTCGCTGAAGTTGTTGTGCGAGCGCACCGGAGTGCTGGCCATCGACCGCAAGCGTGATACTGTGACCGTGAAATTCACCGAGCAGGCAGCCATCGATCCTGAACGTCTCACCCGCTTCGTCGCCCAGACCCGCGGTGCGCAGTTCTCGCCCGGCGGTATCTTGAAGTTCGCCCTGAAATCCACCGGGCCTGAGGCTATCATCGACCAGCTCAACGGCCTGCTGCGCGAACTCAGCGCGGAAGCCGCCAAGGTCTGGATGGAACGCTAATTGTTTCGCCGTTTGAGACCACGGTTTCCCGCTGGTGCCTTCAAAGAAATGTCCCCGCATTGCCGCAGAAACATGCCCTTGCCGCACTGATCCAGGGTGTGGCAATTGCAATCTTCGCTCATGCTTTTGAGCAGGCGCTGCATTTCCCTGATCTGAGCCGCCAACAGCTCCAGGTCGGCCAGCTTTTTCTCTGAGAGTTTTTTCCACCGATCTGAGGCGGTCACCGCCTTGCGGAATCCGAAGAATAATCGCCGGATTTCGTCCAGGGTAAAGCCCATCTGCCGGGCTCGCTGCACCACGGCCAGGCGATATAGCACGGTCGAGTCGTAGCGGCGTTGGCCAGAGCTGCGCCGCGCCGGCGGCAGAATTCCAATCTGCTCGTAGTAACGAATGGCGGACGCCTTCAGCCCGATCTGCCGCGCCACTTCGGAGATCAATAATTCCGGCATTCTCACATTCTATGGCACGCAACCCGCTAAGTAGCTGGCCTGGCTGATAAAAAAGCGCTTGCCTTAAAGCTGACTTTAAGTCGTAGCCTGAAAGCCTAGCGGATTCGCGCGAAATCGCCGCGTGGAGATAAGAAAATGAAAATCGTCGTGATATTTGCCGTTGCGCTTGCCGTTCTGGGCGCATACACAGTCTCTCTGCGCCATGCCATGGCGCAATCATCCTCATCTTCGTCTTCGGCCGCAGGCAAAACGGAAAGTCCGTTTTACTGCAACCGCAAAGCCATCGGTCCTGACCAGATCCGGCGCAAAGAAGAACTCAACGCCACATTGCACTCCTTGCGGCGAAGCACCCACGAACTGGACAACGGGTACGAGTTCGAGTTCCCCTCCGATCCCCCCGCGATCCAGGCCGTCGCCGAGTGGGCCGCGATGGAAAAACTGTGCTGCCCGTTCTTCGACATCGACCTGCGCCTGGAGCGCGAGGGCGGCCCGTTCTTCCTGCGTCTCACCGGACGTGACGGCGTAAAGCAGTTCATCCAGGGTGAGTTCAGCCGCTGGTTCCAGAGCGCGCTGTGATGCGAACTCCACGATGGTTCATTGCTTCTGTAGTTTTCGCATCGATCATTCAGCCCGGCACTGCGCAGGCGGCCAAACCGGACACCCTCGTCACTGTGCCCCAGGCGGTTGACGCCTGGATCAGCAACACTGAGACCCACGTGGTGCAGATCGCGGACAGCATGCCCGGGGATAACTACTCGTTCGCGCCCGCGCATGGCGAATTCAAGGGCGTGCGCACCTTCGGCCAGCAACTCAAGCACCTGGCTGCCGGCAATTACTACGCCGCGGCCATCATCCTGGGCGATCCTATCCCCGAGGGCGCCAAGGGCGAAGTGGGGCCGGAATCGGTGAAAACCAAGGCCGAAATTGTTGCCTATGTGAAAGGGTCGTTTGAGTATTTGCACCGTGCGGCCGCCACCCTCGACGTGCCCAGAGCCGCCCCGCCTATCCCCGGCGTCTCCGGCGTCTGGCAACGCAGCCGTGTAGGCTGGGCGATCGACGCCATCGCGCATTCCTGGGACCACTACGGCCAGATGGTGGAGTACGTGCGCATGAAAGGGATCATCCCGCCACGCTGACTCGGTCTTGCGGACGCATCGCCAGCCGTGCGCCAGGTGCGTCCGCGTTCTTACTCCGCCGCGATCGTCAGCCCTTGCGCCGTCAGCCTGATTCTCCTGGGCTCGATGTGAGTAATGTTCTTCAGGTTCATTCCCGCCAGGTGCCGGTAGGTTTCCATGGTCTCGTGATCGCCGCGCCTCTTCGCGTCCAGATAGCCGACGTAGACCAGCCCGGTGTAGGAAACCAGCATCTCGTACAGCTCCTGCTTCTGCCGGTCGCTCAGATCTGTGAAGCCGCCGCTCTGCGCGAACGCAGCCACAATGCTCTCGCGCAGATCCAGGAACTGCTCGTCCTGCGGATCCGGCGTGCCGTGATAGACCGTGGCATTCTGGGCCAGGAAGTAGCTCAGCGCCAGCGCCAGATCGTTGGGCTTGCCGAGCCTCGCCGCCTGCTTGTCGAATTCCTGAAACAAAGCTTCGACCACCGCGGTGACCTGGGCTTTTTGTTCCGGAGTCTTTCCCAGTTGGTCGGCCAGCGTGTTGGTCAGCAGGTGCGTTCCGGTGGAGTGGAAGAGCAGCGTCGACTCGTGCGCTCGTTCTCTCACCGGCGTGGGCGCCGGCGAGGGCCTGTCCGTGGATCCGCTCCTGCCTTCGCGCGCCGCTTTGCGCTGCTGCAGCTGATAAATCGTCCAGTTGTTCCAGATGTTGGTGGAGAGCGTGGCGCTTACCGGGTTGTTCCATGGAATGGCCATGGAGTCGCCATATTGCGCCCGCGCCGTCACTGCGGAACCCAGCAGCATTGTCAGCAACAGGCAGACGCCCGCGCCGGACGCCGCGCGCACACGTACACTTCTCGATCGAACGAAGGATGCCCCTTCGGGCCTTCCCGCACGATGTTCCATTGTTGTGTTTTCCCCTGTAGTCCGGAACGCGCGGCATCAGGTCTTCACAAGTACTAGGCGTACGCTGCCGCGCCCGGTGCACAATTTTGGGGAAATTATATGCTGCGCCACTGCATGCGAGCATGGAAATTCGAGCGCCCCGGCCGCACACGTTCGATCGAACCATGATGGCGCTCGCCCTACTCTCCGCCCACCGTCATGCCTTCAATGCGCAGAGTCGGGGCCGCAGTGGGTCCGCGGAAGACCAGATCGCTGCCGATCTCAGCGATGTTGTTGAGCATCTCCCGCAGATTGCCGGCGACCGTGACTTCTTCCACCGGATAGGCCAGCTCGCCATTCTCGATCCACAGCCCGCTAGCGCCGCGCGAGTAGTCGCCGGTCACCAGGTTCACGCCGAAGCCGAGAAATTCGGTCACGTAGAATCCGTTCTTCACTCCGGCAATGATCTGCTGCGCCGTCTTCGTCCCGGCTTCGAGATAGGCGTTGCGCGTGGTGATCCCCGGATTTCCCGCCAGCCCGCGCCCCGCGCTGCCGGTGGTCTTCAGTCCCAGCTTGCGCGCGGTATAAGTGTTGAGCAGATAGGATTTCAGCACGCCTTTCTCCACCACCACCGTGCGCCGCGTGGGAACGCCTTCGCCGTCGAATGGTGTAGTGCCGAAGCCGCCGACGATGGTTCCGTCATCCACGATGGTCACATTGCTGTCGGCAATCTTTTCGCCCAGCATGCCTTCCAGGAACGACGACTGGCGATAGATCGCGTCGCCATTCACCGCGTCAAAGATGCTGCTGAGCAGGCTGCCCGCCATCATGGGATCGAAGACGATGGGAACCTTGGTGGAAGCGATCTTGCGCGCGCCCAGCCGGCGCAGAGTGCGCCGCGCCGCCTCGCGCCCTACCGATTCCGGCGAATCCAGCTTCTTGAGCGTCCGCGCCGCGGAAAACCAGTAGTCGCGCTGCATGGATGACGACGCGTTTTCCGCCTGCGCGATCGGCGCCGCCATCACCGAGCAGAACGAACTCCGCGACTCGCCCACAAAGCCCAGCGAGTTCGCAAGAACCCGCCCTCCGGTGGAAGCGTCAAAGCTGCCGCCGTCGGAGTTGGTCAGCCGCCGATCGCAATCCAGCGCCGCTCGCTCCGCGCGTCGCGCAAAATTAATGCGCTCCTCGGGAGGCAGCGAGTAAACGTCTTCGTAAAAGAGCTGCAGGTCGCCGCTCAGGGCGCCGAGTTCCTGCGGCTCCGGCAGCCCGGCAAAAGGATCTTCAGAAGTCACGCGCGCCAGCTCCAGCGCGCCATGCACCAGGCGCTCAATGCCTTCGCGCGTGAAGTCGCTGGAGTAGGTGCTGGCCGTGCGCCGCCCCAGAAACACGCGCAGTCCCAGCCCGCGCGATCCCGACTCCTTCAGCGTCTCCACCTGGCCCAGCCGCACCACGGTGGAAAACTCTGTGCCTTCGCGCACAATGGTGTCGGCCGCGGTTGCGCCTGCTTTCATGGCGCGCGCCACCACGTCAGTGGCCACGTCGCGCAGGTCCGCCGTCTCCACGGCGCCAGGAATCTCCAGTTTGGTCGACATCAGCTGCCCGTCCCGCCCACCGTCATGCGGTCCAGCTTCAGCGTGGGAATGCCTACGCCTACCGGCACCGACTGCCCGTCCTTGCCGCACGTGCCCACGCCTTCATCCAGCGCCAGGTCGTTGCCGACCATCGAGACTTTCGTGAGCGCGTCCGGACCGTTGCCGATCAGGGTGCAGTTTTTTAGCGGCGCCGTCACCTGGCCGTTTTCGATCATGTAGGCCTCCGAGGTCGAGAACACAAACTTCCCGTTGGTGATGTCCACCTGCCCGCCGCCGAAGTTCACCGCGTACACGCCGCGCTTCACCGACCGCAGTATGTCTTCCGGAGAGTCGTCGCCTGAGAGCATGTAGGTGTTGGTCATGCGCGGCATGGGAATGTGCTCGTAGCTCTCGCGCCGCCCGTTGCCGGTATCGGGCATGCCCATCAGCCGCGAAGAAAGCTTGTCGCTCAGGTAGCCCTTGAGAATTCCTTTCTCGATCAGCACCGTCTCCTGCGTCGGCGAACCTTCATCGTCCACGTTGATCGAGCCGCGCCGCGAAGGCAGCGTCCCGTTGTCCACCACCGTGCACTTGTCGGAAGCCACCCGCTTGCCGATCAGCCCTGTAAACGCCGAGGTGCCTTTGCGGTTGAAGTCCGCCTCCAGCCCGTGCCCGATCGCCTCATGCAGCAGAATGCCCGGCCATCCCGGCCCCAGCACCACTTCCATCTCCCCCGCCGGCGCTTCGCGCGCGTCCAGCTGAATAATGGCCTGCCGCGCCGCTTCGCTGGCAAAGTGTTCCGGCGTCTTCTCCGTCTGGAAGAACTCGATGCCCACGCGCCCGCCGCCTCCCGCCTGCCCCTTGCCCGAATTCGCGCCAGACTTGGCGATGGTGAGCAGGCTGAAGCGCGCCAGCGGCTGCACGTCGGTGGCATAAGAACCGTCCGAGCCGATCACCAGGATCTGCCTCAGCTCGTCCGCATAACCGCAGCGCACCTGCACGATCCGCGGATCGTAAGCCCGGGCCGCGCGGTCAGCCCGCATTACCAGCTCCAGCTTGGCGGCAATGTCGGCGTCCGCCGCCGGCGACGAGACCTGGTAGAGCTGGTGCGCCGGCTTCTCTTTGAATCCCTGCACCGGCTGCTGCGCCGGCCCGCTGGCAATCAGCGCCGCCGTCCTCGCCGCCCGCAGAATCTTCTCCGGGGCCAGGTCGTCGGTGTAGGCGTATCCGGTGCGCTCACCGGAAATCACCCGCACTCCGCAGCCGGCGGAAATGCCCTGCGCCGCCGATTTCACCATGGATTCGTCCACGCTCAGCGAGGTGGTAGTCAGATACTCGAAGTACAGGTCGGCATAGTCGCCACCCGCCGAAAGGGCCTCGCCCAGGTAGCGCTCCAGCGCTCCCGGGGTAACGCCAAACTTCTGAAAGAAAAGGGAATGATTGTCAGTCATGATTTCCTGGGTATTCTAGGTATTGATGATGATATTGATGCTCCCCGCCCCCATCACGGCTCAGCCGGCCCGTCCCATTGTACGCTCGCGCCTTTCCCCTTGATTCTGCGGATCACCCGATCTCCCCTACCCCCCTTGGGATGGATCCCATTTCATCCCCGGTCCATCCCCGATCCATGCCCCACTGAACGGCCCCCCGCTAGAATCCTATCTATGATTCCAAAGGACTTAGCCCCCTGGCCCATAGCAATCAATCCAATATCTTGGGATGGTTTATCAAAGAGTAACTAGCTGACCCCAATATCTTGTGGTCTTGCTGCCTTTTGTTGCCCAAAAACGCCAACGACCGCCCTTGGGGCGGTCCGCCGGAAAGCCGATTTAACTTTACTTCTCAATGATACTAGCACGATAGCGTTGCCATGTCAAGCTCTTTTTTGAGAGAAGAGACCCAGTGTAGAAAACCGGCACCGCGCGTCTCAAAATCGGCCCTCAGGAAAGGAAGCCTGTGAGGACTGGGAACAGCAAACGCCTTCCCCTTGCGCTTCTACAACACCCGTGGCATACTCCTGTAGAAGCCAAAGGGGAACGCCTTGACCGTTTCCAATCGCAACCCGGACCGCCCCATCGAACTTCCCCAGGGCACGCTTGATCTTCTGATCCTCCGCACCCTGGTCCCCGAGCCGCGGCACGGCTGGGCCATCTCTGAGCGCATCCAGCAGGTTTCCAGCGACCTGCTGCAGGTTCAGCAGGGCTCGCTCTATCCCGCGCTGCATCGCCTGGAGCGCCGCGGCTGGATTAAGTCCCACTGGGGCGTCTCCGAGAACAATCGTCGCGCGAAATTCTACGAACTCACGCCGGCCGGCCACCGGCATCTGCAAGCCGAGGAGAACGCCTGGCGCGCGCTGGCCGGAGCGGTCGCGCAGATTCTGGAGACAGCCTGAGGACCTGCCCATGTGGAGCGATCTTCGCTATCGTCTTTCCGCTCTCTTTCGCCGCCGTGCCCTGGCCGCCGACGTCGAGGAAGAATTGCGTGCCCATCTCGAGCATCAGGCCGCCAAACATCTGCGCGCCGGCGCGACCCCCGAAGAAGCTCTGCGCCGGGCTCGTCTGGAACTCGGAGGCCTGGAGCAGGCCCGCGAGCTTTGCCATGAAGCCAGCGGTGTTCACGGCCTTGAAGTTTTTCTCCAGGATGTCCGCTACGGTCTCCGCGGACTGCGCCGCAATCCCGGCTTCGCCGCCATCGCTGTCCTCACCCTCGCTCTCGGTGTGGGCGTGAACACCGCCATCTTCAGCGCGCTCAACGCCCTGCTGCTCCGCCCGCTCCCCATCCCGCAGATGGACCGCGTGGTCTACGTGCTTGCCCTGCGCGAGAATTTCGATCCCTTCGGCACCGGCCTGGCCGACTACCAGGCCTACCGCGAGCGCGCCCACTCCTACTCCAGCCTGGGCATCGACCAGCAGGGCTCATTCAACCTGATCGAGCGCGGCAACAGCGAAGCCCTGCACGGGGCCTTCATCGTCCCCGGCTATCTTGCCACGCTTCAGGTCCAGCCCGTCCTTGGCCGCAGCTTCAATGAAATTGAATGCACGCCCGGCGGTCCCGGCGCTGCCCTGATCGGCTACGGACTGTGGCAGCGGCGTTTCGGCGGCAGCAGCCAGATCATCGGCCGGACGGTCAACGTCAACGGCAATGCCGTCAGTATCGTCGGCGTGATGCCGGCCAACTTCGATCTCCCCGGCGAAACCGAACTCTGGCTGCCTCTCCAGGTCCGGCTTGAAGGTCTTCCTGCCGCCGAGCGCGGTACCCATGATTACGAGCTCATCGGGCGCCTGCGTCCCGGAGTCACGCTGGCCCAGGCTGACGCCGAAACAAAAACCATCGCCCGCCAGCTCGAACAGGAGCTGCCGGAATTCCGCCGCGGCTTCGGCGCCGAACTCCTCACCCTGCGGCAGCAGCTGATTGACGATATCGACACCAACAGCGAGCGCGCCGTCGTCATCCTCTTCGGCGCCGTCCTCTTCTTCCTCTTGATCTGCTATGCCAACGTGGCCGGCCTGCTGCTGGCCCGCGGCGTGGTGCGTGAGCACGAGATTGCTCTCCGCCGCGCTCTCGGCGCCGGACCCTGGCGCATCGCCTGCCAGCTCCTGACCGAAGGCGCCGTGCTCGCCGTCTTCGGCGGCCTCGGCGGCCTTGTCCTGGCTCGCCCCATGATGCAGGCTCTGGTCGCGCTCAATCCCGTGCAGACCCTCGCCTTCTCGACCTTTCTGCAAGACATCAGCCTCGACGGCCGCGTGCTGGGCTTTGTCGCGCTGGTCACGTTGCTCACCACCCTGCTGTGCCCGCTGATTCCCGCGGCCAAAGCCGCTCGCGCCCGCGACCTGACCTCGGTCTTCCGCCAGGGCTCGCAGCGCGGCAACACGGATCGCGCCGGCCGGCGCTGGCTGGGCGTGCTGGTGGTCGCCGAGATCGCCATCACCGTGCCTCTGCTGGTGGGCGGCGCGCTGCTCTTCCGGACTTTTCAAAGTCTCTACCGCGTCGACGTCGGCTTCCGTCCCGACCACCTGCTGATCGCGCACCTCGAGCTGCCGTCCACCCGCTACCCGGATCACAAACAGCGCGTGGCGTTCGTGCGCAACCTGATCGATAAGGTTGAGCACCTGCCCGGTGTGGTTTCCGCGGGCATCACCAATAACACCCCGTTGACGGCCGTCTCCCGCGACTCCACTTTCACCGTGGAAGGCCATCCCCTCGACAATCCGGCCGCTCTCCCCGTGAGTTCGCACCGCCTGGTCACGCCCGGCTACCTCAAAACCCTCGGCATCACGCTGGTGAAAGGGAGATTGCTGAATGAACAGGATCGCGAAGGCTCCCTGCCCGTAGTGGTAGTGAGTGAAGAGCTGGCTCGCCAGGCCTGGCCCGGTGAAGATCCGCTGGGCAAACACATCCGCCGCGGCAAGCAGGAGCAGACCGGCTTCCCCTGGCTGACCGTGGTCGGCGTGGTGCGAAACGTGAAGGAAGACCGCTTCAACTTCCGCATCGACCGGCCTGTCTGGTACATGCCCTTTGAGCAGCAGCCCAGCAACTACCCGCTCGACCTGGTGGTCCGCACCACCGTGGAGCCGGAGAAGATCACCGATGCTGTCCGTCACGCTGCGTATTCCGTCGATCCCGAGCAGCCGCTCTCCGATATGACCACCCTGCAAACGCAGGTTGCCGGCGTGCTTACCACCGACCGCTTCAACGCCCTGATGATGGCCGCGCTCTCCATCCTCGGGCTGACTCTGGCGGTGATCGGCCTCTACGGAGTCATGGCTTATACCGTGACGCGGCAGGCGCGGGAAATCGGCGTGCGCGCAGCGCTGGGCGCGACCCGGACAAGAATTCTTCTCGCCACGCTCGGCCGCGCCGCTCGCCTGACCGGCTGCGGATTGCTCCTCGGTCTCGCCGGCGCCGTCGCCTCCAGCCGTCTGCTGGCCGGAAACCTCTACGGTGTGCGCGCCATGGATCCCTGGATCTTCGCCGGAGTTAGCGCCCTGCTGCTTGTGGTGGCGCTGGCGGCCTGCCTGGTTCCGGCCTGGCGCGCTGCCCGCGTCGATCCCATGGTCGCCCTGCGCTGCGAATGACCGGCAGTAAATGCGCGGCAATATAAGATGGAGAGGTGTCGCGCGCACTCACTCACTTCATTCGAACGAAACCCGAACCGCGGGGTAAGCTGGTGTTGCCGCTTGTCTCCATCCTTGCTCTCCTGCTCTCCGGCTGCGCCAAACAACTCCTGACTTGCCCGCGTGTGCCGCCGCCGCTGCCGGCCTCCGCCGTCCCTGCGGAGCATCCGGCCGCGGTCCTTTTCGCTACTGACCGTCTGCCTGAGTCCCGCGAACAGCTCCTCTTCTCCGCCGATCTCAATCCTTCCGGCACCCACCTCAGCTACGGCGCCAAGTGCGTTGATCCCTCCGGGGAGAAGGCCGCCTGCGACGCGCCTCCACGCTGGCTGGAACACGACGACTTCATGGCCCGCATCGCCGCCTCCCATTCCGACGTGGTCCTTTTCGTCCACGGCTTCAACTACGGCTTTGATGAGTCGCTCGAGATCGCGCTGCGCATCGTCGAACGCACTCGGGTCCCGGCTACGCCCGTCGCTTATAGCTGGCCTTCGCAGGCGCGGGTCTCCGCCTACGGCGTCGATTACGACATGAGCGACTGGACCATCGATCACCTCACCGGCTTCATCGGCGATCTCACTGCCGCCCTGCCCGAGGGCTCGCGGCTGCACATCGTCGCTCACAGCATGGGCACGCGCGCGCTGCTGCTGGCGCTGCCCCGCCTCGATCTACCCGGGCAGCGCCTCGGCCAGCTGATCCTCATCTCTCCCGACGTCGACTCGCGCATCTTCCGCGAGCTGATTCTGCACGCTGGGCCTTTTCAGCGCCGCACCCTGTACGTCTCCAAGCACGATTTCGCCCTGCGCACCGCCGCTCTGCTGCTGCGCGCCGGCTCGGTGCGCGCCGGCGACTCCAACAAGCAGTACGTGGTCGTCCAGGACGTGGACACAGTGGACATGTCGCTGCTCAACGCCGGCGTCTTCGGCCACTCTCTCTACGACTACTCGCAGCTGATGTTCGACGATCTCGGCGGGGTTCTGCGCGCTCAGACCGCGGCCGACCGCCAGCTCACCGCCTGCACCGTCAAGAGCATCGCCCAGGCCAACACCCAGAACGGAACCTCGCTGCCCTGCACCGTCTACCGCCTGCCCCAGCAAGCCAAACACTGATTCATCCTCCCCCGGCCGGCCTCAGTCTTGACAAGGCATTTGAGAAGCGTCATTATTTGAACGTGTTCAATTTAGCCCATAGCGCAGCCAGTCCTCTCCGCATCGTCATCCCCGGCGGCAGCGGCCAGATGGGACAGGTTCTGGCCCGGCATTTTTACGCTGGCGGGCACAATGTTACGGTCCTGACGCGCCGGCCTTATCCCGCGCCGTGGCGCGTGGTGGAGTGGAACGGGCGCGACCTGGGCAGTTGGACGCGCGAGGTCGACGGCGCCGATCTGGTCGTCAACCTCGCCGGCCGCAGCGTGAACTGCCGCTACAACGCCGCCAACCGGCGCGCGATCACCGAATCCCGCGTGCTCTCCACTCGCGCCATCGGCCAGGCCATCGCCCAAGCCGCACAACCTCCCGCGTTGTGGATGAACGCCGCCACCGCCACCATCTATCGTCACACCCTCGACCGCCCCATGGACGAAGCCACCGGCGAACTTGGCGGCAATGAGCCCGGCGCACCCGCCACCTGGAACTTCAGCATCGATGTAGCTCTGAGCTGGGAAGGAGAACTCTTTGCCGCCGCAACCCCGCGCACCCGCAAGATCGCTCTGCGCAGCGCCATGGTCATGAGCTCCGGCCGCGGCGGCATCTTCGCCACCCTGCGCACCCTGGCCCGCCTCGGCCTCGGCGGACGCGCCGGCTCCGGACAGCAGTTCGTCTCCTGGATTCACCACGCCGACTTCGTGCGCGCCATCGAATTTCTGATTACCCATGAAGCTCTCGACGGCCCGGTCAACATCTGCTCCCCCAATCCGCTGCCCTACGCGCAGTTCATGCGCGCTCTGCGTCAGGCCTGCGCCGTCCCCTTTGGCCTGCCTGCGACAAAATGGATGCTGGAGATAGGGGCTTTCTTCCTGCGCACCGAGACTGAACTGATTCTGAAGAGTCGACGTGTAGTTCCGGGAAAGCTGCTGGCTGCCGGCTTTGACTCCCTCTTCCCGCAATGGCCTCAGGCAGCCCGCGATCTGGTGGAGAGTGGATCCGACGTAGTCGCTTAACTCATCATGCCTGCGTAGGCCGCTTCGGCTCCGATTTTCGGTTCGATTTCGGCGCGGCGGAAACAGGAAACCAAATGATCGTTCACCATGCCCACCGCCTGCATGAAGGCGTAGCAGATCGTCGGCCCCACGAATTTAAAGCCGCGCCGCAGCAGCTCCCGGCTCATCAGCTCTGACTCCCGCGTGCTCGCCGGAACCTGCTTCATGCTCTTGCGCGCCTTGCTGATGGGGCGCTCACCCACGAACTGCCATATATAAGCGTCAAAGCTGCCCCACTCCTTCCGCACTTCCAGAAAGGCCCGGGCATTGACAATGGCGGCATCGATCTTCAGGCGGTTGCGCACAATCCCCTGGTTGGCCATCAGCTCGCGCACCTGCGCCGGCCCGTAATGTGCCACGCGCTCGGCATCGAACTCGCTGAAGGCTCGCCGGTAGGCTTCGCGTTTGGCCAGGATGGTCGACCAGCTCAGCCCGGCCTGCGCTCCCTCCAGGACCAGGAACTCAAACAGCACCCGATCGCTGTGCTGCGGCACTCCCCACTCGCGATCGTGGTAGGCGATCTCCAATTCTGACCGCCCCCAGGGGCAGCGCTTCTTGGCATCGATAACCTGGATCATCATCCGTCGCCGTTAAGCGCAGAGTCAAAGCCGGCGGTGCGCTTAATCATCTTACGGTTTTGTAGCACAAGAACGCCTGTGCACGGAAGCGCCCGGCCACGCCAATGCGCGCCAACCACGGTCCATACCTCAAGGGCGTTTTTGCCCGCATTCGCTTCTTGACGTTCTGCTCCAGCCGGCCGCACAATATGTAGCGGCCCCACATATATGACCGACACTACTGCGAACCGCGAGTGGAAGAAGGGCAGCACCGAGTTGCTGGTCCTGTCGCTGGTGGAGGGCCGGCCCCGCCACGGCTACGAGATCGCCAAGTTGATTCAGGCGCGTTCCCAGGGAGCGCTGCGTTTTCACGCTGCCTCCCTCTATCCCTTGCTGTACCGCCTGGAGCGAAAAGGACTGATCGAGGGCCGGTGGGTTGAGAAAGCCGGGCAGCGCCGCCGCCGCTGCTACACCCTGACGCTCGCCGGCCGCAATCGCCTTGCCGAACAACGCCGCGGATGGCGCGCCTTCATTCGCGCTGTCGGCCGTGTCGCCCGAGTCGCCCATGCCTGACTGGAAAGAGATCGTCCGCGAGCGCCTTGCCGCTCTGCGATTAGAGCCGTCGCGTGAAGCGGCGCTGATTGAAGAGCTCTCGCAGCATCTTCGCGACACCTACGCGGAATTGCTGGCGCAGGGAGTCGCCGACGAAGAAGCAGCACGCGAAACGCTTCTCGAACTGAACGACATCCGCTTGCTGGCTGAGGAGCTGCGTAACGCGAAATCTCCACTCCCCTCCGGCGACCCTCGCCTTTACGGGACCACCAACGCCACCTGGAGCAGCGCTCTGTTCGGCTTGTGGCAGGACTTCCGCTTCGGGCTGCGCGGCTTGCGCAAAGACGCACGTGTCGCCTCGCTGGCCACTTTTACGCTCGCCATCGGCATCGGCGCCAGCACCCTGATCTTCAGCATCCTTGAGAATGTCCAGCTTTCGCCGTTTCCCTATAAGGACGCAAATCGCCTCGCGCGCGTCTACGAGCATTTCTCCAGCGGCTTGATTAATCGCGACGCCTTTGCTCCGGAAGAGTTTGTCGACTTCAGGCAACAGAATCATTCTTTCGCCGACCTGCTGGCGGTCGGCAGCCTGGAAATCCTTTACAGCGGCCCCGAAGGTACCAGGCAAACCTGGGGAGCGTGGATTAGTCCGGAAATTTTTGCCGTGCTGGGAATCCGTCCGCTGCGCGGCCGCGCCTTTGAGTTGAGCGACGGTGAACCCGGCGCGCCGCCCGTATGCGCCATCAGTTATCGCCTGTGGACAGAACAGTTCGGCCAGGACCCGTCGATTCTGGGCCGGCCTTTGACTCTCAACGGAGAGCGCCGAACTCTGGTGTCCATTCTGCCGCCGCGGTCCCGCTTCCTCGATCTCGATATCTGGATGCCGATCCACGTGCGCCGCGATACCGCTGTGCTTGGCGCAGCCAACGTGCGCGCTTACTTCGGCGCCGTCGGACATTTGAAGAGAGGGGCCACCTTGAAGTCGGCCGCGGCCGATCTTGAGCCCATTCTTGCGCGCTATGAAAAAGATCATCCGGCGAACTACCCCGAGCAGATCGACATTCTGCTGAAAAGCTTCACCGACTCTCAGGTGGGCGATTCTAAGGGCATGCTCTTTTCGCTCATGGGCGCCGTCATCGTACTGTTGCTGATCGCGTGCAGCAATGTCGCCAACCTTCTCATGGCCCGCGCTACCGCCCGCGAACGCGAAATGGCCATACGCTCCGCTCTGGGCGCGGAGCGCTGGCGCCTGGTTCGTCAGCTCCTGGTAGAAAGCTTTGTCCTGGCCTGCGCCGGCTGTGCCGCAGGATGCGCCTTCGCCGAGCTGGGCCTGAAGGCAACGCTCCGGTTTATTCCTGCCGACGCGCTTCCATCGGAAATCCAGATCGGTCTCAACCCCACGGTAATTTTCTTTTCCGTGCTGCTGGCCTTTATCACCACGCTGCTCTGCGGTCTGGCCCCCGCCCTTCGCGCTGCCACCGCCAACCTTCTCAGTGCCCTGGCCACCAGCAGCAAGGGCGGAACTTCAGGGTTCGCTCACGGCCGGTTCCGCGCCGGTCTGGTCATCAGCGAGGTCGCTCTCTCTATCGTCTTGCTGACAGCTTCCGGGCTGATGTTGCGCAGCTTCTTCGCGCTGCAGCACGTGGAACTGGGCTTTGAGCCAAGTCATCTCCTATGGCTGCGCGTGGCCCTTCCCCAGGGTCGCTACGATTCGGCCGAACAGAAAAAAGTCTTCTTTGAAGCGGCTCTGTCGCGCGTCACCGCCATTCCCGGCGTCACCATGGCTGCGGAATCCTACGCCCCGCCCTCCTGCTGCGCCGGCCCCAGCGTCCTCAATATCTCCGGCAAGGAGCACGCGGGTACCTGGTACGTGAGATATGAACCCATCAGCACCGACTATTTCCGCACCCTCCAGACGCCGCTGCTTCGCGGCCGATTGTTGACGCAAAGCGAAGTGCTCTCCGCCGGGCGCGTAACCGTCGTCAACCAGGCCATGGTCCGCACCTACTTCGCCGGCGCCGAGCCCATCGGCCGGAAGATTGAGTTCGGATCCTTTGATAACGTTCCTGACTATCCCCACAACGCCTGGTTTGAGATCGTGGGCGTGGTTGCCGACGCCAAGAACCGCGAGCTGACCGCTCCCGCCGAGCCCGAAGCCTATATTCCCTACACCACTTTTGGGCGGACCAGCCGCAGCCTGCTGGTCAGGACCGCGGTCGATCCGGTTTCCCTGCTTCCGGAAATTCGTCGCGCCCTCTGGGCGGTGGAGCCCGACGCCGCTCTCAGCCGGGCCGTGCCCGTCGAAGACTTCCTCAAAGACTACGCTTACTCGGAGCCGGTCTTCGCGCTGATCACTCTCAGCTTCTTCGCCGGCATCGGCCTGCTGCTGGTGGTGGTTGGCGTATTCAGCGTGATGGCATATTCGGTGACTTTGCAGTCGCACGAGATTGGCGTGCGTATGGCCCTGGGCGCACAGCGCGGCAGCGTGCTGCGGATGGTGCTGGCCAAAGGCTTCCGGCTGATCGTATCCGGCATTGCCGCCGGCGTGGCCATCAGCTTTGTGCTGACGCGTCTCGCTGCCAGCCAATTCTGGGGCGTTTCACCCCGCGATCCCTGGACTTTCAGCCTGGTGACCGCTCTGCTCTTGATCGTCGGCCTCGCGGCGTGTTGGTTCCCCGCACGCCGCGCCACCCAGGTAGATCCGCTGGTAGCCATACGGCACGAGTAGTTCGCGCCTTACACCGGCGCTAACCCGCGCTCAACCTGTTCGTCTGACATTACAGGAGGTGGAGCAATGAAGGCAGCTCCGCTCACTCTCCTCGCCGCCGCAATCGTCTTCGCGATGTGCGCACATCCGGCGCGATCAGCCGCCGGCACGGACGACGCCATGCGCGATCGCGGCAAGCAGATCTTCGCCGCCAAGTGCGCGCAGTGCCACGACGTCGACGCCACCAAAAAATTGCCGGATGGAAGCACTTTGCTCGCGCGGCTCGTCGCCAGCAGCGATCCCCGCGCCCGCCTGGCCACACGCCTGAACAAGATGAGCAGTGAAGATCATCAGGCTGTGGTGGTTTACATGGAAGAGCTGATCGCCCGCTATCCCGCCGGCAACAAGGCTCCGCCCGCCTCGCAGTAACGCTAGCGGCCGGCGTGGGCCGACTTCGCCGCCTCCGGACGCACCCGCAGCGGCCTCTCCGCGGGCTGCGGCCACTTGTTGGCTGCGATCAGACGCCGCACCTGCGCCTCCCGCTCTTCCGGGAAAGGATGCGAACGAAAGTATCCGGCAAGGCTGCCGATCGCCACTTGTGATAGCTCCTCGCCCGGGCTGCCGGGTTTCGTCTCGCGACGCTGCCGCAGGCGCGCGAAAGTCTGGAACAGATCGAGCGCGCCTTGCGGTGAATATCCCGCGGCCACCGCCAGCGCCGTGCCGTCGCCATCGGCCTCCATCTCCTGCTCTTTGCTGTAGCCGGCCTGGAACAACTCCACCGGCAGCATCACCAGTTGCGCCAGCGGCATGTGGCGCAGGCGCGACTGCAGCGCCACCCGGTCATTGCAGTGGTAGTGGTCCACGTGCTCGGTCTCATGCCCCAGCACGCTCGCCAGTTCGTCTTCGCTCGTCATCATCTGCACCAGGCCCTTACCGATGAACACATGCCCGCCAGGCAGGGCAAAGGCGTTCACCAAGCCGGCATCGGGTAGGTAGTGGAAGCGGTAGTCCAGTTTGCGCCGCGCGTGCGCCGAGACGCTCTGTCCCACCGAGCTGACGTATTTTTCCAGCTCCAGATCGTCGCCGCTCAGGACCGGGCGGCGGGCCAGGTAGTTTTCCGCCATGGCGTCGCCCACCCGGATCTCCTGCTGATCGGAAAGCCGCGTCAGGCTGGCAGGAATGCGGCTCCACTCGCGCTCGGTGTCAGCCAGGGCGTTGAGCATGCCTTCCGGACCCACATGGGTCTCGCCCTTCTGGCGTTGCGAATAGAAAAGCGCCGCGCCTGAGGCCGCCAACAGCGCCAGCAGAATCAGCCAGCGTTTCACAGATAATCCTTCAGAGCCTCGCGGTTTTTGCCGTAGAGGAACGAAACCACCAGGATGACCAGGCCGATCCCGATCCACGCCAGAATGCGCACCAGCGGATCGTTGAAGTAGAGCGTGTCATAGCCCAGCTTGCCGATGCTCAACATCACCAGGGCCACGCCGGTCAGGCGAAAGCTGCGTTCTCGCGCCCACAGAGCCACCATAAAAATGGCCAGCCCTTCCAGGCCCCAGAACAGCGTGACCTTGCCTCCCTCCAGCTTCAGGAACAACAGGACCACCAGCAGAATCACCGGAACAAAGAACATGGGCTGCTCCGGACGGCCCGCCAGTCCCCGCAGCCAGCCCGGCAAATTGGCGAACTTCGCATTCCCGCGAATCTGGAAGGCCAGCGGCACGCACACTGCCAGCAGCGCGATCGCCCAGATGCAGCTGTTCAGGCTGGAAGCGGAATTAGCGTCCTTCAGATGGTAAAAGTTGTTGGTGGCCATGCGGAAGCCGGCGAAGCCCAGCATCACCACCGACTGGTAAAGAAAAATCTCCTGGCCCGTGCGCCACGCCACCAGCAGCAGGACCGCTACCATCGCCGCGTATCCTGCCACCACCCACGCCGGCTCAGCCTCAAAACGAATCAGCGCCGCGACCGTCGCCGTTCCCAGGCAGGCCAGCGCGTACTTCAGCAGGGTCCCGGTTGATTCCTTCACGAGGTCACCGCCTTGGCCCGGCCGGAAACCGCCGGCGGCACCGGCTGGCCGGCTGTGCGCCCGCCAATAAATGTAAAAGTAAATGATTGCCAGCAGCCACACCGTGAACACGCGGCGATCCAACAGCACCTGGATGAACCCGCCCTCCACGCGGCTGTTGAAGTTGGCATAGAAGATGTGGGCAAAGCTGCCGGCCAGCGCCACATAACACTGCCCATGCCAGCTGCTTCGGGCTGTCCCCACGTCGACTCGGACCGCGCCCAGGACGTCCCGCAGCTCGTAGAGCAGCACGGCAAAAACTCCCCAGGCCAGTGAGACGTTGACGGGATCGAGCTGGTACCACGCCAGCCAGCTCACCAGCAGCGATCCTGCCCAGGCATAAGCCTGCGCGATTCGCTCGCTCTCGATGATCTCCGCAATGTTGGTAATCCAGGTCAGCGCGTAGAACGTTGCCGCGGTGATGGCTACGGTCAAAAGCTGCAGCCGGGTTCCGCGGTGCTGCGGATCGAAATTGGCATAGAGCGTCCACGCCACCGCCATGGCCCCGAGCAGATGCGTCTGCCAGAGCAGTGCGCGGTCCTTCCACAGCCGCGCTCCCAGCGAGAGCACCAGCGCCAGGCCGATCCACGCCACTGCTGTCCACAGCGCGGCGGTTTCGGTTTCTTTGTAAGCCAGGTACGCCAGCAGTGTGGTCCCGGCTACCGAATAAACCGGGCGGATGCTTTTCAGCGGCGACCAGCGCGCTAGCAGGTAGGTTCCCACCGCGATCACGCTGATCGAGAGCAGGCGGTAGGTAAAACGCGAAAACGTCGCGGTGAGATTGATGTTGAACAACAGCCCGCGCCCGAACGACAGCAGCACCAGTGCCAGCGCCTGCCATTTGAGGTCGGCGCGATTCAGATACTGGCCGGCGAGGCTGAGCACCAGCGCTAGCGCGATCCAGCCCATGGCTATTGCCCAGTCGGCCAGTTGGAACCAGATCAGAAGTGCGATCAGAGCGGTGGCGCCCCAGGCGTACGCCGCGTAGAAGATCGACTGGCCCGCGGTGTCCGAGAGGCGCACGAACCGCGAGCTCAGATAGAAGAGCGCGGCCACCACGCTGAAGGCCAGCACGCGCTGGGGAACGCCGAACGAGAGCGCGGTCAGATCGCGGTCGGCGACGATCAACTGGATGAAGGCCAGCGTCGCCACCCAGTGCGCCTGGTAGATCATCTCGTCCACCGCGAACATTTTTCCCGTCACGCTGAGCCAGGCCACAAACAGCGCCAGCACCACGGCCACAGCTTTATTGGGAACGTAAACATAGACAGCCGCCACCGCCAGCACGCTGGCGGCAAACGAGAGCACCGACATCATCAGGTCCTCGGCTTGGCCGGCAAACAGCTCCTGCCAACGGCGGCGAACCACGTGGGAGTTCAGGTAGAGCACCGCCGCAACCACCGCCAGCATCAGCGTGAGCTGCGCATCGCGATGCGTCTGCCCGCCGACAATCTGCACGAAGATAGGAAACACCCTGGCCACCAGCGCGTGCCCCACGATCAGCACCGAGATCAGCACTCCGAAAGCGCGGAACAGCCTTTCCCGCTGGAAGATGCCTGCCAGCAGAAAGACCTCGGCGCCGGCAAGCCAGATCAGGTCCAGAGAATTGCCGGAATAGCGGAAGGGAATCGCCGCCACCATCAGCGCCGCGCCCAGGCTGGAGAGCACATGGAAGGGCGCCTTGCGGCGGCGCGAAACCGGCAGCTGTCCCAGCGTGAACTCCACCGCGCCCATCACCAGCAGCACCTTCCACGCCCACTCGGGATGGAATCCCTGGTACTTCATCACCGCCAGGAAAAACAGCGGGTTCATAATGCCGGCGTTGGTTGAGATCGTCTCCTGGTCGCTGCCGGAAATTTTGCGCGCGAGGTATGACGCACGGAAGATCGCCCAGCACGCAATCACCAGCGCCACGCTGGCGGCATGGTGAGGAAAAACGGCCCGCTGTCCCTGCTGCTCGTACACGCGATACAGCCAGTAGAAATGATTGATGTACGCGGCCAGGATGCCGAAGATCTCCAGCTCCCACCAGTGGTAACGCAGCACGATCAGCGTCATGCCCGAGATCAGCATCGCTCCGGCAATCAGGTTGTACGGCGCCGATGGATTCATGGCGATGGCCACGAAGCCCAGCAGAAATCCTGCGCCGGTCACAATTTGCGAGGCGTACCTCAGCGTGTGCCACACCATGGCGCCGATCACGCCCAGCAACAGGAACAGATCGACCTCGCGCGAGTCCAGCACGTGCAGTGACGCCGTGTTCGCCAGGGCGTAGGTGACCAGCACCAGCACCGCCCAGCCGCCGCCGATCAACGATCGTCCCAGCGCTTTGTAGCGGCCGGTGCGCTCCAGGAAGATTCCGCCGGCCAGAGTGGCCGCTCCGGATGCATAAAGGATCGCCACTCGCAGAATGTTGGGGAACCTTCCCCAGACGTAGCCCACCAGAAAGCCCACGCCCACCACCACGATGGTGATGCCGATGATGGGAAACCAGCGGATCCCCAGCCTCTCCTCAAACGAAGCCGAAGGTTTTCGCAGTGGCGCAGACGTCGCGCGCGGCGCCGTAACTCCCGGCGAAGCTGTCGCGCTGCGCTCAGCCTGCGCCTGCTGCGGAGATCCGAAGGCCTGCACAGCTGACGAAGCCGCCGGAGCAACCGGCGGACGAGCTGGTGGTGGCGGCGGAGCAGCCTGCGCCGGCTTCGCCGGCCCAGGTGGTGCGGTTGGAACCGTAGGCGGCGCAGCGGGCTTCTGCGGCGCAGCCGCCGCTGGCTTGGGTGCAACCATTGCCGGCGACCGCAACGCCGACTGAATCGCCTCAGCCGAAGGAATGATCTTGATTTCCGGCGGCGTGGAGGATACCGGAGCCGGCACGCCGGCGCCGCAGCGCGTGCAGTACTGCGCTCCCGGCTCAAGAGCTGTGCCGCAACTGCGGCAGCGAGCTTCAGCTGAGGTTACAGCTTTTGGCTTCTCAGGAGAGACCGTCGCAGTAGCGGCCGCGGCCGGAGCCACGCGCTCACCGCTTTCCAGGCGCGCCTCCAGCGCTTCCTGCTCGCGACGCAATGTGGTGATCTGGCGCTCCAGGTCAAGGTAGCGGTCGGCCGCGGCAGCCGCATCAGCGCGCCGGCGGCGCTCTATGCTGAACGCGTAAGCCAGCGCCCAGATCGCCAGGACGAATAGTAGGAAGTCTGCCAAGTGACGAAGTTAGTGTGTAACTTGGGCCGCATTGTAGAACGGTTTTTCGGTAAAGTCTTGCGATAGTTACACTAACCCTTGTAAATAGTTAGGCTTAGAAAATCACGATAGTCAGGGGGACGGAACTTGTAGTTAGTCGCCGCAGGCCGGTAGAAGGTCCAACTCCGCCGGTTCGTCGACCATCGCCGGAGCCGTCGCGGCGCGGCCGCTCAGCAGCGCCTCAAAGAATGCTTCCACGCTGGCCAGAATCTCCGGCCCTTCTTTGGCGGAGTACACCGCTCGCCGCAGCGCGCCGCCGTTGGGCACGCCGTGCGTGAACCAGGCCACAAACTGCTTCATCTTCCCCGGCGAGCCGCGGCCGGTCTCGTCGATCAGCATGCGGAAGTAGGTGCGGATCATCTGGTAGCGGTCGGCCTCGGTCGGCTGGTCGTAGCGCCCGCTCTCCGCGTGCTGGCGAATCTGGCGGAAGATCCACGGGTTCGACGCCGCGGTGCGCCCAATCATCACCGCATCGCAGCCGGTCTGCGCCACCATGGCGATTGCGTCCTCCGGCCTGCGGATGTCGCCGTTGCCGGTCACCGGAATGGTCACCGCGTCCTTGACCGCCGCAATCCAGTCCCAGCGCGCGTCGCCGCTGTAGCCCTGCTCGCGCGTGCGCGCATGCAGCGCCACCGCGTTCAGCCCGCACTCCTGGGCCATGCGCGCCAGGTTCACGCAAACAACGTTCTGGTCGTCCCAGCCCAGGCGGAACTTCACCGTGAACGGAATCTTCACCGCCGCGCGCATCGCTTCAAAAATCGTTTTGATCACCGGCAGATCTTTCAGCAGCCCTGATCCGCCGTTGCACTTCACCACCCGCTTGGCCGGGCAGCCCAGGTTCAGGTCCACGAGATCGAACCCAGCGTCCTCCACGATCCTGGCCGACTCCGCCAGCGTGTAAGGATCGCTGCCGAAGAGCTGCGCCGAGATCGGGTGCTCGTCGTCGTAGAAGTGCAGGTAGCGCTCGCGCTTGGATTTGCGCGTACGGAAGAGGCCGTCGGCCGAGGTGAACTCGGTCATCAGCAGTCCGCAACCGGACGTTTCTTTTTCTTCGCCAGCCGCCGCGCTCTGCGGGCCGTGATTTTGATTTGGCTCCCGCATCAGCTCCGGCGCCTGCATCACTTCGCCCGCCGTGCGCACAAAGCTGGCATTGCGGATGAAGCGGCGGAACACCGTGTCGGTCACGCCGGCCATGGGAGCCAAAATGGTGGCGGGCGCAATACGCACATTGCCGATCTGGACAGACTTCGGCACTCTCGCGCCCTCCGGGGCGGCGATCGCAGTGGCCGGGTTTTCCCAGAACTTATGCATTTTCTGACTCTATCCCGACCGAAGGGAGGGATCCCTATCCGCTTAGATACTGTCTCAGTTGCCGCCAGTAATCAAGCCAAGAACACGGTTTCCCCCGAACGCATTCAAGGCGATAGGGATCTCTCGCTTTGCTCGAGATGTGTAGAACCCCTCGCTGCGCTGCGGGTCGAGACTACGAAAGAAAGCCCCCGCCGCAGCGGAGGCCTTTCAGAATTCTCGGCCGTTACTTCTTTGCTGCCTCGGCCTTAGCGGCGTCGGACTTGGCGTATTTGCGGCGGAATCGCTCAACGCGTCCGGCGGTATCCACCAGCTTCTGCTTGCCGGTATAAAACGGGTGGCAGTTGGAGCAGATTTCCAGGCTGATGTCGCCTTTGTGGGTGGACTTCGTCATAAACACGTTGCCGCACGCGCAATGCACGCGCACTTCATGGTATGCGGGATGGATAGCTGCCTTCATTTGCGCTTGGGACCTCAAAAACCCTTTCGAAGTTAAGAGCTTTATTTTAACGGATTTGGCCGGATTTGGCCAATTCCGGGCCTTATTTGATTCCGCCCGCTGCGAAAGGATTCTCCGCACCGTCGCGGCCGCGGTTTTATCATCCAACTGTGTATGAACGATGCCGGCCCTGAGTCTGCGGAACATATCATCTGCCCGATCTGCGGAAAGCCCGTGCCCATCGCGCGCATGAACGTCTGCTACATCGCGCGCTACGACTGCCCGCACTGCGGCAATGAGCTGCTGATCGAAGGCGATCACATCACCGTCGAAAACCCGCCGGGCAATTCTTAGCTCCCGGCCAGCCGTTTGCGCCCGGAAAGTCCCGCTTTCTTGGCGTAAAATCAATCATTTGGGACTTGTGCCCAAACCGCATAAGGGGAGCCCGCGCCCATGGTTCGCAATGACATCCTGCAGAAATTTCCCGAGCTGTTCGGAGCCAAGAAAGTCAACGGCCGCGACCTGAACGTTGAGGACGCCATCACCACGCTCACCCGCGAGCTGCGTCCGGCGATCGCCAAGGCGTTGAACGCGCGCCGCGAGCTGCTGGAGTCGGCCGCCCCGGTACGCGAGAAATACGGCTGGCCCAGGTGGGACGCAAAGTTTGACGATCCCATCACCGGCCAGCAATGGACTTACCGCCAGATCGTGCAAGGGATGATCGACAACTTTCTCGGCCGCGAAAGCGAATGGCGGTGGCGTCTCAATGATGAAGTCCCCATCCCCAAGGACGCGCACCCTCTGCGCAACGCCGGACTCGAGCTGACCGGCCCCTGGCACCCGCTGGACATGGCGTTCAACGCGCTGAACAGCCCCGCGCCCATGAACATGCCTGACTTTGAAGACGCCTCACCGCCGCACTTCCGTCCTGACGGCACCGCCGCGAACGAGCCGGTGGGCATCTTCTCCGCGCTCCACAATGCCAGGGAGATCCTGGAAGGCCGCTGGACCAACCGTGCGTACGAGGTTACGAAGAAGGGCAAGAAGCGCGAGTACCGCATCACGCGGCCGCCTTCGCAGTGGCCCACGCGCTTCGGCCGCCCGCCGGGCATGCACATCACCTACGATCACATCACCGTCGACGACCGTCCAGCGGCCGCCATCGTGGCCATCTCTGTGCTGTGGGTGTTCAACAATTACGACGCTCTGCACCGCGCCGGCACCGGCGTGTATTTCTACATCCCCAAGCTGCAGACGCCGGCCGAAGCCCTGGTCGTGGAGAAGATGCTGTCGCGCCTGGAAGGGATGATCGGCGTTCCCGCCGGCACCTTCAAGATCAAGGTCCTCTATGAGGAAGGCAATGCCGGACGCACCCTGCCGGCGATCTCCTGGGTGCTGCGCCGCCGCCTCCTGGGCACCAACGTGGGCCGGTGGGACTACCTCGGCAGCCTGATGGAGATGTGGAAGGACGATCCCCACGGAATCTACCCCGATCCCCAGACCATCGGTATGGCCGCGCCCAACATGATCGCTTACCAGCGCTACAACGCGCTGATGATGCTGATGGCCGGCATGAAAAACGGCGAACTGGAGAACGCCGCGCCCATCGGCGGCATGGCCGCGGTGATGATCTACCAGCAGGGCGATGCCTATGGCCGTTCGCGTTACAACCCGCTGGCGCTGCGCGCCATGGTGATCGACAAACTGCGCGAGCGCATTCTGGGACTGATCTTTGTTCCTGACCAGCCGCTCACCGCCGGCCAGCAGCCGACGCTTGAGGACATCCTCAGCAAGCGCGTCAAAGGCCGCCTCTACGACGCGTACCGCCAGAGCTGGGTGGCCAGCCCTGAACCGGCCTATGTCGCTGCCGGCAATGCTCCGCTGCAGGCGTCGGTGGCGCAACTGCAGGCCATCGTCGATGCCGCCCGCGATACGGTCAAAGTCAAAAACCAGGACGTTCCCAACGTCTCCAGCGGTTTGACTGACGCCGAGCGATCGCTGTTGCAGTCGCGCGGCCTCCTGAATGCGCAAGGCAAGATCACGCCCCAGGTGATAACGCGCGAATCGCTGGATTCGCCGGAGAAGATCTTCACCCCGCAGCTCTGGGAGTCGATTTACGGCGTTCCCCAGGGCGATGTCACTATCGAGCACATCCAGCACGCCTTTTACATGGCCGCCAACTACGGTTTTCAGATCCTGAACGGAAACTTTGCCGCCGCTATCGACGATTACGAACTTAAGCTGCGCTTCATGAACGACCTCGCCACCTACCGCATTGACGTCTCCTGGCTATGGACGCTGGCGCACCACCAGGCCGCGATCACCAAAGACGGCTTCCTCAAGCGCCCCGATCTCACCGAAGACGGCGTGGAACCGGCCATCAATGCCGAACAGGTCAAGGCCGGCACGCGCTTTACCCGCGACCTCTTCATGAAGGTCTGGACCTATCACAACGAATGGACGCAGGCCTTCTTCGCCGAGCAGGACCGCCGCGGAGATCCCGGACGCTTTGACCGTTCCAAGGCCGACCTGATCATGGAGCTCCTGGAGAAGCAGTTGCTTTCGACGCAATACATCCAGCACAGCGCGCGCGTGCTGTTCATAATCGGGCAGTCCGGAGCGGAAGAACACTCACAACTGCTGGAGGCCATCTTCGATCTTAGACGCGAGGAAGTTGTGCAACGCGTCGACTCCGGCAAGATGACAGCGGCTGCTCTGGCGGCACACGACTACGTCTTCGATGTCTTTCCCACCGGCACTCAAAAACAAACCCGGCAGATGCCTGGAGAGGTAACCGTTAAAGGCTGAGAGGAGTTTGCGGCTATTAGCTCTTCTTACAAAGAGCAGAACAACAATTAAACCAGTAGCAGCAGTCGATGCCTGTGGATTAGTGGGAAGAAGGTAGCAACCGTCACCGTAGCCACCTCTTAGCCGTCAACCGTTGAAGTGAATAATCACGGCCCTTCATCTCGGAGATATGCAGAAATCGCGCGCGCCGAATTTATGTCGGCGTTTTTATACTTCAATTCCACAGCCATGCAACGAGTGCAGCTTGGATTCTGTGGAAGCCTTTGCCGGGTCTCTCATCATCGCCAACGTCGACAACCCCTTAGAAGTGATCAGCTTTTGCACAAACCATTACCATCCGTGCTGATGCAGTTCACGCGTGCCAAACTGTCAAACAAATTCAAGTGCAGCATCTGTGAAAATGTTGTGCAGAACGAACCGTGGGACGAATAAATTTCGGCTTCCACCTCTGAAGTTAGGTGCTATTGTCTGAATAGAGACTTCATGGCCACAGTTCCCAAGACACAATCCAGTCCTGACTGTCCGACGTGCGGCGGCACCGGTTGGAGATCAGTCGCAATCGCCGGCAAGGCTAACCGCGTAGTTCGTTGTGAATGCCGAATGGAAGAGCGCATCGCACGCCTGCTGCAGTCGGCGCGCATTCCCGCGCGCTACGAGCACTGCACCCTGGCCGATTTCACTACCGACTACGACGGCGCTCACCGCTCGCTCCCCGCGGCGCGTCTGGCCGCCGGACGATTTGTCGAGGAGTATCCGCTGGCCAGGACCGGCCTGCTCTTTATCGGGCCCATCGGCACCGGCAAGACGCATCTGGCGGTCGGCATCATCCAGGAGCTGGTGCGCAGCAAGGGCGTGCCCTGCCTGTTCTGCGATTATCGCGAGCTGCTCAAGGAGATCCAGAATTCCTACAACTCCAGCGTTCAGACCACGGAGCTGGAGGTCCTGCGCCCGGTATTTGAAGCCGAAGTCCTGGTGCTCGACGAGCTGGGCGCGGTCAAGCCCAGCGAGTGGGTGTGGGACACAGTCAGCCACATCCTCAACAGCCGCTATAACGAGAAGAAAACCACCATCGTCACCACCAACTACGCCAATCTTCCTCCCGGAGATCTCGGCGCGCGCGAGGGCCGCTCGGCGGCGGAGACGGTGCGTCTCGCCGGCCGCGGCGAAACTCTGGGCGACCGCATCACCGAGCGCATGCGCTCGCGGCTGCATGAGATGTGCAAGGTAGTGCAGCTGGATGGAGTCGACTTCCGCCAGCGCGTGCAGAGCGCTACGTTCCGCTGATCAGTTGCGCGAAAGGAATTTGCTTCCGGCGACGATATATCTGAGTGGTAACTCGGCCGACTTCACGATCCCGATGCGCGGCGTCGCCAGCACTCTGCCCGCATGAAACCCGTCATCTCTCACCTGGAGATCGGAGCGCGTTGACGTCGCGTCTTTGGCGTTATCGCGCGCGCGGGTGATTCCCAATGCATCGCACAGCCGTCCCGGACCGCTGGTCAGCGCGCGCCGGTCGCGCAGCGACTCGGCGTTGAAACTCTTGAGCCCGCGGGCGCGAGCCATGGCTACAAGCCCCGCCACCGGCTCCAGCGCGCGAATCAGCACCCCGCCGGCCTCGCCGTCCGGCAGGCAGGAAAAATTCAGGCAGTAGTACATGCCGTAGATGAAATAGACATAGACGTGTCCAGCAGGGCCGAAGAGAACGGCGTTGCGCGCCGTTTGTCCCGCCGCGGCATGCGCCGCAAGATCGTCGGCGCCCAGGTAAGCTTCAGTCTCCACGATCCGACCGGATAGAACCTCGCCGCTTTCCCTGCGAACCACCAGCTTCCCCAGCAGCTCGCGCGCCACCACGCGCGGATCGCGATTGAAAAACGAGCGAGGAAGAAGCTTGCCAACAGCAACCAGAGCTCGCTTTTCTCCGTGCCTCTGTGTCTCCGTGGTAAGTGGTGTTCGGTTTTTCACTGCCCGGGCGAAGAGTGCGTCTTTCTGTCCGCGATCCACTGGTTCACGTTGCCGTCCAGGATATCCAGAGGCAGCGGTCCCGAGTTCAGCACCACGTCATGGAATTCCTTGAGGTCGAACTTGTCGCCCAATTCGCGGCGGGCGCGGCTGCGCAGCTCGTGGATCTTTAGCTCGCCCATCTTGTAGGCCAGCGCCTGTCCCGGCCAGGCAATGTAGCGGTCGATCTCGTTCACCACGTCCAGCTCGGTCTTGGGCGCGTTATCCATGAAGTACTTGATAGCCTGGTCGCGGGTCCAGTGTTTGGTGTGCATGCCGGTGTCCACCACCAGCCGCACCGCGCGCCACATCTGGTAGGTAAGCTGGCCGAACTTGGAGTAGGGATCGTTGTACAAGCTCATGTCCTCGCCCAGCGACTCGGCGTATAGCCCCCAGCCTTCCACGAAAGCGGTGTACTCGCCAAAGCGGCGAAATTTGGGTTGTTCTCCCAATTCATGGGCGCGGGCGATCTGTAAATGGTGTCCCGGGACCGATTCGTGCAGCGTAAGCACGGTCATTTCCCACTTGGGCCGGGTATCGGGTTTATAAAGATTGACGAAGTAGGTTCCCGCCCTTGAGCCGTCAGCTGCGCCGGGACGGTAGTAAGCCGCTGTGGTATCCGGCGCCGAGAGCGCCGGGATGGCCTCCACGCCGTACGGTTCGCGCGGCAGCGTCTTGAAGACCTTCACCAGGTTGGGATCCACGGTCTTGGCCAGCGCCTTGTAGGCCTCGAACAGGTCGTCGGGCGTCTTGTAGTAGAACTGGGGATCGGTGCGCAGGAACTTGAAGAAGTCTTCGCGCGAACCTTTGAAGCCGGTCTGCGCCATTACCTGCTCCATCTCCGCGCGGATGCGCGCTACTTCTTTCAACCCGATCTGATGAATCTCATCCGCCGTGGCGTTGGTGGTGGTGTAGTGGCGGATCAAGTGGGCGTATAGTTCGTCGCCGTGAGGCAGCTGCCAGGCGCCCACCTGGTCGAAGCACGCGGGCAGGTACTCGCTGACAAAAAATTCCTTGTACTTCTTGTACGCCGGGATGATCTGCTCGGCCACCGCCTGGCGCGCCGCTGCCTGCAACCTCTGCTGGTCGGCCGCGGAAATCTCTTTTGGAAAGTGGAGAAAGGGCCGGTAAAAGCCGCTCTGCGTCGGATCGGAGACGATCTGCTTATCGATCTGTCCCGGCAGGCGCTGCATGATGACCTTGGGATGGACCATGTGCTCGCGAATCCCCTCCCGCTCGAGAGCGATGCTCTGGTCCATCAGCGCGGGGAAGGCGCGCAGCCGCGCCAGCCAGCCTTCGTAGTCTTTGAGCGTCTGGAAGCGCAGTGCGTCGTCCAGTTCGTCTGCGGTCTGGATTCCCTCGCGCTGGTTAAAGCTCATCAGGAACCAGTGGAATTTGTAGCCTTCAATGCGGTCCTGATAGCGCTTCTGGAACAGGTCGTAGTTGAGCTGGTCGGCGGCCGAGAGCTGGCTGCGGTCGATCTTGGCCAGCCGGGCGAGCACATCCTTATGGTGCTGATTGCGCCGCGCGTACGCCTCCAGGCTCTCATCAGACCAGCGGTCGTTCCAGCGGCGGTCGCCGAGCGACGAAGCGGACTCCGGCGACTGCTGCATGTCGTAATCCCATTCGGCGGCAAACAGGTCGTGCAGCGCCTGGGCCGCGCTCGATTGCGGCACAGCGCGTCCCTTGATCGTCATTGCCAGGAACAGAAAGAGAAGAAGAACAGGCCATGAACGCATACTTTCCTCCGTGACTATCGCCGGACGGTTGGGTTCTTGAACACTATTTGGCTTTCATCGCCGCCAGCACAGCTTCGGCGTGTTGCTCGGGTTTTATGTCATTGATGATGACGGCAATCTTTCCTTCCGGATTGATCAGGAAAGTTGTCCGGTCGATCCCCATGTACTTCTTCCCGTACATGCTTTTTTCCTTCAGCACGCCGAACTTGTTGGCGACCGCCTTGTCCTCGTCCGCCAGCAGCGAGTAGGGCAGGTTGTATTTTTCCTTGAACTTCTTCTGCGCCGAAGGCTTGTCGGCCGAGATGCCGAGCACTACTGCGCCGGCGCGCTGAATCTTCTGGAATGCGTCGCGGAACCCGCACGCCTCCAGCGTTCAACCGGGCGTATCCGCCTTGGGAAAGAAAAACAAGACCAGGTTCTTTCCGCGATAGTCCTGCAAGGAGACGGTCTGGCCGTCTTCATTAGCCAGCGCAAACTCCGGGGCTTTATCATTGACATGCATAGGATTTTTTCATGAGCGCACTGAATTTATACCGTAGAAGGCCGTTCCCGGCCACCCTGACGCTACTCCTGATCGCGGCCATCGCTGTTTCCCTGATGGCGCAACGCCGCTCGCAGCACAAGCTTCGCGCTACCGCGTTGCTGGAGCTGAGCACCGACGCCAAAGGGGTTAAGACCGCGCGCTTAACGCCCATCACCATACTCGATGGCGGGGTTTTTCATGATGCCAGCATCTACAAGGCGGCGCCGGAGCCCATGGCGCTGGAAAGCGGAGTGGTCTACGAAGCGGAAAAGAACGGCCAGCCGGTGGGCTACGTAACCGTCACCGGAGCCGCCAAAGACCGCATCTGGACTGCGCTGGGCAAGTGGCAATCGCAAAATGATCGCCCCAAACCAAAAGTTTCTTCAACGCCGTCGGCCAATCCCGGCGACGACCGCCCGCGTCTGCGCCGCTCCGGCAGCGGCGAGAGCTCGCCGACGACAACGCCGGCGCCTGCAGCTTCGTCTTCGCCTTCATCTTCACCTTCATCGAGCCCACAGCCGAGCGGTAGTGACGATCGTCCCATTCTGCGCCGGCCAACCACCGAGAGTTCGCCGCAAGCCGCCGCGACTCCTGCTCCTTCCAGCCCGGCTCCGTCAGCAACGCCTTCAGTCACACCCGAGCAGCAGAGCGCCAGCGAGGATCCCGACCGACCGACGCTGCATCGCGGCAAGCCCACGCCGACGCCGGCCCCAACGGCGGCCACTGCACAACCTCCTCCGTCGACGGCTTCTCCGTCCTCAACGGCGAAAGCTGCTAAGCCTTTGAGTTCTCCGCCGCCGGGCACGCAGGTGCTGATCGCGGTTTCCGACGCCGATCCTGGAGATTCGCGCTCCTTTCAGTTTCTTTGGAAGCCCGGCGAAGAGGCTCCAATCAACGCCCGGCTGCGCCGGCTGGCGGCCGAGCGCCTGGCCCACGAAGCCGGAGGCACGGCCACCGCGACCACCATCGATCGCGACCTCAAGAACGTGGTGATTCGCAGCTTCGACCTGGATTTGAGCAACAACGCGATTCAGGTCCTGACCGCCGAGCTGCCCCCGATACCGGCGTCGGCCCCCAGGACCGCGGCCAAGGCGCGCTCGAAAACAAGATCCGCCGTAGTGAGCGAGCCAACGGCCGTGCCGCCCAACCCGGGCGTCACCCGCTATGTGACCTTGATCGCGCGCGTGGATCTTGACGGCAATCCGCAGATGCTGGGCGTCAACATGACCGACTCCTCACGCCTGGACGTGGCTCCGCGTCTGGAGTTGATTGACGCCGCTGATGTAGACGGCGACGGCCTGGGCGAGCTGCTGTTTCGCGAATACGACTTCGATCAGCGGAGCTTCCTCATCTACGGCATCGGCCATGGCACGATCACCAAGCTGTTTGAGGGAGCCAGCGAGCCGCTCAAATAACCGTCATCCTCCACTGACCGCCGGCACAATCAACACCTCCGAGCCATCCGGCACCGGAGTCTTGAGGCCGTCGGCGAAGCGTATGCTCTCGCTCCCCACAAAGATGTTGATGTGCTGCCGGACCTCGCCCTGCTCGTCGACAATCCGGTCACGCAGCGCAGGGTGCATCTTCCACAGCGCGTTCAGCAGCGCCGCAGTGTCATCCGCTGCGCCGTTGACCACGATGGCGTTGAGGCCTCCGGCAAAACCGGCGAGATAGGTCGGGATACGAACCGTTACAGACATCGGCTACTTGGCCTTTGCATGCCGTTTCATCCGCGACGAGCCTGTCTTCGCGCGCGTTGTTTTGTCCGCGCCTCCGCGTCTCCGCGATGAAGCTGTGCTCGCGCCGCCCACCACCGCGGCTTTCACGCTGACGATGGCCGGCAACCCTTCCTGAATCAGCTGCCAGGATTTGCCTTCATCGTGCGAGCCGTAGAGTTTTCCGCTGCGCGTGCCGAAGTAGATGCCGGCGGGATCGGCGTAATCCGTAGCTAGCGAGTCGCGCAGCACCGTCTCCAGCGCGTTCTTCTGCGGCAGGCCGCGGGTAAGCGCCTCCCAGCTCTTGCCGCCGTTGGTGGTGCGATAGACGCGCAGCTTGCCTTCCGGCGTGCAGCGGTACTCATCGGACTCAATGGGCACGATGTAAGCGGTATCGGCCTTGTGCGGATGCGCCACCATGCAGAATCCAAAATCTGAAGGCACGCCGTGGGCGATGTCTTTCCAGGAGTCGCCATCATCGTCGCTGCGGTAAAGCCCCCAGTGATTCTGCAGGTACAGCCTCTCCGGGTTCGTGGGATCGCGAACGATCTTGTGCACGCACTGTCCGAACTCCGGATATTTGTCGGGAAGAAACTGCGCGCGCACACCCTGGTTCCGGGCCTGCCACGTAGCGCCGCCGTCGGTAGTGCGATAGGCGCCGCCCGTGGACATGGCGATAATCATCCGCTTGCGGTCGGTGGGATGAGGAAGGATGGTGTGCAGGCACATGCCCCCGCCGCCGGGCGTCCACTTGGGGCGATGCGGGTGCTCCAGAAAGCCCTTCACCGCCTCCCAACTCTTGCCCGCGTCCCGCGATACAAACAGCGCCGAGGGCTCCACGCCGCAATAAATAATGTCCGGCTCGCCGGCCGGCATGTGAAGCTGCCAGATGTTCTTGAGCGTCAGCCCGGATTCGGCGGGAAACTTCACCGTGTAGGCCTCGGGCTCGGTCGCGGTCTTGCCGAAGTTGTCGGATGAGACCAGCGTGGTTCCCCAGCGAAAACTCTGCTGCGACCACCACAGGCGGTGCCGCCCCTGGCGTCCGTCGAAACCCATGGCGTAGACCGGCGAGCCGATGGAATAAGGCCCACCTGCCTTCCATTTTTTCCGCCCGCGGTCGGAGGCAAAGACGAAGGCTCCCTTCATAGTGCCTACCATCACCAGTACGTCGCCTTTTTTGGGAGAGATATGTTGGACCGACGGCAAAGGAGGCCTCCTCAGAGCAGAAATTCCGTCAAGCAGTTCACTGTTTCGACGTTCGACAACACCGAATTCGACAGTTTAAAACAAGTGCTCACTAAAAATCTTTATCTGCAGCGGGACGATGAACAGGACGGCTTCGTTTCCACCGTCGTGCAGAAATATTTTGCTCTCTGCGCGCCCGGCGGCTAAGATGTGCAGGCTCCAAAATCTTTGAGTCGCTAATCTGATCAGCGAGGATTCCATGCGCAACGCCATTAACGCCATTGTGGTTTTTGCCGCCGCCGTCCTTCCAGCCGCCACTCTTTCCGCGCAGCAACCGGACTACAGCAAGGTTGAGATCAAGGTCCAGAAAGTTTCCGGCAGCGTCTACATGCTGGAAGGCCTGGGCGGCAATATCGGCGCTTCAGTAGGCGAAGACGGCATCGTCATCGTGGACGATGAGTTCCTGCCCCTGGCCGATAAGATCGAGGCCGCGCTCAAGGGCATTACCGACAAGCCGGTTAAGTTCGTCCTGAACACCCACTGGCACGGCGACCACACCGGCGGCAATTCCCACTTCGGCGAGAAGGCCCCAATCATCGCCCAGGAAAACGTGCGCAAGCGCCTGGCCTCCGGCGGTCACGGCCGTTTCGGTGATACGCCGCCGGCGCCCAAGAACGCGCTGCCGGTCATCACCTTTGACGACAAGGTCTTCGTCCACCTCAACGGCGAGGACATTCGCGCCATTCATATTCCCGCCGGCCACACCGATGGCGATTCCGTGATCTTCTTCCCGCAGTCCAACGTGGTGCACATGGGCGACGACTTCTTCAACGGAGGGATCTTTCCCTACATCGATCTGGACAGCGGCGGCAGTGTGCAGGGCATGATTGCCGGCGACGAAAAATTGCTGAGCGAAGTGCCTGACGACGTGAAGATCATCCCCGGCCACGGCCCGATCGGAACCAAGGATGACCTGCGCAAGTTCATCACCATGCTCAAGGAGACTTCGGCCGCGGTGCAGGCGGGCATCAACAAGCACAAAACCCTGGACCAGTTGAAGAAGGAAAAAGTCCTGGCCAGGTGGGACTCCTTCGGCCAAAGCTTTATCAAGACCGATCTGTTTACCGAGATCCTTTATGACAGCCTGACCAGCAAACCTACTGGACCAGAAAGCTCCCACGGCCACCTGGCCCATTAAAGGGGTGGAAAGAATACAATCGACTCATGCCACGCTTGTTGCTTTGCGTTGCCATCGTGGGCGCCGGCCTTTGCTCGTCATCCAGTGGCCAAAGCGGCCCTCCCCAGGACCCGGCCGCTGACCAGCATCATCACCTGATCCTCAAGAATGAACTGGTTCGGGTCTTCGCCGTGAACATTCCCGAGGGCCAGCAAGTCTACGTCCGCCATCAACTTAATTTTCTAACGGTAACGCTTGACGACGGGCGCATAGTGATGTGGAGCGAGGGTACGATTCCGGGAATGGTTTTCGCCGTCCATGCGGGAGACGCCAGGTTCTTTCTCGGTCGCGCGGCGTTGGGCATGCGCAACGATGCCAAGACCGAATACAGGAATATCACCATCGAGTTCTTTGACCCGCGCGTGACCAACTACGGATATCAGCAACCTTCTGGCGAGGGCTTCGGCTACGCCAGCACCGCGCCCGGTCCGCCGCCCGACGATCGCTCGGGCTTTGTCCATGCGGTCCCCCTGCACTCGGCCGCCGTGCGCGATGTGCGCCTTCTGCCCGGAGAGTTGCTTCCCGCTGCCGACAGGGCGGTGAAAGAGCTGGTGATCGCGGTCACCGATCTCAACCTGCAGTCGAAATCAGGCGTCGATTTCAAGAAGCAGGGCGGGGAGATCGCCTGGCTCAACACGCCTACCACCGGCTTGATCAATCGCGGAACAAGTACTGCGCGGTTTGTGATCGTAGAATTCCTGTAGCTGCGGGGCTAGCCTAGTTTTTTCTTCAGCAGCTCGTTCACCAGCTCCGGTTTGGCCTGTCCCTTTGAAGCCTTCATCACTTGGCCGACAAAGAAGCCGATCACCGTGGTCTTGCCCGCGCGGTACTGCTCCACCTGTTTGGGATTGGCCGCTAAAACGTCGTCCACAATCTTTTCTATCGCCGCGGTATCGGTGATCTGCTGCGGCTTCTCGCGCTCGTAAACGGCGGAAAAGTCTTCGTTGCTGGCAAATGCTTTGTCGTATAGATCTTTCAGGATTTTGCTGGAGATCGCGCCTGTCTCCAGCAGATCGGCAGACGCGGCCACGCCCTTCATCGAGATAGGCGATTGCTCGATCTCCAGTCCCGCGGCCTTCAATCGTCCCATCAGCTCGCTCTGCACCAGGTTGGCGACGCGTTTGGGATTCTTGGCTGCGCGCGCCGCCTCCTCGAACTGGTCGGCCAGAGTCTTGCTTGAGGTCAGCACGTGTGCGTCGTATTCCGTGATCCCCAGCTCCGCGACCAGCCGGCGGCGCCGCGCTTCCGGCAGTTCGGGCAGAGATTTGCGGATCTCCGCCTGCCGGCGCGCGTCCACCACCAGGGGCAGCAGGTCCGGCTCAGGGAAGTAGCGGTAGTCATGCGCTTCTTCCTTGGAGCGCATGCTATAAGTCCGGCCTTCATGCGCGTTGAAGAGGCGCGTCTCCTGGTGAATGCGTCCCCCGCCTTCGATCAACTCGATGTGGCGGTCGATCTCGTACTCCAACGCCTGGCGGATAAAGCGGAAAGAGTTCACGTTCTTGATTTCCGTCTTAGTGCCGAAGGCCTCCTGGTTCTCAGGCCGCACGCTGACGTTGGCATCGCATCGCAGCGAACCCTCTTCCATGTTGCAGTCGCTCACGCCGGTGTAGAGGATGATCTCCTTCAGCCGCGTCAGGTATTCAAAAGCTTCGTCCGGCGAGCGCATGTCCGGCTCGCTGACGATCTCGATCAGCGGCACCCCGCTGCGGTTCAGATCGATAAAGCTGCTGGACGAGGAGCCGGGAATGCCTTCATGCATGCTCTTGCCGGCATCTTCCTCCAGATGCAGCCGGGTAATCCCGATCTTTTTTGTTCCGCCGGGAACGGCGATCTCGATCGCCCCGTGTTCCGCCAGGGGCTTGTCATACTGCGAGATCTGGTAGCCCTTGGGCAGATCGGGATAAAAATAGTTCTTGCGCGCGAAGATGGAGGTCTCGCGCACCTGGCAGTTGAGCGCCTGGGCGGCGAGCACCGCGAATTCCACGGCTTTGCGGTTCAGCACCGGCAGCGCCCCCGGCATGCCCAGGCACACCGGGCAAACGTTGCTGTTGGGTGGGGCGCCGAACTTCGTGGAGCAGCCGCAGAAAATTTTGGTCTGGGTCAGGAGCTGGACGTGCACTTCCAACCCGATGACCGGCTGGTATTTTCCGCGCACTGCGGCGGGAATCCTGGCGCTGGCTGCCATCCCGGAATTATAGGTGATTCCCTAATCCTGGCCCTGCGCGCTCGCCCGCGGCCAAAAACTCACTTGGGCGGCTGGCCGCTCAGGTACTTTTCCATGGGGATGTCGAAGTAGAAAAGCTCTTTGGTTCCGGCCTTCAGGCCGGAGAGATAAAGGTGCGCGCCCTCTTTGAAGTCGCGGATATCGCGGACGTCGAAGAACAAAAAGCCGCTATAGGTCGTATGCGGCGTTACCGGAAAGGGGACGAAGTTTGCAGATTGTATCTCCTCTTCCTGGTCCTTCTTGAGCACGTCGGGTTTGCCGCGGGGGACTGGGAAAGGGAGCGGTGTGCGCGTAGCCGCCTTGTGCGGGTGAGTGATGCGGCGCACGATGTCGTCCCGCGTGGCCGGTTCCAGCTTGTCGCGGCCGGCGGTGATGTACTCCACCTTCAAGTCGTTCATCATGATCGGCGTGGATCCATCGTTGGTGATGATCAGGCGAACGGGAAGAAAGTCTATTTCGCGGTACTTCACCTTGAAAATCGAGGCTTTTTCCTGCGTGTCATAAGGATCCATAGCGATGCTGACCTTCTCGTCGTCGTGCGTTTCGTGGGCGGGATAGGTCTGGGCGGCGGCGGCTGGAGGCGGCGTGAATCCCTTATCGCCGGCCGCGGCCACGCCGGCGGCGCAAAGCACTGCCGTGAGCAGCTTAGTACTGGCTTTCTTCACAGTCCCTCGATTATCGGCCAGCGGCGTGGGTTTTCACAACCGCTCGAATAGAATGTGATGTCGATTCAATGTATATCGTCTACAGCCTGCTGCTGGCGTGCGCGCTTCTGGTTTCCCTCCCATGGTGGCTGTTTCAGTTGGTGCGCCTGGGCAAGTACCGGGCCGGCCTGGCCGAACGCCTGGGTTTCGTTCCCCCGCGGCTGCGGGCGCAGATCAAGTCCGGCTCCATCTGGATTCACGCTGTGTCGGTGGGCGAGGTGCTGGCGGTCAGCCGCTTGATCACCGAACTGCAGGCGGCAAATCCGCATACACCGGTCTTTGTCTCCACCACCACGGCCACCGGACAGAAGCTGGCGCGGGAACGCTTCGGCGACAGCCAGGTCTTCTATGCGCCGCTGGACTTCGGCTTCGCCGTGCGCGCTTATCTTCACGTGCTGAAACCCACCCTTCTGGTCCTTGCCGAGACGGAATTCTGGCCCAACCTGTTGCGCCGGTCGCGCGAGGGCGGCGCCGCTTTGGCAATCGTCAACGCGCGCGTCTCCGACCGTTCCTTTCCTCGGTACAGCCGCTTTCGCTGGTTCTTTGCGCGAGTGCTCGCCGGGGTCGACCTCTTTCTGGCCCAGACTAAAGATGATGCGGCGCGGCTGCGGGCCATCGGAGCTCCGGCCGAACGCGTGGAAGTCAGCGGCAATTTGAAGTTTGACGTGCGCGACAGCGCCGGCTCGCCGTTGCAGGAATCGCTGCGCCAGGCTATCGGCAAAGGCTCCCGCGTAATCGTGTGCGGCAGCACCAGCGAAGGCGAGGAGCAGATGCTGCTGGCTGCGTTTGCACAGATCCTGAAAGCTTATCCCTCGGCAGTGATGGTGCTCGCGCCGCGCCATCCCGAGCGCTTTGACGCTGTCGCCAGGCTGGTTTCCGAAAGCGGTTTGCCGCTGCTGCGGCGAAGCACATGGTCGCAGCCCACGCAGCCGGGACCGGCGCTGGCGCCGGTCGGCGGCTCAGTATTTCTGCTTGACAGCATCGGCGAGTTGGCTTCTGTCTACGCCCTGGCCGACGTGGCCTTTGTTGGCGGCAGCCTGCTGCCGGGAACCGGCGGGCACAATATTCTGGAGCCGGCGCAGCATGGCGTTCCGATTCTGGTGGGTCCCAACACCTTCAACTTCCGCGAAATCGTGAAGATCTTTGAGCACGGCAGCGCTCTAGCTGTCGTCTCAGAAAGTAATCTTGCTCAGCAACTGAATCGGCTGCTGGCCGATCCCGCCGCGCGGCAGAAGATGGGCGCTCGCGCCCGCGAATTGTTTGTCGAAAACAGCGGAGCCACCGCGCGCACCCTTCACGCTCTAGAATCATTGCTGCGCCGCCGGGCATTGAAGGTCTAATGAATCCTCTCTCCGCAATCTTCGGCGCCGGCGCGGCCCTCCGCAACAGGCTCTACGACTCGGGCACGCTGGCTGTCCACAAGCTGGCGCGGCCGGTGGTGAGTGTGGGCAACATCTCGGTCGGCGGCAGCGGCAAAACTCCGTTCGTGATCGCGCTGGGCGAGATGCTGAAGGCTCGCGGCATCGATTGCGACGTCCTCTCTCGCGGCTACGGCCGCGAATCGAGTGGGACTGCGATCGTCGATCCTGCTGGTTCACCCGGACTGTTTGGCGATGAGCCGTTGCTGATCGCAAGAAAGCTCCAAGTCCCGGTAGTAGTGGGCGCTGACCGCTATCAGGCCGGACTTCTGGCGGAGAAGAATTTCACCATCAAAATCCATCTGCTCGACGACGCTTTCCAGCACCGCCGCCTGCATCGCGACTTTGACATCGTCATCCTTTCCGCTGCGGATCTGAACGGCGACTTGCTTCCGGTTGGACGCCTGCGCGAACCCCTCAGCTCTCTGCGCCGCGCCGACGCCATCGTCTCCGATCTGGGCGAAAGCGAAGCGGTGGAAGCCGCATCGCTGCTCGGCAGCCGCAGCGCGAGCCCGCTGGACACGGTAGAAAAGGCTATGGAGGCCCGTGAGATTCGCCGGATTGATTCCGCGCCGCTGCGCGTCCTGCCCGCGGAAATGTGGCGCGTGAAGCGCAATATCTATCTCGACGAGGTGCCGAAGAATCCGGTTGTATTCTGCGGTATTGCCCGGCCGCACCAGTTCTTCGGCCAGCTGCGCGAACTTGGGCTCGAGCTGGCCGAGACCATCTCCTTTGCCGATCATCACCGTTACACGAAGGGCGATATCGACCGCCTGCTGCGCATCAAAGGAAAAGCGGGTGCTGACGCCTTCGTCACCACCGAGAAAGACGCCATCAACCTGGGGCCATTAGCCGCGCGGCTTCAACCACTCCGCATCGCCCAGCTTCGTGTCATTCTGGAACACCCGGAACAAATGCTGGAGACCCTGCTCAGCACCTTAGAGCGCCGCGGCCGCCGGTTGTAGCCCCGAACGTGAGAGAATCTCTTTTCGCTTCATGCACAAGAACTCAAAGCCGTCAGACCGCCTGGTCAGGATTATCGAGGAGTTTCCCAATCTCACCATCACGGTGCTGGGCGACCTGATAGCCGACGAGTTCATCTACGGCGAGATCTCCCGTGTTTCGCGCGAGGCGCCGGTGCTGATCCTGCGCCATCGCGAGCGCACGGTGGTGCCCGGCGGCGCCGGCAATGCCATCTACAACCTGGCCGACCTCGGCGTCACGGTGCTGCCGGTGGGCGTAATCGGCGACGACGAGCCCGGCCGCCTGCTTTTGCGTGCCTTTCGCCAGAAGCACATCTCGGTCAGCGGCATTCGCCGCATCAAGGGCATGAACACCTGCACCAAGACGCGCGTGCTGGCAGGCATGACCCATTCCTCGCGCCAGCAGGTCATTCGCGTGGACCGCGAGCCGGACGCCGCATTGGATTCTCCCACCCTGCGCGAGCTGGTTTTCCAAACGCGCGGCTACGTGCGCGCCTCCGATGCGCTGCTGATCTCCGACTACGGTTACGGCTCGGCTACGCCGGAGATTTTTGAAAGCATTCGCGCCCGCACCACGCTCAGCTCGGTCCCCATTACCCTGGATTCGCGCTATCGCGTGCTAGCTTACAACGGCGTGACCGCGGCCACTCCCAACGAGTCGGAGCTGGAAGAGGCGCTGGGAGCCAGGATCGGCGATGACAACGACCGGCTGCTCACCGCGGGGCGCGCGGTGATGCACAAAATGAAGCTGCAGTCGCTGCTGGTGACGCGCGGCCGCGACGGAATGGTGGTCTTTACCCGCGACCACAAGCCGGTTTTCATTCCCATTCACGGGTCGGACGAAGTGGCCGATGTAACCGGTGCGGGCGACACCGTGATCGCTACCTACACGGCGGCGCTGGCCGCCGGGGCCGACCCTGAATCCGCGGCGCGGCTGGCCAACTACGCCGGAGGCATCGTGGTCATGAAGCGCGGCACCGCCACCGTAAGTCGCGCCGAGCTGCTGCGCGCCGTGATGGAGGATTGACTGGCGCAGGCGAAGCCAAAAATTGTCGACCTGCACCAGCTCGCCGAGCGTGTGCGCCATTGGCGCGCCGCCGGCGAAAAAATCATCCTCACCAACGGCTGCTTCGATCTGCTGCATGTCGGCCACGTGCGCTATCTGCATGGCGCCAAGCGCCTGGGAGGCAAGGTGGTGGTCGCGGTCAACTCTGATGCCAGCACTTCCATGCTCAAAGGCCCCGGACGTCCTCATGTTCCCGACTACGAGCGCGCCGAGATCCTTGCGGCCCTGGAAGACGTGGATGCCGTGACCGTCTTCGATGGCCTTGACGCGACCAATCTCGTCCGCCTGCTCCGGCCCGACATTCATGCCAAAGGCACCGACTACACCGTCGAGAGCGTCCCCGAGCGCGAAGTGGTCATCGCCTGCGGCGGCCGCGTGGAAATCGTGGGCGATCCCAAGGACCACTCCACCACCGACCTGCTGAGAAGGACGGAATGGCCAAAATCCTGATCGCGCGACTGGGCGCGCTGGGCGATATTCTTCATGCTCTTCCGGCCGTCACCGCGATCCGCGCCGCGCTGCCCGACGCCACCCTGGGCTGGCTGATAGAAGAGCGCTGGACGGAACTTCTCACCGCACGCGGTCCCAAGCCAGATCCTGATTCCCTGAGCCTGCAAAAGCCGGTGGTGAACTTTATCCATACCGTCGACACCAAGGGCTGGCGCCAGCGTGCTATGCGTCCCGCGACACTGGGCGAGATGTATGGCGCGCGGCGGCGCGTGGCCAAAATCCATTACGACCTGGTCATCGACTTTCAGGGCGCGGTGAAGTCGGCGGTGCTGGCGCGATGGAGCGGCGCGCGGACCATCGCCGGGTTCGGCCAGCCGCGCGAGTCGGCGGCGCGCTTTTTCTATTCCGACAAATATCCTCGGGTGGGCGAACATGTGATCGAGCAAAACCACGCTTTGGCAGCGTTGGCAGTGAAGAACTACCTGGAGGGACGAGAGCTGAAGTTGATCGCGCCGGCACTGCCTTGTGATCCGGTCGCCGACGAGTGGGCTGCCGAAGAAATAGCCCATCGTGGCATCGCCGCCTTTGCCTTGTTGAATCCCGGCGCGGGCTGGGGCGGCAAACAGTGGCCGCCGGAGAGTTACGGCGCGGTGGCCAAAGCGCTGGCGCGGCATAACCTCAGGTCGCTGGTCAACGCCGCTCCCGGAGAAGAAGAGCTGGCGCGAAAAGTGATTGAAGCGTCTGACGGCCAGGCTTCCGAGCTGCGCTGCTCCATCGGCGAGCTGATCGCGCTGACCCGCCGCGCCCGCATTTTTATCGGCGGCGATACCGGCCCTTTGCACCTGGCCGCGGCGCTGGATATTCCCGTGGTCGCGATCTACGGACCCACCGACCCGGCGCGCACCGGACCGTTCAGCCCCAGGGCCATCACGCTGCGCCATCCCCAAAGCCAAACAACCTTCTCGCATAACCGCGAGGCCGACTCCGGTCTGCTGCAGATCACCGCCGACGAGGTGACCTACGCCGCGCGCCACCTGCTGGGGGAAGCTCATGACTAGCTGGGCGCGCATCGCCACGCGATCGCGAGTGCCGCTGGGCTTCTTGTTCGCGGCCGCTTATTTGTGGTTCGCGCAGCCACTCTGGAGCTTTATTGCGCTGGGCGGAGTTTTTATTGTTGCCGGCCTGGCCATACGCGCCGCCGCTTCCGGACACATCCGCAAGAATCGCGAACTCACCGTCACCGGGCCTTACGCCTACACCCGCAATCCTCTTTATCTCGGCTCCATTCTCATCGCCATCGGCTTCGTGGTGGCTGCGCGCAACGTGTGGATCGCGGTGGGCGCAATCGCCATGTTTCTATTCATCTACGTCCCGGTGATCCGCGCCGAAGAGAGCTATCTGCGCTCCACTTTTCCCGGCTACGACCAGTACGCCGTCGCCGTGCCCCGCTTCTTCCCGCGCCTGAAGCCGTATGCGGCCGCCGCTGAGGAGCCGGAAGGCTACTCTCGCGCGCGGTATATGCGGCACCGCGAGTACAATGCTTTAGTGGGTTCGGCCCTGATGCTGGCCGCCCTGATTGCCAAGTTGGTTTTTGTGAAATGACTCGGGTGGCCGATTGATTCGCCTGCTTTGTCTGCTTCTTCCAATTCTACTGCTGGCCGGTTTCGTTCTCTCCCCGGCGGACCAGCGTCCGGTGAAGACGCCATCTCCGGCGGCCAGCCCGGCAGCCACTCCGGTGGCGACTCCAGCCGTTTCGGTGGTGATCACCGCGCCCTCCATCGCCCATCCGCGTCCGGAATACAAATTTCCCACCGGCCAGACCTTCGTCTATGCCGCTGTGTGGCGCATCTTCAACGCCGGAACCGCCACTCTGCGCATTGAGCCCGCCGGGGCGCAGGACCGCGTGCTGGGCACCGCCGACACCGGTAGCACTGCTTCGCTGCTCTACAAGGTCCAGGACCACTACGAATCTTCCTTCGATCCCGCGAACTTCTGCTCCAGCAGCACCTCGCGGGAGATTGAGGAAGGGCTGCGGCGCGTCAGCACCAAAATCACCTTCGATTACGCCAAGCGCAAGTCCATCGCCGAGCAGAAGAATCTCAAGAAGAACGACAGCAGGAACCAGGAGCACTCCATTCCCGCGTGCGTCACCGACGTGCTCTCCGGAATTTTCTACGCTGCCTCTCTGCCGCTGCAGCCGGGCGGCACTTATAGTTTTCCGCTTAACGACGGTGGCGAAACCTTGACCGTCATCGTGCACGCCGAGGCGCGCGAGCAGCTCAAGACGCCCGCCGGCACTTTCAACACCATCCGCGTTCAGCCGGAAGCCGCCTCCGGCCTGCTGAAGGATAAGGGCAAGATCTGGATCTGGTACTCTGACGACGCAGCCCGAATTCCCGTGCAGGCTCGCGCCCACATGTACTGGGGCATGCTGACCTTCACCCTGCAGCGCATTGACAAGAAGTAAGCCACCGTGCTCGCGGTCAAAACATCTTGATATACTTGGCAGAATTTTCTAGAAAGTGGTGCTAAGTCATGACCAACAAAGACAAGTACGCGATTCTGTCTGCTTTTCTTTTCCTTGCGCTGGCTCCGCTGAAGGCTTATGCCCAGGAAGCCCAGCCGGCAACGCCCGGCGTTCATGAAATCCCCATGACCTGCAAGAAGTACTCGTATTCGCCGAACCCGATCCGGGTCAAAAAGGGAGAGCACGTGCGCCTGGTCATTACCTGCTCGGATCACGACCACGGAATCAAGCTTGACGAGTTTCATATCGAGGCGAAGCTCAAAAAGGGCGTCCCCACTCCGGTGGAGTTTACGCCCGACCAGACAGGGACGTTCACTTTCAAGTGCTCGGTCCATTGCGGCATCGGACACAACGGGATGAAGGGCACGCTGATCGTGGAAGAATAGTCGATATGGACAACAAAAATTCGTCCTCATTCCAGAGTCTCTGCATCTGAACAAAAGTTCGCAAGTCGCTGGCCTGTTTTCCATGATGCGATCAGCCGCCCAACTTGGAACCCTCGTTCTCCTCTGCGCGGGATTGATCTTCTCGCAGCCTGCATCCCGCACGCTGCAGGGCACGGTGCGCGACCAGCAAGGCTACGTGGTCGCGAACGCGCGCGTCAGCGCGCAGGGCAGCGGCTACGAACGCAGCACCACCACCCGCAATGACGGCTCTTTCAGCCTGCAGGGTGCGCCGGCGGGCAAGGTGACCATCGCGGTTGAAGCCCGCGGCTTCGCGCCTTTCACCATCGCTGCGCCTGAGGTCAACCAGCCCATCGAAGTCGTGCTCTCGCCGGCGTCGGTTGCGCAGGAGATCAACGTCACCGCCAATCGCGCCGGCACCAGTCTAGGCGAGACCGCAGAGAGCGTTGAGATCCTGCCGCGCCGCCAGTTGGAAACAGTTTCCGCGGAGTCCGTCGACCAAGCCCTTCGCCTGGTGCCCGGCTTCACTCTCTTCCGCCGCTCTGACAGCCGGACCGCCAACCCGACTTCGCAGGGAGCGTCGCTGCGTGGTGTCGGCGGCAACGGCGCCAGCCGCACCATCGTCCTTCTGGACGACGTGCCCCTCAACGATCCCTTCGGCGGCTGGGTCTACTGGGGACGCATTCCCGTCGAAGACATCGCCTCCATCGAAGTGCTGCGCGGCGGCGGCTCCAGTCTCTACGGCAGCGGCGCCATGAGCGGCGTGGTCAACATCGTTCCCGAGCGCGCGCGCAACCTGGCTTCGGCCGAGTTCTCCATGGGCAGCGCAGATACTCCCTACCTGTCCCTGGTCACAGACCGCCGCCTGCATTCCTGGACTCTCGGAACCAGCGGCGAGTTCTTCCGCAGCAACGGATACATTCTGGTTCCTTCCGACACGCGCGGCGCCGTGGATACGCCCGCCAACTCTTCCCACGGTGACGGCCACGCCATCGCCCGCCGCGCGCTGTCCCAGGGAGACATATTTTTCGGCGGCGAATTCTACGACGAGTCGCGCCACAACGGCACCCCGCTGCAGACCAATGACACGCAGCTCTGGCAAGTGACCACCGGCCTCAACGTGGCCACGCCGCTCACCGGAGTTCAGCTGCGCGGCTTCGGTTCAGGACAGAGCTACAACCAGAGTTTTTCTTCCATCGCGCTCGACCGCAACAGCGAAGCCCTCACCCGTCTGCAGCACGTTCCCGCGCAGCAACTGGGGGCCAGCTTCGCCCTCACCCGCCAGATCGGTAGCCGCAACTCGCTGGTGGCCGGCGCTGACGTGCGCTCCGTCCGCGGCTTCAGCAATGAGACCGCTGTCGCCGGCGGCATCTTTACTTCACTCGTCGATTCCGGCGGACGCCAGCTCACCACCGGCGCTTTCGTGCAGGATTCCCTCCGCCTGCTTCCCCGGCTGCTCTTCACATTCGGCGGGCGCTACGACAGCTGGGATAACTACCAGGCCCACACCAGTACCATGCCGCTGGTGCCCACGGTGAAGCCTGCCTTCACCGGCTTTGCCGCCGAGAGCGACCATGCCTTCAGCCCGCGCGCCGCGCTGCTGTTTGCCGCCGGCAACCACGTCACGCTCACGGCTTCGGCCTACCAGTCATTCCGCGCGCCCACTCTCAACGAGCTCTACCGCTCCTTTCGCCTGGGCAATGTGCTCACCCTGGCCAACTCCGGACTCATGGCCGAGCGGCTGACCGGCGCCGAAGGCGGAGCCAATATTTTTCTCGGCGCCACGCGCCTGCACGCCGGGTTCTTCTGGATGCAGGTCTCCGATCCCGTTGCCAACGTCACGCTGACCACCACTCCGGCGCTGATCACGCGCCAGCGCCAGAATTTGGGCCAGACCCGCTCCCAGGGTGTGGAAGCCGACGCCGCCTGGCGCCTTCGCCGGCTGGACATCATCGCCGGCTACCAGTTCGTCGACGCCGTAGTCACCAGCTTTCCCGGCAACGCGGCCCTGGTCGGCCTCAACGTTCCCCAGGTGCCCGCGCACCTGTTCACCGTGCAGACTCGCTACAGCCTTCCCCGCGGCTGGACCGTCGCCGCTCAGGCGCGCGCCTCCAGCCGCCAGTTTGACGATGATCTGAACCAGTTCCCGCTCGACAGCTTCTTCCAGCTCGATGCCTACGTCTCCCGCCGGCTGGCGCACGGGGTGGAACTGTTCGCCGCAGCGGAGAATCTCACCGACTCGCGCGTCCAGGTCGCGCGCACTCCCACCCTGAACGTCGGCCCGCCCATCTTCGGCCGGGCGGGCGTGAAGTTTCGCTGGGAATGATTGTTGCGATTCGCCGGAATCGCCCGTGATCGGAAAAGCAACCACTGAGAACACTGCTTCCGGTCATGCATGCGGCGGTTCCAGGACTCAATGAGAATCAGTGCAATCAGTGTCATCTGTGGTGAAGTGTGGTGAAGTGTCGATCGCGGCGATTTCCTCAAAAGGTGTTACTGTATCCCTGTACGCTGCATTTGCGGAGGAGAGAAGCACATGGCCGCCGATCCCGAGCTGGTCACCATATTTGAAACCAAAGATGAACCGGAAGCCATGGTAGTCCACTCCCTGCTGACCTCCGCCGGCATCGAGTCGCTGCTGGTCAACCTTGAAGCGCCGCAGGACGTGCTGCCCGGCGTCGGCGGCATGGCCATCCGCGTGAACGCCGCCCAGGCCGGTGAGGCCCGCCAGGTTATCGAAGAGTACCGCAACAGCCCCGAAGCCGAAGAGACTGACGAGATCGACGAAATCGACGAAGAGGCGCAGAGCGAGGCCGAGGAAGGCTGAATTCACGACAACCATCGCCCGCTCCGGGTTCCATCGCACTCGCCGCCCGGGGCCGTACCCCCCAAAGCCTCATCTAGCATTCCACACGACTTGCCCAACCTCATCCCAGGGGACCCGACTTGGGACGAAAATCGGTCACCTAGCATTCCAAAGCACTTGGCTTTTTTTGTGTGGCTGACTGCTGAGTGCGGAGTGCTGAATGCTCACCTGGCATTCCCAAGGAGTTAGCCGCAGGCATTCCGCGCATCCCAAGATATTGGGATGAATTTATCAAGTGGTAACTAGCGGACCCCAACATCTTGTGGTTCGTCCGATATTCAGTTGTCAAAGAACACGAAAGACCGCCCTGGGGCGGCCTTTGCTTTTTTGCCAGGCACTAAATGATGAAGTGCCGAACTTTTAATTTTCGCTTACTTTTTACCATAATAGTGTTGCCGAGTCAATTGGGAATTAGTTCACTTCGGATGCTTGTCCATCTTCTCCTCGCCCATTGTCCTACTTCGCGAACTCCCGATTCTCGCCGCTTCGCCTCTAGTTCTGGTGACAAGACCGGCTGTTTAAGAGCCGCGTAATGGTCTCACCGCTGAAAGGCCGGCCCTTAGGGCCGCGTGACGCTTTCCCCACCATTTCCCCTGGGCTTTAGGCCCCTGCGGGTAACAGGCCACGGCTTCCAGCCGTGCCGAAAACAACTGCAAGAAAGACTCGGGCTTTAGCCCCTGTGTCGGTGTCATGGTCTTCCCGGTGGAAGAACGGCCCTCAGGGTCCCTGAACCGTCTCCCCAAAATTTCTCCGGGGCTTCAGCCCCGGTCCGTCGTTATGTACACTCCTTTCCCATGGGCCAACAAACACTTGCCTTCCTCCTGATGCTGGTCGCGAGCCTTCCCGCTCTCGCCCAGTGCTGCCCGGAAAAACCGGCAACGGAAAAGCGCCAGGTGCTGTGGCAGAAGCTGCAGGAAGAGCTGCGCGATGTCGACCGCCATCTTGACGGCGTACTCGGCCTGGCCGTAAAAGATCTCACCTCCGGCGACGAGTTCTTCATCCATCCCGACGAAGTCATGCCCCAGGCCAGCTCCATCAAGATTGCCGTGCTGGCCGATCTCTATCTGCAGGCGCAGCAGGGCCGCCTGAAGCTCAGCGACGAGTACGTGGTGCGCAAAGAGGACCTGGTGCCGGGCAGCGACATCATGCTCGGCCTCACCCCCGGCGCCACCCGCCTCACCCTGCGCGATCTGGCCACCATGATGATTGCCGTCAGCGACAACAGCGCCGCCAATGTCCTCATCGACCGCCTGGGCATGGACAACGTCAACGCCATGCTGGCCTCGCTCGGCCTGCGCTCCACCCAGCTTCGCCGCAAAATGATGGACCTGAAAGCCGCCGGCGAAGGCCGGGAAAACGTCTCCACCCCGCGCGAGATGATGTTCCTTCTCGAAACCATTTACTCCGGCAAGCTGCTCAACAAGCCCATGACCGAAGACTTCCTCAAGATGCTGAGCACGCACAAGGAAAGCTCCTTGCTGCAGGGCCTGCCTGACGACGCCGTCGCCGCCGGCAAGCCCGGCGAACTTGAAGCCGTGCGCAATGACTCGGGGATTGTCCTGCTCAAAAACCGCCCGTACATTCTGTGCGTGATGACCACGTATCTGCGCGATGAGCGCGAAGGCTCTGTCGCCATCAGGAAAATCTCCACGCTTACATACAGCTACTTCGATCGCGTGGCCCGGGCGTCAGACTACGGCCGCGTCGTGTCACCAAAGTAAAATCAGCGCCATGTCTTATCCTTACTGATACGGGGAAGGCAGAAACAACCTATCCGACAATGATCAGCGGCTTCCTGCTTGCCGCTATCTCCCCAACCTCCACCGCCGGCACTCCGCCCGTTCTGAGCGCCGAGATCAGCGCCCCGGCCTCTGATCCCGCAACCGCCAGCAGCAATCCTCCGGCGGTCTGCGGATCGAAGAGCAATGTGCGAATCTCCTGGGGAACGTTGCCTTCGTAGCCCACCATGCATTCCGCGAAATCGCGGTTGGCGTTCAGGCCGCCCGGGATGTGGCCGGCGCGCACGCACTCCAGCGCTCCCTCCAGCAGCGGCACCTCCGCGGCATTCAGCCGCGCGCTCAGTCCGCTGCCTTTGGCCATCTCCCGCAGGTGCCCGATCAGGCCGAAGCCGGTGATATCGGTGGCTGCGTGGATCTTGCCCCGGAATTTGTCTCCCGCCGCGATCTCCGCTGCGCAGGCATTAAGCGTGGTCATGGAGCGCGTCGCCGCGTCAATCCACTCCGCGTGCGCCTGCCCCTTCTTGATCGCCGTGGAGATCACTCCCGTCCCGATGGCCTTGGTCAGGATCAGGCGATCGCCCTCGCGCGCCGTAGCGTTGGCCCACACGTGGTCGGGATGGATTGACCCGGTGACCGAGTACCCGAACTTGATCTCGGGATCGCGCACGCTGTGCCCGCCGATCACCACGCATTTGGCCTCCATCATCTTTGACAGGCCGCCGGCCAGAATGCGCTCCAGCACGTCCAGATCGCCCTTATCGGGGAAGCAGACGATGGCCAGCGAGCTCAGCGGACGCCCGCCCATGGCGTAGACGTCGCTCAGCGAGTTCACTGCCGCGATCTGGCCGAAGGTGTAAGGATCGTCCACGATGGGAGTGAAGAAATCCACCGTCTGCACCAGCGCCTGCTCGGCGGAAATCTTGTACACGCCGGCATCGTCGGCTGTATCAAAGCCGACCAGAACGTTGGGGTCATGCTGCCGGGCTAATTTCCCAAGCACCGCGTCCAGCACCGCCGGACTCAGCTTGCTCGCTCAACCCGCCGCTTTCACCTGCTCGGTAAGCCGCACTGGCTTCACTTCTGCTGCATTTGCCATGTTGAAATTCTAACAGCCGGACAGCTCGTGCACTTTGGGCAACCGGATTTTGACCACACACACGAAAGCGGCGCCCTCGCGCGTGATTTGCGCAAGGCTCGCACTCCGGCTCTCGTTGTTCAGGATTCATGGAACAAAAATCATGCGCCGCTCAAAGGGGCGAGCCGCGCATGGAAGTTAAGGCAGGTCGTGTTCGGAAAGCTCACGGCGGGAAGTTCTGGTCTTTCCAGCACTGGAAGGCCGCCAGGAAGCCTTTCTGGTCGAAGGTGCCTGGACACCCCGGCGCGGGCATGCTGCCGTTAGCGCACGCGTCATAAATCTGCTGCCAGTTCTGTTGCACGGCCTTGGGATCCCACAGATCGAACATGAACAGCATGTGTTGCCGGTAGCAATCGGTGAAGTAAGGCTTGACGGTAGCCACGAATCCGCACGTGGCCTGCTGTTTCGGTTTTTCTGCCATTCTCGTTCTCCTTGCCGTTGTGCGAATGTAGAAGAGCCTGAAAATTCCCGGGCCATGGGGAGGCCCGGGACGTGATGGAGAGCCGGATCAGTGGAACAATGGTTGCAATCCGGCGCTGCAGCCATGGAACGGGTCACAGAAAATATGACTCACTGTGACCTTGTTGGTTACGTGGCAGCTGAAGCAGTTGGTGTCCGTAGGAGTGGCTTGATTGCTGCTGCCCTGCACAAAGCTCTCCATGGTGGTATTGGCCAGCCGGCTGGTGCCGACTTCGTTTCCGCTCGGGAACATCCCCGAGGGAGCTGCGCCGCCGATGGTCCAGGTGGATCCTGTCATGAAGTACTGGTCACGGACGTCGCCCCCTGGGACCTGAGTGGCGTTGTTGACGGAGATGATCTCCGAGTTAGAAGCCGCGGTACTGGCATCGAGAGGATTCGGCGTCTGGTTTGCCGCTCCCCCAAAGGCCTTCCAGCGAATGATGGTGTTCGGGCCGATCCCACCCGGCGGGCAGCCTCCCGGACCGGCCGGCAACGGTACGATGTTTGTTGTCCCGAACGGTTCGTGCTGCCGCATGCAATTGAAGGGACCGGTGGAACCACCGGGCGTGAACAGCCACGAGCCCGCTGTGTTCTGGTTCACCGTCTTAGTGCCGGTGGTAGAGACATAGCTGAAGGTAGCGTCCGGCGCGTTGCCGAAGTGCTCGAAGGTCGCCCAGATCATCTCCGGATGTCCCGCGGTGCTGCCCACCACGTGAACGCCCAGCAGCGCGAGCTCCACGTTCTTCTTGCCGTTCTGCACCCACTGGTTGGGATTACTTGTGTCGTAGGTAGGGACCTCGGCCTCCATCAGGATGTACTTGCTTTTGTCCGCAACCTTCGATGACTCCACCCAGGCCGACTTGATCTCGACCGCCAGGGCCACGCCATCCTCAATGGTTGTGCCGTGGGCTGAAGCCAGCGCCGTAATCGCATTCAATTGCGCCTGCGTGGTCGGAAACTGCGCGTTGGCCACGTTCCCGCCGGGAGGCGGAATAGCTCCATTTTTGGTGCCAGTGAGAAAGAACGCGTATACGTCGTTGACGATGCTGACGTAGTAGATCAGGCCGTTGTTCTGCGTGATCAGCACGCCGCCATCGGCCTGTCCTTCTTCGGTGATTACCACGTTGCCGAACGGATCGACGAAGATCGGCCGGCCGTTGATCACGAATTTCTGCACCTGCACGATGTTGAGCACCTGCGGAGGCAGAGCTTTCTTGGGGACAATGGCAAGGGCCTGCGCCTTTCGTTGCAGAAGAATCGGTTTGGCTGCGGGGATCGGCTTGTTGGCCTTGTCGATGAACACAGCCTTGCCCTTCACGACCTTCAGATCCTCTACCTCGACCTCCTTGCCCAGTCTGTTCAGGACCAGCGGCTTGCCTTCAGGGCTCATCTTCGCCGGATGCACTTCCAGCATTCTGCCTTGCTTGTCGAGAATGATGGGAAAGCCGTTCGGACCCACCTTGGCCGCGCGCAGCCCGAAGAACCGGAGCACGCCACGCTGGTGCGGGATCAACGTCCGGTTGCCGTTGGCGTCCGGCGGCGAAGCGTCATAGAACGTGGGCGAGTCGAAAATCCGCGAGCCTCCGCCATAGATTTGCGGCGCGGGCGACGTCAACCACAGGAACATCTGCTTCGACCACTGGTAGAAGCTGCAGTTGGGAGAGTTGGGAAAAGTGATGCTGTTCGCCGGCTTCACTACCCCGTTGAGAGCCGGTGTCCCCGTTGTAAACCAACTGGCGAACATCGCCGCCGGAACCGTGCATGACGATTGAGGATCGTTGGGGATGGTTTGCGCATGCGCCATCGGCCCCGCCCATGACAACGCCAGTACGAGCAGTCCAATGGAAGTGAATGCTGCAGCTAAAAGAATTCCCGCGATGTTCTGCGGAAAGGCAGACGAACTCCTGTTTCTTCGCGGCATCGTTTGTGGCGCTCCTTCAAAGAAATCTGGGATGTGGCTGAAATGGTGGCGACACCTTACGCTTCACCGGGGGAGCCCCGGAAAAACACCGCGCATTTTTCTGAAATCCAAAATTTCAATACATTAGAAAGCCCTAACACGCGATCTCGGCAACAACGCGCTGGTCACGCGGAGCCGCGAATTAGCTGCGTTTAATGAATGTTGAGGTGAGAGCTGAAAGATTGCGGCCGAACATTAACGACGACTTGAATCCGTTTCAAAGTGGGACTGGGGTCGGCAGAAAGCGCAAATGAACCTGGAGCCTTAAGTAATTGTGAGACTGCAAATGTCTTGGGCTGTTCTGTTCAGGCGCTCCAGGAGAAGCGCCGCGCCGCACCCGCAGTGTCCGGAAAAAATCAAGGGCGGCCTTGAAAGCCGCCCTATGAGATTCTTGTTCTGGCCATTGGCCAGAAGCTAGTGGCTGTCTTACGCCGGCGATGGCTTGCCCGGGGCAATGCCCGGAGTGCGGCCCGGTTCGGGACGCAGCACCTGCTGCACGCCGCCGTCGTCGCCTTTATGCGGGATGACGCGCGCGGGCAGCGGCTGGCCTTCCATCACCAGCTTCAGCTCGTTGGCGTCCAAAACCTCGCGGTCAAGCAGGGCTTCGGCGATCCGCACCAGAGTTTCCTTGTTGTTCTCCAGGACATTCTTGGCGGTCTCGTAGCCCTTGCCCACGAAGCGGCGGACCTCGGAATCGATCTCCTTGGCTGTCTCTTCGCTGAAGTCGCGGTGCTGCGAGATCTCGCGGCCCAGGAAGATCTGCTCTTCCTTCTTGCCGAAGGTGAGCGGGCCGAGCGTGCTCATGCCCCACTCGCAGACCATCTTGCGCGCCATCTCCGTCGCCTGCTCAATGTCGTTGCCGGCGCCGGTGGACATCTGGTTGAGGAAAATCTCCTCCGCCAGGCGGCCGCCCATCATCACCGCAAGACGCGTTTCCAGGTACTCGCGGGTGTAGTTGTGCTTGTCGGTTTCCGGAAGCTGCATGGTCACGCCCAGGGCCATGCCGCGGGGAATGATGGTGACCTTGTGCAGCGGATCCGCCTGCGGAGTCATCGCGGCGACCAGCGCGTGTCCGGCTTCGTGATAGGCGGTGACTTTCTTCTCTTCCGGCGTGAGCAGCATGCTCTTGCGCTCGGCGCCCATCAGAACTTTGTCTTTGGCCAGCTCGAAGTCGTACATCAGGACCGATTTGCGGTTCTGACGCGCGGCGTTGAGCGCGGCTTCATTGACCATGTTGGACAGCTCGGCGCCGGAGAAGCCCGGAGTGCCGCGCGCCAGGATGGACAAATCCACATCGTCCGCCAAAGGAATCTTGCGGGTATGAACGCGGAGAATCTCTTCCCGTCCGCGAACGTCGGGAAGCGGAACCACGACGCGGCGGTCAAAACGTCCCGGGCGCAGCAGCGCGGGATCGAGAACGTCAGGGCGGTTGGTGGCGGCAACCAGGATTACGCCTTCGTTGGACTCGAAGCCGTCCATCTCCACCAGCAACTGGTTCAGAGTCTGTTCGCGCTCGTCGTGTCCGCCGCCGAGACCTGCTCCGCGATGGCGGCCCACCGCGTCAATTTCGTCGATGAAGATGATGCAGGGAGCGTTCTTCTTGCCCTGCTCAAACAGGTCGCGTACGCGGCTGGCGCCTACGCCCACGAACATCTCCACGAAGTCCGAACCGGAGATGCTGAAGAAGGGAACGTTGGCTTCGCCGGCCACTGCGCGAGCCAGAAGGGTTTTGCCCGTGCCGGGATGTCCGACCAGCAGCACGCCCTTGGGAATACGCCCGCCCAGCTTCTGGAACTTTTGCGCTTCGCGCAGGAACTCGATGATCTCGCGCAGCTCCTCTTTGGCTTCATCTACGCCGGCCACGTCCTTGAATGTGACTTTCTTCTGCTGCATGGAGAGCAGGCGGGCGCGGCTCTTGCCGAAGCTGAGCGCTTTATTGCCGCCGGTCTGCATCTGGCGGATCATGATGAACCACAGCACGCCTAGAAGAATGATGGGCGAGATCTGGAACAGCAGCATGGTCCAGTTGGCGCCCTGGCTGTCATGGAATGTGACTTTTACGTTGGCGTCTTTGAGCGCCTTCAGCATTTCCGGGTTCGTCGCCGGAACCACCAGGTGGAATTTTCCACCCTGGCCATTCTGATAGTCGCCGCTGGCCCGTGTGCCCTCAATAATGACGTCTTTGACGTTGCCCTTCTGGACCGAGTCCATGAAGTCGCTGTAGGAAGGCTCGGCATCGGCTTTGCCGTTGCTGCCCGTGGCGATCATTCTCCACAGCACAACGCCGACCAGAACCAGCACCACCCAAAGAACCACGGTCTTAAATGTCGAATTCACTCACACACTCCTAAAATCTTAGCCCTCGCGTCCGGCCAGGATCGCACCCGACGCCTCACAATCCTGATAAGAAATAAGACGCTGCCGGCGACAAAAAGTTCGGCCCCTTTTCAGTTTTCAGGCTGGGACTACAACTTCTTAGATGCCGGAAAGGCTGCCGCCGGTCCAAACCCGTCGCTCCTACGATTCTATACTGCTTTGCCGCAACCCGGCGACGGAAACGAGCAGTGCGTTGTCCGTCTTAAAAAGCTATGCTTTTGCTGCAATATAAGGCAAATTACGGGCCAAAGAGGGCGCTCGCAGGCCATAGCCTATGACGAAACCAGCCCCTACAAGAGAACCAAAGTAATCAGGTTGCAACCAGATCCGGCGGTCCTCCTGCTTGTCCAGCAGCACGGCCGGTTTGACGCGGGTGGCTCGGCGCCAACATCTCACACATCCAAGTCGCTTTCTTCGATCAGCACAGCATGGCCGGTCGTCGCTGCAAAGGCCTCCGGGACGGCAAAGCCGCGAACCCAGACGATGGTTCCGGCGCTCTCCACCACCGGCCACGATTTGCGTTCGTTCGCAGCCAGCTCCTTGCCCAGGCGGCCGGACTGCAACAATTCTTTCAACTTCTTCGGCGCTCGCGTGCGGGGGGGGAAGAACCTGTCGCCTGCGCGCCAGTTGCGTACGATCAGCTCCGGGGCCAGCCGCTCTGGATTCAGCAGCGTGGCGGCATTATAAGACGCCCCGTACTGCTTGCCGATCTCAATCAGCCGCGCATGAATCACACGATGTAACTCGGGAACGCGGGCTTCGCCGGGAACCCTGAGTGCGTACTTGTACGCCGCCTGCGCGCGGCCGACGGCTTCGACCCCTCCTGCGTCGTCTCCCTGATCTGCGGAAGTGAATTGCAGCTCGCGAAAACTGCGCACTACCGTTAGTCCGCCAGGCAGCGCCAGCCGCTTGCCTGCGCCCTTGCCCCGGGCCAGCGCGGCGAGCTGTTGCACGTGCACAAATTCCAGCCTGCTTCCCAGCTGCGCGGCTACGTGATGAAGCACCTGGCGTTCCAGGGCCAAAGGCAGCGAGGTGAGCGCCGCCAGGTCGAGAGCCACGGTTCGCGAGGCCGCGCCGCTGGTGTTGCGGCCGCTGCGGCTCGGCTTACCCGGTCGGCTCACCCGCGCCAGAGCAGAGGCAACTTGCTGGTCCCAGTAATCCGCCTCTGCGCGTGCAGTCTCGGCCAGATCGGCCAGCGAGCCGCGGATTGCCGGATTGAAATCGCGCTCCAGCATCGGCAAAAGCTGGTGACGAACGCGGTTGCGGGTGTGGGCCGGGTCCTGGTTGGTGGAATCTTCGCGCCACGCCTGTCCCAGCGTCTTAAGGTAGCTCTCTACTTCCTGCCGGGTCACGGTGAGCAGAGGACGAACCAGCCGCTTTTCCTCCTGCACCGGGAAAATCCCGCTGAGCCCACGGACCCCGGCGCCACGGACCAGGCGCATCAGCACCGTTTCCGCCTGATCGTCGAGGGTGTGTGCGGTGGCGATTTTGTCGGTTTGCTTGTCGGAGATAAGCCGGGCGAACCAGGCATGGCGAAGGTCGCGCGCGGCAGTCTCCAGGCTGAGGCGGTGCGCCCGCGCGTAAGCGGGAGCGTCGCCGGCCTCGAGATGCAGTTCCAGGCCGAGCTGGTCGGCCAGCGCCCGCACAAAGTCGCGGTCGGCGTCGGCTTCAGCTCCGCGAATTCCATGATGGAAATGCGCCACCGACAGTACGATCCCCAACTCTTGGCGCAGCTCGACCAGCGCGCGCAGAAGCGCCACGGAATCGGCGCCGCCGGAAACCGCCACCGCCACGCGGTCCCCCGGCTGGAGCAGTCGCTGCTCACGAACGTATTGGCGGACAAGCTCGACCACATCCCAAATCTTAATCTTTTCTGTTCCTTTCTCCGAAGTTCCGACCGAAGGGAGGAATCCGTATCGTCTGAAGATCAGGCGGATTTCAAAATCTGCCGATAGGGATCTCTGCCTTCGGCGTTCGGAATTGCCAAAATCAACTCCGTGCCTCAGTGTCTCCGTGTCTCCGTGGTGGCTTGTGCCGCCCGCAGTTGTATACTTTTCACCCCCGATGAAGGTCATCGTCATCATTCCCGCGGCTGGATTGGGCACGCGCATGGCGCCCCCGGGAAAGAAAGCTCCGGATTCAAAACAGTTTCTGGAGATCAACGGCACGCCCATTGTGTTTCACACTCTGCGGGTTTTTGCCCGCAACCGCCAGGTCAGCCAGATTGTGGTGGCGCTGCGCAAGAACGAGATGGAGCGCTTCCGGCAGCAGCTTGAGAAGGAAAAACTCGCCGCGAGGGTGGAAATGGTGGAGGGCGGCGAGCACCGCCAGCAATCCGTGGGTAACGCTGTGGCCTCGCTGCGCGCCGCGCCCGACGACGTAGTGCTGGTGCACGACGCGGTGCGGCCGTTCGTCGATGACGAGATCATCGCTAGCGTCATCAGCGAAGTGGAGAAGCATGGCGCCGCCATCGCCGGTTTGCCGGCTGTCGACACCATCAAGCAGGTGGAGCGCGCCGCCGACGGCGCCATCATCACCTCCACCATTCCGCGCGAGCGCGTGGTGCAGGCGCAGACGCCGCAGGGCTTCCGCTACTCGCTGATCCAGCGCGCCTTCTCCAGCGCTGCCGTCGACGGCTTCATGGGTACCGACGAAGCGTCGCTGGTGGAGCGCCTGGGCGAAAGCGTCCGCGTGGTCATGGGATCACCCAGAAATATCAAGATCACCACGCCCGGAGATCTGGAGCTGGCTGAATTTTTGATGTCGCAATCGCAGAAAGCCAGGAAAGATCTGGTGGGCTAGAAGTCTCACATGCGTGGAGTCAGATTAACGGAGCCTTAAATGAGGATCGGTTATGGGTGGGACTCACATGAGTTTCAGCCTGGAGTTCCCCTGAAAATTGGCGGAGTTGTGCTGCCTCATGAAAAGGGCCTCGCCGGGCACTCCGATGGCGATGTCCTGTTGCACGCCCTGACTGACGCCTTGCTGGGCGCCATCGCCGCCGGCGATATCGGCAGCTACTTTCCGCCTTCTGATCCGCAATGGAAAGGCGCCGACTCGGCTATCTTCCTTGCAGAAGCCCTTCGCCAGGTGCGTCGCGCCGGCTATGCCGTAGCCAACGTGGATTCAACGCTGATCCTGGAGGCTCCCAGGCTGGGGCCGCATGCCCGAAAGATTCAGGGCCGCGTGGCCGAACTGCTGGGAATCAAGCCGGAGCAGGTAGGGATTAAGGCCAAGACTCCGGAAGGAATGGGAACAGAGAATGCTGCTATCGCTCACGTCGCCTTGTTGCTGGAAAAAGCGCCGCGGCAGAGGAAAGCAATGAGAAAGAAATCGCGCAGAAAATCCTCTTAAGAAGCCCGGTTACGCGGGCAGCATGGTCCAGATGCGGATCGCCTCCAGCAGGCAGATGGCGACACCAATGTAAAAGTAAAGGTTCTGCGCGGTGCGGTCGCTGAGCGGACTGGGAAGATTCAGGCCGCGGCGGCGGAAGTAGGTGTCCAGTACGCGTTCCTGCTGCAGGATGGTGCTCGCGATCGGGCGATAAAACAGCGCGATCGAGAGGCCCAGCAGAAGTCTGGCAACTTCAATCAACATGCTCAGGGAATCTAAATATATTCAGGGCGAGGATCAATAAGACGAACGACCTAGCTCGGGAGTACGGAGCGCACTGAAGAGCCCATTTCCGCGTGTTAGAATCCAAGCAGTACTTTTCATGAACCCGGACCTGGAAAAGCTGATCGAGCTGGAAAAAGTCGACCGGGAGATCGCCCGGCTTACCGACGAAATCGCGGCCTTGCCCCGCCGCGTGGCTGCTATCGAAGCCCATCTGGCCGACGATAAGACGGCGGTTGAGAAGGTCAAAGCTGCGATCAAGAGCAATGAAGCCTCGCGCCGCAAGCTGGAATCGGAGATCCAGGGATTTCAGCAGAAGATCTCGAAATACCGCGACCAGTCTTCCAGCGTCAAAACCAACGATGAGTACCGTGCCCTGATGCACGAAGTGCAGTACGCCGAAAAAGAAATCGCCGGCTGTGAAGACAAGATCCTGGAGCTGATGATCGCCCTGGAAGCTGAAGAAAAGTCGCTCAAGACCGCCGAGGCCGGGCTCAAAGAGGAATCGGCTGCGGTCGAAAAGGAAAAGAATGAGGCCCGCCAGCGGACTGCAGAAGATCAGAAGCTGCTGGGTGAGCTGTCCGGGAAGCGGGAGGGTTTGCGCACGGGAGTGAGCGATAGCGCTCTCGCCCACTATGACCGCGTGATGCGCCAGCGCAAGTCAGCCATTGCCGAAGCCCGTGAGCAGAAATGCCTGGCCTGTTTCGTGAGAATCCGTCCCCAGACGTGGCAGGACTTGCTGTCCAACGACCAGATCATCACTTGCAGCTCCTGCGGCAGGATTTTCTACTACGATCCGTCGCACGAGCCCGCACCCGACTCTGCACCCGAGCCACCCAGGAAAAAAGCCAAACCGCGGGCTGCCGAAGCCGAGGCCGAAGCCGAAACTGAGAATCATCCTGAAACCACAGAAGAGACAAGCCCTGCCGTCTAACCGCCCTTCCTATATCATCCTGTTGGACTGATGGCCGACCGGCGAACTATCCCTCAAATCAGAATCAACGAGCGCGCAGCCACGCGCCTGCGCGGCGGCCATGTGTGGGTGTTTGCTTCGGACGTTCTCGATGAGCGTGGAATAGAACCCGGGGCGTTGGTGCACGTGCTTGGGCCCAAAGACCGCCCTCAGGGTTCTGCCGTCTATAGTTCGTCTTCGCAGATCAGGCTGCGCTTGCTGGGCCGCGAACTCCTCGGCGGGGAAGATGAGCTGTTTGAGCTGCTTGGCCGGCGCATCAGGGAAGCCGCCGAATTCCGCAAGATGGTGGCGCGCGACGCTGACGCTTACCGCCTGATATTCAGCGAAGGCGATCGCCTGCCTGGGCTGATGGTGGATCGCTACAACGACCTCGCCGTCCTTCAGGTCCTCACCCAGGCATGGGACCGCCCCCAGCGCAAGCAGGCCATCGTCGACTCGATACGCGATGTCACCGGCCTGGAAAACATAGTGGAGCGCATGGATCCCCGCATCCGCGAGCTTGAACAGTTGCCGCCCGCGGCGTCCCGGAATATCGAGGGCGACAAGAGCGCGACTGTCTTCACCCTGAACGGCGTGCGCTTCCACTACGATGCGGCCGCCGGCCAGAAGACCGGAGCCTTCCTCGATCAGCGGGAGAACTATGCTGCCGCCGCCGCTTACGCCCATGGCGAAGCGCTCGATGTCTGCACCTACCAGGGCGGATTTGCCCTGCATCTGGCGCGGGCCTGCCGGCACGTAACCGCGCTCGATATCTCTCGCGAGGCGCTGGAAGTTGCCGAGAAAAATGAAGTCCTCAATGCTGCGGCCAACAAATCAGAAATCGAATGGATAGAAGCCAACGCCTTCGATCTTCTGAAAGATTACGCGGCCGCCGGCCGGCAATACGACGTTATCGTTCTCGACCCGCCCGCCTTCGCCAAGAACAAGCGCAACCTGCCGACCGCGCTGCGCGGATACAAAGAGCTCAACCTGCGTGCTTTTCGCATGTTGCGGCCTGGCGGCATTCTCGTAACCTGCTCCTGTTCTTTTGTCGTCAGCGAAGCCGATTTTCTCGACGTCCTAACCCAGGCTGCCCAAGATGCTCACCGCTCTGTCAGGGTGCTGGAAAAGCGGTCGCAATCCCGCGATCATCCTTTCCTCCTCGGCATTCCTGAGACCATGTATTTGAAATGCATAATCTTGTCAGTGACATAAGTTACTGATTATTAAGGAAAATACAGCAGACTCCAACTCTTGACAATAAGGTACTCACATTTTATGATTCAGATGTACTAAGCACTGCATCCAATGCAGTGAATAGACGACAAGAATTCATTCGTTGGAGAAGACGTCATGACAATGCTTACCAGAATCGATCCTTTTCGCGAACTCGCGAGCTTTTTTGAGACCTTCTCGGACGTGAATCCGGCCAAAGAGACTTTGGCCTTTGGAACCTTCACACCCGCGGTCGATGTTTACGAAGACGAGCACAGCCTGGTGCTCAAGCTGGAAGTCCCCGGGATGAACGAAGAAGACCTGAAAGTCAGCATGGAAAACAGCACGCTGACCGTGACCGGCGAGCGCAAATTCGAAAAAGAAGAGAAGGAAGAGAACTTCCATCGCATTGAGCGCCGCTACGGGACTTTCACCCGCACCTTCCGGCTGCCCAGTACGGTCGACACCGAGAAAGTGGAAGCCGCGTATGACAAAGGCATCCTGAAAGTCACGCTGGCCAAGAGGGCAGAAGCCAAGCCCAAGCAGATCAAGATCGCCGGCACGGAAAAGACTCTGCAGGGATAAGGATAGGGTCCGTTTGCAACGGCAAGTAGGCAAGTCGGTAAGTCTGGAAGGCGGGAGACTCGTTCGATCTCCCGCTTTCCTTTTGCAGAAAGATTTATTCTAGGAACGATACAGGAATACCGTTATGGCAATTCGTTGGGACAAATTCACCGTTAAATCGCAGGAAGCCATCCAGCACGCCAGTGAGTTGGCGGCGCAGCACGGCAATCCGGAGATTCTGCCGCTGCACCTGCTGGCCGCGCTGCTCGAGGATCGGGAAGGCATCGTGCCTCCGGTTCTCTCCAAGCTGGGCGCGAACCCTGAGACCCTGCATGCCGAGCTGCTGCAGCGCATTGATCGTCTGCCTAAAGTCTCAGGTGGATCCGCGCAGCCACAGCTTTCTGCGGCCGCCACCAAGGCCATTGACCAGGCTTTCAAAGAGGCCGACAAATTCAAGGACGAGTACGTCTCCACCGAGCATCTCCTGCTGGCGATGACCGGCGATATGGAAGCCTGGAAGGTCCTCTCTTCTTCGGGCGCCGCATATGACGCCATCCTGAAAGCGCTGACCTCGGTCCGCGGCTCGCAGCGCGTCACCGATCAGAATCCCGAGGGCAAATTCCAGGCGCTCGAGCGCTATGCCAAGAACCTCACTGAGTTAGCGCGGCGCGGGAAGCTCGATCCGGTGATCGGGCGCGACGATGAGATTCGTCGCGTAGTCCAGGTGCTCTCCCGCCGCACCAAGAACAATCCGGTTTTGATCGGCGAGCCCGGCGTAGGCAAGACGGCTATCGTCGAAGGCCTGGCCCAGCGCATCATCTCCGGCGATGTCCCTGAGATCCTCAAGAACAAGCGCGTGGTCGCGCTCGATCTGGGCGCCATGCTGGCCGGCGCCAAGTACCGCGGCGAGTTCGAAGACCGCCTGAAAGCCGTGCTTAAAGAAATCGAGGACTCCAACGGCCAGGTCGTTCTATTCATTGACGAGTTGCACACCCTGGTCGGCGCGGGCGCCGCCGAGGGCGCAATCGACGCCAGCAACATGCTCAAGCCCGCCCTGGCGCGCGGCGAGCTCCGCGCCATCGGCGCCACCACGCTGAACGAATACCGTAAGTACATCGAAAAGGACGCCGCGCTCGAGCGCCGTTTCCAGATCGTCTTTGTGGGCGAGCCCAATGTGGAAGACACCATCTCCATCCTGCGCGGGCTCAAGGAGCGCTACGAGGTACATCACGGCGTACGCATCAAGGATTCGGCCATCGTGGCTGCGGCTACGCTCTCGCACCGCTATATCTCTGACCGCTTTCTCCCCGACAAAGCCATCGATTTGATCGACGAAGCCGCCGCCTCGCTGCGCATCCAGATTGACTCCATGCCCACGGAGATTGACCAGCTGGAGCGGCGGGCTACGCAGCTCGAAATCGAGAAACAGGCGCTGAAAAAGGAAGATGACGCCAACTCCCGCGAGCGCCTGGCGACGGTAGAGCGCGAACTGGCCCAGATTCGTGAGCAGTCCGGCGCGCTCAAGGTCCGCTGGAAACAGGAAAAGGAATCCATCACCCTTATCCGCCAGCTCAAGGAGCGCATCGAGCAGTTGAAGCTTGAAGAACAGCAGGCGGAGCGCCGCGGCGACTTGGAGCGCGTGGCCTCCATCCGCTACGGCGAGCTGCGCCAGGCGGAGACTGAGCTGGCCAGGCTAAGTGCCGAAGCTGAGGGCAAATCCGCCAAAAGCCGCATGCTCAAGGAAGAAGTCGATGAAGAGGACGTTGCCCGCATCGTCTCCAAGTGGACGGGAATTCCCGTCTCCAAGATGCTGGAGGGCGAGGTCAAAAAGCTGGTTACCATGGAAGAGCGGCTGCGCCAGCGTGTCGTCGGGCAGGACCCAGCGCTGGCGCGCGTGGCCAATGCCATTCGCCGTTCGCGCGCCGGGCTTAGCGATCCCCACAAGCCTATCGGCTCGTTCATCTTTTTGGGTCCAACCGGCGTCGGCAAGACGGAGCTGGCACGGGCCCTCGCTGAATTTCTCTTCGATGACGAGCACGCCATGGTGCGCATCGACATGTCCGAGTACATGGAGAAGCACGCAGTGGCGCGGCTGATCGGCGCGCCCCCCGGCTATGTCGGCTATGACGAAGGCGGCCAGCTTACCGAGGCCGTGCGCCGCCGTCCCTACTGCGTGATTCTCTTCGACGAAATCGAAAAGGCGCATCCTGACGTTTTCAATGTGCTCTTGCAGATTCTCGATGACGGCCGCCTCACCGATTCGCGCGGCCGCACCGTCGACTTCAAGAACGCGGTCATCATCATGACTTCGAACATCGGCGCGAGTTACTTGCAGGCCGAAGGCCTCAGCTCGCCGGAAGCCTTCGAAGAGGCCACCGGTCACGTCATGGAAGCCTTGCGCCAGCATTTCCGCCCGGAGTTCCTGAACCGTGTGGACGACATTATCGTCTTCAGCCCGCTGGGCGAAGAACAACTCACGCGCATCATCGAGTTGCGGCTCGACGATTTGCGCCGGCTGCTGGCCGATCGCAAGATCACTATCGAGCTGACGCCGGCCGCCAAAGAGCTGCTCTTTGTGGAAGGCTACGACCGCGCCTACGGCGCGCGTCCGCTGAAGCGCGCTATCCAGCGCCTCATCCAGGATCCACTGGCGCTGAAGATTCTCGAAGGCGAGGTTCTACACGGCGACCACGTAGTGGTCGACGGCGATCCCGCCAAGCGGCAGATGCGGTTTACCGTGAGCGGCCGCGAGCCGGCCAAGCCGGCGAAGACTGAGAAGACGGAAAAAACCAAGTCGAGCCGCGTGTCTTAGCTTCAGGCTGACGGAGTTGGGTTATACTCCCGCCTCATCCGCTTCGCAGTGGGGATCGTTCATGGGGGCCACCGCTCCGACTACCGTTCAGCCGGCGCCCGAGATTGCGACCTGTCCGACCTGCGGCACCGAGCTGCAGGGAAAGTTTTGTCCCTATTGCGGCGAGCGAGAATTCCATCCCCGGGAACTCTCCATCCGTCATTTTCTCGCCCATCTTCTCGAAGAGTTCACTCACTTGGACTCCAAGGCCTTCGCCACCGTGCGTTATCTCTTCACTCGCCCGGGCTTTTTGACTGCCGAATTTGTCGCCGGACGCAGAGCGCGCTACATGAAGCCGCTGAGCCTGTTTCTGGTGGCCAGCGCCTTGCTGCTGCTGGCAAATTCCATTCGCCCCCGTTCCGCTTATGACGTCCGCTGGCTGATGGCCGCGGATCCCGGGGGCAAACTGGAAACGACGCTTGGCAAAGTAGCGGTCCGGCAAAATATCGCCAAAGCGGTGCTGATCGAGCGGATTCAGGCCACCGAACACCGATTAGTAACTGCAGCGCAGTTTGCCGTTGTGCTGGCCATGGCCGTGGCTCTGGCTGTGGTTTACCGTAGGCGTTATTTTGTGGAGCATCTGATCGCCGCGCTCCACTATTTTTCGTTTAACTATCTGTGCTGGGTGCTGGTCTGGCCAGTGGCTTCGAATGTTGGCGTGTTGAACGCGAAGTCATCCGTTCTGCTGGCCATCAGTGCCGCCGTCTTTTTCACTTATCTCGTGGTGTCCCTGCGCCGGATTTACGGCCAGGGTATCGGAATCACCCTGGCTAAAACCGCCTTCGTCTACGCCGCCATATTCCTGACGCAGATAGTCACTCCGATAGTGGCGCTCTTTGTCGCGATTCTTGTAGCGTTGAAGTCTTAGTGGGGAGCGGCCACCGCCGCTCGCTCGCTGGCGCGAGCTCATTTCTTAGAGTGCTTTTTGTCGGGCTTCTTCGATTCCGCTTTGTCCGTCTTCTCGGTGCTGCCGGTTCCGGACGTGGAACTGTTGTCTTTAGCGGAATCGGAACTGGCGCCGGAATCGGAGCTGCCTTTGCGGGCGTAGTCGGTTACGTACCAGCCGGAGCCTTTGAATTGGACCGCGGGTGCGGACAGCAACTTCTCCACCGGCCCGCCGCACTCGGGACACTTCTTCACTTCGCGATCGGAGAACTTCTGGATCCGCTCAAAACGGTGCTTGCACTTTTTGCACTGATACTCGTAGAGAGGCAATCGGCTACCTTTGCTGTTGCGCTTCGATGTGTTGATTCTAGGGTGAGCGCGGAAGGCCGTCAAATCGCGGCCGAACCGCATCTCGCGTGTTAACATCGCAGCCCTATGTCACCTCTGCCCGCTACCATGCGCGCGGTCCAGCTGCGAGATTATGACGGCAAACCGGATAGCCTCGCCGTCGCCGAAGTGCCCGTGCCTCGTCCCGGCCCGGGCGAAGTTCTGGTCAAAGTATTTGCCTCGCCCGTCAATCCCTCCGACCTGATGTTCATCACCGGCAACTACGGCTTCAAAAAACCGTTGCCGGCCACGCCCGGCTTTGAGGGCAGCGGAACCGTGGTCGAGACCGGCAGCGGCTTCATGGCGAAGTTCATGAGCGGCCGTCGCGTAGCCTGCGCTGCGGCTGACGCTAAAGCCACCGGCGGACTGTGGGCGGAGTACGTTGTCACCTCGGCCCAGTTCTGCGTGCCTCTGGGCAAGAAGGTGGAGATGGAACACGCCGCCACCATGCTGGTGAATCCCCTTACTGCGTGGGCCCTGGTAGATGTCGCGCGCAAGGGTGGACATCGCGCCGCCGTGCATACCGCCGCAGCCAGCGCTCTGGGACAGATGGTGGTCCGGCTGGGAAAAAGATTTGGCCTGCCCATAATCAATGTCGTGAGGCGCGCGGAGCAGGTGCAACTCCTGCGCAGCCTGGGCGCCGCGCATGTTCTCAACAGCGGCGAGTCCGGTTTTGACGACGAGCTGCGCAAACTCTGCCACCAGCTGGGCGCGACTATTTCCTTTGAGGCCATCGCCGGCGACATGTCCGCCCGGGTTCTGACCGCCCAGCCCGTGGGCAGCCGCATGCTGGTGTACGGCGGTCTCTCCCTCAAGCCGGTGGAGGTCGATGCCGGATCGCTGATTTTTGAAAAGAAGCACGTCGAGGGATTCTGGCTGAGCGCATGGCTCGCCGGCCACAATCTTCTCAGCCGGCTCCGCGTCGCCCGCCAGGTGCAGTCGATGCTGAGCGGCGACTTGAAGACGGAGATCCGCGCCCGTCTGCCGCTGGAAAAAGCCGCCGAAGGCCTGGCTCAATATGCGGCCCACATGACCGGCGGCAAGGTGCTGATCGTGCCCTAGATTTTTTGGTTCATTTAGTGTACTATGTGTTATAGTACACACGTGATTCCCTTCCGAGTCCACTTCCGGCCTGGCATCTCGCTTTATGAGCAGGTTATCTACGCCGCCAAGAAGGCCATGATCTCCGGCCAGATGCGCCCAGGCGATTCTTTTCCATCCGTGCGCATTCTCAGCCGGGAGCTGAAGATCAATCCCAACACCGCGCACAAAGTTGTATCTCACCTGGTTTCCGCCGGACTGCTGGAAACGCGGCCGGGTATCGGCACCGTAGTGGCTGAACTGCCCGAGTCCACCAGGTCGGAGCGCACCGACCTGCTGGGCTATGAAATCGAGCAGCTGGTGGTGGAAGCGCGAAAGCTGGGGATCACCCTGCAGGAGATCAGTGATGCCATGGCCGCGCACTGGAAGCGGCTGGGCGGCGACAACTCGGAAACCCTCGATCGAGGAGGACGCAAACGATGAGCATGGCCATTCACGCGGAAAAGCTCACCAGAAAATTCCGCCGGGTCCGGGCGCTGGACGGCCTGGATCTCGATGTTCCCGACGGCGCAATCTACACGCTCGTCGGCCCCAACGGAGCCGGCAAAACTACCGCCATCAAGATTCTGATGAACATTATCCGCGCCACCAGCGGCCGCGCTGAGGTCCTGAATCTGGACTCGCGGCGCATTGCCGGAAAGGCTTTCCAAACGATCGGCTATGTCTCGGAAAACCAGGAATTGCCGCTATGGATGCGCGTAGGCGGCTTTCTCGATTATCTGCGGCCGTTTTATCCCACCTGGGACCGCGATCTGGAGCTTGAGCTAGTCAGGCAATTCGCACTTCCCCTCGACCGCAAACTGCGGCATCTCTCGCGAGGCATGCGTACGAAAGCCGCGCTTGCCGGCTCCTTGGCGTACCACCCCCGGCTGATCGTGCTGGATGAGCCTTTCACCGGCCTCGATCCCCTGGTTCGCGATGAGCTGATCGCCGGAATGCTGGAGCGCTCCGCCGAGGCCAGCGTGCTGATCGCCTCGCACGACCTCGCGGAGATCGAGAGCTTTGCCAGCCACGTGGGGTATCTGGACCAGGGCCGGCTGCAGTTCTCCGAAGACATGACAGCGCTGGCTAACCGTTTCCGTGAGGTCGACCTGACGCTGCCTGCGCCGGTGGTGTTGCCTGAACGGCTGCCCGCCACATGGATGCAAGCCAGCGCCTCGTCCACCGCCGTTCAGTTCATCGAGAGCCGCTTCGACCAGGAGCGCACCAGCGCCGAAATTCGCCGGGTGTTTGGGGAGACCCGCAGCGTGGCCTTCATACCCATGTCGCTGCGATCGATCTTTCTGGCCATGGCGCGAACCGGCCGCGGCCCCGAAGAAAGGAACCTGGAATCGAGATGAGCCAGACTCTTCATATCTTCCGCAAAGATGTTCGCCAGCATTGGATCGTGATACTGCTCTGCCAGGTCGCATTACTGTTGTATTCCTGGAACGTGGTGGAGAGCTGGCGTGGCTCCAGTTTCGGCCCCCAGATCACGGCAAGTCTTCTCCACCTCCTGTTGCCTTTGACGTGGATATTTTTCATTCTGCGCGTCGTGCAGAGCGAGTCCCTGGTGGGCGGCCGCCAGTTCTGGGTTACCCGCCCTTACGAATGGAAGAAGCTGCTGGCGGAGAAGGTCCTGCTGGTCGTCGTGTTTCTCAACCTTCCGGCGTTGATTGCCGGAGCCTTTCTGCTGGTTGAGGCCGGGTTCTCGCCGGCGCCGCACGTCCTCGGGCTTTTGTGGATACAGCTACTCCTGTTCCTGGTTCCATTCCTGCCTCTGCTGGCGCTGGCGTCGATTACGCGCAATCTTATTCCCGCGGTAGTGACGCTCCTGGTCTTGCTGTTCTTGATGGTGGGTGCATCTTTCCTCATGCTTTACACCTACAGTAGCGGCGCGGTTGGTTTCGTCGGATTGGGCGTTTACGTGCCGCATGCTTCCGGCGGCCTTGAAAGCATGGCCCTGCTGTTCGCTTGTTTAGTGGCAGTCGTTTTGCAGTATGCGCGGCGCCGGACCGTCCAGTCGCGGATGTGGCTGATTGGCGGACTACTCGCGGCCATGACGATTTCGCTGGTTTCCGCCTATGCTGAGCGCGGCAAAGACCCATTTCCAGCACCTGCCAAGCAAACCCTGCCCTTTCATGCTGCTTTGGATCCCGTCAAGCTCACCCTTGTCCGGCGCGAGTTGGAAAAGGATGAATCGGTTCCGATTGGAATCCCGGTGAGCGCCTCTGGGATTCCGGAAAATTTCTTGGGCTCGATTCACGGCATGAGGTTGGTTCTCGAGGGGCCCCGTGGCGAGCACTGGGACGGTATCTCGAATCGAGCAGCAGAGCTCCTGGTGCCGGGCGATAATCGCTGGAAGGCGGTGTTCCAGATGAACTACGAAACCTACCAGCGTTTGCGATCCCTGCCGCTGAAAGCGAAGGTCACATTGAGCGTAGATTCCTTTCGTGAACAGAATTTTGAAACCGTCACCGCGGGCGGCGGTGAGTTCGAAGTTCCGGGGATCGGCCGTTGCCGGCTCTGGCGTTACCAACAGGTGCTGCACTGCAATTCTCCACTGGTCAGCGCTCCTGCAGTTGTGCTGCGGCTCGACCCGAACCTGTCAACTTGCCCGGTCGAAGAAGGAAAGCAGTCAAATCCGCCTGCGCTGGATGGCTTGCCGTACGCGTGGTGGCCAGGGCGTTCTTCCGAATTGCCCGAGGGCGGAGTCAGCCCGGTCGCCTCTACCTTGTTCTATTTCTGGAACTTCGACCACACGCGAATCTGTCCCGGAACTGCTCTGAACTTCAGCTTCCCAAAATTCTCCGAGAACGTTCGCAATGATTTCGAAATCAGCGACTTCAAGCTTGACGATTATCGCCGGCCGGACTTTTCTACTGATGGAATCAGTAACGCAGCCGGCGTCAAGCTGGGTCTTCCCCGGCCGCCACGTTAGCGTTTTTTGCTGGGAACCGGTCGTCTGGCGTCGCGTTACTCGCGCGACCAAAGCTGCTGGTATCCTTGCGCACGGAAGGTCAGGCCTGACCGCTACCGCTATGTCCGAATTGAACTCCAGGGGGACGCTCTACATTGTTGCCACGCCCATCGGCAACCTTGAAGACATTACTCACCGTGCTGTCAGAATCCTGCGCCAGGCTGACCTGATCGCCTGCGAGGACACGCGCCAGACGCGCAAGCTGCTCGACCACTACGGCATCAGCAATCCAACGACCAGCTATCACGAGCACAATGAGGCCGGGCGCGCCGAAGAACTTCTGCGCAAACTGGGCGAAGGTCAGAACATCGCCCTGGTCTCCGACGCCGGTATGCCCGGCATCTCCGATCCCGGCTACCGCGTGATCAAACTCGCAATTGAACGCGGCGTCACCGTGATTCCCATCCCCGGAGCTTCGGCAATTACGGCAGCGCTGGTCGGCAGCGGGCTGCCCACCGATGCCTTTGAGTTTCGTGGATTCCTGCCCGCCAGGTCCGGACAGCGGCGCACCGCGCTCGAAGCCTTACTTCAGGCAAAGCACACGGTTGTCCTCTACGAAGCCCCCCACCGCATTCGCGAGACTCTGGAAGATGTTGCCGCGATTCTCGGAAACGAACGCCCCGTCGTCGTCGCCCGCGAACTCACTAAGCTGCATGAAGAATTTATTCGCGGCCCGGCTTCACAGGTTCTTGTCCATTTCCGCGAACATGAACCAAAAGGGGAAATCACGCTTCTCATCGGACCCGCGTCGCAATCCGCGACCCTCACCCCGGGAAAAACCCTTGCGGATCGCCTGCAGAAAATCGTGGTCGAACAAGAGGTCGACGAGAAGGAGGCTCTAAAGATTCTCGCCCGCGAAACCGGGCTTCCCAAAAGCGAACTTTATCGCGAGTTGCAGCGCAACAAGGCCTCACAACGCAAGGTGCGGCGGAGGACTTGATCTCTAAAGGTTAGGGCAGCCTAAGCCTCTGTTCTTCTCCGGCATTTTGTCCACTGCTAAGTCCTGCGACCGCGTCGTCACTCGGCGGCTGAAGTGTGATCGTGAACGATCTTCCAGCCTCCCGGCATGCGTTTAACCACCAGGGTGAACAGGCCGTGCGGCGTGCTGCCATCTGACATAGTGAGCTGAAACTTTCCGGTCACCACCGCCGCCTTGCGGCTCATCACGTCGATGCTCAGGTCCTGAAACTGCAACTGTCCCATCTCCTTGCCCTGCGACTTGTACCGCTGACGGTAACGTTGCAGTGTCGGTTCCCATCCCTGGGTGATGCTGGCCCCTGAGAAGAAAGTGAGATCGGTTGAGCGCCAGTATCCCTGCATAAAGGCTTCCAGTTGGCCCTGGTTCCAGGCCTCAATCTGCGAAACCAGCATATGCTTGATGCCTTCCTCGGCCTCGTCGCGATACTCCTGGTTTTCGCCGGGTTGCGGCGCTTCCTTGGACGGCTGGGGTGAGGGTGACGCCTGCGTCGTTTGCGCCCTCCCCCGGGGGAATCCGGGGTTTGCGGATACGCCGATGAGAATGAGCATCAGGGTCAGGGATTTGCGCATGGCAGCCATTGTACGGCCCTTATGGAAATGTCCCTCCAGCGGCGCTTTTTCGTGCGGTTTTTTGTCTACTGACCAAAGTCACATAGCCGCAACCAAGGTTCATTGACCTGGGTTGATAGAGTGGGCTATTTTTTGCTGAAGTGAAGAAATTTGCCACGGGTTAAGTGTGTGTATCGGCCCGTTTCTCCCCCCCAAGAAGCAGTACAAGCGAGAGTTTGCCACCATGTCCCTGGAGAGGATCGGGAGATACGAAATCGTCGGCGAGTTAGGCCGTGGCGCCATGGGCGTGGTCTACAAAGCCACCGATCCCAATATCGGGCGCACCGTGGCCCTCAAAACCATGCGCGTGGACGTGCATGGCCTGGAGTCAGCCGACCTGATGCGCCGCTTCAAGAATGAAGCCCGCGCTGCCGGTCTTCTGAACCATCCCAATATCGTCACCATCTACGACGCCGGCGAGCACGATGGTGTCTTCTACATCGCCATGGAGTGCCTGGAAGGCACCACCCTGCAGGAGTTGCTGGCCGAGCGGCGCATGGAGCCGGCGGAGGTTGTGCGCTTTTCCCAGGAAATCTCCAAGGGTCTGGATTACGCCCACTCGCACGGCATCGTGCACCGCGACGTGAAGCCGGCCAACATCATGATCACCCGCTCCGGCACGGTGAAGATCATGGATTTCGGCATCGCCAAAGCCGGCGGCAGCATGACCGGTACTGGCCAGGTGCTGGGCACTCCCAGCTACATGTCGCCCGAGCAGGTTAAAGGCAAGTCGCTGGACGGACGGGCTGACCTCTTCAGCCTGGGCGTGATCCTGTACGAGATGTTGACCGCGGAGAAACCGTTCGCGGGTCAAAACGTCACCACCATTATTTACAAGATTGTGAACGAAAACCCGATCCCGCCGCGCGAACTGGATGCAACCATCCCGGCCGCTTTAAGCGCGCTGGTGATCAAGGCCCTGGCCAAATCGCCCGACGAGCGCTACCAGTCAGGGGTGGAGCTGGCGCGCGACCTGGAAGCGTTCAAGCAGGCAGGATCTAGGCCGGCGCCCGCCGTGCAGCCGAGCACGGTCCCTGCTGCCGCCTTGGCGCAGAAAACAGTTGCTCTGCCGGTGATGCCGGCAGCCGGCAGCGCCGGGCGCACGCCCGCGCCCGCCACGGTCGCCAACGTGAAGACTGCCGTGGCGGCGCGGAAGCCCTCCAACATCGGTCTCCGCAAGCGCAGAGGCGGCATGATCGCTGCCTGGGTAGTGGTATTGCTGCTAGGCTCGGTGGCTGGAGCCTTCGCGTATTACCGCACTTACGTCAGGCCGGAGCGGCTGGTCGCAGTTAAGAACGCGCCGGCTCAAGTGCCGCAGGCCCAGCCCCAGCCCACTGTAGCAGTTGTGCCTACGCCCACGCCGACTCCGGTTGCTCAACCAAACCCCGTTGCCACGGAAACGCCCGAGGCCGCGCCAACGCCAGCCGCCAGCCCGCTGGAGCGCCCATGGCTCAGGTCAAAGAAACCAGCGCCTACGCCGACTCCGCTCGGCCAGTTGGCTATCGCCTCGCAACCCGCCGGAGCCAAAGTATCCATTGACGGCAGAAACGATCTCAACTGGGTCACGCCTTTTACAGCTTCGCGCCTGATTCCGGGGAACCACACCCTGGTTTTTTCCAAGGACGGCTACAACCTGGAGACTCGCAACATTGAGTCGTTGGCCGGCAAGAGTGTTTCCTTCTCCGTCGACCTGACGGCGGTGTTCAAAGCGGCGATCAACAGCAATCCTTCCGGCGCCAGCATTTTTGTGGATGGCGAGGACTCCGGCCAGTTGACTCCTGCACAACTCACCCTGGAAAAACGGCTGCATCACATCACTGTGCGCAAAGCCGGCTATCGCGATGCCTCTACCGACGCCAGTCAGGCGATGAGCTTTTCGCCCGTACTCTTGAGTTCGAACCAGGCCTCCGAGCCCGGCCCCAGCACCAATATGCTGCGCCGGTTCTTCGGCACCGACTCCATTCCTGAAGGCAAGGGCCTGATCCACGTGCGCACCGTGCCCGACGGCGCCACCATTGTGGTGGACGGCCATGTGGCGCCCAAGAAGTCCAACGCACGCTGGCCCGCCGACCCGGGAATCTACTCCATCGAACTGCATATGCCGGGATACAAGGCCGTACATCGCAATATCAAGGTGGAAGCCGGCAAGATCGGCAACGTCGACGAGATTCTTGAACGGCAATAACCCTCTGCAAGAACACCAAGAGCGTCTCACTCGAGACGCTCTTTTTAACTTTGCAGTGACTCTTGCCGACTGGCTTAAGCCGGCTTGCGGCCGGTGTCAGGTTTGGTTTCCCACGCGCGCTGCGGGCGCTGCGCCTCAGGAAGATCGCGGCCTTCCACGCGATCGTACATGTAGCTGTCGCTCACCGTGCCCAAAGATTCGTTGTACAGGCTCACCTGGCCCAAGGCCTCGCGCAATTCCTCGGAAAACTTGTGCAGCGCTTTGAGGTGGTCGGCGGTGGCCGGCACTTCAGTCTTCGTCGTTTTTAGGAACTTCTGGTAGCCTTTGTCGACCAGCCGCGAGATCTCCGTACCAATCAGGTACCCAGGCTTGGCAAAGATGCGTACCTCGTCGTCCTTGGTCTTCTCGATGGCCGCAGAACAGCCGTATTTCTTGATGAATACCCGGTTCTGCGTTCCTGGAGCATCCAGTATGTCGAACCCGTGATCGCGAAGCCAGCTCACGGCTTCTTCGTACGTTTGCTCTTTGACCTTTGCCATAGACTCCCCTGTAGCGGGATTGGACGTTTCCACTCCCGCAGTTGTTGCCCGTTGTCGGGATGAACGGTTACTCTCGCATATTCGGCGCTTTGCAGCAACATTACCGATGTGTCGCCAGTCACTTAGGGACGTGTACTCCCAGTGCGGGGCGAATGGAATTGATGCGGTACAGGGGCTTCCCGATGCAAGCAGCAGAAAAAATGCCAGGAAAAAAACGCTTCCGCAAACTCGCTGTGGAGGTTTCGGTCACGCTGTTGGTGTTGATGGCGGCTGCCCCGCTGCGCGCGGAGTGGGAGAAGATCGACGCAGGTACCAACGCGAGTCTTCGCGGCCTCAGCGTAGTTAACGTCAACGTGGTCTGGGCCAGCGGTACGGGCGGCACCGTGATTCGCACCGTTGACGGCGGCAAACAGTGGTCGGTGATCACCGTTCCCAGCGCGGAGAAACTCGACTTCCGCGGTATTCGCGCCTTTGACGAAAACAACGCGGTCATCATCAGCTCCGGCGAGGCAGAGAAAGGCCAGGCGCGCATCTATCGCACACTTGATGGCGGCGCAACCTGGAAACAGGTTTTCGAGGACACGCGGCGAGGAATATTTCTTGATGCGATCGCCTTCTGGAACCGCCAACATGGGATCGTGCTCAGCGATCCTATCGAAGGCAAGTTCGTTCTCTTCACCACCGACGATGGCGGCGCGACCTGGAAACAACTTCCGCCAGCCGCACTGCCCGCGGCCTTGCCCAAGGAAGGCGCCTTTGCCGCCAGCAACTCGTGCCTCGCGGTGCAGGGTACAAGGAACGTGTGGTTTGCCACTGGAGGCGCGAAGGTAGCGCGCGTCTTTCATTCCGCCGACCGCGGCCAGACATGGAGCGTGGCGGAGACGCCAATGCACCCGGCGAACGACTCGTCGGGAATCTTCTCGCTTTACTTTGAGGACTCCCATCATGGGTCTGCAGTCGGCGGCGATTATGCGCATCCCGGTGCCTTGCTTGCGCCAGGCCTTCTCCGCACCACAGACGGCGGCGCCACTTGGCATGCTTGCGCCGGCACTGATCAGCCGGGCGTTTATTTGTCTTCGATCGCATCCTTCTGGGGTCCGGGAAAGGATAGCGAAATCGCCTTGGGCAGTGTCGGCGCCTTCATCGGAGAAGGTGGCAGTGCGTGGAAAAAAGAACTCAGCGAGAACCTGAACAGCCTTGCAGTTACCAGTTACGCTGCCAGTGGTCAGTCGCCGATTATTTGGGCTGTCGGTCAGGGCGGCATCGTGATGCGGGACCGCATTCATTACCATCGCGGGCGACGTCGGTAACCGTCTTGGCCTTTTAATTTTTTGAGTTATTAGGGATTCTTCGCTACGTTCGGGATTTCCAAAAAAAGAAAAAAGAAAAAAAAGAAGAAGATGAAGGCCCTCAGAATCTTTCGAAACTGAGGGCCACAAGTGATGCCGAGCCTATAAGCCGAATTCTGTAACGGCGTTGCCGCCGCCGACGGTCATTCCTCTAGGCCGGCCATTGCTGTCCGGCTCAAGCGACCTACCCGAAGGTTTGGCGCTTCGAGCAGAAACGCTTCCGGCATTGCTGACGGAATCCCTTCCTATTTGGTCTTGCTCCGTGTGGGGTTTGCCCTGCCCCGGACATTACTGTCCGGGCGGTGCGCTCTTACCGCACCTTTTCACCCTTACCCCGGCCGGTTGACCAGGGCGGTATATTCTCTGTGGCACTTTCCGTCGAGTGAACTTGAATTCACCCTCCCGGACGTTATCCGGCACACTGCTCTGGGGAGTTCGGACTTTCCTCTCTCCTCCCGCGCTGCCCGGAGAAACCCCCGGCGTTCACAGGATTTGAGCGACCATCCGGCCCGGCATCAACTGACATCATTATAGATGGATACCAAAGCGGGCCGGATACAGTCTAACTTTTCGTCGTACTTTTAGTTACTTTTGCCGCTGTCACCTTGTATGATGGGTTTAATTTGTTGCAGTGGAGCGGTTTTCGGCATCCGCGTATAGGGACCGCCCGTAATGTTTGAGGGCTGGAGGGAGCTTCGGATGCCCAGTGACTTACAATACAATAGGGGAAGCTTAACCGGATAAGATGTTGATCCTTGTTCCCAGCATCGTCGCCGCCGGCTTGGCGCTCTGCGGCATGGGGTTTTACGCGCTCTGCATTTTGAGCGCGCGCCGATTCCGCCGTTCCAGCCGCGCGGCCGCTCCGTCCTTTACGCCTTCGGTTTCGATTTTGAAGCCCCTGCGCGGCGTCGACCCCCAGATGTATGAGAGCTTCCGCAGCCACTGCGTTCAGGACTACAAGGAATACGAGATTATTTTTGGCGTCAGCGATGCTGACGATCCCGCGGTGGAAGCCGTTCACCGCCTGATGCGCGAATTCCCCCACTGCCGCATCCAGCTCGTGGTTTGCCGCCAGGTGCTGGGCAACAATCGCAAGACCAGCAACCTGGTGCAGATGCTCTCGCAGGCCAGGTACGACTACCTTCTGATCAACGACAGCGATATCCACGTGCCCCCGGACTATCTCCGCCGGGTGATGGCGCCATTTGCTCAGCCCAACGTGGGGATGGTGACCTGCCCGTATCGCGGAATCGCCGCCGATACTTTGGGTTCGAAGCTGGAATCGATCGGCATCAGCACCGACTTCATTCCCGGCGTGCTGGCCGCACGGCAGATCGAAGGCGGCATTCATTTTGGACTGGGTTCAACTCTTGCCTTCACGCGCACGGCGCTCGACGCCATCGGCGGCCTTGGCCCGCTTGTCAATCACCTGGCCGACGACTTTGAGCTGGGCAGCCGCATTGCCCAGGCGGGATTGGAAGTGGTTCTGGCCGACATCGTGGTTGAGACGCATCTTCCCGCTTACAGCTTCCGCGGTTTCTTCGAACATCAGTTGCGCTGGGCGCGCAGCACCCGCGACTCTCGTCCTGCGGGATACTTTGGCGTAGTATTGACCTTCGGCCTGCCCTGGGCCATGCTGGCCGTATTGCTTGCGCCGGCATCCTGGTGGAGTTGGACTATCCTGGCGTCAGCGCTAGTCTTGCGCTGTGCCATGGCCCTCGAGGTTGGCCTGGGCGTGGTTCACGATCGCGCTACCTGGAGCCATCTCTGGCTGTTGCCGCTGCGCGATCTGGTGGCTTTCTGCGTCTGGTTCTGGAGCTTTGCCGACAACAAGGTCCGCTGGCGCGGAGATATTTTTGTTCTCGAAGACGGCAGGATCCGCCCTGCCAAAATGGCGCCTCAGCGCGCCCTCACCGCGCCCCAGGAGCGCGAGCAGGACAAGGTTTCGGCTCATTGGTAATCACCAGCTTGCCTCCCCACTCGGCCAGCCGGCAGTATCCGGCATCTTTGACGTAGCCGGGTATCTCCTTCTCATCCGTCGCCAGAAAAATTCGCCCATGGCCCTGCCATCGCCGGGCGAACGACTGATCATCATCAAAGATGGCCGGAGCATCGGGAAAGGTTGAGCCGTACCAGATGTTGTTTCGCCGTCCGTTCAAAATGCGCATCTGCTGGTGGGTATAAAAGTTGATGCTGGAGGCGGCTTCGTAGTCGCCGTTGTCTTCGATCACGTCGCCAAGCTTCCAGTTGGCTTGAATGGCGTCGGCCAGGGCCTTGGACGTAAGGATCGGCGAAAAGATCTCCAGGCCGGTGTGGGATTCGTGCAGCATGATCACCATCATCGCGGCCAGAGCCAGGTTTGCCGCGAGAGTGCGATTCGCGCGGCGCAGCACCCAGTTGAGAACTGTGCCCGCAGCTAGCGCGATTCCCGTCACCAGCAGCGGAACCTTGAATGCCCCCATGGCCTGCGGCGTCAGGTCGAGGAAGTGGCCGAAAGAAAGCTCGTAATCCTGGGGATTCTTCTTCAGGAGATCGGCAATGTCATAGTTGGCCGGTGGCGTGCGCGCGTCCGACACCAGCAGAACGGCGGCGATGCAGGCCGCCGCGCCGATCACCATAAGTATCACCGACGAGATTCTTCCCGTGCGCCGCTCACGGCTGTCGATCGGGGACGCAGTTTCTTTCGCCAGCCATCCTCCCAGCAGCAGCGCGAGCCCGGGAATGCCGGCGATGACGTAATACTCCTGGCGGCTGGAGAAGCTGAAGAAGACCAGCACCAGAAACATCCAGATGGCGAACAGTAAAGTGCCCTGTTGCTGCCGGCTCAATCCTGCGCGCCATTCACGCCAGCGCCTCGGGACTTGCGCGAGCGCCTGGAGCACAAAGGCTGTCCAGGGCATCAGCCAGACCAGCATCAGCCCCCAGAACAGCCACAAGGGCACGGTGTCATAGTCGGCGGGGAAGCGTTTCTTGAGGTAGCGCAGGATGTGTTCGTTGACAAAGTAGAACCAGAAAAAGCCGCGCGCCTCTCCCTGCGCCGGGTTTCGAATTCCGGCCAAGATGTGCCAGGGCGCGCCGATCAACAGAAACACCACGAAGCTCGACACGAGATGAAGCTTCAGGAGATCGCGAAACCGGCCGGTGAAGAGAAGGAAGAGGAAGATGGTTCCCACCGGAAACACCAGCCCAATCAGGCCTTTAGTGAGGACGTTGAGGGCCATGGTGGCGGCGATGCCCCAGCACAGCCAGCGTGAGACCTTCTGGCCTGCCTCGATCTGCTCCATTGCGCTCAGGAAGAAATCAAATCCCAGGGCCAGCCACAGCGCGACTGCCATATCGGGAATCAGGATCCGCGTAAAGATAAAAGGCCCGAAGCCCGTCGCCAGTACCAGCGCCGAATAGAAGCCGCCGTCCTCTCCATAGACGCGCCGCCCCAGACGGTAGCTAACCAGCAGCAGCGCCAGCACCCCCAGCGCGATCGGCAGTCGCGCCGACCATTCGCCGACGCCAAAAATCTTGAAGCTTGCGGCGGTGCACCAGTACATGAGCGGCGCTTTTTCGAGATAGCGAAAGCCCATGGCACCGTCGCCGCCGTTGATGTGCAGCGTCACCCAGTCTCCGCCCACGGCCATCTCGCGCGCGGCTTCCGCATGCACCGTGTCGGCATCGTCGAGCATCGGCGGCTGAAAGAGGCTGCTGAGATAAACGATGGCCCAGGCCAGGACAACCAGAAAAAGAAACGTTTTGCGCTGCGAACCCGGAGAAGCCAGACCGCCACTCCTGAATGAGGATGAGGTTTGAAACGTTTCTGCCGGCATCGACACAAGCCATTATATTCACCGAATTCTTTTCGCGTTCGTAAGGCTTGTGCGCGCACCCGCGTGGGAGTATCGTGAGCACAAATCCCGAAAGAAACCAGAATTTAAAAGAACGAGAAAGGTGTGATCTATGAGTATGCAGTTCACACGCCGGCGGTTTCTTGCGACTGCAGGCGCAGCCGCGACCACCGCACTCGGCTCCTCAATCTTCAACCTCGATACGGTATGGGCGGCCCCATATACGCGTCGCAACCTGGGAGGCATGACGGCCAGCGACCCCGTCCTGGTGGCGTACGCCAAGGCCATCAAGGCCATGAAGCTGTTGCCGACCACCAACCCTCTCAGTTGGGCGTACCAGGCTGCGATCCATCGCACTACGCTTTCCGGGTCGCATCCTGCCTGGAATACGTGCGAGCACGGGACGCACTTTTTCTGGTCGTGGCATCGCATGTACCTATACTGGTTTGAAAGGATCATCCGCAAGATGTCGGGCGACAGCTCCTGGGCGCTGCCGTTCTGGGACTATGAATCGGCCTCGGAGCGCACTCTACCCGTGCCCTTCCGCGATCCCTCCAGCGAGCTCTACACCAGCAACCGCGGCTTTGGATGGAACGCCGGCACAGCCTCTTTCCCGGCCGCGCACGTGGATCCCTCCGCGGGCATGGCGATGATTCCTTTCTTCTCCGCGCAGAGTTCCATTGAGAGCAATCCTCATGACAACGTTCACGTGGATGTCGGCGGCTGGATGGGCTCGATTCCCACAGCGGCGCAGGACCCCGTGTTCTACGTTCACCACGCCAACATCGACCGCCTGTGGAACCTCTGGCTGGCGCTGGGCGGCGGGCGCACGGATCCGCTTACCGACATTCCGTGGAAGACCAACAGCTACATCTTCTTCGACGAAAACGGCAATGAAGTTCACATGACGGCCTGCGATATCCTGCGCTGCGCCGAGCAGTTGAACTACACTTATGAAGGGGAACCGGCGGAAGTCAAGGAGTATTGCCTGAGGATCATTCCCTTTCCTGTCTATTACTGGTTGATTCAAGTGTTGATTCCGTGGCCCGGACCTCCTATCGAATTGACCGAGCAGGAAGTCACTGCCCCGATCGAGATCTCCCAGCTCCGCGACCGGCTGCCGCAGCTGTTACAGAGCAACACCGAAACCGTGGTGCTCGAAGTGAACAACGTGGAGGCCGACCGCGAACCTGGCGTGGTGTGGGAAGTCTTCCTGGGCGGCCCGCCCAACGCTCCGGCGAACGTCGACAGCCCGTTTTTCCTGGGAACCATCTCGCTGTTCAGCACCGGCATCCGTTCGCAGTCCCATGGCGAGTACAAGCCCGGGCACTTCACCTTCCCGCTGCGTCGCGCTCTGGAAGTGGCCATGAAGTCCAACCAGCAGAAGCTTCTGCTGCGCTTTGTGCCCACTGGCCCGTTGATTGACGGCAAGCCCACGCCTGCCAAAGTGCAGTCGCCGGTCCGCATCGGCTCGGTGAGCATTGCGCTGGCCCACCAGCAGGAACAGAAAGAAGGGAACATCCCTGAGCGTCCGCAGATCGATCCCCGGGTGCAACCGAAGATCGAAAAGCCGAAGTAGAGCGGCACAGTCGATTCAAACATCCGGGCCATGGTCGCCGCTCATCGCATAGAATCAGCGATGAGGTTTTTCGGCGACCATGGCCCAGGGCACGGCTCCGGATCTCAAGTCCAACGCCCGCGAATTTCCGCGCGATCGCGCGCAAACACTGGCCGCGGAGCTGCGCGCGGCCGTCACCGGAGAAGTGCGCTTTGACGACGGCACGCGCGCTCTCTACGCGGTTGACGGATCCAACTACCGGCAGACGCCGATCGGCGTCGTCATTCCGCGCTCGATCGAAGACGTAATCCGGACCGTCGCACTGGCGCGCAAACATGGCGCGCCGCTCTTGCCGCGCGGCGGCGGCACCAGCCTGGCCGGCCAGTCATGCAATGTCGCCGTCATCATCGATTTTTCCAAGTACCTGAACCAGATCCTGGAGATCAACCCCCGGGAAAAGTACGCCTGGGTGCAGCCCGGGGTGGTGCTCGATAAGCTGCGCAATCGCGCCAACCAGTTCGACCTCACTTTTGGTCCCGATCCTTCCACGCATGAGTACTGCAATCTGGGCGGGATGATCGGCAACAATTCCTGCGGCGTGCACTCCATGATGGCCGGGCGCACCGTCGACAACGTGCTGGAGCTGGACGTTCTCACCTACGACGGCTTGTGCATGAAGGTCGGGCCTGCCTCCGACGCCGAATTACAGAAGATCGTGAGCGAAGGCGGGCGCCGCGGCGAGATCTACTCGCGTCTTCGCGACCTGCGCGACCGCTATGCCAGCCTGATCCGCGCCCGTTATCCCGATATCCCCCGACGCGTCTCCGGCTACAGCCTCGACGAGCTGTTGCCCGACCATGGCTTCCACGTAGCGCGCTCGCTGGTGGGGGCTGAGGGCACCTGCGTGGTGGTGCTGGCCGCCAAAGTCCGCCTCGTCGATTGGCCGCGGAAACGCAGCACCCTGGTGCTCGGCTACCCCGACGTGTACGCAGCCGCCGATCATGTTCCCGAGGTTTGCCAATCCCAGCCCATTGGTCTCGAGGGCATGGACGAAGTTCTGATCGAGAACATGAAGAAGAAGAGCCTGCACCTGCAGAGCATCAAGCTGCTGCCTGAAGGCAAAGGCTGGCTGCTGTGCGAGTTCGGTGGCGACACGAAGGAAGAAGCCACAGGCAAAGCCCGGGCGCTGATGTCGCGGCTGAGCAGCGCCCCCAATCCACCTGCTATGCGCCTTTTCGAAGACGAACAGGAGACGCAGATGGTGTGGAAGGCGCGCGAATCCGGCCTGGGCGCCACCTCGCGGGTTCCCGGCGAGCCCGAGTTCTGGGAAGGTTGGGAAGACGCCGCGGTCCCAGTCGAGAATCTTGGCGAGTACCTTCGCGAGCTGCGCCGGCTGCTGGGGAAGTACGGCTACAAGTGCGCGCTCTACGGCCACTTCGGGCAGGCCTGCGTGCACATGCGCATTGATTTTGACCTGGTAAGTGAGAAAGGCATTCGCGACTTCCGCGCATTTCTTGAAGACGCGGCGGATCTGGTGGTGCGCCTGAAGGGGTCGCTCTCCGGCGAGCATGGCGACGGGCAGGCGCGCGGCGAGCTTCTGGTCCGCATGTACGGCGCGGAGATGATGGAAGCCTTCCGCGAGTTCAAGCGCATCTGGGATCCGGAGTGGAAAATGAACCCGGGCAAGAAGATCGACGCCAACCCGCTCGACCAGAATCTGCGCCTGGGCGCTACCTACGCTCCGCCGAAGATTCCTACGTATTTCTCTTATCCCGAAGAGCACGGCCATTTCGCCGAGGCCACCACTCTGTGCGTGGGCGTCAGCAAGTGCCGCAAAGACGAGAACGGCACCATGTGCCCCAGCTACATGGCCACGCGCGAAGAGATGCACTCCACTCGCGGGCGCACACGGCTGCTGTTCGAGATGCTGCGCGGCGATCCGCTCAAAAGCGGCTGGAAGAACGAGACGGTCAAAGAGGCTCTGGATCTCTGCCTGGCCTGCAAGGCGTGCAAAACCGAGTGCCCCATGAACGTGGACATGGCCACCTACAAAGCCGAATTCCTGGCGCACTACTATGAAGGGCGCACGCGCCCGCGGGCAGCGTACTCCATGGGGCTGATCTCGCGCTGGGCCCGGATGGCGCAAATTGCGCCCGGGCTGGCTAATTTCTTCGCTCAAACTCCCGGACTCTCGGCCATCGCCAAATGGATAGGCGGCGTCGCTCCCCAACGCCAGATGCCGAAGTTCGCCGCGCAGAGCTTCACCGACTGGTTTCGCGTGCGGCGGTCAGTCAATGCGGGACGGCCGCCGGTCATGCTCTGGCCCGATACCTTCAGCAACTACTTCCATCCCGCGATCGCGCAAGCGGCGGTTGAAGTTCTCGAGCATGCCGGATACCAGGTGCTGCTGCCCCCGGGATCGATGTGCTGCGGGCGCCCGCTTTACGACTTCGGCATGCTCGCCCGGGCGAAGCAACAGTTGCTGGAGATCATCGAAGCCCTGGGTCCTCAGATTTCGGCGGGAACTCCCATCGTGGGGCTGGAGCCGAGCTGCGTCTCCGTTTTTCGCGACGAGATGACCAACCTGCTCGGCGCCAACGATCAGGCCGCCCAGTTGAAGCACCAGGTATTTCTCTTGAGCGAGTTTCTGATCAAGAAGGCCGGCTATGAACCTGCGCCGCTGCGCCGCAAAGCTCTGGTTCACGGCCATTGCCATCACAAGTCAGTTCTGAAATTCGACTCCGAACAGGAGCTGCTCAAGCGCACCGGACTGGACTTCCAGGTGCTCGACTCCGGCTGCTGCGGTATGGCGGGATCCTTCGGCTTCGAAAAAGAGAAGTACGCCGTTTCCCTGCAGGTCGGCGAGCGGGTTCTGCTGCCCGCGGTGCGCAAGGCCAGCCGGGAAACGCTGATCATCGCCGACGGCTTCAGCTGCTTCCAGCAGATTCAGGGCCTCACCGGACGCGCGCCGCTGCACATTGCAGAAGTCCTCCAGATGGCGCTGCGGCAGGATCAATCGCAACGGATAGGAACAGGCGAATTTTTGGAAGCAGTTGGAAAGCAGTGATTGGCTGTTCTCCTTGCTCCGTGTCTCCGTGGTGGGTTTTAAGCCGGTTCTTCCATCTGATTGAACTTTCGCGCCGCACGCCGCCCGAGGTGGGTCAAAGGGGAGCGTCTCAGCACGGTTTCGCTCTCATGTCCCTTCTTCTTCAGCTTTCCGCCGTCAGCCTGCGGCAGGAGCCGATTTACGAGAGCCATGGCTTCCGTCACCAGGCCGGGAGCGGCAGCATGGGCATACATCAGCACGCGGGCCGGTATGCCAAGCACCAGCTCGGTGCGGTTCCGGCGCACGGCGTTCACGATTTGCCGCGCGGCGCGTTCAGCCGCCATGGAGAGAAAGGGATTGGTGCTGCCAAGACTGAACCAGCCGTATTCGCGCTCATGGCTCCCGACGAACTGCGCGTGCAGATGCGATCCGGTGCGTATCAGACCGGGCACAACGGTGAGCACGCGAACACCGAACTTGCGGACCTCGGCGTGCAGCCCTTCTGAGAAGCCAACGGTGGCGAACTTGGCACAGTTGTAAGGCAGCAGATGCGGGACACTGACGCGGCCGCCGATAGAAGTGATGTTCACGATTCGTCCCCGGCCGCTCTCGGCCATGGCCGGCAGTACAGCCAGCGTGGGACGGACCGAGCCCCAGAAGATCACATCCATGGCTTCGCGGAAATCATCCACGCCAAAGGACTCCAGCGGCCCTACCGAAATGATTCCGGCGTTGTTGACCAGGATGTCGATGCGGCCGAAGTGCTGCCGCGCGGAATTAATCAGGTGTTCAACCTGTTCCGGACGGCTTACGTCGCAGATGACGGCGATTACCTCAGCGCCGATTTCTTCAATGCGTCGCCGCGCACGCGCGAGTTCCGCTTCATTGCGGGCGCACAGCACCAACTTGCATTTGTGACGGGCAAACTCTTCGGCCAGGGCCAGGCCCAGCCCGCGCGAACTGCCGGTAATGAGCACGGTCTGGCCGCGCAGATCCTCGCCGTGCCGCCCGCTCCATTCGCCGTAAAGCCGCAGCGCGCGCCGCGCCGCCAGGAACGCCAGAGCCGCGCCGCCGATGCCCGCCGCCACCGCCCCCGCGGCGACTCCGCCCAAGATCACTGTGTTTCGCCTGTTCATACACCTTCTCCGAACAGTTGGATGTAGAGCTGTGCCCGGGCGGGTGCCCACAGTCCGGCGAATGTTAAGCAATGCGCGGTGACGTTGGGGCGCGATTCGGCGCACTGTCCGCGGGAAAAAGCAAAAGCCAAAGGTTTGTTCAAAATATTTTTTTCGCGGATTTTCCCGTGACGCAGTAGCTGAATCCGCCGCTCTTGTTTATAATCACTTGTTTTTGTGACGGCGTGTGGGAAGACTAGGATCGCGTCCGCAAAGGCGCGAGAGTTCTGTTCGATTCAAACTTACTCGACTCATGGCACAAATCTTCAGCCGCAGTGCAAACACACTGGCCCGGGCCAGCATCCTGGGCGTAGTACTCCTGCTTTCCGCCGTGGGCGCGGCTTTGATGCAGCTGCAGCGCTCGCCTTATGTGACGCGCCAGCACGAGGTGCTGGAACAACCGATCCCTTTCAGCCATAAGCACCACGTCGGCGGTCTGGGAATCGATTGCCGCTACTGCCACACCTCGGTCGAAGAATCCGGCTTTGCCGGCATTCCTCCCACCAAGACATGCATGAACTGTCACGCCCAGATGTGGACCACTGCCGACCTGCTGGCTCCGGTTCGCTACAGCTTCCGCACCGGAGAATCCATCAAGTGGGTCCGCGTCCACGACCTGCCCGATTTCGTTTACTTCAATCACAGCATTCACGTGGCCAAGGGCGTAGGCTGCTTCAGCTGCCACGGCCCGGTCAACGAGATGCCGCTCATGTACGAAGAGAACACTCTGCAGATGGAGTGGTGCCTGAACTGCCATCGCCAGCCGGAAAAGTTCCTGCGGCCGCGGGAAGAAGTCTTCAACATGACCTACGAACAACCATCGGCCGAGCATCAGGTAGTCATCGAGTTTGAAGGCCGGCAGAAGACATACAAGGACCAGATAGAACTGGGCAATGACCTCAAAAAGAAATACGGCCTGCGTTCGGTGCAGGACATCACCAGTTGCTCGACCTGCCATCGTTAAGGCGGACAACATTACGGAAGCGAATGTCTAAAACCAGCGAGTCAAAACCTGACCTGATTGCTCCCGGCGAGATCAAGCCGGCGCGGCTGGAGCTGGACGCGGTGCGCAAGCAGCTGGCGTCAGCCAAGGGGCCGAAATACTGGCGCACCCTGGAAGAACTTTATGGCCAGGACGCCTTTGGCGAAATGCTGGAGCGCGAATTTCCCCGCCAGCACTCGGAGTGGCTCGACCCGGTTTCGCGGCGCAACTTTCTCAAGCTGGCCGGCGCCTCGATGGCCCTGGCTGGGCTGGCCGGATGCACGCGCCAGCCGCTGGAAGAGATCCTGCCGTACGTCCGCCAGCCGGAAGACCTGGTTCCCGGCAAGCCTATCTACTTCGCCACCGCCATGCCTTTCGGGGGATACGCGCACCCGCTGCTGGTGGAAACCCATGAGTACCGTCCCACCAAGGTTGAAGGCAATCCGCAGCATGCTTGCAGCCAGGGCTCTACCGACCTCTTCACCCAGGCCTCCATTCTGGATCTTTACGATCCGGACCGCTCCATCGACATCACTTTTCAGGGCGAGCCGCGTCCCTGGGGAGAATTTTTAGGCGCTACCCGCGGAAGAGTGGTCTACCACAAGACCAACCAAGGCGCCGGACTCCGCTTCCTCAGCGGCGCAGTGAGCTCGCCGACGTTCGGATCACAGATGAAGGCCATCCAGCAGCTGTTCCCGCAGTCGAAGTGGCATCGCTGGGAGCCGGTGCACTACGACGGCGCACGCGCGGGCTCCAAGGCAGCTTTCGGGGCCTATTACGACCCGCAGTACAAGTTCGATGCCGCCGACGTAGTGGTCTCGCTCGATTCCAGCTTCCTCTCCGGTTCCTGGTTCCCCGGCTTCGTGCGCTACTCGCGCGACTTCATGTCGCGCCGCAAACTCGCCGGCGCCAACCAGGAGATGAACCGTCTCTATGTGGCTGAGAGCGCACCGACAACAACCGGGGCCAAGGCCGATCATCGCCTGGTGCTGAAGCATTCCGAAGTGGAGAAGCTTGCTCGCGCGCTGGCGGCCAAAGTTGGGGTGTCAGGTGTCTCGGCAAGCGCGCTCACGCCCGATCACCAACAGTGGGTGGATGCCGCCGCCGCCGATCTTGCGGCGCATCGCGGCAAGAGCCTGGTGGTTCCCGGCGAATTTCACGCCGCTTCCGTTCACGCGCTGGCCCACGCCATCAACGCGGCGCTGGGCAATGTTGGCCAGACGGTGAGCTACACCGATCCGGTGGAGATCGATCCGGTTGAACACATCCAGTCGATCAAGGAACTGGTAGACGACATCAACGCCGGCAAAGTCGAGACCCTGGTGCTCTTCGGCGGCAATCCGGTATATGACACGCCCGCAGATCTGGATTTCAAGGGTGCGTTGCAAAAGCTGATTAAGAAGGCACTGGAGATCGAAGAAGCGCACCGCGATGGCAATCGGCTGGAAGAGCAGCAACCGATTGTCATCCAGCTCTCCATCTATAAGAACGACACTACCGATTACTGCACCTGGCATGTTCCTGGCACGCACTATCTGGAGGCCTGGAGCGACGCCCGCTCGTTTGACGGCACGGCCACCATTATCCAGCCGATGATTATGCCGCTTTACGACGGCAAGAGCGCGCACGAGATCGCGGCCATCTTCCACGATCAGCCGGGAACCTCCGGGTACGATCTGGTGCAGGCTTACTGGCGCTCGCAGCATCCCGGAGACGACTTCGAGAAATGGTGGCGGCGCTCAGTACACGACGGCTTTATCAGCGGCAGCGCGTTTCCCGCGAAGACGGTCAGCGCCAAACTGTCCGGCCTGCCCGAGCCGAAGACTGTAGATGTCATCGGCGGCCAGGGCGAGCAGGTGGAAGTGTTCTTTCGCCCCGATCCCTGTATTTACGACGGCCGCTACGTCAACAACGCCTGGCTCCAGGAGACGCCCAAGCCACTCTCGCGCAACACCTGGGACAACCTGGCGCTGATCAGCCCGGCGATGGCTGAGCGCCTGTCGCTGCTGCAGTTCAATCAGTACAAGGGAGACCACCAATCGGATTCGCAGAAGGTGATCCAGATTCAGCTGCAGGGCCGAACCATCAAGGCTCCCTACTGGGCGCAGCCCGGTCATCCGGACCACGCCGTCAGCCTCTACCTGGGCTACGGGCAGAACAGAACGGGGCGTGTGGGCAAGGAAGAGGAGCGAAACGCCGGCAGGGGTTATGACGCCTACTTGTTGCGTTCTTCTTCGGCGCAATATGTGGGCGTGGACGGCAGCCTGAATGTGACCGGCGATTACTATTCGATCGCGGTCACCCAGGGCCACTTCACCATGGACGAGCGCGAGCCGGTCAAGGTCGCCAACCTGGAGGAGTACCGCAAGAACGCCGATTTTGCTCACGAGAAGAAGGAAGAAGAGCCGCAGGACAAGGACACCAAGCACGAGGAGTCGCTTTACGACGATTACCGCAACAAGAATTGGTACAGCCAGTACGCCTGGGGCATGGCCATCGACTTGAACTCGTGCGTGGGCTGCCAGGCTTGCGCGGTAGCTTGCCAGGCGGAAAATAACATTCCCGTCGTTGGGAAACAGCAGGTGCAGCGCGGCCGCGAAATGCAGTGGATCCGCATCGACGCCTACTACGAAGGCGACCCAGCAAATCCCAATATCTACTTCGAGCCGATTCCATGCATGCAGTGCGAAAACGCGCCCTGCGAGCCGGTATGCCCGGTAGGCGCCACCACGCATTCCACCGAAGGCCTGAACGACATGGTCTACAACCGGTGCGTGGGCACGCGCTACTGCTCCAACAACTGCCCCTACAAGGTTCGCCGTTTCAACTTCATGCTGTGGTCTGACTACACCACACCCAGCCTGAAGATGATGCGCAATCCCGACGTCACCGTGCGCAGTCGCGGGGTTATGGAAAAATGCACGTATTGCGTGCAGCGCATCAATGCCGGCCGCATCAACGCCGAGAAAGAACAACGGACGATTCGCGACGGCGAGATCATCACTGCGTGCCAGCAGGCCTGTCCCACGGGGGCAATTACTTTCGGCAACATCAACGATCCCAAGAGTCGCGTTGCCCAGATCAAAGCCGACAAGCGCAATTATGCGCTGCTGACGGAGTTGAACACGCGTCCACGCACCACCTACATTGCTGCGGTGCGAAACCCCAACCCAGCATTGCAGTCCTCGGAGAAGAAGGCGTAGCGAATGGCCAACATTGAGCTCGAGGAAGACATAGATGTACTGCCGCCAAAGGGCGTGCGGCCTCCGGTAATTGCGCCGGGCCATGACCTGGGCACGGTAACCGACCGGATCGCCGGCATTGTGCTTACCAAGCACACGCCGCTGTTCTGGTTCGGGATTGTGGCCCTGGCCTTTGCCATCTTCGGCATGCTCAACACGGCGATCGCTTATCTCTTCTTCCAGGGCACGGGAATCTGGGGCATCAATATCCCCATCGGCTGGGGCTTCGCCATCGTCAATTTTGTGTGGTGGATCGGTATCGGCCACGCCGGAACGCTGATCTCTGCCATCCTGCTGCTGTTCAAGCAGAGTTGGCGTACCTCGATCAACCGCTTCGCCGAAGCCATGACCATCTTTGCCGTTATGCAGGCCGGGTTGTTTCCTCTGGTGCACACCGGGCGTCCCTGGCTGGCTTTCTACTGGCTGTTCCCGCTTCCGTTGACCATGGGCGTGTGGCCGCAGTTTCGCAGCCCGCTGATCTGGGACGTATTTGCAGTCTCGACCTACTTCACAGTCTCATTCCTGTTCTGGGGAATCGGGCTGATTCCTGACTTTGCCAACCTGCGCGACTCCGCCAAGACCATGGTGGTCAAGCGCATCTATGGCCTGCTGGCCATGGGCTGGCGCGGATCCGCCCGCCACTGGAACCGTTATGAAACCGCCTACATGCTGCTGGCCGGCCTGGCCACCCCGCTGGTGCTCTCGGTACACAGCGTGGTCAGCCTGGACTTCGCGGTCGCTGTAGTTCCCGGCTGGCACACGACTTTCTTCCCGCCTTACTTCGTAGCCGGCGCCATCTATTCCGGGTTCGCCATGGTGCTTATCCTGGCCATCCCCTTCCGCTACCTGTATCACATGCAGGATTTCATCACCCTGCGTCACCTGCAGAACTGCGCCAAGCTCATGCTGACTACGGGCATGATCGTTTCTTATTCCTACATGTTCGAGATGTTCATCGGCTGGTACAGCCAGGACAAGTACGAGCTGGCGATGGTCAACAACCGGCTGCACGGTCCTTATTCGCTGTTCTATTACTTCCTGATTTTCTGCAACATCATCACTCCGCAATCACTGTGGTTTAACCGGGTACGCTCCTCGCCGCCCGCCCTGTTTCTGGTTTCCTGCATCATTCAGTGCGGCATGTGGCTGGAGCGCTTTGTGATTGTGGTGATGAGCCTGCAGCGCGACTTTATTCCCAGTTCGTGGGGCATGTACTGGCCCACCAAGTGGGACTGGATGACGCTGGTCGGCACCATGGGCTTTTTCACGCTGCTGTTCTTCCTGTTCATACGTTTCATGCCTGCCATTTCAATATTTGAGATCCGCGCGCTCTTGCCGCAGTCGAAGGTGAAAGAATGACCCGCGAACCCATTTACGGAGTGATGGCGGAGTTCGATAACCCCACCGATCTGGTGCATGCTGCCCAGGGCGCTTTTGACGCCGGCTATCGCAAGATGGATACCTACACGCCCTATCCGCTGGAGGAAGCGGCGGAGGCTATCGGCGCTCACCATAACCGCGTGCCGCTGATCACCCTGATGGGGGCCTTGCTGGGAATGATCGGCGGTTACTCGCTGGAATACTGGGTGTCGGCGATCAACTATCCGATCAATGCCGGCGGCAAGCCTTTCCACTCCTGGCCGGCCTTTATTCCGGTGACCTTTGAGTGCGCGGTCCTGGGCGCTTCCCTGGCCGCGGTCTTCGGCATGCTGGCGCTCAATGGATTGCCTCAGCCCTACCATCCAGTGTTTAACTCGCCCAACTTTGTGCGCGCCAGCCGCGACCGTTTTTTCCTGTGCATTGAGTCGCAGGACCCGCGCTTCAGCGTGAGTGACACCCGGCGGTTGCTGGAGGGATTTCATCCTCTGGAGATCTCGGAGGTGCCGTATTAAGTTCCCGGCACAATTCCGTTTCGTGTTGATGGCCCTGGCCGCGGTGCTCTTTACCGCCGGCTGCCGGCAGGACATGCACAATCAGCCCAAGTTCATCCCGTTGCGCTCCAACAGTTTTTATCCCGACCAGCGTTCGGCTCGTTTTCCGATCGCCGGGACGGTGCCGCGCCTGGAGAATCCCATCGTCGACGCCGAGCAGCTTGATCCGGAAAGCTACTTTCTGACCGGGAAACACGGCAACACTTTCGGCAACGAACTGCCGCCTTCCCTGCTGGAGAACGCCAACCTGCATGACGTTCTAAAGCGCGGGCAGGAGCGCTACAACATCTATTGCACGCCCTGCCACGCGTACGTTGGTGACGGCAACGGCATGGTGGTGCAACGCGGTTTCAAGCATCCGCCCTCATTCCACGAGCAGCGGCTGAGGAACGCCCCTCTCGGCTACATCTACCAGATTATGAGCAACGGCTTCGGCGCCATGCCCGACTACGCCGCACAGGTTCATCCCGCCGACCGCTGGGCCATCGCCGCCTATATCCGCGTGCTGCAACGGAGCCAGCATGCGGAATCGTCCGATGTCCCCGACGCTGACAAGGCCAAGCTGGATCTTCCCGCGGACAAGCAGCCGCGGCTGGAGATTCCGCCCAACTCCTTTGCCAGCCCCACCACCGTTCGTCCGCAGAGGAGGGTGGAGCAATGAGCGAAGCCACGCTTGGCGTTCGCCCTCAGGACTACGCGCCGCCGTCTGTCATCACGCGCTGGCGCGACCGTTCGCTCAGCATCGGCGTAGTGGCCGCAATCCCTCTGGTAATCGTGGATCTGATGAGTGGCCGGCGCCTGGAACTGTTTCTGCATTCGTGGCTGGTTGGTTTTCTCTTCTGGCTGGGGATGACGCTGGGTTCATTGTGCCTGCTGATGATCCAGTACGTGAGTGGCGGAAACTGGGGCCGGGTGGGGCGCCGCTTCTGGGAGGCCGCAGCCTCGAACATACCGCTGATGTTTCTGTTATGGCTGCCCATTGCTTTCGGTATGAAGGTGCTGTACCCGTGGGCCAACCAACCCAGCGATCCGGCACAACTGCAACAGTTCCTCCATCACTACGGGCCAAGCAAGATTCACTACTACCTGAATCCGGATTTATTCTGGATTCGCGGCTTCGTTTATTTTATCGGCTGGTACCTGCTCTGCTTTTTCCTGATGCGCTGGAGCCGGAAGGAAGAGGCGGGAGAGAGCACGCCGGCCGAGTTCGTCCGGGTGCAGAACCTGAGCGGCTTCGGCATCGTCTTTTACGCCGTCGGCATCACCTTCGCCTCCATCGATTGGGCGATGTCTTTGTATCCCGAGTGGTGGTCCACGGTCTGGGGCATGCTGTTCATGGTAGGACAGGTGCTTACAGCTTTCTGCTTCACCATCATCCTGCTGGTGGGGCTGGCCAACATCGAGCCGGTTTCGCGCATGTTCAAGACCGACTACCTGCATGATTTCGGCAAGCTGATGTTTACCTTTGTCGTGCTGTGGGCTTATCTCTCGTTCTCGCAATGGCTGATTATCTGGTCCGGCAACATGCTTTCGGAGATCCGCTGGTACGTCATGCGCCTCAACGGCGGGTGGCAATACTTTGGCACGCTGCTGATCTTCGTCCACTTTGCTTTCCCCTTTTCCCTGTTGCTTTCCCGCAGCCTCAAGCGGCACGGGCGCAGAATCGTGAGTATCGCCCTGCTGCTCCTGGTAATGCGGCTGGTGGACCTGTTCTGGCTGACGGCGCCCAACTTCTACAATGGATGGAAAGGAAAAGGTCTGGAGAACTTTGCCTGGCAGGACGCGGCAATGTACATCCTGTGTCCTATCGCCATCGGCGGCGTCTGGCTGTTCCTGTTTTTCTGGCGGCTGGAGAAACGTTCGCTGATGCCGGTTAACGATCCTCATTTCGTAGATATGCTGGAAGCGAAACATGGATGATCAGAAGCCCAAAACGTACGACGAGTCGGTAAAGCAAGGCCACGATGTCAGCGACATCAGCATAGGCGGCGTCGTGATGTCGCTGGGCGGACTGGCGCTCGCCGGATTCTTCGCGTTGGTCCTGATGCGGTTTTTGCTGAGCGGCCTGCAGTGGTTTGAGCAGAAGACCTATCCGGTGCAGCTCACGGACTCGCAGAAGAAGATGAAGATGGAGCGCGCGGGCCCGGAAAACCTGGCCCGGCTGAAGTCGGAAGGCGAGGGCGAGGTGGGACGGATTCCCGAATCCTACAGCCGGGAAGACATGGAAAAGCACTTGGCGCACACCTTCCCCGTTCCGCGCCTGCAGTATGACGACATAGCCGAAATGGATCTTTTCCGTTCTTCGGAAGAGAGTTGGCTGGCCAGCACCGGTAAAGACAGCGCCGGCAACATCCACATACCCGTAGATCACGCCATCGACCTGGTGGCGCAGCAGGGACTGCCTCAGGTGAGCGGGCCGTTTGTGCCGCCAACTTTGCCGTCGGCCGTGCCGCTGGTTCCGGCGCCCTCGCGCAAGTGAAGGATTCAGGTTAGGAGTTAGTGATGAGTTGTAGCAGTACAATCCGGAGACTGATGGCGGCAGCCGCGCTGCTTGCCTGCGCCGGAACGACGGCGTGGTCGCAGGCCGCGCCCAAGCTGATGCCGGGCGACAACATTCCCAACGTGCGTCCGGCGATTCTCAAGAACGTGGGCATCGACCAGCACCTGGGGCGGCAGATTCCCCTGGATCTCACCTTTAAGGATGAGAAAGGGCAGCCGGTTCAATTGCGGCAATATTTTGCCTCGAAACCGGTAATCCTGGAGCTCGTGTACTTCAAGTGTCCCATGCTTTGCTCGGAGGTACAGGCCGGTTTAACCGGCGCCCTCAACGGGATCGTGCGCTTCAACGTAGGGCGCGACTTTGACGTGCTCACCGTCAGCTTTGATCCTCGCGACACGCCGCAGGACGCTGCCAGGGACAAAAAGGTTTATTTGTCGCGTTATCGCCGGGCTGGATCGGAGCAGGGCTGGCATTACCTGACCGGCGGTCAGGAGCAGATTGCAGCGCTGGCCGACGCGGTAGGCTTCCATTACACCTGGGACGCAAAGGCGCAGCAGTTCGCGCATGCCAGCGGCATCATGCTGCTCACGCCTGACGGTCACATCTCGCAGTACTACTACGGCATTGAATACATGCCGCGCGATCTTCAGCTGGGATTGATCGAGTCGTCGAAGGGCAAGATCGGTAATCTTGCCGACCAGGTACTGCTGTTTTGTTTTCACTACGATCCCACCGAGGGGCGCTACGGAGCGGCGATCTTCAATATTCTGCGGGCCACAGCGGCGCTGACTGTATTGCTGCTGGGCGGATTCATTTTCATTATGTTTCGCCGTGACATACGGGCAGCAAAGAAGAATCAGTTGCGAGGCTTAAACCAGGACACACGAATCAATGCCTAATTTGCCATTATTTCCGCATCAGGCGTCGGACGTCGCCGTACAGGTTGATGTCTTTTATCTCGCCCTGGTCCTGATCACCACGTTTTTCTCCCTGCTGATCGCGCTTCTGATCTTGTACTTCATCATCAAGTATCGCCACACGCCGGAACGCCAGGCAGAACAGATCCACGGTTCCACCCTGCTGGAAGTGATTTGGACGGTGATTCCGCTCGGCATCTCCATGGTGATTTTTGTCTGGGGAGCGATGATCTATTATCACCTGCGACGGCCGCCTGCCGATGCACTGGAAATCTACGGCGAAGCCAAGCAGTGGATGTGGAAGTTCGAACATCCCGGCGGCCAGCGCGAGATCAACGCCCTGCACGTCCCCATCGGCCGGCCGGTGAAGGTTACGCTGATTTCCCAGGACGTGATTCACGACTTCTTCGTGCCGGATTTTCGCGTGAAAATGGACGTTTTGCCGAACCGTTACACATACGTTTGGTTCACGGCCACCCGCCCCGGGGTCTATCACCTCTTCTGTTCGCAGTATTGCGGCACCAATCACTCCGCGATGATCGGCGAGGTTACGGTGATGAAGCCCGAGGATTTTGCGGAATGGCTGGCCAGTGGCAAGGCTGAAGGTTCGCTGTCGGCGCAGGGCGAGAAGCTGTTCCAGGAGTTCGGCTGCATCACGTGTCACCGGCCGGACTCAGGCGCCCGTGGGCCCAACCTGCAGGGGCTCTACGGTCGTCCAGTGCGGCTTACCGACAATCGCGTGATCATCGCCGATGACAACTACATCCGGGAATCGATTCTCCAGCCCAACGCCAAGATCGTGAGCGGATTCCAGCCGATTATGCCCACATTCCAGGGTGTGGTCAGCGAAGAGGGGCTGATCCAGATTACCGAGTACATCAAGCACATGTCGGAACAGGAATCGCAGCCGCTTAACAACCGCACCAACCCCACCCTGCTACGCGACACCGAGGTGCCAAGCATCCAGCAGAACCTGCAACAGGGTACCAGGCCTGCTAATCCGTCCGGGAAAAAACCATGAGTACAGCTGCAAGCATTATCAAACCGACCATGCCCGAGAAGCATTACCTGAATGATAACTACGGAATCAGATCGTGGCTGCTGACCAAGGACCACAAGCGGATTGCGATCCTGTACTTGATTTCCGTGAGCGTGATGTTCTTCGTCGGAGGAATCTTCGCGGCCCTGGTGCGCCTGCAACTACTGACTCCCAATGCCGAGCTGTTCCAGCGTGATACCTACAACAAGCTGTTCAGCGAACACGGCATAAACATGGTGTTCTTCTTCCTGGTGCCGTCGGTGCCGGCCATCCTCGGCAATTTCGTTCTGCCCCTCATGGTGGGAGCCAAAGACCTGGCGTTCCCGAAGATCAACCTGATGAGCTGGTACATCTATATCGTCGGAGCGGCTTTTTCGTTTGCAGCTTTGTGCGCGGGCGGCGTCGATACCGGTTGGACTTTTTATCCGCCGTATAGCACCGGATACGCCAAGACACCGGTTACCTTGCTGGCGATCGGCGTGATCTTCGCCGGATTCTCTTCGATTTTCACGGGATTGAATTTCATTGTCACCGTGCATCGCATGCGCGCGCCCGGGCTGACCTGGGGCCGCCTGCCGCTGTTTGTCTGGGCCAACTATGCCACCAGTATCATCATGATCCTGGGCACGCCGGTGCTGGCCATCACCCTGATCCTGCTGGCGCTGGAGCGGGCCTTCCACATCGGGATATTCGATCCCAGGCTGGGAGGCGATCCCGTGCTCTTCCAGCACATGTTCTGGTTCTATTCCCACCCCGCGGTCTACATCATGATTCTGCCGGGGATGGGTGTGATCAGCGAGCTGGTTACCTGCTTCTCGCGAAAACGCGCCTTCGGATACCCCTTCATCGCCTTCTCCAGCCTGGCGATTGCGGTCTTCGGCTTCGTAGTATGGGCGCACCACATGTTTGTCGCCGGAATCTCCACCTATTCGGCGCTGGTGTTTTCGCTTTTGAGTTTTGCCGTGGCCATTCCCTCCGCCGTAAAGGTTTTCAACTGGACGGCCACCATGTACAAAGGCTCCATCAGCCTGGAAACGCCCATGCTGTACGCGCTGGCCTTTATCGGGCTGTTCACCATCGGCGGGCTGACCGGGCTGTTCCTGGCCGCGCTGGGGATGGATATACATATCCACGACACTTACTTCGTGATCGCCCATTTTCACTACATAATGGTGGGCGGCATGGTGACGGCTTATCTTGGAGGACTGCATTTCTGGTGGCCTAAGATGACCGGGCGCATGTATCCCGAGGCGTGGGCCAAGCTGTCGGCACTGATCGTGTTCATCGGCTTCAACCTCACTTTCTTCCCCCAGTTCATCCTGGGCTACTTGGGCATGCCGCGCCGCTACGCCGCGTATCCGCCTGAGTTCCAGGTACTCAATGTGCTCTCCAGCGCTGGGGCCTCCATCCTGGCGATCGGATTCCTCCTGCCGGCGATCTACTTCATGTACTCGCTGGCGTATGGCGAGCCCGCGGGCGACAATCCCTGGAACGCCAAGGGGCTGGAATGGCAGACGACCTCGCCTCCGCCAACCCACAATTTCCACCACACGCCCGTGGTGACCGAGGAAGCCTACAACTACGGAGCGCCGGAGGAGGTCCCCGTTGCTCACTAGCCAGACACAACATGCCAGTGAACATCATCCGGCACTGGTCCATCAGTTCGACGACATGGATCAGCAGCGCGAGGCTTCCACCTTCGGCATGTGGGTCTTCCTGCTGACGGAAATCATGATGTTCGGCGGCCTGTTTGGCGCCTACCTGATCTATCGCATCAAGTACTACGACGCATTCGTGGCCGGAAGCACCAGCATCAGTGTCAATTGGGGATTCGCCAACACGCTGGTTCTGATCGGCAGCAGCTTCACTATGGCTATGGCGGTGTGGGCGGCCCAGAAGGGCAACCGCAAGTGGCAGATCAATTTCCTCATCCTTACCATGATTCTAGGCACGGTATTCCTGCTTATCAAAGCCAAGGAATACTACGATAAATATGAGGAATGCCACATTCCCGGGCACATTATCGGGAAGGGCTTCAATGCCTGGGGCGGATGCAAGCTGGATGATCCCAAACTCGGCAACATCGCCGAGGAGATGCAGGAACACGCCCGCAACTCCCGCAGGCCCGTTCCCGCGGACGCTTTTGTTGAGCAAACAGCCAAGCAGACGGAGATTTTCTTCTCCTTCTACTTCGCCATGACCGGCCTGCATGCCTTCCACATGGTGATTGGCCTTGGGCTGCTCAGTTGGTTGCTCTTCCGCGCCTGGCGCGGCCAATTTGGGCCTGATTACTTCACGCCGGTCGAACTCGGCGGGCTGTACTGGCACTTTGTGGACATTGTGTGGATTTATCTTTTTCCACTCTTGTATCTAATCAACCGCACTAGAACAGGAATTTGACGAAACATATGGCAGACCACTCGAGCGAGCATTCACATCCGACCCCGGGGTTGTACCTGGTCATCCTGACTTGCCTTTGCGTTGGGACGGTCCTGACTTATTTTGCCGCAACCTGGGAGATGGGCGTTTTTAATCCGATTGTGGCGCTCGCGATCGCCTGCACGAAGGCCACTCTTGTCATTCTTTATTTCATGCACGTTCGCTACAGCAGCAAGCTGACCAAGATCACCGTAGTTGCGGGATTTTTCTGGCTGCTGATTCTGATCACGCTCAGCCTGAGCGACTACATCACCCGCGAGTGGGCTCTGGGGCAGTAGAGCCGGCCTGCAAATCGACGGGAAGCGCCAGGACCTGGGAAATGAACTGATCTTTTCCCAGCATCTCTTTGCTGCCGTCGGGTTGCAGGCGGAAGATGCGCGCACCATCGGTGAAGACGATGCTTCCATCCGCGCAGAGGTCAAATGACAGCACGCCTCGGTGCACCACCTGTGGCTCCGCATCGCCTGACTTCCTGACCAGCTCCCACTTCTTTGAAACCAGGCCCTCGCGGTCGCGATCAGCAGCCTTTTCCGCGTCGCGCTGCGCCTGCATCAGGTTTCCCAGCATGACCATCTTCCGCATGTCGGCTTGTTTCTGGCGGGCATCGCCGGCGGTTACCAGGGTGTTGCCGGTGTAGCGGACGCTGAAGAAGTTGATGAATTGAAAAAAGGCAAAGAGTATCCGAAAGGGCAGGAGCACGAGATCCAGCAAGGCGCGAAAGGGATTAAATTTGCGCTGCAGCGAGGAAGACGGCTTGCGAACGCAGAACAGAATGCCCGCAGCGTCCATGCGCGGGTCCAGGTAGTCATGCTGCTCGTCGCCGAGCATCGTTGCGATTTCGCCGGACTCAATGTTCAGGCGCTCGATGCGGGCGGGTGAGAAACCGGCGTCCGCTCCGTGCTGGTCTCGGGCAATTCCCGACGACTGGAACACGATCTCATTCGCGGAACCAGGAACCCAACTCGGTGCGCGATCCACCGCATCGCCCTGGGTTACTTCCGCCAGTTCGCAGCCGTCGCCGCGCATCACCCCAATGTTGGAATAGCCCTTGCCCTGGACCACGCAGGCAATGCGGTCTTCCGCTGGGTGCGCGCACAACTGGCTGATGCGAAAGTCGGCGGTATGAAACAGCCGCTGCTCGTCCGTCGCCTTGTTGCGCAGGGCAAATACTCCGGTGATCTCGTCGGTGGCCATGGAGTAGAGGACCTCGCCGCGTTCCGGCCCGTAGGAAATCCCTGTCACGGCTACCGGGATGGCGGTGGAGTCATCCGTGCCGCCGCCCCACAGCATTCGTCCCGACATGAACTGCGCTCCGGTTCCCCGCGTCTTCCAGGCGTTGCGCTGCTTGATTTCCGAAGCGCGATGGATCAAAGACTGGCCAAACTTGCTTTCGATGAGGCGCGCCGGCCGGCCCGGCTCCAGCAGGTTAATCTTTCCCAAAGCGATGTAGAGAACGTTCTGGCTCATACCCAAGACGGGTATTTTAGGCAAACGTGCGGCTCCGGCGCTACGTTACCAAGGAATTGCGGCGAACGCGCAGCCCGCACGCGGCGGCACGGACTGCGCCCAGGCTACTTGGTCAGAATTTCTTCCAGGTAATCCAGCGCCCGCGGGTCGTGGCTCTGGCCCAGCCAGAAAATTGCCTGTTTGCGCACCACCGGATTCTTGTTGGTGCGGGCCACGCTGATCAGCAGCGGGACGCCGCTGCCGTCGTGAAGTTGCGACAGCGCGAAGACCGCCTTCTTTTTTACTTCGGTTTCGGGATCGTTCTCGATGGCGGCGGTAATCTGCTCGGCCACCTTGCGGCCGCCGATCTGCGCCAGCCAGAAGATGGCCTGGCCGCGCACGTGAGGGCTGGGATCGCTGTGGGCCATGCCGATCAGGTCCTGCACCGCCCCGGGTTCTTTGCTCTGCGAGATAGCAAAGGTAGCCTTGGCGCGGAAGTCATCGTCAGAATCGTTCTTTACGTACTTCTCCAGGATCTCCAGACCCTTCTTGCCGCGCTCCAAGACCAGCCAGAAGGCGACGTTCTTCCGCAGCCCCAGCGGACGGCCGGGCTGGATCAGCTTCTCCAGCGCCTGGTCGGCCGACGGAGAGTCATGCATCGCGATCGCCATCACCGCCTGGTGCGACGGCTCCCGGTGCCATTCGGATTCGTCGTCGCGTGCGGTTGTTGCGGACAGGGCCATCCCGGTCAGCAGCTCCACGCTCTGCTCGGGCTTGGTGTCATTGAGCCAGTAGACCGGCAGCCCGGCGAAGTCGAGCGGGCAGTCCGCGCTGAATACGCGTACTTTTTGAATCTGCCGGCTCTCGACGCGGAGGAAAACAAAAGCATAAGGCACAGGTTCGGGAGCGCAGTTGCTTGAGGTGCCGCTGAACGTGTTCTCTTTGCCTGACTCCAGCCGGCAGCCCATGCAGCAGCCGTCGCCGTCGCGATGGTCGTTCCAGTTGAGGCAGCACATGGAGCGGTCTTTGGCGGCGGCGGGAATCTTGTATCCCACCCACAGCGGCCCAGTCTCTTTCTGCACCAGGCTATCGATGGCCGGTTTCAAGCCCGAAGCCGCCGACAGCTCCTGGATTTTCGCGTTTTCGATCCGCGGCTTCTGGGCGAAATCGAAATCGGCAATCGTCAGCATGCAAAAGATGAGCAGCGTAAATCTGTGAGCAGTTTTCATGGCCGGCTCCTACTTGTTCAGGATTTCCATCATGTATTCGGTGATCTCGGGGGAACTCATCAGCGACATCTTTTTGATCAGGGCCCTCTTCAGCTCGGGATTGGTTTCTTTCCGCGCCAGAGCCACCATCTGCTTGCCGGCGCCGTTAAGGAAGAGCGCATTGATGACGGCTTCCTTGCTCTCCACATCGTTGTGCGTGTTGTAGAGAGTGACCAGCATGTCGCTGGCGGCGTGCCCGCCGAAGATTCCCAGATTCTTGATGGCGTAGAGGCGGACCTCGGGATTCGCCTCAGTCTTGGCGAGCTCCGCGATGCCGTCGGCGTCGCCTCCGATGCCCATGGCCTTGATCAGCTCTTCTTTCGACTCAGCATCCGTGCTCTGCTTGTAGAGCTGGCGCAGTTCGGTGCGGCCGCCCATCATGCCCAGGTAGCGGATGGCTTCCCTGCGCAGCTCTGGCGACTTCTCCTGCTGCGCCACTGCCAGCACGTCTTCCTTGTCGCCCGACATCAGCCATCCCTGGAAGACCGCTTTCTTGACGCTCGAATCGTTCGAAGAGGTGTAGATCTCCTTCAGGATGCCGCGATTGCGCGAGTTGCCGTTCATGCCGATGTAGCGGATGGCCCGCTTCTGCAGATCGGGATCGTTGTTGGCTTTGGCCAGGGAGAGCAGAATCTGCTGCGCCTTGCCGGAATTGCTTTGCGAGAGGACAAACAGCGCCCGGTCTTTCAGCTTGGGAGAATCATTGCTGCGAATCACCTTTTCCAGCAATGGAACAGCCTTTTCCGGATCAGAGTTCATCAGAGCGTTGAGCGCGATGAGCCTGGTTTCTTCATCGAGATCGCTGGTGTTGACCGCCGCGCCCTTGATCTGCACCTCCAGGGCGCCGGCGTCGCGCAGGTACTTGCTCTGCGGATAGCCTTTGCGCAGGTCGGCGATTCGCGTCAGGGCCTGGGCCTTATTGCCGGTCTTGTTCAGGGCATAGGCCTCCCAGTACATGGCGGCGTCCGCCTTGCGCCCGTGCATCTTGATCACCGAGTCGAAGCCTTTTACGGCGTCGTCATACTCGCCCTGGTTCAGTGCGTCCTGAGCGGCGGAATACGAGTCCTCTTCTTGCGCGGCCTTGTCACTTGCGCTCTGCGGCTCAAGGAAGCCGGAAGATAAGGGATCCGGCTGGAGCGCAGCGCAGGTGCGCGGCGCCGCGAATGCGATCGCCAGCGCAAGGCACGAATAAACTATGAGTCTGTGATTCATCTGCTATAACCTCTGCGAGTTTGCGGCGGGCGCCTGCTCCTGCCGGCGCAGCCGCGAATTGACGTCGGAACCTACTACGCGAACCTTGAACAACAGGCCGTCGGACTGAATGCGCCCGCGAATCTGCTGCAGATCGCCGGGCGACATCTGCGACGGGCTGTTGGCGATCTCGGTCAGCACGCGGCCGAGTTCGTCCAGTAGTCCCGCCACCTGCGGATCGCCGGTCTGCATGGCGCTGGCCTGGTAGAGATGGTTGGAGTCGAGCAGGTCGCGGGCTTCCTTCTGCTCGTCGCCGAGCGTGCCCGGATCGGCGTTCATGATCTCCACCAGCAGCATCTGCGAGCGCTCCAGGTGATCGCCCACGGCGACCAGCACCACCCGCTGGGGATTGGCCAGCGGAGTATTTTTGGCGTTCTCAACCGGATTGCGCGGCCAGAAGCGGCCGGCAAGAAACGCCGCCGCGATCAGCAGTACGGCGGCGGCGCTGAACGCCCATCGGCCTACCGGCGCGAAAATCCATTGCCGAAACCCGAAACGCTTTTCCGGCAGATGGTCGCGCAATCTCAGCCAGGTCTTTTCTTCGAAAATCGCCGGAGGTTCGGGGACCTCGATCGGCTCAATCTGCCGCAGCAGCTGTTGCACATGCTGAAAGCGGGCGCGGCATTCGGCGCACTCCGCCAGGTGGCGATCGACCCCGGCGCCGTCTTCGGCATCGCCATAGCAGTGCAGGACGATTTGTGCTTCGCTAAGATGGTTCATTTCGCGTCGCCATATCCGCCGCTGTAGCCGGGCAGCGCGCTCACCGCGCCGCGGCCGGCCAGAGGCTCGAGCTGGGAGCGCAGCTTCTGCACCGCGCGAAAGACGCAGTTCTTGGCCGCGCTGGTCTTGACCTTCAGTGCCTGGCTGATCTCCTCAATCGATTGCCCTTCCATGTGGCGCATGGTGAAGGCGATCCGTTCCGCCGGCGTCAGCAGGCCCATGGCCTGCGCGACTCTGGTCTGGATCTCGGCGCTGAGCAGCACCCGCTCCGGGCCGGGCCCGGTCGCCGGCAGCTGCACCTGCCGCCCGTCTTCCGGGTCGGGGGAATCGGCAATCGAATATGTTTCTTTGTTCTGCATCTGTGTCTTCCTTGAACTCAGGAAGTCGAGGGCGCGGTTTACGGCGATGCGGTACAGCCAGGTGCCGAAGTTGGCGCGGAGCTCAAACCCGCCCAGGTTTTTGTAGGCGCGCAGGAAAGTCTCCTGCACGAGCTCCTCAGCGTCGGGCTGGCTGCCGGTCATGCGGTACACCACGCGAAAGATGCCGCGGGAGTGGCGCTCCACCAGCACGCGAAAGGCGTCGCGGTCGCCGGCCAGCACTTGTGCCACTACGGCTGCATCGGTAACTTCCATTCGTAAAGCTTAGACCGGGATCTTCCCATGCGGTTAGGAGAAACATCTACCACGGAGGCACGGAGACACGGAGTCACGGACAGGCAACCGGCGCCGCTGCCCAGCCCAGATGTCACGGATGTTGAGGGAATCGCTTTTCGATCACGCTCGGTCGCAAGCAAACCCGGGCGGGCCTCCACTTGCGACTCATTTCAAGCCCAGCTCGCCGTTGTACTGTTGGGTAATCCCGTAGCACTCACAGGCGGATTCTTCAAGTTTGTTGCGGTTCACGATCCTCACTGCTCCACGGGTGTACTGGATGACCTTCTTCTTCTGCAAGATACCAGCTGCCAGGCTCACGCTGGGCCTGTCTGTCCCCAGCATGGTTGCAAGAAAATCATGGGTGATGGGCAGCGACCCGGAATCCACTCTGTCCTGAGTCATGAGCAACCACCGTGCTAGCCGCTGCCTGACATCGTGCAGCCGATTGCACGCGGCCGTTTGTGCAATCTGCATTCCCTGAACGACTGCGTAGCGGCTTAACATCCATTGCAGACGCGGCGTTGATTCCAAAGTGCTGTGTAAAGCTGCGATCTCTACCCGAAACCCATCCCCTGTGATTTGCACCACGGCTTGAAGCGGGCTCCGGGTCAGGCCAACGGACGCCGGTGTTCCCGTAAAACCCTCATTGCCCACTACGCCAGCTTCGGCGGTCTTTCCGTCTTTCATTACAACGACAAGAGAAATCATGCCTCCATTCGGGAAATACACAAATTCCAGCTTTCCGCCCCCCTCGTGGAGAATCATGTGGTTGGGCAAACTGACGTATTCAAGATGAGGACGAAGTGAGTTGTAATCGCCGTCGGACATGGATAGAAGTATCAGGTTGCTGACGGGCTTCCCGCCTATATTCGTCCGATCGCCTGACCTCACGCCTTGAGGGCTTTTGCTTTCCACGCACCCACCTTAAGACAACCAGAATCACGGTCGAAAAACCTTTTCTGGACAAGGGAAACAGCAGCTTACTTGCGCCAGGCTGAAGAGCATACATTGCTCCCCCCAAACGATTCGGTAGGATACCCTACTCTGTAGGGTATCCTACGTGGGTCCAGGCGGGCTGTGTGGCGACTGGGACCAACGCTTAAGCAACCTCCTTTGCAGGTCAAGTGAGGCCGAAGCCGGGGGGCACCCGAGGAAGATCCCCACGTATGTAAGTAGGATATCGAACAGACATTCCCATTAAATTATGTAAAGTTCGTTGGGCGTAGCCTGGCATGGGCGACAGGCTTCCGCGTAATCAGGGAACGCGAAGTAGCCCTATTGCGCCAGTGGGTTGGCGTTGCTCTGAAATCCACTGGTCACCATATTTTCAACAACCCACAGGTTAACTGAGCCCAATACTTTCAGGCTTTCATGGCAGATGGCAAAATACTTCCGAGAGAAATGACCAGGGCGAGAGGTATCCGCATCCCAAGAACCCCGGTTAGAAGAATACGACTTTTTGATCCCCACGCTTTTCTAACGCAAGCCGGCCTGGGCCGAACCATTGTGGAGCTGAACAAGAAGCAGACTCTTTTTTCACAGGGCGATCCCGCGGAATCGGTCTTTTATATTCAGCGCGGCAAGGTCAGACTGAGCGTGATCTCATCGGGTGGCAAGGAAGCGACAATCGCCTTGTTGACCGAGGACGACTTTGTGGGCGAGGACTGCATCGCCAATTCCCACCCGTTCCGCATGGCGTCCGCGACGGCAATGACCGACGGCGTAGTACTGAAGATCGAGAAAACACAGATGGTGTCCGCGCTCCATGAGCAACATGCGCTGTCCGATATTTTCGTTTCCTACCTGCTGGCCCGCAACGCCCGCATTCAGGAAGATCTGGTCGATCAGCTTTTCAACTCCAGTGAAAAACGCCTGGCCAGGACCCTGTTGCTGCTCGCCCAGTTCGGCAAGGACGAAACACCGGAGACCGTGGTTCCCAAGATAAGCCAGGAAGTGCTTGCTGAAATGGTGGGCACAACCCGGGCGCGAGTCAATCTCTTTATGAATCGCTTTCGCAAGCTGGGCTTCATTGAATACAACGGCACACTCCTGGTCCGGCGTTCGCTCCTGAGCGTGGTCCTCCATGACTAACTAAAAAGGCGCGTGGCGCGGATTGCCCGGGCGGGACCCCAGCGCCCTGCGCCCTTGGACGCGCGCGCCGTGCGACGGGCAATCCATAGTTCGGGTCTTGGTCCTACCGGGGGTTCCTACCGGGGCTGGCCCGGCGCATTTTCCACAGTCCGCACACCGCGAGGATGAGGGAGAACATTCCGGTGACGCCCAGCGCGTGCAGCGTCCACACGAACAAGAAAGCTCCGCTGGACTTGCCAATCTCGCCGCGAAAAATGCCTCCCCCTCCCATCACGTGGAGGATCGGCATACCCAGCGCAAGGATCGACCCGACGAGCATGATGATGTACCCCGACCGCCGTTCGGCGAGCATCAGGGTTCCGCACAGCCAGATCACCAGGATGGGCACGGCGACCAGGGTTGAGCCCCCTGCCTCGGGAGTCCCGGCCCGGGCGTGGAGGGTATCGCTCGTCAGGTGAAGCGTCATCAACAGGATCGAGAGCAGAGAAGTGATGGTTAACGTGAGGTTTTGCTTCATTTGATATTCTCCCTGACCGCCATAGGTAAGGCCCTGTTTCTTGGAATGACTCTTACGTGGCCCTGAAAGGTCCGCTGTTACACCTGCGCCCGGCCGGCTGGGCTACGCGTGCAAGGCGGCCTTCCTCAATCCCGCCGGCCCGTTTCCACGGCCTGCGCCACTCTCAGCACCGTCCCCTCGTCAAAGTGCTTTCCCAGTACCTGGAGCCCAATGGGCAGGCCCGACCGGCTATGGCCGCAGGGGACACTGATCCCCGGGACACCAGCCAGATCGCCAGTGACGGTGTAGATGTCGGCCAGGTACATGGCCAGGGGATCATCGGCCTTTTCGCCGATCTTGAATGCGGGCGTAGGAGTGGTTGGGGTGACGATGGCGTCGACTTCCTGAAAGGCCATTTCGAAATCGCGCGCCAGCAGCGTGCGAACTTTCTGGGCCTTGAGGTAATAGGCGTCGTAGTAGCCGGCGCTGAGAGCGTACGTCCCGAGCATGATGCGGCGCTTGACCTCGGCGCCGAAGCCTTCGTCGCGCGTGCGGCGGTACATCTCGGCAAGCGTCGCGCTACGAGGCGAGCGATAGCCGTAACGTACGCCGTCATAGCGGGCGAGATTGGCTGAGGCCTCGGCGGTAGCGATCACGTAGTAAGTAGGGACGGCGTAGGGCGTGTGCGGTAGCGAGACGGGAACAATAATAGCGCCGGCCTCACGAAGCCTGGCGATCGAGCTCTCGACGGCGGCGCGGACTTCGCCATCCAGGCCCTCGCCAAAATATTCCCGGGGCACGCCCAGCCTGAGGCCGGCCACCGGCTTGTTCAGCTCTGCCTCGTAGTCGGGCACGGGAACATCGGCTGAAGTTGAATCCATGGGATCGCGCCCGGCGATGATCTGGAGAACAATCGCGGCGTCGCGCACCGTGCGCGTCAGCGGGCCGATGTGGTCGAGCGACGATGCAAAGGCGATCAGGCCGTAACGGGAGACGCGGCCGTAGGTTGGCATGAGTCCCACCACGCCGCAGAATGCCGCCGGCTGCCGGATGGAGCCGCCGGTATCGGAGCCCAGAGCCGCTACCGCCATTCCTGCCTCGACCGACGCTGCCGATCCGCCGCTGGAGCCGCCGGGAACCCGCAATTTGTCGCACGGATTGCGGACCGGGCCGTAAGCTGAATTTTCATTCGACGAACCCATAGCGAACTCGTCACAATTGGTCTTGCCCAGGATGATGGCTCCGGCCGCTTCCAGCCGGGCAACCGCGGTGCAGTCGTAAGGAGGAACAAAGTCGTCCAGAATCTTCGATCCGGCCGTGGTGCGCACGCCTTCGGTGACCATCACGTCTTTGACGCCGACAGGCACGCCGGCCAGCGGCGGAAGCTTTTCTCCTTTGGCGGCGAGGCCGTCGATTTTTTTGGCCTGTGCCAGCGCCCGCTCCTCACACAAGGTCAGCCAGGCATGGATCTCCGGATCGTCGCTGTTGATCTTGCGGTAAAACTCACCCACCAGGTTGGCGGCAGTGATCTTCTTCTCCGCGATGGCGGAGCGGGTAGAGGCGATGGTGAGGGTCGCAGGATCCATCAGTCAAAGCACGAAAACAAAACCTATCACGGAGACACGGAGACACGGAGACATTGAGAAAAATCAAAAAGATTAACGGTTTTTGCTCATTGCCGTCTCGCTGTGTCTCCGTGGTGGATTATTTTTCTATGACTTTCGGTACCTTAAAGAAATTCTCGTCGTGATCCGGAGCGTTCTCCAGCGCCGCCTGGTGGGGCAGACACGGACGCAACTCGTCGTTGCGCAGAGCGTCGCCCGAGCGGCCGGCAGCCGCGGTATGCGCCATCGGCGGCACATTGTCAGTATTCAGCTCATTGAGCCGGTCGATGTAACCGAGGATCGAGTTGAGGTCGCGCACCATGCGTTGGCGCTCAGCCTCAGTCAAATCCAGGTTCGCCAGATCGGCCACGTAAGCGACGTCTTTGTCGGTGACGTTCACAAGAAAGCAGTCAGCAGTCAGCATTCAGCCGCTGCAACAACCTCGTCTTCCCTAAGCTGCTTTTGGCAGAGATACTCGTGTCGTTGAAAAAGGAGATACGGTTTCATTCCAGGTCCCCACTCTGGCTGAATGCTGATTGCTGAATGCTTACTGCTGAGTGCTGATTGCTGAGTCCTGAGTGCTGACTAGCCCCCAGTCTTGGCTGAGTGCTGAATGCCGGCTGCTGAGTGCTTGCCTACAAACCTTACTTCCCGTACCAGTGGCCCCAGCAACTCCGCGAAGGCGGCAACGTATCGCGGCGCGAAGCTGATGAGCTGGGTTCGCCATGCGCCTTCGGATACCTCGACCGTCAGCGTGCCATCTTTGAAAGCCAGGGCCTGCGCGCGGGCGGAAACATCTTTGCCGCAGACGATCGGCCAGGCCAGAACCACCGCCTGTTCCGGCGGCTGTGCTTTCATGAGATCGCGCATGATGTGGCGTAAACCGCTGCGGATCGGTTCCATGACTGACGATTTTACACTCCCCATTCGCGGCCTCCAGCCCGATCAGGCGTAGCAGGCGATCGAGCGAACCACCTTGCCGCCGGCAAGCTCGAAGGTTTCCGCCGCATTCTGACCGCGATGGTTGCGGTAGAGGATGGTCAGGCTTTCGTGGCCGATGCGCAGATCGATGAAATCAAAGTGCAAATTGGGAATATCGGCGAGAGCCTTTTCCCAGTACCTTCTCAAGGCCTCAATGCCCATGATTCGGCCATTGCCCACAATCTTCTGCGCAAAGGGCGAGAGAAGAACCACATCCGACCGGTAGTGGCTGAGAACACGGTCAAGATCGCGGCTGTTCCAGGCGGCAATCCATTCCGCGGCAAAATCGCGAGCTTCGATTTCAGTCATGATTAAACGTCCTGCAGAGAATTAAGGTCAGTCGCTACTTCTATATGACGTAAGGAACAAGAGCCCTGACGCGTTTTTTGTAATCCGAATAGGCGTTTCCGAACTGTTCGGCCATGAAGTTCTCTTCCAGGCGCAGCTTCAGGGTGAAACCGAGCAGCACCAGAAAGAAGCCGAGCAAACCTCGCAGCTGGCCCTGTATCAAAGCCGTGCCCACAAACGCCAGCAGGAATCCGGAATAAATAGGGTGCCGCACCCAGGCGTACGGTCCGCTCTGGATCAGCTCGTGCTGCTCCTTGATGGTGACGGTTCCGCTCCAGTTGCGGCCGATCCACGCTCGCGCCCAGATGGCGAAGGCAATCCCGGCTGCGGTAAGAGCCAGCCCTATCCAGAGCACAGGCGCGGAGTCAGGGAGCAGCGCCTGGCTAAGCCACCAGGGCAGCGTCGTATGGGTAAAGAGCAGGAAGAACCCCGCGGCTACGGGACTGGCCTGAATCACTCGTGACGCCACCGACTGGCGGCGCACGACGCGCTTGGCCGCCAACGCGCTGATCAACCAGACCAGCCCGAGGACGCTCCAGAGGATGCCGGCGATGTTCAGCAACCATGGTTGCATCAAGTTCTGTCCCATTTTACGAGTAATGACTTCCGGAAGTTCCCCATGGCAGCCACTTGGGTTGTAGCCTATTTTTGTCGGCTTCGCTAGGACGGGAACGACCCGAATGGGTAGTTGGAAAGCGAAAGCTGCTTTAAATCCAACGACTTAGCCCCTCGGCCTCTAATGCCATTCAATGCTCCTCAGTACCGCTGAGCCTTTATTTCCAGCCGTTTAAGGGAAATTGGTCAACTGTGCCGAGCTCAGCACAGTAACATCTACTAAATTGGAATCATCTCTTTTACTTTCTGAGTGGTGCGCCGAAAAGCCGGCGCGGAGAGAAGGCACATGCAAAAGCCTGTAAAGTACGCAGAAAAAGCGTTGACCTACGCGGCGCGCGGAGCCTGGGCGGTTTTTGAACGCGTCAATCGCATTCACCCCGCGCCGGCCTTTACGCCCAAATGGTCGGACAAGCCGTTATTGAAGTCGTGGGAAAAGACCAAGCCGCCGCTCGGCTGGCCGCGCTCCACCGATTCGCTGTGTCCCAAGTGCGTACCCGAAATCCGCAAGCAGATCGTGGACGGCAAACTGCCGCACGAGATCCTGCTCAACGAAAAGGCCGGCGAGATCAAAGCCACTATCGTCGAGCGCGACGGCAAGATCATGATGGTGAAGGATTGCCCCATCCACGGCCACTTTGAAGACGTGATGGCCATCGATACTGAGTTCTTCCAGCATCTGGAGCAGGTCTTCCCCGGGCGCGATATCCGCGCTCATAACGACGAGAAGCTGCACCATCACGGCACCAGCACGGTGAAGCACGGCCGCGGCTCAGTGCTGACCATCGACCTTACCAACCGCTGCAACATGATGTGCGATCCCTGCTTCATGGACGCCAACCAGGTGGGCTTTGTGCATGAGCTGGCCTGGGAAGAAATCAAGCAGATGCTGGACAACGCCATCTCCATCAAGCCCAGGCGGCAGATGTCGGTGCAGTTCTCCGGCGGCGAGCCCACGCTCTCGCCCTACTTCCTGGACGCTGTTCGCTACGCCCGCAAAGTCGGCTACAACTCGGTGCAGGCAGCGACCAACGGTATTGAGTTCGCCAAGTCGTCCGAGTTCGCGCGCCAGGCGGCGGAAGCAGGCTTGCGCTATGCCTACCTGCAGTTTGACGGCATCGGTAACGCCGCCAACGCGCACCGCGCCGTGGGCAACCTGTTTGACGTGAAGCTGCGCGCCATCCACAACCTGCATGAAGCCGGAGTAGACATCGTTCCCGTTACGACCATCGTCAACGGCATCAACAACGAGCAGGTGGGACGCATCATCCAGTTCGCCCTGGACAATCCCAGGACGATCAGTTTCCTGAGCTTCCAGCCGGTATCGTTCACCGGCCGCGACGAGGAAATCACCGACGAGCGTCGCAAAGCCCAGCGCTACACGCTCAGCCATCTGGCGCATGATGTGAAGAACCAGACCGGCCTGGGTGAGCCCGCTCGCGACTGGTATCCGATTTCCTTCATGTCAACGTTCTCCGATTGGGCCGATCTGATCCATGGCCCCACCGCCGACTGGGGACAGCTGAGTTGCGGCTGCCATCCCAACTGCGGCGTGGGCATGGCGATCATGATCGACAAGCACACCAAGGAAGCGGTTCCGGTAACGGCTTTCCTTAAGGGCGACCAGTTAGCCAAGGACGTGGCCAGCATCAACGACGCCGGCCGCGGCAGGTTCCTCTCCGTCTTCGGCATGGCGCTGGCGCTGATGCGCAACTACGATCCATTCATGGCCCCCAAGCATTTCAAACTGATGGATTTGCTCAAGAAGTTCGACAAGACCTTTGGGGCCACCAAGAAAGCCGACAAGAAATACGGTGATGTTTCCGGCAGCCGCACGGTTGAAGACATCAAGAAGCGCCGCACCGACCGCTGGAATTTCCTGTTCATCGCCGGCATGTGGTTCCAGGACCTTTACAACTACGACTTCCGGCGCACCGAGCAGTGCATCATTCCTTACGCCACGCAGGAAGGCGAGATCAGCTTCTGCGCTTACAACACCGGCGTGGGCTGGCGCAATATCATCGAAAAGATGCATATGACGGCTACGCTCACCAAGTGGTACGAAGAGCATGGGCGGCATGAGATCTTCGCCGGCGGCAAGTCGGTGGGCCTGAGCGAAGGAGCGCACAAGCTGCAGCTTAATGAAGAGCACGTGCACGCCGCCCGCAACACCACGCTCGACGAGCTGGGCATCGCCAAAACAGCCCGCGAAGAGAAGCTCCGCGCCCGGGACTCCAAGCTGAAGAAGTCGGCTGACGACGCGCGCATGGAGGCGCTGTATCGCGAGCACATCCTGAAAGAGCCCAAGCCGCAGGGCGGCTTTGTGCCTCTGGCGTCGATTGCTCCGGCCAACGGCAACGGAAAGCCGGCGCAAGTGGAAAGCGAAAAAGAAGAGGTGTTTGGCGATTAGTCTTAAATACTCAACCACCAGGAATGCGAAGAGGCACAAAGAATCTACAGTGCCTCTTCTTTTTTTGTTGCGGACTCAAGGAGGTGTAAGGGGGCCATGTTGAGCATCTCTCACAAACCAACCCATTTTCTTCATGCGCGATCTTTCTTGCCCTTCGCGATTGCCGCGGCCTTCCTGCTTGGCTGTGCGGGACCTCCCCGGCGCGCGACCTGGAAGACGGCCACCGGGGCCGGGGAATATGAGCGCCTGATGTGGAAGGCAATCGAAAAGAAGGAATGGAAAATGATGGAATATCACCTGGCGCCATCGTTTGTGGGCGTGACCCCCGCGGGTAAAGCTCTGGATCGAACGGGCTGGGTGGAGTATTGGAAGGGCGCGCAGATGCAGGATGCGCTCATCAGCGAGCTTCAAACGCGTCCTGAAGGCGTGGATATGGTGGTTACGTGCGTCCTTCAACCTTCGGGTAATGCCTCACTCGGCGGGCCCGCAGGTGGAAGTTATCGCGTGGTCTCAGTCTGGCAGCAAGTCAAGGGCGGCTGGACACTTACAGCTACTTCGCTCACACCGGTTTTGCCCAACTAAGAATCGCATTTGGTTTTCCTCTTCTCAGCGGAATGCCATCGGTATTCCTGTCCTCTATCACCCTGGCAGCGGGCTCAACTGCTGACCGATCTCGGACAGCCCGCTTTCAGTGCGCCGTTCTTCAACTGGAACGGTGGTGGTACCAACTACGTCCATTGGGACAGCTGCTGGGCCAGCGTGGTCAATACCAACAACGCTACGGCGTTTCACGTTCTTTCCTTCAGGGAAATGATCTAGGCAAAGGCTGACGAAAAGGGCCAGCTCCATACCGGCCCTTTCTTTTTTGGAACGCCAACCCCGGCTGTGATGGAAGCCAGCCTGGCGGTTACTTTAGTTACATCCCTTTCGCGCAAGGGCTTTGGCAAACGGAAGCTAAAATCAGCTTCAGCCTGGGCCTCGTTCCATGAGCCAAGTCCAACCAAGGTGCGCACTTAATGCCGGTGTCGTCGGATTGCCAACCTACCCTAAAAGCGGCTGCCGGAAGCTGCGTCTATGACCGGGCTGGGGCCACAAACTTTAGTCATCTTTGCAAGCTAGCCGCCTGCGTCAATCCTGCTTAATGAGGAACCAGACGAAAGTACTGTTCCCGGTGGCCCACCTGTTGGCCAACTTACCCATGATGACAAAAACTAAGAGTGCGCGCCGGAAAATCAATGCTGAGCAAGGGCTTTCCCTGCTGGAATTAGTGTTTGTGGTAGCGATTGTGCTTGTCATCGCGGCCATGGCCATCCCCGTGATTCGGACGGTGATAGTTAATTATCAGCTGGATGCCAGTGGCCAGGTGGTGGCGGCCAAACTGCAGGAAGCCAGAATGGCAGCGGTAAAAGCCAACATACCCTACTATGCGAACTTTAACGGTGCGGGAAACCTCAATCAGCCGGCATGCCCTACGGCGAACTCAGTTTGCGCGGCCCCGCTTGAGATTCGTCCCTTCAACCCGACAGTGGATCCGGTTGCTGTGACTTCTGGCCCGGTGGTTTTCCAGCCGCCGAACGGCGTAAATTTCCTCCAGTTCAATGGCTTGTTGGGAGGAATTCCCCAGGCCAATGGAGTGATCGGCTTCAACGGCCGAGGCCAGCCGTGTGTGGCCAACCCCGCGAATCAGTTTATATGCGGTTCCCAGGGGACGCCGTTATTTCCGCCCGGCGGTTTTGTCTGGTTCATGCAAAACACCAGAAACAATGGCTGGGAGGCGGTAACGGTCTCTCCCACCGGTCATATCCGATGCTGGCGGCAAACCGCGGCCGGCGTCTGGCAATAGGGTGCAAATATGAAAAGACTTCATCAGGCAGGCAAGAAGTTCGACCAGCAGGGGTTTTCCATGGTGGAGATGCTCTTCGCCATGTTCGTCCTGGCGAGCGCCATTGTTGGTGCGGCCTCCATGATCGTCCTGGGGATGGGCCGCAACGCTGCCACACGTATGGACACTTCGGCCAGCAATATAGCTGAAACATTCCTTGAGAACATCGCCTCCGCAGAACCTAACGCAACCATACCGACTCCTGTCACCGACTGCGCCAATGCCGCCTGGGCAATCAACACTGCGGCCGGCGGATCGCCCCTGAACCCAGCGACAGGCGAGATCGACTTTACCCAGCCGAAAGTTGCCGGCTACCAGGCGGACTACACCGTATGCACAGCAAATGGCCTGCGGGTGAAGTATGACGTGCGCTGGGCGATCGTCCAACCCAGCGTCGCCAACCCCAGTTGGAGCTGGGCGAGACAGGTGATTGTGTCGGCTCAGCAGCCCCTGAATCTCAACCGGGGCAGGATCTTTTTCACGCCGCCGGTGACGGTACGTACCGTGGTAGGCATGTGAGGACTTCAAAGATGACGAATTCTTTGGGCAAGTCGAAAACGCGCACGAGAGCTATGGCAGGTTTCACCCTGGCCGAGATGCTGATGGTAGTGGCGGTCCTCACCATTGTGACCGGCGCGATCTTCAGGCAAATCGGCATGGCGCAGAAAAATTATCGCGCCGAGAGCCAGAAGCTGGATTTCACTGAGCAGCAGCGGACATTTGCCGATCAGTTTACCCGCGATCTGCGCCAGGCGGGGTACCCGACTGCCTTGAGCATGGGACCGGGAGCTGCCGCCAATCAGGTGGCTTCCGGCAATCTGGTGATCAATCCTGCAGGCACAAGTCTGACCATGGAAGGTGACCTGGATGGGTCTGGCATTGTTCAGGTCGTTACCTACGACTATAACGCTGCCACCGGCAGCCTGGAACGAACCGCTTCGCAGAAGGGATTGGCCGTGAACCCTCCCCTGACCATCGTCCAGAACGTGCTTCCGCCGGTTGCCAACCCCCCTCTGTTTCAACCTTGTGACGCAACGGGCAATTGCGCACCGAACCCCATTGGGGCGGTTAAGAGTGTTCGCGTGAACTTTACGTTGCAGGGAACGAATGACGCAAGAATGCCGGCCATTCAGACCACAATGACGGCCACGGCACGGCTGCCCAACTTTTAGGAGTAATCCATGAAATCCACAAAGAAAATCCGACGCAACAAGGAAAGCGGTATTGCGATGATCATAGCGCTGCTGGCGCTTCTCCTGCTGGCAATTCTCGGCATGGGGTTCATGTTCATGGCCGATACCGAGAACAGCGTCAATCGTAGCTACAAGGACTCCGAAAAGGCCTATTTCGCGTCGCGAGCGGGGCTTGAGAACGTTCGCGCCGTGCTGCTCAAGGGCAGTAACCTGTACACTCAGGCTGGCAATCTGCCCATGCCTGCGGTGGGTGTGGGCGGCCCGGGCATGATCTACGTCTACAATTCGAACGGCGCCGATCTCATCGATCCCACCTCCGGACCGCTGAATAAAAACACAGACATAGGGTCCAATTCCACGTTGGATGACGAATTGTGCAATGAACGATTTGCCGGTCTGCCACTGGCCCCCGCAGTGCCGGCTGGCGCACCTTGCTCGGGCGCGGCTCAGGTAATGAATGGCGCACTGGCGGCAACATATTTCCACGTACCGAACCCGGCTCTTGGCCCCACCGATATTCCTAACAGCAACACCGGATCCACCTTGCAGTTCAAGTGGGTGCGCATCACTAACAAGCAAAACCTGATGGGGCTGAACGGAAACCTGGTGGATAATGCGCAGGGGAACGGCCAACAGGTATGCTGGAACGGAACTTCAGAAGTCGTCACCGCGCCCGGGAACTGCGGCGGCTTAGCACCGCAGGCAAACCCGGTATGGGTTCTGACCTCTCTGGCTTTGACCCGGTCCGGCTCGCGCCGCATGACGCAGATGGAAGTGGCGTACACGCCTCCCATGACTGTTCCCGGAACCATCTCCACTGAGGCGCCGGTCACGTTGCAGGGCAGCTACCAGATCCAGTCCGACGACAACTGCTCGTGTTCGTGCACCACGGACCCCAAAACGGGGCTCAGCACCTGCACGGCGCGGGCTGGGTTCGCGCAGTGTTACAACCAGGCGCATCCCATCTATACGGCCGGCAGTATCAACGTGAACGGCAACAGCGGTTCTGTGATTTCAAACTGGGGCACCAGCGCCGTCACCGCATCGCTGCAGAATCAGCCGTGGCCGCCGCCGGGGATTAAGGACGTCAACACGCTCATCAATATGTTCGAGTCCGGAGCAAAGAACACAACCGGGCAGCCCTGGAACTACACCTGTTCAGGAACGCCCAATTTCACGTCGACGCCGGCGGTCTATGCCAATTGCGGGACGCAGACCAGCCAGCAGTTTGGAACGTTTCCTCCCAACCTGATTTCCAGCAACGGAGCCGATAACTCGGGGGCGGTCCAGCAATATACGTACGTACCCGGTAGCGTGAAGCTGACCTCCGCCTCGAACGGCGCAGGCGTGCTGATCATCGACGGCGACCTGGAAATCAATGGCGGCCTCGACTTTTATGGGCTGCTGCTGGTGCGCGGCAAGGTATCGTTCACCGGCGGCGGCTCCCAGGCCGTGAACCTGTATGGCTCGATTCTGGCGGGTGAAGACGTTTCCGCCACCGATCAGAGCATGTCCGATAGCTTCGGCGGCAGCATCAACTTCAAGTACGACCGCTGCGCGCTGAACTTCTCCACGCCTCCCGGACCGCCCAAAATGCTGGCGACCCACGAGGTGATGTTCTAAGAGGAGCCATGATGAAGAGATGTTGGGTTATATCTGTTTTCCTGATCGGCGGGGCGGCCTGCTGGGCCCAATCGGATGCAACGCCGTCGCTGGCCGACATCGCTAAGCAGAAGAAGGACACTAAGAAAGCCACGCTGGTGCTGACGGACGACGATGTGGTCAATCCGTCAGCTCCGGTGACGGCGAAGGACACTGCAAACGCCGATGGGTCTTCGCCGGATAACGGTGGCAACGCCGACTCGAAGACTTCGGACAAGACAGCGGCAAAAGCCAAGGCCGATACTGGCAGCGGACCTTCGTCCAATTCCAACTCCAAAGACACGCCTGCAGTCGCGGAGATGAAGAAGAAGCTCGACTCTCTGGTTGACCAGCGCGACAGCTGGAAACGTTCAGCCAAGCGCTACCAGGACCTGCTGGCAACGGAGAACGACGATTTCCGCCGCCAGACCTATCAGGACGCCCTGAACAACGACCAGAACAACGTTGCCGTGGTGCAGAAGAGCATTGACGATGTCCAGGCGGAGTTGGACAAGGCGCAAAAACAGCATCAATGATTCCCTGAAACTGCGAAATCGGAAAGTCCGGAGCCGGTCTAAGAGACCGGCTCTTCCTTTTGGACAAGAAGCCGGCGGAAGCTTCGCGTACAATCGCGCCAGCATGTCGCGTGCTAAAGCTATCCTGACGACGAGAGACTTCGCCGCATTCAGGGAACGGCTTCTGTGCTGGTTTGACCGCGAAAAGCGCCGGCTTCCCTGGCGCGGAGAGACCGATCCCTACCGAATTCTGGTCTCCGAGATCATGTTGCAGCAGACTCGCGTCGCTGTAGTGGAGCAGCGCTATCGCCAGTTCCTTCGCCGGTTTCCTACCATGAGTCGGCTGGCCCGCGCGCGCACGGCTACGGTCCTGGCAGCCTGGAGTGGTCTGGGTTATTATCGGCGGGCGCGATCGTTACACGCTGCGGCTAAAGAAGTTGCCGGCACGCGGCGGTTTCCAAAAACTGCTGCAGAACTCAGAGCGCTGCCTGGCGTAGGACGCTATACCGCCAACGCCGTGGCCAGCATCGCTTTCGGCGAACCGGTTCCGGTGGTGGATGGCAATGTGAAACGCGCGCTGTCGCGCCTCAGCGGAGAAACCTTAAGCGACGAGCGGTGCTGGACCATTGCCGGCGCGCTTCTCGATGTACGCCGGCCGGGCGATTTCAATCAGGCCATGATGGAGCTGGGCGCGCTGGTGTGCCTGCCGCGCCAGCCAATGTGCACGGATTGTCCCGTGCGGTGCTTTTGTGCCGCCCAGGGCGCGGGATCGCCGCGGGCACAATCTCCGCGCAAAAAAGCCGTCTTGAATTACGCGCTGGTTCTGCGCGAAGACTCGATTCTCATGCAGCAGCGCCCGCGGTCGGCTTCGTTGATGGCGGAGATGTGGGAGCTGCCTTTGATCGAGAACGGAGCGTGCCATCGAAGCCGGCCCTTGCTGAAGCTGCGGCACTCCATCACTGATACAGATTACCTGGTCTCTGTCTTCGCGATGAAGAAGCCCTCTTCTCGCCGCGGCAGATGGGTGCCTCTCAAGTCCAGCAGGAGTTTGCCGCTGACGGGGTTGGCGCGCAAGATTCTCAGTCGGCTCCAGGCAGCTTGATCTACTCGTTGCGCAGGGCCAGCGCAGGCTCCACTGCGGTCGCGCGCCGTCCCGGGAGATAACATGCGGCAAACGTGACCATCAGCAGCAAAACCGCAACTGCCGCGAAGGTCAGCGGATCAAAGGGTTTGATGCCGTAGAGGAAACTTGCCATTAGCCGCGTCGCGCCCAGGGCGGCGACCAGCCCAATCGCGATTCCCGCTACCGCTATACCCAGGCCTTCGTTCAGAATCATGGCGAAGATGGTCTGGCGCCGCGCGCCCAGGGCCATGCGAATACCAATCTCCTGCGTGCGCTGTCCCACCGAATAAGAAATCACCCCGTAAATCCCGATGGCGGCCAACCCCACGGCGAGCCCGGCAAATCCCGCCAGCAGGAGCATAGAGAACCGCGGCTGGGCCAGGGAATCGTTGACCAGCGTTTGCAACGTGGTCACGTTGGCCAACGGCAGATCGGGATCCAATGACTGAACGGCGCCGCGAATTGAGCCCGCGACTGAATCGGCCTCACCCAGTGAGCGTACCACCAGCGACATGCTCTGCATCGAAGGATACGGCTTCTGGGTGTAAGGAACGTACATCTCCGGACCCGGAGTTTCGCGCAAAGAGAGATGCTTCACGTCGGCGACGATGCCCACGATCTGCATGAGCGGAAAGCGATTGCTGCCCAGTCCAACTTGCTTCCCCAGCGCATCCTGGCCTGGCCAGTATTGCTCGGCCATAGCTTTGTTGATGATCACAACCGGCACGGAATCGGCGGTGTCGCTTTCCAGAAATTCGCGGCCGCGCAGCAGCGGTGTTTGCACAGCAGAAAAATATCCCGGGGAGACGATGGTGTAGTTGGCGAAAGGCTTGTCATTGGCGCTGCTTGAAACTCGTCCTGGAACACGAATGCCCGATCCTTCCGTGCTGCCTCCCATGGGAACGGTTTCCACTAGAGCGGCGCCTTGCACGCCCGAGGCGGCGCGCAGCTGCGGCAGCATGCGTTGGTAGAATGCGACAATGGCGCTCTCGCCCAGATACTTTGCCGGAGGCAGCGAGAGCCCAAAAGTCAGCACACGATCGGCGCTAAACCCGGGATCTACAGCCATCAGGTGGGCGAAGGTCTGCGTGAGCAGGCCGGCAGCCACTACCAGCACAACCGCCAGGGCCATTTGCCCGGTCAGGATCGCGCGACGCGCTCGCGGAGTAGAGCTGCCTCCCGCCGACCGCGCCCCGCCTTCCTTCAAAGCAGACATGAGCGCCGCGCGTCGGGCGGAGAGGGCGGGGGCCAGCCCGAAGAGCATTCCCGTGGCCAGAGTTGCCACGCACGCAAAGCCGGCCACCCAGGGATCGATACTCGCTTCCTGCAGGCGGGGTATGTTGGATGGGCCGAAACTTTTCGCCAGGCTGATCAACAGCTTTGCTACGGGAAGTCCCAGCACTCCCCCGAACCAGGCCAGGAGCAGGCTTTCCGTCAGCAACTGGCGGAGCAGGCGTCCTCGGGCAGCGCCCAGGGCGGCGCGAAGGGTGAGTTCCCGTTGACGAGCGATCGATCGCGAAAGAAGCAGTCCGGCGACATTGGAACAAACCAGGAGAAGAACTACGCCGACGGCACTGAGGATGAGCAACAGCGGGCTGCGAACCTCGCCGGAAACCTGGCTCGGCAGCGAGACCACACGAGAATTGAACCAACCCTTCGAATTTACAGGGAACATGCTTTCTCGGAGCTTGGCGAACACATTCATTTCCGCCTGGGCTTGGGCGATGGTGGCGCCGGGCCCCAGGCGGCCGACGATTGCCGCCAGATCCGAGGTCTCATCAGGCTGGCGCCGGCCGGAGCGCAAAGCCAGCGGGACCCATAGCCGCGTTTCGCGTGAAAAGTTGAAGCCAGGGGGCAGTTCGTCGGCGCGGGGAAAGTCAAATCCGCGCGGCATAACGCCGATCACCGTGTAAGCGGCGCCGTTGAGCTGGATGGTTTGCCCCAAAATGGCGGGTGAGGCTGCGAACTGCTCGCGCCAGAGTCCATCGCCCAGAACGACTTCGTGCTCGTGCCCGGGCTTGTCTTCTTCATCGCTGTAGGTGCGGCCGAGTTGCGGCTTTACCCCCATCGCCGCAAAGAAGCCGGCTGAGGCCCGTAATCCTTCCAGGATGCGGGGATCGCCGGCGCCGGTCAGGTTGAAGGAATCGCTGTAAAAAGCGCTGAGGTTCTGGAGCGTCTTCACCTGCGTGCTCATGACCTCAAAGTCTTCGCGGCCCCAGGGGAAATCCTCATACCCTACGTTTAGTTCGGGCGGGCACAATCGCCAGGGAAAGACAATTCTCCCGGCTTCTGGATAAGGCAGTGGTTTGATCAGAACCGCATGCACCACACTGAACACGGCGATGCTGGCGCCGATGCCCAGCGCCAGGGTAAGAATAGCCGCGGCTGAAAACCCGGGATTGCGGCGCATGGTGCGTAGTCCAAAGCGCGCGTCCTGAAAGAATGTTTCTATGAGATGAGCGCGGCGGGATTCCCGACACCGTTGCTTCGTGCTCTCCACGCCGCCAAATTCGATGTTAGCGGCCCGCTGTGCCTCTTCCGATGTCAGGCCGCGGCGGCGGTGCGCCGCGATACGTTGTTCGAGATCGAAGCGCAGTTCCGATTCAAGCTGCTCTTCGGTCTTCCGTTTCTGGAAAATTCGCCGCAATGTGTACATGAAACAAATCTCCGTTGGTGCGGTTATTCGTAGCGCAGGGCGATCATCGGGTCCACGCGCATTGCGCGCCGCGCCGGGACAGAGCAGGCCGCCAGGGCCACGGCCGCCAGCAGCAGCCCCACGGCAGCGAAGGTCAGAGGATCGCTGGTGCTGACGCCGAAGAGCAGAGTTGCCATGAGTCGGGTGATCGCGAGAGCAGCAGCGATGCCGATCACCAGACCAGTGAGGATCAGCCAGGCGCCGTGGCGGATCACCAGACGCAACACGTCCATGCGGCTGGCGCCCAGAGCCATGCGGATTCCGATCTCCTGCGTGCGCTGGCCGGCCACGTACGACACTACGCCGTAAATCCCCACGCTGGCCAGCAGTAGCGCTAGGGCTGCGAAGCCGCCCAGCAGGAACATTGAGTAGCGCCGGGTGGAGATCGAGTCGGAAATGATTTGCTCCATGGTTCGCGGGGCGTACACGACCTGCTCGGCGTTCATCTGGCGCATCACGGTGCGGATGGAATCAAACTGCGCGTTGGGATCTCCGTTGCCGCGCACTGCCACGCCCGTGCCTTGGCCGGCCAGAATCATGGCTGGATCGGGAAGCTGCATGAAGGGAACGTACATCTGGGCGCGGAGGGCCTGCGTGTCGTCGCTGTCCAGGCCCCACTGCTTTACATGCCGCACGAGGCCGACGATCTCAGTGAGCTCGCTGTGATCGTTGCCATCGTCGAGGTTGATGCGTTTGCCGACGGGATCTTCGTTAGGGAAGAACTTGGTGGCAAAAACTTCGTCCACGGCCACCACGTGAGGCGAGTGTTCGTCATCATGAGCTGCGATGAAGCGTCCCCGCAAAAGCGAAATGCCCATGGTCTTCAGGTAGTCCGGGCTGACCACATAACGCAGCGTCCAATTCATGTCGTTCGGACTGGAAGGCCGGGGACGCCCCTCCAGCCAGAACAGGGCTTCATCGTCGCCCTGCAGCGGGAACGCTCCCCACAGGAACGAGCCGGCCTCAACGCCTGGGACTGAGGCCAGCCGCGTGTCGATCTGGCGATAGGCGGCGCGAATCGACTGCGGCGTGGCTTTGCTCATGGAAGGAGGCAGCGACAAGCCAAAGGTCAGAACGTGGTGTGTGTCGAATCCGGGATCGATCGTCCACAGGTGCCCCAGCGTGCGAATCATCAGGCCGGCGCTGGCGAGCAGAATCACCGCCATGGCAATTTCGGCGACCACCAGCGCATTTTGCGCCCGGTTCCGCGCGCGCCCGGTTCTAAGTCCCCCGAACCGCATCCGTGCCAGAACGTTGGATTTAGAGATCTTCATCGCCGGCGCCAGACCAAAGAGAATGCCTGACAAAAGCGAAATCAGCATAGTGAAGACCAGCACGTGAGCATCAAGTCGAATTTCCGTAGCACGGGGCAGAGTATCCGGCAGAGTCCGAACCAGTGCGGCTTCGCCCCAGGCGGCTAAGCCCAGGCCGAGCGCTCCGCCGGCGGCCGCCAGGAGCACGCTCTCAGTGAGAAGTTGGCGCACCAGGCGCGACTGACTGGCTCCCAGGGCTACACGAATCGCGAATTCGCTGGTTCGTGCGCTTGACCGGGCGAGCAGCAGGTTGGCCACGTTGACGCAGGCGATCAGCAGCACAAATCCCACCGCGGCCAGCAACACGATCAGGAATTGCTGCACCGGCCCCAGGATCTGTTGGCGTAGTGGAACCAGCGTGGCGCCGATGCCCTTATCTTCGTCGGGATAGGCAGTGGCCAGGCCGCGCGTGATCTGTTCCATGTCGGCGCGCGCCTGGCTGACGTTCACTCCAGGCTTCAGCCGGCCGACACCGTGAATGCCAAGCCCCACGGTGCGCTTGGGCAGCAGAGGATTGTTCCACTGGCCGAACGGCAGGTAGACGTCGTTGACACCGAAGCCCCGGTCGAGACCCGCAACAGGTGGAATCACTCCAATGATGGTGTACTCGCGGCCGTCGAGAGTCATGGTCTTGCCCAGGATGTCCGCCGAGCCGCCGAACTTACGCTGCCATAGTCCGTGATGGATCATGACCAATGGCGCCCCGCCGATGGCGTCTTCTCCCCGCTCGAGGGTGCGGCCCAGAGCCGGAGTGATGCCCAGCACATCGAAGAAGTCTGAAGAAACGAACAGGCCCCTCACCTGCTCGGCATCACCGGCTCCGGTGAGGTTGAATCCAAAATTGCGAAAGACGGCCATGGCGGAGAAAGAGTGATTCTCCCGCTGCCAATCCAGGAAGTTGGGATAAGAAATCGAGCCCCGTTCAAAATTGAGCTTGCTCTCGTGCAAAGCCACCAGCTCATCGGGATGAGGAAAGGGCAGCGGATTGATGAGAACGCCGTTGACGACGGAAAAGATTGCCGTATTGGCGCCGATCCCCAGAGCCAGTGTGAGTACTGCAACGGCAGTGAACCCCTTGCTCCGGCGCATGGTGCGCAGAGCGTAGCGGAGGTCCTGCAAAAGCGTCTCCAGGAAGTGAACGCGGCGGGACTCGCGGCATTCTTCCTTCACCGCTTCCACCCCGCCGAATTCAAGGCGAGCCTGGCGCATTGCTTCATCGCGTGAGGCGCCTTTCTCCACCAGGTCGGCGATGCGTTGCTCCAGGTGGAATCGCAGCTCCGAGTCCAGTTCGCGCTCGGTCTGCTGTTTACGGAATAGGCGGCTTAGCCAGTACATGGGCTGCTCCTTATTCGGCGGTACTCAGAATCATGGCCACCGCCGCTGCGGTCTGCTCCCAGTTGCGGACCTCGGTTTCCAGCTGCTTGCGCCCTTTGCGCGTAAGCGCGTAGAACTTGGCTTCGCGCCCGGTGTCCGTAGCGCGCCATTCCGCCTGCAGCCAGCCTCGGTCTTCCAGGCGATGCAGAGCGGGGTACAACGAGCCTTGCTGCACCTGAAAAAACTCATTGGAAATCTGCTGAATACGCTGGGAGATGGCATAACCGTGGATGGGGCCCAGGGCCACGATCTTTAGGATGAGCATGTCCAGCGTGCCTTTAAGGAACTCGGCTTTGGTGTCATTCGCGCTCATAGGTAAGTGTTCGACATATTATGCCTAGAACTTCGACACATCAATAGACGTGGGCGTCTTGCAGCGGTTAGCAGCATTTGAGACTCTGAGTTCGGGCTCGGCTGGAACTTGAAGGGTCGGGGTGGACGAGACGAAGCCTTCGAGAGCATTTAAAATAGTATTGGAGGGCTACGATGCCGGCTCTAGCCAGCGGAGTACATGCGCCTGATATTCACCTGTCGTTCGTCGATGGAAAGAAGTTCTCGCTGCATGAGGCCTTGAAGCATGGCCCGGTAGTGGCTGCGTTTTTCAAAGTGAGCTGCCCGGTGTGCCAGTTCGCCTTCCCTTACCTCGAGCGCCTGTTTCGCTCGTATGGTCAGGGCGGGAAAGCGAGCTTCGTCGGCATTTCCCAGGACTCGGCGCGCGATACTCAGGATTTCAACAGCCAGTTCGGCATCACCTTTCCCACCCTTCTCGACGAGAAGGGCAAATATCCCGCCTCCAATGCCTATCGGCTGACCAACGTGCCCAGCATCTTTCTGATCTCCCGCGAAGGCGAGATCGAAGCCTCTATCGAAGCCTCTATTGTGGGCTGGTCGAAGAAAGATATGGAACAGTTGGGCACAAAACTGGCCGAGCTGAGCGAAACTCCGGCGAACCCTATATTTTCGCCCGCTGAGAAGGTACCAGAGTACAAGCCCGGCTGAGAGTCCAAGAACTGAACCCGCGGTCTGCGGGAGAAAGCAAGCCTCAAGTCGCCCGATGCAGGTGCCGATAGTAACTCCATGGCTGCCGGTTTACGCAAGCCATTGCCAAACAGTGAGTTAGAATTTTGCTTCCCCCGAAGACTGTCTAAATATGGCTTTTTCCTTCCTGCAACGCGGGAATCCGGCGGAACACGCCCGTCTGCTTGAGCTGACCAGCTACGAGCCCATCCTCGTGCTGGAGGAATTGGCCACCGGCATCGACAACGTACGTCATGATGTGTTCCTCAGCGGACGATTCTCCGACGCCGCCCGCCTGCAAATCTTCAAGTTCATCGCCAAGCACGGCAACGTAGAGGACCTGCTCTCCGAGCCCTTGTTGGGACGCTCTGAGAATTCCGCCGCACGCGCCTGGGACCGCCGCCCCGTGGCCAAGGTGTTCGAGGCCGGCGATTTCAAACGGCTGCTCACCGATCTGCACGTGGCCGCGCTGAACCAGGCGAAAGCTGCCAACAACGTAAACATCGACCTGCTTTTCCGGTTAGCGGTCATCAAGTTTCTGCGAACGGAGCTCATCAACCAGTACAACCTGGTGCTGGAGCGCTGCCGGGCGCGGGTTAAACAGTACGACGGCCTGCGCAGCTCGAGCGCCAACACTATGGCCATCCGGGAGCGTTTCGCACAATTCCATATCAACAAGAAAGCCGTGCTGCGGCGCGCCGGCCAGGATCTGTTCTTCATCCTGCGGCAGGCGGAGAAAGAAAGCCTGGCGCGCACCCGGCGCTCTTTGTTTGGCGACGCCGCGGCCCTGGCTTACGAGTTGCTGCTCAATCGCCTGCTCTTTACTGAGGACGGGCAGGACAATTACCTCAACGCCGAACACTATGTGCTGCTGGGCAATTACGACCGTGATCGCGACCGTTTTCCCATCATTCAGCAGATCGCAGCGCAGTATCTCAAGCTCCTCGGAATCGTAAGCGAAGTCGACGATCCCCGCGTAGACACTATTCTCAACGTCCCGGAAAATGCGCAGGAGATTATGGCCAACGGCTCGCCCGACGAAGCGTCGGCCAAGGCCAAGGCGCAGAAAGCGTTGCTCGCCACGTGGGTTGACGTGTTGGAACAGGAAGGCGTGATGGAGAGCGTGCTGGCGTCGTACGAGGTAGTTCCGTTGCTGGCGCAGTATCCGCCCATTAATCCCCAGCAGCTCAAGAATGCTTTGTTCTCGCGCGAAGAGCTCAAGCGCGTGGAGACTTTGCTGGAAGAGCACGGCAAACTTTCCCCGGAGAATCTGCACGCGGCAGGAAAGAAAGTATCCAGCACCAGGCCGGCGGAGCGCGCTCGTCTGGCGGGACGGTTCTTTACCGACTTCATCCGCTATCACCGCGATCTGCGGCGTATGGAAGCCGTGGTTTCTGCCATGGATACGGTCAACGTGATCAGCACCGACCGCTTCCGCGAGCTCTCTTCCATCAACAACACGCTGTACGAATTTCTGCTGCCGGAAGAGCAGCGGCCGGCCGAAGAAGAGAAGGTCACGAGCCACGTCATTTTGAAAGCTGACATCCGGGAATCCACCACGCTGACGCGGACGCTGTTCGAGCGGGGATTGAATCCCGCTTCCTACTTCAGCCTCAATTTTTACGATCCCATCAACAAGCTGCTGCCGAAATACGGAGCCAAGAAAGTCTTCATAGAAGGCGATGCCATCATTCTGGCGCTGTTCGAGCGTGAAGGTGAGAGCGCGAGCTGCGTCGGCCACGCCTGCATGCTGGCCAAAGAGATCATTGAGATCGTGACCGCATACAACGAACGGTCGCAGGCCAGCGGGCTGCCGGTACTGGAACTGGGCATCGGCATCTGCTACCAGGACTCCGCCCCCATGTACCTGATGGATGGCAGCAAGCAGATCATGATTTCCAAGGCCATCAACGAGAGCGACCGTCTGTCTTCCTGCAGTAAGGGAGTCCGCCAGGTGCTGGAACAGCGCGATCTCCTGTTCAACGTGTTCTCCTTCAAAACCGTTGAAGACAGCGCTACCGGCGGCGAGCCCAGCGAGTTTCTGCTGCGCTACAACATCGGCGGAATTCACATCAACGAGGCCGCGTTCCAGAAGCTGCGCAGCGAGATCTCGCTCCAGGCATATGAGCTGCGTGTGCCCATGATCTGGAAGGAGAGCACGGTGCGGGTTTACAGCGGCTCAGTGCCTCTGGGCCAGGGAGTCTTCCACCCAGTCATCGTGCGCGAAGGGCGAATCGCCCATGTGGATCCCCGCGACTTCTCCCTCAAGACCATGACTGACAAGCCGTACTATGAAGTCTGCGTAAATCCGCGCATCTACGCCGCCATCGAAGGCGTGCAAAAGCGCCCGGAAGCAGCCATGGCTGCCAGGTAAAGCACTTCTGCCGGCAAAAGTAATCTCTCCACCGGCTCCGGTAGAATCAACAGTTAACAGGTATGCAGGAAATAGTGTTGTACGATCCGGAGCGCCGGCCGCCGAATTGGACCGACCTCATGCGGCCGGGCCAGTACGCGGTCTTCCAATCCGACGCCGCCACCGACGTGGAAAAGGACATCACTGGCCGCTACCTGCGTGAAGCCCGTAAGAGCACCTGCCTGGTATTTGATTCCCTGGCCGAAGCCGAGGCCTATTGCGAAGCCAGGGTCAATGAGGTTCACCGCCTGCGCTGCGACGTCTATGACCACAAGGGAAAGGCGAAGCCGCCGCTGGTGAGCTTTGTTCATCACGAACAGCTAAAGCGGCCGCGCAGGTATGCCGGCTGGGGATGGCTGCTCATTGCCGGCAGCCTGCCGTTGTTCTGGATCGACTGGCGGCAGCGGGGAGCGCTCATCGCTCCCACCGTGATAGGAATCAACATGATCTTCGCGGGTTTGCGATTGATCTATTGGGCCAGGGGAGCCGCGGGGATAAGACGAGCTCCACGGGAACTGACTCGATGATCAAGACTGCAGGTCGGGTACTGACGATGAGCGTCCTCTGTTGCGCGCTGTTGTCGGCCGCTGCTGAGCAGTCCAAGGTGCAGGCGGACCGGGTTGTGATCGTGAAGTCAGAGCGAACCCTGACCTTGCAGCGCGGGGGCAAGGTGCTCAAGCGCTACAAGGTCGCGCTGGGGACCAATACCGTGGGCCCTAAAACCCGTCAGGGCGACGGCAAGACGCCGGAGGGCCTGTACACCATCGATTCGCGCAACCTGCACAGCCAGTTTCACCGCTCGCTGCACGTCTCCTATCCCAACGCCGCCGATCGCACCCGCGCGGCCAGGCTGAAGGTATCTCCCGGCGGCGACATCATGATTCACGGATTGCCGCCGGCTTACGCGTATCTCGGTCCGCTCCATCGCCAAAGCGACTGGACGCTGGGCTGTATCGCCGTGACCGACGCCGAGATCGACGAGATCTGGGAATTGGTGCCGAACGGGACAGTAGTGGAGATCAAACCATGAGACGGAAAGCTCCCTACCGTAACCAGATCGGTTCAGGTGGAACAACAACTCTGCTTGACCTCACCGCAAAGTAGATCGATCATAAGCCTTCATCCAGTAGTTCTTTGACGATGGCCCGCGTGCACACCATATTCGTGTTTCTCGCAGCAGTGACGGTGGTGGCTGCCCTGCAGAACAGCCCTGCCAACGGCGGATCGAAGCAGACTGCTCCGCCTCCCGCCGAAGATATCTCCGGGATGTACAGCTTTCTCGGTACCGGCGAATTTTTGCAGATCAATCTGGAGGGTGGCGCTGTCTCCGGGTATGTCTCACGCTTGGGCGATCTGGAGAGCGATCGCGGGACGTTCCTCGATCAGTTTTTCGACAAGGCGTCGATTCAAGGCCACGAAGTCACCTTCACCACCAAGGTGCTGCACGGCGAGTGGTTCGAGTTCAAGGGCCGCTTCGATCGCGGACGTGCCAGGAGCAAAGGCGAAGACGGTTACTACACTCTGCGCGGCACTCTCACGGAGTTTTCGACCGTTGGAGATGACAAGAATCCTACCAGCCGTCCCCACCAAGTGGAGTTCAAGTGGATGGCGCAGCCGCAGGATGTGGAAGAGAGGAAGAGCAAATCCAAAGCGCGATGAGATTTTCCTGCAAAAATGCCTCAGTCCTTGTGCGTTCGTCTCGCTTTGCGACTCAATGTCAAATGATGGAAAAATTTCAGTGCTGATTTTTCCACTCATTTCCACAGATTTTGGCGATCTCCACAGCGTTTTCCACTGAAATCCTCAAGAGGCGCTTGGTGGCTCTTGCGGCGTGCGATGGCTTTCGTAGATAGTGCAGACACTCAAGTGTGCGATGTTCGCAGCATGAGAGCACGCCCGGTTCGGAAGGATCGGAGATACGCGCCCCCGAAGAGGGCCCGTGTTGGAGCTGAATCTGCGCTGGCTTCGTCGGAAGCGACGTAAGCTTTGTCTCATCCGTGAAAACGGCTGAGCGTGAGAGTGGCTCGCGGCAACTCGCTCACACACGCTGCACGGAAGAGTGCAGCGGGCGAACATCTCACCCCGCAAAGCCCGGCCTGTATGGCTGGTACAGGCCGGGTTTTTAATTGGTCGAAGCGGGCGCAACCTGAAATCGGAGCGATCAGTCCCAACAACTTCGGCTTGCCATCCTCGCGCGTTTGATTTTGCGAGCGAGGAGAGCCGCGCTTCTCCGGGTTTTCGCCCTATAATGTCCTGAGAAGCTGGATAGGAGATGGCGAGCACCGATTACAGTCTGGACCGCGGTTTGCCTGCCAGCGCGGACGCCGAGCGGGCTGTGTTGGGCGCCATCCTTCTCGACAACGACGCGTATCCCCAGGCCGCCGAGTTCCTGCGCGCCGAAGACTTCTCGCTCGACTCCCACCGCCGAATTTATCTGCGCATGATGGAACTGGCCGAATCCGGCCGGCCGGTGGACTTCGTCACCTTGACCGAGCAACTGGGCCAGCACAACGAGATTGAATCGGTTGGGGGCGTGGCCTACGTGACCTCGCTGACCGACGGCCTGCCCCGGGTCAAGAACATTCAGCAGTACGTCACCATCGTGAAGGACAAGGCGCTGCTGCGCGGCCTGATTCATGCGGCTTCAGGCGCAATCGAGAAGGCGTACGCGCAGGACGCGCCGGCCGATGAGATCGTGGACGCAGCCGAATCGGCGATCTTCCAGATCGCGGAGAAACGCATCGGCCAGGGCTTCATGGGCATTCCTGAGATCGTGCAGAGATCTTTCGGCACCATCGACAAGCTCTACGAGCAGGGCCAACGCATCACCGGCCTGGAGACGCACTTCGAGGATTTCGACGCCCTTACCAGCGGGCTGCAGAAATCAGATCTGATCATCGTTGCGGCGCGGCCGTCGATGGGCAAGACGGCGTTTGCCATCAACATCGCGGAGAACGCGGCGGTGCGCGATAAGAAAGTAGTCGGCGTCTTCTCGCTGGAAATGTCGCGCGAGTCGCTGCTGCTGCGCATGTTGTGCTCGCAGTCCATGGTGGACTCGCACAAGCTGCGCACCGGCTTCCTGGGCCGCGACGATTATCGCAAACTGGTGGATGGCCTGGCCGCGCTGGTAGAGGCGCCGATCTTCATCGACGATACGCCGTCCATATCCCTCTCGGAGATGCGCGCCAAGTGCCGCCGCCTGCAGCAGGCGCACGGACGTCTGGACATGGTAGTGGTGGATTACCTGCAACTAGTGGCTGCGTCGCCGCTGGGCAGCTCAGGCCGGCGTTATGAGAACCGGACGCAGGAGGTCTCGGCCATCTCGCGCGGCCTGAAGGCCATGGCCAAAGAGCTGCGCTGCCCGGTGGTAGCCCTCTCGCAGCTCAGCCGCGCTCCGGAGAACCGCACCGGCAATAACCGCCCGCAACTCGCCGACCTGCGCGAGTCGGGCGCGATCGAACAGGATGCAGATGTGGTGGCTTTTATCTTCCGCGAAGAAGTCTACAAGCCCGACGATCCCGATCTCGAAGGTAAAGCCGAGCTGATCATCGCCAAGCAGCGCAACGGCCCTACGGGCATCGTGAAGCTGGCCTTCATCAAGAGGTCGACGCGGTTCGAGAACTTGGCCGTCGACCAGGGGCAGGGAGAATACTAGTCACCGTTCGCAAATTCGCGAGACGTACCCGGTCTGGCGAAGCCGCAGCTACTCCCGCAACTCCCGCAAATTGATGCCCAATTGCTGGCACTTCTTGTACAGATGGCTGCGCTCCACGCCAAGGGCTTTGGCGGTGTTGGTAATGTGGTGATTGTTGCGCTTGATCTCTTCCAGAATCATCTCGCGTTCGAACTGTTCCACTCGCTGCACCAGCGGTCCGGATGCCGAGATCATGCCTGCGCCGGAGCTGGCCGCTGCCGAAGGCAGAGCCGCGCTGACGGTGGCGGCCGTAATGGTGTCACTATCGGCGTAGAGCAGCACGCGCTCGATCACGTTGCGCAGTTCGCGGATGTTGCCTGGCCAGGCATAAGCCTGCAGGGCCTGGATGGCGTCCGGAGCGAACTGAACATCCCTCCATCCGTTCTGTTTCACAATCTGGGCGGCGAAGTGGCGAGCCAGTGCGGGAACATCTTCCAGCCGCTCGCGCAGCGGTGGCAGAGCAATAGGGAAGACATAGATGCGGTGGAAGAGGTCCTGGCGGAAGGCGCCTTGTTTTACTTGTTCTTCCAGGTTGCGGTGCGTGGCCACCACCACGCGCACGTTGACCTTGATGGGTTTGTCGCCCCCGATGCGTTCCACCTCGCCCTGCTCGAGCACGCGCAGCAGCTTGGCCTGCATGGGCAGCGGCATGTCGCCGATCTCGTCGAGGAAGAGCGTCCCGTCATGGGCCTGTTCGAACTTGCCCACGTGGCGGCCTGCAGCGCCGGTGAATGAGCCTTTCTCGTGGCCGAAGAGCTCCGACTCGATCAGCTCGGCGGGCACGGCTGCGCAGTTCAGCGTGACGTATGGTCCCTCGCGGCGCGGACTCTTCTCGTGGATGGCGCGCGCGATCAGCTCCTTGCCGGTCCCGGTCTCGCCGAAAATACAGACACGGGTCTCGCTGGCCGCCACGCGGTCTACCTGCGCCATGAGCTTGCGCATCTTCTCACCGGTGAAGACGATGCCATCAGCGCCCAGCTGCCGACGCAGGCGGCGGTTTTCCTGTTGCAGGCGTTCGAGTTTCAGCGCGTTCTGGACGGTGAGCAGAAGCTTGTCGGTGGAGAGCGGCTTTTCCAGGAAGTCGAGCGCGCCGAGTTTGGTGGCCTTAACCGCCATTTCGATGTGCGCCTGGCCGGACATCATGACCACCGGCGAAGTTATGCCGGCCGCGCGGATCTCTTCGAGCAGTTTCAGGCCGTCCATGCCGGGCATGACCACGTCGGAGAAGATGAGGTCGAATTTCTCTGACTTCACGATCTCCAGAGCGCGAACCGGATTGTCGCAAACCGTGGCTTCATGGCCGGCCAGGCGAAAGGCGCGGGAGAGCGAAGCGAGGGTGTTGGCGTCGTCGTCGATGATGAGTAAGTTGGCTTTGCTCACGGTAGTCACTAGTTGACACTTAGCACTTAGTAAAGCCATGTACCGCAGGGTTCGCTAAGTACTAAATACTAATTACTAAGTACTGACAAGCGGCAGTTCAACCCTGAATGTCGTTCCCGCGTTCTTCGCACTGGTCACGCTGATCTTTCCGTGATGATCGCTGACCACCGACTGCACGATGGCCAGGCCCAGTCCGGTGCCGTGCTGGCGGGTGGTGTAGTAGGGCGTGAACAGCCGCTGGCATTCTTCCGGAGTCAGGCCGCTGCCGGTGTCGGAGATCTCGAGCACCGCCGACCGGTGGTTCACCGAGGTGCGGAAGGCAAGCCTGCCGCCCTGGGGCATAGCGTCAATCGCGTTGAGCACCAGGTTTTCGACCACCCGACGCAACAGCACCGGGTCGCCGCTGACTGGAGGTACGCTGCCCAGTTCCAGCTCGGGCTCGATGCGCGCAGGTCCGCTCGAAAGCTGGCTTTGAAACAGCTGAGCGACGCTGCGCACCAGTTCGTCAAGGTCCACATTCTGAAACTGCGGCGCGGGCATCTTGGAGAAGTCGCTGAAACGCGCGATGATGTTTTTGAGGTTGGCGATCTCCTCCAGCAGCGTAGCCGTGCTTTCGCGAAAGACTTCATCGAACTGTTGCGGAGTATTTTCGCGGGCGCGCAGCAGGTTTTCCACCGTAATCTGCAGCGGAAAGAGCGGATTCTTTAGCTCGTGCGCAAGGCGCCGGGCAAGTTCGCGCCACGCCGCCACGCGTTCGCTCTGCACCAGACGGTCGCGCTGGGCAACGATCTCCTCGGTCATGCGGTTGAAAGCGGTTGCCAGCCGGCCGACTTCGTCTTGCGAGCGCGGTTCCACCTGCACGTCCCACCGGCCTTTGGCAATGTCGGCGGCGGCTTCAGCGAGCTCGTTGATGGGACGGGTGAGACGTGCCGCCAGCACGCCGCTGATAGTGACGCCGACGAGCACGCCGAGGGCGGCAATAATCAAGCTTACGTTGCGGATGCGTCTTTCCAAGCCCTGTTCCTGCTCCAGCGAGTTGCTGACCAGCAGCACGGCAGGAACGCGGTCAGCGTAACCGGCGAGAGGAATCGCGTGGACGATGGCTTCCTGATCGTGCGCCGCTCCATATTCGATAGTGCCGGAGTTCTCGCTGCGCAGGTTGATGGCCTGCTCAATGAGCGGCGTCAGCTTGTTCTGGTCCAGGTTGTCGTTACCGGCCGCGGTCTCTTTGCCGATGCTGACGATCCCCGCCGAACCATCTTCAGGCGCGCTGTAAATTGAGACGCGCATTCCCGGCGGCGGCGAGAGCGAGGCCATCACGGCATCAAGCTTGCGCCCCCCGAGCAGGTAGATCGTGGTTCCCAGAGCACGCACCGGGCGTAGACAAAGTAGCGCGAGCGTGCTGCCCTGGGCGGTCTCAACCTGGCGAAGAAACGCCTGCTGGGGTTGCGACGGGTTATCGAGAAACCAGCGTTGCTTGAAGCCAAAACGCGCGGGCCAGTGGGCGGAGGAGATGATGGTTCCGTCCGCCGCGATGAGGTCGAGGAAATCGAGGCGCTGCGCGGAGGCGTAACCGGCGGCATCGTTCACGTGGGGGGCGTAATCCGAACCGCCGGAGAGCTCGATGGCGGAACGCAGCATGGAGTCGGAGGTGGCGATGGTCTCCATGCCGCGGGCAATCTCCTGGCCTTCATGGTCGAACTCGCGCCGAAACTGGTTGACCAGGCCGGCGGTGCGCTCTTCCTCGATGCGGCGAAAGGATTCGTGAGCGCGCTCCTCGATCAGCCAGGCCACGGCCCCGACGCTGGCGGCGATACTCAGCCCGACCAGCAGAAACAGCTTGGTCTTCAGCGACAAGCTATCGCGCTCCTTCCATCCACAGCTGCTGCAGGTCCCATGCTCCGGTGGGCGACTGCAGCCAGTTGTGCGCGCTGCCGTTTATCCAAACCGCCTGGGGAAGCCGCGCCACGGGAATCACATGAAAGCCTTCCAAGGCCTTGCGCTCGGCGAACAACAGATCTTCGGGCCGCCCGGCGGCGAGCACGGACGATGCCGTTTGCGCATCCAGGCCCAGCGTGGCGGAGAGCGCGGCCAGAGCTACTCCCGGTTCCACCGCGGGCAGCGGCACGCGCAGCAGGACGGCGTCGGCATTCATGGTTGCCCGCGCTGTCCGGCTGTTGAGGTGCGATTCGCCATAGGGCTTGACCTGAATCCCGGCCTGTCCGGCATCAACCTGGATGCGCTCGGCTACGAGTTTTGCCGTGGGATCAGAAAAATCATACGCCAGAGTTACCGGGGTGGTAATGCCGCCGGCAGTCGCGGCAAGACGGCGGGCACGATCCGTATCCTGGGCGCTGTCCATAAGGAATTCATATCCGGTGAGCCACTGCGGCAACAGGCCTGACGCGGCCTGGGCGCGACGTTGGAGCAAAGCGCTTACCGCCGGCCGGTTCAGCGAGGCTGACAGCGCCTCGCGGATGCGGGGATCGATCGCCTTCTTTGCGCCGCGCGCTCCCGCCACCGCGCTGTCAGGCTGGAGAAACATGATCACCAGCAGGTCGGAAGGGCGGGAAATCAGCAGGTTCTGCGTGGTGGTGTCAAGCACGCGCAGCGCGTCCAGGTTGACCTCGGCGGCGGCATAGGGACCGAGCTGGCGCTGGAGGAGCTGGTCGCGAAGCGCGGCGTTCATCTGAATCTCGATGGCGTCGGGATACGGGCGTCCGCCCCAGTAGTCGTCATTGGCGGCAAAGAGCGCGCGCTCGCCCGGCTGCCATTCGGTGAGGCGAAATGGTCCAGTCCCGGTCAGAGGTCCATCAGCCGGGCGCTTGACGACGGCAAATTTCTCCATCGCCACCATCTCCGGAAGATGTTGCACGGCGGCGGGCGTTTCGATGGTGACGTTCTGGCGGTCAGCGGTGGTGCAGCGCCAGGAAGGCTCGGCCTTGCTGAAACTGGCGATGACGTCGGCAGCGGTTACCGGCGTGCCGTCGTGGAACTTGACGAAGCGCAGATGGAACTGCCAGAAGCGATGCCCGGAATCGGATTGCCACGACGTAGCCAGCAGAGGACGCGGGCGTCCCTGGGAGTCAACCTGAGTCAACGTTTCGAAAATCAGGGCGGAGAGGCGGTCACGGTCGTCGGGATAGTCGTCTTCGGCGAGTGGATCGAGCGCGGAGACTTTGTGCTGAAGCAAAATGCGCGCGGTTCCCCCGTAACGCGGGCGCGAGCTGCCATAGGCGCAGGTCAGCGCCAGGAGGAGCGCGCTAGTTGCAGCTAACCGTAAGCACAGACGCTTCATATTTTCCCGTCGTTGGCGACAGTATGACCGCATTCACTGATTCGCCGTTCCTGGCCGCGGTCCATAACGCGGTGACCGAACCCGGCAGTTCGATAGGAGCACTGACCGGTATAGCTTCGCGACCGTTGAGTTCTATGGCCTGCACGGCATCAGGCTGCGTGATGTCGGATGGCGTGGTGACCAGCAACTGCCATCCCGAGCCGCAGCGCGAGTTGACGGCGGCCAGGTTGCCGCCCCAGGTGTTGAGGACCGTGGCTGGCGTGGCCAGATCATTTAAGTAGAGGCGGGCGCGGCCGTCGGTGCCGGCAAAGACCCATTGCCGCTGGTCGTTGCTGTTCCACGCGGCGCCGGAAAAGAACGGCGGCACGGAGGCGCCGCCTGCGGATCCGGCCAGCAGCCCGCCGAAGAAGTTGCGGCGACCGCTGTAGAAGGCGACCAGCGGTCCCTGATCGAGCTGCCAGGGATCGTCGCTGGGACGGCAATCGAGAGAAGGCGGCGATTGTGATCCGGTGCATAACATGCCGGGAAGAAACGCCGTGATCTGTCCGTCTTTGATCTTCAGCCGGCCGCGAAGGTCGCGCGGCCATGGCTGCGCGTGCGGGATTCCCAGCGTGAAGCGGCCGCGCCACTGCCCGGACTCGTTGACGTAAAGCGAAATCTGGTCCGGCTCGAGCAGCGCAAGGTTCTGGTTGTCAAAAGAAAAATCGAGAATGGGACCATCCTGCTGCCACACGGTGTACTTGCGCAGGGTCAACGACGGCATGCGCGACGCGGCAACGCGCTCCACGCGGGGAAATTTCCTGATCACCATCTGGCTGGTGGATCCTTCGCGGATGACGGCAATCCAGTCAGAGCTCTGCCAGTCGTCGGAAAAGGTGATCTGGACTTCAGCGAGCGCCATCTCCGGTTTTACCAGCCGTATGCCCGCGACGCGGAAACTGTTGAAGATGGCGGTTTGCGCGGCTTCGGTGATCTCCGGAGCAGCTGCGGAGACGGTTTGGAAGGTCACCGTAACCGCAGCGGGAGAGCCGCTGCGGGAGAGGATCTGCTGCACAAAGTCGTCTGCCGCCGCGGCCAGGGCCGATGGCAAGTTCTGCGCGGCTTGTGTGCGGGGAAAGGACGCAGCCAGAAGAACGAGCGGCAGAAGCGCACTGTAAACCCGGCAAGGTGCGAGCATGAACATGTGCGGGACTGGCGAAGTATAGCATTCTTTTTTCTGTCCCGAGCGGGGCCAGGGAACACTGTGCCAACGTAACTCTTCGTTCAATGAAGTCAAGGTGTCCTGCATGAATCGACGGTTGTCTAAGCGATAAGGTTCCCTCGAGGCCCGGGATTGCAGAAAAACCGCCGGAGCGGGCCGGCCCCGGCGGAGGCGCGGCCCGTTTAAATTTCCGGCGGAAACCTGTGTCACTGCCGGTTCGGCAGGTTGCGGCGAACGAATGGACGCGGTTCGTCGGCATCGTTGCCATTGTTTTTGGCGGGAGGGTCGTCATCCTCGTCGCCTGACTGGACCATGGTCTGCGCCGTCTGCCGATCGCTCATGGTTTGCGGAGTGATCCCACCCTTCATGACGTCGTTGAAGAAGATCTTGGCGTCAGACGGAACCATCATGAGCTGCAGCTTGTCAGACAGGCGCTCGGCGATGATCTTGTTGATCAAGAGCGGGTTCTGCCGAAGCAGCGTAGCTTCGGATTTCATGCGCTCGGCGTCAGCCAGCGCCACTTTGCGGATGCGCGAGGCTTCCGCGTCGGCCAACAGGTTGCGCCGCTCGAGCTCGGCTTTGCTGTCGATAACCTTGGCTTCAGCCTGCGCCTCAGCGTTCTTCACTGTGGCTTCTTTGTGGGCTTCAGCCTCAAGCCGCGACTGTTCGATCTGTTGCTTCTTGAGCGGCAAGGTGTACTGCATGGCGTCGGCTTCCGACTTGGCCTGCAGAACGCGGACGCTGGCAGCGCCTTCCGCCTGCTTGATCTGCTGGGTCTTGGCGGCTTCGGCCTCGAGCTCGGCGATCTTCACCTGCTTGGCCTTCATCTCCGTCTCTACGCCCAGGCCTTCGTTCTCCTGCTCTTTGAGCAGCAGGCCCTCCAGCCCGCGGGCGTACTCGGGGGGAAGCTGGACGTCGCGCAGCATGACCTCCTTCACCATGATTCCGTCCTGCGCCAGCCGTTTTCCGATGCGCTCAGCAGCGGCCTGGCGGACCTCTTCCCGGTGCGTGGCGAACAGGTCGCGGACTGTGTAATTGGGCGCCAGCTCGCGGAAGGTGCTGGCCACGACCGGCGGAACGATCTCCTTCTCCACCGGCTGCGGCAGGTTGGCATGGATGAAGTCCAACCGTTTGGGATCGAGCTTGTAGCGGACGGTAATAGCCAGCCCGATGCTCAGTCCTTCTTTCGATTGAACGGTGAAGTCTTCGCCCTTCTTGACCGCGGAAGTCTTGGCATCAGACTCAGCCAGCGATCCCATGCCGTCTTTGCCGGAGGATGTAGTCAGAATCTGGTCGCGCAGATCGTAGAGCACAACCGATTCAACCAGCGGGGTGGCCCAATGCACGCCGGGATAGAGAGTGCCTGGGCGCGTCCCTGAGGTCTGGCTCACTCTGACGCCGCCCATCCCGCTGGGCACCACCACTATGCCTGCAGCGAGAAAAAGCGGCAACCAGGCCCCAAGAAACGCCCGTTTTGCAGTTGTCCAGTACAGTTGCGGTTTTGCCGGACGGTTTTCCTCAGTCCCTGTGAGCGAAGCGCTCGTTGGGGACCCCGTAGCCGGAGCTATATGGACCCGCATCTGGCGGCGGTACTGAACGACCTTGTTCAGATTGTTCAGCGCAATGGCGGCGGCCCAACCCAGCTGGCCCCAGCCGACGATCAGCAGCAGATATTTCAGCAACAACATTGAAGGTCTCTCGTTTCTAGATCGGCTGATCTGGTCAACGGGCGATCGCGGAAAGCTGCGCTTCCTGTGCCGAATCTTCCGTTGGCTGGATCTCCTGATCTGGTTACTGGCCGCCTCCATCGACCGCGGCTGCGGCGGTCGCGGATGCGATCACGCTTTCGCTCGTACTGGCCGTCGCCGCGGCATCCGGTGTGGTTTCAGGTCTGAACAGGCTGGCCGTCAGCTCGTCGCGCTGGCCGCGTATGCTGACTGAATCGCCGACCTGCACGCGCTGGTAGAGGTCTTCCACATCCTTCTTCTTCATGCGAAAGCAGCCGTGCGAAGCCGCCTTGCCCACCGAACTCTGCACGTTGGTTCCGTGAATACCGTAGCCTTTCAGGTTGAGTCCCATCCAGCGCGTGCCCAGGGGATTGTCCTTGCCCGGGGCGATCTCTATCTCGTCATGGCGGTAGGTGGGATTTACCGCGTGGTTGACGATGGTGTAGTCGCCCTCAGGGCTGGGCGTATGCTTTGCGCCGACAGCAATGGGGTAGACCTTGATTAGTTGGCCGTCTTCCAGCAGCGCCAGCCGGCGGTCAGGAATGCTGATGATGATCTGCCGCGTGTGAGAATCTTTTGTGGTCTGAGCGGGTGTTTCGGCCGCCGCACTCTGCGCGGCCTGCTGCTCGGCTGCGACTTCGTTGTTCTGATAGGCAGGTTCCGGGCTTTTCTGTGCTGCAGATTCGTTCGCAGTGTTCTCTGGTTGTCCAGCACCGTTGCTGTGTTGAGCGTTCCGATCCCCCGATCCCCCGATGACCGGATCACTCGATCTTCTCAGTTGCTCGTACCAAAATCCCGGCTGGCGTACCTCGGCCGCTACACACAGGGCTCCCAGAGCCCACAGTCCAACCGCAACCCCGCCTTTTACATGGATGGCAACGATCCGCCGCATCGTCGTTCTCCTTTCCCCCTGCCCGGCGAAAGAAGCATCGCGTCGGCCAAGATTTAAGGCATTTGTTTACATATGCTTACAGCGATCATCGTCCGGCTTATTGTGTGTTTGTGGGGACACTGTGCGCGAACGCCCACACCGTTGACTTCAGGTGGATGCGAAATTCGCGGATGTTCTGGTCTGTCTCGGGTGGTTCGCCGGCTACTCTACCAGCCACTTGTACTGGTCTGCGGTCAGGGGAACCACAGAGAGGCGTCCCTGCCGGACCAGCGGCGACTCGGCAAACATCTTGTGGGCCTTGATCTCGGCCAGGTTGTGCGGCTTGGCGATGGGCGCGCCAACTTTGATGCGTACCTTGGGGACTTTGGGGTCGCTGTTGTCGACCGACTCAACCGTCGCGGTGCCCACGGCGGTCTTCTCGCCTCCCGTGTGGTAGATCACGAGCTGATCGCCCTTCTGCATGTTGCGCAGATTTTTCACGGCGAAGGGGTTGGTCACGCCGTCCCAGATGGTGGATTGTTCTTTCTGGAGGTTGGCAAAGCTGTATACGGAGGGTTCGGTCTTTAGGAGGTAGTGCATTTTCTTTACCCCGAGCGCAGCGAAGGGGTCCTATCGCCACAAGGAGATTAAAGCGCTAATTTTAAATCAATCTAGCCACGGTCTTGGACGACCATAGGGATCCCTCGCTCCGCTCGGGATGTTTTAAAAAGCATGCAGCTTCCTTGCCTCCCGCACTACATCTTCAACCTTCGGCAAAAAGAAATGCTCGAGCGGCGGTGAGAACGGAACCGGTGTATCGAGCGAGGTGATGCGCACGATGGGGCCGTCGAGATCGTCAAACGCTTCTTCATTGATGATGGCAGCGATCTCGCCGGCCAGGCCGCCGGTGCGCGTGTCTTCGTGGAGCAGGATCACTTTGTTGGTCTTCTTGACGGTCTTGGCAATCGCTTCGCGGTCGAGCGGCGAGAGCGTGCGCAGATCGACAATCTCAACCTCGATTCCTTCCCTGGCCAGCAGGTCGGCCGCCTCCTGCGCGGTGTGGACCATGGCGGCGTAAGTAATGATGCTGAGGTCGCGGCCCTGGCGATGCAACCGTGCCTTGCCGATGGGGACGGTGTAGTCATTGTCGGGAACTTCGTCCTTGATGCGGCGGTAGAGAAACTTGTGCTCAAGAAAGAGCACTGGGTTGTTGTCGCGAATGGCCGACTTGATCAACCCCTTGGCGTCGGCGGGAGTGGCCGGCGCCACCACCTTGATTCCCGGCGTATGCACAAAGTACATCTCGGGATTCTGCGAGTGGAAAGGCCCGCCATGGACGCCGCCTCCGGCCGGTCCGCGCAGCACCAGCGGCGCCGGCGCGCCCCAGCGATAGTGCGACTTGGCCACCATGTTCACGATCTGGTTGAAAGCGCAGCCTATGAAGTCCATGAACTGGAACTCGGCGACCGGCCGCAGGCCGGTCAGCGACGCTCCAAACGCCGCTCCGACGATGGCCGACTCGGCGATCGGGGTATCGATCACCCGTTGCGGACCGAAGTGGTGGACGAAGCCGTCGGTGACTTTGAACGCGCCGCCGTAGATTCCGATGTCTTCGCCGATGCAGAAGACGGTGGGGTCGGACTCCATCTCTTCCCACAGTCCCTGGCGAATCGCCTCGAGATAAGTTGCCTGGCTCATGTGAATAAAACCTTACCGCAGATTTGCGCGGATGATCACTGATCAAAATAAAGCCAGCAAGGCTCCAGAGAAAAGTTCAAATTGTCTTATCCGCGTTCATCTGCGTACATCCGCGGTAAGGGGTTTCACTTGAAGTGAATTGCCGCTTCTGTCTCTTTCAGTTTTCCCTCACTCCGCCGTGCCTTCTTTGGCGTGCCGTACTTGGGCTTGATCTGGTGGCAATCGTCGCAGTACACGCCCTCGGCGGCTGTGTGCGGTTCAGGCATCGGTGAGTTAAAGGCGATCTCACGGTCGGCTTCCAGCTCTTTGTCGACCTCGGCGATCAGCTTCTCATTCTGCGGCGGCGTAAGCCACTTCTTCTCCAGCAGATATTTCTCGAAGCGGTCGATGGGATCGCGCTTGCGCCAGAACTCGTGCATCTCTTTGGGGACGTAGGCTGCGGCGTCGTGGATGGCGTGGCCCTTCATGCGCATCAGCTTGGCCTCGATCATGGTCGGCCCTTCGCCGCGATGCGCGCGCTCCACGGCTTCATACGTCGCGTCGTAGACCTGGCAGGCGTCGGTGCCGTCGATGATCACGGCCGGCATGCCGTAGCCGATGGCGCGATTGGCCAGGTCTTTCACGTTGACCTGGTATTCGGTGGGCGTGGAGTACGCCCAGAGATTGCTCTCGACCACCAGCACCAGTCCCAGTTTGCGGACTGCCGCCAGGTTGATGCCTTCATAGCTCACGCCCGTGGACTGGCCGCCGTCGCCGATCCATGTCAAACAAGCCAGCTCTTTGCCTTGGAGTCTCGCACCCAACGACACGCCGGCCATTACCGGGATCAGGTCGCCCAGCATGGAGATGGGCGAGACCATGTGCCGCTTCTCGATGTCGCCATAATGCGAGGTTCCGTCTTTGCCGTGTGTGGGGGAGCCGGACTTGGCCATGTACTGCATCATGATGTCGCGCGCGTGAAAGCCGCGCACCAATTGCGCGCCCTGGTTGCGGATCATGGGGGCGAACCAGTCGTCCGGGCCGAGCGCGTAGGCGGAAGCGCAGGAGCAGGCCTCTTGTCCCAGTCCGAAGTACACGCCGCCCACCACCTGGCTCTGCTTGTACAGGTTCTCCAGCACCTGCTCCATGCGCCGATTCATCACCATCCAGCGGTAGAGCTCCACGTGCTGCTCGCGGTTCAGGTATTTCGATTCGCGGATGGGTGGAACCGGAGCATTCAGCTTGCCCTTGATTTCGTAGTGGACCTCGCTGCCACCTGCTACTTCGAAGACCTCGAATTCCGGATGCTCAAGCCGCCAGTCAGGAATGCCATACTGGTTCGCCGCAGCACTTCGGCTCGCGGGGCGTCCGTTACGGGAAGCTCCGCCGTTGCCATGCGCGTTGGAGCTGCCGGTCCTGCCATTGGCTTTGGCGTTCGAGGATTTGTGGGACTTGGTTTTGTTCGCCATACGACCTCACCAGTCTATACCCGCCCATCCCTCACATGCAGGCGCTGCCGAATTGAAAAGAGTGAAGTGAGAAATGAAGGACGGAGGACTCAGGCTGCCGGCTTTTTTGGTGTTTTCTGGTCCGGGGCCTCGCATGGTTCGCCGGGCGCCGGCTTCCCGGAACGTCGCGCTTCACAGGCCTTGCGGATCCGTTCGTAGCGCTCTTCCAGCTGGTCCAGCTCTTCATCGGAGAGCTTCTGAATGTCGATGAGATCGTCGTTGGCCGGATGATGGGAGCGGATGAGCTCATCGAGCTTCAAATGCAGCGCCTTGGCGTCGCGGTTCTGGGTGTTTTGAATGAGAAAGACCACCAGAAACGTCACAATTGTCGTGCCGGTATTGATGATCAGCTGCCAGGTATCTGAAAAACGAAAAAGCGGCCCGCTCACCGCCCAGACAACCAGCACGATCACGGCCAGCAAAAACATATAAGGATGTCCCACCAGCTGGGCCGTGCCGCTGGCAAAGCGGCTGAACCACAGATTGACGCCGCTCGCTTTTCTGACTCGCTCGCGCGCTTCGACGTAGGGTTTGCGGGGAGATGCCGGCATTCCCTGAGTTGGATGAAGGTTTCTGCCTTGAAGTTTGTGCACGTCAGGCGAGAAAGCTCTCTTCTTCGCCGGCCAGGCGGCGGATCTTCTCGGGTGCTCGAGCCGGTGTGTCCTGGTTTGCGGGGGACAGCAGGTCATCGAGAGATTCCAGCCACAAGGTCTGCGCTTCAAAAACGCGGCCGAAGTTGCGCGAGACCATCTGCGCCGCGGCTTCCAGCGATGGGACCTCGCTTTTGCCAGGCAGCTTGCTCAATTCCAGCCCCAGGGAGGTCACCGGCTTGTCGGCAATGCCGCAAGGGACGATCAGCTTGAAGTAGTCCATGCTGGTCGTGACGTTCAGGGCGAAGCCATGCGAGGTCACGCCGCGCGAGATGTGCACGCCGATGGCGGCGATCTTGGCCGGCGGCTCGCCCTCTGTCCACACGCCGGTGAGCCCGGCAATGCGCCTGGTCACTACTCCCAGGTCGCCGCATGTACGGATGAGAGCTTCCTCCATCTTGCGCACAAACTCGACCGCGCCGAGACGGGGATTAAAGGCTCGAAGATCGAAGATGGGATAGCCGACCAGCTGTCCGGGACCGTGGAAGGTGACATCACCGCCGCGGTTGGTTTCAAAGAGCTCAACGCCCTGCGCGGAAAGAGAATCGGGCGACGCCACTACGTTTTGCACGCCGGCACTTCGCCCCAGAGTGATGACCGGCGGATGTTCCAGCAGCAGCAAAGTATGGCCGGTGCGCCCCTCTTTGACCAGATGAACCAGCGTTTCCTGGAGTTCGAGGGCAGTCGAATAGTCGGTGTGCCCGAGAAACACCACGTTGATCACGCCCGGCTGCATGATCTTATTTTATGTCAGGAACAATAAGGGAGGATTGGCTAGGAGCGGCCTACGCGTACTCCGCCGGCTCGTCCAGGTAGTTTTCCGCCAGCCAAGTCATGTAGTCTTCGTCGGCCGCTCGGGGCATGGCGACGCTCCACAGCCCGTTCTCCGCCACGCGCAGGCCGATCTGCCCTTCCCGCGGCGTACCCATTTCGCCTACCCAGACCACCATGAACCGTGCCCGCATGTTGCCGCACTGAAGGCCCACGATAAAGCCGCGCTCCAACTGCGCGGTCACGCCAAAAAGACGTGCTCCGCTGGTGGCGATATTCAGGGTTTTGACGTTCTGCGAGAATACCTTGCCGTCACGATCCAGTCCCCACAGCCTTACGGTGATGGGCATGGAATGTCGATGCTCGCGGCGTTTCGGCATGACTCTATCATAGTGTTCATCCGCCAAAGTCCGTATCGACTTCTTGCACCGGGAGCGTCACTTTCGTAATAAGAGCGCTCTAAGATTGAGCTAATTCAGTGACTTGCAAAGTAAGATCGACAGGGCCTAAGCGGCGCTATCTTCCTCGCCCACCCGCCGCATGTAGCCTTCCGGGTCTTTCTCGAACTTCTTCTCGCAATCCAGCGAGCAGAAATAAACGGTTTCGGCGTGATAGTCAAAGCTGGCGGCGGCATGGCCGATGTCAACACGCTTTTTGCAAACCGGATCGATGGGCATGGGAATCCCTCCTATGCAGATGGATTCCTTCGTTCGACAGGGAGTTTTCCGCGAGAAATGGGCGCCACTGATGACGCTGCTTAAACCGCGATATTCATCGCGTTACGTCTGAGATCCGTGCATTCAGTCTCATCAGTGGTCAGGTCTTCAGGGGTTCCGGGTGATCTCGCCGATGTTAGCCACGGTGTCGCCCTTCTTCATGGACGGCACACCGCAGATGTAAAGAACCACGCCGGCGGCCGGCGCCTGGGCCTCGTAAATGGTCTTGCCAAAGTAGTCGGTCACGTAACCGATCTTCATCCCCTGCTCCACGTAGGTTCCGCGCTGCACCAGGGGATAGAAGATGCCCGCTTGATCGCTGGACACGGTATCGATCTTGCCGATCCACACCGGGTGCTCAATCATGGTCGCCGTCCCCGGCAGCATCTTCAGATAGCGCATCACGTTCAGCGTTCCGTTCACCAGAGCGTGCACATCCTGCGGCTCTACAGTGCCGGAATATCCGGCTTCCACCGCGATGGCCGGCTTGCCGCGCGTGGCCGCGGTGTTGTCGAGAAAGCGAGAGGCGTTGGGATCCTTGGGGCGATCGCTCCACACGATGATGTGATCCAGCCCAAAGGCCAGCACCATATCGTGGGTGATGCCGTCTTGCTTCTCGTTGCCGGTCTTGGGCCAGTAGGCGTAAGGCCGAAGATTCTCGTCCAGGTCGCCGCCGTGGTAGTCGATCAGGTAGTCGCAGCGCTCGACCACCTGTTTGGTGATTAGCCACGACGCGCGGTCGGTCTGCGTACCATCTGATTTGCCGGGGTAAAATCGGTTCATGCTCTTGCCGTCCACCGGATTCACGTGCGGGACTTTCTGGTCGAAAGACGGCCGATTAACCAGCGGCACAATGATGACCGTACCCGAGACCTGCGCCGGATCAAGCGCCGGAATCAGCTTCTCCAGAGCGATGATCGAGGCGTACTCCGTGCCGTGCGAGCCGGAAACCAGCGCCAGCACCGGCCCTGGCTTTGCTCCGTGAACAACTACCACAGGGATCGAAGTAGCCGCGTCCGTGCCGGCGGGGACTTCGATGTAGCCGGTAGCTTTTTGTCCCGCAGCGGCGCTCGCCGTTCCCACCGTGAAGGGCTGGGCCACGGCGCCCGCGGAAAAGACAAGACAAATAGAAATGTGCAGTGCGCAAACGATACTGTTCTGACGCATACGGCCAAGAGTATAAGCCCCCGTCAAGCGCTCTCGTGCTAGTATTTCGCTCCGATTGGAGGTTGGCGATGAAGGGCTCCATGATGGATTATCCCCTGACCCTGAACGCCATTCTGGAGCGCCTGCCGCAGTACTATGCGGGAGTGGAAGTGGTGTCGCGCCTTCCTAACACCAGCATTCACCGCTACACCTACGCCGATTTTTATCACCGTGCCCGGGCGCTGGGCGAAGCGCTATGCCGCCGCGGCCTGCAGTCCGGCGACCGCGTGGCCACACTCTGCTGGAATCATTACGCTCACATGGAAGCCTACTTCGGTGTTCCCGCGGCCGGCGGCGTGATTCACACGCTCAATCTGCGCCTCCATCCGAGCGAGTTGGCCTTCATCGTGAACCATGCGCAGGATCGCTTTCTGATTGTCGACGACGTTCTCCTCCCTCTGTGGCAGCAGTTCGCGGACAAGACGTCAGTGGAGCGAGTGTTTGTCATTCGCCATGAGAAAAAACCTCTTCCGCCCGGGATGGAGGACTACGAAACGTTGCTGGCGGAAGCCTGCGGCGACTTCTCTTATCCCAGGATTGACGAGAATGACGCAGCTGCCATGTGCTTCACCTCCGGCACCACCGGCAATTCCAAAGGCGTGGTCTACTCGCACCGCGCTATCGTGCTGCATGCGCTGGCATTCTCTCTCCCTGACGCGCTGGCGATCTCGCAGCTCGATACGGTTATGGCCCTGGCTCCCATGTTCCACGCCAACGCCCACGGTGTGCCGCACGTGGCCGTGATGCTGGGCTGCAAGATGGTGCTTCCCGGACGCCAGCTCGATCCCACTTCTGTGCTCGAATTGTTTACTGCGGAGCAGGTGACCTTTGCCACCGCCGTGCCCACCGTCTGGACCACAATCTCAGAAGCACTTTCGAAGGAGCCTGGACGCTGGCGTTTGGCGCCCGGACTGCGCGGCTTCGTCGGCGGCACTGCTTGTCCCGAAGCTCTGATGCGCAAGCTGGATCAACAAGGAATTCGCCTGATCCAGGTCTGGGGAATGACGGAGACCACGCCGGTCGGCGTCTGTTCCACGCTCAAGTCCTACATGCGCGACTGGAAAGAGGACGAGAAATACAAGGTCCGCATCCGCCAGGGAAGGGCGCTTCCGTTTGTCGAAACCCGGGTCGTCAACGATAAAGGCGAAGCGCCGTGGGACGGGCAGACCATGGGCGAGCTGCAGGTCCGGGGGCCGTGGGTGGCCGCCAGCTATTTTCGCGCGCCGGAAACTGCGGATCGCTGGACCGCCGACGGCTGGCTGCGCACCGGCGACGTGGCCACCATCGACCGCGAAGGGTACATTCAAATCGCCGACCGAGCTAAAGATCTGATCAAGTCGGGCGGCGAGTGGATCAGCTCGGTGGATCTTGAAAATGCTCTGGCCGGTCATCCCGCAATTCGCGAAGCGGGCGTAATCGCCGTGCCCCATCCCAAGTGGGATGAACGCCCGGTAGCCGTGATCGTGCTGCAGCCCGGAATGAAGATTACCCCGGAAGAGCTGCGGGCTTATCTGTCTTCGCGCTTCGCCAAATGGCAGTTGCCCGACGCCTGCGTATTTGTTGACGAACTTCCCCACACCTCCACGGGCAAGCTGTCCAAGCTCGAGCTGCGCAAGCGTTTCGTGGCATGGAACTGGGACCAGGCTGGCTAAGCAGCGCTCGAACCACGGATTCCACCGGCTGTGATAGACTCTTGTCCGCTTTAAACGCAAGCGACCCATCCGAACGTCGCTTCCTCAACCCTCCGGAGGCCCTCATGAAACGTACGACAACGGTTCTGGCTGCCCTTTTGTTCTTCAGTTTTGCGGCGGTTACTCTCCACGCCCAGACGGTAACTGCCTGTCTGGCGCATCATTTCAAATACATTGAAGGACAGTTTGAAGTTACTTACGAGCACGGCTGCGTTGGCCACGACGAGCCGGAACTGGATCCGGTTTCCAGCGCGCCCGGCTCAGCCCGCGATCTCACCTGGAACGTGGTATTGCCCAGCGATGGCACCTCGCTCGTCTCTGACGTTGGTCCAACATTTTGGTTCGGAGGCACAGTCACCGATCCCAAGAGCCTGTTCAACCAATCTTTTCTTGAGCTCCAGTTCTATCCTGATTCGCTGGTGAAAAACTGCTTCTCGAACGGGGCTTTCAGCGTGAGTTTTTCGCCCAACACCTACACTGCGTGTTCGCCGGTCTTCAGGCTTACTTCAGTCGGACAGGGGAAGTTCAAAGAGACCGCGGCTTTCAATGCCATGCTGACCGACGGCACCGGAAACAGTAATCCCCTCGTCATGCACGCCGGCGACAGCGTCAGCGTCCATTTCTTCACGACAGCCGCGCAAGATGGCTTCCACATCACCGTCACCGACCAGACGACCGGCGGTTCGGGAACCATTGTGCTGAACTCGGCGCCTAGTGGTCCGCTGATGCCGGCATTCGATACTCAGCAGATTGGCAACGCCCTGGGCTGGGGAGCTGTTTTTGACACGCCCAATGCCTTCGTCTGGGAGATCGGGCATGCATCCATCTTCAGCGGCGGCGACGCCTTCTGCACTCCCGGGCAGACATTCTGTGATTCCTACAACGCCGCCTCGTGGGCCGGTTTCTCCCCCATCCAGATTCAGAGCGTAACTTTTGGTGATGGATCGTCCCCGGAGGCCTTCGCTGCCGTCAGCGATCAAGGTGGAAAAGCCGAGGTCGCCGCCACCTGTGCTACCTATGGCGGTCCATTTTGTATCTATCCGTGGTTCACGCTGAGTTCGAGCGGTGCGTATCACTACGGCATTGATTACCCGGATACCAAGAAGGACTTCGGACAGGCCAACCAGTTCTCTCCGACTCTACAGTGCGGCGGTCCGTTCGGCCCGGACAGCACTTATTGCGCCACCATTTTGAAATAGAAGCCGTTTTGCGGGAAGGGAAAATCATCTGCCCTTCCCTCGATTTTTCTGCACTTTCCTGCCTAGCGAAGCAATCACCACTCAGCCAGCTAAACTGTTCGGCTTCGAACACTCGACCGCGAAAGCGAACAACAGCACCCGGCTTCTCTAAAGAAGCTTATTCCGCTGAGTCCATGCTTTCAACAAGTTGAACCCAGCGTGTGGTTTGGCATTGCGGATGCCTTTATTAAGGGCAAGAACGAACCAGCCAGCAAAAAAGAAGAGGTGGTTGCGGTTCGGAGGAGATAGATCATGTTCGAAGGAAAAAATAATCGTTTGCTTGACAGTTTTTCATTCCGCTTCCTGATGACGGCGGGCGTGTTCATTGCCTGGTTCGTTGCCGGTTATATGGTTCTCGCGGTGGCGTAAGGATTGAAGTCCGGCAGGGCCCCGCCCAACTGACTCTACCGGGCACTGCCCAGCGAAGTTGCGGGCGCGACGCAGGTATTTACGGTGCAAGCATGCTGCTCGCGCAGGCTCGCCTGGTTGCTCTTTCCCCTGTGCCGGCGCCCGCAGCAACTCCCGCTCATCCCTGTTGTAAGCTGGTGTTTGCCGCACCGCTACATCCTGTTCAACAAACCATTCGGGGTGCTGTGCCAGTTCTCTGGTGAAGGCCCGACTCTAAAGAAATACGTTCCGGTTCAAGGAGTGTACGCCGCTGGGCGATTGGATCGCGACAGCGAGGGTCTTCTGCTGCTGACCGACGATGGAGAATTGCAGCACCGGCTCACCGATCCCAGATTTGCCCACCCGCGTACTTACTGGGTGCAAGTCGAAGGAGTTCCCGGAGCCGGCGATCTGAAACGGCTGGCCTCAGGAGTGGAGATTCAAGGTTACCGTACTCGGCCCACGACCGTGCGCTTGTTTGATCAAGAAACCGCGCTTCCGCCGCGCGATCCGCCCATCCGCTTTCGCAAGAATGTTTCTACAGCGTGGCTTGAGATCACACTGATCGAAGGCCGCAACCGCCAGGTGCGCCGCATGACCGCTGCTGTCGGACATCCCACTTTGCGTCTGGTGCGTGTTGCTATCGGCCGTTTGAGCCTACGCGGGCTCGATCCCGGAAAATGGAAAGAGATTCCCGCCAGCGAGCTCGCCGAGCTTAAGAAAGCTCTGTCGCTGGCGTGATTGCGGAGTTTGCCGGCTTTGAACTAATCGAAATGAACGCATTTCCTCGTACGTTCTGTCTCAAGCTCGTGGAAACTCAATCTGGCGAGGGTCGGCGGGGACATCATACGCCTGCGCTCCGGGTAGAATTTCATCGAGTGCCCATTGGATCCGGCGGGCCGCGCCCTCAATCAGGTCAATTTGTTTCGCGTTGTCCGCGTAGGGAGAGAAAGTAATCGCCTGCAGAGCATTGCGGACGTGATGGTTCATGGCGGCGATGACGCGGATTCTTTCCAGAATGGCTTTGTGACGTCGCTGCTCGTAAAAAAAGACCATGGTGCCGGATAGCACGCCTACTACCAGGTCGTCGGCGTAGGCCACTGGGCCGCGGATATTGAAGGTCAGCAAAGCATGCTGAAGAAAGGCTCCCAGGGCAAAGATGCTGCATCCCAGCGCGAAGCTGAGAGCGATGCGGCGGACGAGTGACGGCAATTCGGGGTTTCTGTACATGAGTCCTCTCTCCCCATAAAATGGTGGATCGATCTCAAGGCCAGCGAAACATCTCGATGCGCGCGGAAGGAAAATCTCGGTGGCTGTTGTTGAGTGTGCTGCTTCTCGGCCTGGCTTCCATCCCGGCCCAGGAGACCCTACACCCGGTATATGAAGTTTACGCTGTCCGCTACGCCACAATCCCGGATTTTCGCGTCGCCCAACTGGTGAAGGGGGCCGTTCCGTCCCGCAAGCTGGAGATCGCCATGATGATATGGCTGGTGCGTGGCAACGGCCGTACGGTGCTGGTAGATTCCGGCTTTTATCGCGAGCAGTTTTTCAAACAATGGAAAATTAAGGATTTCGTGAAGCCCAGCGAAGCCGTCGCCTCGCTGGGTGTGAAGCCGGAAGACATTACCGACGTAGTCATCACGCACATGCATTGGGACCATGCCGACGGCATGGACCTGTTTCCCAGGGCGCGCGTCTGGCTGCAGAAGGACGAGTACCAGTACTACACTGGCGAGGCGTGGCAACAGAAAGGCACGCACGGCGGCATCGATCCTGACGACGTTGTGGCCGCAGTGAAGCTCACCATGGAAGGCCGTATCGGCCTGGTGAACGGCGATGCACAGGAGATCCTTCCCGGCATTACCTGCTACACCGGCGGCAAACACACCTTCCAGTCGCAATATGTGGGCGTCAACACCAGGAGCGGCACAGTGATTCTGGCCAGCGACAACATGTATCTCTACGAGAACCTTGATAAGCACGTGCCCATTGCTGCTTCGCTGGATTTCGACTCCAACCTGCGCGCGCAGGATCGCATGAAGCAACTGGCGGCCAACCCCCGGCTGATCATTCCCGGCCACGATCCTGCGGTCTTCGAGCGATTTCCCAAAGTAAACGACCGGGCTGTGCGAATCGATTGAGTTTCAGGGACGTTGTCAAAGTTCTTCCAACTCCATCCAGCGCCGCTGGATTTTTTTTGCTTCCTTGGTTTAGTTTCTTAGTCCGGCTGCACAAGGAGAAAAGGATGAAGGCCCATTTTCGTTGCCTTGTTGTTGCTGTCTTTCTGTTGGCTTGTACCCACCGCTTTTCCGGTCAGAAGGTTGCGGGGAGTCTGGTAGAGGATCTGCGCGAATTCACAGAAACTCCCGCGGTTGCAGGATACGAGCAGGAGTTGGCGAGCAAGATTGCCGCGCGTCTGAAGGCGTTCTCGCCCCGGACTGACGGCATGGGGAACGTGACGATCACTCTGGGTACTGGATTGCCCCACCGGCTGATTGTGGCTCCAATGGACGAGCCCGGATTCGTGGTGAGCAATATCACCGCCGACGGCTATCTGCAAGTGCAGCGGCTTCCTCAGATCGGATCGCTGCCGCTGTTCAACGAACTGCACTCGGCGCAGCCGGTCAGGCTGCAGACTTCGCAAGGCCAGTGGATTTCAGGAGCCGTGGCCGGAATCTCGATACACCTATTTCCACAGCGCCAGCATCCGCCGAGTTTGGCCGACCTTGACAACATTTTTATCGATATCGGCGCCACCACCGCGGCCCAGGCTAAGAACGCCGGAGCTGACCGTCTGAGCCCATTGGCTATTGATCGCCGGTTTTACGAGATGGGCGCAGCCACGTGGACCTCGCCCGCCATGGGAGACCGCTTTGGTGATGCCGTTCTGGTCGAGTTGCTGCGTCAACTCGATGCCGCCAAAGTCCACGGCAAGCTGACCGTAGCCTTCGTGGCTCAGCAATGGCTGGGGGCCCGGGGGCTGGAGAGACTGCTTTACACGCTGAAACCCGACGAGCTGATCTACGTCGGCCGCCTGATGCGCGCGCCTCCTCCTGCCGCCAATGCTCCTGCACCGCGCGAACCAGCGCCGGCATTTAGTCACGCGCCAGGAAGCGGAGTGCTGATCGCTTCGGAAAAGCCGCTGGAGGAGGTGGCCGGCCTGGGCGCAGAGTTGAAGCAGCTGGCGGAACAGAACAGCATCGCCATCAGCAGCGACTACTCGGCGCCGCTGGAGCCTCGTGGAGGATACCTGGTAGCGCCCCCACTGCCGCAGCGTTCAGTGCATCTCTCCGTCGCCACGGCATGGCCTTCCACGCCGGGTGAAGTGATCGACGGGCATGACGTCACCGCGCTGCTTTCGTTGCTCGAGAATTATCTGCAAGGTCAGGCACCAAAGGCGGATCTGCCGGAAGCCAAGGCACTGCCCGAACCTTCGTTACCGGCCAGGCCCAGGGTCGCGCCTTCTCCAGAAACCATACTCAAACGGTTGATTGAGACCTATGGCGTGAGCGGCGGACATGAAGCCAATGTGGCCAAAGCCATCGCTCAATTGCTGCCGCCGTGGGCCAAGACCGAAACCGACGAAGCCGGCAATCTCTGGCTGCGCTGGAAGGGCAATGGCAAGGGACCAAGTATCGCCGTGGTTGCCCACCAGGACGAGATCGGCTATGAAGTCCACTCAATCCTGCCTGACGGTCGCCTGGAACTCGAGTCCAAAGGAGGCGGTGTCCTTGCTTACTTCCTGGGCCACGCCGCCCTGGTGCACTCGGCCAACGGAATGCACCCCGGAGTACTTGAGTTGCCGGAGGGTTGGGATAAGCCGGACTTTCAATGGCCGCGCGGGCTCCGCATGATGTGGCATATGGATGTGGGTGCGCATAACCCAAACGACGCAGCGCAGCTCGGCATCAAGGTCGGAGATTTCGTGACCATACCCAAGAAGTATCGGCAACTGGTCGGCTCGCGGGCCAGCGCACGGGCTTTCGACGACCGCGTCGGCTGCGCCTCGCTGGTGGCGGCTGCCTGGGCTCTTGGCCCCAACCTCAACGGCCGCGATGTCACCTTCATCTGGTCGACCAGTGAAGAGCTGGGACTGGAAGGCGCGGCGGCGGCGGCCAAGAAGCTGGGCGCGGACGGTAGAGCTCCTGACTATCTATTCGCGGTCGACACCTTTGTCAGCTCCGATTCGCCGATCGAGTCCCCGCGCTTCGGCGACGCTATCCTTGGCCAGGGCTTTGTTGTGCGCGCGGTCGACAACTCCAACGTGGTGCCGCGCAAGCTGATGGAGAAAGCAGTGGCTCTTGCGCACGCAGCGGGAGCGGCGGTGCAATACGGCGTAACCGGCGGCGGCAACGATGGTGCGGCCTTTCTGGTTTATGGCTCCACGGATGTTGCCATGGGCTGGCCGCTGCGCTATTCGCACTCGCCCGGCGAAGTCATCGACGTGCGCGATCTGGATGCGCTGGCCAAGGAGATAGCCGCCGTCGCGCGCAACTGGTAAGAGGCACAGAGAACTCTAGCTGGTGCCCACAGGCTTGTGGTCTTCGAACAGTGGCTTCCAGGAATCGTCCAACTGCACCCACTGTTCGAACTCCAGCCAGCTGGACTTCATCTCCGGCACATGGAGCAGGCCATGCCCATCGGAGCAGACCAGCTCGGTTCCCCACCATTCGAGCAGCAGATAGCTGGCGACGCCCACGGACGCTTCGTTGCCAAGCCGCTTCAAGCAGATCCGGCAGCGGCGGCACTGGTCGTGCATTGACCAGGAGAGTGCAAGCAGCCCGGTCACCAGGAAGAACCAGGTGGAGAACGGTCCCACGAACGGATCGATAGTTCCCGTGAGCGCGATTGAGATCCGGCTGCTGAGTTCCAGCGAGACGATAAAGCAGGTTGAAAGCAACAGAAGGGTTTTGACTGCCAGGAACGACCACCAGCGCAGGATTGCGCGCCAGCCCAGTTGCAGGCGGCGGGTCCGCGCCGCGGCCACGCGCGTGCTCGCAACCAGCAAGCCGCCCAGCAACGCCAGTAGCGTGAACATGACGTACAACCGGGCGCCTTGATGAATCTGGTTCTGTATAGGCTCCAGCGTCATCTTGGCGTATCCGAAAGAAGCATCGGCGTGCTCGGTAAAGCCGCGGAACTCGTCGCGCGCCTGCGCCATCGAGGCTCCGGGCGAGAGGCGCAGGATCGCTCCCGTAAAGTCGGCGGAGTTGGATATTTTGGGATCGCTTTTGGGAAGGCTCCACACCGAGGCCTCCGGCAGAATGAAAGTAAAGTTCGCCGGCAACACCCCGATGATCCGCTGGTCAGCGCTGCCTAAGCGAAGAACTTTGCCCACGATCGCACGGTCGCTGTTGAGTTGCGACTTCCAAAAGCGGTGTGTTACCACAATGCAGTCGCGGCAATCGTTTTCATCGCCCGCGTGAAAGAGCCGCCCCATACCCGCTCCGCTGCCCAGCAGATCAAAGAAATTCGGCGACACACGCGCAGTCAAAGTGGTGAAGGCAACGCCGTTCTGGCGTACCTCAGCAGGATGAAAAGAATATCCGGCGATGGCCGCCGCGGTGTGGCTGCGGCCCGACCAGTCGGTTACGGAATTGAAAAGGGTGCCTTCGTGATAGTGGCTGAAGTTGCCGTGAAAGGACAGCGAGGCCACGCGGTCAGGCTGGTAGAACGGCAGCCGTGAAAACGCTGAGCGAACGGTGGGCGCGAAGCCGCTGACCAGGATCGCGAAAAAGAACAGCAGGCTGATGGAAGTCAGGCAGAACTTGGCCGAGAGCGGCGCTTCGCCCAGCGCCCTCATGAACTGCTCCTGGTTGTAGCGATGCCAGGCGGCGTCGGCAAAAGCGCCCCAACAGTGCCGGGCCAGTTCCAACCTGGTTTTGGAATTCAGATGGCCCGATTCGAGCAGGAAATGCGCCCAGTGCCAGACCTCGGCGTACCATTCGCGGTACCACTCCCGACGTTGCGCTTTGGGAACAAGCAGGCTGGCGGCGCGCAAAAGCAGCGTGCTCTGCCAGATCAAACCGCGAATCGGCCGCGCAGGCTTCACTTCAGCTTCCTTACCGGCGAACAGGTTTCGATTCCTTCCCCTCGGGCGCCAGTTGAGCCAACAGGGGATATCGCTTCAGAGCCCCGGCCAGGGCCTCGCGGCCATGGCGCGTAAGTCTATAGTACCGCCGCCGCGGGCGGTCCTGGTTGAAAGCGCTCCGCTTTTCCTCCCAGGAGCCAAGGATGAGCGACTCTTTTTCCAGCCGGCGGAGGGCCGGGTAGACGGTCCCGCTGGGAAGCCCGGTGGCCTCCATCAGGTCAAAGCCGTACGCGTATCCCAGGCCGATGGTCTGCAGAATGAGCGCCGAGGTGTGCGAGATCTTCGCGCTAGCTTCCATTACCACTACCCTATGTAGTATTCTATAGCAGATCGGCTGCTATGTAGCATTCTATAGCACATCGCGAGCGGCAACCGAAACAGAATTCAACATTCCGGGCCTCAACGAAACATGATCGGAGCGAGCTCATGCTCGAAGCCAAAGGCCTTACCAAGTGTTACGCCAGCATTCCCGTGGTCAGCGACATCAGCTTCAGCATACGTCCCGGAGAGATTCTGGGTTACCTGGGGCCTAACGGGTCGGGCAAAAGCACCACAGTCAAAATGATCACCGGCCTGCTGCAGCCTACGCGCGGCCAGGTCCAGTTCTATGGCGCCGACATACAGGCTGATCTGACCGGTTACAAGAGGCGCATGGGTTACGTTCCCGAAGAAGCCATGCTCTATCCCTACCTTAGCGGATGGGAATACCTGGATTTTGTGGGCACGCTGCGGGGAATGGACCGGCCGTTGCTGCTTAGCCGGGCTGGGGCGCTATTGGAATTGTTCTCTCTCTACCCGCATCGGCACGCGCCAATTTCGTCGTACTCCAAAGGCATGCGCCAGCGCGTGCTGTTGATCGCGGCCTTGATGCACGATCCCGACATCCTGGTCTTCGACGAGCCACTCTCCGGCCTGGACGTGACCTCGGCGATGATCTTCCGCAACCTGGTGAAGTCGCTGGGGGCGCAGGGCAAGATCATCTTTTACTGCTCTCACGTGCTGGAGGTTGTGGAGAAGCTTTGCACGCACCTGCTGATCCTGCGCAAAGGCCAGCTCGTGGCCTATAACTCCGTGGCCGCAGTACGCGAGATGACGGGGCTGGCGACGCTGGAGCGCAGCTTTTCCCGCTTGGTGCAGGAAGAAGACGCGGCTGAGATAGCCAACAACATCGTGGAAGTCATGAGCGCCACGTGATCCAATTGATCAATTTGTTCAATGCGATTCGCGCCGCGCGCGAGCGGCTTCTCCAGCGTCCTTTCTGGCGCCTGACCGCGCACTTTGCCGGCCGCCTGTTTTCAGGCAGCGATGATGGCGGTGAGGGCGCGCTCAATCTGGGAGTGGGAGCCATGCTGGCGCTCCTGGCCACGCCAGGGCTCTTCCTCACTGTCCTTCTGTTTGGCAAGTACTCGCCCACGATCCGTTTCTTTCGCGGCGATCGCTTCTTCGAGCCCTATGCGCAGTCGCTCCCGGACCAGTATTTCTTCTTCACCTTTTCCATGACCATCACCGGAATTGTGGTCGCGCTCAAGTGGGAAAGCATCTTTCCGGGGCGGCGCGACTACATGAACCTGGCGCCGCTTCCCATTTGTACGCGCAATATTTTTCTGGCCAACATGGTGGCCATTGTTTCGATCGCTGTTCTGTTTGCGCTGGATATTAATTCGGTATCGAGCTTCCTGTTCCCGCTGCTGGTCACCATGGAAAAAGGGACTTTTTACGATTATCTCCGGTTCATCGGCATGCATGTGACAGGCGTTCTGCTGAGCAGCCTTTTCATCTTTTTTGCTCTGTTTGCTTTGGTGGGAAGCCTGATGGCGCTGCTACCCACCCAGCTCTTTCACCGCCTCTCCATCTACATTCGGGTGGCGGTGGTGATCGTGATGCTGGCCTTGCTGTGTACAAGCTTTGCGGTGCCCACGCTGCTGCGCGAACTCTCGCGGTCGCACAGCGTCTTGCTGAGGGTTTTGCCCCCGGTATGGTTTGTGGGATTGGCCCGCTCGCTGATCGGCAAAGCCGATCCCCAACTCGCCAGCCTGGGCATGTTTGGAATCGGGATGATCCTGGGAGTGACGGCGCTGGCGGGAACGGTCTACTTGATCAGCTACTACAGGCATTTCATCCGCATACCCGAACAACTGGAGACGGTTATACGCACCCGTGCTCCGCGCAGCCTTCTGCCGCAATCCTGGCTCGACCGCCTGCTTTTGCGCTGTCCCTTCGAGCGAGCCTGTTATCCCTTCGCTTTCAAGACTCTCTTACGCAACGACCGGCAATCGCTGCTGTTCGGAGGGATCGCGGGGTTGGGGCTGGTGCTGGCCGCGCAAAGCCTGGTTGCTGCCTCCGGCCGGGCTGGTTTCCAGGGCGCTGGGTTGCCCAACCCCGGCCAGCTGGCCGTACCGTTGATTCTGATCTTCTTCGTTCTCTGCGCTCTGCGTTTTGTTTTCGATCTGCCCGCCGAACTGCAGGCCAACTGGGCGGCGCAGATGATCGTGGACACCGAGAAACACCGTGCGGTTCCTGTCGCGCGAAAAGTCATGCTCAGCCTGATCTGGCCGGCAGTGATTGTCGTAGCGCTGCCGGCGTACAGCTATTTCTGGGGATGGACGGTCGGCATCGGCCACACCATCGTGCTGCTGGCGTGGAGCGCCGGTCTGGCCGACCTGCTGTTGCGGCGCTTCCGCAAAATCCCTTTTACCTGCGCCTATTCGGCCTGGAAGCAGAATGCCACCGCGATGATCGTGCTCTACGCGCTGGGGTACGCGGCCTTCACCTCGATGACGGCGGACTTTGAATACAACCTGCTGCGGCGTCATCCGTTGCTCTTGTGGATCATGGGGTCCGCGGCCCTTGCGGCGTGGAAGCTTTTCCTGAAGTTCCGCGAAGACGAACTCGACCCTACCGACCTGATCTTTGAAGAGCCCCCGGCGCCGGAGGTCGAGTTGCTTAATCTGACCGGACGCTTGCCGAGTTCCTGATTGCTTTTAGTTTCCCGGACCGGCCTTGGCTGCCGATTCGTTGCCCGGCACACTGTAACGGACCAGGTTGGGAAACATGGGCGTGACTTCAAACGACATCTTGTCCCGCGGCGAGACCAGGGCCACCTGTTTGCCCTTCTGCATCTCGACGCGGTCATCCCAGGGATCGAGCTTGATGCGGCTGCCCAGCGGGAGCGCGGGAAGCTGCGCGGTGTTGCGGTCTTCCAGCGGCGGGGCCCCGCTCATGGCGGTCACGTGAATCAGGTTGCTGCGCGTGAAGCGGTTGCCGAAGTGGGCGCTGATCAGCCAGGGCACGTCGTGCTTGCGCGTGTCCAGAGCGCGCAGAAACAGGCCCGCGGTATTCAGCTTGTCTTTGTAAGGAGAATTTTTGAGCAGCTCCAGGCCCTTCATGTCGGCGGCGCGCTCATCTTCGTCATTTTGCTGCAACCCGATCTGGTAGAAGACGCGTTCGTCGGGGAAAATCATGCGATCGCTGAACGAATACTTGGTGTTGATGCGATGGCCGAGAGCGATGTGTCCCAGCTCCTGGGCCAGGACCATGGCTAGCGTGGCTTCATCGGGCATGGTGTCAAGCAGGCCGCGGCTTAGCACGATGGTGTGTCCCACGGTGAAAGATTCAAGCGGCGTGGTCAGAAGCACGCGGCAGCGAACTTCGGGATCGATGCTCAGGTTGTTGGTGATCTCCAGATTGTTGACCACCGTCTGCAGAACCTTGGAAACATCGCCGTCCGGCGCCAGAACTCCGGCGCGCTCAAGGCGATCGAGAATGTTGTCTTCCGCCTCACGCTCCCACATGTGCTGGCTCTGCACAGGCTGGATTTCGTTGGCTCCACGGGCAGACTCGTCGACCGCGTCCTTCGAGTCGATCTGCAGATCGGTGAACTCCGACTGCTGGCCAGAGTGCTTCAGGTCGTAGGCCCACAACCGGGTCTGCCCTTTCATTACCACCGTCTGGAAAGGCGGATAGGACGCATCCGATTCTTCGGTGTACACATAGGCGGGCAGCCACAGCCCCGGCTGCATGTTGATTCGCCAGCTGTCAAAGTGGAGATAAAACTTGTTGTCGGAGGGACCGTAAGTGCCGTTGAAGCGGACAATGTTAAAGTCCTGGTCTTCGACCCAGATGCGTCCCGTGAAGTAAGGCTCTTCGGATTTGTGTTTTGGCAGGACATCAAAAACCAGGGTGCGGACTTCGCCGAGGAACTGACGGCGCAGGAACTTCAGCTCGTAGTGACCTTTGTCGAACTGGTCGTTCAGGAAAATCATCTCCATGAAGCCGGTCTGGTGGTAGTTCAGGCGGAAGAAACCGTTAAGCCGCTCCGCCACCTGCCACATGAAGCTGGAGCGGTTGTGGTCTTTGAACGAGACGCCCTTGACGCCCCTGGGATTGAGCGTAAGGCGTCCGAGGAAATATTTGTCGCTGCCGGGCACGGTGACGAAATCCGGATCGGGCTTCAGGTTTTGGATGTAGGTTTCCACCATCGGCGTGTAGTGGTGCATGGCTTCCACCAGGCGCGCTTCCTGGGCGAAGATCCTGTCGGCGGCCATGGCCGCGGTGCGGGGAGCGTCGACCGCCGGCTTCTGTGCCGAGGTCACGCCGGCAGCAGGGGACTTAGTGTCGGTCGCGGGATCAGGAGCTGTCGCCGGCGTCGCGGGAGACGGCTTGCCGTCATTGGCGGAATCGGAGGCGGACGATGGCTGCGCTGGCACTGTTTCGCCAGCCGGAGAGGACGCTGGAGCCGTGGCGGCTGGAGCCGGGTGGGCTGCAGGGTCAGGGGAGTTATCCGGTTGCGATTGAGCATAGGCGCTGAGGCCGGTGATGAGGGCAAAAATAAGAACTCTGCTCGCGGAACGCATCTTCTCCTCCAACTTCTCGGCGTGGGCAAAATGAATTGTTGTGGCCCCCTGGGACACTGCCTGAGCCACGTGGTTCCCGTATTCTACTCGGCCAGTTCAAAGACGATGTGGACCAGCGCCGTGGAGTCGTACGGCGCGCCGTTGCGCCGTGCGGGACGAAAACGAATCTGCTGGGCGGCGCGCAGGGCGGATTCGTCCAACCCGTGTCCTAATCCCCGCACCACGCGCTGTACCTGCAGTTGCCCGGAGGCGGCGAAGTTTACCTCCACCAGCACTTCGCCTTCCACGTGCAGCTGGCGGGCCTCCGCCGTGTATGCGGGGCGCGGCTTGAACAGAATCTCTACCGGCTTGTTCTTTGATGCGCCGACAGCCTGGGCTTTGGGAGCAGTAACCGGGCCCACCGTCTGCTGGTTGAATCCTGCCGGCGAGACGGTCCCGCCGCGACGCGTGCGATCACTGGTTCCACCGGCGGCTACATCGCCAAAGCCGGCGCTGGCAATCGTTCCCGTAGCACCGTGCGAGCCTCCAGTGCCGTTTCCACTGCCGGGGCCGGCGGGCAGGTTGAATGAACCCAGAGCGGCAATCTGCACCGGGCCCTTCTTGTCGGAGGTTCCGCGCACGCCGTTAGGGTCGCCGAAACCACCAGTCTGAACTTCTTTGGCCGGCTTGTTGATGGTGGCCGGCTGCGAGCTGCCGGAGAAGGTTGTGGCCGCGAGCTCTTTGTCCTTGACCACCGGCTTCTGCGATTCCGGAGTGTTAAACGCTCCAGTGATGACCTTTTGCTCCAGCTTGGGCCGCGTATAGGAAACGTTGGTCAGGTCGAGCTTGGGCTGCATTTCGATCTTGGGCGGAGCCGGCTTGATTTCAGGCGGTGGAGCAACCAGCTTGGGCGGCGTCAGCGCAGCCAGAACTTTGGGCGGCGGTGGAAGAATCTTGATGACCGGCGCCGGGGGTGCCTGCGGGATCGGCGGGGAATAGAGCACGTTTACGGTGGTTCGCGCACGGACTATCTCCGGGCCCGGCAGCATGGGCAGAAACTTCAAGGCAAGGGCGATCACCATCACATGCAGGATCAGGCTGGCTACGTGTCTGTCTTTGCGGGCGGGCGCCAGCTCCCAACTGAAACGAGGTACCGCCAATGTGCTCTCCTTATACCGCTAGGGGGATTCTCAAACTCTAATCCAAGGTTGCCTCGGATCAGCCATTACCAAAAGAATCGCACACCATCCACGGGGATGTCCGCATGCCTGAAGCGGGTTCACAGTATGACCTCCGGGCCATTACGTGTCCATGCCAAAAGTCCACGGCTAAGGTACTTGACCTAGCCCATTTGCAATCTGTCGGCACACGGCCGGCGATTGATCAAATCGTTCTTGAATCTTGGCTCCAGGGGATGCTGGGGTGGAGTCTAGCCGCGCCGATCCAGCGCAGCGGCAATCATTTTGCGAGCGTAGTCTTGAAGGTTCCCTGGTCGACTGCAGCACCTTCGGAACTCTTGGTGGTATATGTTCCTTCCAGTTTTGTCCCGTCGAACTTGCCGGTTACGGTGGAGGTGGCTTGCAGTCCGCCGATGTTGAATTCGTAGGCCAGATCCAGCTTCTCCCCGTCAACCTTCACGCGTACGGTCTTGCACTTAACTTCCTGGTCACCGAGGGTAAATGAGACGTCGGCAGTCCATTCCCCCGGGCTCTGGCCCGACGCCAGCGCGATCTTGATGGTCCCGTCACTGTTCATCCCCGCCCAGGTGCCGGCGTACTGGCCTGCGGGACTGGGCAGTGCGAAAGCCAAAGAGGAGAGCAAGAGAATCAGGAGCAGTTTGTGCATGGCCTGGTAATGCTAGCAAGCAGGGAAACGTCGTGGCAATGGGATTCAGCGGTTTGCGTCGCGATGATTGGAGCCATGTGCACCATGAAGGCTACAGTTTTGCCGCCGAAAGTGAAGGACTGTCTTCTCGTGCAGCGAAGAACAGGTAGCCGAAAAAAATTACGGCAATCGCAGCTGCCAGGGTGAACTTCATCTGCCAGGGAACCTCGGGCGAAGGTGAGATAAAGGCCTCAATGCAGCCGGCGACGATCAGGATGGGAATGGTGCCCAGCACCAGGCGGACGGCTTCGCCACCGGATTTTGCCAGGGAATCTCCGCGCGAAAGCAGGCCGGGAAAGAGCATACCCTGGGCGATCCGCAGTCCTGCGGCGCCGGCGATAAAAATGGCAGGAAGCTCGAGCACGCCGTGCGCCGCGACAAAGCTCCACAGAGGCAGGCTCATGTTGTTCAGCCAGCAGGCTACGCCCAGCACGCCGATCATCACGCCATTGTTGACCAGGATGGCAATGGTTCCCAAGCCGGCGGAAATGCCCATGGCAAAGGTAAGAAAGGCCACGCTGATGTTGTTGGTCATGATCCCGCTCGAGGCCGCGGGCTTGATACTGACAATGGAATCGGTCCACATCTTGTGGCGCTCGATGGTTTCCATCATCTGCGGGTTCACGTAGAGGCGCATGAATTCAGGGCGGCTCAGCGTCAGCAAAGCTCCTGCCAGCCCGCCGGCGGCGAACAGAAGAAAGGCCAGCGTGATCAAGCGAAAATTACGACGGAACAACCGTGGATACTCCACGCGGAAGAAGCTGACGATCCCGCCGCTGCTCGATTTCCGGCCGGTATAGATGGTATTGTGAGCGCGGGCGAGGAGAAGATTCAGAGTGCGGGCATAGGATTTGCCGCTGGGATCTTCGCGCAGGGCGGACAGATCGGCCGCCGCCTGGCGGTACAGGAGGCCGAGTTGCTGGAGTTCCTGCCTGCTAAGCGACCGCAACCCCTGCTTCTGGACGTGATCCAGAAGATGCTCCAGGCGGTTCCAGTGGCTCTGACGTTTCTCCAGCCAGTGAGCGGAGATCATCGTGGACAAGCTTACCATCGACACTCCGGAGCAGGTGCACCTTGAGTTTGTGCTGGCCGGTTTGGGCAGCCGGTTCATGGCGGCTTTCCTGGATACGCTCATCCAGGCGGGCCTCTTAGCGGCCGTGTCGTTTGTGGCCATCGTTGTGGCGGCGGCGCTGGGCTGGGCGCGCGCTTCGCCATCCTGGGCAGCTGCGGGTTTCATCCTGGGAGCTTTCACGATCATCTGGGGCTACTACACGATTTTCGAAATCGCGTGGAAAGGCCAGACGCCCGGCAAGAGGTGGGCTAAGATCCGGGTGATCAAGGAGTCAGGGCGGCCAATCACAGCGTTTGAGGCGGCAGCCCGCAACGTGGTACGGGTCGTGGATTGGTTGCCGGGAATGTATGGCGCCGGAGTGGTTACCATGCTGCTAAACAAACGGCATCGCCGCCTGGGCGATTTCGTCGCCGGTACCCTGGTGGTGCACGAGAGTAGCGAACGTGATCCCAACCTCACCTTCGGCGGCAATCAGCCGGGCGAGGCAGTCCTTCCCCAGGCTGCTTCGTTGAGCCTGCAGGAGGTGGAATTGATCGAGACCTTCCTGGCGCGACGAATGGAACTCCCGCCGGGCGTGCGCGGGCAAAATGGCCAGCGGATCGCGGATATGGTCGCTACCCGACTGGCCCTACCCAGCGAAAGCCGGCCTCCGGACAACGAAGCCTTCCTCGAGCTCCTGGTGCGAGAGTTTCGCACCCGCGCCCACCTGCGATAAGCAGATCAAGCCCCGAAATGGAACTCTCATTGTCTTCGGCCTGGCTCCCGGAACCTTTAAGGTAAATAACCGATAAGCGCAGTGACATGCACTATCGTTTCCGCCGGTTACTGGGTTTAACCATGGTTTCTGTGGTACTTTAGCCCCTAATTGCGCACCGTAGTGGTCTGCCCCGGGCCTGCAACGCGCATTTTCGTCCTGACAATTTCTTATGGCATTTGGGTTTGGCTTCAACCGAGAAAAAGCGCTGGCAGCGGCGGAGAAGTTTGTCCAGCAGGGCAAGCTGCAGGGCGCGATTGGCGAATACGAAAAAATCATCAAGGAAGATCCCAAGGACCTGACCGTCCTGAATACGGTAGGAGATCTCTGCGCCCGAATCGGACAGAGCGAACAGGCAGCCAGCTATTTCAGGAAAGCCGGCGACCTGTACGCCCAGGATGGCTTCACCGTAAAAGCCATCGCCATTTATAAAAAGCTCACCCGGCTGAACCCTGGCGACTTCGATTACGTCAACAAGCTAGCCGATCTTTACACCCAGCAGGGCTTGATCAGCGACGCGCGCGCCCAGTACATGCAGGTCGCCGATCACTATCTCAAGACCGGCGACAACGCAGGCGGCGCGAGGGTGCTGCAGCGCATTCTGGAGCTCGATCCGGAAAACAGCACCACCAAGACCAAGCTGGCCGACCTCTACATCAAGCTGGGCAAGAAGGACGAAGCCCGAAACATCTACTACACGGCGGCCGAGTCGCTCTACGCACGCGGCGCCTTCGACGCCGCCGAGGAAGCGCTGGACCGGGTCATCAAGATGGATCCGAAAAACTCGGGGGCACTGCTGTTGCGGGGGATGATCGCCTCCGATGGCGGAGACAGCGTTTCCGCAGTGCGCTATCTGCAACAGGTGTCCGATCTCGATTCCCGGCCCGATGGGTTGCGGGCCCTGTTGCGCGCCAAGCTGCAATCCGACAGCGCAGAAGGCCTGAGCGAGCTGTCCTCCAAGCTGCTTACCCTGCACAATGACCTTGGGGGCATTCGCGATGTCGCCGAATGGCACGCCAGCCACAATAACGCCCCGGAGGCGCTCCGTCTCTATGAGATCCACTCCAGCCGGCTGATGACCGCCGACAAGGAGCCGTTCTTAAATGCCCTGCATTCGCTGATTCCGAAGATCAAGGACGATTCTGAAGCGCTCGGAGCGATGATGCGCCTGCTGGAAAAGGCGCGGGACAGCTCGCAGGTCGCGGAGCTGATGGAGCTGCAGGCGAACGCTTCCGCGCAGAAGGGACATTTTCAGGAAGCGCGCGATCTTTATCAGAAGCTCGGCGAAATCGAGCCTGAGAATGTTCTTCACCAGCAGAATTACAAGCAAATGCAGACCAAGCTGGGAGAGGACGCCGCTTCGCGAACGCTTTCCCCGGAAGAAGCGGGCCAGGCTTTCATGGTTGAGGCGCTGGAAGAAGCTGCACCGGCGGTCCACCAGAATTACGACCCCACGGTAGAGAAAGCGATTGAAGCTGCGCTTACCGATGCTGAGCTGTACGTCTCCTACAACGTGCCCACCAAGGCGATACCTCCGCTGGAAGCGGTGCTGCCCATGGCACCGCGCGACGTCACGGTAAATCAACGGCTGGCCACACTTTATGCGCGCAACGGGCGATACGCCGATGCCGCGCGCACCTGCGAGACGCTGAGCGAGATATATCGCGAAGGCGGCCATGAAAAAGAGGCGGCCCAGTATCTGGATGCGGCCCACACCTACGCCGCGCGGGCGCCTAAGCCTCCGGCCATGAAACACGCGGCAGCGGTTGCCGCTCCGGCGGAGACCGTGGCGGCGCCGGTAGAGATCGATCTCCCACCTGAGCAGCCGTCCGTACAGGAATTCAGCTTTGATGTTCCCGATCACTTGACCGAGGTCGACCCCGGGGCCGCTCATCAGGCGGCATCTGCGCCGCCGGTACAGGAGATCAAGGTTGAAGCCGTAGTGGAGACGCCGGCAGTTCCCGAAGTTCCGATCGCCGCTCCCGCGCCGGAAGTTCAGGAGGTGGACGTCTCCAGCGAGTGGGAGGACATGCTCACGGTGGAGGCGTCGCCGGCGGCGGCGATCGAAATTCCCGCCCAGGAGCACCCGCCGGAAGCGGCGAAAGCCGCATCCGCGCCTGCGCCGCCAGCGAAGGAACCGGCAGCGGAGAAGATTCGCGAAATTCAGTTCTACATCGACCAGGAGATGTGGGACCTGGCCAAGAAAGCCATCCTCGACCTTACGGAACTTGCGCCCGACGCCCCCGAGATCACCAACCTGATTTCCGCAGTTTCGGCGGGACAGTCGCGTGCTGCGGCGGCGAAAGCTGCGGGCGCGGCTGAAAAGCCTGCGCAGCCGGCTGTTGAGTTTACGGTTCAGGCGGAGGAGCCGCCACCACCACCTCCTGTTACACCTGCTGTTACACCTGCGAAAACGCCAGCGGCTGTGCCGCCGGTCGCGCTCGCACCTCCGCGCTCTGCGGCCAAGGCCCCGGAGTTTGGGGTTGCGCCGGTTGAAGTAAAAGAAGTAAAAGCACAGCCGGCGGCTAAAAAGATAGAAGAGGCTCCGTTAGCCGGAGTGCTTGATGAACTCTCGCCGGCCGCAGCCGCGCCGCGCAAAGCAAAGCAACTTGAGCCGGCCGCAGCTTCTCCGGAGCCGGCCAAGCCTGCGAAGCGCGCGATCGAGGAGTCGCCACTGGAGGACGTCCTCGATGTAGCGCCGGCCAAGAAAGAAGAACCTAAGAAGGCCGCGAAGAAGGAAACCAAAAAAGAGAAGACGACTGAAGATATTCTCAGCGACTTTGTCGGCGATCTGGAAAAGACCGAGTTGGTTGACTTTGCTCCGCGGCAGAAAGCGGAACCGGCCAGGCCTGCAGCGACGCCGGCGAGAGTCGCGGCTTCGGCGCCTGCTGTTTCTGCTCCGGCTGCGGCAGCGGTTGCGCCGGCCATGGAAGCGCGGCCTTCAGTTAACGGCAGCATGCGTGAGTCTGAAGCCAACTCCCTGCTTACCGACATCCTGGCCGAGCTGCAGGAAGAAAACACAGAGAGCGCGGAAGAAGCCTCCGATCCGGAAACGCACTATAACCTGGGCATCGCGTTCAAAGAGATGGGGCTGCTGGACGAAGCCATCGGCGAGCTGCAAAAGGTTTGCCATGCCGTCGACCGCGGGCAGGTTTTTTCGCAACCCATCCAGGCCTACACCTGGCTGGCGCAGTGCCTGGTGGACAAAGGCGCGCCGGAGGCGGCGGTTCGCTGGTACCAGAAGGCCCTAAAGCTCTCCGGTCTGGATGACTCCAGCCGCTGCGCCATTTATTATGATCTGGCGGCGGCCTACGAAGCGTCCGGAGACGACAAATCCGCTCTGGCTAATTTTATGGAAGTGTATGGATCAAACATCGATTTCCGCGACGTAGCCAGCCGCATTAAGGCCCTGAAATCGTAACGTCACTAAACTGTAGATCCCAACTCCCTCTTGAAGCCGGCTTCCACGAATCTCGATTCTGCTGCTGCGCCGCCTCCTCCGGCCACCGAATACACCGATCCCCCGGTCTGGATGCAGCGATTGTTCATGGCGGTGTACGTTTTGTTCTGCGTGACCCTGGGGCTGACGCTGATCAAGCTGCCGTGGAGCGAGGTATGGTTCGAAAACGGATTTCTCAATCGCTGGCCGCAGCTGCAGCATCTAGTCCACCTAGGCTTTGTGCGCGGAGCAGTTTCCGGATTGGGTGTGATCGACATCTGGCTGGGCGTGCACGAGGCAATCCATTATCGCGAACGACGGCCGGCCGACCCCGCCGCGAATTCCGGATACGGCAAAGTTACTCATGACCAACAGCAATAACAAGCAACCCGATCCACCATTGCCCGACGGCGCTCGCGCGCCGGCGCCCATGGCGTACCTGAATCCGGAATTCCTCAACAGCCCGGACGGGCGCATCCTGCGCATTCTTTCGGAGTACGCGGAGCCACTCTCCCGCTTCCGCCGGGAGAAGATCCAGGACACGGTAGTATTCTTCGGCTCAGCGCGATTCGCCAGCCTGGACCAGGCCCGGCGCAAGCTGACCATCCTGGAAAAACCGGGCGCGGCCAAGGCGGCGGCTCCCGAACACCAGCCCGGCGCCCGCGAGAAAGACGCGCTGCAGGCCATGCTCAAGCGTGCCCACGCCGGAGTAGAAATGGCGCGGTATTACGAAGACGCGCGCAAACTGGCGCACATGCTCACCGAGTGGACGATCACCCTGCCTGGAAAGCGGCACCGTTTCGTGGTGACTTCGGGCGGAGGGCCGGGAATCATGGAGGCGGCCAACCGGGGCGCCTCGGAAGCCGGTGGCAAGACCATCGGCCTGAACATCCGCCTGCCCTTCGAGCAGTTCCCCAACGCCTACATCACGCCGGAGCTGAACTTCGAGTTCCATTACTTCTTCATGCGCAAGTACTGGTTTGCGTATCTGGCCAAAGCGCTGGTGGTTTTTCCGGGCGGCTTCGGCACCATGGACGAACTGTTCGAGATCCTTACCCTCGCGCAGACCCAGAAGCTGGCCAAGAAGATCCTGGTGATCGTCTACGGCAAAGAATACTGGCAGCGGGTACTGCATCTGGAGGTGATGGCCGACTCCGGGGCGATCTCCCCCGAAGATTTGAAGCTGTTCTCTTTTGCCGACACGCCGGAGGAAGCCTTCGAGTCCCTGAAGGATGGTCTGACTCGCCACCACCTGCAACCGCAAGCCAAGCCAGCCGCGGAAGAAGGACCGGAGATCGCCAAGACCCTGCCTTAACCCTCAGTGGGTTCGGCCGTCGTGCACCAGCGGCTCAAGCACTACTACGTATGTGCATTAAGCAAATTGCGCCAACGAAAGGGCAGGAAGAATGACCATAAAACTGATTACGGCTGCATTCATTTTCAATTGCGCATTGCTGGCGCAAACCGCGGCCCCGGAACGCAAAGATCCCTTCCAACCACTGCAGTTCCTGATCGGCACGTGGGAGGCGAAGAGCGAGGGTGGGAGCGCAGGAGCTACAACCTCCGGAGCGTATTCTTTTGCGCAGGAGTTGCGAAATCACGTCATCGCCCGGCATACAACCCCGGAGTCATGCAAGGGACCGAACGACTTTGACTGCGGTCATGACGATATTTTTTACATCTATACAGAATTTGCCGGAGGTCCGCTGAAGGCCGTCTATTTCGATAATGAAGGGCACGTCATCTACTATGACGTTTCTACGCCCAACGCCGGAACGGCGGTTTTTCTCTCTGACTCGTCCCGTCCCGGTCCGCAATTCCGGCTCAGCTACGAGCTCAAGGGTTCGACCATGTACGGCGAGTTCGGCATTCGTGCGCCCGGGCAAACTGAGTTCAAGACCTATCTACGGTGGAGCGGCGGCCGCAAGCTCGCCGGGAAGAGCGCGTGATTCGGTGAAGCGGCGTTAGGCGCGGAAGTGCGCAAGGGCTGAGCGGTTCTCTTTTATTTTCCCTTGCCCGGCCGAATCTGGCGGGCGGGGGGTTTTTCCGGCGAGAAACTTGTGCTCAGGTACTCGATCAATGGCTCGCGATCTCCGGCATCGAGCTGCGTGCCCCAGCGAACCATTTTATCGACTTCCTTGGTCCACGCGTCTTTGCTCAAGCGTTGCTGGGTGATGATCTGAGCGTCGTGGCAGACCGTGCAGGCCGTCCGCGCCTTTTCCTGCATGGGACCGGCGGGAAGATCGGCCGCCGTCGTGGTTGCGGGCTCCTGGCGGTTGTTCGACCCGAACATCAGGGAGGCAGCGATCACGAGCAGAGCGACGAGGCTAAGTTTGTACATGGACCTTCACCTTATCAATCGCGTTGTATAGATAGCCGCTGGGATTCCAGGCGGCGCTCTCCGGTTGAGTGCGTCCCTGGCTGTCAGTGGCACGGGACATGAGGGTGTAATCGCCCGATCGCGGCGGCTTCCATGAAAAACTCCACAGCCGCCAGGCGTAGCGCGCGCGGTCCGAGCCGAGCTGCGCCGCATGCCAGGTAGCGCCGGAGTCGGTGGAAACGTCGACCTTGGCGATGTCGTCTTCGCCGGCCCACGCAGCGCCATGAACGTGCAGCATGCCGGCTTTGACGGTGGCGCCTTCCACGGGACCGGCGATGATCGATTTCACGCGCAGCGAGGTGAGGGCGTGAGTTTCGTCAGGGCTGATTGACCCGCCGGGTTCGACCGCGTGGTTGGGGTAGCGATAACCCGGCTTCATGAAGTTGCCGTCGAATTCCTTGTCTATCACATGGATCTCCGCCACCCACTTGCAGGAGGCGGCGCCGATCCAGCCGGGAACCAGCGCCCGGACGGGGAAGCCATGGAAGTGAGTCAGCGGCGCGCCGTTCATGTGCGTGGCGACGATGGTATCCGCGTCCATCGCTTTTTCGATGGGGATGCTACGCACGAACGGAGGGACTTTGCCCGGCACCTGGTCGAGCCCACGGAAGCTGACGTGTTTGCCGGTGGGTTTAACGCCGGCGCGCATCAGCACATCGCGCAGGCGAGGTCCCTGGAAACGGCCGGTGCTGACCGCGCCCCGCTGCCACTGCACTCCGGGCACGATCGGCCGTTGGAACGCCCGGCCATTGCCGGCGCACTCCAACGTATTAGTCACGGCCAGGCTAGGGAACTTGCTCAGATCGTTCAGATCCAAAGACACCGGGTTCTCCACTTCGCCACTGATGCTCAACTTCCAGGAAGCAGGATCTATCGTGCCCGGCATATACATGTGATTGCGGACGTAGAAATGCTTTTCCGGGGTAATCCATGAATCCATGTAGTCGACCGGCGTTTCCAGGTCCAGAAAGCGGTAGGAGCGAAGGATCATGCCTTCTTTGCCGGGCACGGGCGCAACCTGATCGTCTTGCTGGAAGCGAGCCAGCAACGGATGCGCGGCACGAGTTAAAGCAAGGGTGGCAGCTGCGGAGTAAAGAAAGTCGCGTCGGGAGATCATACGACCTACGTTGACTGACAAGTCTTCCAGCGGAATCGCCTGGGAAAGCAATTTCCGGGAGGGGCGAAAGCTTACCACTTTCTAAGGTTAGCGAGGAATAAATTTCCGGTGGTTCTATTTTGGAAACAATCCGGCAATCCCGCTTGGGGTAGGCACGGCGCTGGCCAGGGATTCCTGCCAGTCGATCAGGCTCCCTCGCCGCACTTCGGAAAAGCTTAAAAGAGGTTCCACAGGAACTGGTTATAGACGTCGTGATGGTACTGGACCTCAGGCGCCTTGACGAAGGTTCCCAGCAGACGCGGGCAGCGGTCGGCTGAAGCCTGTTTCAAGTCCAGATAACGGGCCTTCACGTCCTCGCCGAAGAGCTTGGTGGTCCAGTCAGCCTTTTTGAAATTGGTCATGGCGTCATAAATGTTGTCAGGCAGGTAGCGCTCAGCCTGGCGCAAGTTCTTGATCTTAGCGGTGTCGCCCAGCAGGCCGGTCTTGAAGATGGAGTACATCACCATGTAGGCGTTGGCGTCAGGCGCCACGGAGCGGACTTCAACGCGCATGCTTTTCTCGTTGCCGATGGGGATGCGGATCATGGAGCCGCGGTCCACGGGAGAAGCTTTGAGCTGGTTCGGCGCTTCAAAGTGCGGATCGAGGCGGCGATAAGCGTTCACGCTGGGATTGAGCAACAGGCAGATGTCGTTGCCGTGAGTGAGAATGCGGTCGACAAAGCTCCAGCCCAGCTTGCTGAGCTTCTCTTCGCCCTTCGGATCCCAGAACAGATTCTTGCCGTCTTTGCTGACGGAGACGTTGGTGTGCATGCCGCTGCCATTTACTCCGACCACGGGCTTGGGCAGGAATGAAGCGGTGAAGCCCATCCTGGTGGCTACCTGGCGGCAGATGAGCTTGTAGAGCTGAATCTGGTCGGCAGCAGCGACGACTTCCCCGTAGCCGTAATTGATTTCAAACTGCGAGGGCGCGACCTCGGGGTGGTCTTTCTCGTTCTGGAAGCCCATGGCGCGCTGTACTTCCGCGGTGGTGTCGATAAAGGTGCGCAGTGGATCGCCGGGCAGTGAGTGATAGTAACCGCCGGTGTTGACGTATTCGAACTTACCGGTCTCGTGATAGCGGCGCTCGGCGTCAGGGCCGCGGAAGAGGAACCCTTCAATCTCGTTGGCGGCGTTGAGGGTGTAGCCTTCCTTTTTGAACATTTCGGCGGCAAAAGTCTTGAGCAGGCCGCGAATGTCGGCGGCGTATGGCTCCCCGCCCTTGTCGATGACGTCGCCGAAGATCAGGACTTTGCCGGGGCCGAAGATGTCGGCCGGTCCCCAAAAAAATGCGCTCCAATCCATGTGCAGGCGAAGGTCGCTTTCGCGCTGCGCGGTGAAGCCGCGAATGGAGGAGCCGTCAAACGTCAGGTTGTCCCAGCTCTTGATAAGGAACTTTTTGTCGTAGTCGAGCATGTGCAGGCGGCCTTCCAGGTCACTGAACAGCACGGTGACCGCCTTGATGCGCTTCTCGTCGGTCAGATACTTGATCCGCTCCTCCTGGATCTTTTCCGGGGCAACACGCTTGCGGCGCTGTTCTTTGGCGCGCAGGTTGAGCTCTTCCAACTCGTCATAAGAATGGGTCAGGAAATTACGCAGTTCGTTTGACATGGCTCTCCAATAAAAATTTGGGCATTGCCGGCGGTGATCGTCTGGGAAAATCGGAAAAGTGCTGCCAAGTAGGATAAAGCCTGCCCCAGTGCTTGCCAAATCAAAATCGTTTATGGCGGCTATGCCGCGCGGCTTATAGGTTTAGAGCCGGAATTTCCTAACTTGAAAGCTCACAAGCTCTTGCCACCGGGTGTACACTAGTGCCCGCCGGAAATGAACGGTCGTTCAGGACGGACGAGCGCTCGTTCACCAATTCGCAAAGAATCCGCTGAAAATCCCGCTGCAGAAATACCAAAAGGAGCTTTATGGACCTCAATCTCAGCCAGGAAGAACTTGCTTTTCGCGACGAGCTGCGCGCGTGGCTTGCCGCCAACGTCCCCAGTGATTGGGATGAGCGGCGGGAGGAGTCGCTGGAGCAGCGGTTCGATTACCTGAAGCGCTGGCAGCGCAAGCTCTACGACGCGGGCTGGGCCGGCATCTCGTGGCCGAAGGAGTACGGCGGACGGGGCGCGAGCCTGATGCAGCAGGTGGTCTTCTGGCAGGAAATGGCGCTGGCAGCGGCGCCGCCGCTAGCCAACGTGCTGGGCCTGGGACTGATTGGGCCGACCATCATTGCCTTTGGCACTGATGCGCAGAAGAAGCGCTACCTGCGCAAGATCCTGAGCGCGGAAGAGATCTGGTGCCAGGGATTTTCCGAGCCCAACGCCGGATCCGATCTGGCCAACGTGAATTGCGCGGCCGAGCTGCAGGGCGATCACTACGTGGTGAACGGGCAAAAAGTCTGGAACAGCTACGGCTGGGCGGCGGACTGGTGCGAGCTGGTGGTGCGCACCGACGCCTCGGCGGAGAAGCACAAAGGACTGACTGTGCTGCTGGTGGACATGAAGTCGAAAGGCGTGGAGGTTCGTCCGCTGCGGCAGATGACCGGCGAAGCCGAGTTCAACGAGCTCTTCTTTCACGACGTCACAGTTCCCGTCGAGAACGTGGTGGGCAAAGTAAACCAGGGCTGGAGCGTGGCCATGGGCACGCTGATGCACGAGCGTGGCACCTTCGGCGCGGGGTTGCAGGTCACTTACCGTCGCAACATGGAGCGTCTGATCGATCTGGCGCGGACACGTCGGCGCAACGGCCACACGGCGGCAGAAGATCCGCTCATCCGCCAGAAACTGGCACAGTGTTACGCGGAGATCGAGATCATGAAGGCCAACCAGATGCGCGCCTTTAGCCGCATCAGCGCGACCGGCGTGCCGGGGCCGGAAGGATCGATTCAAAAACTGTTCTGGAGCGAGCTGAACCAGCGCTTCCAGCAGATCGCGCAAGAGCTGCTGGGACCGTACGGGCAGCTACAGGGGGGCGACCAGCACGCCGTCGACAACGGTACCTGGGCTTATGGCTACCTGCGCTCCCGCGGCAATACGATTGAAGCGGGAACGTCAGAGATTCAGAGAAACATCATCGGCAACTACGTGCTGGGACTGCCGAAGAGCTATTGAAGAATCGGGTGATCCGGTGATCGCCGTGATCGGGTGATCGGAAGGCAAAAAGATCGTGAAAGTCTTTGTCGAGAACGAAGCAGGGTCCTTTGTGAAGAACCTTCACGACGAGAAGACTTTGGAATTCAAGGGAGCAATGCCAGTTTCGCGCCCTTACCCTTTTCCGTATGGATTTGTTATGGATACCAGCGCCGATGATGGAGACAACGTTGATTGCTTCGTGCTGACCGGGACGCAGTTGAGTCGCCGTGACGTAGTCGAGTGCGATCCGATGGCCCTGATGGAGCAGATCGAAGATGACCAGATCGATCACAAAATTCTGGGCGTCATCCGAGGCGAGGATCAGATGCTGGATGTAGATGTACGGCAAACATTGGTCGAGTTCGCAACTCATGTCTTCGACCATGTGCCTGGCAAGAAAATGCAAATTGGTGAGTTTTTAGACCGGCAAGCAGCGGCTGAATTTCTCGAGCAACACAGCTACGCGAGTTGACGCACTGAGGAGAACACCATGCAATTTGGATTGAGTGAGAGCCAGCAGATCCTGAAACATACCGCCAACAAATTCTTAGCGGGCGAGTGTCCCATGACCGAGGTTCGCCGCCTCATGGAGACGCCCACGGCCTATGATGCGGAACTCTGGGCCAAGCTGGCAGGACAGGGATTTCTGGGAATCACTGTTCCTGAAGAGTACGGCGGGATGGGCTTGGGCGTAGTGGAGCTGGTTCTTTTCATGGAAGAGGCCGGCTACGCGCATCTGCCTGGACCGTATTTCTCCACGGTAGCGCTGGCGGGTCCGGTGATTGACGCGGTCGCTTCCCCTGAACAGAAGAAGAAATATCTTTCAAAGATCGCCACGGGTGACGCGCGCGCGACCGTCGCCGCGCTTGAGTCCAACGCCAGCTGGGACCCTGCCGATGCGTCGCTGGCGGCCAATGGCGGAAAGCTCAGCGGGGCTAAGCTGTTCGTGACCGACGCGGCGGTAGCCGACTTCATCGTGGTCATCGCCAAGAACGGTGTTTTTGCCGTTGATGCTAAGGCGCCAGGGCTGCGCATTCAGCCTATGAACGGCCTGGACATGGGCCGCAAGATCTATTCGGTCGAGTTCTCCAACACGCCCGCGGAAAAGCTTGGAAACGCCGGCGGCCTGGAGCGGGCGCTGGCAATCGCCGCTACGGCGCTCTCTGCAGAGCTGGTGGGCGGTATGCAGCGCACGCTGGAGATCACCGTGGCTTACGCCAAGACGCGCAAGCAGTTCGGCAAACCCATCGGCATCTACCAGGCAGTCCAACATCAGTGCTCGGACATGTACCTGGAGACCGAAAGCTCCCGCTCGGCCACTTACTACGCGGCGTGGGCCCTGCAGGAGAGCGCGCCCGACGCCGCAGTAGCCACTGCCATCGCCAAGATGTATGCCAGTGACGCATCACGCACCGTCGGCAACCGCGGAATCCAGGTTCACGGCGGTATGGGATTTACCTGGGAAAACGATCTTCATCTCTACTACCGGCGGGCCAAAGCCTCGGAGACCATGCTGGGCGATGCCACCTTCCATCGCGAGCGAATCGCGCGTCTGGTGATCGACGGCGCTGCGTCGCGTGCAGAGAAAGAGACCGCAACTGCGGAGTTTGCCGCCAGAGGCTGAAACACGCTATCAGTCTGACGATTAATTCAGAATGAAGCCACATGCCGTGGCTCCGCCTTGCTCTGTGGCTTGCCGGGATCAGGCGGGCTGACCAGCTTGGGCTGTGATGCGGCGGCAGCCTTGGCGTCGAGAATGCGCGTCTGCTGGTAGGTGTAGATGATGCGGTGAATGATAGTGACGGTAGAGAGCACGGCCAGAACCCACATCACCGGCGCCATCGCGCCAAAACGGGCAAACAACGCGCCGATAATCACCAGCACGATTCTTTCCGGGCGTTCCATAAAACCGACTTTGCATGACCCGATCAGTGACTCCGCGCGCGCGCGCGTGTAGCTCACCATGACTGAGCTGACCATCACGAAAGCCACCAACACGAGATAAAAGAAGTTGTCTTCGCGAGCGTAGTAGACCAGCAGCCCGAAGAAGAGAACCACGTCACTGTAGCGATCGATCACGGAATCGAAGAAGCCGCCGAAGGTAGTTACCTGGTTGGTGGCGCGGGCTACGCGTCCATCAACCATGTCAAAGATTCCCGCGCCGATGATCACCAGACCGGCATAGAGAAACAGGCGCTGATAGTTATGCGAATTGGCGTAGCCAAAGAGGATCGCCGCAATGGTGTTGATCACCAGACCGATGAAGGTAAGAACGTTGGGAGAGATCCTAGTCAGCGCCAGGCCGCGCACAATGGCGTGCAGCAGCACGCGGCACGCGCGACCAAAAGCCCCAGTCCAGGTCATTGCCCCTCTTCGTGGATGGTTGACAGCCTCAGGACTTCCATTTCCCGTCTTCCGGTAGGCGTAACCACGATCGCGGAATCGCCCACTTTTTTGCCCATCAGAGCCTTGCCGATGGGTGAAGTGGTTGAGATAAAACATTTGGAAACGTCTGATTCTTCGCTGGTTACCAGCTTGTATTCGATTTCTTCTTCCTTAGTTGAGTCGAAGACCCGCACCCGGGAGCCGAAGGCTACGCGGTCTTTGGGAATATTGGAAAGGTTGACCAGCGCCAGTTCACTCATGCGCTTTTTGAGCTGCCCCAGCCGCGCGTTGACGAACTCCTGGCGCTGCTTGGCCATGTGGTATTCGGCGTTTTCGCTCAGGTCGCCCAGGGCCGCGGCTTTCTTGATTTCTTTGGGTAATTCGTGCGTCAGTTCGTGTTCCAAGGCGCGAATCTCGTCTTCCAGCTTTCGCTTGATGTGCTCAGGCATCTTTGGCCTATGAACTCCAGTGTCAGGGTAACCCAGGCGGCTAGTGCAAACCATCATTATAACTCGTGTGCCTTGAGTACGTTAACTAATTCAAGTCACAGGCCTGTTCGGGTTGCAGAAACAATCTAAAAGCCCTATAATCATAAATGTCACGTCCTGTTCCCCCGCGAAAGCGTCCCCCGTTCGGGTGCCTGAATGAATGGTCAGTTAAGCTTCCAGATCGGCGATAAGGTTGTTTATCCCAATCATGGGGTGGGCGTGATCGAACAGATCAGCAGCCGCACTATCGGTTTCAACGTCCAAAAGTTTTATCTCCTTAAAATTAAAGCCAGCAGCCTGCGGGTTGAGGTCCCATTTAATAACGTGGGAATGGTCGGGCTACGCCCGGTTGTAAAAAATGGCGAAGTGGCCAAGATCATTGCCTTCCTGACCGACGGCAAGTGCGACAATCACGCTGACTGGAAGTATCGTTTCAAGGAGAATTCCGAGAAGATGCGCACTGGATCGCTGCTGGAAGTAGCGATCGTGCTGAAGAGCCTTCTCTTACTGGCTAAGGACAAGCCGCTTTCATTTCGGGAAAAGAAGATGCTGGAGCGAGCGCGGTATCTCCTGGTTACCGAACTGGCCATGGCCAGAAACGTTGAGGAAACGGAAATCGAAGAGCAGCTGAACAAGGCACTCTCCAAGAGCAAGCTCAAATTCCCCGAAGTCACCGCAGACGCCTAGCCTTCCCTTCCGTTCAAAACCGATACGTCAGCACTCATCAGGAAAGAACCGTTTGCGTGATAAATTCATTCCCCGGCGTGACTGGTGTTTCCGCTCAGCAACTCCAGGGCATGCGGCAGAATCTCCAGAACCGACTGCAGAGACTCGGTGGCTGCAGCCGGGCTACCCGGCAGGTTCAGCAGCAAGGCCTTGCCTCGCGTTGCACAGATGCCTCGGCTTAAAGCGGCAAGCGGTGTTTTCTTGCTGCCTTCGCGGCGTATTCTTTCCGGAATGCCATCCACCAGCCGCTCGGCCACGCTGAGAGTCGCTTCCGGGGTTACGTCGCGCACCGCGATGCCGGTCCCACCGGTAGTGACCACCAATCGCGCCACTTCGCTGCACTCGATCATGCGCGCGGCGATCACATCTTTTTCGTCAGGAAGGATCGAGGTGTGAACCACCTTGAATCCCGCGCTCTCCAGCAGGCGCACAACCGCCGGACCGGACAGGTCTTGGCGCCGTCGCTCAAAGGACGAATCGCTGATGGTCAGAACGGCGGCGGTCTTCGGGGTCACGCTTCGAGCACGTTTTCTTCAGTGTCGCGATTGGATTCGTCGAGCAGCCGCAGCCCTTCCAGCAGCAGCCCCTGCGTGGACTGCGTGGTGGTCTGCTCGCCGCTGGAGCCTTTGAAGTCGATTTCAAAGCTGCCTTCCGCCCAGGTCAGGACTTTGTACACAGCTTCGTCGCCCTTGATCTTGCCGTAGAGGGCGTGATTGATCTGGCCTTCGGTGAAGAACATCTTGCAGTTGTCGCCATTGGTGGTGAGAGTCAGCGCGCAGGTCTTGCGGCCCATATCCAGCGACTGCAGCAGGTCGAGCACGTTCATCTGCGCCAAACTACCGCGGACCACGGAGTCGGCCGGGGCTTCGCGAGCCATTTTCTCCAGTGCGATCTTGTCCACCAGCTTCTTGATCCGCGCCGAAGCTTCCTTCACGAAGAAGGGCTTCTCGATGAAGTCTTCCACCGTATCCTGCAACGGCTTGAGCTTCTCGTTGATGTCAGTCTTGCTGGCCATCAGAATCACCGGGATCGGCGCCGTCGCTCCGCGGGCTTTGATCTTCTGCAACAGCTGGCGGCCGTCCACGCCTTTCATGGCGTAGTCGGTGATGATCAGATCCGGCTTCTCTTCGATGGCTTTGAGCAGAGCGTCGGCCCCGTCGCTGATCGGCTGCACCTTGCAGAAGTGCGATAGAGACTGGCGCAGCATCTCCAGGATCATGGGATTGTCGTCGACGAGCAGGACCTTGACGTTGCTAGGCATGATGAAGACTTATTTCCTGGCTGCGATCGAGGGAACCGTGCGCGTGTAATTACCGCTCTTGCCGCCCGACTTGCGCTCCAGCACGATCTCACGAATGGCAATGCTCTTGTCCAGCGCCTTGCACATATCGTAGACCGTGAGAGCGGCCACGCTGGCGGCGACCAGCGCCTCCATCTCCACTCCCGTTGGTGCTGTCGTAGCGGCCAGGGAACCAATCTTAACGCCATTTTCGCACACCCGGGTGGTCACATCAATGTAAGACAAGGGCAGCGGATGACACATTGGTATCAGCTCTGCCGTTCTTTTGGCCGCGCTAATCCCCGCGATTCTGGCCACTTCCAGGGGATTGCCTTTCGGGTTGCGGGGCAGCGCCTGCAGCGCCTCCGGAGACATGGCGACGAAAGCCGAAGCCTCGGCTTCGCGCCGCGTGGCCTCCTTGGCGCTGACGTCAACCATGGTGGCGCGACCCGCCGCATCGTAGTGCGAGAGCTTCCTGCTTTTCGATTTGGCTCGGCTGGTCATGAGCGCATCAATACGGAAACCATCTCTCCCGCTGCAATCGAGTCTCGATCGGCCGGCACCACAACATAGCAGTTGGCCTGGGCTGAAGCCGCCAGGTCGCCCGATCCCTGCCAGACCACGGCTTCCACCTCCGGATCGAAAATCCCTCCCTGGAGCACAGCCGGCAGGAAACGGGTTAGTCCGGTTCTGGTCTTTATGTCTTTCTTCAGCCGCGCCCTGGCCGCAGGCAAACGCTGCGGAGCCGAGCCGCTCAGCGCGTCCAGGATTGCGCGGGCGAAGAGGTCAAAGCACACCATCGCCGAGATCGGATTTCCCGGTAGCCCGAAGAAGGGGATGGTCCCGCCAAAGCGCTTCAGCGGATGCTGGCCGGGGTGCGTGCCCATGTTGTCGAGCGGCTTGCGTGCCTCGCTGAAGCCCTTGCCCTCGCTGGAAAGCGTCACTTGCCCAAAGACCACCGGCCGCCCCGGCTGGATCTGTGCGCCGGTAAAAAAGAACTCCGCGTTCATGTTTTTCAGCACCGCTTCCACCAGATCGAACTTCCCCATGGAGACGCCGCCGGAAACCAGCAGCATGTCGGCGCTCAGGCCGGCGTGCACCAGGTCAGCCAGCTTGCGCGGCTCGTCGGGGGCGATGGGCAGCCGCATGGGCTCCGCGCCGGCGGCCTCCACCTGCGCGGAAAGCGAGTAGCTGTTGCTGTTGCGGATCTGCATGGGACCCGGCGTTTCCGCGACCTCCACCAGCTCGTCACCGGTGGATAAAATGGCGATCCGGGGACGTGCGAAAACCTTCACCCGCGCCTGTCCGGCGCCCGCCGCCATGGCAATTTGCGCCGGCGAGAGCCGCGTGCCCCGGGGCAGGATCTCCTGCCCGGCCTTCGCCTCCGATCCGGCGGCGACCACGTTTTCGCCCGCCGCCGCCGGCTTCAGGACTTCTACCTGGCTTGCTTCCCTGGCGGTGCCTTCGCGCGGCGCCGTCTGCTCCAGCATCACCACCGCATCGGCGCCCGCGGGCACCGCCGCGCCGGTCATGATCTCAACCGCCTCGCCCGCAGCTAACTTCCGGTCAAAGCTGCCGCCGGCTTTGATCAGCCCCACAACCCGCAGAACCGCGGGAACCTTGACGACATCAGCCGCCCGCACCGCGAAGCCGTCGCGGGTGGAGCGGGGAAAAGGAGGAAAGTCGCGGTCGGCGCGCACCGGCTCGGCCAGCACCCGGCCAAGCGCATTCATCAAGGTGATCTCTTGCGCGAGCGGCGCCGGAATGCGCCGGCAGTACTCGCGCACGATGCCCTGCGCCTGCTCAAAGCTCACTACGCCCGCGGATTGGGACGCCGTTGGCATTGCTCCCATTCTAGTCGTCAGCAAGTCTCCAGAATCACCCCGATCTTCACCATCGCTAGTACTTCACGCTGACTACCTTCACCTGCGGCAACTGGCCGTCCCAGTCCGGCGTGACGTACTCAATGGTCAGCCGGAAGTCTCGCGACTTGCCCGCGGCCAGCGGCGCATGCTCCAGGGTGCCGAAGTCGGGATACGGGGTGTTGGAGAGCGCCACCGTCACCGGCAGCGAGCTTTCTTTGAGAGAGGTCTCGCCCAGCGAGTTCTTGAACAGCACCTCCACCGTGGCGTCGGTGAGCTTGCGGTCGCCAATATTGTTGATGGTTCCTTCGATGTAAGTGACTGACGTCCCGGCAAAATTCTGTGCCGTTGCCATATGCAGGTTGGAGAGCTGCACCTTGTCCAGGTAAGGGTCGCCCGGTTTGGCCGTAGGCTGGCCCATGCGGCTAAACAATGCCACCACCGCCACGATAACCATCACCAACCCCGCGCCGGCAAGAATCGGCGTCCAGTTACGTGGCTCCGGCGGTTGCGTACCGGCGGAAAAAGGCTGCTGCTCAGAATCGGCCATGCGGGAATTCTAGCATCCGTTTTTCCGATCCCGAGCGCACCGAGGATCAGAGTTAACTGCGCAGTTCGACTACCGTTGCGCCGGCTCCGCCTTCGTTCTGCGGCGGCTCGGCCACGGTCGCCACGTGAGGATGGTCCTTCAGGAACTGGCGCAGCGCCTTGCGCAGAATGCCCATCCCGCTGCCGTGGACGATACGCACCCGCACCAGTCCCGCCAGAAATGCCCGGTCGAGAAATTTTTCTACCTCGTCGGTGGCCTGGTCCACGGTCTGGCCGATCACGTTGATCTCCATGGGCATGTTGGTATCTTCCTTGACCGAAACGGAAATGCCTTTCAATCGAGCCGCGGCCACCGGCGATGAGGCCGCCGCACTGCGGGTAGCGCCGGTAGCAAAGACCTCCGCTACGTCGTCGCGGGGGACGCGCATCTTCATTTTCATGGTTCCCACCTCGACCTCCAGCGTGTTCTCGTCGATCTTGCGCCGGACGACGGCCAGCGCCGTCTGCCCCAACGACTTGAGCTTCACCGTGTCGCCTTCCGAGACGCGTTTGACCTCATGCGGACGCGCGTTGGGATCGCCCTTATCTGCGCCGGTGCGATGCGCCACCACGCCGGCATCGAACTGTTCTTTGAACTCGCGGCGCAGCCGCGCCATGCGCTGCTCCGCCTGCTTCGACAGCTTCTGCGCCGCGGCCCGCTCCTGCACCGCGTTCACCGCCTCTCGCGCCTGGTACTCGAATTCGCGCAGCAGAGAATCCATCTTGGCTTCGTAGTCGCGCGTTCTCTGCCGCCGGTCCTTCTCGCCCTCCGCTTCCAGGCGCTTGAGCTCGCGACTCAGCTCCTGCTCCCGCTGCTGCGTAGTGCGCCGCTCCTGCTCGAGCTCGCGCAAATCGGCGTGCAGCTTGTCGAGGAAGCGGGCAACGTCCTGGGTCTGCGTGCCCAGCCGCGCCCGCGCCGCGGCGATGATCTTCGCGTTCAGTCCCAGCCGCTGGGCAATGTTGATGCCCGCCGAGGCGCCGGGCACGCCCACCTGCAGCTCGTAGGTCGGCTGCAGCGTCTTCTCATCGAAACCCACGGCAGCGTTGAGCACGCCCGCGGTGTTGGCGGCATAAACTTTGAGCGAGGTGTGGTGCGTGGAGATCACGCTGACCGCGCCGCTCGCGCGAAAATGTTCGGCAATGGCCACCGCCAGCGCAGCGCCTTCTTCGGGATCGGTGGCCGAGCCGAGCTCGTCGAGCATGACCAGCGAATGCGGCGTCGCCGTGCGCGCGATGAAATCGATGTTGGTCACGTGCGCCGAGAACGTCGAAAGGTTCTGCTCGATCGACTGGTAGTCCCCGATATCGGCCAGAACCGCGTCAAACACCGGCAGCTTCGCGCTCACCGCCGGTACCGGAATGCCCGACTGCGCCATCAGCGCCAGCAGGCCGATGGTCTTCAAAGCCACCGTCTTGCCGCCGGTGTTGGGCCCGCTGATGATGAGCTGACGATGGGCTGCATCCATCTCCAGCGACATGGGGACCACCTGGCCGTCTTTCAGGCGCAGGTTGCGCTCAAGCAGTGGATGGCGGGCCGAGCGCAGCTCGAGGAAGGCGTCATTCAGGGTCAGCTCAGGCCGCACGCAGTCGTAGTCCTGGGCAAAGCGCGCCTTGCCGAACTGCAGTTCGATTTCCGCCATGGCCTCGGTGGCGGCGGCGATGGCTTCGGCCTGCTCGCCCAGCCGCCGCGTCATCTCCCGCAGGATGCGCCGGATCTCCTCCTGCTCTTCTTCCAGCAGGCGCACCAGGTCGTTGTTCTGCTCGATGGTCTCCAGCGGCTCAATGAACACGGTCTGCCCGCTGGAGCTGGCGCCGTGCACCACGCCGTTGACCCGCTTGCGCTGCTCCGTCTTCACGGGAATCACAAAGCGCTCGCCGCGGATGGTGACCAGCTCTTCCTGCAGCGCGCCGCCCTCCGCCAGCCGCCGCAGGTAGCCGCGCAGCGATTCCTGGATCAGCCGCTTCTGCTTGTCCACCTCGCGGCGAATGCGCGCCAGTTCCGGCGAGGCGCGATCGTCGAGCAGGCCGTCAGGCTGGAACTTGTTGCGGAAGAAGCGCAGCAGCTCGGTGAAGTCCGCGATCGAAAGCGAAAGCTCGGCCATGGCCTGCCACTCGCGCTTGACCGCGTCCGGCGGCTGCCGCGCGATCTCGCGCCACTCCGCGGCCTTGTCCACCAGCAGGACGATCTCGCGAATCTCGGCCGACTCCAGCGCCGCGCCTTCGATCCTGGTCTTGGCCAGAAGCTGCCCGGCATCAAACAGATCGCTGAAGTCGAAGCGTCCGCCGGCGGTCAAAAAGCGCCGCGTCTCGGCCGTGAGCTGCTGCTGGCGGTCGATCCACATCCGGTCGCCGGAGGGCACCAGCGCGGCAATGCGCGCCTTGCCCAGCGGTGAGTTCACGTATCCCGAGAGAACCTCGCGAAACTGATCAAACTCCAGGACGCGACTTGAGCCGTGTTTTAGAGGGGAAGGAACCATTCATAGATGATGGTAGCGCAAGACAGTTTTACGTGGAAAAGCGCGCTACTTACCCCCAGTCTCCATAAGTAGCGTCTTAATTTTGGCGATTCATCGCAACCGCTCGCGAATTGTTTTTCCACGCATCCGGCAACGGGTTACACTGGGCCACACACACTGCTCCGGGATAAGTGAAAAGATGGACGCTGCTCAACCTGCGCCGGTTGGCCAGACCCTCAATTCGTACAAGGTCTATGAAAAACTTGGTGCCGGTGGCATGGGCGTGGTCTACAAAGCCCTAGACACCAAGCTCCAGCGCACGGTCGCTCTCAAGTTCCTTCCTCACGACCCCGATTCCCGGGGAGATTTCCGTTCCCGTCTGATTGCCGAAGCGCGCGCTGCCTCGGTTCTTGACCATCCCAACATCGGCACCATCTACGGTGTTGAAGAAGCCCCGGGCGGGCAGATGTTTATCGTGATGGCTTTCTATGAAGGCCAGACGCTGGCAAAAAAGATCGACCATGGCCTTACGCAGAGTGCAGCGGTCGCCATTGCCCTGCAGATTGCCGCCGGGCTGGAGGAAGCGCACGCCCACCACGTGGTTCATCGCGATATCAAGCCTTCCAACGTGATTCTGACCCCGCAGGGAGTGGCCAAGATCGTGGACTTCGGCCTGGCGCGGGTCCTCAGCTCGGCCAGCGCCACTCGCTCTCTCAATACCGCCGGGACGGCGGCCTATATGTCGCCGGAGCAGGCTCTGGAACGCGAAGGCGTGGATCACCGCACCGATCTGTGGTCGCTCGGTGTCACTCTCTATGAAATGCTGACCGGCAGCTTGCCGTTCGCCGCGGATAGCCTGCCGGCCACTCTGCTGGCCATTGTGCAGTCTCCACCGCGCCAGATGGGAAACGAGGTGCCGCCCGAACTGCAGCGCATCGTCTACCGCGCCCTGGCGAAAGACCGGGAGGCGCGCTATCAGAGCGCAGCTGAGATGATCGAGGACCTAAACCGCGCTGCCCCCTCCGCAGGCCAGGTCGCGAAACCGGCAGCGACCACCCTGGATATTTCGCGGTATCGCCGCCTGGCGTCGCGATCGGCCGTAAGCCTGAAGCCCGCGACTACAAACCGGCCGGCAGCGAAATGGCTTTTCGGCGCTTTGACCGTGGCCGTGCTTCTCGGACTCAGCCTGACCATACCGGCGGTTCGCCGCCAAATTCTTTCCGGGCAGAAAAACGCCCCCGGTGCAATGTCTTTGCCGCAGAAAAAAGTCCTGGCCGTCCTGCCCTTTCAGAGCCAGGACGGCAACCTTGCTTCTCTGGGCAATGGACTGGTGGAAACACTGACGGCAAAGCTGGCCAGGGTGGGTGGCGACCACTCGCTGCAGGTGGTCTCATCTTCCGAGTTGCGGGCAAGGCATGTGACCCGGCTTGACGAGGCGCGCCAGGAATACGGCGCCACGCTCGGCCTTCTGATCGTTTTGCAGAAGTCCGGCAACCTGTTGCATGTTGCGTACTCCATCCTCGATGCCAGAACCGGCGCATCCTTTTTCGGCGATTCTCTGGATTCCCCGTCCGGCGATCTCTTCGCGATGGAAGACAAGGTCGCCGGCGCTGTAGCCTCCGCGCTGGCTTTGGAACTGCGCCCTGAAGAGAAACGCGAGCTGGTTGAGCATGGCACCGCCTCGCCCGAAGCCTACAATTACTACCTGCAGGCGCGCGGCTATATGGACCAGGGGCCGGAAAGCATGGACATGGCCATTATCCTGCTCACCCGCGCTCTTGCCGCCGACGCCGGCTACGGGCTGGCCCAGGCCGAGCTGGGCACCGCATACTGGTCGAAGTACGTCACCAGCAAAGATAAAAGTTTTGTCGGCAAGGCGCGGCAGGCCTGCTCCAGGGCAGTGGATCTGGGCAATGCCGGAGCCGAAGGTCACGTTTGTCTGGGAGTCCTGCAAAACGGCACCGGCGAGTACGAGAAAGCGGTGGACGAATTCACTCGCGCCATTCAATTGGATTCCAGCCTGGATGAGGCCTACGTCGGTCTGGGCTTCGCCTACGAGCGACTGGGCAAGCTCAACGACGCGGAGAAGACCTATCAGCAGGTGATCAGCCTGCGTCCGCAGTACTGGCGTGGCTACAACCTGCTGGGAATCTTCTACTGCCGCCAATCGCAATACGCCCAGTGCGCGGCCATGTTTCAAAAAGTTGCCGATCTCACCCCGGAGAGCTTTCGCGGCTACGCCAATCTGGGAGCCGCAGACCTGGCCGCCGGCCGGTATGAACAGGCCATCGCTCCCCTCGAACAGTCTCTGCGCATTCGCGCCACCCCGGCAACCTATGGCAATCTGGGCACCGCCTACTTTCACCTGCGCCGCTTTGACGACGCTGCGCGCACCTACGCCGATGCTGCCGCCTTGAACGATCGCGATCATGTCATGTGGGGAAATCTCGGCGAGGCGCAGTATTTCGCCGGGCAGCGGACCGAAGCGGCCGGTTCCTACCGCAAAGCCATCATGCTGGCCGAAGAGGCGCTCAAGGTCAACCCTCGCGATCCTGAAGTATTGAGTCGCGTGGCCTCGTATCACGCCATGCTGGGCGAGCGTGCGCCAGCCCTCAAGTACCTGAACCAGGCGCTGGTTTTCGGAAAGTCCGATCAGGAAATCCTGTTCACCGCGGCGCTGATCTACAACCACCTGGGCGAAACCGGCCCGGCTCTGGAATGGCTGCGCAAGGCCCTGCATGCGGGCTATTCGCTGACCACGGTCCGCGAGTCGCCCGATCTCGACAATCTTCGCGCTGATGCTCGTTATAAGGCGCTGGTTGAAAACAAGAACGACTAGTCCCGGGCCGAATCCTGGGGTAACTCCGAAAAATAAGTTAAGAGGAGGAGAGAAAGAAATGGCGGCAACACGTATCGACATTTGTGCCGGCGGAACCGTCCGCACTAATCAAATAACCTTTAGCAATGACCACGCGGAACCCTGCACCATTACCGGATTAGGGAAGCTGGTGGATTGCGGAGACTCATTTACCGTCCCCGCCAGGTCCGGCGCCGGTCCCGGCACCAAGACCTGCAATGTCTCAGGAAACGCTTCGAAGAAATCGTATCCCTATAACGCAAGTTGCTGCGGCAAGGGGCCGGACACCAACCCGGTGATCATCTACCAGTAAGCTTTGGTTCCCGGTAAGAAGCAAGGGCAGACTCACTCTGCCCTTGTTTTCGTCTAGCGCTGCGAGGAGTGACGCTCGTCACCGTTAGCCTTATCTGGCCTGCTAGAATTTCCCATTATGTCCTTCCCGACCACCCGCCTCCGCCGCCTGCGCCAGTCTGAGCCTCTGCGCTCGCTGGTAAGAGAGACCCGGCTCACGCCGACCAACTTCATCTATCCCCTGTTTGTCTGTCCCGGCGAGGGCGTGCGCAAGCCCATCGGCTCCATGCCGGGCGTGTCCAACATCTCCGTGGATGAAGCCGTGGGGGAAGCGCGGGAAGCCAAGTCGCTGGGCCTGGGCGGAATCATTCTTTTCGGCCTGCCGGAGTCGAAAGACGAGATTGCCACCGGCGCCTGGGCTGAAGACGGCATCGTGCAGCAGGCTGCGCGGGCCATCAAGAGCGAGGTGCGCGACCTGATCGTGATCGGCGATGTCTGCCTGTGCGAGTACATGTCGCACGGCCACTGCGGGATCGTGAAGCGCAAAAACCAGCCCGGCGCGGGTTCGTCGCGGCGCCGTCACGCGTCCGGCGGCAACGGCGGCGTAGCTACGCAGGCTGCCGTGGACGTTGAGTTCGAGATCGCCAACGACGAGACTCTCGACATCCTGGCCAAGACCGCAGTCTCGCTGGCGCAAGCCGGGATCGACGTGATCGCGCCTTCGGACATGATGGACGGCCGCGTCGGCGCTATCCGCAAGGCGCTCGACGCCAACGGTCTCACCAACACGCCGATTCTCTCCTACGCCGCAAAGTTCGCTTCGGGATTCTACGGGCCCTTCCGCGAAGCCGCCGATTCAGCCCCCCAGTTCGGCGATCGCCGGTCCTACCAGATGGACGGAGCCAACCTGCACGAGGCCATGCGCGAGATTGCGCTCGATATCAAGGAAGGGGCGGACATGATTATGGTCAAGCCCGCCATGCCTTACCTGGATGTGATTGCTGAAGCCCGTCGTCGTTTCGATCTGCCCCTGGCCGCCTACCAGGTCTCCGGAGAGTACTCCATGTTGCAGGCCGCCATCGCCAAAGGATGGCTGGACAGAGATCGCGTGATGCTGGAGTCGCTGGTTTCAATTCGACGCGCCGGCGCGCAGATGATTCTTACTTACTTCGCCAAAGACGCGGCCCGCGCTTTGTCCCGAGCGTAGCGAGGGAAGCCTACGATCGCTCAAAATTTCCGGGGCTGGATCGAACCATCCCCGGTGAGCGACGGCCAAGGTCAAAGGGATCCCTCATATGGGATCGGACTGCAAATTTAAGCTGCCCGGCGCAGCCCTCCGGATCCGCTGCTCCGGTTTCCGGTCAGCAATCGGAATAGCCACGTCAGCACCACAGCGCCGCCGATGGCCACCAGGATGGTGTAGATCATTCCTCCCTGGCCCGCGAAGCCCAGAGAGCGCATGAGCCAGCCGCCCAGAAGAGCGCCGGCGATGCCGAGCAGAATGTCGGCCAGAACCCCGTAGCCAGCGCCACGCATGATTTTTCCTGTCGCCCATCCGGCGATCAATCCCACAATAATCCACCACAGTACAGCCATAAATCTCCTCCCACACGATTCACCTATTAGTTATGAGTTAGAGCAGCCGCCGCCCCGCCTGGGTTTGCCCGCAAGCAGCAAGATCGCGAGCTGGCCTAAGCTCCGGGTTTTGCGCCCTCAGCGCGTCATTTACAATCAAATGTTTTGGCTGCCCACCACTGTTGAACAGAGGGAGTACTCGATTGCCCGACACCATTTATGACGTTGCCATCATCGGCTCCGGACCCGCCGGCTACACCGCCGCCTTTCGCGCCGGCCAGCTCGGATTGAAGACCTGCCTCATCGAAAAGGATTCCAAGCTGGGTGGGACCTGCCTGCACGTAGGCTGCATCCCCACCAAGGCGCTGCTTTTTCACGCCGAAGTCTATGACCACCTCAAGTCGGCGCAGGAGTATGGCATCGAAGGCCTGGGTGCGGGCAAGCTCAACTGGGCGTCCATCCAGGACAGAAAGAACAAGGTGGTGGCCAAGCACACCAAGGGGCTCGATTTCCTGGTGCGCAAGAACAAAGTCGACCGCGTGCTGGGCTACGGACGCCTGACCGGGCCGGCGAAGAACGGCATTCACACCGTGCAGGTTGATGCTGACGGAAAGAAGTCGGAAATCAAGACGCGCAATATCTTGCTTGCTTCCGGATCATTTGCCCGCTTGCTGCCCGGCCTCCAGGCCGATGATCGCATCCTCACCAACATTGAGGTGCTCAGCCTGTCTTCCATCCCCAAGTCCATGGTCATCATCGGCGCGGGCGCGGTGGGGGTGGAGTTCGCCTCGGTTTACCGCTCGTTCGGGGCAGAGGTTACCCTCATCGAAATGCTGCCTCGGCTGGTGCCGGTGGAAGATGAGGAAGTTTCCAAAGAGCTGATGCGCGCCTTCAAGAAGAAGGGCATCACCTGCATCGTCAACAGCAGGGTCGACAAGGTGGAGAAGACCAAGACCGGCATATGCGTGGCCTGCACTCCGCAGGGCGAGGCCCAGCAAAAGATCGAGGCGGAGAAAGTCCTGATCGCCGTGGGGCGCGGCCCCAACACCAGCGACGTTGGCCTGGACAAGACGCCGAACATCAAGACCGAGCGCGGCTTCGTTCATGTGAATGAATCGATGGAGACCGGCGAGAAGGGGATTTACGCCATCGGCGACATCGTGGCCGGATACCCGCAGCTGGCGCACTCCGGAGCCATGTGCGGCATCGTCGCCGTCACCCACATTGCGGGCAAGCCGGCCCAGCCGGTCAACAAGAACCATATTCCCGGCTGCACCTATTGCGAGCCGCAGATTGGCAGCGTGGGACTGACCGAAGCCAAGGCCAAGGAGGCCGGCTACGAAGTGAAGATCGGAAAATTCCCCTTCACCGCCAACTCCAAGGCCACCATCATCGACAATCACGAAGGCTTCATCAAAGTGGTTGCCGATGCCAAATACGGAGAGATTCTTGGTGTTCACATCATCGGCCCGCTGGCTACAGAGCTGATCGCAGAGTCGGTGGCGGTGCTGCAGCTGGAAGGGACCATCGAGGACCTGATGTTCACCGTGCACGCGCATCCCACGGTTTCAGAAGGCATGCTGGACGCGTTCAGCGCCGTGGAGGGGAAGGCCATCAATTTCTAGCGGGCGACGATTCAGGCATTGTGTATCGATACGCCGGAAATCCTGATGTCGGCAGCGCTTAGCCTTCCCGCTTTGCTTTCCTGCGCAGAAGGAAGAAGGCAACCCACATTCCTACGGTCATGGAGGCAACCAGGATCCCGGCAATAGGATCGGGGCCAAAGAAAAACCACACAAGCCTGTGATCCCTCACACTGAAGACTGCGAGAAGCAAAGTGTACAAAATGGCCATCCACAAAAACTTCGTATGCGCCCGCATCGGTTCCTTCAGCCCCCGCGAACTGAAGAAGAGCAGCCACAGAAAGACGCTTACGGTCGCTAACATGATTCCCGTGTGAAAGGATTTTTCCCAAAGAATCCAAACGATCTTGTGATCGTGAATGCGGAACGCGAAAAGCAGGAGGGTGAACAGGATAGCCATCCATAAGTAGGCAGCGCTGGTTTCGCGGACCTGCCGGGCGCGCTCGAAGGCGTATTTTTCCCGCTCGGCGTCGAGCGCGGAAATAGGGACTTTCAGTTGCTCCAGAGGACTGTTGGCTCCGCGCGCGGTCTTCTCAAAGTCCGGATACTCGCGGAAATAATCCTCCACCAGTGCGCGCGTCGCCGCGCTGGCTTCACCAGAAAAGTACGCCGGCAACAGATCGATGATGACTTCGCGTTCCACTTTCATGGTCGATCCTCCTGGAATAGGTCCCTGACTCGCATTAACTTCATTCGCGCCCGGTGGACTTTTACCTTCACGGTGGCCACCGGCAGATCCAAAGCCTCGGCAATTTCCTCGTACGGCATCTCTTCCTGCACGCGCATCAGCAGGGCGGCGCGATCGACCTCAGCCAGCGCGCGCAAGCCGTCCATCACCGCAGCCAGTTCGGCTTTATGCTCCGTGCGCGACTCCAGGCTGGGAGAAGAATCGGGCAGCGACTCTTCCAGCTCCTGAAAGCGGCGGTTGCGGCGAAGGTGGTCGCGATACAGATTGCGCGCGATGGTAAAGAGATAAGCCTTGAGGGTAGCTTCCCGAATCTTCCCGCGCGACGTCCACGCCCGCACAAAGGTCTCGGACGTGATGTCGTCGGCCAGCGCCGCATCGCCGCACAGGAACAGGGCAAAGCGGTGCACCTGCGGGGCGTAGCGCTGGTAAAGACTGTGGAAGTCGCTCATGCCAAAGTGGATCGTAAAGGATACGGGCGCGGAGAGCGAAAGTTACCCTGGTTCTGACGAAGCGAGGGGGCGCGGCTTCAAAAAAACGCCGGATTCATTCAATGAATCCGGCATTCCATTGCCATTTCACCGTAGAGGGGAAACAGCTGGGATTTCCTACCAGAGTGGCTTGCCTCTGGAGTCGCGGAAAGCGAACTTGACGTTGTCCTCGGCCACAACCTTGGCAATCAACGCGGTCTTACCTTCAAACTGGATCTTGGCGCCCTGAATCTCCACTTGGTCGCCCTTGTTGATGACGATGTCGTACTGCTTCAGGAAATTTGCCGGAGCCAGATGGACTTCAATGCTCCCGATGTCCTGCTTGACGGTGATGTGTGTGCCGACAGTGCCGGAAACGGGGCACTGGTAGTTGCGGACTTCCTGAACCACTCCACGCACCGTGACCTGTTTACCGCTGTCATATTGATAGCTTTCATGCGAAGGCTGATTGTTCTGCGCCAGAGCTGATCCCAGCAGCAACAGCCCGGTTCCCAGAAAGATGATTCCCCTCATGACGGCCTCCTTAACATAGAGCTAGTTTGCGCGGCCGCGAGTAATGACGCTGTGACCATCGTCACAGGCCCGCGTGAGCAGGATTAGAATTCCTGCTTCGGCTCGGCCTGGTCCGAGCCGACGCGGCCGGCGGAGATCTCGGCGCGGAAGTAGTTTTCGCCGCGGATGGGGCAGCTTGCCAGGCGGCGCAGCATGGCCAGCTGGCCGGTGTGAGTCAGGGCGTCCGCTACAGGTCCCTGGAAGAGCTTCTCCGGCGGATAGCTAAGCGGTTGCTCCGAGGCCAGAAAGCCGTCAAATGCCTGTGTCGACTTGAAGAATCTCTCCACCTCTTTCGACCATGGAAGCGGCGTAGAGTCATGCCACTCCTTCTTTCCATTGGCCATGGAGAGCCCCCAATCCATAAGGTCGCCCATGTGGGCCAGAATTTGTATCGGCGAACGGCCATTAGCGCCGGTGCTGTAGGCGGCGAAGCTCTCCGACGCGTCGCGCAGCGTCTTAGCGGCTCGATAGGCAAGGGTGGCAAGGGTGTGGCGCAGCATCTGACGGCTCGAGTCCGGTGCGGGCATTGTCGATCCTCCGTTCTCTGGTGGCAGAGGCAATTTTCAGGCAAAAGAGAGCGGGTGCGCAAACGGAGCGCGGTTTCTGGTCTCAACCACCAAGCCTGTGTCTCAACCAATGCCGAGCTTGTCTCAATTTGTGACAATCTGGCGCTCTTCCCCGTTGGAAAATGACACAATGTCACATTTGAAGTGGATTGCGTTGTCGATAGTAGAGCATATGTAGTTGATAAATATAGGTTTACTTATTGAGACGCATGGTTCCCGAAATGGATGCCGAGTTGCGGACAAATGTACTCGGAGGCATCTGTCCCAATGTCGCAGCCTGCGCGCCTACTGCTGATAATTGTGTGCTTCCTCGGGGTCGGTATTGCCGGCTACGGAGTATGGAGCTGGACGATCGATTCTCCCTTGAAGTTCATCGCCTATCTGCTGACGGCGGTTGTAGCTTCACGCCTCAAGGTCGAGTTGCCGGAGGTTACCGGCAGCATGTCCGTGAGCTTCCTGTTCATTTTGATCGGCATTGCGGAACTGAACTACACCGAAACGCTGGTTCTGGGATGCTGCGCGATTCTTTCTCAGTGCTACATCAGCCGCGATCGCTGGCCGAAGCTCAAGCAGGTATTCTTCAATGTCTCCGGCGCAGCCGTGGCCATCTCGGCTGCTTTCTACACGTATCACGGACCCTTGCGCGCCGTGCTCCATCAGGGGACCTCGCTGCTGCTGGTGCTGGCCGGCTGCGTCTACTTTCTCTTCAACACTCTGCCGGTGGCGACCATGATCGCCCTGACCGAGCGCAAGAGCATCCGCAAGACATGGTCGGATTGCTATTTCTGGTCGTTTCCTTATTATCTGGCCGGCGCCGCGGTGGCGGGCATGCTGGGCTGGCTGAACCAGAAAATCGGCTGGCAGCCGACGCTACTGGCATTGCCGGCGATGTTCGTCATCTATCGTTCGTATCGCCTGTATCTCAGCAAGCTGGAAAATGAGAAGCGCCACGCTGCGGACGTGGCCGAGTTGCACCTGCGCACCATTGAAGCGCTGGCGCTGGCGATTGAAGCCAAAGACCAGAATACCCACGACCATCTCGAGCGCGTGCGCGTCTACGCCACGGAAGTGGCCAAGATGCTCAATCTTCCTGAAGAGCAGATGGAAGCCATCCGTGCAGCGGCGCTGCTTCACGACATCGGAAAGCTGGCGGTACCCGAGCACATCATCTCCAAGCCGGCCAAGCTGACGACGGAAGAATTCGAGAAGATGAAGATCCATCCCATCGTCGGCGCCGAGATTCTGCAGCGCGTGCAGTTTCCCTATCCGGTGGTGCCGATTGTGCGCTCGCATCACGAACGCTGGGATGGCACCGGTTATCCCGACGGGCTTAAGGGTCCGGCGATTCCCGTTGGCGCGCGAATTCTTTCCGCGGTGGACTGCCTTGACGCCCTGGCCACCGACCGTGTCTACCGCAAAGCCATTCCTCTCGACGAAGCCATGCAGAAGGTGGCCGAGCAGGCCGGACAGGCCTACGACCCGCAGGTGGTCGAACTGCTGCAACAGCATTACAGGGAACTGGAAGAGCTGGTGCGCGCGCAGTCGGGCGCGCTGGCGCGGCAAAAGCTTTCTACCGGTCTGCGCGTGCATCGCGGCGCCGGACCGGCGGCCGGTGTGGCCCTGTTGCAGGGCCCCGGAGGCGCGACCTTCCTGACCTCTATCGCTGCGGCCCGGCAGGAGGCGCAGACGCTGTTTGAGTTGAGCCACGACCTGGGAAATTCTCTCAGTCTCAGCGAAACGCTCTCTGTCCTCAGCGTGCGCCTGAAACGCCTGGTTCCTTACGACGCCATCGCGGTCTACATTTTGCGTGAAGGCCACCTGGTGCCGGAGTTCGTCAGCGGCGACAACTTCCGCTACTTCGCTTCGCTGCGCATTCCTCTGGGAGCCGGGCTTTCAGGCTGGGCGGCGCACAACCGCCGGCCCATCGTCAACGGCGATCCCACGGTGGACACCGGCCAGATCAGCGATCCGGAGCGTTTCGCCACACTGCGATCGGCACTGGCTGTCCCGCTTGAAGGCCTGCAGGGCGTTGTGGGTGTGCTCTCCCTGTACCACAGCGAGCCCGATACTTACACTTCCGATCACGTGCGCATTCTCAGCGCCATCAACTCCAAGGTGGCGCTCTCAGTGGAGAACGCGCTGGCCTTCCGCGAAGCCGAGAACTGCGCCACCACCGATTACCTCACCGAGCTGCCGAACGCGCGGTCTCTGTTCCTTCATCTGGATCGCGAGCTGGCGCGCTGCAAGCGCCTGAACTGCACGCTGACCGTGATGGTCTGCGACCTGGACGGATTCAAGCGGATCAACGACTGCTACGGACACATCGAGGGAAACCGCCTGTTGAAGCAGTTCGCCAAGGTGCTGCAGGGTTCCTGCCGCGAGTATGACTACATCGCCCGCATGGGCGGCGACGAATTCGTGATCGTCGCGCCGGGCCTGAGCCGCGCCGCAGCCGATGCCCGCGGCATGTGCCTGAGCGAGTTAACGCGCATGGCCGGACGCGAGATGAGCGGCGAAGACTGGCTCTCGTTGAGCATGGGCTGCGCTATTTATCCCGAAGACGGCAGCGATGCGGAGAAGCTTCTGGCCGAAGCCGATCGGCGCATGTATCTGCAAAAGCAGGAGCACAGGCTGCAGAGAGCCTCGAGTGACGATCTCTCCGGGCCCATGAGCCAATCCATCCCGCGCAAGCTGCTGACATGAAGTCACGAATAATCCTGGCCGGCATCGCTCGCTTGCTGGCGCTGATGCTCACCGCGAGTCTCGCCGGCGCCCTTCTGCTGCGCTACGCTCCCGGTTTTTCGTCGGACGAACGGGAGCTCAACACCGGCTTATCCGCCGGCAGCATTCAGGCCATCCGCCAGGAGAGACTGGCACAGGGGAATGTCCCCAGCTTTTATCTCCACTACCTGGCGTCGCTGTGCCGTGGCGATCTGGGCAATTCCATTTCGCTCAACCAGCCGGTGCGCTCGCTTCTTCACGACCGCCTCCCTGTGACTCTGCAAAATCTTTTTCTGGCGTTGCTGCTCGCCTGGATTGTGGGTCTGGCCCTGGCCTTCACGTCGCAGCTGACTCGATCGCGACTTGCCGTAGCCGCCGGTGAAGGAGTCAGTGGAGTTCTTATTTCCACTCCAGCCGCCGCCCTGGCGTTGCTTTTTGTCTTGTTCCGCTTTCCTCTGTGGACCGCTGCAGGACTGCTGATTCTTCCCAAGATCTACCGCTACTCTTCTAATTTGCTGGGGGAGGGATACGAGAAGCCGCATGTCCTGATGGCGCGGGCCAAGGGCGCAGGTCCCTGGGGAATCCTATTCCGTCACGTGGTACCGGCAGCGTTGCCGCAGTGGGTTTCCCTGCTGGGAGTTTCGGTGAGCATCGCCATCGGCGTCATGCTGCCGCTGGAAGCCATCGGCGACGTTCCCGGCATCGGCCAACTGGCCTGGCAGGCAGCGCTTTCGCGCGATCTACCGTTGCTCGTCAACCTCACCATGGCGGTCACGTTTTTGTCTGTGGCCGCCACTACGCTCTCTGACTCTGCCAAGCACAGCCTGCTGAGGAATGCGGCATGAAGACGTTGCGCATCATTGCGATTGTGACGCTCATGGCAGCGGCCGTGGCCGCGCTCGGCGCCCGCTACATTGCCCCGGGCGGCTATGAGCACCAGTTTCGCGAAGCCACCGATGCGGCTCCGTCAGCCCACCATCCGCTGGGAACGGACGAACTGGGCCGCGACCGCCTGGCGCGTTTGCTCTATGGTCTGCGCGTCTCTCTGGGCATGGCCCCGCTGGCGGCGCTGCTGACCACCGTCCTGGCGGGGCTGTTGGGCGGAATCGCGGGATGCTTCGGCGGTTGGGTGGAACGCAGCTCCATGTTCCTGGCCGACCTGTTTCTCTCTATTCCCTGGCTCTTTCTGCTGATTACGGTGCGGGCTGCGCTGCCTTTGAATATTGCGCCTGAATCCTCGGCGGCCATCACCTTTCTTCTGCTGGGGCTGCTGGGATGGGCAGCGTCTGCGCGCGTGGTCTGCGCCGGCGCCAAAAACCTGATGTCGTCTGATTTCGTGTGGAACGCGCGTGCCGCCGGCTTTTCCGGATTGAAGCTGGTGCGCCTCCACTTGTTGCCCAATCTGCGTGGAACGCTGCTGGCGCAGTTCTGGATCTCGATTCCCGTCTTCATCATCGCCGAGGCCAACCTCGGCGCTCTGGGATTGGGCGTGACCGAGCCGCTGCCGTCGCTAGGCAGCCTGCTCAAAGAAATGCAAGAGATGGTGACATTACGTCCGGAACCTTGGCGAGTGGCTCCGATTTTTGTACTCATTATCCTGGTTAGTTCCTTCCAGGTGCTGCTCAACAAGCAGGAGGTTCGCGCGTGAAGTACTGGTTTGTTCTGTTGATGGCCCTGACCGGCATTCAAGTCCCCGCCCAGACCGGCGGTGAGCTGCGCTTCTGTCTGCGCGGCGAGCCCAAGACTTTTAATCCACTCCAGGTCGATGACGATGCCTCGGAAACCATCCGTTACCTGACGGGTGGCGTGCTGCTCCGCGTCAATCGCATCACGCAAAAACCGCAGGCGGAACTGGCAACGGAATGGAAGGTCTCCGATGGCGGCAAGCGGATTGTGTTCAAGCTGCGAGAAGGCGTGCACTACCACGATGGGACGCCGTTCTCGGCTGACGATGTGGTTTACACCATGCGGCAGCTGATGAATCCGGCGCTACACTCCAGCACCGGCGACGCGTTTCGCACTGCCCCGGGCGACGTCACGACGCGGTCGATCTCGCCCTCGAGCGTGGAGATCGTTTTTCCGGCGCCGGTTGCCAACCTGATCAACCTTTTTGACACCGTCGCCATAATCTCTTCCAAGTCGCCGCTCAAGGAGATGGCGGCGCTGGGGCCGTTTTTTGTCGCCGAGCACAAACCCGGCTCCTACCTGATGTTGAATCGCAATCCTTACTACTGGAAGAAGGACTCGAGCGGCAGGCAATTGCCCTACGTCGATCGCGTGCACCTGGATATTGAGCAGAACCGCGACATCGAGGCCCTGCGCTACCGTCGCGGCGAGATCCACCTGATCAACACGGTTTCCCCGGAAATTTTCCAGAAGCTCTTCGATGAAAACAGCTCTTCGGTGCGCGATGCCGGGACCTCAACCGATACGGAGCAGCTCTGGTTCAATCAGGTGCCCACGGCTCCGATTCCCGCATACAAGCTGAAGTGGTTCAGCTCAACCGCGTTTCGGCGGGCGGTGTCCGAAGCCATCAATCGCGACGACCTGGCGCGAATCGTTTATCGCGGGCACGCGCGCGCGGCCATCGGCATGCTGCCTCCAGGCGATCTGTTCTGGTTCAATTCCGAATTGAAGCCGCATCCGTACGATCCGGCCAGTGCACTGAACCGCCTGAAGCAGGACGGTTTCCGCCTGGACAACGGAACGCTGCGCGACCGCGACGGCAACGCTGTGGATTTTTCCGTGGTCACCAACGCCGGAAACCACGCGCGCGAGAGCATGGCCGCCATGATTCAGCAGGACCTGAAGAAGATCGGAATCCAACTCAACGTGGTCACGCTGGATTTCAACTCCCTGCTGGAGCGGATCACCCAGAGCTACAACTACGAAGCCTGCCTGCTGGGCAACATGAACGCCGATCTCGATCCCAGCTCCATCCGGACGGCCTGGGAGAGCTGGGGTGAAGAACATCAATGGAATCCCAAGCAGAAGACTCCGGCCACGGCCTGGGAGGCTGAGATCGACTCGTTGCTGCACGCCGAAGGTGCCTCGGTTGACCGGCGGACGCGCAAGCAATACTGGGACAAAATACAAAAAATTGCCTGGGAGCAGGAGCCCTTCATCTACCTGGTGAACAAGGACACGCTGGTGGCCATCAGTCCGCTGGTGAAAAATGCGCAGCCCAGCTTCCTGCGTCCGCAAACCTACTGGAACATCGAGGAGTTAGCCCTGGCTGCCAAGTAATCTCTATGAATCTGCTGTCCATTCGCGTCACCATCAGCTACGGAGCCAAGCCGCACGTGTTGCACGACCTGCATCTGGATGTGCGGCCGTGCGAAATCATGGGGCTGGTGGGACACAGCGGATGCGGCAAGAGTTCGCTGGCTCTGGCCATCCTGGGACTGGCCAGGCTGAAGGGAGCGGCGGTTTCCGGCTCAATCCTGTGGAACGGGCGCGAGCTGCTGAACCTGAGAGAGAGCGAATGGCGCAACCTGCGGGGAAGAGAGATCGCGTATGTGCCGCAGAGTCCGGCGTCCTCTTTGAATCCGGCCTTGAGAATCGGCACGCAACTGGCCGAGGCATGGAAACTGCACGCTCCGCGATCTGGAGCCGGCAAGCAGGAATGCCGGGACGCGATCACTCGCGCACTCCGCGACGTGACTCTGCCGGACACGGAAGAGTTTCTGCGGCGTTATCCCTCGGAAATCTCCGTCGGCCAGGCGCAGCGAGTGCTGATCGCCATGGCCATCCTGCACCGGCCACCACTCTTGATAGCCGATGAGCCCACGTCTGCGCTCGACACCATCACTCAGGCGGAGATTCTGGCGCTATTTGGCGAACTCAACAAACGCCTGGGGATGAGCATTCTTTTCATCTCCCACGACCTGGCCTCGGTCTACAAGTTGTGCCATCGCATCGCCCTGGTCGATGCCGGTGCAGTCGTGGAATGCGATGTTCCGGAGATGATTTTCACCAAACCAAGCCACCCATTCACGCAGAAGCTTCTGGCGGCCTTGCCAGCCATGCCTGAGGCGGTCGCTCGAGAGCCGGAGTTTGAGGCCGCGCCCACAACTGAGCCTCGCACTCGCCTACGCCCCGTAAGCCAATAGATTGGCCCCAGCATCCTTCTCCCAGGGTTTTCCGCCCGGACAAACTGTCACTCGGCAGGGTTACAATGCAAGTTATTGAAAAACAGGTAGTTGCAAGAAGTGCGACACAACGGGAACGCCAAACTGTCACACCCGCCACAGCCTCGAACATTGGTTAACTAACACAATAATAAACACTTACGTACCAACCGAGTCTGGCTGGGCAGTTGCTTACCTAGGTAATGAGGTAAATGGCCCATGTCATTCAAAAACAAGCTAATCGCCTTTGCAGTCGCGATAAGTACGGTGGGAGCTGTTTTGCTCGCCTCGCACGTGTTGGGACAGAACATCCAGGCAATTGCCTCAGCAGTTTGGGGCTCATAAGTATCCCAGCTCTTCGGGAACGAGAAAGAACGCTCGTCTTGAAGACAGGAGCAAAAACCAAGATGAAAGAAATCATCAACACAGTCGCGATGAAGACCAGGCTCCGAAGGAGCTGGTCGAAGCTCGCGAGCTTGCACATCCTGGCCGGGATGATTCTTTTAGGCGGAATGACCGCTGCAGGCGCGGGGCATAAGACAGCCCCGGATTTTGTCAGTTTCCCGCAAAATCCCGACGGCACGGTCGACGTGATTATTCAATTCTCCAAGACCCCGCATGCGAATCGTTTCGCGACTATCGTTGCCCAGGGCGGCAAGGTGAAACGTTCGCTGGATCACATTAACGGCGGGGCATTCCGCGTGCCGGCGAGCATGTTGAAGTGGCTGGAGAACAATCCCGACGTTGCCTATGTGACGCCGGACCGTCCCACGCAGCCCTCATTCGACGATGAGATGCCGGCGGTGATGGCGACTCTCGCGCACCAGCAATACGCTTTAAACGGAACCGGCGTCGGCGTGGCGGTGATCGACAGCGGCGTCTACAACCATGACGATCTGCAGACTGCCGACCGGACCGCATCACGCATCATCTACTCGGAAAGCTTTATCAGCGGGGATCCCAGCACTGGCGACGCCTACGGGCACGGAACGCACGTAGCCGGCATAATTGGCGGCAACGGCTTTGATTCGCAGAGCGGCTACCTGCAGGCTTACCCGGGCCTGGCTCCCAACGTAAACATCGTCAACCTGCGCGTGCTCGACGCCAACGGCTCGGGCTCGGACAGTGCGGTTATCGCGGCAATTGAGCGGGCCATTCAACTGCAGCAGACCTACAACATCCGCGTCATCAATCTTTCTGTAGGCCGTCCTATTGTCGAGTCATATACTCAGGATCCTCTGTGTCAGGCCGTGGAAGCGGCATGGCAGGCAGGAATCGTGGTGGTGGTTGCGGCCGGGAACAACGGGCGCGACAACACCCTGGGCACTCACGGCTACGCGACCGTTGGATCGCCGGCTAATGATCCACTGGTGATCACCGTGGGCGCGACCAAGACCATGGGTACTCCCGATCGCACCGACGACGAGATTGCCAGCTATAGCTCTAGAGGGCCGAGCCGGCTGGACCACGTCGTCAAGCCCGACCTGGTTGCCCCAGGCAACCAGATCATCTCGTTGCTGGCGCCGGGAAGCACGCTGGCGGTTACCTATCCCACTCTGAACATAGCTCCTGTTCCCGTGTGTGATGCCCTGGGATCTTGTGTGACGGGACCCGGCGGTCAATACCTGCAACTAAGCGGCACCAGCATGGCAACGCCGGTGGTCGCGGGTGCGGCTGCGCTCATGATCCAGCAGGACCCCACGCTTTCTCCGGACACCGTCAAGGCGCGCATGATGGCGACAGCCTGGAAGGGCTATCCCACAAGCAGCGTTTCCTACGACAGTCTGGGGAACGAGTACTTCTCGCAATATGACGTCTTCACTGTGGGCGCCGGCTATCTCGATGTGGACGCCGTGCTGGGCGATACTGACGTAGCCAACGGGAGCGCGGCTTCTCCGGTGGCGTCGTTTGATTCCACTAGCGGCCAGGCCGCTCTCACCAACTCGGTGGCGGGTAACAGCATCATCTGGGGAAGTTCGATTGTGTGGGGCCGGTCCATTATCTGGGGCAACACAATAGACAGCAACTCGATCATCTGGGGCGCGTCGGTCTGGGGAGATCCCAGCGTCAGCGGCACCAGCATCATCTGGGGCGACTCCATCATCTGGGGTGACTCGATCATTTGGGGCGAATCGATCATCTGGGGTGAACGATAAAATGAAGCTCTCTATCTCAGCGCGGGCGTTCGTTACGCTTGTCATCGTTCTCGGCCTCTGCGTTCTGGCCTACGCAGCCGTCAACGCGAACGTGGTTCAGATCGGTCACGTCGCGGTATTCGTGGTGATCGCGTGCGTGGCGGCAAGGCTCAAGGTCAAGTTGCCGAGCGTGACGGGCAGCATGTCAGTCAACCTGCCGTTCATCCTGCTGGCGGTAGCGGAGATGAGCCTGGCGGAGGCGCTGATCGTCGGTTGTATTTCCAACCTGACGCAGTGTCTGCCGGCTCGTGGGAAAAAGTTCAACGCGGTTCAGGCGGCTTTTAACGTGTGCACCATGGCTTTGGCCATTGGGGCTACACGGCTCTTCTACAGCTCGCCGGGGATCGCTTTGCGCTTGACCTCGCATCCGCTGCATCTGGCCATGGCGGCAGCCATGTTCTTCCTGGTCAACACCATCGCCGTAGCGGTTGTGCTGACGCTCACCGAATCCAACAGCCTGGGCCGGACCTGGCTGGAGATGTGCCAGCTCTCCTTCCCGTATTACCTGGCCAGCGCCGGCGTTGCCGGCGTGGCACTGACCCTGGCGAGCCGGAGTGACTGGCAACTGGCTGTTGCCATACTGCCTCTGATGCTGGCCGTGTTTTACTCTTACCGGCGTTACTTCTCGGGTCTGTCACAGGCGGTCGCCGAAGCTTTGCGCCGGCCCGTCCAGTCGCAGCCTGCAATGGCGGCGGGGGCGAGCGCCAAGGCCGGGGCGTAACCCGCAAAAGGCGAACCTACCCTCCTACCAGCGATTCCTGGACGCGTTCCGCGCGTCCAGGATCCGACCTATCATCGCCCTGACCTTCACATACCACGGATAGCGACAGGCTGCGGTGCGTGGAAGCGGGGATGGATGCTTTCATTCCCAAGCCAATTAATTCCTACGATCTGATCAATACCATTGAAGCAGTGCGCACCCGCGCCAGCCAGGGATAAACAGCCGGAGCGAAAGTGGCTTGCCTGTCGGCGAAGGCCGCGTTTTTTTTTCAAACAAACGCGCAGTTTTCGCCGCATAGCAAACCATTTTGATATAAGGTGCGGGGCGCATGGTCTCGCAAGCTGAGCCATCTTCCCTCCCGCCGCGCGCGCCTCTGGCAGTGGCCGCTGCTTTGTTTGCCGCAGGCATATGGCTGGCCGGACACCTGCAACGATCACCGCGGCTTTGGGGCTGGAGCGTAGCCGCCCTGATCGCGTGCGCCGCGCTCGCCGCTTGGAAGGCCCGGAGTTCACGCCTGGCGCACCTATCCGCGATGCTTGCTTTTATTTGTGCCGGCGCCACGGCGCGAGTAGAGATGGTCCCACCACGAATCGTGGTTCCGCCGGCGGAGTTCCTCAATGGCGATGCAGTGGAAGTCGAGGGCCGGGTTACCAGCGACGGCTCGGTTCGCGGCGGAAGCGGCCCTCGGGAGCGCTTCGATCTGGTGGCGGAGAGGCTGCGCATTGTCGACCGCAACCTGGTTTTCACGCAGCCGGTAGGAATCCGGGCCACCGCCTTCCAGCGCGATTTTGAGAGCGAGCCCTCGCCGGCGATCACCGAATTTCCTCAATTGGCCTACGGCGACCGCGTACGCTTTACCGCCAAGCTGCGTACTCCAAGAAACTTTCGCAACACCGGTGCTTTCGATTACCAAGGCTACCTGCGTGGGCTGGGCATCGCGGTGATCGCGTCGGCGCCAACGGAGCAGATCGAACTTCTCCCGGGCAAGTCCGGAGCGCGATTCGGATTCTGGCGCAGGCGCATCAGGCGCAGCATCCTCGAGCATCTGGGCGGCTCGAGTTTGCGCCCGGGGCTGTGGAACCGGGAAGACGCCGCGTTGTTCGCGGCCATGGTCATCGGCGAGGACTCGCTGCTGGAGCGCAACGTGCGCGAAGAGTTTCAGAAAACCGGCGTCTATCACCTGCTGGTGGTTTCGGGAATGAACGTGGCCCTGCTGGCTTTCGCGCTGTTCTGGCTGGCTCGACGTCTGCGCGCGCCCGAATGGGCGGCCACGCTGATCACCATCCTGCTTTCCGCGTTCTACGCTTATATCGCCGGCATGGGCGTGCCAATTCAGCGCGCCGTGCTCATGCTGGCCGTCTTTCTGCTGGCGCGCCTGCTTTATCGCGACCGCGCATCGCTGAACGCCACCGGCGCCGCGGCCCTGGCGGTTCTGGTGTGGTCGCCGGCGACGCTGTTTGACGCCGGATTTCAACTTACTTTTCTGGCCTTGCTGGCCATCTCCGGCATTGGATTGCCGGTGCTGGCGCGAGGGTCCCAGCCCTATCGCCGCGCCCTGCAACATTTCGACTCCACCAATTACGACCTGACGCTGGATCCGAAGCTGGCGCAGCTTCGCCTTGATCTGCGCCTGATTGCGGGACGGCTCGCGCGCTTCATTGGGGCGACGCCTGCGCGCTGGCTGGTCACTGCGCTGGCCAGCATGACAGTCGCGGCCTTTGAGCTGATCGTGGTTTCTTCCATCACGCAGGCCGTCCTGGTGCTGCCCATGCGCGCCTACTTCCATCGCGCTGCCATCATCGGACTCCCGGCAAATGCGGCCGTGCTGCCGCTGGCGGGAGTCATGCTGAACTCGGCGGTTGCGGCCATCGCATTGAGTTACATCTCCTGGCCGCTGGCGCGCGTGGTTGCATGGATTGCCGCAGGCGCGCTGCACTGGACGCTGGCCTGCCTGGGCTGGCTGGGACATCTTCACATTTCCCAGTGGCGCGTACCCGATGCCGGCTGGATGATCTCGGCGATCGCCGCCGGCGGAATCGTGCTGGCTCTGGCGCTGGTGCGGCGCGGCGGCAAGCTGGCCCTCGCGACCGGCGGGTTCGCGTTGCTGGCGTCTTCCATGATCGCGGCATTTGTGGTTACCGCTCCGCGGATCGAGCCGGGCAGACTGGAGATTACCGCCATCGACGTGGGACAGGGTGACTCCCTGCTGCTCATCTCTCCGCAGGGGCGAACCATGCTGGTGGACGCCGGCGGCAGCTTCGGCCCGGCGCGTGGAGAATTTGATTTTGGCGAAGACGTGGTCTCGCCCTACCTGTGGTCGCGCGGGGTGGATCGCCTGGACGTGATCGCGCTGACCCATGCTCACGGCGATCACATCGGCGGGCTGGCGCGCGCCGTGGAAAATTTTCGACCGCGCGAGCTGTGGGTGGGGATCAATCCCGAGACGAACGTGCTCAAACATCTTTACGAAGTGTGCGCCGCCAACGGAGTGGCGGTGCGGCGGCACGTGGCCGGCGAGGAGTTGGACTGGGCGGGCACGCACATCCGCGTGCTTTCGCCTCCGGCGGACTGGCAGCCCAAAGCCAAGCCGATGAACGATGACTCGCTGGCGTTTCTGATCTCGTTTGGCCACAGCCGCGCCCTGCTGGCCGGCGATCTGGAACGCAAGATGGAAAAATTCATTGCCGGCGAAGCGCCCGCCGCCGACCTTCTGAAAGTCGCGCACCATGGCAGCGCCACCTCGACCACGCCCGAACTTCTGGCCGCCGTACATCCGCGCTTTGCCGTGATTTCCGTGGGCGCGCACAATCCTTTTGGGCATCCGCGGATCGCGGTGCTGCAGCGGCTTCAGGACTCGCGCGTACTCACCTACCGCACCGATCTGCTGGGAGCGGTTACCTTCCAGCTTGACGGACAAAGCGTGCAGGCCCGACTCGGTTACGGTCCGTAATTGAACCATGACGCGGGCGCCGCAACCGTTCCCGGCGTCACCAGGCCGTGCTCCCCAGCGCGACTACGTCGTGTAGTACACTTTGCCCATTGATGTTCAAGCGTCAGCCTCAGCCGCCGCCGCAACCGCGCGTCGAACGACCCCAGCCCAAGAATCCACCCATTCTCTACGAGAGAACGCAGCAGATCATCGGCCAGGTGGAGGCCAAGCTGGGCGAGCGGCTGATCACCTACTGGAACTCGCCCAGCGGCTCGATCTGCAGCAACGATGTGATCGGCCTCTACGGAATCCTGCGCAGCATGGGCAAGATCGACCGCCTGTCGGTCTTCATCAAGTCCGACGGCGGGTACGGGCAGGCCTCGCTGCGCATGGTGAACCTGCTGCGGCAGTATGCCAAAACGTTGACCGCGATCGCGCCGCTGGAGTGCGCCTCGGCGGCCACCATGCTGGCGCTGGGGGCGGACAGGATTCTCATGGGACCGCTGGCCCACCTCTCCGCCGTCGACACCTCGCTTACCCACGATCTCTCTCCCATCGATCGCGACAACAATCGCGTGAGCGTGAGCCAGGACGAATTGCAGCGCGTGGTGCGCTTGTGGCAGAAGGAGTCGGACAAGGAAGCCTCGAATCCGTACGAGGCGCTGTTTCCCCACGTGCATCCACTGGTAATCGGCGCCGCCGACCGCTCCAGCGCGCTTTCCACCAAGTTGTGCACTGAAATTCTTTCCTACCATCTGAAGGACGGCGACCGGGCGGAGCAGATCAGCGACACGCTCAACTCCCGCTATCCCGCGCACAGCTATCCCATCATGCTGCAGGAGGCCCAGCGCATCGGGCTCAACGCCGAGCCGCTGGACGAAGAGATCAACCGCCTGCTGCTGGAGCTGAACGAGACCTATTCGGAGATGGGGCAGCGCGCCTCCACGGATTTCGATGAGCGCAACTCTCACGACAACAGCATCCTCAACATTCTCGAAGGCCGCGGCCTTCAGATCTTCTACCAGAACGACAAAGACTGGCACTACCGCAACGAAGAGCGCCGCTGGGTTTCACTCAACGACCGCAGCTCGTGGCGCAAAGCCGAGATGGTCAACGGCAAGCTCACGGTTTCGATCTTTCACATCCGCTGAAGGTTTGCGTTTTGCGGTCCAAAAAGCACTTAGTTTGTTTGCCTTGGCGGACTGCTGACTGCTCATTCTCGGGACGAAATCTCTCCATCTAGCATTCCAAAGCACTTAGTTTTTTGCCTTTGCTGACTGCTGAGTGCTTCCTTTTTCCGACCACCCGATCTCGTGCCCCCTCCCCCCTTGGGATGGATCCCACCTCATCCCCGCCGATCCCCGGGGATTCGCTTTTTGCTTTTCCGATCACGGCGATCACGGCGATTCTTCAAGCCCCCCTTACTTCCTCCCATGGTCGGGGTCCCTGGACGGCCCGGTGTTGGCCGGCTGGGGTGGCATGGTGTCCCAAGAGGACTGTACTACCGCCAACCCGACCCCTGTCCTAAAGGACACGGCGATCTTTTCTTGCCTTTCCGATCACCGGACTTCGCCGATCGCTATGGCTAGTAGCTAGAAGCCAGCAGCTAGCAGCTCTTTTACCCCGATCACCCGATCACCCGATTCCCCCAGCTTCCCTCCACATCCGAATTCGTGTCCACATATTTCTCCCAACCACCTCCAAACGGCTGTTTAAAAAATCTTCGTAACCTATAGATTCGCATCAACATGGACGGTTGAAGACGATTGAAGACAAGTGAAGACTGTTGAAGCCAAATGAAGACGAATCGGATTTGAGCCCCCGACGGGGGCGCCAGCCTGTAGCCCACCGCGTGAGCGGTGGGAAAGGAAGGAAATGCGCGTCCAAGCCCCGGTAGGGGCGACAGGCCTAAAGAGATAATCAAAACGAATCCCGGATCAAACCCCCGTCATGTTGAGCCGCCGGATAAACCGGGGACTTGTCCCTCAAGGGTTCCAAGCCTGGGTCACTCCACGCCGCTCATGGCCCAGATGTCGCCTCCCTGCGGTTTGAAGCGGTCGAACAACACCCACTTTCCATCGGGCGACCAGACCGGGTAGTCAATCCTCGACTCCGGGTCGGGGAATTCGTAGACCTTTTCAGGCTTTCCGCCTTTTACGGGTGATACCCAGAGAACCCTGTGGCCTACGACATCCATGATCCGGGAGCGGTCCGGCGAAAAGGAGATGTGGGAGCCGCCCATCATTTCGGCAAACGGTTGCGGTTCGCCTCCGTCGACGGCCACCCTCATGATGGCCGGCTTCCCTCCGCATGTGCAGCGGAAAATCACTTCTCGTCCGTCCTCGGACCAGCGCATAAAATGGCCGGTCACGCCCGTATTCGTCAAACGGTGCGGCGTGCTGCCGTCGGCGTTGGCCACCCACACCTCCAGACGCCCGCTCTGGTCCGACTGGAAGGCGAGGCGAGTGCCATCCGGCGAGAAGAAGGGATTGACATTCACACCACCGTTTGCCGTCAACTGCCTGGTCATCGCAGTAGCCACTTCTACCTCCCAGATGTTCGGGCTTCCCGAACCAGAGGAAAAGAAGGCGATTTTCTTCCCATCCGGCGACCAGTTCGGCTGGAAGTCGCCGCCGCGCCCCGTGGTGAGTTGGCGCGAACTCGAGTCCGTCAAGGAAAAGAGCCAGATATTCATGTCGCCGGCACGGTCGGAGTTGAAGGCGATGCTCTTGCCGTCAGGCGACCATGCGCCACGGCTATCCTCCCGGGTCGTGCTGATCACCGCCTCGGGCGAGCCGGCGGGAGTCAATAGCCCGGTTTGCGGTGAAACTGGAAGCTTCCAGACATCGGCATTCTGACGCAGCGTGGCGAAAGCCAGACGCTTACCATCGTGCGAGACGGCGACCTCGACATCCTGGCCGGCGCCGGTCGTCACCTGCTGCAGCGCGCCCTGCACGGTTCCATCTGTCTTAACGGGTGCCCGCCAGATGTTGATTCCGCCGCCGCGGTCGGAGGAAAAGTAGATGTACTTTCCTGAGGGTGACCATGCCGGACGTATGTTTCGATAAAAATCGTTGGTAATCCAGGTCATCTCCTTGGATTCCAGGTTTACGACGCGGGTGTCAAACTTCGTGCGCAGTAGGTTCTGGAAGACGATCTTGTTGCCGTCGGGAGACCAAGCCGGTGCTATGTGCGCGGCTTCCTCGCTTGTGTCAGTTGTTACCTGCTGCGGGTTGTGCCCTTCGCTGTCGAGCACCCAGATGCGCCGGGGGCCAGCCCAGGACGCGTCCACTGCCAGGCGCTTGCCGTCCGGGGAAAACGCCGGATTAAACGCCTTCTCAACCAGCTTGCTTTCTTTATTCGGGCCAAGATCGAGCATCCACACATCGCCATCCTGGAACGAACCGAAGACGTCTCCAGGTTGCAGCTTGACGCCGGGTTGCTGGGCTCTCACAAATGCCACACGCTTTCCGTCCGGCGACCAGGCCGGCTGCAGCTCATCAAAATCACCGCTGGTCAGCTGTGAGTCCTGGCCGGAGGCCAAATCTTTGCGAAAAATCTTGTGAGTGCCACGAACGTCGCGGCTATACAACAGCTCTTTCCCGTCCGGGGACCACGCGGGATATTCCTCGACTCCCCCCGCAAAAGTCACTTGCGAGAGCGTGGCTTGCAAAGGCGGGGCCGAGGTTCTCCATCGCCCCCGGGTCACGACAAGCAAAAGAATAACGACAGTTGCCAGAGCCACTCCGGCAATCGGCCAAGTGGCCAATCTTCTTTGTCGCGCCGGCAATTGTGCCGCTGCCGCCGGACCAGACTCCGTGTCCCGCTTGAGCCGCTGCAGGTCGGCGCGCATCTCTGAGGCGTGTTGGTAACGCAAGTCCCGGTCCTTTTCCAGAGCTTTGTTAATAATGCGCTCCAGCTCCGCCGGGACTTCGGGGTTCAAGCGTACGGCTGCAACAGGGGCCTTCTGCAAGATCGCCTCATAAATGGTCGCAGTGGTATCGCCGCGAAACGGCAGGGTTCCGGTCGAGATCTCGTAGAGAACCGTTCCGAAAGAAAACAGGTCGGTGCGCCCGTCGAGTTCCTTGCCTCGTGCCTGCTCCGGGGACATGTAAGCTACCGTGCCCACGGTGGCGCCCGGGCTGGTCAGATGCTCTCCACTCATGGTGGGCGCTTGCGCCGCTGCCGTTTCCGTCGCCCCGCCGCTTCCAGGCATGACCTTCGCCAATCCGAAGTCGAGCACCTTGGCGTGCCCCCGTTTTGTCAGGAACACGTTGGCCGGCTTGAGGTCACGGTGAATGATGCCGGCCGAGTGGGCGGCCTCCAGCGCGTTGGCAACGTCGAGGGCAATCGAAAGCAATCGATCCAAGTCCAGTGGCCGGCCTTCGATCGCATGCTTCAGTGTCTGGCCATCGAGAAACTCCATCGCAATGAACGTCTTACCGCCCTCTTCATCGATGTCGTAGATAGTGCAGATGTTGGGATGGTTCAGGGCAGACGCAGACTGCGCCTCGCGACGGAAACGTGCCAATGCCTGAGGGTCGTCTGCGACCTCAAGGGGAAGAAACTTCAGAGCAACGAAGCGGTGCAGCCGCGTGTCTTCGGCCTTGTACACCACACCCATGCCGCCGCCACCCAACTTCTCGACGATACGGTAGTGGGAGATCGCCTGGCCGATCATTGGGCAGAGATGTTAGGTCGAGAGGTGGGGCAAGTCAATGAAAGTGTGGCACACGGGGCGTCCGCTGGGGAGCGCGGCATTCATCAAGAGCCTCGAACAAACGACGGGTCGCCAATTAGCTCCGCGAAAAGGCGCTGCTGGATAAGTTGTAAGATCACCGTGCGGAAATTGGGGCAGGTCAGCACCATACCGTCGCGATCAGGAGGGAATTGAGATGACCAAGCATGTTCTGATGTTGGTCGTGCTGCTTGCTCCTCCAGTGAACGCGAAATCACAAGATAATCCCGATTATTTATGCGCACGGGAACTCCCCGTCGAGAACGTCGTTCGGGACTCCCCCTTGGGTGCTAAGGGTTTGACTTTTTTCGGATCTGTCGAAAACTCGGCGGGACATATCGAGCTATTCAACACCACATCTAAAACAATTCAATACTATTTGTTACTTGTTGATCTTCTCGATTCAGATGGAACGGGGGTCCTCTCAGTGCCCGTGTTTAACGTCGACAAGCAACAAAAGATCCCATTTAAGGTGAATTTTAGTTCATGGATCTTGTCTAATTGGCCCGGAGCCTACTTCGAACCCATATCTCCTGGGTCAACTGCCAGAAAGGTGTTTGTCTCTCCTCTCACAACGTTAACGTGCCCAGTAAAGGCCCGGATATCCGCAGTACAAATCAGGTACTCCGATGGGACCGAGTTCAGATCCGCTCCTTTGCCGCTTAATCTTCCACCGGTCCTATCAGAGGCATCTCTCACAAGAACGAAGGAGTGCCAGCGCTGGTCACCTCTTACAAGTTCCGGCGTGATACGTGTTGATCCCGAAGGTCATGGCCAGCTTGAAATGCTTGACTTTGAAAATGCGGACCTTCGCAACTGGCTGGAGGCGCAAATCGTGGCATGGAAATTCTCTCCCGCATCGCAAAATGGGGATCCGGCTCAGGGAAATCTTCCGTTTCTTCTTGTCATAGGAGACATAAGAACGGCGAGGAGTCAGCTTGATCTCTTAAAGCAGAAGGGCCGGACTGGCACGATACTGCTGGTTGCTGTTGTGCCTCCAGAATTGTCTTCCAAACGTGCTTGGACTCTAATCGCTGGTGGATTGGTTCGGTGATTTGGAAAAGCGACGTCCTGCAGCAGCACAGTGGTGAGGAGCACTCCCGGGGTGAATGAGACTGTGGGCTCCGAATGCCGGGAACGTCCCTCCGCAAATCCCGATGCCGGCTCCCACAAAAAAGCAATAGCTGACAAAGAATCCAGCAGATTGGTCGTGGCGGAGATACTGACCGAAGCAACACTTTATCGCTTTTTGAGCGGTGTCCGTTTACGCACACTGGTATCCCATTTGCGCTCGTTGGGGTTGAGATTCGCACGAACGAGGCAGCTTTCATACCTTTGGAATCAGGCTCTTGGCTGTGAAGGCGATAGGAAATAGGATTGCGCTGTCTAATGCAGAAGAATGCCCATGAAGAGCCTATTGCAGGACCTCCGCTACGGGTGGCGCACGCTTTCCAGATCGCCGGGCTTCTCCCTGGTCGCGGTGCTGACGCTGGCGCTGGGGATCGGCGCCAACAGTACCATCTTCAGCTGGATCAACGCCACGCTGCTTACCCCGCTGCCGGGCGCGGCCGACACGCGCGGGCTGGTTTCACTCACGCGCGGCGTCACCTTCAACGACTTTGCGTTTTCTTATCCTGACCTGCAGGACCTGCGTAAAAGCAACAAGAGTTTTTCCGGCCTGATGGCGTTCAACACGCTGCCGGTAAGCCTGACCGGCCTGGGCAAGCCGGAGCGCATATGGTCAACGGAGGCCTCGGCCAACTACTTCGACGTTCTCGGTGTCCGGCCCATCCGCGGCCGCACTTTTCTGCCCGCGGAAGATGAAAAGCCGGGCGGTGCGCCGGTGGTGGTGATCAGCTACGGCTTCTGGCAGGCACATTTTGGCGGGCGCGAATCGGCCGTAGGCCAGATCATCAACATCAACCGTCACCCATACACCATCGTGGGCATTGCTCCGCCGCTGTTTCAGGGCGCTCAGACCGGGCTGCGCTCGGAGCTTTGGATTCCGCTCATGATGGAAGAACAGTTGATGCAGGTGGACCTCATCAACAATCGTGAAGCCGACTGGCTCCTGCTTTACGGTCGCCTGCGGCCGGGAGTTGACGCCCAGGCAGCGCAGGAGGAGATGACGCTGCTCATGCAGCAGATCGCGCGCGATTACCCGGATTCTCACCGGAGATACAACGGCGTCACTCTGTATTCTTTGTGGCGCACGCCTTTGGGGGCGAACGGCGCAGGCAGACTTTATGTGCTGCTTCCCATGCTGCTGGCTCTCGCCGGAGTGGTGTTGCTGCTGGCCTGTGCCAACGTGGCTAATCTTCTGCTGGTGCGCTCCGTGGCCCGCCGCCGCGAGCTGGCGATTCGCCTCTCGCTGGGCGCGGGACGCTGGCGGTTGATCCGCCAGCTTCTGGTGGAGAGCTTCCTGCTGGCGCTGGCCGGCGGCGCTGCCGCATCGCTGATCACGACCTGGAGTTCGGGCACCTTCAACCGCTTCCTGCCGCCCACCAATCTGCCCGTGATGTTGAACATCCCGGTAAATCGCACCGTGCTTGTCGCCACCATGCTGCTTGCGGTGCTGACCAGTCTGATCTTCGGTATCCTGCCGGCGCTGCGTTCTTCGCGGCTCACGCCGATCGAGGTGCTCAAGGAAGAGAGCGGCAGTTCGTCGGGCACGCTTAGGAAGGCGCGGCTCTCCAGCGTGCTGGTAGTAGCGCAGATTTCGCTCTCGCTGTTGCTGTTGATCTGCGCCGGCCTGTTCCTCCGCAGCTTTCAGAAAACGCAGAAATTCAATCCCGGATTCAACCCCGACAACGTTCTTCTGGCGACCTTTGAGCTCTTTCCCGCGGGCTACAGCAATGCCGATGGAGCCCAGCTCCAGCGCCGCCTCGTCTCTAAGCTGGAGACGCTGCCCGGCATGCAATCAGTGAGCCTGGCTACCTGGCTGCCCCTGGGATTTACCTGGAGTTCGGTGATCGCGCAGCCGGAAGGCTATGTTCCCCAGGAACACGAGTCCATGGAGATGGGCAGCTCAACTGTCGGCCCAAACTATCTCCGCACCATGCAGATTCCTCTGCTTGCCGGCCGCGAATTCACGGCCCAGGATACGGATAAGACGCAGCGGGTCGTGATCGTGAACCAGACCTTCGTGGACCGCTACTGGCGGCAACAAAATGTCCTGGGCAAGAAGGTCAAAATCTACGGTCATCCGTTTTCCGTGATCGGAGTCGCCAAAGACAGCAACTACTCTCACCTGAATGAAGCGCCCCAGCCGTTCGTTTATCTCGCACTATTCCAGGACTACGCCCCGACCGCAGTGATTCATGCCCGTGTTGCCGGCGATCCGGCCCGCTTTGCCGCCACGATCGATAAGGCAGTCCATGAACTGGCGCCCGACCTGCCCCTGTTCGATGTTTTCTCGTTGCAGTCGCGAGTCCAGAGCGCCAGCATGCTTTCCCGCATCGCCAGCACTCTGGTGGGTGCTTTCGGCACGATTGCCCTGATCCTGTCGGCAGTCGGGCTTTACGCAGTCATTGCCTACACTACCCGCCAGCGGGTTCGCGAGATCGGGATCCGCATGGCCATTGGGGCGCAGGCGAGCGATATTCGCGGGCTGATTATGGGCCAGGGGCTGCGGCTTATCCTTTTCGGACTAACAGCGGGGCTGGCATTCTCCCTGCTGGTCACGCGATTCCTGCGTAACCTGCTTTTTGGCGTCCCCAGCACCGATCTTCCCACCTTCGCAGCGGTGGGAGTGTTGCTGTGTGTGGTGGCCCTGGCGGCCTGCTACATCCCCGCCCGCAGGGCCATGAAGATAGAGCCGGTGATTGCCCTGCGCTACCAGTAAGGCGGCGTGGAGCACCCCAATTGGATCAATGATAGAAGGTCTCGAAAGTACTATTTACCACCCTGTACCTTGCGCTGATTTGGCATCTTTGCCCCGCGCCTGCAATAAGGTAAAGTGAACCCACACATCACTGAATCCTTTTGGGTGAGGCACTTTCATGAGGAAAAATCTGGCCGTTTTCGGACTACTCCTGTTCAGCTCTTTTGCGGTCATCACGCAGCTCCAGGCGCAAGCCGCGCCGGGCCAGGCCTCGGCCACGCCGCCGGCGGGCAGCGTGACGCACACCACCAAAGCGGTGAATTACCGCCTGCGCGGAGAAGCCGTGCAGATCGGCTTCCATGGAACCGACCTCATGTCCAATGCCTCAGGCGACGCCAAGGTCGAGGGCAAGAAGAGCAGCATCGAGATCGACGCCAAGTTTGAGAACCTGGACGATCCCACGCGCTTCGGCCTGGAATACCTGACCTATGTGTTGTGGGCGGTTTCGCCTCAGGGACGCGCGGTGAACCTGGGCGAGCTGGTGCTGGACCATCACAGCAGCCATGTGAAGGCCATTACCGACATCCAGACATTTGGCATGATCGTGACTGCCGAGCCCTACTTCGCGGTCAACCAGCCGGGCAACGTGGTGATCATGGAGAACGCGATCCCGGCCGGCTTCCGCCAGGAGAACATCGACGCCAATTTCGAGTTGCTGGCGCGCGGAACCTATTCCTCAACGCAGACGCACATTGAAAACGCCATCTTTGGCATCGACAACAAGACGCCGCGCTCGCTGTTTGAGGCGCGCAATGCCGTGCGCATCGCGCACAACGCGCTGGCCGACAAATACGCTCCCACCATCATTGCCAAGGCGCAGCAGCAGCTGGGCGCGGCCGAAGCCGCGTACGCCCAGAAGCAGGGCAAGAGCGCGATCGACACCGCGGCGCGCGAGACCGTGGAGACGGCCGAAGAGGCGCGCGTAATGGCGGTCAAGAAAAAGGCGGAAGAAGACGCAGCAGCCGCCGGCGCCGCACGCGAGGCTGCTGCCAAGGCCCAGGCCGATGCTGAAGCCAGGCGCCGCGCCGACGCCGAGCAGGCGCGCATGCAGGCGGAAGCCGCCAAGGCCCAGGCCGATGCCGCCCGGGCTGAGGCCGAGCGTATGAAGCTGGAAGCGCAGCATGCCGCACAGGAAGCGGCCGCGCAGCGTGCCGCCGCGGAGCAGGCCAAGCAGCAGGCGGATGCCGCCCGCGCTTCGGCGGAAGCTCAGCAGCAGGCCCTGGCCGTGGAGGCCGACAAGGCCCGCAAAGCGGCCGAGGATTCCGATCGCTTGCGGCAGCAGGCGGAGAAGGAAAAAGCCGATCTGCGCGCGCGTTTGCTGGCGCAGCTTAACACCATCCTGGCCACTCGAGACTCAGCCCGCGGCCTGATTGCCAATATGTCCGATGTCCTCTTCAAGACCGGCAGCTTCGAGCTGCTTGCCGGCGCCCGCGAGCGTCTGGCCAAGGTTTCCGGAATCGTGCTGGCGTACCCCGGCATGCATATCGAAATTGAAGGGCACACCGACAGCATCGGCGGCGACGATTACAACATGACGCTGTCGCAGCACCGCGCCGAAGCAGTGCGCGACTACCTGGTGCAGCAGGGCATTCCCAACGGCACCATCGTGGCCCGCGGCCTGGGCAAGGCCGGACCGGTAGCCACCAACGACACGCCTGAGGGACGGCAGCAGAACCGCCGCGTGGAGCTGGTGCTTTCCGGGGAGGCCATCGGCGGCGTAGACACCGCTGCCGCGAGCCAGCCCAAATAGGATTGCTTCTTTTGATCCGAGTAAGTGCTAGATTGCCGCGGGACGTATCTCGTCGCGGCGCAGGATCTGGTCCACCGAGCGCAGAATATCTTCCTGGGAGTCGCCGGTCACAAAGCAGGTGCCGTCAATATCCGGCTGGTATCTTCCCATCTGCAGGATGGGGGCTTCCGGGAAGTGCTGGCGGACGGTCAGCCCGATGGCCTTCTTCATTCGCTGATCGACTCCATCGGCCACTAGTACCATATCAAACCTGCCTGAGGTGCAGGCCTGCTCTACGTCCTTAAGGCTGCATGCCGGACTGACCTTATACCCGGCGCGCTGCAGCCATTCCCGCCGCATGCGCACGGCGGCATCTGTGGCCATAATCAACAGGAGGGAGGCGTCTGCTGAAATAGTGTGCATCAAATTTCCCTGAGGGAACCAGGTTCTCCAATAATCTAATCTAATTTTGGCATTATAGTACACTTTTTGGTCAAAACACCAACAAGGACTTGGCGAGGACTGCTAACGTCAAGGTTAAACAGGCTTCCCAGGAAGGGTCCCCGACGCTGTGCATGGGCGATTCTTTGGCCTCAAATGCGATTGAGCATTGTCCGTTAGTACATGGTTACCTTCGTACTTTGATACCTGCAAACGACCACTACTATCATGCCCCCATCGTTCAGCAGTTGCGGCGTTCGGGGTTGCTTTGGAGCAGTTCACCGTGCGCCGCGCTCAGGAGAAGCTAGGTGAACAAGAGTCCTGGCAGGATCCTCCCCAGTTCGCGATGGGTCCTGTTGGTTTTTCTCACGGCTATTATTGCGGGCGCTCCGGCATTCATATTCGTAAGCGGGCGGGTTTTTGCGCAGACAGCACAGGCATCGCCGGCAGCCCCGGCGGTACCGCAAGCGCAAGACAATCGCAAAACCAAATTTACGGTCCAGCCGGAATATCCGGACCTGGCAAAAAAGAACAACATCTCCGGTACCGCCCGGGTGCAGGCGGTCATTGCTCCCGACGGGACGGTTAAGGAAGTCAAAATACTAGGCGGAAGCCCGGTGCTGGTCCAGGCCGTGGTGGACGCCGTTAAGAAGTGGAAATATGAACCGGG